>Ga0207886_10031_pt1 | contig 505093 bp, 529 predicted proteins | sample LinPmetageLP35_FD_184048 | JGI IMG/M metagenome (GOLD analysis project Ga0207886, IMG submission 184048) | Marine viral communities from the Pacific Ocean - LP-35 (SPAdes) | ecosystem: Environmental > Aquatic > Marine > Oceanic | place: Pacific Ocean | collected 2009-08-31
CCTAACCCTAACCCTAACCCTAACCCTAACCCTAACCCTAACCCTAACCCTAACCCTAACCCTAACCCTAACCCTAACCCTAAGCCCTAACCCTAGCCCTAACCCTATTGGCAAACGGAATTTCCTTATATACTACTAAAAGGCATATTAAAAGAGTTTTACATTTTTAAATATTAAGGCAAGATAAAAAATTATAAGTTTATAATTAATATTTATAGTTAAGCTTTTGATGAGCCCTTTACTATTAGAAAACAATAATAAATTAACAAGTTCATTTCTCCCACAGCTTCAAAAGATGCTAATATTACTTTAATTAAGTTACAAATTCTAAAGATTAAAAAAGATTTATACTTAAAAATTCGTACGTTAGCAAGCGGATCACATGACCAACTTTTAACGCAGCATTTGCTTTTTAAAAAGATTGTAAAAAGAATTAATAAAAAAGATTACAAATTAGGAAAAGAAAATATAAAGATTAAAAAGTTAAAAAAAAGGTTAAAGCAATTGAAATCGAGGAAAAGAAGGAAAGTCTAAATTAGTTCAAATGCTAAGTTTGTAACAACACGTGCTATTTTTAAGGCTCAAATCGCAATTAGAAATCGCTAAATTATACTTAAAAAATCAAAAGAAAAAGAAAATTCAAACTCTACAATTTTATATATAAAAGTTAACGCAATATAAAGTTATTAAGTCTTGAATAGGAAGTGTTAGAATTAAGCGAGGTGGACGGAATGGGGGGGTGAACGGAATGGTGGGGTGGGACGTTATGCAATCCGGAAATGTGGCGTCGAAAATACAGGAACACAGAGTAGACACTTTTAAACCAGTGATGCAATGCATTTATTTGATTTGGTCGGTTGAGATTGCGAATATCAATGTTGCTCTTGTGTCAGGGTGCGCGTCATCACGTGGATCGCGATGGTATGGCTCCTTGCGCCTTCGGAGCCAGCAGTGCAGCTAATTAGGGTCTGTCAAGTCGTGCGACGCCGTGCTAGCCGGCTGTACCTGAACTTGGGTTTTGATTGGGCACTTTTGCGAACTACAAGTTGGAGTTTCTCTCTCTCCGCATACCAATGGAGAGACATGTCAACGAGAGCTTCTTGATCTCGACGTCAGACTGTGCAGCTTGGAGGATACCTCGGATTGAGATAACATGCCAGTCCATGGCTGTGCTAGTATTGGGCTTCTTTTCCAGAGAAGAGTGTTCGAACACTGCAATAAAACAGACTTTGTAGCCGATGCCGATTTGAGAGCTAAATTTTTTAAGATACTTGATAAGATATCGTAGGTCTTTGTCAAGTACCCAATCGCATGATCTATGCATTGAGGCCGTTGATAACGGACCTCGGTTCCATAATTGCCGACATAGTTGAAGTTTGAAAACACGAAAGTTTCGGTAAATATAAACTGAAGCTGAATCCATAAATTCTATCGCATCTACCGAGAGGGAGAATGGTTATATGAATTCCACACTTGCCCTGAAGGTCTCTTTCAAAGCTATTATGTCACTCATCCATTCTAGGCTTCGTTACAAACATTGAACTACAAGCAATACTTTCATCTTAAGTGTCGAAATGTCCATCAACATCGAAGTTATTGAAACTGGTACAATCCGTATCAAACCTTCTCCCAAGACAAAATCAGCAAATAGGCCGATCTTATGGTGCCGACTAATGGTATTCACGGACCGATCATGTACAGAACCCCTCCCCATCAATACCTACCTCATCAATTGTCCAGAAGGTCGCATTCTATTTCATTGTGGAGAATCACCTCATACCATGAAGCCAGGATACTTTCCTGTTTGGATGCCCTTCTTCCACGTGGCGGTAAATATCCACGTTCGGCCACATGAAGGCAGTGGAGCTTGATCGAAGGAAAGAGGAACTGAATCTAAAGACCTGAAAGCTGTTGTTCGCTCTCAACTACACCACGGCCACGGAGATAGGCTCCCTAGTTTCATAGGATGACCGATATATGACTCGCAAGAGTATGGGACGTCTACCAGCATCCTTTCGAAGCGCCCATGGAGGGTGCCGTTCCCAACCAATGGCCGAAGGGCTGCGTTCCTACAATCATACAGCCGACGGGTGGACCCATTGGGCCTTGGGAACGAAGTTATCCTCTCACAGGTGATGGAATGGTGGTCGCGGCGGGCACTCCTGGTCATGTCCCTAGTCATCTCTCGGTGATTGTCTTTAGGGATTATGTGACCTACTTTCCGGCGGCGATGCTACTTACGATCAAGAATTGCTTGATCAGGAAGTAACGGATGGCGTCAATGACAGTCCACTCTTGGCAATCGAGTCCATCAAGAAGATCAAGGAATTTGCCCGCAAGGAAAAGGTTGTTTTATTGCCAGCTCATGATCCAGATGCCGCTCGCCAGCTCGCTGAGGAAGATTTCTACAAACCAAGCACGAGTCCGAGCCGAGAATGAATGTTTATGTCTATTTGAAAGGGTGTGGAAAATTGGGGTCATTTCGGTAATATCCTCTGGTGTTCGACCGTTTCTCAATGATGCAAGGCGATGTTGGGATCGTCAGTAGGAATCGGAAGACATGTCAAACGCTTTGTACTCTTTTGCAGATTCGGCTGTTTTTCAGAATGATGTTATTGTTGAATGCAGTCACTCAAGCGTTGTGAACGGAGAACGAGGTATGTTTGCAGATCGATTACATTACAGTTCTTTTACCCCTTTCCTAAAATACCACATCAAACAGAATCCGGCCATATACACTAGAACATGTTTTACGCAGCAGTAACCACGGCAGTCTCCGTGACAGTCGCAGTCTGTACCTCCAAGATTGTTGTCGTTGCGGTAACAGTAGCAGACTTGACAATGGTGCAAGCAGCTGGGGTCTGTTTGTTCAAAAGACAAGAGCAAGCGCTGCTGATACGAGCCGGGCTTGCTTTGATGAGCTGGATGAAGCGAGGTGGGACTTTGGCACTGGCGGGAGCGCAGACTGGAGCGCGTTTGGCCAGAGTAGAAGGAACTGGGCAATCGATATCATAGAAGGTGAAGGGGCTACCTTCAGCGGGAACAACTACGGCATTCGCTGCGAAAGTCAGTAATTGGCATTTCGGCTCGGGTGTTTTGACTTACGGCTTCCAGCATAGCATGCACAGAGAGTAGAGCTAGAGGCAAAAGTTCCGGCTGCAAGCGAAACACACTGTGCCTGACACTGCTCCAGAGTAAAGGATCCGTCGTTGTTGAAGAAGGTGGTGGATGCATCAGCCGCTGCGAAACCAGGAACACCACAGACAAGAGATGGGACAGGAGTCGAGGTGCTGGTGACAATGATTGTTTGGGTAGCGGTTGTTGTTGCCTGCAAATGAAGATATTAGCTGGTGGTTCTTCATTCCATGAACTTCGCTGCAGATCGAATGAGAAGTTGGGCCTTACAAAAGCAGTGTTGAGAACTGTGTTCACAGCTGTGACGGTGGATGTTGGCTGGAGATACGCAGAGCAGAACTGCTGGTCAAGACCACCGATTATCAGGACTTTGTTATCGGCAGAGCAGCCTGGTGGAAAGAATGTTCGGTCTTCCAGCTCAGCGAGAGGGGAAGATGCAGCAGACGCGGCGAGAGCCAAGAAAGAAAACGCTGTGGAGGTCCTCATTGTGTCTGACGCTTGGAACGAGGAAGATCGGGTGAGGATTAAAAAAGGTCGAGGGTAGATCCTGAATGTAGATGCTACAAGATGAATGAGAGAATACAGTAGTAAAAGAAAATATATAAGTCGGGAGGATGGGGACCGCGTTCTCTATCAACACAACTCTTCACAACATCTCATTGTACCTCCACGGCGGGAACGAGCATCTAATCCTCATCAGGAAACACTAATGCTGATTGAGTTTGTACAATCTTCAACATGGCAGATAGTTGCGATCTGGAGTTGGTCTATGTAAGTCTAGTTCGATTGCGGGAGGAAAATTTTGTCCGAGCCAGTTATTTCCCCAACTCTTCGTGGACTAGAAGCTGGGACGATAGGGGTCTGAGCACGGGATGGACTGCCTTGGCACCGCTTGTCAGGAACTCCTTAACTCCGATTAGCTACAGCATTTGAGTTCTGCATCGCCCAGACGCTTGCCTTGGAGCTACTTTCAGATAGTTGGGATGACTAGGAAGTCCGAGCAACAGACTACGAGAAGAGGGGCGTGCTCAAGTCTGGTGGTTGCGGGACACGCGAGGAACTGGATATTTATCTCTTCAATCCGCGGGCTCTCGATGCATTCAAGAGGCTGTAATTTGTCGGCAGATTTTTTGTGCTAATACATTTTCGGGATACTGGGACATCTGTTTTATTTAAAAATCAAGTAAAATCCATACTCCGCAATGTTGCATTGTCAATGCCTTGGAAAAAAGGTCACTCTCCAAAAACTGCTCAGTAAATAATCACTCCTAGAGATGAATCACGACAATGAAATTCTTTTCGAGCATGGCCTCCAATTTTGTGAGGCATTCTTAATCTGAACACATGAGTTCTCAACTTCTCACCGCGCTCAAATGACCGGATGTCTGAATACATGCCACCACCTAGCTGCTGCAGAAAACGAGAGCATGAGAGCAGCTTAAGGAATTACAATAGAAACTAGGAGAATATACAGCAAAGATAGCAGAAATTGCTTCAAACATCAAGGAATTGCCAAGAACTGGCAACCACAACATTGCCCCAACTTTACGTTCCCATAGAAATCCCAAACTGATCAGCAACCACTGTAGTTCACCAAATCAACCGGCCAACTCGGAAGCAAAGATTGGGGATACTCCAAAGCTTCATATGACGAAAATTTTGCAAAGCATTTGTTGTGTGTAATGTACGTCCAAAATCATGACGTGCTCGACAGAAATGTGGGGTTGACTTTTAATTGATGGTCAACCACATGCTGTCCACATCACCAACGCAAACAACCATGGCTGAACTCAATTATTTCACCTGTACCTTGGGAGAAGTGAAAGCATCAAGCCGTCCGTCCGAGTTTGATACCGTCAATACATTACTTGAGCTTCAAGCACGTCGGCATCCGGATCTTCCAGCTGTTGCCTTTCCAATCCTTGCGGGCAGCAAATATCAAATCTTCAGTCAGTGCTCTCCTTTAGACTCACCACTGCTCTAATACGTCCAGATTTTCGTCAGCTGTATGAAGGGTCGCTGAAGAGTGCAACCTGTCTCTCTTTCGACGAAGGGCGAGCATGCGTGGGACTCCTTTGTGCTAGCTCTGTCAACTTCCTCTTCACCTGGTTGGGATTGATACGTGCGGGCTACTCAGTGCTTCTGATAGCGTAAGTCAATTCCAGTCTCTATATACAAAGACTTACTCCACCAGACCTCAATGCAATGCCTCTGCGATAAATGCTCTCTGCGAGTCATGTGGGGTATCTCGGCTGTATCATGACGAAGCAAACTCCAGCCTCGCATCTGCCGCCACAACTGAATCTCAGTCCCAAATCCACGCACTTCCGATTCCATGGGAGAGAACCGGAATCTTGGATCTGTTGGAATCCGGCGAAAATCCATTCTCTGGGAAGTGGCCCAGGCTATCATCAGAGGATGTTGCATACACTCATCACTCTTCAGGGACCTCAACAGGCATCCCAAAGCCAATCCCTCAAACTCATCACGGAGCTGTTGCTGTCCTGCCGTCACTTAATGGACAAAATGCCGCTACATTCACAACGACGCCTCTTTATCATGGAGGCATAGCTGATTGCTTCCGTGCATGGACTAGCAACGCCCTCATATGGCTATTTCCCGGCGCTGATGCTCCCATTACTTCAGCGACAATCTTTTCTTGCTTGGCGATGGCTCAAACGGCTGTGTTGGAAGTTGGTACACCACCAGTCAAATATTTCTCCAGTGTCCCATACATTCTACAAATGCTTGGCGAAACCCCAGATGGTCTCAGCGTACTGCAAAGCATGGAAATAGTGGGAGTTGGCGGGGCAGCTCTTCCGGAAACTGTAGGCGATCGTTTGGTGAAGGAGAATGTTAGCCTCGTCTCACGATTCGGAAGTGCTGAATGTGGGTTCCTGTTGTCCTCTCATAGAGAGTACGCATCTGACAAAGACTGGCAATATCTCCGAGTACCTGATTCCACTCATCTCCTTTTCGAACTAGAAGAGTCTGGTCTATCGGAACTGATTGTGTTGTCAAGCTGGCCACATATGGCGAAAAGAAACAGAGGTGATGGAAGCTACGCCACCTCTGATTTATTCCAACCACACCAGGATATCAAGAACGCCTGGAAGTACCATAGTCGCAGCGACAGTCAAATCACACTTCTTACCGGGAAAAAGTTTGATCCTGCACCAATAGAGGACGAAATCAAATCCCGATCTACAAAGATCGATGACATTTTCATTTTCGGCAATGGTAAGCAAGTGCCGGGGGCAATCGTCTTTGTTTCACGAGACGACGTAACGAACGCCTTGAAAGAGGAGATATGGATGACTTTAAAGCACGTCAACACTACACAGCAGCCTCATGCAAGAGTGTCCCAAACTATGATCGAGATAATCTATGAAGCAGATGCTCCACTTGAACGAAGTAGCAAAGGTACTCTACTACGGTCCCAAGCTGAACAACGATATGCGTCAAATATCAGACGTCTGTACGAGCCGAAACAAGCAGCAGAAAACACTGATCAGCCAGCATCAAATGGCAGCATCGATGATATCGTCCGAAAAATTTTCGCCGACGTAGTCAGGGGAGACACTTTTGCAGATGATGCAGATTTCTTCCACTGTGGCGTTGACTCAACGAAAGCCACACAGATCCGCTCAAAACTACAAGATGTATGTGTTCAAAAGTCCCTAAGGGTCCTGAGCTTATACATCCAGGCATTTGGCCACGATAATCTTCCATGGAACATCGTCTACGACTGCCAAAACATGAGACGGTGAGTTTAACTTCAGCCTACCAAAAGACTCCAGCTAAGACCAACACGGATAGACTTATTCGGTACTTTACTGAAGAGATAAACACTGCTACTTCTCATTTTGCAGACCAGAATTCCGAAATGGTTCTACTTGCTGAGGGGTATTCCAACTTTGACTCGCCTCAAGTCCCTCTGCGTGAACAGGCAGAGACCTCTGATCTTGCCATTGTAAGTGCTGCATATTTCGTCTCGCGAAAGCTTGTTGACCTCAGTACTAGGTACTGACTGGAGCGACTGGCGGACTTGGGGCTCATATCTTGCATGCCCTTCAGAACGACTCTTCAGTCAAACGCATTGTATGCTTAGTCCGCGCTGCGAACAACAAAGAGGCACGGAACAGAGTTTCGGAAAGCTTGCGGACACGTAAACTTCCACCATTGCACGACGAAGGCTGCGAAGACAAGTTGTGGTGCATTCCAGTACAGCTCGGAGATACGCAACTCGGATTATCCGCCGAGATCGTGGATAAGCTAAAGGCTATAACCACACATATCATTCATGTCACATCCCCTACCATCCCCGATATTTACACGTGCTAAATTCTAGTAGGCAGCATGGGCTGTAAACTTTTCGTTGCCACTGCAATCTTTCGTCAAGGAGCACATTGCAGGCCTGCAAAACCTCATAAATCTTGCTACGTCCTGTCGAAATTTCCAGCACTTCACTTTCTGCTCTAGCACAGCTAGTGTCATTGGCCAGGCGCTGTCGACAGATGACCTTCCGATTCGGGAGCAGATCTATCAGGCACCTCCACCAGACAACTCACTAGGCTACTCTAAGAGCAAATGGGTTGCAGAGACGATTTGCTCAAAAGCTTTCAGCCATTCGCAATCGACTTCAAAGATGAGTGTACTTCGTATTGGCCAACTCACAGGTGATACAGAAACAGGAGTCTGGAATCGATCCGAGGCTTGGCCACTGATGCTTTCCACAGCAAAAGAACTCGGTTGCCTTCCAAGATTAGACGAACGCCTAAGCTGGCTTCCCGTCAATATCGCTGCCCGGGCAGTGGTTGAGATATCGTTGGGAGCTGTAGGCCGTTCGGACAACACATGCACAGTTTATCACTTAGTCAATAACGAACGTTCAACTTCCTGGAAAGATCTGCTAACCTGGATCAACAACTTGACTCCAAATGGAATATCGATCGTTGAGCCTAACATTTGGCTTAGCAAGCTTGAAAGTGCTGATCACCCTGCACGCAGCCTGCTTGGACTATGGAAGAACAGCTTTGGGCTTGACGCACAGGGGCAAGGAAAGGAGCAATCGAACAGGAAACAGGTGCTTCTTTTTGATACGAAGAATGCAGCGAAGGCCACTCCTTCCATACGAATTGTCGGTCCTGTCGATGAGGCACTGGTCGGCAAAATCTGGTCTTGGCTGAACGAAAGTGGATAATGCTCATCTGGGGTCATGGAAGGCGCAGATCAGGATTCTATTGTAGTCTCGTGGTATCAAATCAAACATCGGCTTAGAGTTTGTCGTGCTTGCTTTGAATTTTTTGTGGCTGGAATGGATGTGATATGGAAAAGTGAGAGACACTGCACAACAACTATCGTGTTCACTTTGACAGCCCGGAGGATTTTGTAATTGAAAATCTATCACGGAATCATGTTAGAGAGATCCCACGGATGAGAAGAATACGTCTCAATTGTGGTGCTGATGGGCTACAAAAATAATCTGGGTACGTCACTAGGATTTAGGTAGACAAAACTTTACGACTGGTAAACGCAGTAATCATTTACGATGAGAAAGCCTATCAAACTCGGACTATGAAGATAAATCTATCATGCTTTTGTGGGCTCCACGACGTGAGCATATCCATTCCCATTCACCTCTTTCTCGGTGATCGATCCCTTCCGAACACCGTTGGTCTGCGTCTTGTTTTTGTTTGTGTGATGATCATTCGTACCATTGGTGACTTTGTCGATACCGCTAACGTTGGGGCTCTGGATCTTACCGTTGGCACCATTCAAGCTCCCTGCCTTCTTGGCCGCAGCTTCCACCATTCTCTCTTCTTCGGCCTGTGGATTCTCCGTATATCCAGTATCAGAAGCATCGACATAAGCTTCAATTCCTTCGCCGTTTCTCGGATACTCCTTCATGAGCTCCTTGTGTCTGCGGAGAGCTTCGTTCATCTCCTCAGATGATACATCGTTGAGGAATGTGCAGCTGCCGATTGGGTTTGGTACAGCAGCGCGAAGAAGACCATCACGAGTCTTCAGAATGGCAGTGGTAGCCTTCGCAAGCACATCTTCGTCGAACTGGTGGTGGTCCATGGAGAGACCTGCTCGAGAAAAGAGGTTGAGCAAACGACGGTGTTCTTCATCGGAAATCAACTTTCGGTTGTTTGCGAGAGTCGCCGAATATGCCATGTCAATGCTGATAGCATGGCCGTGGCGGAGTGGAGTCTCTGGGACCAGCTCATGGAGAGGGGACCAAGTGTGTCCATAGGCAATGACTCTGTCAAGACCAATCTCATGAAGATTTGGGGTCTCGAGTCTCAACATCTCATGGATTCCCTCGCGGTTGATCTTGTCTGCGGCATCAATCAACTCCTGCGAAGAGCCATTTGCACGGCCAAAGGATTGCTCGATGAGCTGCTCGCAGTACTTGTCGAGCAGGTTGAATGTGTCCAAATGAGAGCAGGTTGAAATCTTGATGAGCTCTGCGAACCCGTTTCGGATTTGTGCTGTTGAAAGTGTGCGAAGGAAGGTGAAATCGAGGAAGGTGTGCATAGGGGCATGGTAAGCACCAAGTCGATTCTTGTAGTTCCCGTAGTTGACAGCAACTTTGATCGACACTGATGCATCAATCAGCCCAATGACAGTGGTTGGGATACGAATGAAATTGGTGTTTCGTTTGTAGGCAGCGCAAGCGAATCTAGAATTAACTCTCAGTCAATTTCTCGTTACTTGTGTGGGGTACTTCTGATGATCTCGACTTACCCAGCAACATCTGTGACGAGGCCTCCTCCCACGACAAGCACTGGCTCCTGCAAAGGATGTTAGTGATCCACTTACAGGCCAAGAAACCAGAAAGTTTTACCTTTCGATAAATACCGAACTCGTTCATTGAGTCAACAATGCTCAACAGTGTTGGCATCGTCTTAACCTTCTCTCCAATTTTGGTCTTGTGAATTTTCAACTCGAGGCCGTGATGCTGGAAGTAAGCCTCCATCTGCTTGCCATAGACATTGTAGATGTTCTGGTCTGTGACAGCTAGGCATCGTCCCCACTTCTTGTAGCAGTCTGCGAGGTTTGTGTTGGAAGGGTCAAAGATCCCATCAATGAATGTGAAGCCATACTCGATCTTCTCATATCCGGTGACATGGAAACCAGCGTGCCCGGAAGCTGACTTGGTCTCAGAAACGGTAGCTTTGAAGTCTGACATGGTGAAATGACTGATGGCAATAAGATTGAATTGGATGATTGAGGGGTTGAATGAGGGGTATCTGTGGGAGTCTAGGATAATATATCAAAGGGTGTATCAACGGGTGGATTAAGTATAGAATAATTCCACGTACCCGGGCGGAACGACCTCCGGAATCTAGATTCCACACACCCCTGATTTGAATTGAAAATCTAAATGGATTACGCGCACAACATTTCATCCTGGTACATTATGCTTAAGCCTGTAGCCGTCTGACTTGATGGTGTCAGTGTTCTACTACTTTCACCGGCTCCAAATTCGACCAGTCACATTTGCCAGCGAAGCGGTGGGGTCTGTGGCCATTGTATGCCGTGGAACTTAGACCCCGCAGTTAGTTCCTCACATGTAAAACAGAAATGCACTATTTTAGATAGATCTCAAGATCTTGGGCTAGAATCTGGGACTTTCCGAGCTTAAATGTCGTGATATTAGTGCAAACGGGCTGCGGGGTGGGCAGGTGGGGTTGACATGGGATTTGCACATACCCATGGCATTGCAATGCAGTTCTTTAGAAAACTGGGTGGAACATTGACTTGCCGGGGACATCTCTGTCAACGACTCGTATTCAAGACAGGGCTGAAGTTAGATCGAATGCTTGCCTCGCTTAGACGACATTGTACCAAATGCCGGATACTCAATGGAGTGGATTAAATCTAAGGAGACATTCAGGATTCAGGAAACAAGATTCTGGTGATCAGATCGTATCTAGCTAGCCATACCAGGTATAGTGCATTTCCTCGTCCGGACTGGCTTCCGTTACCGTAAGGCTAATGTACCTGCATTGGATGACATCAAGACCTGGTGAGACGGTCCCTGAAGCCAAGCGTACGACGGCGCGGTGTACAGGCTCTCGACCCCTCATCAAGACGTTACCAAGTTACATACTTGTGAGTCATGACGCCTTAGATTCTGCTTGATCTTTGTCCTCAACTTGCTGAGAAAAGCTGACGACAACCAATGATTATTGCGTTGCTGCCCCACGTTTTGACAGGTCAAATCCAATGACCGAACACGAACACGAAAGCACATGACAAGGCATTTCTTTGTGTAATACACGTCCTCGTTGATACCACCTGCCATTCGAGACTCCCATTTTCTTTGCATCTTACCACGATGCCTTCAGCTTTTGACGATCGAAAAGCGTATGCCCCTCAGGAGGAGGTTTTCGTGAGTGTAGATAAAGCTTCACGGGAGCAATAGCTAATGCGGTCCAGTTCGATGATGGAAGGGAAGAAGAGCTGGTTGCTTTTGTGAGCTCGAAGCCTGGTGTCCGAGGTTCCCCAGCCAAAGTTCTGGAAGCAATTGACGAATTTGCACGTACCAAGAGATATCTGATGAACGTTGGTGAAGACAAGGGGAAAATCGTGACCGAGATTATTCAAAACACAAAGCCAAATGTGATGGTTGAGCTAGGAGGGTACTGTGGCTATTCAACCATCCTCTTCGCGGATGCGATGCGTGGAGTAGGGGGCAAGAAGTATTTTTGTCTTGAACAGAGTCCCAAATTTGCTCACAACATCGAAGTGCTGGTAGATTTGGCTGGGCTCAATGACATTATCGATGTGATTGTTGGCCCGAGCAATGAAAGCATCAAGTCCCTGCACAGTTCAGGGAAGCTTCAAAAGATTGATATGATGTTTCTCGATCATTACAAGCCAGCTTATACCACCGATCTGAAGCTGTGTGAGTCACTGGGCCTCATTAGCAAGGGTACAACGCTTGCTGCCGACAATGTTGTCAAGCCAGGCAACCCACCCTACCTGAAATACGTTCGCAGCAGTGTCCACGATAAAAGAATGGCATTGACCCAAGCCGCCGAACAGGATACCAAAGACTTCCCAGGACGTTCGGCCAAACAGTATGGTGATGTTGAAACCCTCAGTACAGAATTCAACGGGAACCCCAATATCATCTACGAGAGCAGACTGGTTGAAAGCTGGGAGCCTTCCGGAGTTGCTGTGAGTTCATCAGCGAAATACTTTGCGGGCCAGTCTAACAGAAACCATAGGATGCAATTGAAGTAACAGCATGTGTTGGAGAGGAAATATGAGGCAAGAATTTCGGGGAGGCTCAAGGATCTCCACGCGACTCAAACTTCTTTGCCCGTGCTCTAAAGTGTCTGAAGTCACCATTTACAAGACCAGTTATCTGGAAAAAATAGTTTGAGAGCTTTGAATTATTAAAAAAGCTCTTTCAGCTCTGGAATATCCTTACACATCTCCTGGACCCGTAAATTCATTGCTTTTCCTTCTAGTTGAACTCGATTCATCATTACGACTCGAATGTTGTGATTTCTATGCAAATGTCGAGTTCCAATTAGGAAACAACCGAATTTGAAATTTGGATTTCTTGTAATGCATATACTGTCGCCAACAACCCTTGGACGAACCAGGCACTCAATTCCATTACGTAGCTTCACATGGTTACGCCTGTGGGTCGCTACGCGTGATGACGCTATTACTTTATTCCTGCCGTCGAGTCTTGAACTTCTTCCTGCACCACTAGACACTGGAATTTGCTTCATCAGCTTTTGGTCTGCCTTGTCCATCATTCCGTACCTCCTAGAGCCAGCGGATCGTTGTCTCAATGCCTCTGACAGCTAGATCCCCGATCTGGTTGCACTTCCTCCAAGATGCAGCCTTGATCTCTCTCGCAGTCATTTTGAGCCCCCTTTGCACTTTCATCACGACCTTGAGCTCAATTTTATCGCCCTACACTAGATTCGCACGACAGATTCGGCAGCAACGACAATGGCGAAGCGAATCTGCCCGTGGTCGACCCCGCACCGTTCTAGTCACCGGAGTTGGCATGAGTAAAGGGCTCTTCATTGCGCGAGCATTTTATCAAGCGGGATATACCGTCATCGGAGCAGATTTTGAGCCTTTTTACATTCCTGTTTGTGGGCGATTCTCCAGAGCACTGAAGTCCTTTTACAGGCTATCGAAGCCTTCCAGCAATTGTGATCCCAGAGCCTATATCAGCAGTCTTCTGGGTGTCATCAAGACAGAAAATGTCGATCTGTGGATAAGCTGTTCTGGGGTTGCCTCCGCAGTTGAAGATGGAGAGGCTGCTGAGGCAGTACAGAGTATGACAAGTTGTCGGGTAGTGCAGTTTGGAGTCGACATGACAGGTCTTCTTCATGAGAAGCATTCTTTTATTAAGAACACCGAGCGATTGGGATTGAATGTTCCCGAAACTCATTCTATCACTTCCATAGATGAAGGAATGCGGCTACTACACCCCGAAAACGCATATCTGGACAAGGTTTTCATCATGAAAAGCGTCGGCCTGGATGACTCGATTCGGGCTGACATGACACTTCTTCCTTTCTCCCAAATGAACCGGACACGAACACATCTCGTAACCTTGCGACCTTCTCCCTCCAGGCCGTTTGTTCTCCAGCAATTCATCAGTGGACCCGAGTACTGCACACACTCAATTGTCATCCGAGGAAAGGTCGTTGCATTCACATGCTGCCCTTCTGCAGAGCTTCTGATGCATTACCAGGCCCTTCCCACGTCGTCCGAAGTTTTCGGCACTTTGCTCAAATACACTCAAATTTATGCCAAGAAGATGGGTACCAACATGACTGGTCACTTCTCGATCGACTTCCTCCTTAACCATGAAAGTGCTGAGGAAGACCTCATGAAGAAGGTCTACCCGATAGAATGCAATCCTCGCGCTCACACCGCCGTGGTACTCTTCGCCGAACAGAGCGTTCAAATGGCTGAAGCATACATGGCAATTTTCAGCAGCAAAAATGATCCGAAAACAATCCCATCTACGGTCTTCACGTCTTCGGACACGGGTTATTACTGGGTTGGACACGATTTTGTTACTCAATTCATACTGCCTCTCGCTACATTTGCGACTTTCAAGACGCCATTCTCGCATCTGAGGCATAACTGGACGGAATTCTTTCAGCACCTTGTGTATTGGCGCGACGGCACCTTTGAAGTCTGGGACCCCTGGCCGTTTTGGGCTCTGTACTGTGTTTACTGGCCGTGCATTTTCGCTTCGCGGATGCTTAGCGGGAGGAAGTGGAGTCGATGTAACGTCAGCACGACGAAGGTCTTTGACTGTTGAATCTCCCCTCTACCAGATATCAGGGCGTATCTCCAATGTCCTTCTTCTCGTGCATCTGTGTCCTTGTTTGGAGAATAGGTGATGTTTGGATTCCATTGATAATCATGAGACGAGCATCCAATGGGCATGAAAAGATGGTCATCTTGACCCAAGATATTGTAATGAGAGAGAACTTTAGTCAATGAGAAGTCTTTGGAATCTCTTGGCCTGATCTGACACCACAACATCTTTTTGCATCGCTACATGCCTGAGTAGTTTCCAGTTCCCTAGAAAGCCCAGAAGAGAGCACGGAATTGCCAGCCATTATCCTCGAAGAGAACCCGGCTGTCATCTCGATAGACATTCCACTTTTCGCCCTCCTTATCTGCGAATCCAACTCTGGTAAACAAAGGCGATCGTCCAGCATCGTCAGCCAGATTCCACTTCACTACATGCCCGCTCCCTCCTAGAGTGGCTACGTGTCATTGTTAGCATTTATCATCTAGCAGTACGAAATATCACTCAACGATCGCATTCACCCATGATCAAATCGAAAACAAAATTTGGTGCCCGGCAAACGAACAGAAGAAAATAGAAGAGGATGAAAGGCATGTTAGGCACTAGTATAATGCGCAGGAAGAAGAGAAACGTACCTTCTCCGCCATTTTCCCACCAAGCAAAAGATCCATTAGAAACCTCAACGTATTCATCGGGCTTTTGGCCGTCATTGTTACCGAAGTGGGAGTAGTATGCAATTCCAGAAGCTTCGAACCCGTTCCGCTCACGATTTATGAGGTAAACTCCGTCCGTGGTTGTTCGCTGGATGCCTTCTTTTGGGTACAGGCGCATGGCGAAAGTTTTGTCGAGGTTGGAGATCACTCGATTCCATGGAGCAGAGGACCCGTCGATCGTCATGCTAGCCTCGTAAGAGTACTGCCTTGAGTTTGTGTCAGCACACAGCACGAGTCTTCCTGTCTATCGAGGTAGAAAGAACCCGAGGGGAATGGAAACTCACATGATGGACGTTCGATCGTATCTCGAGTTGATGACGTCCTCTTGATTTGCTGTCAAAAAGAGGTTGAAGTCAACGGAGGCTTGGCTCCAGCCATAAACCCTTTGATAATACTCATAAACCACCGGTTTGTTCCATTGAATGTTGGCAATTGGAGATGCCTGTTCATGAATGAACCCGAGAGCGTGGCCAAACTCATGGCACACGGCGGTACTGAATTCCAAATCGCTCGTGTTGTCAGTCATTCCTCCGTAATTCATAGTTGGCTGGTCCTGACTGATGTTGCGACAGTTAGTGCCCAGTGCTGACCAGTATCCATCTCGGTCGAAGGAGATGCGGATGTCTGAGTCTCCAAGTGCGTCACGCTCCATCCATTTGAATGTCAAGTTGGCATAGCGAGTCCATTCATTGGCGAACTGTATTGGATTAGCTACTGTGCCGCTATCAACAAGCTCTACAAGATTGGCCCCGGGCCACATACGACATGTTTGGGATTGGGAGCGGATTTTTACCTGGATCACCTTGCTGCGAACGAAGTCGCTCTGCCTATAAGAAGAGGTTAGTGAACGACAGAGATCCGGTGGAAAGAGATATAGGAAGGTAACTGGAATTTGAGACGCGACATACCCCCACATGTTGACAACGATTTCTGATCCATTCGGCCAGTACCATTCCTTCTCAAGTGCAAGGCGGTCCTCACCAGGAACGGCTTTCATCTGAGCGCAGCAATGACCACCGAGAAAGTCGGAAGACATTATTGAATATTATTCGGCTTGAAATGGGTTGAGAAAGTGTGAATGGGGAGCAGAAGTATGCAATGGACTGAATGAAAGACGTGAATCTTGGAAACTGAAGTGATGTTCCTAGACAGTTGAATATGGAGGTGTTTATATACTTCGAGGTACTGTACAAGAAGTCCTTCGTTGACACATACTTGCTTGCGTGTTAGGAATGGCCCTGCTGTTGTAGCATCAGGTGCCAAGTATCTCATCTCACCGCGAGAATGCCGGTGGAAAAGTACGAAAGCAATACAATCTAGGGGACAAGCGGTCTTCACCAAGGTAAAAATGGCGGAGGTCGTAAGGCTTGGCAGCAGACATTCGGGCAGCAAATATGTCGGTGGTATTGTGCTGTACCTCCATTGCAAGGCTTTGCGTGCTGGTACATGGAATATTTGAAGGAGCAGGCGCAACGAGTGGATCCCTCAGCTGTGAGAAATTGAGTATGGCGCAACATCAGGTCCTCGAGCCAAGGCTGCGAAGATGTGCTGCTTACTGCCTGCAGCAGACAGCTTTCAGTATGCTCCACAACCTAACAACGTTACGCGTGCCTTCAAGGGAGGGAAGAATTGCTTGTGGGAGGTACAGTAAACCGCATTGTGAATTTCGCAGCTCATTCCGTGTTTATGAGACCCAAGGCATTACCTGACATTGTCTATGGTTGACGACTGAAGAATTTTTCGCTGTACCAATACAAACCAGTCCGAGGCACTAGACGTTGGCAGATACTCAAGCTGGTGGGACCATGCTGACTGCATCGGATGATGGGTGCATGAAGCTGAACTTGTGAAGCGAAGTACTGACTTGGAATTCCTATTGGGAGAAGCAATTCCGGCCTCCTCCGCACACTCAAGATCACGGAATAGATCCAGACGCAGAGCAGTGTTGCTGATCCAATGTCTGTGAATATCTGTACTGCAGGCAATCCCCTGCCAAGACTCTTCGCATTTGATGAAGAAGGCCTACTAATGTACAACGTCGAGAACAATGGCAGAAGTCAACTTCACTAAACTATTCTTCCTCGTCGACAGTTGAGGCCCACTTGATGATCACTTAATCATTGAACATGAGACAACCGCATGATATACGCAGAAGGTATGTACCAAAAGTCTTTCGATTGTACTGGGAAACCGCCATTCCAGCACTGCCACAGTCCTACTTGGACAATCGGCGAGCTTTATTCGCTAGGGAACAACCCGGATCCACTTTAGAACTCAATAAGGACCTTCAGAGCTTCGTGTTTAGACGCAGCTCCAAAAGTACTGTAGGCAGCTTCCATATCGCCAAAAGCAAATTCTACTCGGTTTAGCCATGGTCACTAATCGGGCATCGGTCTGTTAAACTCACTGTGGGTGATCAATTTCGAGGGATCCAGCTTTCCTGAGAGTGCCAGCTTCAAGAGCATCGGGGTCGTGACTGTATCTACGAGTCGTGTAGTGATCGCTATTGCCATTAGTGGTATCCAGAAATACATAGAAAATGCCTACCGATATTTTGCGCCCACAGGCTTTCCAGATGCAGATCGACCTTCGTTCCATGAACCCCAACGTTTGCCAGCACTCCTCCCGGAGCGATGATCTGTTGGCAGAGCTCAAAGCTCTGAGGAACACCAACAGCTTCAATGACAGTATCACACCCCTTGCCTTCTGTCAAAGCTTTGACGGCTTCGGCTGCTTTCCCATCACTAGGGTCAATCGTATGGTGTGCGCCCAAAGACTTCGCAACCTGCAAGCGATTTGAGTCCATATCAATCATAATGATTATAGATGGCGAATACAACTGTGCAGTAATCATAGCAGCTAGTCCGACAGGACCAGCACCCACGATCACCACCGTGCTCCCAGGCTCTACTTTGCCGTTCAAAACTCCGCATTCCAAGCCGGTTGGGAATATGTCGCTTAGCATAACCAAAGCTGCTTCATCTGCTCCGGCCGGTATAGGATATAAGGAGGAATCGGCATGGGGAATTCGAACATATTCGGCTTGGGTGCCATCGATTGTGTTTCCGAGGATCCAACCTGATATTATTAGTGAGGTCTTGCATGAGAGATCGGACACATACCTCCCGTAGTACAGTGCGAGTACATTCCTTTCCGACAGTATTCACAGGTTGCGCAAGAACAGATACAGGATATCAGGACATGCTCTCCTTTCTTGAACCCCTTGACCGATGCTCCAGTTTCTTCAATTATCCCAACACCTTCATGGCCTAAGATCGTACCCGGGGAGCAAGTAGCAACGTCGCCTCTACTGATATGCAGATCAGTGCCACAGATTGTGGATTTCGTGAGCTTGACAATGGCATCGGTTGGTTGCGAAATCGTTGGTTTGGGACGTTCCTCCATCTTGACTTCCCCAATTGCCTTGTACACGAGTGCCTTCATGGTGGAGTAAGAAGCTTGTCGAATTGGTGGCCGAAACATGTGGCCGTGCGATAACACCCGTACAGTTCTGAATGTTTGCATCGCTAAAAAGTGGTGAATCTATATCTTATGTTTCCGCGATTGCCAGATCTGCTGTGCGACTGTGGAAGTAGTTGTCGCTGGCATCAAGCCGCTGCTTCCGCTCCATTGGATCATGTTGGAATGCGGGGAAACCATTGCTTGCATGACTGATGGCGTGGAAGTGGTGTGAGAGTGGTGAGTTCGAGATTTGGAGTGGCATGATCGAGAAGGAGAGACGTGAGGCGAGGCTGAAGCAAGTCAATCGCCGCTGAGTCATCCAAAGATGTTTCTTGTGTTATTTCCTGTTCCCCGCCTTCATCATCCTTCACGACCCCAACACCAGCCATCCTTCCATTTCACCTCAACCTTTCTAGCTCCAGTCCGATCTCAGCTGATAGTCTGTCATACCCTATATCTTCCGGGCAAAAATATTCTCTAGGACTCTAAAACACGAAGTCCTTAGAATAAGCACACCGCTACCGTCGACAAGCTAAGAAGCTTCCACGTAGGGAAACACTGCGGTTTCTTCATGTTCAATACCATGAAGGTTAAACCTTGCTTCCGTGCTGTCCTTTTTTTTCTTCGCCATTTCATCTTCGAGGATTGAATGGAAAAATGGTGTAGCAAAAACTTCCATGGTTCAGGAGGAGTATGCTTGGCCTTGGGTAATTACTGGTAAAGTCCATTAAATGGCACATTTCCCTTCGGATGCTGTTTTCTACGCGTCTCCTTAATAGTTGTATCGTAGCCTCTGTTCCTTGATGTGGCATGCCAGTGACGAGCTTAAGTTGAATCTTGCAGTACCTTTTCTTGTCGCGTCGTAATGCCTGGAGAGACAGAGTCAAATTCCTGTAAGCAAGGCGGTTTGATGTCAAGAGACCGATCAGACTACTCTCTCACTAATTGCTTTTTGGAAGGGACACACGAAGAAGCAAACTTTGTCTGATCTGGGAAGAGTAAAGATAGCAAAAGTTCTTCATTGCTCAAAGTTCCCGTTCTTCCGTCTTCGTGAAACTACATTTTTCGTAATTGAAAAGCTCAATTTCGTCGCCTATCTCCCTGTTTCAACCATAAAATTAAAATGCTGATACAACAGCTCTCTTTCCAACGGGCATAGTTCCGTCGTTCTTCCACAAAAGACCTGCCTGTGATGCTGGTTTAAGCGAGCCGAGGGTGGTGCACGTTACACGTCAACAAATCGTTCCTTCCGGCCCCAAATGCCCTCCCAGCCAAGATAGTTCAACACGCGTCGAGTCATGCGCGAGGCGGCTATGCGTTTACGCTCTTCTGTCTTGCCGCAGCTACATTGATTCTTCTCGATCTTGACTTCAACCTCACCCCCTTTCATCCTTGTCCCCAACAACCTCCAAACTGCAAAGATCGCCAATTCCAGCAATTTTAGTTCAGGATGTTTTACCATCTTCCTACTCAAGACACAAGGTCGCAGAGCGTCCGTATAAGCTCTACCCACTCATATGTTCCTTCGTTATCGCCTCTGCCTTCCACATCAGCTGTTTGCATCAGCTGTTTGCTTCAACAGGGGAACAACTTGTGCGAGACGCTCACCTTGACGCTCATTCCAACAAAGCAATGCTGAGTCTCGATAGACCAAGCTTGACCGAACGGCTGGTATGAGAACGACTCGCCTGCCTCGCTCAAGCTGAGATACAGGGAGTTGCAATCATTCATTGACATGTAAAGACGAAATCATCTAGACCGACATGGCTGGAGAGTGGAGGCATTGGGGTCTTTCCACATGTAATCAGGATGGGTGTAGCTCGAGTGAAGACGTCGAGCATGGCATGAAAGGATCTTTGGTAGTCACATGGCTTGACTCCGAAGTACAGGAACCTCCATTGCTCCACCGCCAAATTTAAGGCATGCCTTGATCCACTGATGCTCCAATGTTACGGGGATAAGAATGAAAAAGAAAAAAGCATACAGGAATTTACCGAGAAGCGATCGGACCTCTATAGATCTCAGCAGGCAAGTCACTTGAGTGACGATCAACCCGGTTTCGGCCTAGCATAACGGAAAGGCATGCAAGCTGGCACAGAAATACATCAGAATGATGTTTCTAGGGATTGATCTTAAGTTTCATTGTCTCATTAATGGGTATCCTAACGCCAGCTACAAAAAGTCCAAAGTCGTCGCTCCTTTCCTCAATCCAGCTCTTCTTGTATGTGCCCACCGTCTTAAATTATCCGATAGTATCCCAAGCAAAGTTAAGAAAACAAACTACTCAACACCACCAACAACACCCCTGACAGAATCATAAGCACTCTGCATGACATGCTTCGACTCCCCCGTGACAGGATCATACACATGACAGCCATATGTAGCCGCATTAGGAGGTGTATACACTGCATTCAAGTTAGCACCTCTCATCCTCATCTCAACTCCACTTAAATGGAAATAGAAGGCAAACTTAGACTTACGATGCAACGAAACCGCATACTCCGTCAGACTCGGATTTATAATCTCATGTAATCCCATCTTATCCGAAATATACGCGACTTTATTCTCGCCAAAATCCGTCCTCGCTATCTCTTTCAATCCTCCCTCCTCATTCGCATGCCTCTCCATCGTTTCCCTTTCCCTTACCACACTACCGCTCTTCTGCACCGGCATAGCGAACCTCCTCTCCCTCAAGGTCCCCTTCATGATCTTCATCAGACAATGCGAGTCCGCGTGGTCATGGATGGGACTGCGCATCCCCGGTGTCCATACGAGGAGGAGGAGGTTGAAGATGCCTGGGACGGAGGTGATGAGGTTGCGGGTGTATTGTTTTGTCGGGTTGGAGTGGGCGTATTTGGACCATTGGGAGTGAGAGGAGGGGGAAGAGGTGTAGGAGCGGAGGAGGCCGTGGAGGGTTGGGAGGTGGGGTTTGGGGGTGGTGGTTAGGTGTTTGCTCAGGGCGTTGAGGAGGGCGTCGAAATCTGAAAATGAGGATTGTGGTGGGGAAGATTGCGTGGAGGGAGGAGTGCGTGCTGATGGTGTGTGAGCGGGTGTTTGGTTTGGGGAGGAAGGAGAAGACGAACTGGATTGTGGAAGGATTAGAGAGGAATGCGAAGGTTGTTTTCTGGGTTCGATGGATGTTGCGTTTTTGGCTGTGACTGTAAGGGTGCGGTGGATAGGTGGGATGCGGGGTGGTTGGGCTGGGAGTTTGGAACGGAGAGTGCGGATGGTATTGGGTTTGAGGGGAGGCATGATTGTAGTGTTGTGCTGTAGTGGAGCGAAAATTGAATCTGGAACCTTGAGAAGGACGGCAAAATGAGGTTTTCACGAAGTATTGAAGTTTGGAGTGAAGCAGAGGTATTTGAGGAATACATAAATTGAATTAACAGAATTGGCGGGAGACACCGCTATAAAGTAGAGCATGCATCGAGAACACGTAAGACTAGGTCCGTTGCCCGAAACTGCCAACTGGTATGGTATGCAGTGTTATCAAGGATGATATCCACTAGGAGACTCACATACAAATCATCCTGGATAGGAGTCAACTTGTACAAGTCCTCTCCGCTGACCATCTGATTCCTGTCTGGTATTCCTGAGCAAACAAGCCATTTGTCTTCCTCCTGCTCCTCCAAGACCATCCACCAAGTATAGCGAATCTCCCTACCTTGTTGTCCTTCACTTCCTCAATTCTTTCCAAGCTTCACTCGCACCCTTTCGACTCTTCGTATCGCCCATCGATGCCGTCTATCCATTTCAAACTCTGCCCAACCAATTGCATCTCTCCAGTCGACCCATGGTTACTTTCCGCGTCGCTATCAGGTAAATCTGCTCATCAAGGTCACCGCCGTTCGGCGAGTCTCGAGGATTCGAACCAATAGCGGAAGGGGTTGGCGGGGTCATCGGACCAGCGATAGGGATTCGATAGTGGGGTACAGTGAGACGATGCGATGTGCGGTCTTGTTATCTTGGCTTGGCCGAAGTCCGTGTAATGTCGGTCCAGCAAAGGTCAAACTCAAATCAAGTCTCTTGATAAGAAATGAAACAGGTGTTGGCCTAGAGAAAGTCCAACTGCAACCGCAGAGGGAAAAGAGGTAGAGAAACGACTGGAAAACAACGAGAAGGCAAACATATCCAAAATATACTGCCAAAACAGGCGCAGAGGATGGCTTGCCGCAACACCGCTGCGCCCGTAGTGTCAGACTCTGACTGAGCACTTGCTTGTCCTTCCTTATGCCGTCGCTGGCCCCTCATCACATCCTTTCCCCGTCATCGGAACGTAATCCCAGGTGCCACTCCAGTCCTCCTCGCGCTCCGTACATCCAAAGCAAGCCAAAAGTTCCGCGTTGAGGACAAACCCACTCGAGTCTTTCCTATTGGATCCCGCAGAATGGCGTGTGTCATGGCACACACTCTGCCTTCAAGGTCCTCACTGAAGACCTCTCGAAAAAGCGACGAAAAGACGAGAAGAAATTCGACAAAAAGGAGGTGAATTGGTGGTGTTTAGATGAGGATATATCATGTAGAGGAGAGGAAGAGGGGAATAGGAAGAGAGAGAGGTTGATGTGCTGAAGTAGCTGTCCGCGCAGGAGGATGCTGATTCGTTGGGCGGTCATTTTAGCGTGACAGGGGCGATTGCGTGCGAATTGCTGTTTTCTCGTGACTTGAGAAACAGCTGAGTCAGCTCCAAGTCCTCACCATCACCAATTCAGCTCCGTATCATCAGTCTCCTCTCTTCTTCTGTAGGGTATTTTCAGAATGAAGGAAACCGGCAAGAAAGTGTCTATATCAACATGCTTCATACATTCATGTAGTGCATGGTCCAAACTACACATCTTTTTCGAAAAGCACGATGCCAGTCAGCCCAGCGCTGGTTCATTCAAAATCATCTCACTCTCCTTGATAGCCCTTTCCAACCTCTCAATATCTTCTCCTAACTCTCTTCTCGTCTTCCTATCCGCCACACTTTCCGCACAGATGTTTTTCACCTCTTCGTCTGTCAGGCTATCCACCCACTCCGTCGAGAAGACATCCATCACTTCTCTGATAAACTTCGGTGTCAACCCATTCTTACATACTGCGTCCGTGTAGTGCTGGACGGAGATGCTATAGTAGGCCTTAAGGATGTCGTGTATCTCGTAAACGATCTGTCGCTCATCAGTCAAGACTTCTTTAAGTCTATCCTTATTGACTTGAGCGAATGTTATCAGGGACTTGAAGGACTGTTCCGACTCGATCTTGCTGGCAGCGTGCGGGTCGGGATTCTGAAGATGGCCGAAAATGTTGCCTTTGGCAGGCCCGGGCGGTGCTATCGTAGAGCCGAATGTATTTACTCCTGGCCCAGAAGTGGGAGGTGTACTGAAGCTGAATAAGCCTGAAGTTGGCGCGGGTGCTCCCCCTTTGGCCCCGGTTGCTGGAACAGAACTCAAGGAGGACTTGTTCTCGAGCCTAGTAAGAGCACTGATCCATCGTAGCGTGCGAGCCTCCCGAACTTCTCTCACGAACTGCTCCTCGCCAGCAACGAGTTGAAGGCCTTCCTGTTCATTGCGAACCAGGTCATAGCAATATGTCTCGAATTTGAGTATCTTCTCCTGGACCGCCTTCTTCATCAGGTCTTTCAGTGCAGTAGCCACAAGCTGGTTCTTGCAGGCGCCATCGATATTGTACTCCATGGCTGCGAGGAATGCCGACTTCACTCTCTTGAGAAAGGTTACCGTGATCGACCTCCATTGTCCCGTCTGCTGCTCGAATAGACGTTCTACGAGCACTTCCGGAACGATGCCTGGGATGAATGACGACTTTGAGGCTTGGTAATGGAAGTTGATCCAGGTGTAAATATTCATCGTTTCTTCAACGTTAGTACTGTCGGCGCTCACGTCAGAAAGGAAGTCGTTTTCCACGGTTGCCGTCTGGAATGTCCACTTAGCCCCGTAATGCTTCAACGGTTCTCGGAGGCTGGACTTCTTCAGGGCATTCAGCCTCTTCAGTAGTTGTGAGCCCTCTGGCTTGTCAGTTGACACTCTCAAGGTGTCCCGCAAACACTCATTCTTGTACCCTTGATAAGTTTCCACAACCGAGTTCAAATATGCTTTTTGTAACTCGAGCGTGCTTCGATCCGGGCCGAGTTGTACGAGCAATCCACGTTTCTGGCTCAGAATACTCCGGGTCTGTTGATTGAAAGCTGGAAACTCAGCTCGAATATGGGCACAGAAGACATTGCTGAGGCCAGTTCTCAAGGCTGCGATGCCCAAACGGTTTGGGTCAAGGCCTGACACTATGGGAGACCACTCTGGTGACGTGAACAGCTTCTCTTCCTTCTCTCTGGCGGCTTCAAGCGAAACCTTCGCCTTTGCCTCTGTGCTGGATCGGTTCTTAACCATGTACCAGCCATGATTCAAGTTTCGTTCTTGATTTTTGGCGCGACGGAGGGTCTTCAAGAGTCAGCTTGTAGCACGAATTGATCATAGATGATTAAGACATACTGCTTCAAATGCGTCCGTCTCGGAAGTGATCGCGAGATCACATTTCGTCATAACGCCAAGGGTTCTGCTTCCATTGACATCCACATCATCAGCAAACTTGAAGATCTTCTGGCCAACGGTCGACTGCGAAGCTTCCATGACAGCCCTAGTGCTTGTTAGTGGCGAGCATCGCTTGCGGAAGATGTTTTCATACACTATCACTGTTCTGTTCTCTTCTATCAATGATACTACAAGCCTCTCGATATCAGCGACGGATGTTGCATCCTGCTCAGAATTTGCGGCTACAGCAGGTCAGTGACCCGAGTACCTCATTGCGGGAACTCGGATAGTCTCACAATGATACAGCCCAGGTGTATCGACAAAGCTCAAGCTCTTGAAGTCGGGCCCTCTCATCTCAATTTGCAAAACATGACTTGAGATCTGGCGTGCTGGCGTCTCGACTGATCTGATATTTGCAGCTTGGTCTCGTGCAAAAAGAGGGGCGGGCACCCCGAATAGGTCTGATGCCTGCAGTCGTCAGTAGTCATGTTTGAAGCATATGAGAATTGATCTGATTCCTGACCTCTCGCAATATCTCCTCGAATTGAATCTGCGTCATTGGCTCGTTGTAGACCTGTCCCAGATTGAACCTCTGCATTCTTTCCATGTCAAGGGCAGACAGAGAGGCTCCTTTCGGATCTAGGATAATGCTCGGCTTGATCTGGAACTTCTTCTCGTCTTCGATGAGAGTGATCTCGATGGGAAATCTGGTTCCAATTCCGGTGGTGATTGGGACTGGAAGGCCCGTCAAGTTCTCGAGTAGACTTGATTTTCCACAAGATTGGGCTCCGGCAATGACGAGCTATAGCCGGTTAGTACGCTGAATAGAACTGATTGAATACATTTTAGTACCCTTGGAAGCTCAATGTCCTTCCCTACTCCGAGCTTCTTGTACATGTCAATGATCCTCATGTACTTCAAAGTTTCTTCATTGTAGAAGACTGTTCCATCAACAGGAATCCGAGGTTCTTGTTGAGGAGATGATTCTTGGGTCTTTCTTGGAGATCCATTTGTTGTCGATTTGCCTGTGACTGGTTCAACTGAGGGCGTTGGCGCAGGTGTATTGCGGGTGTTCTGAGATGGCGTTTTCGGTCCACTATCCACTGGCTCTGTCGCTTGAGCAGGAAGTGGATTTTTATAACGAAATGGCAAAGACTCATCCACCGCTAGAACGGGAGTTGGACTCTTGTTAATCGTTGGTGGCGCAGTCCCAAATTCGAATGCCATTTTCTAACTATATGCACCTCTGGCTTACAGGGGGAAAAAAATTGATGATAATGTTATTTTCTGGCTGGACAGCTGACAAGACCAAGAACTATTGAGGATACCAACGATAAATTCGGCAGAAGGGTCAATTATAAATACATTGGATACCTTCATCGCAGCCTCGGCGCAGTACAGGCCTCGTGCATGGTTACCAGCGGCTAAGGCTGCTTCTGCGGGCCTGACCAGGGACAACCAAACGGTCGGGACGTGAACCACGAATGAAAAGCAGTATTTTGCGCGAGTTTTGTGGCGATGCAAACGACCAAAGTATCACCCGTTGATCTATACTCATTTGGTTCGAATCATGCAAGTACAAGGTATATTTGTCGCTTGACAGCTCCAGATGTGGAAGGTCTTCGTCATCCGATGCAGGCTTGAAGATGTTGGTGTTTGAGGTTTAGGTGTCCCCTAAGCTACCCTACAACTTTAGCGGCACGTCTACTTTGGCGAGACGTTGTTTTCTCGTGATTGAGAAGAGAGGATTCTATAGAGTCGGCCACCATGGAACTCGTCAGCACTCCCACATGTTGGACCACTTCTGCTCTGATGCTTCATACGAAAAGCGATTGTAATGTTGAGGCTAGAGATACTTTACATTCTATAATTTCTGATACAGCCTGTAAGCTGGTGCCGAACTGCTTGATGCTACTTTCAATCCTTTTGCGAGGTCGCCGGGGCACTGAGGGTGATCGGGATGCCCGTTCGTTTCCCCTTCCGGAACATGCCAGCATCCAGCTTGTCTACAGCCGAGTTTCTATATCAAGCTGTTCCTCCTCCTCCTTCTCCTCCTCAATCAGTATCTGCGACTATCTTCCATACCTGGATATCACTCAACGCATCAACCCACTCATCACAGAACACATCCATAACTTCTCGGATGAACTTCTTGTTCAATGCCGTTTTGCAAACTGCATCCACGTAGTGCTGGACCGAGATACTGTAGTACGCTTTCAAGATATCGTGGATCTCGTAGACAACCCTGCGATCGTCTGACAGTGCTTCTTCCAAGCCAGAAAGTTTTTGCTTGGCAAGGCTCGCAAGCGAGGTGGTCGAGGACCTCGAGGGTGCTGGAGTGATCGAGAGCTCTTGTTCTACCGTCGCTGCAACTGGTGGCTTCGGGTTCTCTGGCACAGACTTCCGCCCAAGAGAAAGTTTGGCAAATGGACTGACGGGCACACTGGGCTCTCCAAATATTGGAGTTGGCCGATCCATGAGCGAGAAAGTGTGGCCTGCGAGATAGGGAGGCTGATGAAGTGTCTGGGACAATGGCTTCATTGGGGTTCTGGCAGCCACTACAGCTGGCGTTAAACCACCACTCTTCGAAATCGGTGTGCTCGGGGTTGGGTTTCTGGCGGTTGCCTGGGATGAGAAAATCGATTTTTCCGTAGCATTCTTGCTCAAGGCTGCGAATGAGGATGGTCCAGAGATGCCACTTCCGAAAGTCTCGGCTCGTTTGGTAGTTTTCGGAGTTCCCGCAACAGCATCCTCGGATGGTAGGAGACTTTCGCTCTTCGAGATCGAGCTATCAGTGGTAGATGGAACCAATTCCCGAGCTGCCTTCTTTGACTTCGGACTTGCTGAATCGGGTGCCATGTTGACGTCGGCTCCATTCTCCATTCTGACCAATGTCTGAACCAAACGTACTGCACGAGCCTTCTGCATCTCCATGATGAAAGCCTCTTCTCCCGCAAGGTCATGTAAGCCCTCCAATTCATTCTGTCTCAGCTCTGAACAGAAGTCTCGAAGATCCATAACCTTGTCAGTAATGTGTCGCAAAAGAGAGCTTCGAATAGCTTCCACAACATGCCTGTTCCGACAGACTTCACTCAAGCACTGCCGGATGGAGGTCATAAGGAGCTCCTCAACCTTAACAGCAAATCCCTTCGTGACCGTGTTCCAAGCTGCTGTCTGTTCATCGAAAAGTTGGTCAATCAGTGTTGGAGGAACCAGCCCAGGCATTGTGTTCCACTTCGTAGCCTGATAATGATAGTTGATCCATGTATAGATGTTATTGTTCTGCTGATAATCAAGACTTCCAGCGGCCTCATGAGCTACCTCATCTATCCCCATTGTTGGTGTTTGGAAGGGTCGGAACTTTCCCTGTTTTTCTAATGGTAGCCTGAAGTTGTCTCTCTTCGACGCAGCCAAGCTCTGCAACAGTGACATGGAAAGTGATCCGGGCTTTGAATCCCCATTCAAGCAAAGATTCTTGGGACCTTGATAATCACGGACGAGAGATTTGAGCCACAATCGCTGTCCCATTAATGCACCCTCGTCGAAATATGGACGTTGCAGCTCTTTCTGTTCCGGAGACGACCCCTCGTTGGCCGTTGGAGGAGGATGGAGAATCCTTGGATTCATGTTCCGATGCTTGGGTAGTGATGGACGGAGTTGGGCAAGGTGTTGGAGACTGAGATGAAGGCTCAGATGTCATGGAAGGAATAGCGCAGGGAGTTACACCAGGAGTCGAGGACTGGGCTGTCGTCAAAGGGGTATCGATATGCTCAGACGCGGGTTGAGGTTTCGATGTCGGGATATCATCATCATCATCATCGTCCAGAGCGAGTTGCCAGAGTAATTGTTGTGTGGTATAATCTTCATCGTTCTCGAAATCCATACTAGGCTGAGGTCATACGTTTTTGATAACAGCAGCATTTCCTTGCTTGAGCTGGATGTGATGAGGTTCAAGGAGGTTCATCGAGTTCGGCTATTCCAGGGGGCGCTAGCCCAGGATGGAAGGGGCCGGGAGCCAGGCCCACCAGGGCCCTGAAGCAAAAACGTCCAGTGCAGAATACAAGACAAGGAAACAAAGAACGTTCAGTCAAGGGGATCAAAAGGAGGAGAAGCAATGATAATCAACCAGTACATATATTCAGCCTCATTCCTGATATTCAAAGCCTGAGTAGGAAACATGGGTTTGGTCTTGTTCTTCGTCTCCCAATCTAACCTGCTAGCCCCTACCTAGCCATCGCTTCAGTATCAGTATGTGCCGCAAAAGTACCGACCGACCAACTGAAAAGGCAAAAGAAGTCCGTTTGAGAAAGACACAAAATCACAATCGTCCCTACCTCGAAGCCAGCAGAAACAAAAAAACAACCGTCTTGAGCCATGCAGGGGTCGAACCTACAATCTCTTGATTCGAAGTCAAGCGCCTTGCCATTGGGCCAATGGCCCCGTATCGATGATTGGATGGTGTTGGGCTCTTATTTCAATACTTGTAGCCAACAAAGTGGTGCGAGAAATTCTGTGCGCCTTGGTTTGGTGGGGGCGATGTGGAGGCTTTCTGGCTGGCTGGCCTGGGCTTTTAGCGAGCCTGGTCACCTGCGAATCGACAACAAATGGTTCTCCTTCACGCCCAAGAAGATGCATAAGTTTTTTCGACCAAAGGTGGCTATTGCAGTCAATCTGAGCCGAAAGATAGTTTCACCTCATCAGACAAAGAAAAGCCTTGCCTCTGCACGTTTCAAAACCCAAGAGTCCTGCCAGAACCCCGCATACATCACTAACCCCTCCGCGTGGTACACCACAGCAAGAGTCCATCCAATATCAGATCTCCAGCACCTAAGTAGTACAAGGAAATCCGAAACCGAAAACGAAGTCTTTCAAACCTTTCCCTCTCAACTTCACATGACACCGACGACCCTTCCAGTTGTGGAGTTCCCTCGGCAAACCCAAGCCAAGCACGACAACGGCTCGTAAATCCGGGGTCTAGCGTTGCTGATCTTATATCTTCAAGCTCTAGTTGACGTGACGGCTGTTCTTGGGGACTTCTGGTGTCGCGGGGTGATCGTATTTCCGGAGTCTTGGAATGTGATCGTCAGATGGCGGGATGGTAAAGGTGGATTGGGATGGGCGGATATATTTGAGGAGAAGGGAACGCTTTCATAACTGTCAACACGACTGTACTCAACAGGATAATTTAATTTCTGGATTCCTTTGAAGCAAAAGCAATCGCAGTCGCAATTTCACATTCCACCAAAGAAAAACATCCAAGAACGAATTCTTCGCTGCAGGAAACGGCAGATTTAGTCAGTACGCACAATATAAATCTCTATCCAAATCAACATCGTGGAAATATCAGTCCTCATCATGTTCCGCCTCTTCACACCACTCACCCTCACCCTCATCATCTCCCTCCTCCTCCAACCCACCCTCTCAGCACCCACAACACCATCCTCCCCCCTCATTCCTATCCCCAACATCACCCCTCGACAAGGAAGCGGCTGCTTCTGCGGCGTGATAACCGGCACATCATGCGGGAGTCGAACATCGAGCGGATTATCGCTGTCAGGTGATTGTGCGAGCCAGACGTTGTATAGCTGTGCTGTTAGCTTTGATAATGCGGTTGTGGAGAAGAGGTGTTTGATTTGTAGGGAGGAGGGGCAGGATGGGTTTGATGGGTGTTTGTTGGGTTTGGGGTTGTAAGGGGTTGGAGTGATGGAATGGGAGTTTGGACGGTGAGGGGGTGGGATCTGAGCGGGGAATGAGAACAAGCGGGGGGGTAGAAGAACGCCGAATGATGACATTGGATGTATGTTGAACTTGGAATGAGGATTATATGGAGAAGATAAAAGAAAACTGTAAGAACTCGAAGCAAGGATGAGGGTGGATAGTTCGGCGAAAGCCCTGGTGTGAGAGACTTGATATTGATGATCCACGTAGGGTTTGAGTCAGAAACGAGTTATTCCAGTGAATACAAGTCTTTTGATAGTGGAAGTCAATTTCGGACTCTTGATGGATTTTTGCTGATTTCTTACTCCTGAAACTACCTTTCTCTCTCGACTTCTGTCAACCCTGGACTCATGGCACCTGATATTACAAGGGACGGTCAATAGCCTCCGGCCCAAGAAGAGCTATCTCTTGCATATTGATATAGAGTAGCCTTTCTCTTCTCAAAGACCTGCACCTATGTCATGGACGCACATTTCAGGTCTAGTCCAGACCTGTCACTCTGCTCTTGATCTTCAAGACACAAGACTCCTCGCAACAGGTGTGTAAGGCATTGAAGTACGGGAGGTGTCCCTCTCCTGCTCCCTTCCAGATATTCTGGTAAATGACGAATCATTTCGCGCATGGTAGTTTTGGCAGGAAGTTGTGTGTTGAGTATGCCTGGCCCTCTTTAATAAGTATAGGGTGAGTGACAGCACGTTTCATGAGTGGAAATTTGGCTTCAGAGTCAGGGAGTATTTCATCTCCTTCAAATGATTGGTAGTCGTAGATGAACTTTGGATCGATAGCTTTTCTTGCCTCTGTCACAGCTTTGACAAGCTTCTTGCGTAGTGTGTGAGTTCCTGGAAGGGCCTTGATCGCGTTGTGGTGTGCATGTCCAAAGGCATGGATGATTGACTGTGGGAAGCTTCCTGCAAGGTGGGTGCACGTTGCACCAACGACGTATTTGGTCTTCGCAAGATGTTAGTCTAGGCAGCCGTTCATAACCCTTTCAGATAGTTGTCTCCACCTTTCACACCCACCTGTGTTGCCGCTTGCATTTCTGTTCATCTCAACAATCACTGAACAGCTAAGGTGACCATAGCACGATAGAATGCCGAAGAATCACTGAAAGATAACTCGTGATACTCAATTGAAGAATACTTCTTCCACTCACTGCTTTCAGACGTCTAGATTACTCAAGTCGCACCAAGAGCACAAACTATTCATCCACATCATGCTTCACATGCTCACAATACGCCTCATTTCTAGATACAGATCGCGCCTGCTTCCATCCGGCCTCTGACCTTTGTTTCGACCAACTGTGAGGGGTTGATGCAAGCACACATCTGAGTTGTTAGCTGTGACCAGAAGCTGAAAGGAGGATTTGGGGAGGTATGTAAGTTAGACAATCAATGGCACTGACATGTATCCTTTATTCTTACATAGTTATTTAGGTGTCGATCAACTCCCCGTTAACACATCTGTTGACTCAGACCACGGTTTACTGAATCGCCTATTCACTGTACTCAGACAAAGCCGTTAGCATCACTACAGAACAAAATGGCATCCACTGGAGGTAACTGAAGCCCATTTACTCAAGATTCACCTCTCTATCTTCTGCTTCAACTCGCTAGAATTACTACATGCGGTCCTGTTCTGACCTGTGTAAAGATAGCTCTAACGAAGCCCTGGAGCTCCCCATAGCCTATCGATGGGCTAAAGATGGCGACCCAACATCATCAGCCATGCTTAAAATCGGTCGATCTGTCTGCGACCATGTTACCACCGACTATACCGAAGTCATTTCCAATGGACATCACTACCAACCCGAAGAAAGTACCGCGCAAGATGCCGACGACCAAACTCGCCAAGGAACTCCAGATCCCGCTATCAGACGCGACAACTCCCAAGCCAAACCCCCTGTGATCCGTACTGAAACCCTCAGCACACCAACTACGATCCCCAACCCTGCGGAGGAGAAGATTGAGAACCTTGCTAACGCCTTGAGTTTCTACAATCTGTGTATACTAACGATCAGCCGTATCATGCCCTCCCCGGACTCGGGGCCGAATATGCTCTTGGTATGAATATCCTGGTGCCACAGTCGCTAAGATCCACGCCAGCACCAACACTACGAAGCTTCTACCAACTTATGCTCCGTTATACACGGCTCAAATCCGCATCATCGTCGACGTCGACTACTCTTCGCACTGTAGCTCTCGGGCGGATATTCCGGAACGAGGAGCCAACGTACTGGGTCGTTGTCATGGAGATCCAAAACGGGCTGCTGTTTGCTCTGAAGTCTGATTATGTGTCAGTTCAAGAGGTCATTAAGGACGATCCCGATAAAGAACATTACTCTGATGCTGTTAATGGAGTTGGGATTCCTGAGCTGGACGATACGCCATGGAAAGCTGCTTTACTTGGTGACGCCACGCTTCTGGATGTGGATGTGGAACGTGCTGCGACTGATCATCGGTGTACTATGCTCGATGTCGTTGATTGGGATAGTATTGAGGTCCACCAGTGATCAAGATTATAGGGAAATATGTGGCGAGATGGACTGGAAAATCACTAAAGGGGTAATAGATTATAACATTGGACGTATCTGAGACTGTTTCAAACTTCACACCAGTAGAGTTCGTGCTGTGAATTTTCACAAATTGATTGATTGTCACACGCATCAACTCAACGTCGGTTTGAACTTCTGCTCATCTTATAAAGCTGCTCGTTATCATGTCCGGCTTCGAGATTGTGCTGTCACGCTAGATAAAATGCCTTCCTGCACGGCTTCATCGCATCCCAACTTTCAACACTCAGATACCCAATCGCAAGCCTCTCCCACACCTTCCCCTCCTCTTCCTCTCCCCCAACAACAAGCATAACCACACACCTCCCCCTCTCCTCAAACAACTTATCCTCACCAAACTGCCCCCCTCTAACCGTCATCTGCGCATCTGCAACCGCAATCGCAATTATCGCCAGTCGATCAGAATCATATGTGCTAGCGAGGTTCTCGATAGTGGAATTGTAGTTGTGTCTGAGACCGGGGCGGAGCATGCCGTTTGAGGGGCCGGTGGTGAGCCATTCGATGGAGGAGGGGAGGAGGGGTGGTGGGGGTGTGTAGTAAGTGGTGTGTTGTGGTGGAGGTGGGCGGTAGCTAGGAGGGTAGATGGAGGGTTTTGGGGTGGGCTGGTGGGAGGGGATGAATTCGGCTGTGAATTGAAGGTATAGGGATGGGGAGTTTGTGAATGAGATGTTTGGGATGGGTGTTGATCGATCCGAATTAGTAGGTGGGTGCAAGTCTTTCGTGATATCATCGTGCCAGAGATTCGACGGTTCGCGATGGATCTGTATCTTTTCTTCCCCGACGAGCAATGTGAAGTTATAGATTCTCGGCCTAATGCGGATGAAGAACGGTTTATGTAGGTAATCGTAGAATCCATAACTTGCTTGTCCCTCCCACCCCAACCAGCTCCAAGATGGCGGCTTGGTTTTGGTTCCATCGCTGTTTTGCCAAACTCGTCGTTTCAAGTTTCCTCTTGGAAGCCAGAGTAATGCCCAGTCAAAGCTACCACTTGGTAGTGCAGCGACGAATCTCCAGGACAATTTTCGGGACATGAAAGCTTGGATACCTAGGAATGCGTTCTCGATATCTGAGGAATAAGAGAGGGTTCGTGATGTATATTGGCAGACTACGGATGTGAAAGTCTCGAGTGCCGTGAGCGAGAACTTGTCAACGCTATTGAGAGAATGAAGTGGCTGCAGTGGATTCAGAGGCGTAGCGTATCGGCCTCGATCATTCTCCGGAAAGATCTGCTCGTGATCGCTGGTACAGCCGTGTCGACATTCAAAGTGGATTTGTCGGTCGGCGAAATATAGACATCGACGGGAGATGAGACGTTCTTGGAATGTCCAGCCTCGAGTCTCGTATACTTGGTCGTGTGCTGTTTGTGTCAGGCCAGAGAGGTGGAATGTGAATGGCATATCGTGGACGACGGAGAGTGTTTGGGGGCGTGGGATGGAAATGCCTGGAAGGGGAGAGTCGCTGGATATTCCTATTAGGGCGACGATAGTCAGACAGGATTGTCCGTAGATATCCGCCATGCGACTAATTTGTGTTCTTTTGTGAAATTCGTCGTCTTGGATGATGCAAAGGGCGTCGATCCAAAGATATTGGATATTTAAACTTTTGACGACAGCAGCTACATCTCGAGTGAAGGTTGAGACTTGGTCAAGTGATCCGGCAACTTGAAGACTTTCAAAATTACTTTGTGTCGTTTTGAAGATTGGTTTGTTGCCCCAAACATAGCTGAGGGTGATGTATTGCACGTTCTTGACCTGAACTAGACACATCTGATTCACATCAATCAGGATCATCTCTTCATCATCTCTTGCTTCTCGTTTGCATTCCTCGTGTGTTGAAGCGCACTTCCCGATCATTCTTTTCAGCAAATCGAAGTCAACAAAACGTCGGTCCTCAAGCGAAAGATTGCCCCGGATCTCTCCACGAACTGTGCGGAGCGAGACAATGGGCCCGAGATATTCTCTACGATAGTCTTGTTTGAGGACGAGGCATGGTTTAGTGGTGAGGCAATGCCCTGGATCACGAACGAAGTGTGCTAGGGTTTGTTGGTTGAGATCAAATCCATGGCGACTATTCTCGTTCCCAGAAGTACTGTTTGGTAGGACTCCTCTGCGCAGATGATCGAGGCCGTCCTCACAAAGAGTCGCGAGAATCCGGCAGAAATCGCAGTTCATCCTTGCAAGTAGCTCATCGGTCATCCCAAAGTCAATCTCAACATCTGTAAGTCCCCATTCGAATAGATCCTTGAAGTCGAGTGATGAGCATAGTTCGCAGAGTTTTGGCTCCCCAGTGTTGCCATCCAAGGTTACTTTTGTCGGTGGGTACATGGTCGTAAGGCACTGGAAATCAGCACCAATCCTGGCATACGGACCAACGATCCATTCTGATCGTTCATCATACGGAATCTCTTTCAGAGGCGAAGTATCAACTTTCCAACCCCCAAGATGTTCAAAGCGAAAACAATCACCCTGAAAGTAGCAAGGTGTGGCGTTCTCGAATCGATTCTGAATCCATGCTCTCTGAACGAGCTGCAGGTTTGTCCCTTTTTGAGAGAATTCAGGAACACCAAGACGGACATCCCATGGCATAGGATTTTCAAATTCTTCATCATTACGAGGTCGCGCCAGATCACCTTTTCGAAGTTGCCAGTGTAGGTCCGGAACTTGTCGAGGGTCTTGAGTACATATTGTTTTGGCATCATAGCGGATCGGAGCTTTGAGCCCATCGAAGCCGAATGGTAATCCAGAGAAATGTAGACGTCTTCCATTGTCGTCCCAGACTCGATATCCCATCATCAGATACCTGCATACCTCTTCCGAAGGGAGCCATCCTATTCGATCAACGAAGATAGGGCACTTGGGGAGATTGTCTGGATATGAATATTCTGGTCCTGGTTCCATGTTATTGAAGAATGGAAAGAGGGAGAGTGAGTAAGCGTAATCTGAACTATGGTTTGCGCGGTTGTTGTCAAGCAGGAAGAGCATGATACGTGCTGTGGCATCGTCAACCATGGTCCTTCTGTCTTCAAAGCTGGCTTCTGGCTGCGGGTCATCGGTGAAAGGCACGATCGCTGAGTTTGGTGGGCGCCATTCTGTAGGATGAGGAGGCGGTGGTGTGATAGGCGCTGGAGGTGGTAGAATCGTGTATGTTGAGGAACTTGGTGAGCGGCTCCATGATAGATAACCTGGAGGACGTGGATGGGGTGGAATAGCATTACCTGGCTGGCCAGGAGGTGGTGGGGGAGTCTGTACGTCTCTAAGATCTGGACTCAAAGAACGAGAAGACCAGGCCGAAGATACTCTAGGTGGTGCTGGAAGAGGGTTCCTTCGAGAGGAATCACTTCTGGAGAGATCTCTTGACCAGCTTCTGGAGCCAGACGAAGCATTTGAACTTCCTGACTGACGCCGAGGTCTTAAGCTCAATGGACCATAGTCAGCTGGAAATGAGCTTTCTTGGGGTTCGGTATCATGAACTGATGAAGGAGATGGTTGGGTAGTGGGGTGCAAAATCTCATCTGCCACTTGGCTGTTGTAATCTTTGGCGGCTGAATCTGCCATCGCTACTTAGCGGGTACATTTACTTGCGGTGGGTTGGATGGAATCTCTACTATCTGAGTCTAAGTCCGGCACAGCTTCGAGGTAATCATCGAGATGCTCATTATCGCGATGGGAAGGATGCTCAGCTGTGAGCCAAGACTTTCCACGGGATAGATTTCTACCCCTCCAACTTCCTTTTGCCGCAGCCAATAAAGGAAAGGAACAGAGATGGAATCAACCCGAGGCTTACTTATAATTCCAACGTCCATGACATGAGTGCAATATTTGGACATGGCAATCAACAGTCTTGCACTTGCTGCTGAGGCTCACCTGGGCTCGACAAACCGATCCCAGCCACCCGCATTTTGGAAGCATGCAGGGGGGAAGTATTCTCCCTCCACAGCGAGATAGAGGAAGTTCGCAACACTTACCACTTTACGAGAGGTAATCCGCAAGCGATAATACTCGCCTGCATCTCTCGGTAGTTGCAGAATATCGAGATTTGAGGGACTTATACTCGAAGGAAGATTTGGAAGCTCGCGGGGAAGATGGCCTGCGCATCCTGAATGTCCGGTGCATTTCGAGATCATTCTTAACGCTACTGCCTCGAATTTCTCGACGGCAGATGTGATTGCAGTAGCTTGAGTCGACTTGTCAGAGGTCACATCCCACTTGCAGATGACAGAATCGATAGACTTTTACTAATCAGGTTGTTTCTGGATGCCCAAGTCCCACCTGCTCTTCAGACCTCAAGTCCCCGGGAAAGCCTGACGACTTTTACTTTCCAAGGCTCGTTTCACTTTGAAGTCTCCTCTGGTTCATCACATCCTTCATCCTCAGGATCTCGTCTCCATCCTTTTCCCCTCCACTCCTCCAATCAACCACCCATCCACAAACCAGGCCCATGGTTCGGCACGCACTTTACGGCTGCATCCATCTAAGCCTAAAGAAGCATGAATTCTCCGGGGAATCGGCAAGGACCGCGAGCCGAGCCTGGGTGGTCGGGGATCATGACCCCTGAGGACTCCACGGCACAACCATGGATTGGGCATCGAAGGCGATCCAAGCGGCCAATAGCGCTGGCTATCACACTTGTGAAGGAATACAGGAAATACAGAATTGTGCAGATACCCACCAATTAGGGATAGTGGTGATGGAATAAGAGGAGTGGAGATGTGACTGCCCCTTTTTGAGAGCTGGTTTGAGCGTTGTGACTGGCTGCATGGCAAGCTTTGAAGGCGGAAGATGCACGGCTGACGGGTGGACCGTTGATTTTTGGCTTTTGGCTTTTGATTAGTCGCTTGCAAGCGTGGGTAGGATGTGCACAATTTTGTATTGCCGACAGGTAAGGGAAGGGCGAAAATGGCTTGAAAAGGAAGTGAAAATCGAAACAATAATGCGAGATGGCGGCCCTGTCCAACAGAACGCGTTCAGATGAGAAGAGAAAAGGGGCGTGTACGTTGATCATCGCATCACATCGCCTCGCTTGCCTTGACCTTGCACTTCCTCCTGCTCTTGTGCCCGATGGTTGGTTGTACGGCGGGAGATCAGGTAACGAAAGGTAAATTGGATAAGAGGACTTTGGGAACGACGGATTCTCAATATCGTGAAGGAGTACAGCGTTACAGGAAGCTTTGTAATAAGCACACACACGTCCTCGTACGAGTCGGCGACATTCTCAGGTACGTGTTTGGTGGTTGTCGCGAGAACAAGTCTTCCGAACCCTTGTAGTTTCTCAAGACAATCCTCGTCTCGTCCGTCCTCGTCCTCCCCTTGCCTTGTATCTTCCCATGTTCCTCTTCAGCTTTGGCCTGTTCAGCAGGACCGAAGGAGACGGAAACACCAACATTTCCTTGTGCACTGCCTGATCATCGGCAACACTTCGTCGTTCGTTTCGTCCTCGTGCGCTCTTCTCATCCTTGCTTAACCTCCAGTTCACTACACTCTGCTGTTGCAACCTCCCGCCTTTTGTCTCTTCCAAACACACGACACACGAGATTCACTCTAAGCTGACATCAAAGGTCTCAGTTCTTTCCCACTAGGGCGCATCGCATTGCATTGGTCTTGCGCCATGTGAGATTGACAAACATACACGTCAAATAATACAACATTCACCGCCGTCCAATTGTACCATCAGCATCAATTGGCGACAGATCAATCAACGCGTCGTCCCGACTACACCGCCTGCCACGCTTTACCAAGATCGACTATCGTTGGAACTGATATACCGCGCACACAATACGCAACCAACTTCCCGACTAGCGGCCACAATCTACCGTCCACATACAAAACATGGAGGAAGGCATAGGATCAAGACGAGCTCGAGCTCTTCCGCGACCAGAGTCAAGCGCAAGCAGCAACACCAGGATGACGCCTAGTTCGAGCAACAGTTCCACGGCCCATCTGCCACAACGAGTCCAGGATCTGACGGCGAGAGGAGTGTCTGGGAGCTTGCTACAGGATCGATTGAGGGAGAGGAAGGTGGAGAGCGCTAGGCAGAGAAGAAGGAGCATTGACATGGCAGACAGAGGCGTGCAGAGTTCACCAGTCAAGGGCAGCAGAGAGGATCGCAGACCAAGTTCGAGTGGGATCGTTGCTGGGAAGAACATGGGAGTTAAGCAGATCGAAGATGTGAGTTGGACGGCAAGGGTTGGAGATCGCGGCTAATATCTTACAGGCAGTATCGACGTTGCACAAACAGAACTTCGACCTCAAGCTCGAGCTTTTCCACCGTCGCCAACGCCAGGAAACACTAGAAGCTAAGCTGGAAGCCGCAGAAAAGAAGCTTGAAGAGCAGGCAGAATTGGCAGAGATTAATGATGATCTGCTTGCAGAATTGGAGAAGAGAGACCAGGCCGTCGAGGAGGCAGTTGGGATTATAGTCCAGTTGGAGGAAAAGGTAGACCGGCTGATGCAGGAGAGAGCAGATGTCAAGGCATTCGAGGAAAATTATGAGCCAGGATACTTCCCCCAGGACGACTTCTCCAGCTCTCCGCCGCAGTTCGAAAAGGAACAATCCACGAAGAAGATCTCCAGAATGCCATCGTTCTTGTCTGAAACTACCGAAGGAAACGAGGCATTGAGGAGCCTGTACCTACCATACAATGGACATAGCGATTCTACGTTACCAAAGTTGCCAGAAGAGGCCACTGATGGAATGGATAGTCCGAGACTAAGTATTCTGAGCGAGAGTTCGTTTGTTAGTGTTTACGGAAATAAGCTGCCACCACTCTCACTGGACGAGCCGGAGGAGCCACGGCGACATAGAAAGTCGTCTTCGGTTGAGAAATGGGTTGATGATCGTCCTGCACCTGTTGTCACTCCACCAAGAGCCATCCAAAGCCTCCGAAAGAGTCAATTCCTTTCCATCAACGATGTTCTCGAATCGCCTCTGCAACGCCTTGAAAAGCTGAAGCATACTCTGGAGAAGACTGAGAAGGGATTGAATTCGGCGAAGGACATCACACTTAAGGACAGACGCAGATCTCGAGAGATTCGTCAAGTGTCTACTGAGAAGAAGAGCTTCGATCGTCAACATACATTACCCCCAACTCCGGACACCATCAGTACCAACACCCTGCGAAATTTCAGAAGCTCCACAGAAACATTGTCTCAAAATCATGTCGATAGTACGTTCCTCAACAGTACCTCGACGTTCCCAGATGCCGCACATCATGCTTTCCAATCGCAACTGTCAATCCGACCAAGAAGCGCCGGAGAGACAGTGACAAGCAGACGGGAGGGCCATGGATGGGATACACCACAAGAGGACAACACCGATGCCGGAAGTGTCTCGAGTACACTGAGCACATACTCCGCCCAGTATGGCCGCCACAAGCGGGTCGTAGCACCGGACATGTTCTCATTCTCAGGTGGAGACTGGGGACGAGGATACGAACCTACTCTACCAGCTCACACTGCCTCTCGTTACGATACCCTTCGCCGCTCAAGCATATCCGATCATCCTCGCAGTGACGACACAGTCACTACCTATCGCTATGAGGACGCACCGCAATATGGAACCATTCCCATCGACACAACCCCAAAGCCCGAATTCCCAGACCGTCGATCCAGTCTCTCAGCCGTGACCAAACTCCGCAAATCAAACCCAGCTTCCGTACAACCACCTGTCGATTCTCCAGTATCCAAAGAGAAGAAATCACGAATCCCGAATTTACGTATGTTCGGACGTGGTGAATCAGCTCCTCCACCATCCAGTCCAACAAAGACATCATTCAGTCAAGGCTTACCACGACCCAAAGCCGCCAACCCCAACCGCTCGTCCGGGTACTTCGCAGATAACGTGAATACCAATGGTGCATACGAGGAAGAGGAACAAGCTAGAGCTACGCCACCACCAATTATGCGTTCCCGACCTCAGAGCTACCGACCAGTTTCTGCTGCTGTGGCTTCACGTCGTGGTGGGAGCTTCGTTGATGAGCAGGAACCGCAAGTTCAGGGTCAGGGTCAGGGGCGTGCGAGACGGGATAGTGTGAATGGGAATGCGATGTCGAATGGTGATGGAGCAGCAAAGGAGGATGAGAGTGGCAAGAGCAAGAAGTGGTTCGGTATTGGCGTGGGGCGGAGTAATAGTCTGAGGAGACATTGAGGGATTCACGGGCGTTCCGTGTTTCCTAGAGGAGCTCACGCTGCATTTCTGCTTTTGTACCTGGTGGTTTTGGTGGCTGACTGCTTTACTGGCAGTCTATGGAGGACTGATTTGCTGCGCTTGTACCTTGCTTTCTTGCTTTCTTGCCTCTTTCTCTCGCGGTGTCTTGGTTTGTTTCTTTCTTTCCGCGGCGTGGATACCATTATCTTTCGAAAAGCTACTGGAATAGCGAGGCGAGGCGAGGCGTTTCTTCAATTCGGAAAATTTGGGGAAGGAATGGAGCGGTGCTCTTGCTATTTGCTATTTGCTTCTGTTGTGGGGTTCGCTCTGGGGTTGGCTTGCTTCGATTGCTTTGGGCTGGGTTGTATTATAGATAGGACAGGATAGGATACCAGATTGGGATTGCCGACAAAAGCGGATAGGACAGAGAATGAGACGCGCGAGCGTGCATGGGGTTGTATGATAGAATAGGATCGGAACTGAGATGCGAGAGGAGGGAAGAGGGACGAAAGTGGAGAGGAGTGATGGTGGCTTGCTTGCTTGCATAGATAGGATGGGATGGATAGGATAGGATAGGATACTTCGTAGCTTGAGGTGGTGGTGATAGCTTGATGAATGTATTATGCATTTCTCTCCATATTCATTCTTCTTACGATCGTGGACTCTGAGTGATTATTTGAGTGACGTGCTAGTATGTGTGTCGAATATCTCTGGGGCAGTGAGGATTGACTTGTTAGTACAAGAAGGAAGCAAGCGAGGAAAGAGAGTAAACAACCACATCAGCAGTTCTGGCAATACGAAGTCCTTTGATAGCAAAGGTGGTTTTCAGACACCGTTGGGCCAAAGATCTTATTTTGCAGGCAGGCCGATCAGACGTTTCCTTTATTCCGCGTTTCGAATCCCGAAAGGAGGGAGTTGATCGACTTACGTGATGTCAAGTCTCTAAATGCTAGATTTCTTATTCATGCTTCTCCTCTATCAAAGATGCAAGTAAAATTTCTGACACTGAATTTCCGACTGTACAGATTTGATAGACTTCCAGACGTGTGGAGAAGGACGACGGGAGTGATATGTCCGGACTCCTCCTTCAGGATCTGAGTACAGTAGTTGGGTTGGTATGTGGAAGTATTATAGTGTAGTGGATGGTGAGTTAACCAGTTGGGACTTAATAGAACGAGAGGGAGAGGGAAAAGGAAAGGGAAAGAGGGTGAATTTGATTGAAGCTTGAAGCTTGAAGCTTGAGATGGCGGCAATCATTCAAAGTCACTAAATCTAAGGACCTTTTCCGTATGTCGAGATCGAGATCGAGCACGAGTGAGGTCTTTACTGCATGTTGGTTTATTGGTTTGTTGTAAAGTTCTTCTTTCTAATACCACCGACAGTACCGTGATTTCAGTGCTTCATGTCATGGCTACACAGGTCCCAAGGACGATTCGCGTTGCCTCATGGCTAGCTCAGCTTTTTAGGCTTACTTTCTAATATCCAATGTTGTGCGCTTCATGTGTGTTTCTGCCAGGCTCCCGTGAAAGTGTGACTAGGCTATGATGCTCTATTAATCATTGTTTAGCTACCTTAATGCTTCTTCTGATGGGACTCATCGTGATTTGGGAATCAATCTATGACTGGGCTTACATTGTACGCTTATGCTGCTGGATTTCGTGGAATCTCTGTCGGAGTAAGTGGTTCAGTTTCGTAGCGGCTGATTCAGAGGGAATGAAGAAGAAATGGCCCATGAGGCGAGACATATCAGCGAACTGGGGCAAATCATGTTCCAACCTAGGAAGTATGATGTACGCCTACTTGACGTAATGTAATTTTGTACCTCGACGCGAAGAGTACATATAGCTTCCTAGTACGCGCCAGACAACCATGTCCAAGGAGACTTCAGTATGTACTCGAACATTCTATTATGCTTCTGTGTATTCATTGATGTACAGACAAAGAAAAAACGGCGTTGCATAGTACGGTCATACGTCCCATGCAACTGTGATCTCGCCATCCCATCAGATCATCTCTCCCCGAACTCTCCTTTCCTTCCCCCTATGTTCCTGAAATGCTCTTCTCAAATTTCTGTCTCCAGAGTGTCGCATCCTCAACTCTCAGCCCATCTAATGATGAGCAGTCTCTCCCCGATAACCAACAATCTTCATCCGACCAATCATCTCACCAACAGTGAAGAAGCCCAAAAGTTCTGCTCCAACAACCGCACCAGCAACGACCTGCTCTCTCTTGATATCACGGAAAGACTGCAAGACGCTCGTCGGGTTGGTGGTTGCCTGGTTGGCAGTCGATTCGGCGCTACTGAGAAGTGCGTTGGGGTTGCGGACGGATTTCAGAACACGCTGGAAGTAGTTTTGGAAAGTTGAGACGGGTCTGTTCAAGAAGTGTTAGCTGGGGGGCTTCGGGGATTAGACGGGAAGGCAGCTTACGGAGGGGTCATTTGTCGTCCCTTGAATACCAGCTTTGAAAGTTCCATTCCAACGCGTGCGTAGTAAATCGTAGGTGGGATTTGACCTTCAAGGAAAACATTCGTTAGCACAGCTCCAATTCCGTCAATTGAGTTCGCCAATCCAGTTCAAATCATCCATACATCCTGCTCGATCTTCCACACAGCCACAGCGCTTCCGATCCAGCTCCAGAGGGAAAATACTCACGCTCAACAAACGCAATCACCCTCCCAGTCCTTCCACCAATCTTCCCAAGCGCATTCCCCAATCCCTTTGCCGCGCCAGAAATCGCAGGACCAGCCGCAGACGAAACCCTGCTCAGTCCTTCGCTCGCCTTGCTCTTATACTCGGCGGCGGTCTCGCCGGCCTTGCTCGCGGTATCCTTAGCTGCCTCGGTGGCCTTGCTGGCTGTTGATTCGAAGCGGCGGGTCGCTGGGCTGCGGACGGTCTTGCCGGCGCTGCGTGCGACGACGCGTGTGAGTGGGAGGGACATCGTGATGTGAGGTGAGGATTGGAGGGATCCCAGACGTGGAGATGGTCGTGGAGCTGTCAATTGAGGATGGGGAGGCAGCGAGGTGAGGTGATGGATGAAGCTTCCGGGAAGAATTGGAACGCTTGCTTCGCTCGGCTTTTCGGTCTAGACTTGATGCGTAGGCGGTGGGGAGGTCGGTGGGTTTTGCCGGTTCTTTTTCGCTCGCTGTTCAGATAAATCAAGTCTTGTTCATGACTTATGTTCTGCATTGTGTTCTTTTCTTATGATATTCATGCTGTGGTTATGATCGCTGAGATCCTTACGGTCTTTGGTATGCTTCCGGGAATTCAATTGATGCGTGATGGTAGTCCTGCACCTTGCCTGCTGTCAAGATGCCAATCCCGATCTCGGGTCGAAGGAAGTCTGGATTTACAACAATTTTAAAGAAGTCACAACAAATTTCAGAGGTTTACATTGCGCAGGATCGCGAGAGAAGGTATCCAAGTCGATATATGCCCTTTCATTTGGGTCTGAATCAGAAACAACCCACCAAGACTTGTGCTGATCGGGCAATGGAAGTATTAAGTCAGGCCTTGCAAGCTGAGTGCTGTGTATACAAAAGCATCAAGCTCCCAAGGGGTTTTCCCCCTATCAAGCATATCATTACTAGAGCAAAGGATAGGCAGCGCCCCACAGAAGCTTGCTTCGTGGGAGGCTACCCTACTTCGGTAGGGTTAATAACTGAAATTCACTCTACATTACACGCAAACTCCTCGAAAACAAGTACGTTTTTCTTGTAATTGTTGGCATCCCCACTGCCTGGTCAACTCGCTCACCGTGATTCGATTTATGTCCTCTATTATCCGATATGCCCACTGAATTTTCCGATTATCTCTTCATTCCGGGTTTTGAACCCAGTCCGTTTGAGCATGGCCTTGACATGTTCACCCTCGCCATGTCTATTACCGCCATAAAAGTCGAAGTGCAGTTCACATACAGACAAGACACAGACACGAAGTGAGGCCGTAAACGTAAGTGGTTACCAACATGCAAATCCATTCAAAACACCAAGTATAAACATGATCATCTATATTCATTTCAAACGACTCCAACCATGCACCCAGAAAGCAGCAAGAACAACCACCAACCACAATGCAACTCTTCCCCTACGTCTCGCTTAAACCACCCCCCAGCAACATCATCTACAAACTCAACTCCAACTTCATAACCTCCGCAACACCATCCTTGATTCCCTGTGTCTTAACCTCATCCAGTCTCTTCAAAGGCCGTCTAGGATATCCACCATATCCGTAATAACTCTGGATAGCACTCTTAGTCCCCGCAATCGCCGCCTTGGTCAGAACCCAATCACCCTTGCTGAGCACCTTCTGCATAGCAAACGCCTCATCCCTCTTCCCCGCCGTATACAAATCCCAGATCTTAACACAAGTCTTGGGCATAACATTCGCACCACCAGCAATGATACCTGATCCACCAGACACCAAAGTCTGCGCAGTGAAATCACACATGCCTCCAAACGCCATATATCCGCTCCCCTCGCTGAACGGAGTCTTCGCGTCTGTAGCAAGCGCCACACGCGTCAACTTCCCGGTATTCCCACATGTGAACTTGGTGCCCACGATATTAGGATGTTGCGCGAGACGGATCAGCAGATCGGAATCCATATCGATGCCTGCGACCGCACCAGGGTAATTATACAAGATGATAGGGAGGGGCGATCCGTCTGCTACAGCGATGAAGTAGTTATACACTGCCTCCTCGTCCATCAAACCGCGGAAATACGACGGTGGAAGCAACAGCACGTATTCGCCTCCAGCCTTCTCGCTCTCTTGAATGAGAGCGATCGTTCCTCGGACGGAACCCTCTGTAGCGCCCACGATGATAGGGACGTTTGTGAAGCCGGCCGAGTCGAGGGCTTCGCGCGTGGCGGCTGTGACGGCGGTGCGTTCGGCGGAGGAGAGGTGGACGGCTTCGCCGTTGGAGCCCATTGTTACGAGGCCGACGAGGCCGGCTTCTGCGAGACGGATGGCGTGTTTCTTGATGGAGGGGATGTCGAGGTCTTCGGTTTCGGGGTCGAAAAAGGTCATTGTTGGGGCGTAGATTCCTGGGAGGAGGGGGCGGCGGGTGGAGGGGGTGGAGGAGTGACCATTGCTGGTGCCGTTTGTGGAGGGAGACATTTTGGTGGGTATTTGAGGTTTGAGTTCGAGGGAGGAGGGAGTCGTAGAATATGAGGGTTCAGTCTATACTGAGAAGAGGAAGAATACTCAATGCCAAAGACAGAATCGAAATCAATCCAAGACAAGAAAGACAGAGAAGCACGAGGGAGTAAGTATCAAAGTACCTTTGGGAAAGAGAAAAATACAAAACGAAGGACCAACAAACCGGGGACCAACAGCATACATATAAGTCCAGTTCAGTCAGTTACCGTAGTCCGGCGTCCCAGCCTCAATTCGATCCAGTCCAGTCAAGTCAGTCCTAGCCCATTGCAATAAATATCCCGGATCCCGAGCCCACAAGATGGTATCTCCTTGTGGCGGCGTGCCCCTCCCCTCCTCTTGCCCCTCGAGTAGTGGGGGTTTCCTTTCCGTATGCTATTATTCCGAGGAGAGGGAGGGACATGACTTGTTGGATGGGATGGGGGACTTACGTTTGAGAAAGTGGAAAAGTAGCACCTAAATCTAGACCCCGCCAACTAGAAAGATGACCCAGTCTTGTCGCCATGAGGTTTAGAAACTAGACAAGAGAAGTAGTGAACTCGGAATACGGGCCATATGTCGGCGAGGTGCCGAATTTCTGCTTCTTTCCTCCTCCACATCAATCAAACTCAGCAGTGGGATATATTGTTACCCATTGAAGAACTTCAGTTTGATACCTGAGAACTGAAAGTGCAGAATCCGCATCAAGCAATTAGAACCCCACCTACCATTCCATCCCTCTGCATCTTCAAACATCTACAAAAACAAAATCTCCCCTCCATCTATCTGCATGCATGGAGGGGTAAATAGACGTCGACGTTCCAAACATCGAAATGCACCGAGATTCTCCAGGGTTCGCGAGCAGGGTGTTTAGTTTTTCCACCAATCATATTTGCTGAGAAGATCATCCGATCAAGGAGCCGAGCGTGGGGTAGAACGCGCTATTATTCAGCCTGTTTGGCGGCGCGGTATGTGTCGAGTGTTCTGCGGGGCACCAGAACATCGCTGGGAGTCGTGGATTGGGATGGGATGGGATGGAAGAAACCGGGGATTTTGCTTGATGGACGGCTTGGATAGATGTCGGATGGTTGTTGGATGGATGGCTGGGTGAGATGGGATTTGGATCTTGGAGTGTGGTATGCAGTGCCACACAGATCCAGCAATGGATGAATGCGTGACCCGCGACAGGGCAACAAATAGCCATGGAATTGGAAAGTCTAGCCAGCCTGCCGTCTTCTTTGAGGTATTTATCTCGAGGATGAATTGCAGCGTGCGTGAGAATTGGGCAGCAATACTTGACCCTTTTGATCACTTGAATGTGCATACGGTGTCTTTGCTGAGTCCGTCTGCCAGGCAATATATTATTCCCCATGGAGAAGGCACCATGAGAGGTCAGATGATGTTGTGACAAGCATTCCCCATACTCTCTGCCTGTACTTGGAATGAACTATGCAAGTAATTTCGTACTGTGCCCTCATCTACCGAGCAGACCTCGCCTCGATAAATAGATTTTCAGTGCGTGCTTTGAAGTCTCGCAAACAGGTTTTCATTGCTGAACGAGGTTCGAGATCAAATCTTATTGATTCATCGAAGGCTTGATTGTTCCAAGAAACAATTGTTACTTGTCATGCTACGAGCCAGCAGTAAATAATCGGGTAGAGAAGAAAGTCTCAGCTGAGAAGAACTTCTACATATAATACCCAAGTATTGCGCTCACAAGGGGCTGCACCTCAATCGAGGAAGTGATCGTGTGACTACTCGTTCAATTCAATTCAGCCTGGATCTATCCGAAAGGTCATGAACAACAAATAGCTTGCTCGAGTTACAACATAATTACAAGCAGCCACAGCCGTAGTCGCACCTCTGTCTTCTTCTTCCTCTTCTTCTTCTTCTTCCCGGACTCCCTTCGACACTTGAGCACATGATCCACCAACGACTCAAACTCATCGTTTTTTCCGGGAAACGAAGATACTGTACTGATAAGTGGTATATCCACGTTAGAGAAACGTGCTACGTGTTGTGAGATTGCCGGCAGGGTGAAGCAACGTATTTCGAGTTTGAGAAAAAAGTTCAATTGACTGAAAGTATCATGTTCTCAATGAGATGTATGTATGTTTATTTGTAGCTTCATCTAGAGCTCTAAGTATAAGTAAGTAGTGATAAGAAGTGAGAATCCATCCCAATCCAATCCCAATCCATGCAAACAACAAAGGCCAAAGCCTCAACAACAAAACAGTCCTGTGTAAGCGGGATGAAGGAACACGCTCCCAATGCAAGTAAGTGCTGACCACGGAGTATCCGCTTGTAATGTAGCCCCAAAATCAGATACAAATCCAAATCCAAAGCTAAGCGAGCTGCCTAACAATAAACGCCGGAACCTAACATGCTACCCAAACCATATCGTCTCGTCTCGTCTTGTCTCATCATATGTCAGTATCATCGTACATCGCCATCTGTATGGTCATGGGCATCGTCTACCCCCTTATCCTCACAATACGGGCCCGCACCCGTCCATCTAGCCCCTCAGTCTTCTCACTCAAAAGTCTTCTGTATCAACTCGTCTCGTCTAGACCTCTCCCCAGCTACCCATTGCCCCAGTACTAGCAATCAGGCTCCCACTCCCCACACTATTCTGGCCACCGAAATCCCAATAATGTCGACTGCTTCCACTATTCCGCACGCGTCCATTGACACTTAATCTCTCGCTAGCACAACTGCTACTTCCTCTCCTGATACCCATGCCAACAGCAGCACCAATAGGGCTGGCACCACCAGGTACACTAGCTCGCCATGTCCTCCGCTCGATACTGCGTCTCCGTTCTCCCGTAGACGTCTGTCTAGTAACAAGAGGATGGTGTTGTCTGACACGTGCAGCTCGTGCGGCTGTATCGGCTGTACTAGCTGTTGCGAGATGTGATGTTCCTGATGTGCTGAAATCCGGCATTGCTGTCGAAGTAGGTTGAGTCTTGAACTTGGATGTGAACCGAGATCGCAGATACCGGAATACCATCTTGATATCTAGATCCCGTTCCCATTCTTCGCGGGTCAGTGTTGGATGTAAAGGATTGTCAGCTCTAGGCGTGGCGTCTTCGTCTTGTAGTGGTGATGGGGTGGCGAGGGAGGTGGTGGGAATGGGCATTGCGGGTGTTTGGATCGTGGGGTGGAATTGTGGTGATGGGAGGGTGGAAGCTTCGACTGGGTGGTCCCGAGTCTCGGGTATGACTGGCAGGCCAGCGTATGGAAGGGGTGTTTGTTGAGAATGGAGATAGGTGGAAAATGCTCCTGGATGGTCTGATAACTGGCTGACCAGTATCCCCAACTCCTGAGCAACTCGTTCCAGTAATCGATGCTCCCAAGACGATTCATCGTACTTCTTCGTGTGGATAACACTCTGCGAAGCCGGTGGCGTGGTCGATAGATCGTCGTCCCCAGGTAATGATTCTCCGAATATGATAGCCAGTAAATCGTCATCAATGCCCATCAGATCGCGAATGACCCTCTTAGTGATCCTGTTCCAGAAACTATCACTCTCCTCATCCGGCGACTGTTCGCCCACCAGACTGAGCGTCGCCGCGTCCTCGTCTTTGTCCTCGACTAGAACCCTCCGCTCACTACTCATACTCTGCTTCCTCCTCCTCGTCTCCTTCTGGATCTCATCCACCAGCAACCGACTCTGCTCCATCCTCCACATCTCAATCCTCCTCGTCCTCTCCGCCTCCGCAGCCCGCTCTCCCTCCTCCAATATGCCAATCTCAAGACTCTCCCTCCGTCTCTTCACCCGTCTAGGATTATACCGCTCAAACGCATACAGATGTTCCTGCACGTCGTCCCCCATAGCCGTCTGATCGAGTCGGAAACTCCCCAAGCCATCATGAGTTGGCAGGACCGTCCCACTGGCCTCACCACTCTCCCTGTACACGCTTGGCTCCGCCCGGAATTCGTGCAAGTGGCTGTCCAGACTATCCAGCTCGCCATCCTCCTCATCGATAGCTTCCTCTGATCCTTCCTCGTAATCGTAACTCCTAGCCGCTGTATCTAGACTCCCGAAATCACTTATCCGCGACCGACCAGCTGTGCGCGTTCGTGCTGTGGAGGTCGTGTATCCGCGGTCCGTGGTCGATGCTGCAGAGGGGGAGAAGAGGATCCATTCTTGCGAGTCGGCGATGTTGTGTTGTTGGGTTTGCGTGGGTGTTTGTGTCTGCTGTGGTTCTGCTGGGGCGGTATACACGCGTTGAGGGGCGTGGAAGGTTGGTTGGCGGAATGCCATGGTGGATAGATGGTGTTGACGCAGATGGATGTCGAGATGTGGTGGCTAGGAACAAAGATGTGGGAGTTGTAGATAGTGACGAGAGGATGTTTCTTTAAACTTTCTTGGGACAGATCTCGATACCACACCACAGGCTGTATGGGAATCTTGATCCTGTGCAGTGATGCGTGCAGTGCACGGGGAGGGGAGGTCGTGCGACTATCTAGCTTGATTCATCCGCTTCCCCTTATCAGGGCGTGATGGTCGTACAAGTGTTGACTTGGCAGGGCGTTAGGGCGATTATGTTGATAGAACTCGCTGAGGAGCAGGACGAATATATTTGAAATAAGAGTTGGACGGTGAGAACGATAGAGAGGAATGAATCGCTTCGTTGGGGGCAAATCAACTCGATGTCTCTCGAGTCGTATGTCTTGGTCCTAGTCCCAGTCCGATACACGGGCATCTGATCCTGGACTAACTCTAGCTCACGATGGTGCAAGTGGTGAGAGGAGGGCAATCAGAATGAAGGGTCCCGCAGTGACCACGTGGATCCGTCTCGGGGGAGGGGTGAGCTGGTATGTGGTAGAATGGGAAGATGGAATGGAAATGAAAACAATGAAGAGGAAAAGATTAATATTATCTAGAAGAGATGAGAATATGCTCCATCTTGACTCATCAAGGATTATTCAGAATCTCTATGGCGCAAGGGTGTTGTGTGGTGTCGAGGCTCACGCCATGCCCCCGGCTGCAGTGCAGTGCTGTACGAGATATGGCGGTGTTTGATTTGGTTGACGACACTCAGTAATTACTCCCTGCAGCACTACAACCTCCGTGAATTGGCCTCTTATCGCCAGCCCGCCGATACACCGAAAGTAATGACGATGACGAGATAAGCATAAGCTCTAAGGTGCTGTGACGAGGATGCGATACATGAGAAAAAGCCAATCCCGAATCTTGGCCGGCAGTCAGATCCCACCTACCGGTTTCTCCCTATCCTCTGGATCCTCAACCTGACTCGAGTGTGTACCCTCACGAAGAAAAATTCTGCAATTATTACCCCATCGACGAGTCTTCTCTGCCTGAGTATGTATGGAGAATCAAAATATCGGAAATACGGGAAGATGGAGCCTGCCGTCTTGCATTTCAATCTGATGCAGGCTTCATGCAGCTTCATTTAGGGGGTGCAGCATTAGGTTGAGCGTTATCAGATTGAGCGTGAACCGTCAGCTGACTATCCGGTAGGCTTTCCGTGACTGTCATTGCTCTCAGTCAGGACAACTCAATGTGGATCGACAGTATCCTGATGCTTCTTGAGATCGCTATACCACCTAACCATCTCATTACACGCAGTCAGGCTGCTTGTAGCTCTTCTTTCGTTATTGAAGTCCTAAACCGGGACAACAGAGATCAAGGATGTGATCAATGGTGATGATGTATCAGCGTGACGTTGGCTTTGAACAGACTTGAAGTCTAATCGATTCACAACAGAGGAGACAATTCAAGTTGATTGCTCCAATTGACGAATTATGAATTCCCACCTACACGGGAAGCAAAAGGGAAACTGCATTACATCACCGAGGAGGATGAATTTCTGCGAAATAAGCGAGCAACTCCTCTACAGTCCATATGTTTTCATACCAACATAACAGCTACAGTAGGAAAAAATAATCAGAAATTGACGAACAGTTCTATTCTGTGCGATCAAGGACTTTACAACGAAATATACGCTTGTACTGATACGGCCTCTCAACAATCACAACACATGAGTATAAGCACCCAACTTGGCAAATGTAGTCCGAAGATATGTCTTATATCAGCAAGGAGGCCCATAACTGGTCCTATCATCACCAATGACCGACCAAAAGTCCTCTACAAATTCGTGCTTTCCACTCATTGCTGGGCGCACTGCAAGATAGCGGCGATTGTCCACCGCCGGATCCCAATCACCAGGATGCCCATCAACCATGAGTCCACCAGCCTCCACCAGTATGCACCAAGCAGCAGCCACATCCCACGCCCAAGAGCCGCACTCCCAGAAGGCATCCTGTTGGCCAGCTGCAACACGACAGATCGTCATAGCCGCCGACCCTGTGCACCGCAGCGAGTTCACGAAGCGGCCCCCCGTGGCCGTCGTGCGCGCCAGCGTGGTGAACACCTTGAGATTGAGCTCGAAGTTGGGACCTTCCCGATCGCTGCCCCATTCAATACCTATGCAGGCGGATTCCAAGCCTTGGAGAGGCGTCATAGAGAGCGGTAGGTGTTTTGGAGTTTCGCTCCCTCGTTGAGTGAAGGCCCCCTGGCCTTTAATGGCGTACCAGAGCTCGTCCCAAAAGGGGCTAAACACAACACCTACGGTGGGAGATTCGGCGATGACGAGGCCGATCGAGACGCACACGGCTGGAAATCCATGAACGAAGTTGGACGTGCCATCGATGGGGTCGACAACAAAGGTTGGCTGCGAGGTGATAGTCTCACCGGTGGTATACGATTCTTCTCCGATAAAAGCAAAGTTTGGATACTGCTTTGTGAGGCGGGTACGTATGAACAGCTCTACAGCTTGGTCGATTTCGGTCACGATATCAGCGGCTATTGTAGGGTCAGCTTTCCAAAAAGGTATTTCAGATCATGATAGGATTGTTTGCTAACTGTTCTTCTTGCTTGTTATTATGCTAGTAGCTGGTTTTGCAGCTAGAATCATTCCTCCAGCTTCTCTGGCTACTTCGATTAGGAAAGTACATATGGTATCGAAGGAAATACCGTCGCAAGACATGATGGCTGAGTAGAGGCAGGCAGAGAAGCTCGTGATTGAGTTCAGGCATGAATTCTCAAGTGCGGAGTTTCAGATGTGAAGTATAGTGAGTAGGCACAAGGTCTTTATACTGAGTGAAGAAGACAAACAAGCACATGGATGTGCTTCAGGGAAAAAAAAGTACCTCATTCACACGGTCAAGAAGATTACGTGCAGGGGGTCAAGACTCTACATTCGAGAGGTACAAGTGGATGGGCTAGCTGTTTTTTTGTTTGAGTTATTTCCATTCATATCGCCAGAACTGAAGCCGAAGAAACATACTATCAAAGCTTGGGTACTGCTTGCTCCACGCCAGAAGCCATGCCTAGTGCATGTGGTCAGGCTTCCGAGCGAACATTCGGCAAGAGATAACACAGGCTCGCGTAGAGATAAGACTAAGCGAATGGTTCCGTTTCTTGGCCCTGCCTCGCTGTAACCTCCCCGCTTCAACATCTTCATTTTCATCGTAGGGGGGCTTTGGCTACTTTTTTTCCCGCTCCGTTTTCAATTCTATTGCTTTCTTTTCCCATTTCCCCTTTCTTCCCCTCTCTTTCCTTAAAGTCTTTTCCCCACCTCTCCATCTGTCTCGCCTTCTCTTTCCTCAGGAACCACAATGGAAGCCTCACCCGCGGCTACCTCCGACGAAACCGTCAGCCCTCGATACAAACAGTATCGCCAACCTTACCGGGGTCGAGTGAGAAGCGGCTGTCTTACCTGCCGCACACGTAAGGTCAAATGCGATGAACGACGACCAGGATGCGACAATTGCAAGCGCACAAAACGGGAATGCGTGTACAAATCTCCAAGTGCTCGTACACCTATCTCTTCGAGGAGCACTACCCAAAGAGCTACGAAAGATGGCTCTGTAATCATACCAAGAAGTTCCGAAGAAGCGGTTCCAAAGGATGCAGAAGACGAGTCTCGGTTCGTACACGCTGGCCGTTCGACTGGAGGTGCTGATGAAGAAGCTTTGTCGTCTCTGTCGGACTCTATCATAGACGTGAGAGCTCGCCTTCAAACTGCTTTGCGTCACCAGTTTGAAGCTTCTGCCGCGGTAGAAAACGAGCAGACTTGTGCCGGAACACCGTCCGCACTGATATCTCGAGATATCGAGTTGACCACGACGATGGATATCCTCGCCTCTCGTGAAATGCCTCTTCAACAGTCATTCGCATATTTCGTCGAGGTGGTTGAGTGTCCGGTCATCACTCCGTTTGATAGTATCAATTGGCAACGGATGAAAGTTCATGTTGTGGAGCTGGCGAAGTCTGAAGTTGTTCTGGCCTCAACAGTTATAGCTGTCACAGCGCTATACAAAGCTCATGTGTACGGTCTTCCGCTATCGAAGCCACTAGCCCTCTACGAGTCTGCCAAGGGTCTCGTTGATAAGTTTCTGGACGACATCGAGGGTGATTTCAATATGACTTTGGTAGCAGTCTTTCTTTTATGTCTATGCGAATATGTGTTTTATGATATACCCACTTTTCTTCAATCCCCGAGCGACGTATTTATAGAAAGGTTGCAAACCTGGACGACAAGCCCTATTCCACATCCGATACTGTCTACGAGGATCTCAATCTGGCTAAAAATACTTTTTAATGTCACCAAGAGAGGTGGTGGAGCAGGCATTATTTCAGATCGCGTCTACGATTTGCTACCTTGCTTCAAAGCTGGCACATCCAGCATCAGTCCTCGCGCCGGCGAGATAGCAGATGCATCCAGCGGTCTGTTCGAGTTACTCAGCACTCCCATTTTCGAGTTCTACTTCCACCTACAACTCATTTCCGGCAACATCGCCGACCTTTCGCATTATCGGCGGTCTCGAACTACGAGCGATGACCAGGAGGAAGTCATAAACCTGATCACTGCGCACAAATCCCAACTTCACACCCTTTGGGCAGATCGATCAGCCGTCCAGCATCAAACGCCATCCGAATTGTCCTCGCACCTCGCACACAAAATTGCACACCCGCTGATTGCCTTGATCAAAATATGTGAAGCAGCTTATTACACTGAGCTTATAGAGCTGGATCGTGTGATGGGGGACCCTGTATCGCGATCCTCTGAAGCTGCACAAGCGCGAAGTCGCATCAGAGAAATCGTTGACGGCTCCTCGGATATTTTCCACGGAGAAAGACTCAGTACTGGCTATCTTCGTTCCCTGTTCCTCTTTGCAATTGAGTGTATGGATAAGGAAGAAAATCGGTGGGCCGTAGAGAACATAAGGAAGATCCGAGATCCTATAGGTCGCAGTGACTTCTTTGCCGCTTTTGGTGAAGCATTGGGGGATGAGCAGTTAAGGAAGGATAGGAGAGTCACATCAAAATACTTTTGTATCAGGCATTTTGGGGTAGCGCCTCCTTATCTCTAGACTATAAAATCAGTACTGCCAAGTGTACGCTCTGTCAATTTCTTTTATCACAATCTAAAGTCTAGCTCAATGTGCTCAAGGTCACACCGGGTCTGTTGACTTGCCACTTGATCCGCCCAGATAGAACACCCGCGAAAACAAGTGCATATCCTCAAAAGCACAGTACTCTACCGCATCCAAATCAAAGTGCAACTCTAACGCCGGGAGATGCTGAGCCGTGACGCGTTCCAGCTCACGCCTCTCCTGTTGACTCAAGTGCCTCAACAGGTACGCAACGCTAATATGGAAACAATAAGTATCGTGGTTCGGGGCTCGAAAGCCCATCGTATCTGCGATCCTATCTCTCAGCCTCCTCATACGCTGCTCCTCCTCCACTGTCGCTCCGATGACCTCTAAGCCAATGCCATTGACGAGGGGGTCAAAACTGCGCACTTTCATCCGATATGGAGGCGCAAGGCCCTCATTTTCGAGACTGTGGCCCAGGGCCTGTAATCTTTCCGCGAAGAGGCGAGTGCACTCATCCAAAGGCAGGTATACATTGCCAGCTGGCCAGAGACGGGGATCGTCACGAATTCTTTCCAGCACACCGTCAAGAACCGTCATGTGCCATGAGTCGGGAGGCAGGAGATGGATGCATGATTGTAAAGTTGGATTTGATGCAACGGATTTGTACAAGTCGTGAAGACCAGGGAGGAGAGGTGAGTTAGGTGGTATATGGCACAGAGTGGTGTTGCCGGGAAATCGTTGAACGTCGCCCTCGGGCGAAAACCTGAAGGGAACTCCTATGGGGTACTCGGAGCTGGGAGCAGACGCCATTGTCAACTAGGAGGCAAATTGTTTCTTCGAGACTTTACTGAAAGCATTCTGTGGCGGTATCTAGTATTTAAGTCAACGAAGCTAGAAGTTCTTGATAGTGCTACTTGGTAGTCTCAGAATATCAGGAGGCGATGGCCCTTGAAGCCACTCGCTTGGAGATATCGGCAAACCCCCACTTTTCGCTTCGAGATAGCACAGGATCGTCCTGAGGATACTGTAATACGATCATAATTTCACCCGCCGTGCAATCTCAGGTTCAGGTATAAACAGACACGCTCGGGTGAATTCTTCGGGTGAATCCTAGCATTAAATGATGTACTGGGGTCTATCAAGCCGTGTCAAAGTACTGGCAGGCAGCATACATTCTGAACTCTTTTTCGGGTTGGAAATGTCTCCTCGCCAAAAATGGTAAGGGACGAGTATTTTAGTGCTCCACAACTCTCAGACGACGAAAGACAACGAGTAGCATCATTGTCCTAGACACGTGGAGAGCATATCGGAAGAGATGCGGGGGAAGCGAAAAACTAAGACAAGCGTCTTGTTGACCTTCATCGCTTAATACCCTACCTATCCGTGACATGACAGCTCTGTAGAGTATAAAGTAATGGTCTTCTGTCTACTGACATGCCACATCACCATTCACATCCAAGTGCTCCTTCTTCCCATCCTATCTCATCCCCTTCTACACCATTGCAATGGAGAAGCACTCTGTCATCGCCAAGTTGAAGGATGCCCAAGACGAAACCCCACCTACACTCCAAAAGTCCTACCTCCAAGATGCGGACTATGCCAACACGCAAGAACATACCCTCCACTTCCGTCAAGCAGTATCGCTCTACAAGAAAGCCATCTTCTGGTCTATCATCATGTCCAGCGCTCTCGTCATGGAAGGTCACGACACCAAGCTGATGGGCTCCCTCTACGCTATGCCCGCTTTCCAAAGGACGTACGGTGTCCAAACCAAGCCCTCCAAATATCAAATCACAGCTGCTTGGCAGGCCGGCCTAAACAATGGATCCGGTGTCGGTCAGCTCTTCGGTCTGTACGCTGCTGGATTCGTGTGTGATCGATATGGGGCGCGAAAGGTCATGATGGCCGGACTTGTGATGCTCACTGCTTTTATCTTTGTGCAGTTCTTTGCACCTTCATTGCAGGTCCTGCTGGTTGGGCAAATGTTGGTGGGGGTTCCTTTGGGAATGTTTCAGACCGTGACGACGGTGTATGCGGTGGAGGTTATGCCTACTCGGTTGAGGGCTCACTTGACCACCTATGTGAATGCTTGCTGGGTAAGTGCTGGGCTCCCGTGGTAAACTGTACTCCTTGACTGACAGCTTTGCTAGGTACTCGGCCAGATCACTGCTTCTGGGGTTTTGCGTGGTGCTCTGAACATGCCCGCACCTTGGGCATATAGATTACCTTTTGCTCTGCAGTGAGTGTTTTGCATCCTCAAAACTCTTAGTTCAGTATCCTGATTGGTTACAATAGATGGCTATGGCCAATCCCCCTGTTCGTTGGAATCTACTTCGCCCCCGACTCTCCGTGGTGGCTCGTCCGCCAAAATCGTCTCGACGAAGCCAAGAACTCTCTTCTTCGCCTCACCAAGAGAGGCATGAACACTGACGACTTCGACATTGACAAGACTATCTCTCTCATGGTTCTAACTACCGAGCGGGAACTAGAGATCGATGCGAGCACCGGCTATATGGCTTGCTTCAGAGGCACAAACCTCCGACGAACAATCATTGTCATTGGATGCTACCTGGCCCAGAACCTGGACGGCAATTCTGTAAGACAACCATCCTGGGTCTACCAGCCCAAATAATGGCTTGCTAATAAAATACATCTAGATGCGAGCAAATTCGACCTACTTCCTCCAGCAAGCCGGTCTCGCCACTGACCAATCCTTCAACATGGCAATTGTCGGCTACGGCTCAGGGCTCCTTGGTGTCGTCGCCGCTTGGTTTATCATTCCGCACGTAGGTCGCCGCACGATCTATATCTGGGGCCTATCCGGACTCGCTCTTCTCTTCTTCGTCATTGGCATCCTCGGCATCCCATCTGCAACCAGCTCCCTCTCGTGGGGCATCGGCGCAACTCTCATCGTATCCTCATTCGTCCATAACACGTCCATCGGGCCAGTAGCCTACTCTCTGGTATCGGAACTCCCATCCGCACTCCTGAAGAATAAATCCGTCGTCATTGCGCGGCTCTGCTATAATATCAGTGGCATTCCGATCGGTATCATCGTCCCTTACATGATCAACCCGACGGCGTGGGCTTGGGGGGCCAAAGCCGGTTTCTTCTGGGGCGGAAGTTGTCTGTTGACCCTTATCTTCACGTATTTCTGTATTCCTGAGCCAAAGGATCGCACACCAGCTGAATTGGATATCTTATTTGAAGAGAAAGTATCTGCTAGAAAGTTTGCACAGACACGTGTGGATATTTCGAGGGCTGGCATCGGAAGCGAACTTGAAGCATGAATGATTAAAGGCGCAGCAAGTATTAAATGTTCGTCAATGGAATATCTAGTTGGAGTTATCAAAATTGGGAAGGGTAAAAATTAGTAATCTACTGGCAATACTGTATTGTAAAGACATAGCAAGCCCGTCCTTAACTAATCTTTTAAAGCTTTTGTACATCGTGTTCGCTCATCGGTCCGCTTCTCTTAATGACGGATAGACGTTCTAACGGATTCGTGAGAGGCTGACATAGATTGGCACCGTGATCAGGACTGCAGTGGGAACCTATCAGGTTACATCAAAGATGGTTTTGATATCTTCCCTGATTACATCTCGAAGATCGGAGTTCCAAGGTGTACAGAAGATTTTCTGATTTACCATGTCTCGTAATTCTAGGCTAGCAATTGTGGTTTGGTAGCTTGCCTAGCTTCACCTATCAAGTTACCAGGTTAAAAAAGTGGCATTCTCGGTATACGCTCGGGATGGTTGCTGGTGGAGGCTTTTTTCTTCTGACTCTTCGGCTGGTCGTTACTCCTTGTTCTGAAAATCTGAATACATTTGGCATCTCGGAATCCATTGAGAAAGCTACATCCTCCCTTGTCAGGTCTTTGATGTTCTTGAACATTAAGGTTTTGAAAGCATTGGCTCGTCATGACTCGACAACGGTGAGATACATGCTGTTATACTATGCATGTCGAGGGAGAGCCAATTTCATTTATGAGGATGGAAGCGTTATTTTTTCATTGGCGTTGTGTACATGGGATAGCATGCGGACAAAATCCTTCAAGATCAATCATAATGGTAATGCTTTACTACCAAGTTGACCACCACGTTGTTGTTCGAGTATGATTATAAGAGCTATTGACCTCGGGAAAGCGGAAGTCATAGCTGCGCTAATGAATTTGGCGAGGAACGAGACCCGGGTCATTTCATTGCATTTTGAGTTTACCGAAATAGACCCGAACTTCTCATTGCTAGCCATGATTGGTCAGATAAAGCGATTGTACGAGTGGTTGGTTCTCCAATTTAATTTTCAGAAGTTAAGTCGTGCTTCAAGTAGAGTGAAAGGAAAAATGCCTTTCGCACGATGACACCATTTCCTTCAATTCACAGTCAAAGCAGCTGCTTAACAATTTAACACCAGCGCTGATCTGACAGGCTAGAGATTACCAGCTAAGCACTTCTACAACTCCCAACAGTCTGCTGCTTTATCACCGGCCGGGCTCCTAATCAGAAAATGGAGAAGGAATATATCAGAAAACCTCATAGGAAAGAAAGAACCGGGTGAGTTTCTACTCAATCGTCCTTCGGAAAACCGCTCCTTGATTGATCCTTATCGTAGATGCATCACTTGCAAAGCTCGACGCGTGAAATGTGACGAGAGGAGACCTACTTGTCTGCGATGTCAAAAGTTTGGAGCCGCTTGTGGTGGCTACACAAAAATCAAAGAACATCCACTGTCTCAACGCGCTCGGCCGGTACTTACAGCCAACGGTAGAGTTCTGTTTCCTAAAACTCAATCAACAGTGCAACCTTCGTCGATGTTATTTGAGACTGAAGAAGAACAAAGATACTTCACTTTGTTCAGTGAGAGAGTTGTAGCGGAGGTGCTGCCGTATTTTGACATCACTCTTTGGAAATATATGATTCTACAAGCATGTGTTTCCGAGCCTTCAATTCGCCATGCTGCTGTCGCCATCGGCGCTCTTGGTAAAACTTTCGAAACAGTCCAGGCCGGTCGGGGTCGGCCTCCCAGTGCAAGGCAGCATCGTGCACCTATTCTTGGTGGGCCAGTCGAATCAGCTCAAAGGGTCAAAAGCAGGGTATCGAGGAAAGAGCAGCTTCACCAAGCGTCTTCGCATCATAAATACGCCCTAGAGCAGTACCACAAAGCCATCAAAGGAATGCGAAGCGTTGCCTCTGGTGGCAACCTTCGTACGTTGCTCGTCACCAGCTTAATTATAGTATGCTTCGAAGTTCTTCACGGCAACCAGGAAGCAGCGGCTGCTCAGCTTCAGACTGGCATTGCCTTAGTCCAGGATTGGAGAAGGGACGAGCGAGATGCTTCAAAACATCCTTTGGGATTCTCTTCTCCTGCACCTGACGCCATTGAAGACTATCTTGTTCAGTTCTTCGGTCGTTTGGAGATTCAATTAATGTCCTTTCGCGATACTAGACCTCCTGAATGCCACCTCGACCTGAAAGAAGAGGGCAAAGAAGTCATTCAACATATGCCCCAGCTTCTTACCTCAATTAATGAGGCTCGAGTGTACCTGGATCTGGTTATGAGACGTCTGATGCATTTCACGGCTTCTTTGAACCACTTCAAAGTCTCATACGCGCAATACGAAGAATCAACTGTCGCGAATCCCGCCGTGCCTTGGATCGATTCCAAGATCCTTCTGGCAACACAGCCCCTCTCGACTTCAACTGCGCCATATTACTCGGAACATGAGTCTCTCATTATGGAGGTCAGCTGCTGGATAAAATCGTTCACTCCTCTCCTTAATCGCTCTATTGAAGCTAGTGGTCTTCAATGCATCTCAGCATTGACGCTCTCCCTCGCTGCCACAACCGCCAAGATATCTGTTCAAACTGCTTTTATTAAAGCGGAAACAGAATATGATGTCTTCGAACCCGAATTCCGAAGGAACGTTACACAAGCCACAATACTTTTACAAATCCTGGAAAAAGTCACGCCAAAAAACAAGCCGACTTTAGCTTTTTCGTTTGATCTGGGTGTCATTCCACCTCTTTTTCTAACTTGTGTTAAGTGTCGGAATTCGGATATTAGGAAGAAAGCATTACAGCTTTTGATTCAGTATCCGAGGAGAGAAGGAGTATGGGATAGTGTTACGACAGCAGCGATTGGGACGTGGGTTATTGAGTTAGAGGAGGAAGATATTGGTGCTACGGCGTTTATACCTGAAGATGACAGGGTGAGGAAGGCGAGTATTAAATTTGATTTGGTGGAGAGGAGAGCTGCAATGACTTGTTCTAAGATGGACAAGAAGATTGGTAAACTCACGCAAAGGAGAAAGGACATCACTTGGTGAACTGGCCCTTAATTATGGGACTACAGGCCTCATTGCTTTTGGCCCCAGGCTCTTTCAAAGACCTATCGGGTTGACTGCGAAGAGATACAAAGTTTCTTTCACTACACATTATCCTACTCAGATGACTTTGGTCTCTCTAGCCACAACCTCTGCAAGATGGGCCTCCATATCATACCCAGAGATGTCCTCAACCGTCAACTTTCCTGGCTTCGCACCTTCCGCGGCCCATCCAATTCTCTCCCGCAGATCCTCCCTCGCTCTCACTGCCGCATCTTGCACCGCTGCAGCACGCTTCATCCGCACTCTCTCGTATCTCTGCAAAGCTCGGCCAATTACTGTTTGCAAATTCTGACCCTCGTTCACCTGAAAATACTTCTCTGAAAAGACGAAACCCAAAGCAGCAGCGTCTTCAACTGCTTGGCAATACCCCTGGGTTTGATCAGGTAACATCGGGTGTGCTGCATCTCCAAGTAGAGCAACCTTTCCACGCGTCCAGTAAGGAAAAGGCTCATAAACGTAGAGGCGCCAGACTTTGATGTCTTCTGAGTTGAGCATAAGCTGATGGATGCGCGGGTCGATCGTAGGGAACGTAGCCACAAGCTGCTCAGCCGTTGCTTCAGTATGCCACCCATCTTTCTCTTTTCTTTCGGGATCAATTCTAGATACGCAGTCAGCATAAAACTGCGACATAACAGGTTAACTCACGGGAAAAATGAAAACATGCACAGAACTTCTCCCCCATGGCCGGTGCCGATAACAAACCTGTCCGTGCCGGAAGTGGTCCAAAACTCAAGGGCGTCGCTAAGGCCAAGTTCTCCCAAGCCAAGAGATCGGGCTTTCTCTTTCGACATGACATGTCGATACGCACAAGACGACGCCTGTTTCATATCAGGCACAATGCCAATTGCTCCTCTGATCCTTGAATGAATTCCATCCGCACCAACCACTAAATCCGCCTCCACAACCTCTCCATTCTCAAAAGTTACCTTGCCCAACCCAACATCAATTTCCACAGCCTTATGTCCTGTCACCAACACACAAGGCACACCCTTCCCCATCTTCTCTAGTGCTGCATTCAGTAGGATTCTATGCAAATCACACCTCTGAAATCCCAGCGTATCATATCCAAACATTCCTTTGAAATCGCCCAAAGGCGCTGCAGCAATCACCTCCCCGGTCTCCCACTTGTGGATGATAAGTTTCCTTATCACAACTGGGAGACCAGCGGCGACATCGACGCCCCATTTATGAAGCCATTTGCCGCCGTTGGGTGGTACACCGATTCCTGCGCCGACCTCACCAGCAAAGTCGTGGCGCTCGTAGATGGTCACTATGTGGCCTGCCTGACGGAGGGAGATAGCGGCAGTGAGGCCTCCCAGCCCACCGCCAATCATCGCTATTCTTAGAGGCTTGAATGATGTTGCCATTGCAAAGGAGATGGGGTAGAGTTGATGGATGGTATAAGAAGTGGCTCCTTGGTTTAAAAATTGATCAGAAACTTTACAAGGTATGGTTGAATGTCAAGTAAGTTAGATTGTAGCCTCGGAAATTTTTTGGAAACAAGAATTAGAGAGAAAAAATAACTATAAGTACTAATGAGCCGCAAGGGTGATTGAAAAAGCCGATATGAATAGAACTTGCTTATGGGGTATGCCGAGTAAATTCAAGGCAAGTAAGTGGAGGAGGGATGTGATTTGCGTGCATGTAGACCCACAATACCATCAGCTCTCACCCAGCATTTTAATTGGCCAGATACACAACTTTTACGAGCCTTTTGATTCTTGACCAGCGTCAAGTAGACACGAGCTTGAGGAGTCTCCTATTTAAACCCTAGCTTCGAATCCCAAACCTACACAAACAAGGAATGGGATTACCACAAACTGCAACCGTTGGCCAAAAGTAGAAAGCGGAATAGGCTGCTATGACATGGTTGATGATGCCGGAATCATTCTCTTGTCATCTGATAGGTGAAGTTCAATTCTTGGACCGAATAGTGTGAACTATGAGACACAGGTTTGGCCTGATTGTTACTATATTGGAGTATTTAAAGCAATAAATTTGCAAGCAGTAATTGCGAGGAATTGTGTTCCTCATCACTGCTTGCTTCAGCGTCTTCAGCGTATCTCATGTTTGCTTCGTACCATCGGACAGCTCTTTTATTCACGGCTTGCAATCGTGATCTGTTCGCAACGGTGATAAATTTTTCCCTCCGACAGGTGTCAAGCTTGGGACGTCCGTGATCTTCAAAAATATGACTTACACCCCAAGCAGATATCATTAAGCACCTGCTAGTTACAGAATGCATGATTGCTTAGAACAACTTCTCCTTGTGCCATCGTGAAGATCCGAAGTCTAACTCATCCGGTGGTCCTCGCTTTCTCTGGTGAATGACGGCAGGCATATGAATATACTTAAGGGAAAAGAAATTGCCGAAGAAGTACGTCAAAGTATCTTTTTTAGCCACAGGTCTATTCCGAAGCCCGGTGAGGGACTTGCTTGATCCTTTTCGACAATGAAAGGAGTGCCAGAAAGGTAGAATGAGTCTTGATCCGTATCGATCAACCACAGCAGACCACCACTCGCGTAGGTCAAGGCAATCACACCCGAGTTTAATTCCATGGCAACTGGCATATATGGCCAATTTCCAGCATACTTCCCTCCACTCTGTACTCTGCCATTCTCACAGTCAGATCGTCATCCCATTTGTGGTCAAGAGGTTCTATAGACTTGGTTTCTAGCAGGATGTCGAAGTCATGCTTGAGATAGGGCGGGTGCTGTCAAAGGTCTTGGCCGTCTCGCTTAAGCCAATGGTTCGTAGGGATTTGGCGTCTATCTACGAATTGTTCCAACCTCCAGCTGGCAAATATCGGATTTCGGATTCTCCAATCTATCTCATGCGAGCCAATGTCTCGCAGAAACGGGTGAGGCAGTGAACAGCAACATCGCGATGTACGCTGTAATTTTCTCTACGCGAAAAATCTGATGGGCCACAGTACCTGTATCAACTTGAGTGTCTGATTGAGGGAAAGGGTTCATGAATTGATAGCTGTTGAAATCTCACTTTTTCACAGTGTTCCAGATTATTGTGAATGAGCTAATATACGCTAGAATAGGGCTTACTGTTGTAAGCGATCACTCGAATGCTAACTTACCGCATATTTGTTCCGAGTTGACAGCGTGAAGAGCGAGGCAGTCTGAAGCAGGCAGTACGTGATTCGGGGGCAGTCCCGCATCTGGTTGAAAGCCGGGATGCGGTGCTCCTCGCGAGCTCCGAACAATAGGCGAGTTGCATCCTTGAGCGACTCTTACTGTTTAGACCATTCAAAATCTTGCTTCGCGGCACGGGGACGTCCCTATTTTCTAGGATAGTACCAGATTGTCTGAGCGATAATGGGCCCAGGCTAATTTCTATCTCTACGGTTCATTTTTCCACCGCGTTGCCTGTATAGCCCGAGCAGAAAGCTTGGTTGGGGATGTGAGTAATGCAGGCATACTTTGTGCAAACCCTTTGTTCTGCTCCTGCTGAAACCATGGGCCTCTGATCATCCTTTAAGCCTTTTGAAACCCTACAAAACCCGCATCAAGTGCTTATAATAGAGCAGCGTTGTGTATCTTCGGACATGAATTCTTGCGGTAAGAGAGGAGTAGAAGGAGTGTCTCTGCATACAAATACGAGAAAGTTTGAAATTAGCGAAAGTAGGTAAGTGAGGCTTCACAAGGTGTTTAGCACAGCTCTTTCTAACCAAGATTCCAGAACTGGCCCTACAAGCTTACCTGACTTGTTCTCGAATTTCTGTCGTGGCAGTAGTCCTAACCGAGGAGCCCAAGCTGGCCCCTATCTATCCACCATAGCTCCCGTGTTGTTCTAAAATAGCAATCACATACTTGTGCTGACTCTACTCACCCTCTTCTCACCCTCGTCTCACCCTCGCATCACCCTTATTTCAGCTCACCTTAGCTCACCTCAGCTCGCCTAGTACTGTCGGTAAAGCAGCCCTGCTCGCCTTTCCGACAAAGACGGATTTCAGGTTAAACACTGAGCTGAAACTTCACCTCAAAAAGCTCATGCCTGTCTGAACTGACAACGTCGTATGATGATTCTACGCGCGAAATTTCATTCTTTGAAGACTTGCCTCTAGCCTTCGGCCAGTCGCAAAATGTCAGTCAGATTCAATTCAACCCATCTTCCCATCTCAACATTCTCACCCCCTTTTGGCATCCTCACAGCACCAGAAATCATATACTGCTCACCCAAAGCCGTCAATTCCATCTTCACATCCTTAATCATCCTCCCCTTCAACGCCACACTAAACTCCCTCTTCATCTCACCCTCCCTCAGATCCCCCTCTCCATCCCCAACACCTGGCGCATCAACCTCCAAGATCTCCAACTCTTTCAACCAAGGCGCCGCAAACGCCTCCCCCGTCATCTTGACATACGCCTCCCTCAAGCACCAAAACGCATAAAACCTCCTCAACTTCCCCTCCACAACACCCCCACTCTCAACCCTAACCTCAAAATCCTCCCCATCTCTCCCCACAGCCTTAACATTCAGCACCTGCCCTCTCCACTGACACCTAGATATAGCATCCATTCCATACCCGCTCAACTTCGCACCTCTCATGCGTAGGTCCACAGGCACGGGCTTGAGTCGCATCTCACTTAGTTCGGAGTCGGCGAATACGTCCGCGTGCATGTCCACCCATTTGAAGAAGCCTTCGCGGTCGATGTAAGCGTAGTCCATTTTCTGACGTTCGTTGACGCATACGACGTCTGTGCCTACGTCGATTGGGGTGGCATACCCGATGGCGGCGATGAGGGATACGATGCCGGCTTGGTGTGAGACGTTGAAATCGAGTCTTTTCGTTGCTCCTTCTGAGCTTTGAGTGGATGATGAGCTTGGTGATTTGAAGTATGGCTTCCCCTTTTCGGCTCTTGAGACATGACTTTCGTTCCAGGGTACGCCGCCGTATTTGGTGATTACGAAATGTTTCAGGAGATGGGATGCTAACTTTGTTTTGGCGTCCCGGACGTGGTGATATCGAAGGACGCTCTTCTGCTCTGACTCGGAGAGGAGGGTGAGTTCCTTTGCGGCCTGTGTTTCAGTCAATATCTAGATTCGGTGCCATGATCATATCTGTCTGTCGAATTTTTTCAAATGATTAGAGGACAGAAGGGCAAGGCACTTACCACTGTCTTCAGTGCTGCCACTTCATCTTGCGATTTCGGTTGTTTGGGAACTGGCCATAGGCATCGTGTGTCGATGAACCATTGTATTATCTTTGGCTCGGAAGACAGCTCAGAGGAAGTCATGATCATATAAAGAGCCTCTGAATATCCGGATTAGAAATTCGCATCATGATGGAATGAAGTTGAGTCTTGAAATCGATCAAAACGAGCCGAAAGGTGTGTTTGGACGCCGAATCACGTGTGTAAGCTAGAGACTTTCATTCTTCCAGTAATCCTTCTCAATAATTTATCTCGTTCTATGCTAGATAATAAGATGATTATTTGCCAGCAACTTCTGTCTCGAGGAACATTTGGTAGTTGATGAGTTTCATCCACATAATTCAGCTGCCTCACCGCTTTAGTCGAGTTCTGCCACCAGTGATGAGGACAAGAAAATGCGACAAGATGCCTAGGAACTAGACGATTGCCAATTAATGTCAAGCAAAGGGAAGCATTGAGCTTGACTAAGAAACAGTTCTGGACTTCTTGGGGCAAAAACGAAATACAATGTCAACCTGGACGCTGCATTGACAATTCTCAAGTGAGAAGATGCCCATGGTAATCACAAAGACGATGGTAAGCTTGACGACGACGCTGGTGTACCTTCGCAGGGGTCCAGGAATCAAAAGTTTCGAGTCATAGAGACATCCAGACCCGTCCTTTAGATCCTCAAAGACAAACAAATCCATGATTTGATAACGTCTGTCAAATGCTTGCTCATAAAACAGTAGTCCATCAAAGTTCATCAAGTTAACCCCGAAATAGCCGGCAGGGTCTGAACGCCGAGCGAGCCGCATTACCGCCACCAACTGCTGGTGCATCCAGACACTCAACACCAAACTCCACCTCCACCTCGACCTCCTATCCACCCAATTGGGGGACCCTCATTTACACGCGTCCTACCTTCAACTTCATTCCCGAGCCACCTTCCAAATCTCACGACGACCACGACAACACTCCTTTTAATTCTGCGTCGACAACTTGACTGTTTTCGAGCTTCCAACAGATCTGCCAATTTATTCGAGTGATCCACCACGATACAACTCCCTCGCCAGGTCCAGGATCAACCCCCGTCTCGAAACCTCCCATCGTTCGAGCAATCATTCGATTCCGCTCCTCTCCCACCCCAAACACACAACACAGTGGATTACCACCCAAGCAAATCGCAGACATGGCGCGCCTAACGCCCTGCCTATCCTCTCTATCGCCCTCTCTGGCATTCTCCCTCGCAGTCATCCTTTCTGCGAAAGGGAACGGCGTCGCTGCACACGGAGGAGAACACGAAATGTCGAAGATTGTGACTGGGGAATGGATTTCCGACGATCCGATTGTACGTTGCATTCGCTGGGACAGAATACAAAGGGCAGAAAATCGAGAACAGAAGTGCTGATTGGAACAGGATGCTATATTATGGATACATATCCTCCTGATGATGCTGTCTTTCGGCATCATCTTCCCTACAGGAATGGTCCTTGGGGTAAGCGACACATTACTTGGAATCTCTCCTCCTCGGCACCCATATTGACAATAAACAGATAGTCCGCAACCGCTGGCACGTCCCGCTTCAAGTCCTCGGAACCCTCATCGCAGTCCCCGCCTACTTCCTCGGACACTTGCACAAAGGCCGAGCCTTCTCTCACAACGTCCACGCCTCCTTCGCAAATTGGCTCATGCTCATGCTGATTGTCCAGATCGTCTTTGGCATCTACCTCAAATTCCACATCACGAAGGGCTTCCACGGGAAGATCCGCAAGGTGGCTGTCTACGGACATGGAATCGTCGGAAAGGCTATGCCGGTCGTGGCGTGGGTGCAGATGCTCTTTGGTGGGATTACGGCGCTGGGATTCTGTAGGGATGATCATCTAGGGCAATGTCTTGCGCATTTCATTATGGGGAGTGCGTTCATTGGATATGGAATTATCCTTACGCTTATGATGTTGGTGGGACAAGCTTGGCTGAAGAGATCTGGACGTAGTCAGGAGTTCTTCGATTCGGCTTTGATTGCGGCGTGGGGATGCGTCAATACTTTCACCGAGCATAGATGGGGAGGGGCGTGGGTTGCGAACGATATCCAGCATACGACTATGGGTGTTATCTGGTGGTGTGCTGGCTTGACGGGTGTTTGGTTGAGCAGGAAGAGAGATGGAACGCCAAAGAGGAATTTCGTGCCTGGATTTGTCATTTTGTTGACTGGTTGGGCTATGTCTGGACATCCTCAACATCTGCCACTCAGTACCATGGTCCACGTTGTATTCGGATACACACTGATGGCTGCTGGTCTTGGCCGTATCATTGAAGTTGCTTTCATCTTGAGAGATGCAGCAACGACAGAGGATGGGGAGCCAAACAGCTTCCAATACATTACACCATTCGTAAGTTACTTTTCAAACCACTCCTAAATCAGTACAAACAGAACAACACTAACTCTCCTCCCAGCTCCTCTACGCCTCTGGCTTCCTCTTCATGGGCGCCACGGAAGAACAAATGCAATTAATCTCCGACGCAGGCATAACCCACGTCTCCTACGTTCTCGTCCTGTACTCCTTCGCCTTCCTGATCTTCCTCTTCACCAACATGCTGCTGCACCTCTACTCGATCAACTCATCACCGCCCGTCCCACCAAAGGATATCGATGCGCCAGCTAGAGCGCCCAGACTACCTAGGGTGAATGGCCATACTCCAAGTGATAGCCGGCAGATTAGGGATGCGGAGGAGTTTGAGCTTGAGGGATTGATGAGTGAGGATGATGGGGAGGCGGGGCCGGAGAGTCCGAGTACCTTGGGGAGGAATAATGAGACGAGGGTTTAGTCTAGTGGAGTATGATGGGATTCTGATTTCAATTTTGAATGGGGAGATGGAGAGAATCGAAAGGAGCGTGTATTTTGTATAAAGAAAGACTCGAAGCCAGCGAGATGGGATCGGTAGGGAAGAAATCCGTGCATGCATAACTCGGCGTTAGGAGATGGATCGGGCTTGGTTTGGAAGGGTTCGTTATTCATTGCATTAGTTGCAAGCGCGGTACGATGACTTTAGAGTATAAGAATAATACGGAAAGTACACCTACCCGTTCTATATTGTAGTGCCTTGTGTTCTATAATTATGTATAACTTTGAGCATGCATTTGATTGCGCTTCGACCAGGTCACATCAAGGACGTTCGTTCACACCTACAGCAGTTGGTTATTGATTCTGAACAATTCGCTCGATTAAAAAAATGGCCCTGGGGCAATGGCAAAGTAATTTGGTCGGTGGTTGGGTAAGGTGTTGGAGGTTTAAAAGGCATGGAGTAATTGCCAAGATGAGACGTACTCTGCATCTGTAGATGGATGTAATGGTTATATTTCTTCCATGCATGCAAAGGCTGCAACGCAATGCTTTCTAAAAGCACACAGTTGTCTACCATGAAAGCACGCGTGCATACTACTCAGAAACTCCGCAGTGCTTGCTACGTTTCTACCCCTTCATTTAATCGTCTATTGATGTACCCCTTTCACTTCAACAACTCCCGAATCTCCCTCGCCGCATTCTTTATCCTCGGATCTGTCGCCTTGGCCAGCGCCGTCGAGATGCTCTTCTCAATCCCATACACATCCTTCGCCGCACTCTTGACCTCATCATCGATATACAGGATAGTCCCGGTAGCGACCAAAGCTCTAAAGATGACTTCCGAGTCCGCTTGCGAAGACAGGATCTTGGACAGCGTATCGACGATAGCGAGGACATGTTCAAAAGACGCATTATCCTTATCTGAGAGGAAGAGGACTGCGTAGTTGATATAGACGGTCGTAGCTGCAACAAGGAGATTGCGATTCGTGCTGCTCTTGATAGCTGTTGAGACTGTGTCTTGTATCTTCTCGAATTCCTTGACGGCGAGGGCTCGGCCTTCTGAGGAGGCGAAGAGATTGGCGAAGGCGCGGGTGGCCATCATGACGTGATTTTCGGCCGGGGTTTCTGTTTCGATGGCGCCGACGAGAAGGAGGTCGACGATGTTGCCGCCGGGATGGTCGAATTTTGCGGTGTCTGGGGCGACGATGAGGAGGCGGAGGAGGTCGAGACCTGGCATGCGGTCTTTGTAGGGCCATGTCGTAACGAGCTTGATGATGAGATCTAGTCCACCTTCTACATTTTGGGATTTGGCAGTTGCTCCTGAATCGTCAAGGTGTTTGCACAGAGTGTTGAGCGTGGTCGTCTCACTGGGACTCAGCCCAAGGTCTTTCTGTCCACCTGCAACCAAGGCTTGGCTTAGTTCTCCGATCTTCTTTTGAATCGTAGGCACACGTGCAACGAGAATGGATAGGTATTCTTTTTGCGGTAGACTCTTTGGTGGCGGCGCTGGGACACTTGGAGTACTGGGCTGATCAGGTCGGTAACGATTCTCACTTCCCCAAGGATCGGACCCTCCTTGCTGTGCTTGACTCTGGCCAATCGTGGCACCTTGGGTGTTCTGAATAATGAAGTTGGCTACTTGCTCGAGGTATGTGATAGGAGCTTCGTTGTCTTGGATAAATTTCGTGGCTGCGTCGTAAGGGTTTTGGGATACGTTGTAGGGTAGCTTGAGAGGTGGCTTCCCATCCTCCATATCCACGTCAAATACAAAGTCGTACTCTTTTCCATTGTACTCGGTCTGTAGACATTAGAAAATGATATCTAGGTTACAAGCTTGGCTTACCTTCTTGCCACTGCTCCCAACTGCATCAACCACAGTGCCAACCAGGGTCCACTCCCTTTGTCCTGTGTCTGTCAATAGTGTGATCTCAACCTCGAAGAGAAGGGGACCTACCAGATGACCACGAATGCGCTGTTACTGAACCATCCAATTCTCGAATAGTAACAATCTGCCCATCTTGCGTACCAGACTTTTGTGTCAAGAATTCCGGTCCAGGCATATTTTCCTTATTTACGTCTAGCGTCTGCTGAGGTATCGATGAGGCCTTCACGGCTTCCTCAAATTGAGCTGTTGTCTCTGCATTCGCAAATCGTTCTGGATCTCTGGTGAAGACCCGTACTATCCGATCACTGGCTCCCGATACGATATCTCCATTCTCGGCGCAAACAGCAACTGACCAGACAGATATCGCAGGATGGGTGATGGTCTGGATGCACTGATTTCCCTTCCATACTCTCAAAGTCCTGTCCTCCCCAGAACTGACCAGCTCCCCACTGGGTAATACAGCCAGGGAATAAATGAAGCTTTCGTGACCACGTAGCTCCCCAACTTGTTGCCCAGAAATCTTCCAAAGTCGAATAGCACCATCATTGTCCGCGGAAGCAAAATCGCCACCAGAAGGATGACCTTTCGGAAGTCGACATAAAGCTCGAACTGGAGAGTTGCTTGCTTGAAACGATTGCAGTAGCTTTCCTGACTTATTGAATATCCGAATCTTTTGGTCTGCGCATCCAGTCACAATGGTGTCGTCGTCGTATGCAAGGACTGCCCAGACCGTCCCTTCGTGTCCTCTCAACACTGCGGAACACTCCCACTTTCCCACAGGAAATACTCGCGCATCATGATCCCAGGATCCACTGACGATGTATTTGCCTGATGAATCAATATCTAATGCGCAGACGTCCCTACTGTGGCCCAGCAACAACGCTTCGGCATCTTCCTCCGCAGCTTTTGTTGGTTGACGCACATCAATAACCACATCCTTTCCACTCGAGATTATCAGTCCGTCGGGGAAGTCTGCACTTGGTTTTAGGTATGCGACAGTGTTCATCCAGGAGCCAGCATGAGAGGATATCGTTCCATCGTAGAGAGGAGGGTTGTCAGAAAGAAGCTTCCATAATCGAACTGTGCCGTCTCTTGAGGCAGAGAGAACTGCTTTCGAGGAGGGGAATGCTACACCGCGGACCTGGAAGAGTTAGCACGTAAGCAATGAGAAACTGGACTGCGATGTCTCTTCGAATCAATGATAACAGGTGGCAGAGGAAGCTGGAAATGAACATACATCATCATCATGCTCTGCCAGGATGGCTGATATTTTGTACTCCGCCATCTTGAAAGTAGCCCTTGGTCGTCGAGGTTCTGTCGCACCGTACTTTTGAGGACCTGATCCCGGATCTGACACGTCTTTGACGCAACCGATTTGGCAGATGTTCAATTCCGTGCTAGACCTATTAACTGCACCAGAGACAAGTTGAGAGCTCAAGGTCGGCCAATGCGGGTCGGAGGGGCGTTTGGTGAATCACCAAAAGGCTATCCTCTAGATTGTTGCAGCTAGTTGCACTGCGCGAATTCTGTCTTCTTTGGAGTGATATCCCAAATGCGAAGTGGTAATCGTTGTGAAATCGAAATGCAAGGACGAGTCGAGCTCTTAGACTGGTATTCTACAGTCGACCATGAGCTTCCTGCTTTGTAAATAGAGACGAGACGAGACGAGACGAGGCGAGGCCAGCAGCTCTCGAGCCACGCCCCGTGCAACGCCATCGGTAGCCTCAACCCCTCGCCAATCTTATCGCAGGTTAATCCGCTCCGAGACCCTAACCAGAAGAATGTTAGCGCTCCCCAATATCGTTCCAGCAACCATTGCCCTGGTCACCTCCTCCCCTTTCTTCACAAAGAGCCCACCGCCAGTGGACATCTTCGAGTGCGCTCTTTGTTGCCTTTCGAGTTCTTGCTGATGCCGAGGAGGAGAAACATTCTGCAGACGCTGTAACGACCTTAACGACCCGTGCAACGAATCTCCTTATCTTTGAATCGAATCAATTCTGCAACCAAATCATCAATCAAAACCAATACATTATCCAGATACCATTCTAGTCTGCCCACGTCACATCTTACAAAAGGGGACACCACCACTATAGTCTCATTGACTTGGACTATTTTCGATCTCCAAACTATTCTTTGCAACAAAATTTCGCGCTCTGCGTCACTCGAACTTCACAACATCTCCAGATTTCCGCGCCCGGAAAGATCCACTTCTGAAATTATGGCCGGCCCCGAAACCACAAAGGCTGCCATTGCCGTTCCTCTCACTTGCCATGGCCATTCGCGACCAGTCACACATCTCAGCTTTTCTGGATTTGTAGGAGAGGATGAGTATTATATGATATCTGCTTGCAAGGGTATGCGATGCGCCGTGGAGAGGGTAGGGAAGGCTGGCTAATGTACGCAGATAATAATCCTATGCTTCGAGATGGCTTGACTGGCGATTGGTATGCCGTATACACCGCGAAAGGCAATAGATGTTAACGATATCAGGATTGGAACCTTCTTTGGACATAAAGGCGCCGTCTACCAAGCTCGACTGTCCCCCGATGCCCACACGGCAGCAACTGCTTCTGCAGACTTCACCGCGTAAGAAAGTCAAAGGCGAACACAAGACGTCACTAATGCTTCTTTAGCAAAGTATGGGATACCTACTCTGGCGAGACAATCTGCACAATCCAACATAATCACATCGTCCGAGCCGTCGCCTTCCCACCCGATTCCAGCACTTTCTTGGCTACAGGAGGAATGGAAAAGAAGCTGCGAATCTTTGATCTTTCTGCCGTCGATGCAGTCTCCGCGCCCCAGCCAAACGGTGCACCAGTCACGAACGGAGGAAATGGTCGTGCACTTGTCAATGCAGATTCAGGTTTCGAGGTCGGAGTCGGTGTTCACAAAGGTACAATCAAGGCTATTGTTTGGACTCGAGATCCGAATGTGCTTGTTACGGCCGCAGATGATAAGGTGATCAGATGGTGGGATTTGAAGAACCGTACTGTGATACAGGAGAAGGTCGTCACAGGCGACATTGGATCCTGCGAGTTCACAAATGTGAAGGCCGAGCCAGGAGATATTGGTGGAGGTCTCCCAGTCTTGACAATTGCCGCTGGCAAGACTGTTTACTTCTACGGAGGAGTCGATGCTCGGACTTTGATCAAGAGCATTGATCTTCCATATGAGGTTGCCAGTGTTGCTTTGAACCCTGTCCAACGAAGATTTGTTACTGGAGGCGCAAAGGATACTTGGGCCAAGCTGTACGATTACGAGACTGAGGCGGAGTTGGGTATGTACACAATTACCGGTTACCGGTTTTATGATACAGCACTAACAATTTTAGATGTCCACAAAGGTCATCACGGTCCCATCTGGAGCATCAGCTACTCTCCCGACGGCAAGCTCTACTCCACTGGCAGTGAAGACGGTACCATCAAGCTTTGGAAGAATTGCGAGGGCGGATATGGGTTGTGGCGTGCGAATGGCACTGCTTAAGTGCCCTTTCGGTCTATCCAGCATTTTCTCGTCGAAATAAGAGAAAAATGCTGTACATCGTATGTGGAGTTCGTGCATCATCTGCGCGCAATCTTGAACTCCTCCACCCGCCATAATAGTCCGAGTTTGCGAGCGGAGCAATCAATGTTGTTATTTTCCTCAGTTAAGCTAAGCCAAGGTTAAGCGAGCAAGCAGGCAGTAAAATAGAGCGAAGATTCACGTCAACCAAAAGTAGAGCGTGATCTGGCGTGCAATGGTAGTGATTATTCCGTAATCTGTATGAAGTAATCAATTTCATTGCTAAGGGATGTTGACGTTTTCACGGTGCCAATCGTGCCTGTTGGTCAAGCATGGTAACGAGCTGCGGAGTTGTGATTTTGTCTCCCCTGAATGAAAATTCTCCAATATGAAGTCTGAATTTGATAGCTTTTTCTGCCCACGGCTCCCAATAATCATTTGAGTCAGTGCTTAGGTATTTCTTTTCACCTCAATTAAACCAGTCTGCACTTCAACGGCTGGCTGAGGCTATCTGAGACAATCTCTCTCGTGCTTGTGCAACCTTCGTAAGCTTCCTCATTGGGCTTCAGCCTGATCTTGGTACAGCGATACACAGCATACCATCCAACATCCAAGAGAATAGACGATCGCACGAGTGTGTATAGCCACTTCTATTCTGCTACTTTTTCTTTTCACCTTTCCGTTCCCTTTCCCCTTTCACATCGTTTTCATTTCGTCTCTGTTTGCTTGGTTTCTCCCCACACCAGACTCCGACAATAGCGAGCTGTCATCACGAATACCAAAACAAGCACTTGAGGATTGAAATCGCCAGAACCGATTTTGAACTGATTCTTAACAGTAGATCTGATGCCTTTCTCGAGGTGGTTATTAGTCTATTAATTAAGTAAGGTTGTGTCTAGTTGGCCTTGCTTTCGCGACCGAGACATCAAGAGATGGGATGACGAGTCCGTCTTGTTTGTATATGATCCAACAAGCCCGCTGATAAGCAACGATCCAGATGTCCTTCATTTCGTCCATATCGAAAGGTAATGCAGAACATCTGCACCGGCTAGGGGCTGCATCTGGAAGAGGGTTTCGTGCAACACATCTTCGGCAAACCTCGAACATGAAATCCACGCCTTCTTTCGTTCTCGTCCTATCGGCATGGTACTTGGAGTCTCCCTAACGGGAACCATAAATGCTGGATGGACGGTGGTGCCTGATAGCACTTCTGCCAATCTTCTTCTTCTTCTTCAAAACAGATTCGATCTACTCCTTCGCTCAACGTCCTATCCAAATAACGCCAAATCACGCCTCGCTTCGCTCTCCAAATGCCCATTCCAAACTCCCATCCAAATCATACAACACCCCTCTCCTCGGCCGTCCAAAATCATACATCTATCACCCCATCCTCAGCCATCTCACTCAGGGTTCATCGGCGGCAGCGTCTCCTGTGAATCAATCAACCTACTCGTCTCCAAATCCGGAAACTCGCATTCCTTCAACGCCTCCGTCGTTCCCTTCCTCGTCGCCTGCAACACACAGCCCCAAAACCCATAATCGAACCTCTCACCCAACCTCTTCTCATCCACCAACCACGGCTTCGTCGCAGCCGTGAAATGGATACTACGCATCGGCAGGACATTGGCCGCACTACACGCATAATTCCTCGGCCAGACAGAATTATAAAAGGGCATAATCGCACACTCGAATTCCGGTCTGAGGCCCTTTGGCGGGCCTTGCTTGCCGCAGAGACAGTTGAGGAGTTCCTGCTCTGACTGCGCCCATTTCTGACTCACGCAGGAGGCGCCTTGGTCGTAGATCATCTCGAGGGCCGAGATGTGGAAGTAGCGGGATCCGCGCAGGAGCACCATGCCGCCGTTGATGCGGCCTCTGTCGCCGCAGTTGTTGAATTGGTCCGGGGCGGCGGCGATGGTGGTGAGGGGGTTGGATTCGTCGAAGATGAGGTGTAGGTCGGTTATGGCGATGGAGTCGGCGTCCATGAGGAGGATGCGGGGGTAGGCGTCGAAGGCCCAGGAGTGCACTTTGTTGAGGGCAACGAGCCAGGCTGCGAGGCCGGCTTCCATGAATTCGGGTTTTTCGATGTCACGGAGGGCTTGGAACCGGATTGGGACGATGTCATTCAGAGCCAGGGTGGTGTCCAGCAGAGCGCAGTCCTTCGGGGTTTTGAAGGGGTTGGCTCGAGCCGTCCATTTGTACATCTCTTCGATGGAGTTCATATTTGGATCGACGTATGTCACGTGCACGCAGGTCTTGTTAGCGAGAGCTTCAGGCTGGTTCAGCACGTTGCGGACGATGGAGCCGTATAGTGCGAGGACGCCGGAACAGTGGCCATCTGGAGTGACGTGGATGACGACGGGGTACTCGCAGCCTTCGATGGTTGCTGATTTGGGTGTTGGGGCGCTGGGTTTGACGTGAACGTGTTTGCCTATTCCGCCGGGACCTTTCTCCGTACCGTGATCGTATGGCGGTTCCATGATGGATTCGGGCTCATCTTTGCTGGACTCGTCTGACGAAGAGTCGGATGAGCCGGGATGAAGGAGTTCTGAGACTTTGTCGCCGACTTTTGTGGCGAGTGCACTTTCTGATGCTTTGGTGTAGTGTGCTGTTGCGAGGAGCAAGAGGATCAGAGTTGTGAGTAGCCCGAGGACTATCATGCGACGAGGTGGGACAGCCATCTCCAAAATCCTAGATACGAAGAAATGCTTCTGATGCGACCAAATACGAAGATACCAAGATACTCGTCCGAACAGGCTGAGCGAAGGCAGGCAAATTCGAAAATATCCAAAAATTGCGAATATCCAAGATGATGTTAAGTGCGAAGAGTGCGACGAAGAATTCACCAGATAGCGGACCAGCAACGCAATACAGATCGATGAAGTAGCGAAGTGCGATAATGGGACCTCTGGAAATAGCTACTGATCAGGTCAGAAAGGACAACGTGGATGCATCCTGATGTTGGAGTTGGTTGGTCAGAAGTTGGGAGGGAGAAAATAGCTGAGTGTAGTGTGCAAAGGGAGAAGAAACCAACGAAGGGAGAAAGCGGTAGCGAGGTGAGGAGGAATGGCTCCTACTTATACTAATCATCAAGCAGGTACGAAAAGCGAAGCGAATCTTACGATGGGATGGGATTGTGCTTAGGCGGACAATTTTAAAGTTGTTCGGTACCAGCGCGGGATGGCCGCCGGTTGGTGTCGAATGCGGTAAGGCTGATGTCAAAGTGGTGAGTGGAGACAGGTATCGTGAGATAGGGGTCCTCGAGGTTTCGAAGGCTTCTTCTTTCGAAAATTTCGAGTCGAGAATTGGACTCTGCGCCTCTGATCGTGCGAAGTCTACGATGGCTGAGACTTGCCAACAAGCCAGGTGAGATGAGATCGTGGGGCGTCTGCATCCAAGCATTCTCGCCGCCGCATGTCTGTCTCTCCGGTCGAGTCTCCCCTCCATCTCGTATTTGTTTGATGGGTGCTAGGCTTTGATTGGGCTACGCCGTTGTATTGCCGGTGGTGGTGCGCTTTCATGTCAAATTTGCATGGGCTTGGCCGGATAGCGGTAGCATTGTCATTCGTCTGGTTGCATGGAAGTGTACTGCGCAGCTATTAACGAGCCAGTAGAGATACGGTATTGATACACCGTATGGACTGGGCCATATATTTTCGGTTTCCGACATACAATTCGACTGTCGATTGTGATGAGGAATCGGGAAAGGGGCTGAGTGAGATGCCAAGGAGACGGGCCGGACTGGACGGAGTGGACTGGAATGATGCTGAGCCGCGACTAATTTGATGAGAGCGCTGATTTTCTTCTCGCAAAGCTTTCCGGGGTGAGTAGTCTCTCCTAATTTCTGATTTCTGATACAACAGTACCGCATGTGAAGTATCAAGCACTCTGGGCGACCCTTCACTTGTCACACTCAAGAAAGCTTTTCTACGTCTGTTCTTGGCGTCTTCTGTCTGCTCAAGACCCCACTATTCAGACTTTCAAACTTTATTTTCGCGCGCTCCTTGCTGCTTCGCTTGTTTCGACGCCTGAAGCAGTGGCGCAAGTGTCAAATATGCTGCTTATGATTGGTGCAAGAGAGCTAGCCACAGAACTCGTTCCGGTTCGAGTAATATACGGCCAAGGAGCTCAGCTGTTCAAGGTCTACGACGATCTCATCAACGCTGCATTTTGTATTCATTGCGGCGAGGGAGGTGAGGATGATAACTCCCTACTTTGATAGGAAGCGTTCTTGTGGAAAGGTACAAGACCCGAGGGATGCACGGCGGTAAGAAGAAGCTTAATACGTGCTTAGCGTTGGTGCCTGCTGGTTTGAATGCTCTCGCAACAGGGTCGGTAACTCGTATCACAGAAACCCAGGGAATTCGCCTCAGTCGTAGAGAAGCTAGGTAATATAGGTTTGTGTATCTCATTATGATATTAAGTATCTGTCTGTTTTATATCACTCATCATTGTCACATCAAAAGGTCTCACTGCCCGTTTTAGGGGTCTTCAAAATCCCCGCCTTATTCAGCGCAGCCGCTAACTCGAACAACATTCCATCGCATCCCTTCGCAGCGACGATATCGACTGTGACGGGAAGGAATTCGGTCTTGAGAGTGATGGTCGATTGGTAAGATGCCTGGCCAACTGTGGTGAAGAGCATCAGTTGGTGTGGTGCAAGGAGGAGATGAGATAAACGCAAGGAAGTATGGAGAGACTTACGAGGATAAACGATATCAGGAACACCGGCGAAATTCGACACACGACCAATACTGAAGCCAGTCGGCGCACCAGGAGCACTATTTCGAGTTAGCATTCCGTCTTCAACGTGCCATATCTCGCGAGAAGGATTTTAAACTTACGTCCTATATGTATTCCTATAATTCGGATTCCCCGCCGCCCCAGGATAAAGCAAAATACTCTCACTACAACTCTCCTCACTCTCCAACACCACATTACTATTCCACCACTCCGTAAACACCGTCTTATTAGCCAACGCCTGCTGCTCTGCCGTCGCCGGAAAACTCTGTCCATACGCCCATCGCGTGAGCGGAACAGGGTTGATGAACGGTCTGCGGCCGTCATGGGCAGCTGCGTAGTCGGAGTAGAATGGAAGGGTGAACAATCGGTATTGTTGTTGGGAGATGAGGATTGGGTAGACGGTTCCCATGAATTGGGAGATGGAGTTGCCTGCTGCTTCGGCGGGACGGGTGGATGCCCAGAGAGCGTTGACGTCGAGAGCGCTGGTTGTAGCGTTTAAGAAGGTGGTGAGCTTGGAGAGGAAGTCGAGGAGGATGGTTGAGGCTTCGGTGGTTGCGGAAGTGGGGAAGCCGGAGGTGAGGATTTTGGAGGGGAAGGTGGTGAAGTTGCTGTTGATGTTCTCCTTGTACATCGCTTTTGCGGCTGTATGCCAGAGGAGAGGGTCGCGGACGAGGAACCCAGCTGTGTCCATGTCTGGGGAGAGGGGCATGGTGTTGTCGAGGGAGACGAGACCGGTGGATGGACGATTTCCATAGCAGCCATTTACACCTGATGGACCACGGATCGAACCACCGGTATCAGAGCCGAGAGTGAGGTCGAGCCATTCGTAGGCGGCGATTCCAGCTCCAGGGCCAGAGGAGGAGGATGAGGGATCTTGGTACCCATCGCCTCGAGGATTGAACGGGCAGTGGTAGTCGACCCAGTCCGAAGTCGCAGACTCGCCATTTGCAAACTGCGAGGTCTTCATCTTACCTACAATGACAGCTCCTGCGTCAATTAGGTTCTGCACTGCAGTTGCGGTCTTGGAACGAGCAGGATACAAGTCAAAATATGCTCTGTTTCCACAGCTTGTCTTGACACCAGCAATATCGTAGATATCTTTGATACCGACTCTCACACCAGCCAACGGCTTGGCAGCCGTCTTGGTGTAGTACAGCTTCGACGGTACTCCAATCGTCACACTTTGAACTCCGCTAACAGAGGCTGACAGAACAGAGAACGTGCCATCAGTATTAGGCTTAAGTCCTTCCGTGAAAGCACCTTGCACATCGCTGTACAGCCGGTATGCTTGGTACACCTCGCCAGTCGAAGTCGACATGAAGTATGGTCCAGCAGGGAGCTCAGTCCTCCATCCAGTGATGCTGTAGCCTTGGGCTTGGACAGAACTTTGGTATGCGCGCGCGGACATGAAGAGTTTCGTACCATATTCGGTCAGGGCTGCTCCAAGTGGGTATTTGACAGTTGCTGGAGCAGTACCGCTGTGCTTGAGATAGACAGCTGAAAGTTGTCAGACAGAATCTCTTGTTCTGAAAAGGGAAGATGGTCTTACCTTGGAGAAACCCGATGTTGAACACATCATCTGAAGCAGTGTAGTTCCCAGCAAGGGATCTGAACACAGCGGTGGTGAACGAACTGCTCTTGTCTTCCATGACCGTCAATGGAATCAGATCCACGCCGGTTGTGGCAGCGCTCTTGAGCTGATCTGCCGTCCCAGAGATAATTGAGACCGGTTCTGGAGCAGCATAGTATGTGATACCATTTACGACGACGGTGTGTCCAGCTGGGGAGACAAGAGCCGTGGCATAGGCTGTCCAAGTCAGAGCTACGAGAGCAGCACGGACGACTGAGAACGCCATTCTTTCACTAAACAGCCCTTGAAGCTTCACTTGAAGGACCTCCCAGCTCGAGGGAACAGAAAGATATATACGACATAGCAAGAAGAAAATGCACTTCCATATTTTTTTCCTCCCACCTTTGATATTTCGAGCTATGCAGATTTTGGATTCCGTACATGCAGCATTTTATTGATTGCTCATCTTTGAACGAGCTCCGTCAGGAACGAGGCTTGTCAAAGCTATGGTATCCTTGTTGAGAGCTTGGTTCCTGCATGCATGATGGGTCGATAGAGCTATTCCAACGGTATGTTGGTATTTGTTGTTCCAGTAGATGAGCTGCGATAAGGAACGATTCTGCACGAGGACAGTAACGAGGACAGTACTAGGTAGAATTTTGAGTTCCTTCTAGACGAGGCTTGCAAAAGATGGGATGGGTTGGCAACCCACGGGTCGGCTATCTCCACATGGCAGAAGACCGGTATCTGGAGCCTCGAGGAAGTAAGTCTTCCGGCTGTCCCGGTCTGTTTACTATTCTGTCGCAAGCGAAGTTTGCGAATTTCGAACGTTGAACTCCGACGAAGTAAAGAAATGAGCATGGCTGACGCTGCATTGTATTCAAGAATCTCGAACTTCACAATTCGCAAAGGCACAGCAATTGAGGCTGAAGATAACCGAAACTCAAAGATGGGGTATTCTCTTACGTCCTAGCAATATCATCTCTCGGTTGATCCGACATGATGGTCTTCAGTTCTTGGCATGATAAGGAAGGTCTGCCTCCTTCCCTTTTGAGCATGGAGGGGTAATTTCACGATGGTGGGGCAGCCTGGGCAGCTCTTTTTCGGGTTCCTCGCTTCGATCCGAGCGTGCTGGCATAAGATGTCAGATTCTTATTCTGGCTACGTTTGCAATACGATACCGATAGTCTGGATAGATGGCTTGTAATATGCTGTTCGCGGTTCATAAGGACGAGATTTTGCACTTTGAACAGGGGAGGGTTCGCTGTAAGTGGGGTCGAGGGATGGCGATTTGTCCCGAGGATTCGGATAACGGGTGCTTCTTCTATGCCGAAATGATTTGTGCAAGGAAGCATACGTTATAATCATTTTCTGATTTAGCTTACTACTTCTGTGCTTTTGCGGCATTTGCGCTCGCTTATGCTTATGCTTATGCTTCTGCTTCTGCTTCTGCGCTTTCATTTTCACTTTCGGATCGCCGTTACCAGTCCCGTCTGTTCACACATCACAGTTTTCTTCCCACAGGCTTCTCTCTCTAACTACGTTTCTCTGGGTCCTCGTCTTGTTAAGTAGAATGTGTTGAATAGAGCACCATTTTCGGATTTCGCTCGCTAGTTCTGGTTATCGCCGACGCGAAACGCTCTGAATATCCATGTAAAAGACCAACGTGGACGTCCACCATGGACACCAAGGGCAAGGCGAAACGTTATCATTCAGCTTCTACCACTATACGAGTAATACCAACATCAGAACGTCGCAAACATACTTCTAGTAGGTCTTCGCTAGCTTATATCACAGCTAAGTCGAACTTTCTCTCGTCAAAATGCTGCATGAAGTGATGCCACCGACTCACATAACACCACACCCCTTCACACTCTCCCTCAAACTTCTCCCTTGTCTCCTCTCCCCTGCAGCACTACTATCCCCGCCAACAGTCTCTCCCTCTCTAACTCCCTCACCATAAGCCCCCTCCTCAGTCCCAAACCCCAACCTCCCATCCACCCCAATGGCAAACCCCTTATACCTCGCCAAATGCAACTCCGCCGCCGCTCTCTTCTCCGGATCCTTAATCCCCAGAATATAAGACTGCATCGCCTGTCTCCTCTCGCGAGACATGCCGACTTCGAGTTCTTTGCGGAGTTTAACGATGTCGTGGTTCAGGAAGGAGGTGTGGCTGTGGGGTGTGCCGAGGGTGGTGAGGGTGCGGGTGAGTTTGGTGACGGTGGATGGGCGGAGGGTTGGTTGTTGAGTGGATGGGGAGGGGGTGGTGGCGAAGTAGAGAGGTGGAAGAGGGGAGTGCTGGGTTTGGGCCAAGAAGGCGTGCTGGCAGGATGGTTGATGTTGATGTTGATGTTGATATGAAGGAGGTGAGTGAGCTTGTTCTTTGATGGGAAGAGCCATTTTTGTCGAGCTCAAGCTATTGCGAAGGCTGTCTCCTGTTCGATATTTTCTCTGCTCAAAGTGGCAAAGTTTCCATTGAAGTAAAAAGTCGAATGCTCAAGTGCTCACGGAGCTTATTAATGCATGAAAGTAATGGAGCGCTCGAATAGTGATTCACGTCTTCAAATTCGGGCACTTGGCAACCCTCAAGTGAATGGAAGGCCAAGGCATTTCACCTAGAGAACACTGCACACTTCACCGATTTTGCAAATTGCCCTCTGCGGGTGAATATCAGGGTCAATTGGATGCCCATCGAAACGCAAATTCTTATTCAAAATCCGGGGATATTGCCAGAATGGTTCTCATCACAGTATGTGGGTCAAGACTCGCTTAAAAGTAGACTCCCAAGCCGACCAAATAAACAACATCCGCAACATCGCATCAGTCGAAGAAAGTCACCTCCGGAAACAACTTACTCTCGCCATCCAACAACCTCCGTTTCCCACCTTTCAACCACTTCCCAAAGAACGCATCCACATACGCACTCTGAATCTCCAACATCCTCTCCCCTCCAATCGTCCCAAAAGCCTCCTTAATCTCATCTGGGACAGGTATTCCAGCAGCAACAAGCTCATCCAGTAACACCAAATAGTCGGAATAACTCCCATGTTGCGTCTTCGAGACACTAATCTCTCTCTTGAATCCGCGTAAGTGCGTCCAGAATTCAGCCCATGTCTCGTCTGTGGTGCGGTTGTGTCCCTCAGCAGACATGATCAAGTACGGTTTTAAAAGTCCGAGAGTCGTGACATTTCCGATGATTGAGCCATCGAGATTGACACCCGCGACAAATCGCTTGTCAACCAGCATTGCTGAAGCAGCTGTTGCTCCGCCAAGAGAATGGCCTAGGATGCCGACTTTGGATGTTTGTAGCTTTTGGATCTTGCCGCGGGATTTTATTCCAGGGATTTGAGAGATGAATGTCGAGTTTGATAAGCTGTCAAGGACGGTTTGGACATCCTGGACACGAGCATCTACGAAGGGGATATATGCATCTTGGTCTTCGTAGTTGGGAGGGGTAAGCGTGATGAATCGCCCATCGGGGTATTCGATGAATGAAGCGTCGATAGGATGGTCGACCAGAATAACGATGTATCCCAGACTGGCGAGATCTTCAGCTGCAGCGGTATATAACAGCCTCGAGACTCCGTATCCGGGTGAAAATACCAGGACTGGGAACTCTATCGAGGCGAGTGGAGCTTTGATATGTGCTTGCGTGGTGACTGTGATAGGAAAGTCTGGTGGGAGACCAGCCTCGGCGGCGACGTAGGCGAGGCTTTGAGCCGGGAAATCAGGGGCCAGAGGAAGAGAGGAGCAGGAGAGGTCGGAGGGATAGAGGAATGAGGTCATGATGTCTCGAGGGTTGGATAGAACGTTGACTTCGAGGGCGATCGTGCCGACTGGGTACTTTCCGAGGAGTGCTGGGAGCTGGAGATTGATCTGAGCAGAGACCGAGGTGAGAATTGTTGCCAAGATTGGCAAGAGAATCTTGAAAGGGAAGCGCGACATGTTGTGAGGCCTTATTGATGAGAAGCTCAGTGCTGTGTCTGGTTTGGGTGGATTTGAAGACGGTTTGATGATCTTGGCTTCAAGTGATTGTTTCTGTGTTGTCAGACAGAGCGCAACGAGACCGCGAATCTCAGCCTGGATGAATCGCGTTTCCCAAGGTTGAAGGCTTGCTTTATATCCCCACAAATACCGTTTATGGAACTCAGGCCGGGATTTTCATCACAAGGTCAGGACAATGAGCCTTGTACTCCGCCAGTCCTAAGGCCTAAGGTACCTGTATCGCTAATAACTTCCTATGCTCAGCCCGTAGTCAAAATACCCCGCACCCAACTTTGCGTCGCGATTCGGTCCTTCTTAGCTGCATCGTCTCTACAGCAAGTCTTCGGACCACTTCTAAATTCTATGCGTGAATTACAGGCAAGCGACCTGAATGTCGTTGCCTGAAAAACCGTCTTCGGAGACGTGACACAGCACTGCCCCTTTCAGCTCGTTTAAGCTAGGCGAGGATGTTTTGATGCTACAAATTTTGGTGAGGCTCGTGTTGGTAAATCGGATGTGCAACGTGATCAGGATCATGTGGCAGTTTGTCTCGTCAAAGAATTCCAGGATAGAGGATTTAATGGTTGCCTGATTAGTAAAAGCGTTCAGTGGTTCACTAACTCAACCATGCGCTCGACTCAAAACTCATGTTTGGCAATTCGCCCTGACAGATATGCTTCATGCTCAGCAATGGAGTTTCTTTTTTCAGGTATGTTCATAGCATATTGGCTTCCTCTTGGAGACTGTAGTTGTATTTGAAAAATGTATGAGTCCTCACTTCCCTCTTCCGGTCTCCTCCCAAATCCTCTTCCTCTCCTCATTTGTCATATCCGGCCTGATATTCCTCAGCGTCATCGCCTGCAATTTAATCCACTCTTTACTAGACATAGCCTCCTCCTCTTTTTCCAGTTCTGGAATGACATCACTTCCCTCCAAGCGCCGCAAAATAATATCCTCTTCCGGTCTTGCGAAGTACACCAGACTGTACCTCGTCTCTTTCGCTTGTTCCCCGGGCGGACTGACAACACGATGAATGTTACTTCTCAGGAGTCCATTCGTGAATTTTACCATCGCATCGCCGAGGTTGACGATACAGTGTCCTGGCAGAGGTTTCACATATGTCCATTGGGGTTCCTGACCTAGTGGGGTTAGCGATGGTGGAGGGAGGATTTGGAGACCACCGAGTCGATTGAAGAGAATTGTGATACTGCCAAAGTCTGTATGCTTCCCAAGCGCGGTCCGTTGGTCGGATGGTGGTTGAGGCGGCGATTTCACGAGTCGAACTTGGTCGCCTGAGAGGTGATCTTTGCGGTGGAGGGATGTCAGGGTGTCCGGTGGGAGATGGAGGTGCTGAGTGAGATGTTCGAGGATGAGTGTTACGAGAGAGTGGGAAGTATGCATGTATGATACGATGACGTCTTTGTGTTCATGAAGAACTTGAGGTTGCGGAAATGGCGAGGAAGAAATTCCGAGGAAGTCATCTTTTGGTATCTGATCTTGTCAGTCTAGCGTCTTGACTAGAGAGAACAACACACATTGTAGAACTCATTCCTGTCCAGATTCCCCTTCTCGTCTACCACAGCGGACCCGAAACCTTTGTAGCCCATATAACTTCCCTTGCTCTTGTGATCGTACTTTGACAGCTCCTCTCGGCCTAGATCGTACAACTTTGGCGCCATCGTGAATAGCTCGTCGGCATCTTGAAGTAACGATTCGCCTTCTTTGTCGCCACGGAGGTCAAGATAGAAGAAACCCAAGTCTTTTGATGAGGAAAACAACCGAGTAGATTCTTCGGCATCGGTTCGGAGCTTCTGAAGCGACAGTCGATGAAGAGGAGCTGTGGGGATGGTGGAGGGAAAAGGAGGAAGGGAAGAGAAAGTGAGGTTGGATGTCTGGGTGATTGTTTCTGTTGCCATTTTGATGAAATTTTCTTATTGGAACTTAAAATGCAATGATCATGTCCAAGATGGGTGTCTGAAGTCATGAAGACCCTGCCTCCTCCCCGGATCTCGGTAGGGCGGGAAGCCTAGGTAAATGCGGGGTAGTTTTGGTATCCGACTCGGCAACTGTTTGACATCATTTTCACAAGTAAACACTTCCAAAGAGGCCGAAGCAACCATAGTTCAAGGGATCATATTTCTGATTCAGCAAATATTATCGAGCTTTTCAAAAGCCAGAAAATCGCAATGCCTAAGCCAGCTTGAGGCTAAAGTCGGGACTGTTCAACGTTGATCAACGCTCTTATCGCCACTCATTTGCTCCAATGCACCGAGTTAAACCTCGATCACCTCCGAGATGTTCTCAATAGCCAAAGTCGCTTCTTTGGCGCAGCTTGTAGTTGTTTCTTCAACGACGACGCCATGAGTGTTGGCAAGCATGATTGGTGGGAGCCAGTCGATCTGTCCGGCAGCGAGCACTCTGGTTCGGCGAATCTCTTGTCTATCCTTGCCAAAGTATCTCTCTGCACGGAAGCTTATGGAAAACCTGTCAGTCGTGCTCAAAAGCCATGATGATATGACTTACCTCCAATGAGCATTAGCCAACGCAACGTCTTAAATGCCTTTGATGTACCGATGGACTTACTTGTCAACACCTTCACCCCAGACCGGTAGGTCCGCAAGAGCGATATAACACTGTCGGATGCAGGTCAAAACGCGACTCCTGAATATATTCGGTGTCTGAATGGATCATGCGTCTGAGGAGGATGGAAATTGAGGAAATGGTAGTAAGAGCATCACTAACCTCTCGGTATCGCTCCCGAAGCATGCCTTGGGCCTTGTCAGATGCGGCTTGCTCGGACAGACTGTGGTGATGAAACAGGTGAATAACATTATGAGGGCAATCTTGGTCTTTCTCTTGATGGTACGAAACGCTGTCGTTAGTACTGCCTTCTGTTAGCAAGACTATTTGGACCCAAAAAACCACGCTCGTCACTTGCAGCATTTGAATCTCAACTCCAATTCTTCCGAGCTTCTTCAGCGCTGGATTGTCGAATACTTCGTCTGGGATCTGGAGACCACATGCGTATCTGATTGTCGGCTTATACCTGTGCGAGCGAAAGAGAACACTTACTCGACCCATGTAAACAAAACCAGGACTTCGATGCTGTAGAACCGATACTCAAAATATCCTTGGACTGTATCTTCCAAGGTCGCGCTAGGAAGGAAGCAAATCGAGCTTCGCAGAGCTCTTAAATACTCCTTCATGTGTTCCAGCCACCGTCCTTTGGCCCCTGTGGGAATCAGCAAACCATTCTGCATCGAAGGTTCGTCAATTACTAGGTGTGCTTCGAGGATCCTGGTCATGTTAGCCAGGGACCTTGGGCCTTGGTTATGACATAGGTCTTGCCAACTGGACTCGGCTCTAGATATCTTTTAGCACCTATTGAATCGGCTGTACATTATCATGATTTACATTCGAGTCCTCCAGCATTTCCAAAGTACAATCGATAAACTTGCGAGCGTCATCGATCGAGATTCTTGCGCGCCCTGTCCGCGAAGGCACTAGCTTCCCAGGAAGAGATTCTGCAACACTACGCTCGTGAATTTGTCAATGGACTGAATCGAGAACTCCAGTACAAGCCCGGAGCAATTAAAATCGGAAAGTGGTTCACCATGGTGACATTCGACCTCATTGGTGACTTGGCCTTCAGCAAATCCTTTCAATGTCTCAAGACCGGCACAGTGCACCCATGGATTCATGTCGTTTTCGGCGCTTTCAAAGCTTTGCCTCTTCTACGTGTCATTCGAGAAATTCCTGGCATCAAACTATTTGGCAAACATGCTACTTTCCTGCTTCCGAAGAGGATCAAGCAGACTTGAGTTGATCATTTCAACTATGGTGCAGACTTGGTTGACAAGAGATTCGAGAGTGGTGAAGACGTACCGGACTTTGCTCATCACCTGGTCGTACCAGGCGAAGCACCACTGACCAGAGACGAGATCAAGGAGAAAACAGTCCAATTAGTAACGGCCGGCAGTGAACCAGTGAGTTTCCTTCGTACCTCAAGCCCAGACCGAAATACGCCGCACTCGAAAACATTGCTAATCAAAATAGACTGCTACCTTCAATGCAGTAATGTGTTACTATCCAGCCAATAACCCGGACGTCTACGAGAAGTCGAAGTCCGAAATCCGGAACAGCTTGTCCTCTCGCAAGGAGATGACGTTGGCCAAGTTGGCCAATCTGAATTATCTCAATCTCGTCATCCGAGAAGGACTCCGAATGTTTCCTTCTGCCGCGGATATCTTTCCTCGCAATATCCCGGAAGGAGGCGAGGTCATCATGGGAAAGTTTCTTCCAAAAGGGGTAAATTAAATCGATACCTTCCAAACAGGTGGATGAAGCTGACCCATGATAGACGCATATCAGCATTGCAGCTCTTGCCATATCCTTCTCTGCCAAAAACTTTCTGGACCCACACAAGTTGATCTGAGCGGTGGTCTGACGATAAAGTGGCGAGTGATGGCAGGTTGAAGGCTTCACAGTCGTTTGGACAAGGACATCGGTCGTACATTGGAAGGAAGTAAGCTACTATCCCTCTTGGTAAACTCTGCTGACTGTGAAGCCTTGCGTACGCTGAGTTAAGACTTCTTCTGGCAAGCTTAATTCTTCACTTTGATATGAAAATGATTGAAGATGATGGAGACTGGCTTGAGAAGTGTCGGGTGTTCATCGATGGGAGAAACTTCCCCTAATGTTCTTTTTCACACCAGTCACTGCTCCTGCGGGGAGAGAGAGTCTCGATGAGACACTTAGTTGCCCCAGAGTCTCAATGAATATCGCTTGTATTTGCCTTTTGGTTGGCGGTTCGTGGCGCAGAGATTGGCTAATGCTAACGTCTGATCTTGATACTTGCATTTACTACAATGAGCAGATATCGTGGCATTCAAGTCTCTACTAAAATTTGCCTCATTGCCTTGGCAGTTTCTTGGTTGCTTTTCCTAGGACTCTAGAAGACTGAACACACCAATGCCATCTACTCCATTTGATTGATTCAAGTAGCTCTGACGTCTGAGAGCACCCTGTGTCGTACAAAGTCCAAATCAAGTTAAGCGAGTGCTGGAACTCCTTGCGACCAGTACTTCAAGAACCAACATCAAGCTCACCAACAGTACAGTCAGCCTGTCGAATTCCCGGCCCCCTGTTCGTCGGGTACGACCAGCGAATTGGAGATCTATCCGGACGAGAGCGAGCAAATGGGTCTCAGCAAATATAGATACTTCAAACGATGATTGGTTTCCAGAGTTCTCTTCGCATTGGTATGCAAGAGCGGAAGAATCCTATACACCAGATGGCAGTCACAGGATGATAGCTCACTGTTGGTGGCTGACAAGCAGTCAACTTACTGGGAAGGAAACAATATCAATTGATACGAGACAAGGAACTCAAGCAACAATTACCTCCAGCTTCTGCGGTAGGACTTCCCGTGATTTGGCAATCACTTCACCATTCTCAGCCCCATTCATGGTCGCTTGCTTGATATCCTGTCCGTGGTTCTCCGAAAGTATGACTCCAGACAACCAATCAACACTGCCAGAATCCAACACCCGAGTCTCACGAACTTGGTGACATTTCTTTCCAAAGTACCGCTCTGTTCGGAAGCTATTCTATGTCAAAAAGATCTAGTGACGGCGGAAGAGATCTCACCTCCAATTCACATTCGCTAGGACTACATCTTGGTGCCTTGAATGTATCTCTGGACTTCTTTATCGACCTCCTCTCCCCAGACGGGCAAATCTGCCATCGTGAGATACCATTGTCTGTACCCTCACGCAACATCTCATGAGCTCTGTCGTAAGCTCCTTGTTCCGTAAAGCCATGGTGACGAAGAAGATGGATGTTATTGTGTGGGAAATTCTGGTCCTGGGGATGTCGGAAAGCTCTTGGGGCAGATGAGGGGACCGACCTTCTCGCGATGATAGGAAACACAGTCGTTGACACTGATGATCTGTCAGCAGTTTCCGGGGCCTGAGGGCTATGAATTTAAACGTACAAGATTTGTATCTCGATCCCGATTTGCTCCAGTTTCATGATCGAGGGGTTCTTGAAGACGTCGTCTGGGATCTGAAGCTCGTATGCATACTCCACGAAGCTAAAAAGTGCCAACATGGCAAATGTATGAATGCGATATTCCATGTAGCCTGCAATGGTCTCATCCAGTGTGTGAAGTGGCATGAAATCAATGGAGTTGCGCAACGCATCTAGATACTCCCTCGTGTGGAGCAGCCAACGCTTTTGAGCACCCAAAAATGTCAATATTCTCTCTCAGGGAGGGACGAAGAACAACTCATACCTGAAGAGCATTCAAAGTCCTGCATGAGGTCAGTCAATATCTGTAAGCTTGCTTGATGACACTCAAACCTCGGACTCTTCTCCAGATATCCTGTTTCCTGACTGGAATCTCGGCACCTCCCAACCCTCTGTCCTACGTGACCCCGCGCCGCCTTTACTCCGGGCGGCTCAGGCCTGGCTCAGCTTCGGCGCAAATCTGCTAGGTCTGGTCACCCATCTCACCAGAAATCGTCAACTCTTAACGAGAAACCCGAAAAGGCCCCTTTTCACAGCCAGGGATCCTGAATATATTTTCATTATACACTCATTCCCGGACAGTTATCGCCCTGGTCTGCCTGCCATGCGTCTTACATTGAACGTCTCATACGAAATCTGACTTCACAAAATCCATTTCCGTTTTTAGACCTGAGCAGCCGCTGCTCTGACCTGAGCTGAGCCCTGAGTCCTGCGCACGCCGATGGGTCAACTGGATTATACTAGGGGCTCTTCTTCTGTCTTCCTCTGCGAATCGGCTACAATTTCCATGTTGGTATACGACCACCTCTTTGAGCCTATAAGGATGCTGTGACGGTGTCCGTTCTCGGTCCCCTATCACACTTATCAAGAGTCCCTGCCGAGCGGATTTTGGTCCCTTAGTCCAGTTGCACGCAACTCGAGCCGGATCGCTTAGGTCTGTGGACTTCGGTATTTTAGTACCCCGCTTCAGGCTTTGAAAAACCAAAGAATATCGCAATAATCTGCAATTACTAGATAACCACAATAAGGAAACCTTAATTAAAAGACTAATACAAAGATCAGTAAATAATGATTCTTTCTATTACTAAAAATTACAATATCTAATTATTTGGATTATTTAGGATTTTTGATTTTGGTACGAAATACCCTGAATTCCACAGACCTGAGCGATTAGGCTCGTCAATGCACGACTCCTAATCAGTCAGTCACTACTGAGTATAAAACCATATCCTGTCTGCAAGAGTGTCCTTACTAATTTTAATTGCAGTATCGTCGCTATCACGGGCTTAGATGGACATAGCATGAAGTGGGATGCACGGAATTAATTCCTTTCTTTCCCAGCTACCATGAACTGCTTCCGTTGGTCGCTACCATAAAAGTCTCAATTCGATTCCGAATGCGGCATGAATGTCAGCCTCACAACTCATCCCACAGCACATATGTCAAGTCATAATAACAGGGCCGGTCTATAATTCTATATCAAAAGCTTGCAGAGCCCTCATAGTCCATATCTTTACGCTTGTAGACTCAGACAGTGATTGGCCGTCATGGTTAACATTGGGTCACCTTATCCTCGGTACTTCGGAAGATCTGCGTGTTGAATGATTAGCAAACATGAAAGGTTGTAATGCTAATGGGTAGTGAGTGCATACCTTCTCAGTATCTGGCACTGATTCAAGTAGTATTCATAAAAGCAACCCCTTGTGGAGTACTAAACTGCTCGGCCTCCTCATTCTCCCAATGCGATATGAGTCTATTTCCACGTTGGCGGACGTGGTCGGAAGTGACTTCATCATATGCTATCTCGCCGAGAAAGCCGAGAAAGTCGTTCAATGAAGTTTGGATCTTTTCAAGTTCCTGTGTTTTTGTCTCTCCCTGGCATTTTATCGCCTTTAGGAGGTTTGAGGCATTTGTGCGGAAGAGATCAGAATCGGACGCTTCGGAAGGGAGCACTAGATACAGACCTAGCACATTCCTATGGGCTGCCTCTGCCTTGTTGAACTTCCCCAGTGCGAAATAAGCTGTCCCAAGGGAGTTATACATTTCACACCAACCAATAATCTGTTCATAAATGTACTCGGACTTTTCTGGGTGAAGAACTAGTAGTGCCATATAATCAGGGATAGGGGGGCGCCTGCGAGTGAACGTCTTTATCAATGTCGCGATATCCTGTAGCTTCTCTTTCTGCTCAAGATTTTGTAGATGGGGAAGCCAGTCGTTTGGATTGGCGCTCGTTCCCAGCCTTGTCTCAAAATCCACGACGGCCTTACACGCGGCTTTCCGGTCGTTTTGATCAGAATTTGCCTCGACTCGGCATATCAATATGCGTGGATATGTGATTGTGTTCAGGACATGGCCGATGGGTGTCTTTTCAAGGAAAGGCAGTATCCACATATCCATAAGGTGCCTTGCTTGTGCCTTGCTTTCATCATCCTCAAGATCAACCAAAATCGCTACAGTGTTGACCGTTGCCATAAATCGAATTCTATTTTCTTCGAATTGTTGTGGATGAGTTATTGGATACGCATTGAGAATATTCTTCAGAACCGTTAACGCACCCTCCAGTTGCCCATTATCTCTGAGACATTGGGCAACCCAGTACTCAGCTTCCAAAGTCGAAGTTTCATCGTGGCAAATCCTTGCCTCTGCCACTGCCTGATCCCCAGGGTACAAACGAGACCTAGCCTGTGCTAGACAGAGCTTTCTTTCATTCAATAATGCCTCATTCTGGTTAGAACGTTCTGTTGCGAGGATTGATTGCTGAATGTATTCGACGCCTTCATTGACTTTCCCAGAATAGACAGAGATTACCCCAAAGCGGTGGAGTAGGTCACCGATCTCCGAAATCATGATATGATTGCATGTCATATATGCTTTCATTGAAGGCGATAGAGCGTACTTCAAGACGATATCGACATGCCGGAGAATGCCCAAGTCTCTCTGTCCAAGTACAGTGAATGAGTCCGTAGGAACAACGTATTTCTCCCAGCCACCGGGTGACAAAAATGGCACATGCTCTGTCAGCTCTTCAGTCATCCATTTTATATATTTATATATTTCATGTGGATGTTGAAGGAGTCTGCGACGGATCCAGCTGTGCACCACTGGATGAACCCAGCAATCTCTTGAACCGATGAGGGAATAGTGACAAAGTCTCCCTATCGCTGACCTGAATTTGATGGGTGTTTCCGGTGTTTCTGGTGGCTTTAAGTGGCGATTGTAAATCCTTTCGAGCAAGCTCGAAGGGGTTTGTTGCGGCTGGAAGTGGGACCTCAACACCCGCCAGTCTGAAGGGCCCATTATCGACTCAGCCCAGTCCTTGATCTTATGTTCTATTTCGTTGAGATATCTGAATGGCGACTCTTCAGCGTCAAGAAAAGCAAGTAAATCAAGTAGTATTGCCGCGTGAGATTTTGATTCGGGATATGGACCAGCAACCCGCCTGTATGACAGTTCCCACGTATACAACACTGACTTTCCCTCCATATCTGTGCTTATGGCAGACTCTTGGAAGAGGATTCCATGAAGTTCAATGTCTTTGTAAAGCACAACAAAATCTTCAATAGAAGTTTCCTCTTCACGCATATACGAGGCGGCTTGTACGATAGCTAGTGGAAGCCCTCCTAGCATATCCAGGAAGCCCCGGCAGCGGTCCTTTGAAACATCGAGAAGAAGATCCTGACGCATACACTTTTGAAATAGGCAGTATGAGTCTTCGAAATCCATCGGCCCAATTCGAATACCGTTCTGGGCCAGTGCGACTTGTCCACCGCGAAGTCCAGCGACCCTGGAGTCTCTTGTTGTGATCAACACACGACCGTGGCTTGCCCGAGGGATATAATCCGCAAGTATAACACCTTTCTGACTGCCCAAGAAGGTGTCCTTATCATCAACTTCATCGAGAACCAGAAGCCAAGGAGGGGTATTCGCATCCTCCAAATGTCTTTTGACGGCGGTAAGACAATCAGCCAAAGATGTATGCTGCGAGTCCAGAAGCGAAAGAACAGCGATCGCCGTATAGCCAAGCTCCATGTTCTCTGCCGTATTAGCCCGGACCCAGAAAATAGAGCGTTTTGTCGATTGTTTTTGGGCGTATGAGTGTGCAATTTGACTTTTCCTGAAGAAAGCGACCTCAGGGTTAGCTATACGCTTAGTTTATGTCAAGATCGAATTCTCTCACCCAATGCCCCCTAGACCAAATAGAACAGCTCTCTGCTCCTCCAATGGCGAATTTTGGAATACTTTGTCAATGTTGACCATCTCGGCATCTCTCCCGGAGAAGATAGGATTTGAATATGCGGGTAAAGATGACAGGAATTTATTATCGGACCCCTTCTCCCGCAAATTCGCTGCTGAATTATCAGTCAAGTCTGAGCTCTAAATTTGACTTTAAAAAATTAAAAGTGTAACGTAAAGTCCTGTCAAGAGAATGAGAACACCATTGAAACATGAGTCTCTGTACAGGTTTGTTTCTGAAATCAAGACTAACTTATTTGTAATGAAGCATTGCAGGCTAGGCTTCTCGCACAGTCCTTCAACTTTATTATCCCGTCTGGTCGAGCCAAATATGCGTCCGTCAAGGCATCGATATCGTCCAGTTTTTTCCATTCCTCCAGAGCAATTGTGTCAAGTCCACGCTCAACATCGAAACGAAAGTAGGTCTTATTCTCCAAGAATTCTCTCCCCCGTTTTCCTTTTGCAAATGCCTGTGCCTCGTTGTTGGCATTGATAGATAGGTCGATACAAGTCTTGATAATACTATAGGCCTTGATCTTTTCTTTTGCGAGACCTGCAACGTCGGTCCAACCAGTTCCAATGCTTATGATAGATTTGAACGTCGCACCTGGAAATAGAGCATCAGCTTCGTTTAGAACGGCGGAGATTGGATTATTCAATCTCATGGCACCATCTACAAACGTGGCCCCTGATTTCTTGAACTTTATCGGTTCGAAGAAGGCAGGAGCGGCCGAAGTTGCCCTGGCTGCCTCCCAAATATAACAAGCATAGTCCTCTTCTCCTTCGGACTTGGTGGTGTAGGAGCGAAGCAAAACAGGCTGGACGGTTGGTACTCGTGTGGCGCAGACAAATCTGTAAGGAACAAAGCCATACATTAGCTTGTAAGACACGAAATATTGTAATTCCATAAAGAGAGTTGCTAAATAACATACACTTTGCATCGCGCATGTTTTGAGTCGTTCAAAAGCGTGTCAGGATCTACTCCTCGACCTCTGAGCAGTTCTTTGATTACCTGTTCCATCCTTTCGGCCTTGAAAAATGCTTTTCCAGAGATTCCGCCAAGTATTTTCGAAAACGAGCTGGGGATATCCCCAAACACGGTCTCTGAGACATGCTGGAATACTTCGATGCATTCATCTATTGTCATCCGTAGCCGACCAAGCATAATAGCTATGAGACTACTTCGACATCAGTAAAATCTCGAAAAATGTACTTTTTGATATGTAAAGTTACCCTCCCGTTGATGTTCCTCCAATCAAATCAAAATATTCGCATGGCCGAGGGATCTCGTCGAGCCTATCAACGTTCTGGAGGGTGCGAAAGATGCGCTTCAGGATCAGGAGACTTGCAAGGCCTTTTACGCCTCCACCATCAAGGGATAAGAGTCGCAGCGATCGATGACCTGACGGGTTTGACATGTTTTCTTTTGGATAGTGCTGTTCCTGGAGAGAAAAGGCTAACAAGCGTTTTGAGAAGTTGTAAGTAATGAGAAGAGGAAGAGTAGGAAATCTTATGGTCCACTACTGTCTTAGAAGGGGGCGGAGTAGCACTGCCCGGCACTGCCCAGCGACGTTGGAATTGAGTCTTTACTACAGAGCCGGGTATGAATGAAACAGGGGCGGACACTCCCTTGCCTCAAGAAACGCAGGGGGCTACTAACGAGCCTGGGGCCCAAAGTCTGTGTTTTTAGGGTCTCCTGTATACAAATCAAAAACAGTAATAATTAAATATTCTAAAACTTTAGTGACTAAAAGGAAGATTATTTAAATTTTTTCGTAACAATTAGATACAAATTATTTATCATTTGATATTGTTGCATAATTCCAAAAGAACAAGAATTGTTGAAGCCTGTAGCTGGTTTGGTGAAGCTCGCTAACGAACATAAAGACAAAAGTCCGTGCGTTCAGGGTATCGCACTCAATTTCTTCAAGTTTTATTAAAATAAGGATTTTTTCAAATAATAAAATGTTTTTAATATCTATTTATTTATATATAAAATCGAAGAAATCAGTTGAATTTTTCATTTTTTAAAGTGAAACTATAAAGGTTTTGGTTTTGGAGGGGTTTTTAGCGAATGAAATACCCTGAACGCACGGACTTTTGTCCCCATGTTCGTAAGCCCTGAAAATGGCCTGAAAACACTGATTTGGGCGCTAGATTGGCGCGGTATAACAGCATTTGTCTCGATCCGGGAATGTTATAGTAGGAATTTCTCAAGCGACTTCGGTAAAGATCATTTTCCTCGAGGGAAAAAAGAATGAGGCTCACGAGGATTAAGGAGGTGGGAGGCTACGGATGCCTGAATGTTGGTGGCTGAGTTCCCTCTGTTATCACTGGGTAGCCTAAAGCAAAGCCTCGAGGATAAGAATTCAACAAGGCAGGTGAAGGAACTCGTCCCAGCCTGTTGGTACCCACTGATGCACCACCGGCTTGCATCCCCGATACCCCGCTGCCAATAGCAGAACCTCGTTTCGCCAATTATCCTGGCCAGGTACTCTTCTCTCCTAAATAAAACGTAGCGTGGCCAGAGTACGATCTACATCAAATCTTCTATACCAAGCTAGGTACGCTTTTGGAGGAGAGTACTGGGCCAATTTGTTTTGTTGCGCCTTTGCTTTCCGGGATACTGAGCGGGCTTGTTTGACGCCTGCTTTCCCTGAAGCCGTCCGAGCCAGAAATAGGGTTGTACTTATAGAATAGATGTTATCGTTTAAAAATCATATTCGAATTTCTAGTCACTTGATATAATTGTATTACTTCAAAAACAGTTCATACGTAAATAAACCATATCTAAAAATGTTTCATAATTGCACTTTTATTATATGTATCTTTGTTGTGTTTCGAATGGAGCGTTATTCGTGGGGTCACCATTTCTCTTATCCTGAATGCAACTTGGCCGCATTTGCTCACCGAGCTACCTCTGCTGTTCAGCCGCTCAGCTTTCTGGGTTCGCCCTAGGCGCGGGAAATATTCAGCACAGATTGCTTACTGAGAATAGAAGGTGTCACGATTATAAGAACATGATGTCGGTGTAGTACCGGTATATAATATCATAAAGTGTCGATATATCGAGTTCTCAATGATGGGTTGTAAAGTCTGTCTATTTCTAAGAGAGTGTGAGGGAGGAGGTATTATATACCCCTCCGAAACGGTAACTACCGGTTCGCTACCGGAAAGGAGTCCGACCCTCTATGCCAATCTGAAACCTCCTCAAGAAGGCCTGCGGACCAACACATGATGAAAACGGCCTTAGTTTCCCCAGGTTCTCGACATAAAAGTTGTAGCAGGTTTAGAAAGGGACAAATGATATGTAGTGAGCTCGAATCAAGTAATAGATCTACTGGTATATGAAAGATAGGCAACTTAGCCGTTGTTGGTCTTTGAAACTATAAATACTTCATGGGGTAGGGGGGATATGAATAAGATAAGTTAGACCGAATTCCTTTAATTCGACCAAAATAGTTCGAACTATGTGGTTATAAGCAGAACTAAGGCAAACACGTTATCTTGTAATATGCGAAGGTGTTGTACTTTAGGCGCAAGCACTTCGAGGTATAGTCTTCCAAGCCGATACACTCGCAATTGTAGTACTCCGAATACCAAAATAGAATTGGAGGACCAGAAAGGGTCCCTCCCTAAAATAGAATGCTCTATCTGTTCGGTCATGTGCCTTTTACTAAATTAATTATAGTTTGCCGGTTCCACCGGTTCCTAACGGTAATGTTCCAGCTGCTATTAATTAATTCGATGCACCAACTCACGCTATTTATTCAAAGTCAATGTCTGCTTATATTTATACTCCTACTTCAGCAATTTGTGGTTCATTCGTTATCCTTTGTTAGTAGATATAACAGTATAATCAATCTTCTTTATTAAACGTGCGGTGTGGAAAAATGCGACGTTTCCACGCCGGCAATTAAGACTTCACAACATTTTTTGAGAGCTTAGTTTTGAACTTTTATATTACGACCACCAGCAACTATTCCGGGGGCAATCCGTACCCCCCAAAGGGCGAGAAGTTGAGTTCCGTTCCCTAAGGAACCACTCAAATCTCTTCCGCCTACCCATCTTTGTTATAGGGATAGGTAGTTTCCAATGCAGTAGATACGGGTGTATGGGCTAAAAATGATTGTGGTTATTGATATATGTTTTTCGGAATGGATTAGCTAAAGGAAGAAGATCACTTCAAGGTGGTGATCACGTGCTAATCTACAGTACGCAATATTATCAATTGGAATAATTGCTAATAAGAAATACCCAAAATTAAGCATTCTTGATTAGTTTCTTCAAATAATTGCGATGTGCAAGCAGTAGTGGGTGTGGAAGTACTTGAGTTGGGTCTGATGGAAGTTACAAAAGGGCGAAGGTTTAAGACGGGGAAGTGCGAGAGCATACTATCCTTGGAAACAGGGGCCACGCCATGTTGTGAGAGGAATCTGCCTTGAGAAATTGAAGGACATATTATTGGGGGGATCCTGTTTAGTCTCCTTCTAATTTTAGCCAGCGGAAGTTGTAGCCTAGGAGCCCAAATAGGTCGTCTTATCCACCGTGAGCTCTCCTCCCTGGCTTACTTGCTCAGCCTGGCTCAGGATTTGCTCACCCACAGCTCGGAATATAGCAGCAACAGCTCAGGTTCAAAGACCCAAGTAGAAATTGCTCATATCGAGATTCCGATATCGAACTATGTGTATCACTCGCTGGATCGGCTGGATTGACTTATCGAACCGATAGGGGCTCCTATCATCCAATATGGAAAGTGTTCCATCAATGTATTTACATGCTTCGTCCTTCTGAAGACTGAGCGGCCCATCGTCGAGCTGGTCATCGAATACAAAGAGCCAATTGAACCAATCTATAACAGTCCTCAGCTTCACGGGACTCGCATCTGGCAGAGATACGGCAGCAAAGTAGCCGAAATCTCCTTGTCGCATTTTCTTCGCGCCTTCTTGGTTGTATCCGCAAACCCTGGAAGTCCTTAGCAGTTGTTAGGATCTGAGGGTCGAACTCACTCGCTTGCCCAGTCAAGAGCGGCATCTCTTACGACTTCATAATGTGGATTGGCTTTTGGAGTTCTAGACAAGAAGGATTCGAAGAGATCAGGGATTATCACGGTAGTTGGTGTAGCTGCAGCCATTCTGGACTTTTTGTTCGAAAATTGAGAAAGAAGAGGGAGCGCCACAGCAGAGCTCTTTGTTATATATCCACTTGAAGGAGTTGACGTGCTCTGCAGGTTCAAGACCAATTGGGACATCTTAAGCAAGACACCAGCAAGATTGTGACTGTGAGACAGGAACAGTGATCTGGACTGGAAACTAACATCGCCAATAGACTTGTGCAACTGGCATGACCCCACCAATGGCGGGGTATTTATCCAGCTACAGCCTATCTTAAGACATCAATCAGACGTGGCTGAAAAGACTCACTGCTGTGTGAAGCCCTGCAAGGAGACAGCTTAAGTCAAGCTCTGTATCAGAAGCACCGCGAACCCGGTGACTGAACTCGAATTGAGAATTTTGCAGGCTTCGATCGGATGCCCAGCTCGGGCATTGATGCATGTGACAACGGGACTTGTCGTAACGACGGCACGGCTTCCAAGTGGTAGAATGACTGAGTCTCACAGGTTCAGGATTTCTTTCCTCTCTATGACAAAATCTGTGACATTTCAATCACAATCGGCCAAAATGCAGCTATCAAATCGGGAGGAAGGCGTTGTTCGCAGTCCCAACAAAACGAAACGACATGCTCAAGCCACAGATCTTGCGTTCCTTGCCTAAAGTTGCTTCTGCGTCTAGACTCATGGTAGAAAAGAGTCAAGATCTACACTGAATCCGCATGCAGTGGTATCTGTCAGAATTAGCCAAACAGGACACGGCATATTGGGCGAGGCCAACATACCAAGAACGTATTGCTTTGCAACAGCAGATGTCCAACCACCCTAATCAAGGTTTTAGTATGTCTTTCTCATAATTCTCTTGGAACTTTGGGATCGAGAACAAAGGACCTGGTCCCAGCAACCCAGATCTTGGGACTCTTTCGGGGCAGGAAGTTACGAACCATGAACGTATTGACTGTATTGACACCTGGGGCACTGTCGAATTGAACGGCCCATAGAGGGAGCTGTGAGCCAACATCTGTGCTCCTTGAGCCAAACATTCCGGACCATTGATTACTTTCTTGTCAGTAAAGTACACACATAATCCAGTCTGGCGACTTACCCATTCGCATATATTCCCCATTTTCGACCACTGCCTTGTAGCAACGAAACCCATTGGCGAGCAAGTGCCGTGTTCTGTGTAGCTCCAAGATTCCAAGCATTGCATGTGCCTGAAGTGGGTTCGATGTCGAACCAGAGAGTCCCAAGTGTCATGCCGTTGCTATCGATGGCGTTCAAGAATTCGGCGAGCTGAGTTGCAGGGCTCTTGCATGCAACTCCAGTTGGTTGAGTTCCGGTGCATGGGAACATGTATGCATCGATCCTGGAGATTCCAGCATTTTTGGCTGCCCTGTAATTGGCTACAAAATTCGATGCAACTTGTCCGCCCTGGCACGTGTCAGCATTGAAGCCAATGGCATGACCACCATCGAGTACTTACAGAGCCACATGCTTGTTGATATCCTCGTAAAGCTACGACTTTATAATTCGAAGCAGCGCAGGTCCAGAATGATGCAGATGGAGTTCCTGAGAGGTCGATGCCAGGCAGTCCTGATGCTGAAGACGAGCCTCCAACACAGCACTGAAATTGTTTAAAGCCAGTTTTTTAGCGGTATCTGGGAACTTACTTGATAATTTGAGGCTCCGGGACAATACCCAGATACGAAGGATCCAGAGCAAGTGCTGGTGGTGTACTGACAATGACCGGAGCCGCTTGGGGTTGAACAAGGAACAACGCAACATTGGATGTTGGATGCCCCTGGGCAGAAGCCGGCATAGAAAGTGCCTCCACTGCAGCCATTGGCGGTGTTACCACAGTATCCTGCACCATTGGGTGTTGTGCAGGATGTTGTTTGGCGAGTTTCTAAACTTGCCGCCAAAACACCACTGAGAAGAAAGATGATCGAGAACATCATTGTGAATTTCGTGAAAAAAAGCTTTTGGCTGGGAATTGTGACTTGAATTATCTCTCATATGAGGGAAGTTGCGGTACTTATTATGCTTAAAGTGATGCCGAGAATGAGTGTAACTCAGATTCGGGCATGGGACCTTCCTCTTCGGCAGCATGATCCTCCCGCCCGTCGCACAACTAGGCTAAATGAAGTCAAGATCTTCCGACTTTCTGAATAGAGGCAAGAGCGCGTTGTAGTGGCTTGACGGATCCACACGTGTACAAAAAGGGAGGATGAGACTCAATCTGGCTGTCTTATCTAGGTTTCGACAGTTTTCCGGTACTTTTGTAGCTCGAAAAGCTTTCGAGTCTGCAAGCGAATGACAAGAGTGGATGCGGTCCATGTGACACATGTAAGTCTATTTCGAGGCAAGCTTTGTTGAACTGAGTTGACACGCGGGGTTTGGTCTCTCCTTGTCCTCGAAACAAGCATGACGCACACGCTGGTGAGACAATCTCACCCCACCCCCCCCCCCCCCCCCCCCGGAGGCATTTTCAAAGATGAGTTTCGCTTCATCAAGCTACTCCCTTCCGTAACCTTATCAGAACAGTTCGAGTGTGAAATCATACAAGTCACCCTCAACTCCAATTTCCTGGGGTTAGTCTTGATCGTACGAGTGGGGCATCTGCCTAAGTTTCACTTCCTGATCTCCGTAGATGGGACGCAGTGCCATGTTCAAAAGAATTCTTTCGATCATTTGCGAGCCTTGAGACTGCAAAACGAGCATCGATTATTATAGATGTACGCTCTGTACCTTTATCATGTTGAAATGATAGAACGGAATCAGCTGGTGGGAAAAATTGGGGAGAGCTATAGGGACACAAGAAGGGCAATTAAATGGCTCGGACTAGAAACTTATGGAAGATACTTCATGGTTGATTCCATCGGAGCGATTACATTTCTGGAGATACCACAAGAAAATCGAATGAAAAGCCCGTTGTTAGTTGGCCGCAGAAGCTTGACTTGCCGAGAAAAGGACGTGATGGCATAGGTGAGAGTGTTTTGCATCTTTTCAAGGGTAGCTACAGGACTTGGTTTTCCGGGAGGAACATGGTATACCCATTGTGTTCCAAGAATCTTATACCCAATATCATTACTTCATAACTTGCCAGAGAAAGCTGATTGAGGCGCACCTAACTTCAACGAGATCCAGACGGACCCTTGGCTCTGAAGTCCATTGCTTTTTGGCAGGTTGTGAAGTTGCTTGAACTTGACCCGGCAAGATCACCATTGCAAATTCTTGTCCATGACCACCCCGCTACAGCCTCCTGTAGTCTTCTCTTGCGCCCGATCATACATTCCACCCCTGTTTCGGAACTGTTCTTGATCCCATCGAACTTGCTTGATGGTTTTCTGAACACCAAGTTCCAGAATCGACTCAGAGAGTTTCTCATCGCCGTCCCCTTTGTCCAAGAACCGCATGTACTCATCGACGATCTGCTTCTATTAGCACTGTAATGCGTCCTTAAGGCCACCGGTATGAGACTGACCAAATAGATACTCTTCATGGTACTGTTGGGTTCGGGAACTAAACAGTCCAAGTGTCCGTGTGTCTGACAGAATGTAGCGAATTGCTCATCTGTGATGACGAATTTGGTCGCGTTTCGCTTTCGCTGGTCTCTTTTATTCTCCCCGTTGACGACGAGAACTTGGAAGACTTTCCATCGGAAAGCGTTGACTTCATCCACCACATCAGACATATCTTCTTGCCAGTTCAGGGAGCAGACCACCTGAGATTGAAAAGTTAGCACCAACCGCTCCGATGACATGATCGTCTAAGACACTTGCCGTATTTAGCTTGAAGCGAATGTTATGCTGCTCGCACCATTCCTGGACTTCGAACGGCTTCCCGACATTGTCAAACGGCTTGCCCGATCCGCGATCCTTCCTCCCGATCGCATCGTTTGTTGCTGGATTGATCGAGTCGCATGAGATCACAAAGATGTCATGAAAGTCTCCGTATTGTTTTAATCACTTCTCTGTCACTTTGGTACCATTGCTGACGATGCTGACACTTTCCAACTTCAGCTCCTCATTGCAGTATCTGCACAGCTCACCCAGATATTTCGGGTAGAGAAATGGCTCCCCACCAGCGAAGTAGGCTTTTCTCATCCCTGCCTCGGCGAGAAGACGAAGTCCTTCTTTGGCGCGTTCCTCTGGGAGCTTGTAGCTAGACGTTTCAGTGTGGAAGCAGAAACCACAATCGGCGTAGCAATGTTAGAGTGAAGTGGTAGTTGACGCTGACAGGAATAATGTGCTCCTCTTACTGGACAGAAACAACTCGGAGCCGCCATCTGTACCACAACAGGAAGGAGGGTAGAAGTACGACGAGGGCTGTGGTTAACAAGAGTGTAAGGCAGACCATTATGTTCATCTGTATGTAGTCCAAGAACCTGAGCCAAGTGAGGCGCTCCAAGAAGTGAAAATTACTTTTATATCATGGTGGCTGGATTATCTGTCTCTTCGTTTGTTCGGTTTCTGAAAGCTCGTTTCGATTCTGTAAAACACTGAGAGAGTTCCTTCGAAGTAGCACCTGGCTTCTAGACATTTCTCCAGACATGACTTGCGAGTCGGGCGACCACTTAATATGGCCACTACTTTCTGTATCGATCCTTCAAAACATGTGTTCAGAAAGCACATGCCCTTCATTTCAGATCTATACATACGCTCATCTCGCTATCTCATAAATCCGACAAATAATACCAGCACATTATCCTCCATGGCGACGACACGTCTCATCGTGTTTGTCCTCGGTAAGCTGCTTCACCCAGTTCTCATTTGCAGCGATATCTGGATCTGACTTGATCGCAGGACGCTTCAAGCAAAGGAACACTGTGCAAGCAACTCGCGGCAAACCACAAACTCTTCCATCTATCAGTTGGAGATTTCCTACGAGCTCTCACCATTGATTTATTGGCAGATCAGGCAGATATTGTGGTTCCAGTCATATCTGGCGGCACCCAAGGCTTGGTGCCAGGAGAAATACTTGTCCCTTGGTTGGTGAACAAATCAAGGAAGAAATAGGTAGAGTGGAGACGATTTTCCTGCTTGATGGTTTCCCACGAGACTTGGAGCAAGACTCGACATTCAGAGCAACGATGCGAGCGGAATTCAACGTGAGATCGAGCTATGCAGTCTTTCATGGTTATACACTTATAAGCATCTAGTCAGACACAACACCAGACTTAATTATCTCGATATCGTGAATGAGAGACATTTCTAAGCCAATATATCTTGGTCGAAATCGTGTAGATGACAGCCCGGAGCTGTTTGAAAAGAGATACTCTGATTATGAGCAGCGAAATCATCGGATGGTAGAGCTTCACAGGGAGAGTTCGGTCAAGGTACGTTTCCCAGAACGCCAAAACACTGCTTTACATACTTATTCGACCTTTCAAGCTCGAAGCGGATGCAAGTCTAACTACGGAGGAGACATACATAGCCTTGCTTAATGATCTCTCTTGCTCTTTGGCTTGGCGAGCCATGACTAGTCCCTGCTGAGCAAGATAGTGAAGCTTAGCGGGACTACCGCGCCGCTAGTTGAGCTGCGAGATACTAGAATCCATATAAAATAAATGTTCAGCAATGGCCAAACCTAGCTCGAATTGTATCTTTTAATGGCTGCAATTGGTGGGAGACTCATCAAAAGCATGCCGAGGCTGTATGTTGGTGCATGCGGGGTAGTCAAGTGCCGGCAGTCACTACTCTAGTTTGCACCTACGCAACTGCTTAGCTGAAGCTCTGTAAAGTATTATCTGTGTACTGAGAGGGTTTCTCCGCTCGACATCCGTCGGTCTTATGTTGCCAACAACAGTCACAGTAACCTTCGCTATGCTCTTCCCCACAATTTCAAATTCACGGGCGTCAGGGCGATTGATTGTTCATCATGGAGTAGCTAGCAATTAACAGTGCAGGACCACTATGGGTGGCAGAAGGATCTTACTCACCTCTTGGAAAGCCTTTCTTTATGCCGAACGCCAGTCTGGAAGACGAAAACGATGATCTTAGCTTCGGAGCTTACCCTCGAACATTTACTCCTGTACTAAAACCACTGGTTTGTTGCTGAGAGCAACCAGATCTGCGCTCGAGGCCAAAATGCCGCCGAAGCATAATTCAGTAGCATGAATTCGATTGATATAACTATGGGTGAATGCCCACTGGAAAAGATGTGAACTTGACGCACGATTTAAAGGACTTCCGCCATGATTAAACTCATTTACCTCACATGTCTTCTCAATACTGGCTTTGCCTTACCATCACTAGCAGGCCAAGGAAATGTTGAGCATGCTGATACAACAACCGAGGCAATCCCGTCAAGGATTACTGACCTTGCTGAACTGAGCAGTGTCCTTTCTGGGCTGAAAGGAGATGCAACTGAGCTAGCCCTGGGAGTCTCTGCTGTGGCAGACCTTCTGAGCGCTATCGTTCCTGCTCCAGATCCTACTGCCATTGCTGATGAGATCTCATCAGTGGCAAGTGTATACAAAGCACATCCCACAGGTGAGCGAGTATTGTCTGTAATCGACCTGCATTGAGGCTGACTCTGGGCAGAGTTCCTTGAAAGCGCTGCAGAACTTGTCTTGAATGGACTTGCACCCCAAGGGTTGATCAACGATGTCATCGCGAACACTCCTATTACCAACTCGCCCAACAACATAAATCTCCGACCAGCGATCCCTCCTGTCTACCCAAAGAAAGCCGCCAATGACGCTCCTTACAGCCAAACCGAAAGAGTACTGAGAAGTGCTATCTATATTCCTCCAGAATTCTCATATGGGAAAGTTCGTCCTTGTATCTTTGTTCCAGGCACAGCTTCGACAGGAGGAAGTAACTTTCTTCCAAATCTTGGTAAAGTCTTCAAGGGCTCGACTTATGCCGATCCGGTCTACTTGAACATACCAAACAATCAACTCGATGACCTTCAAATCAACTCTGAGTTTGTTGCATACGCCATCAACTACATCTCTGCGATATCTGGCCACAAGAATGTATCTGTGGTATCCTGGTCGGCTGGGTCAATCGATACGGTCGTAAGTTCTAATGTCCTCGTCGCTGAACACTCTAATGAGAACAGTGGGCGCATCAATATTGGCGAAGCACAGTGGGTATCACCTCAGATCTCGTCAGCATCAGTGGTGATCGTCATGGAACCGTGCTAGCATATCTTCTTTCCCCAGACTTTCCTAAAGTACCTGCCGCACCTGCTATCATCCAGCAACAATACAACAGCAAGTTCATATCGACACTTCGGAATGGGGGCGGTGCATCTGCATATGTACCCACGACGTCGATATACAGTATCTTTGATCAAATAGTTCAGCCCCAAGCCGGGACCGATGCTTCAGCATTTGTCCAAGATGCTCGTGGAGTCGGCGCAACAAATATCGAGATTCAGTCCACATGCACCCTGTTGCAGCCAGCCGGGACACTCTATGCCCACGAAGGCGTTCTCTACAACTCCTTGGCCATCGCCGCTGCTATAGATGCTCTCACCCACGACGGACCGGCTGATCTATCGCGTATTGACTTAGGAACTATTTGTCAACAGATTGCAGACCCACGATTGAGCTTGGCTGATGTTTTGGCTACCGAAGCATTGATTCCTATTGCTGCTTTCCAGGTTGCTGCTTATCCACAGAGAGTCACCGAGGAACCCCCGATCAAGGCTTACGCCCAGAAGGATATACCTGCTGGTGCTTAAGTAACGAAGGGCAATGAGACGAAAACTGCTGGGCTTGTTGTTTAAATTTGTTCATCTTGGGGTTATTGCTTGGCCGACTGCGTGTAATGATTGCGGCAAAGTATGCAGACACCGCATTATCGATCTATGAGGCGTTTGATATCGCGCAATTGAATGCTGATTCTTAAGACAAGTAATGAACAAAATTTTGGATTGTCTCAATGTAAAGGTATCTAAACAAGATATATAAATTCTCGGGCATCTTGGCAAATTACCCCACACTTCACGTGATGTTTTCTTTCGCTAGAGACATGCCCTGGAATATGGATGGCACCAGTTGACAATCACTTGAAGCAGCGTACAGAAAGGATGGGGCTTAAACTATTTAGGTACTTGGAATCGTAGATTGATTATTCAACTCTATGATCCTCATGTGATCAATCCCTTGAATCTTTCATGAGACTAAATGGGACCATCGAACACCTGCAATGGGCAAATCTGCGCCGGAGGTCGTTATGGATGGTACAACGGGTGCCGATGCGCGCCACCGCATTCTTGATAAAAGAGTAATTTCATAGAAATAACGTAAAGTCTAATAAACGAAGAATCGTCGATCTCGTCAAGTCTAGGTGGTTTTCGAAATAGCAAGAAGTGAAGTGTAAATTGGTGTTCCAAGTCCTGTCGCCGGATCCCAGCCCTGTTGTACGTCAACAAAGCACACGTGGCAAGAAAATCTTTCACTTACTGCAACTGCCGAGAACCCAGCACCACTAATCACCCCACTGCATCCTGTATTCTTGCCCGTCTTGATGTCCGTGAGTCCGGCTGTGGCATTGTTGTACAACCAGGGATTCAAGAAGCCCAACGGCTTCCTTCCGGCCAGGAGCCGATCACTGTTGAGCAGCTGAATGATACTTGCGAAAGTAGGGCAAGCACAACTTGTACCACTCACACCTTGAGCCGATCCTGATGCAACAATGACGAAATTGGTGGATTGAGCTGCGATATCAGGGTATGCACGACCGGATTTGTTGAAGTAAGCGTTGACTGCAGTATGAGTGGTGTCCGTGGTGAGCCATTTATTGACCGCAGCAGTTTGATAGCTGGGCTGGCCAAATCGACTCGAGAAACCACCACCGGATCCGGACCAAGCTCCCTCGGGACTGTTTCCTGTTGTACCTCCCACGGTGGTCACCCAAGGGCACGAAGCTGGGAAGGAAGTCGTAAATGTTTTTTTCGTACCGGACTTGCACGTGGTACCCACTCCCGAGTCTCCAGACGCCACTAAGACGGAAACACCTCGAGCACCAAGCTGAGCGAAAAGGTTACAGACGTTGGTGGCATAGTCCAGTGGTACTGTATCCTCATCATCTCCGTACGAAATGGAAATGGTATTTGGAAGTGCTGACGCATCAAGGGCAAGCAGATAGTTCAGAAATTCGAGGTAAGGCTCGTTGGTGTTTGTTCCCGTACCCAACCATGGTGGAGAGCCTCCGACGCTATAGTACACGTTAGGGATCGACTCGGTAATTGCTCGAGCATATTGGACATCCAGGTTGGCTTCGATACCAGGAGTTCCTGTTTGCGGACATGTGCCTCCGTTGATGAGCGTACATGTGAATGACTGGGCTGCATTGCCTTGGGTGGCGTAGCTCTTCATAAACGTGGTGAGATCGGTTTTGAATGGCCATTGCTTCAGGAAACCAGCAATTCCCATCAGTCCATTACTGTATGCAGTAGCTGAGGTGTAGCTATAGAGGTTCGAGAGACACTTTGGTGTGATCGTACTTCCTGTGCAACCAGTCACTGCTTGGGCCGCATTCTCACTCTGCACGGCTTCGGCTTTGAAATCGGCAGAGTTGAGGGCGTGATGCTCCGAAATCGTGGATCGCATTGCTCTGAGGCCGAAGAAAGTTGTGGGCTGAACCATATTGACGTGGCCTTTCAGAACGTCTGGTAAACTGTATTCAAGTGTTCTGACAGCACTCTCTCCAGTTTCTTTCTCAACTGGATGGTGTTAGCATGTGAGTCGAATAGTGCTCGATCCCAGCTTACTGAATGGCATATACTTCGCCTTTAAGAGCGCCTCAATCTGTGTAACACTTGCATCCACAATAACTGTATCCGATCTCTGTGATATCGAGGCATGGCTGCTCAACCCCTCAGTCTCCAACCACTCCATAACGAGCTTACTGGAGTCCTCTTTCGGAGCGATCATGTCATCAATCACTTGTTGGGACAGATGGCTTCCATAAAGCTCATGACCAGGAGTCGCAATCTTTTTCCGTTAGTTTGGGTTTAGCTACGATATTTGCAACTGCTTACCTTCAGCGCCATGTCATGAAATTTGTCCATATTTTGATGCGAAAGATGGATGCGTAGCTTCACCATGTGTGAATCCTTGTCAAGTTTGGCGCCCTCGTCTCTGATCCAGCCTGCAGGTGGAGCTGGAACAGACTCCACGACGCGTGATGTGAAATCATCTTTGTGTGCTGTGACGTCGTTAGTTGGTGATGACCACACCGAAGTGGTGAGGGCAAGAAAGAAGAGTCTGGAGAAATGCATCTTCAACAAATGGCTTAAGTGACGCTTCACGAAATCAGAGCGATACATGTAAGATATGGGCGCTGGTTACTTATATCTTTTAGGGGCCAGTCCAATTGCAAATCCGTCCGGCACTCCTCCAATCCTTAGCTTCCGGCACTGATAACCCTGGAGAAAGTCTGTCAAGCTTTCAGCTGCCTCTTGGAGCAGACTTTCCCGATACTTGGCCAGGCTTAATTAAATTAAGCTTATCTCTGGTCGGATCAACGTGGGGAAACGCGATGTGGTCTCGGCATTGGTCAATTATCGTGGGATCTGCGCGAATACTAACTTTGAGACGGCTCGATTAGGCAAGTCGTTTAGCCTGCATCGACTCCATGCGCATCACGATGCCTCCTTCCGTTTTCTGGCCTGGCTATCCGGCAGCGGCTTTGGTGAGCACCTAGTGAATCTGTCTTTGGTCTGAAGAGGCAGACAGAAGGCAAGTTCATAAGGCTAGCTGATTTTATATTTTATAATGGAATGCTGTGATGATACTAGTGACATGGCGCTCTTGCACTATCCACTAGTTGTCGCTGGATTAAGCGAGGCCAGGTATCATTTTCAGGGACTCGCTCGCCTCCCTCTATACACCGGCCTGTCATTTTCCACCCAAAAATGAAGATCGGCACTTCGGAAGACGGGGAAGTGAACATTAAATTCTATGCCCGTCAATTTTACATCAAGAAACGGATAGAAGCAACAGTCAAAGTTGCACAACACCTCCGTCACCTTCTCCATACTGTGTGGCAAACAAATTTTCCCAAGGATGTCCGTTGCCGGTCTCTCTCTAGTTCGCTTTTTAATGGGTGGTGACTGAACTGGCAGACAATCTTCCAGTAGCCCTCCACAGGAGCTCCGACCTTATCGAAAGCAGCGACAGTAAGAGTCTCAATGGGGGTGTCAATGCATTGGTTGCTGATGTGCTTCTGGGCTGTGATGTATGTAAGCGATGATCCAAAGTTCTTTAGTCAACAAAATATTTGACTCTTTCGCAAATATTTTTGCTTAGTAGACACGCCGTACATCAGTCGTGAATCTGGTGACCTTTTGGAGTTCAACGTGCTGTCCTTTCTGCTCAATGAGGCTGACGCTTGGCGGACCATCTTCGTATGTGGAGTCAGCCTTGTTTTACCATGAGTGTTAGAATTCCTCCGAGACAATATAATCAGCAGTCAGGCTCATTGCAAACCAGAGAACGCTCAGGCAGATCTAGCAGTGCTTCGGATGCTGTTTGTGGAGGCTCTATTGGGAATCTCGTGTGCGAATTCCTCAGACACCACAGCAACAGAGTAATAACTCGGTCACATTCAGTTTGAAGGCAGGAAAATAAGAGGTATCTAGCTGACTCTGAGGTATCATTGACCAACAACAGGCTACAGACGAGGACGAAGTCCTTCCTTCTTCATCACATCATAAAATACAACAGTCCCACCATGACAGTGACAGCTCTCACATTGGCACCAAGTGGAGCTAAGGCAATTCCTGCACTTTTCGATGTTGTTGTGCTAGCTGCTGCCTCGGTATTTGCAGCCGGGCTGCTACTTGGAATACTTCCACCTGAACTCGAAGGACTCTCCGATGCTTCCGCTGCAGCCGTTACAATCCCCGCACTGGTGAACACCACTCCAGAAATCGCAACCAAAGGACTCGGACTTGCCACTAACGTCTCAGTCGACGCCTGTCTGCCATTCAGTTCCGCCATTCTCTCGTTCTGAGCTATCGAAGTATAGCAGAACAGCCCCGAGTTCAGGGTTGTTGTTGACCATCCACCAGGGCAACAAACACTGGTCGCCCGGGTGACAGAGAACGTTGAATATCCGCTGATGTGGCATGTACCAGCGCCACTACTGGCTACAGACGTGGTTGGAGTACAATCAACGAGAGAAAATATGGTCGTCGTTCCGCTGGCAGTGAGTTTCGTCGTGCTGGGTGTGACTGGCGTGGGACACTGAAGCGCTTGTGCGAACACCCCTGTAGCGAATGCAGTGTTGACAGACAAAGATGAGGAGATCGTACTGGTGCTACCCGGGCTTGTGATGGGAGGCGCTGAGGCGAGGTAAGAAGTTCCGAAGAAAGAAGAGCTGAGTTCCGCTGGCACGATTGGATAGATGGTTCTTGTTTGGCCGAAAGAGGTCACGGTACATGGGGGTTGATAACCTGTATATGTGAAGTCTGGTAGAGGCGGTAGACCACAACCTCGATAGGATTGGTATGCTGTATTGGTCGTTGGTGCAGGAGCGGCATTGGTCACCTTTGATGTCTGAGATGGAAGGATGGTGAAAATACCAGTCTGGTCTGAGAGCATGAAGGGATTATAGCCAATGCTGAAGGAGTAACGACCGGCAAATATGTCCAGAGGAACATTGTAGGTCCAAGAACCATTATTGGGAGCATTGGCTTGAACTTGTTAGCTGATTGAATCGGTGTTACATGATATCTGAAGAATTGCTCACACAAAATGTGTTCCGTGCTATATATGATGTCCTGGTTTGGGGTATTCCCGAAATAGTAGTTCCTCACGATGTAAACTGGCTCTGTTGTTTGACCTCCCGTCCATGTAAGTGTAAAAGGCTTCCCAGGAACAGGAGCTGGGTCCGTTATCCCGGAGGTGAACTTGAGAACATCCTGAGCAGCCACCGTGCACAGCAGCGCGAGGTAAGCCACCGCTGCCCGGAGGAACATGGTGAGCGGCCAGAGGCAAAAAAGTAGATTAACATAACACAAGAAATGATGATGACGATGATAGAGCAGCCAATATTTGAGGTTGAATCCCCGTGGCGGCCGAGTACGCTGTGCCGCACACTATTCCGGGACGGTTGTCGGAAAGACGGCAGTATGTCCAAATTTGTCTTAGTCAGGGCAGCATCCAGCTTTCCGTTTTGGTAGAAGAACTTTAGGGCCGAAACCGAATTCTACGAGGGCTACTCTATCTTCATGTCTCTGTAGCAAAGCAAGCCAGTGTCGGACGAGGGCATTTTGAGGCCGTGCTGTACCTCATTCGGCAGGCGTTGAAGCCTGTGATTTTAGTGTGTGGAGGGTCCAGGAACGCTCAATTTTAGCGACTTCTCCTCAATGAGACACGGCTAAGTATGGACATCATGAGGCTGGAGAACAAGTATGATACGTCTCATACGATGGTTGAAGACGACTTTGCCTGATACTGCGGCATTCATCTCTCCTCCGAGGTGCTAGAGGGCTAGATGCTGATCGCAGTGGCTGATCTGTAGGATTCTTGGGCGTCGCTGCCTCGCTTATGACGTTACAGGCTCTGCTTACAGAGTCATCAAGACCAGGCACTAGATTTTACCTCAGAATGGTCCCCAGTAATGTTTACATTCTTTTAGCTCTCCAGCCATGGAGAGCGATTCTTCATGAGTCGGCCTCCAGCCGTCATTGCGTCGCAATGCTGTATAAATAATCTAGTCTGCAGTCGGTCGAAGACCGGAAATGTCGTAATCAATACTTTAAAAGGCATGGAAAATCTAGATCTCCTTTTCCCTGCATCGTTCGATCTCACAACTTCTCTCCCTCCCAAGGCACAGCCTTCCCGCCTTCCATCCACACCTTCATCCCTTCACTTCCCACAAGTGGCGGAACTAAACTCTGTACACGCCAAAGCTCCCTTCTACTCTCAGTAACGCTAACCTCCCATCTGCGTTGTCATATGTTAGCGAAGAAGTCCCAAAGAGTGTCATTTGAGAATAACTTACGTCCACCCTCTGTGATCAAACCTCTGATTGAATATTTCGCCAACCCAGTCGAGATACCGATTTGCTCGCACAAGATCTTCGTTGAAGTTCAGAGCTATATGCTCGGCTGTGAAGCGAATAAATTTGCCTGAGGTGGGTTTGCCGCCGAGGAAGAACGAGTTATCGGGGAGCTGTTCGGAAGCGTTGTTAGCTTACTGGCTTGAGAGTACAGAAATCAGAAGGCGGGAAGAGCTTGTTTTTGAAACTAACTTCATGGAACATGATGTTAACGAAGAAAGCTGGCATGAGCTTGGTATACCCAGACGTCAAAATCGTAGCCAGCTCTTGCTTCTCTTCGTCTGTTAGCTGCCCCGGGCTGGTGTAGAGCTTGAGGATCGGCATCTCGAGTTTCAATCTGCAAGTAATTCCTGAAATGGGTTCTGAGAAAAGACGGATGCATCCTCTACTTTATACTAAAGTAGCTTTGCCTCGTTGACGAAGATCTGCCTTGTTTACTGATCAGCTCGCTTCCGTGCTGATCTAGTGTGAGATGCTGACAGAAGACCGGACATAAGGCGGCCGCTCTGTATGACAGTCTTTAATCAGTGTAGTTTAACGATAGTAAGACCGGTGTAGCAAAGCTGGGCAGGCAATTGACAGAATGGAGAGGTATGTGTTGAGTAATCATTAAATGTCACTTGACTACTCGGCCCTTCAGGCCGTGCTTCAGGCAGAGTGGACGACGAATCGAGGTTACAAGAATGTATCTATATTTGAATCAGACTGTGGACATATTTGACTTCGAATCTTTTCAAAAAAAAAAAAAAAAAGAAATTGCAGTCCATTGGCACTCAAATGGTAGGTGCCTGTGAAGTTACTTAGCGATTCAACACGTGTTGGTTTTGTATTGTATATTTATTTCCAGCCAAACCGATTCCAAATATATCTCAATACTATCTACTAGACCATCCAAACATCCTCCGCAAAGTCCCATCCTCTCATCACACCACCTGTCACAATCTCTTCGCCATCCAAGCAGTTTCACTTAAACATACTTGCAAGTGACTCCACTGGTACCAACCAACGAGCAGTCGGTCAAAATCGTATTACTCTGCTCGATATCAATGATAGTAGCGCCAGTAACGCCAACACTAGTACCACTTTTCACAGCAGACGCACCGCTGAAAGTGACAGTACCGAAGTTAGCGAATGAGACTAGAGAGCCGCCGGACTCGAAGTCCTCGACGATCCACTCAGCGTTGTACTCGCAGAGTGAGCCGAGGGAAGCTTCGTTGCTGAAGGTGTGGGTTACGGATGTGCCTGTGGGTTATGTTAGTCTCGTAGACTCAGACTTGAAAAGCGACGGACCCTTAGTGACGTTCTTGACAATAGCAGTCCCAGCAGTCTTGCTCGTGGCAGTTACCGTAACGGTGATAACATCTCCAGCAGCGATGGTGATGCCCGAGAAGTCGTACGCGTAGTCTGGGTACCACTCATACCAAGCATCGTAGGTGATCTTTGAGCCGGAACGAGTCCAGTCAACACCTGTTTGGAGGATGGCGGTACCGCAGGTATCGCCGTCGATACCAACCCAGGCGGACTAGGTGAACTGTCAATGATATGCTCTGGTATTTTAGATTCGGTTGTATGGCGATTAATTCTCTTTGGCGAACAAATATTCGGATTCGCCAAGAAATTGAAGAAGGTGGAAGTAAACAAACATACACCAGATCCCGCTGTGGTCGGACTAGGAACAGTGAAGGTCCCAGTAACACTGGTATATCCCGTACCAATGAGCACAGCACCAGCCCAGTTGGAGCTGTAGGAGACTTCGGTGACGTTGGTCAACTCCGGCTTGTTGATTCGGTTGATGGGGTTGCTCTTGTGAGCAGCGCGAGATCGACGCAGTGCCGTCCCTGGGGCGGCGAGTGCACTGCTGGCTAGCACGAGGGAAGAGAGAATGGAACTTGAGAACTTCATTTTGAACTCTGAACAGTTATGCTAGAGAGGATCTAGATGGGTGGAAGATGTTTGGAACGATGGTAGTGTTGAGAAGTCTTGGCTGGATGCGGTGGTCAGAGAAGAGAAGAATAGGTATTGGCTTTGTCTTTATACACCAGATTGATATCGAACCCCATGCGACATCTTCCATTGCAAAGAGAAGATATCGACTACCTTCCCGAATAGTTCTCTCAAGCCGAATAGCTTCCATTTGTTGCAAGTATAAGTTGGCTGGCCGCGTACGCACTTGGTCATTTTCACCCCTGTTTCGATCCGTCTTGCTGTGCACTTCGGTTTGTCTCGGTTTAGATGCTCTCTTCACCTTCTTTATTGAGTCTGGATTGATGCATTTGAGACAGCTTGTAACAGCGACAGCCTGTACTGCATAGATTTGGCGGTCCCGAGCCATCTGCTCGTGGTACAAACGTTGAGAGGAGGTGAACAGGCAGGGTCGACTATCCTGAACACCTTCCGAATTGCGAGTATGTATCCGATATTAAGCTTTAGAACAAGCTTCTCTAACTTTCAGCATCCTGGATTGTGCATGAGTTGCTAGCATGCTTCTTCATCTGATCTGGCTTGAAAGTGGGGTGGCGCCAACGAGGCGATTGACAAGAAGATGGGAATTCTGGTGTCCCTTTTTCCACCGTGGTATATGATAGGTGGAGCTCAAATCTTGCGTGATGGAAGCATCCCACGAGAGGAATACATCTGAGGAAGAACAGGGCGAAGACAATGATACGCAAATATCGAGTCTAGCCACAATCCACAGATCTTTGGAAGCTGCGAGGTCCCCACCAACTGCAGCTTCCATAGTACGCACCTTATCTTTCGGAGAGCGAACGCACAGTGAAGCTTTTCTAGAAATGATCGACACCTTTCTAGGCGCTGGATTTGACAATTCTTCAATCTAGCTGCTACCAGTGGCTCCCCAACTCACCCACTGCCGAAGTAGATTCAAAATACGTCGGTACTCATACCCCAAGCGGTACAGTGCGCCGGCGAGCTGCATCTGCTGGTTCGGGTGACACCCTAGACGCCTCGGCAAAAGCTTGATAATGCTTGTCTTGCGCCATCTTCGCTATCTGTTATCGTGCAAGGTGGTGTTTATGGTTGTGTGGGGTTGAAGTGGTGACTTTGGAGCGATTGGAGTGGTGGTTGTCAAGGACCTTCCGCATTAGGCGATCTCTGGACTCGTGGATGTCCGAGGCTGTAGGCGAGAGGTTGGGGAACGTAAACAGGGTTGGGATGGAGCACGATAAGAACTACGAAAGTTTTGCATTCTGAGATTGAAGGTGAAATTGCGCTATCGATTTAACGCAGCAAATATGCCAGGGAGTAGAGCTACGGCCGGTTCGAAAGTCACAATCTCATGTGGCGCTTCAGAAAGGAGCTTGATCGATTTGGTAGTTTTTTCGCTAGAGCCTAGCTTTTCTCCAAATAATCTTTCAATACGACCCTCAGCAAATAGCTAGGAGTACAAGACCATGCATGACAATAGCTATTGTTATGGCAATCGCCGTACGGACTTCTCCTTGAATCCTTCTCATCAAAACACTCCCAGAACGTATCCGCACCGGCCTTGGCCATTCCACCCCAGTACTCCCGGATCAATTTTACACATTCCTTCTCTCCTCCTGAGCGAGCAAGTGCTTCAGCGACGTGGTGATAGGCGTAAGGTGTGAGCGGTTTGACGGCTTTAGGGAGCGACATGGCGGTCTTAAGAGCACGGAGACAGGTCTGAGGATCTACGGCCTGAGCGAGAGACAGCCAGGCTTGAGAAGTCCAGGAAATTTGATTATCTGGCCCGCTGACGAAGACGCCCTGGGATTCGTCATAGAAAGATTTCGCGGCCACTGCCATTTTCTCGACGATGTCAAGGAACGGTTGAGGTTTCGAGATAAGTAATGCCAGTTTGTTGACCTCCTTGCAGGCGAATATGACGAGGCCGTGCATACCAGCGTTCGTATCCAGTCCGTCTGACCAATCTAAAAACTTCCAAGCTTCGGATGCGGAGGAGTCGAATTTTCCATCTTTGCCAACATGGCTAAGAGGGATCTTGAGACTACTGAGTATAGTTGGCCAGAGCTCGATAGCCGTTTGCAAGTCGCCAGAGGCAACGGTGTAGTCGTACACGGTAGGCCCGAAGAGCGCGTCGTAATCAACAATGTAGTCAGACGCAGGTGCGAGTTTTGGTTTCTCGAAGAGACAGGCGGGGAGACTCCCATCTTCTCTTGGGAGAGTAGCGAACATGTAGAGACATCTTTTGACGAGAGAGTAGTCTTTGAATGTACAGTAGTTGGTCAGTGCTTGGAGTCGGAGATCTCCAAGCCACAATCTGCGATCTCGACGTGGTCCATCTTCGAAGACGGTTTGCATGCAATTCCGAAGGGTGACTTGGCTGATATGATCGATGAGCGCGAGCTCTTTATCAGCGATGCTGATCTTCTGCGAGGCAAGTGCGACTTCTGGTGAGATAGCACTGACGGCTCGTACTTTGATATCCTGGAATTTGACTTTGTATTTCGGGGAGGTGTCGATGATGTCGATCTTGAGGTAGCGGAAGGAGTATCGTCGTGGCATATCCACGTCAGTAGGAAGCCAATCGACGTTAATTATTTCGTCGGGGAGCCAGCTTGTTGATATCCAGGTGTTGCATGGATGTAGAACTTCCGTCACATCATAAGGAATCTCACCGAATGTGAGCCTGAGTCTCGTGGGAGCATCGACGTTCACCCCATCGACTGCCAGATGAAACGATAAATAGCCCACTCGATGGGAACCGAAGTCTAAGATGATTTGGTCCCCTTTGCCGTACGAAAGGTCTTGTAGCTCTTCGATTGTATGTGTATGTACTGGTTTGCAGTTGAAGAATGCCTTCTCATCAGCTTCAAATTTGATGACTGACAAGGGGCGGTCAATCCATTCGTGTAGCTGTGGCTTCAATGCTTCGGCTTTGCGAGCGAAGTCCTCGTTGAAATGTGTTTTGAGGACTTTCTCGACCTTTTGGTTTGCGGGTACTTCCACGGCCTGCGTCTTGAGGGTCATAATCGGTGACGACGGGCTGTTGAATGCGGGGTTGATTGAAGTTTGGCTTGCACAGGTAAAGTTTCTTCTTCAAGAATGTCTTCTCAAAAGCTTACATGTCCTATCTGGAGTCCTATTCACAGATACTTCATCGTTTGTCAGCTGTGTCTTGATATATAAAGAGAAGACTTCGAATGAAGAAGGGAGGGGCCGCCGTGAATGTCACGCGTCACCTGGATCCGAAGGCTTGGCACCAGGACACATTGTCCCCGGAAACTGGTCCACCTCCACTTCCCTACGCAGATAAATCTCCCGATGATTACACCCGTTCATCCCAACAAACAGATGGTGGAATAGGGTCTCCTTCGGGTCCTGCAAAGAATGGTGTTCTCGCCAGGGATACTGTCCCGAGCCGGCTTTCTCGGGTCATCTCCAGCCGAGATCTCAACAGGAAGTTAGTTTTGACAGATTTTGAGGTCTCTTGTGTGATTATCTAAAGCGAGGGTGAAGATTGCATTGAAATAGCACTTGTTTCCAAGATCTATGTGAAGTTGTATTAGATAGCTAGGCATTATGCATCAATGTATATCGAGTGAGAAGTGTCTTTTATTTGTAGAACGAAAGAGCATGCTCAACACCAACACCAATACCTCATGAGAACTCCAGAGAACGGTATGCAGGTTTTGCAGATCAAAGATGAACCCCTCAATTGAAGATAGGCAAACATCCGAAGTACTACTCCATTAGCATAGATCGAGTAGAAACGCCGCAAGGGGACACTTACCACCAGCGGATTATTAAACCTCAGATTCCGATCCAACCCACTAATCTTCTTGATCTCCTCCTCCGTCAGATCAAAACCTTTAGCGTCCAAGTTATCCAGCAACATCGGCAACGTATCGCTTTTCGGAATTACAGCCACCCCTTGTTGCGTTGCCCACCTCAGCAATACCTGTGGCGGCGTCTTGCCATGTGCTTTCGCAACCTCTTTCACTACCGGATTCTCAAACAGATGGGGCGTCTTGACCGCATGCTCAAGATCCATTTCCACATAGCCTTGAGGTCCAAAACTGCTGTACGCAGTAACAGTGATACCTTCCTTATTGACGAAGTCGATAAGTGGTTGCTGGACAAGGTAAGGATGGTGTTCGATTTGGAGGGTTGCGGGCCGGATCTGGGCATAGCGGAGAAGGTCGAGGATGGATGCACAATTGAAGTTGCTCAGACCTAAAGAGCGGACGAGACCTGTATCGACGAGAGATTCCATTGCTTCCCAGGTCTCGCGAATGGTTGCATTGGAGAGCTGGATATCGGTGGGTGTGATGCCGTCGTGGAACCAGCCGGGTGGATAGCGGACTGCTGGGTCGACATATTTGAGTGCGATGGCTGGGAGTCTTAGTACACTGTTGCAAGAAGGAGATGAGCGTAAGCTTACGAAAGTGCATGATGTACAGATCAAAATACTCGAGTCCGAAATCCTTCAATTGCTTCCTACAGATCGGCTCGACACGTTCTTTCTCGTGGAAGGTGTTCCAGAGCTTCGAGACGATGAAGAGATCCTCTCGTTTGACCAGACCATCTTTGATTGCTCTGGCAATGCCTTGGCCTGCTTCGACTTCGTTTCCGTAGTCTTGATAAGTGTCAAAGAGAGATCTTTCTACAGATCAGGATCTGTAACTTACCACATGCTGAATCGAAGAGACGATACCCAGCTTTGATGGCATTGTAGACATGGTCTGCGACCTTTTCATTTGGGATTTTCCATAGACCGTGGCCTACTAATGGCATTTTCTTGCCATTGTTTAGTGTGAGAGTGTGATTTGGAGTAGACATGATCGTTGTTTCGATGGGTTTGAGACACAGAAACTTCCGGGACAATGTCTACGGTCCATGGTCATTATATACTCCATTGTACTTCCTCCTATCTCAAGTGGCGTGGTTCGAAGTGATGCGGTTTCGCTGAAGAATTGTTATTCTGGTGGTCAGATGTTGTGTGCTCGAGGAGGACCGGCTAATCTCAAAACATCACATGTTGTGAGTTTAACCGGCGAACTTGCCCTCAATGAATCCACCTAATGATTGGAAATTTTGCACGGCAAAATGAAAAGAACAGTATAACATGTTTTGCGGCGGGATACTCGGTAGAAGTAATTGAGCTTTTAGTGGAGATGTAGTGAGGGGTATGTTTTCCATGCGAGCATTTGAACTCTCACGCAAGTCGGTAAGCAACCAGTACACGATCTCGAGTCTATTCCGATTGACTGAATCGTACATCTTCATCGGCGACGAACAGAGAAGGCTTGCTGCTGCCTTTGCTTCACAGGGAGCATGAAGAATACAGATTTGTGCAACTTCAAAATAGAGAGCAGAGAACATGAACAATCTAGCAAAATAAGCAGCCTTGATGGAACTAGATGATTCTACCCTAAGCCTCGCCACTTGGTGAATCCGTGATTCCAGAGAAGATCCCACAGAAGCATCGGTGCCAGATCTGACAATTCAAAAGTGTACTCTATTACAAGCTAGAGAACCTACCAGCTTGTCCCCATCCATTCAAGGTGCTTTTGGACAGACCTCCATATCTAGTATTGTTTGAAGCCTTCGCAACGTCTCGATAGCCCTCATCGCGTGCTTACTTTCCGTCATCAAATAGTCCATCGACGGTCAACGCTCTCTGCATATGCAATTCCATCCAACAGTTGTTGAAGATTCGCCGACAGCAGAGCACACTTGTAGCTTTGCGCCCTCTCCCATTCCTCGAGGCCCTTTTTATCGCGGATTTTCGAAGTGTGCCCTAGTCACACGGCCGCTTTATCGTCCCTGTACTTTCTGTCTGGTGGAGCAATGTGTATGCTTTTACCTCTGCCACCTTGGTATGTTCCTCATGATATGCCAAACACCTTGTAACTTGCAGGATCGTATCGAGGTCCCTGTCGAGGTTCTCTCGGGCTCGCCCAGCATTCCCAAGTCCCTTTTGATCCTTCCACATCTCCAAGAGTATCCTCTCCTCGCAGATGGGCTCGGAGTACGTCGTGCAGGTATCGTACGAATGGTCGTAGGAGGGTGAGGGCTATTCGGCCTATGCGCATCGCCTGGCGTTTGCAAGTCGCGTTTCGCGCCGCAGTGCAAGACCTTGCGAAAGCATGGTCCCGTCGTTGTAATGGCACCTTTTGATTTTACGTGTGTATGATCCATTGAATGATCGGTGGAGGATCAAACGCGGGTGCTGGTCTTGAGTCAATCCTGAATGACGCTGGAAGAGAGTTGGGGGATAATCGAGGTTCCTCTAGCGCCAAGATATATCTTGGCTTTCCCCCTTGTGGAGTTTGACTTCAGCAGCATCACAAGACCAATGGGCAGAACGCAGGATTCTCTCCCCGGTTTTCTTTTCCCTTCAAACTTGAGTCTATCGTTTGATTTTCATTTCCTCTCTTCGCGCGTTCCTGCAGTTTCTCTGTCGAAGAAGTATTGCGTTTCTTCGGGATGCTTGGTGAGCTAGCCCAGAAGTCATCGCCGGCCAGGACGTCAAGGTTTTTGTCACATACTTTTCTTCGTTTTTGTCACCTGCGTCTTTTTCTATCTTAGGTTTTGATGTCTCTTTTCTGGCATACGGTAAGACTTATTCCGGTCCCCAATATTAGGACATGCTCTCTCCTATCAGCAAGTAGCAAGTCTGCTGTCTTTTTCGTTGCTACAGCACTTTGATATTCCTCTCCACCGAGCTTACCGGTTGAGAAACTTGCCAAGATCTGCAAACTCCCATTCGAGAGTCAAGGGAGTCCGTTGCTCTCTGACTGTCCATTCAAAGTCCAGTCAGCTGACTCATTTCATGTCTTCCTTCCCCTCATGTTGATGTCTAGTGAGCTGGCTTACTTGCCCGAGGCGGGTAGGAGTTTGGATGGCTTTTTCTGCGCGCGCTGTCTATCAGAATGCTTGTGGTCATGTAACGAGTACTTCTCGAGCACGGAATGACTTCCTAGTTCAATGTGGCTGTTTCGAAGGTACAGGGAGAAGAGTAGGATCGATATAGTTGCAAGCAAGCTTTGGTCATTTGCAATGGCTGTAAGAGTTCCGATAGGTAGATGGAGAGATGTCAGACAGAGAGTTCAATCTGACCGCGTCTGTCTCCATACATTGGGTATATAATCAACCTCCAAATATCCTTCGATTGAACAGTTCCCTCCATTTCTACCCTCCTGAAATTCCACAGCTGGGGAAAACGAAACAAGCAAAACAATGGGCTCCCTCTCCCCAGTCCTATCCGGCAACGGGACTCCCATCTCCCCAACCTCAATCGACGCCTTCACTTCCACCATCAAAGGCGAAGTCCTCGTGAAAGGCCTAGCAGACCAAGCCGCGTACGCCGCAGCGATCGCTCGCTTCAACAGAGCCACAATCAGTGAAGCTGTCAGTCCTTACTCCCGGACTTTACAACTCCTCAAGCTTCAGATGAACGACCAGAGTAATGTTGACGAATTTGTTATACCTAGGCTTTCATCGTATTTGTCAATGGAGAGGAAGATGTCGCAACGGCATTGAAGTACGCACAGGGATGGGATCTGGAAGTCGTGATTTCGTGTGGGGGACATAGTTATTATGGAGCTTCGTCGACGAGTGGAGGGTTGTTCATCGGTCTGTTCAATCCCATTCTCTGTCCGCATCTTATTCTTTCATGGCCACTTTTCGATTCTAGTGTACTTGGCTCCAAATATAGGCTTTCCTAGACGAAGGTACTGGTTTGGTGTTGTGGGGCGAACTGGAGCTGCGGAATTTTCTATGGACTGCAACGAGCGAAGCTGATGGGCGGTGAAAACAGACCTTAGGAGGTTGAAGAACGTGGAGATTGATGTGGAGGGGATGAGCGTCACGGCTGGTGGAGGGTGTCAGGCTGTGGATTTGGAGGCGCCGCTACAAGGTATGACTTCCCCATCCACAGAAACCTGTTGTGAAGAGGAAGGAAGTATCGCTGAATGACTGAATGCTCCCTAGAACTCGGTCTCTCTGTCGTGATGGGTGCTGCCAACGATACCGGTAAGTCATCATCCCGTCGCTTCCTTTCTCCTGACGTTCCTTATTCCCTCTGCTCGCTTCATGCCTACTTACTTTACCTTTCAGGAATCGGCGGTCTCACACTCGGTGGTGGTTCTGGTTTCCTAAGTGGGCAGTACGGCCTTGTGATCGACAATCTTCTCTCCGCCCGCGTTGTCTTAGCAGATGGCCGAGTACTTGAGGCTTCAGAGGAGAAGAACCTAGATCTATTCTGGGGGATCCGAGGAGGCGGCTCGAACTTCGGTGTTGTGACGGAATTCAAATACAGGGTCCATCGGCAGGGTGATGTATTCTTGTGGGTTTCCCCTCTCCATCTTCCTAGATCACATCCTCAGTACTCCAATGTTGAAGCTGGATTGGAATCAGCGGAGAGAGAGCAAGAGCTGACAGTATCGGTCACAGTGGGCCAATAGTCTTCACCCCCGACAAAACCTCCACCATCCTCTGCCTCGCCCCCAAACTCCAATCCATCGTCGATTCCTCCTCCGGCAAACTAGCCATCTTCATAGCATTCACCCGCATCCCGCCCATGCCCACAATCCACCCTCTCATCCTCGCTTTCTACGACGGTCCCGAATCCACAGCTCGCTCCTTGCTCACTCCAATCTACGAACTAGGACCCATAGCCGATAAAGCTTGTATGAAGAAGTACGCCGAATGCACAATGGATTCACCTGAGATTCTCGGGCCGGAAACACATCAGTTTTATAGCACGAGTAGTGTTTCGTTGCCTGTTGGATGGGATAATGAATTAGTTGTACCGTTTGTACAGGAGATGGGTGCGTTTCTTGAGAAATGGGGGGATGTGGTGAGGCCGAGTAAGATAGCGATTGAGATCCGCTCGTACGATGTATCGAGTCGTGTAAGTCCCGATGCTACGGCGCTGTGGGCGAGGGCGAAGGGGAGTGCGTGTATGCTTGATGTGCAGTATGATGGGAGTGTGGAGAGGGAAGTTATGAGGGGGGAAGTGGTGAGGTTGACGGAAGGGTTGAGGGAGAGGATTGAGGAGGGTGGGAAGGGTGGTGGACATGCTAATCCGAATTTTGCGGTTGGTGGAGAGGGGGTTGAGAGGGTGTTTGGGGGTAATTTGGACAGATTGAGGGAGGTCAAGAGGATGTATGATCCGAAGGGGGTGTTTAGGAAGTGGTTTCCTATTGAGCCTGCTGTGCTTGTTGCTTGAGGGTGATTTTCCTGACATGGACAGTAACGAGTTAGAAGGGAATCAAGAAAGGGCGTTTGTGACTGAGATCTGGACATTAAGCAAAGAACAAAAATATTGCCAACGACCGTGAAGCTCTTACAGTGATAGAAGAAGCTACAAGTCTGATCGGAATCATTCTTGCTGTAAAATTGTTCTATGGAACTTATCTGTGGCTGTTGAGTGTGTTCCGCACCGCTTCCTGGTCTTTGAGTGACGAGCATTTCCAGATAATAGCTCTACTCAAAGAAGCCAAAAAGCCACACCATTGCATGAAGCAATATCAGGGGAACGTGCTTATGATTATGCAAATTCCTGCCTATGCTATCCCTCTATCCATACTTGATGATAGGGACACTTCGCTCCTATCGATTTGAAAGAAACGGAAGTCTTTCAACCGAAAAATAAACATAAACTTCAAAGAATAAAATAAACATGGCATGACCCACTGTTCAGACCCATTTTCTGCCCGGTCTGATTATCCGAACCCCAGAAATCAGACGTCAGAGTGGATGCTCCAAAAAAGGAATGTAAATCGCGCGATGTGAAACAGGAACGAGCCGAGCATCAAAACAAGATCAACAGGATGAACTGATGAACAATAAGACGGTGTTTTCAGACGAGCGCAGCAATGAAAAAGAGAAAGAGAGCATGAAACTGGATCGGGCCTTGCGACGAAGTTCAAGTCTTTTTACGAGTATTTGACTCGTAAAAGATGAAACTTTGATGTCAAGCTGACCTCTTACGAAGTAAATGTTCGTGTTCTTGGAGGCGAGAGGCAAATACGAGACGGAGAAATCAGCATGGAACGACGGGAAAAGCAGAGCATGGCTAATTTCTCCCACAAGACACCAGGAGCTGCAGACGAGTGACAGAATATAATGCGCACCACAAAAAAATTATATCTTCATGATTCAACTGAAGACTTCTTCATGACCATGACCTTCAATTCAGCTCCCTGGCCTCCTGCCCCCTTGACGATCAGGAACTGTGGGGTGATCCTGCGGCTGTATGTCCGAATGCTGAGTGGCCACTTTCCGGCCCCTGCCACCACCACATCCACCCTCCGCTCCACCACCAATCCTAGGGATTGTCAATCTCAGCCATCCCTAATTTTGGACGCACAGCCCCTGGACAAGGTTCGAGACAGGGTTGTGGAGAGGGTTCATCAGCCAACCACAGTGTAACCAGACAACCAGAATCGCGCTGAGGGATGGGGAGCCGATCTGAAATGTCACCACAGTGCTGCAAGGTGGTGGTGGTGCAACAGTGCAGCTCGTGTTAGACCAAGAGGCAGGGCAGGCCTTTTCACAGCCGCACGATGTGTTCACGTTCATGGCCAAGTGCAGAATCCTGAATCAGTGTCTCGTTCCAACAATTGGCTTGCCTTGACTTGGATTGATTTTGACTTCTTCTGGTCGAGACTGCATCTTCAACTCGATTCCATCATATCTTCAATAATCCCCTGCGCACCTTCTCATTGATCCGAGTACAAGGAGTACAAGGTTCATATCAGCACCAAGGCCGAGAGATTGCCCAAGAGCCGCCCGCCTGCCTGCCCTGTTATTGATATTCGCCCGAAAACAGGATTGACATCCCTTCCAACCTCCACACCCGCTGCTTCTGCCCTTTTGTTTGAAACCACCTCTGCAAACGCAAATTCAAACGCGATTGTTCTCGCCCTTTCAATTGAATACGGACTGCCGATTACACGGATCACGGTCGGATTGGTGCATCCTAGTCTGGGTTCCAGAAAGATACGAGACGGCGATACATCATAGCCAGCGCCTTGGCCTTCTCAACACCCACTTCTCCTCCCGCCCTCTCTTCTCCTCTCCTTCGCAATGCAGCGACAGTATTCTTTCGAACCTGAACAACCTTACGACGATATTCACAACACTGCTCCCCAGCGACCTTACGACCAGTCATACGACAATAGATACAACACGCCTGCTCCCGAATACCAATCCCCGCCACATTCACCAGGCTTACCCTCAGCACATCCAGACAGTTCATTCAATCGTTTGCGAGCAGCACGAAGATACAGTCGAGAACGAGATCAACCTCCTCTTCAAGGCTACGGCCAACCTGCGAATCCAGCTCCCCCGCCCCCTCCACATCGAGACGTCGAAGGACGAGTCTGGGGAAGAGAATTAGGATACACGACCTCACACGCCTCGAACATAACTCCCGGAGCAGACAACTTCGGCGAACAAGCATCAGGAGGAATAGCTGGTATTGCTATGGGCGTAGCGGATGCGAATGCACGAGAAAGTGGACTTGAAGCAATGAGAAACACACCAGGCTACGATCCAAGGATGGAGATGCGTGGAGGTTCCGGAGACAGAGAATTGTACGAGGACTCTCCATACATGCGACCAGCCCCGCGAAATGAACCATCATCATCATCTTTGACGCCCATGGGCGCTGCCGCATTTCCTCCGGGAATGGCTTCTCCACAGGCCAGGTCTATCGTTTCACGCTCGGCCCACAGCTCTAATCAGGATCCATTTAATCACGAACCTTATGTCGATACCCCATACAATCGCTACTCGCGAAACTTAGATCCCAGCATGGCGGAGTTCGACCCTAGTACTATCGAGGACGACGGTGATGATGGCCTGGACTACAGAAACGGAAACAGTAGGTCGATGTTGAGTCTAGGACACGACTCGGACAGGATAGCTCCAGCAGCTGGCGGTGCTGCTGCAGGTGGTGTTATCGGTGGGCTTCTAGGAAGGAAAGCTGTACCTGGTGCAAGTGGACCTGCATACGATCCTGTTGGAAACCCCTATCCTGGACCGAACAATTTCGAATTAGGACAAGAGAAAACAGAATGGGCAAACAAGTCAGCAGCACACAGAAAGAAGCGGAAGTGGATGATATTAGCAGGTGTCGTTCTCCTCATTCTTGCCATTGCAGGTGGAGTTGTAGGAGGCATCTTTGGTGCCAGAAATTCCGGAGGCTCATCAGATGCACCAAAAGGCGACTCAGCATCTGCGGATCAAGCAAACAATGGAGACCTCAACAAGGATTCTGCAGAGATCAAAAAGCTGTTGGGGAATACCAAACTACACAAGGTTTTCCCTGGGATCGATTACACTCCTATGTACACTCAGTACCCCGACTGTTTGAGCTACCCAGCGTCCCAGAATAATGTTACTCGAGATATGGCTGTCTTATCTCAGCTCACGAATGTTGTCCGCCTCTACGGAACGGACTGCAACCAGACGGAGATGGTCATCCACTCCATTGAGCAGTTGGGCCTGAAAGATCAAGTAAAAGTATGGATGGGCGTCTGGCAAGACAAGAACGCCACTACCAATAAACGCCAACTCGAACAAATGTACTCCATCTTCGATAAATATGGCGCCGACCCATTCGTTGGAGTTATTGTAGGCAACGAAGTCCTCTTCCGAGAGGATATGACCGCCGCAGAACTCAAGACGGTCCTCACAGGCGTCAAAACCAACCTCACAGCAGCAGGCATCGACCTCCCACTTGCATCATCCGATCTAGGTGATGACTGGACTGCCGAGCTAGCCAATGAAGTCGACTACGTGATGGCCAATATCCACCCTTTCTTCGCTGGCGTAGACTCCAAGAGCGCCGCATCATGGACATGGGATTTCTGGCAGAACCACGACGTCGTTCTCAAAGCCGACGTCACCAAACACATCATCTCCGAGACAGGATGGCCATCCACCGGTGGCACGGGGTGCGGTGGTGCTGCCACCTGCACCAATGGGTCCGTGGCGGGCATCACAGAGATGAACTCTTTCATGGACGATTGGGTCTGTCAGGCTCTGGCGAATGGCACGAATTACTTCTGGTTCGAGGCGTTTGATGAGCCTTGGAAGATTAAATTCAATGAAGAGGGGAAGGAATGGGAGGATAAGTGGGGGTTGATGGACGTTAATCGCAATTTGAAGCCGGGTGTTACGATTCCTGATTGTGGTGGGAAGACGGTTTCGTAAGTGGCTTTCAAAGGGGAGAGAGGATCGACAATGGTCCGACATGAATATTGAGCGAGGTCCGCGAACGCTGCAAGTGTGTGGACTGCGCTCACCCGGGTCGGTTTTGAGAGCAGAGCAGTGAAAAGAGGATATCTTGGAGCATGATCGACGTAGGATACAACATAATGAAATGGCATGGGACATGGAAGTGAAGGAACAGACACACAGCACATACACGCGTAACGAACGAAAGCAGGTTCTTGGGATTTTTTGGCGTTTGGGGGTAATAATCATGGCAGGGTTTTGGTTGGGCATGTTATGTTCAAAATACAGTTCTTCATTGCAGAGCATGTGTCATTGTTTGTTTCCGGGTGTATAGTATGTCGAAAGCAGCCCTAGAATTCTGAGGGGCTTTTTGGGCTGGGATGCTGGGTTCAGAGACTAGGAGGTCGAGGAGGAGGAGGGGGGTGTAGATAGACAGAAATGAAGAGTTTTCACTGCTACAATATGACTCAAAGGCATTCTATTCCGAGAGAATATAATTGCGAAGAGAAGATGTGAGCGGTATGTGTAGAAAATGCTTGTATTCGTGCAATTCGTCAGTTCTCAGTGAGTCTGTTTTGAGGCGGCTTGTTTACTATTTAGCGAGATTCATGACTCCACCTCGAAACATCCAACCACAGCCCTTTACGAGCCTCACTCTCCATCTCCTGTGTCCAGTTCCAATCTCTCACCTCCTGCACTGATTCACTCTCCCTCTTCATCATCCAAACCTTCCAAAATAGCTTCCACAAACTCCCTCGCCTCCCTAATACTTCCTACACTTATTTCCTTATGCTTATCGCTCGAAAGTCCCGTCTTAACAACAACTCTGATCCTCTCCAGAACTTCCAAGCCTTCTCCTTCTCTAGCTGCGACCCGAGCCAAACTTCGCTCCACGAGGTCTCTCGTCTCAGCGACGGAGTTTCTGACACCACACTTGTCGGTTGTGGTGTCCCTGTGGCCGTTTTGGTCTTTGTAGGTTGTTAAGATGGTGACTTCGATTTCGAGTTCTTGGAATGCGGCGCGTTTCTTGGTTGAGAGTTTGGTCGAGTCCGATTTCGCCCGCCGGGCTCGTGAAATGGGATGCGGTTCGGACTCTGATTCTGGCTCTGCTTCTGGATCGGGTTCGGGTTCAGGATTGGGTGCAGGTTCGGCAGGTGGCGAGGATGACGATGATGGAGATAGAGGGGCGTCATCATCATAATCATCATCATCATCTTCGGAAAGCTCGACGTATCCAGTCGCGACCTCGTCGATATCTCTCCGAGGAGAGTGGCGACGCGCTTTCTCTTCTTCGAGGTTCGAGTTAAACCTTGAAGAAGAAGCGTTATTCTCGTCCTCGGCCTCGGCCTCCTGCTCCTCATCATCACCACCATCCTCCTCGTTCTCCTCCTTCGCGTCAATAACACGCGAAATCGACAACGGCCCCGGAACGTACGGTTTCGAATTAACATTCTCATCACACCTCTTCAGCGAATCAAACGTCTCCACCTGCACATACGTCCCGTCATCTTTGCCCTTCCCACAGTAGAACGTGTCGCTGAGCCAGGTGTCGTAGTTTGGGTGTCGTTGGATGGCGTCCACTGACGTTAGATCTGACTCTTCAAGCTCCTCTTTCCCATCATCACCCCCTCTCCAAAGCACCCCGCTAAGTCTCAAAACCTTCCCATCCGGTCCCAAAAACGGCCTTCCAAGATGCAACTGTCCAAGCAATCCACCACCTCCTTTCCCCTTCCTTAACCTAAACCCCTTTGTAAAAGGTACCTGAATCAACGTCCCCTCCCACGCCTTAATAATTCCAGCGTCGACCGCAAAGATCGGCATGCCGATGATATAGTCAGAGAGCAGGTCTTTGGCGGAGAGACCGTCTTTTCCCTTCTTAAATAGATCAAAGAAGTGAAGTTGTCCTGGCTGTGGATTTAGGAGACTGCGAGAGGCGAGCTCGGTGGGCGTTGGTACTGGTGTCATTTCGGGGTGGTGGCGTGGCGTAGAAGGCTGGATGGATGGAGGGATTAGTGAGGAATGGGGGAGAGGGAGAGGGAGAGGAGAGAGGAGAGAGGAGAGAGAGGCTTACGCGATGGGAAGTTTTGGTAGAAGATGAGATTTTGATGTTGGAGGAATAAGTGGGGAGGGAAAGCTTGGGCGAGGAGAGGAGGGACTTGTAGATGGTAGTGCGGAGATGAAATGAGATGAGGGATTGGGGTGAATCTGGGCTGAAGCTGAATTGATTGGAAAGCATTGAGTAAGGCATGAAATGAGTTTTATGGCTTTGGTGAATTCCCAATAGGGATGTTTAGGACTTGTAACTTTGTGTGGTAAGGTGGAAGTCCATCGGAGGTGCTCAAGATTCACCTACACCGACCCCAAAGAAGTTCAAGAGTGTATTTACAGTGGAAATTTAACTTCATATTCGATACAGACGAATAACAGAACAAGACTCGAAAGTGATAAGAGCACAAGGTCCTGAGTCTTGTGTATCTGGTGTAGTGTCAGTAGCCTCGGTAAATCTTGAAGTAAGGAACAGTAAATATCGGTAAATGAATGCAAAAGCAAAAGGTGAAAGCTGAAACTTACATGATGATTGAACTGTCTATCTTTGGGGTCGTTCCAACTCTATCGCACTCCTCATTCACTCAGAGAAAGCATGACCAATGTACATGTCTAATAAATGCTCTTAAAACCGTGATAGGGAGTTGAGACTGAGGGTTTCTTGATGCATGATGTCGAATGGAATTTATGAAGCCGAGAAAGAATAAGGGATTGGCGTATGCTTTCAGTATCATCAGACCCTTCCCAGTCTATGATGCTGGTGCTTCAAACCATGGGCTTTCAAAAGTCCTTATCCTCAAACCCTCAGCTCCTCAATAACCATCTCTGGCACTTGTCCGACCTTCCCTTGCCACGGCCTCTCCAGAATCTCCCCAGCAAATGCTTTCGCATCCTTGATTGTCTTCTCAACGCTCTTCTCGATCGAGTTACTCCTATACACATCCCCTTGAAATGGCATCTTCACCACAACGACAATCTCCCTCAACACAACGAAAGGCTGTAATACTCTTTCAAGACACATTCTCAGGTGCAAATTCAGGCTCTGAATGGTAAACATGATTTTGATCTTCTGCATAGTCTGCATGTCTTTGCAAGCAGGAAATGGACCGCCTCCATTCATTAATCCACTTCGTCGGACGAGGTGAAGTAGGTAGTCGATGCTGGTGAATGTGAAGGTATCGACGGCGTATTTCACGTAGATAACTTTGCTGGCGTTGTCGTCCCAAGCACGTGTTAAGTGCTGCAGGGCTACGAAGCGGGATTCATGGTTGATGTACAAAGCTGGAATTTCAAGTTCCAGGCATGCCTTTCGATCGGAATCATATGATAATGTGGTGTTGTCTGGTTGGGAATGAGGTTCGGTTCCTTTTGGGCCAATGGGGCCGAATTCTCGAAGAGTGGGGAGGGTAAAACGCCAGATTCTGAAGCGTAGCTCAGTTGGTAGTTTGGTGAAGAGATGGAACTCCATCACGCGAGGAGTATCCCGATAACTTTGGATATTTATCTTCTACCCATGAGGGCTGCAAAAGATGAAGTTGGAGACATGAAAATTCCCCTCCATCAGCGCGTTACGTTACATGTGAAGGGCGTGAGGGGCGTCTTGGCATTTGTGGCTTGCCGAATTCCAGGAATCACGAGAAAAGTCGTGAATGGGATGCAACATCATCAGGAGATAAATTGATAGAGTATATTACCTACCAAATTATGAAATCCAGTCTTCACCTTTCTCCCTTGCTGGCGGATTTCTCAATGGGTGGTCACACTTGAGAGGGTGACAGCCGTGTATTGACATCACTTATGGGAATCTACGTCGGAGAAAGCGAAGCACGAAGTCTGTTGGTTTTCGGACAGTTTTCCTTAAAGGGAAAAGAAAGGGGGACTTTACGACGGATGAATGATTGCGTTTGATGTTGATGTCAAGCCGAAATGTAAAGGCGCGAGTGGGTCTTTCGCTTATAATAGGAGAAGTAAACATCAAGTCGAGAAGCAAAAGCTGCAGGTAAGGTTTCTAAGTCCCTTGAAAGGAATTGGGTGGTTATTTCAAGCCAAGTGCAGGACATGAATCTGTCCGTCCGAGCATCTTGCTGTATTGAGCAACTGTGAGTTCTAGAAACTGGAAAGCGGGAATAGGTGATGTTACTCGAGTAATTAGATACACAGAACAACTGTAAAATAAATGATCCAAATAGAAGGCGGTATGAGTGAAAATATCACGTAGATAAAGTCTGGCGCCATCTAGTATGAGAATTGTAAGATATGGTTGAAGCGCTTCAACCAAGCCTGCTCCTTTTCGGGCTTGCACGTCGTGCCGGTTAGGGTCAGATCCCGACTTACTACGGTCCGAAAGGCATATGCCCGTTACTTTCTAGATTATAGTAACTCCACTAGTGCACATTCGAGTGAATCCATTCTCGATCTCTGCTTTGGAATATCTGTGACGGGAGGGAGGGACATCGGGCTGATGGATTGAATTCAAAGCGGCGCGCATTGGGTTTCTCGAGATGAACTTTCCACACTCGGACAAAAGCTGTCCAGATCTTTTGTATTTTTCCTTCTTTGAAACTTTGACGTTCAATTCAGCTGATGCGAGTACGTGATGGGTCCGGTAGCCAGGAGCGATGGACAGCCATGGTCCTTGACCCCGCTCTCAGACAACCACTTCATCAGCCAGAATCTCTCAAGTCACGCCCATCAACCGAGGCTCAGAGGAAAGGAGCGTCAACAGAGAGATCGTCAAAGCATCAATGACATCACAATATCCTCAAGTCGCAAATACAATCACGCCGCTGATCACGCTGCTCTCCCGCGTAGCACTGGCCCCAACCAAAATCATGACCTCAAGCTCGAACCCTTTGAACTAAATTTTGAAGCGAGCTGAAGCGTAAAAGCACAGCTGTCAAAATAGAGTTCTGCATTTCAGTGCACATCCTCCGAGCTCAACGGGGACCTCGCGTCATGACATCACCTGCTTCAGCTCAACAATCTAGCGTAACTTACTCATCTTCTACTCGTCTTTCCTTCCCAAATTAAGAACTTGCTCCAAGGACTTTCCCATAACGAAGCAGTGACATCTCGCCAGAGCTGCTCTTCGTATTTCTTCGTTAGCTTATGCCAAGACCAGCGGCTCAGAGCCTAACTCTAGTCTCCGATTTGTGCGCCAGGCATAAACTTTACGCTGACTTCAGACAAGCGCTGTACACGCAATCGGAGCTGATCTCGTGCTTCTTTTTCTTGTTTCCAGGTCTTGGTATCAAGATCGAAATGTCAAAACATGGTAGTTGGTGTTTGTCGTCTTTCGCCTCTTCCAGGTTTGCGCCTCGCTTCGAGGATAACCAGAACGATCTCCCATCTCCATACGAAGTATATCCCAAACGTAATAGATCACGGTAAAAGCACAGGATCCTCACAATTCTCCTCAGCAATTGCTTTTAAAGAACTCAGAATTCCCAACACCATTAAGGTTCAATAAATAATCAAGAAGCAAGACATACCTCACACTGACGCCTCCCAGCTCTTCTGTAAAGCAAATCCCAGTAGTGCGGCTCTGAGATCAAAGTCCGATCCGCGACTGGGACCCAGAGGCCAGAAGACAAAGTGTAAAGGCTAAAAGCGTCCAGAATTAGCATAGTATAGAGCCTCTCGGAAACACTTTTTTGGTAAGCTGAGTCTGGTCAAGTTGAAAGTCTAGTCTAGCGCTGGCGGAGCAGCCCACGGACTTTGGGAGCGAGTCAACTCGTCAGTGGCTGGCAAGCTTGAGATGCGGAAAGTCTATCTGCGTGGCTGGTTTGCGGGAAACATGGCTGGGGTCAATGATTCGTGATCGTGGACGTGCGTTTTGAGGTGCGTTGCATCGTGTGGTCAGATGGTGGTGAGGTCGTGGTCTGATCTTGCCAAGAAGAAGTGGAAGGTTGAAATCTCGTAGAATGAGAGCTTGATTGCTGGACCACAGGAGCTCTCATTCTTCAGTTTGGAATAATCGCGCAAATCGGCAGGAGGAAAGCCGAGGGCTGTCGGTGGCCGGATGGAAATGGTAGTCGGTGGAAACTTTATGTGGGTGCATTATTGAGTGCCATTGGTTGACATGGCGCACAGCTGTATTGTCCCGAAATGCAGAAGCTTCAAATTAGGACACACGTTTACCTGGAATGAGATGTGGCTCGCGGAAGGATCAAACAAGCAAGGATTGTAAGCGAAATGTGTGGAATACATTCTTGTATTCATTCTGCGACTATCTTAATCTCTAACATCATTCCAGACATTACAGGCATCAAAACACGGATCCTTCAGAGCAAGCCAGCCCCCAATTAATTAATCCTCCGCCAAATACCGATGCAATGCAATTTTTCGCAACCAGTCCATGACGATGATGTGATGCGCGAGCGCCGACGCTGCATATATGCCATTTCCCAAACCCATATCCGTTCCATCCAATCCTTATCCATATTCATATGCAGGTCGTAAATGAGTGTCGTAATCTAATCATGATTATTGTTCGTTGCTGGTTGTTCCCGCTATCCCTATTCAAATTTCAATTATAGAATCGAAGTATTGTCGAGGTGCAGGTGCCTCAATTTTACAAGAGGAGCATGGCGGCAAAGCCAGCCATGACGGCGGCGAGGGAGCCAGCGACCTTCATGCCGTTTCCAGCGTTGGGTCCGACTACGACTGGGATAGTGGTGTTGGTCTGGACTTGACCATCGGGAATCTGTGTGTCACGTGTCAGATATATCATTGCAATGTGTCAACGGGGCAAGGGGTAGATGAACATACCTGGGAGACGGTTGGGCCAGCGGCGGTGGTTGGGACTTGAATCTGGCCGTCTGGGATTTGAGTCACTGGGGTAGGAGCGACAGTTGGGACCTGGACTTGTCCGTCGCTGATTTGCGTGATTGGAGTGGGTGCGACGGTTGGGACCTGAACCTGTCCATCAGAGATCTGGGTGACTGGAGTAGGAGCGACAGTTGGGACCTGAACTTGTCCATCGGAGATCTGTAGCGAGTCAGTATATGTCTGCTTGGCGCGAGAATGGAGATGCATACCTGAGTGACCGGGGTGGGGGCAACAGTGGGGACCTGGACCTGTCCATCCGAGATCTGGGTGACAGGAGTAGCTGGAGCAGATGTTGGGACTTGAACTTGTCCATCACCAATCTGAGTGACGGGAACTCCGGTAGGAACCTGAATCTGTCCATCGCTGATTTGAGTGACAGGTGGCATTGGGGGAGCAGTAGGCCCTTGAACCTGACCGTCACCGATCTGGGTGATAGGTGGGTTGACGGCAGTGGTTGCTTGTGGTTGACCGTCACCAATTTGAGAAACCGGGGGAGCGGCGGAGGTGAATGTTGGTTGTCCATCAGGTTGTTGACCAGCGCCTCCTGAAGAGCCGCATGGGAGGACGTTCAAGAAGACAGGCTCGCATTGTGCGGCCCAGGCGCGGTCATAGAGGTTGGAGAAGTCCCCGCTCTTGCAAGCGTAGAAGACTGCTGAGCCGCCAATAGCCAAAGTACCATTCTGGCAGACTGAGAAGCCTGCAGTGTAGAGTGCGCCAGCTTGTGGAGGAGGACCATCGAATTGGAATTGGTAGTTTGCAACGATGGAACCAATGCGGCCTTGAGCGTCGGTAAGGACACCATCAGCGAGCTTTGCGGTCAAGAGGTTCGCTTGGCCACAGGTGGATGTTTGGCGCTATTGAAGTCAGTAAGAAGCATTGTGCACACGGATGTAAGAACATACCTTGGCCATAGCAGTAGATGATCCATTGACAATGGTAATCTGGAATTCTCCATCATAGCTTTGTTGACATCCTGCTGGAGAAGGAGTCTCAGGGGCCTTGTTGGATGGGCCGCCTTGAGGAAGGGCGAAGGCAACAGAGGCCAGGGCAGCGAGAGCGAATGTAGTCTGCATGTTGAGCGAATGAACAGTACAGGATAATGTTTCAATTGAAAGCGAATGACAATCGAACAAGGGGACGAAGAACTGGTTATAAATATTCCTTGAGACAAACTAGAGTGAGTGGAAATCGAGAAAGAGGAGGCGGGAAACTTTATAAAGAGTGGTTGATCAGGCTACCAAGCTCATGCTACCGAATCAAAGAGCTACACTACCATTGCCCAATTGGCGCAAGGTCTCGTCTTTCAACTCGAGAAAGACGAGAGGCAGGGGATAGTAGTCTGGTTCCTACCCATGATGACGGTGATGTGGGGTACCGGATGTTGGTAAACTCTGCACATCTGACACCAGGCAATCACTTTTTCCCTGAAATAGCATCCCAAGCGAGAACCTTCCAACGGCAGAAGCAATAGTTCGAGCAAGGGAGAGAAGCTTCGGGAAGGAGGCTGGATGATCAGCACGCACTTTGTTGAGGGCAAGTCTGACTGCAAAGAGTAGTCTACGAGGGCTTGATGTAGTGATGTTCGGGCGGAACAGACCTCCCTGTCGATTTGGCGGCTAAAAATCCAGTGGTTGGTCAGTAGGTTGTCGCTTCGGGCTGAATGGAGGGGTAACCACAGTATCGAGAAGTGTGCTAAAGGCATGCTAAAGCACTCTAAAAAGCTGTGCAGAAATATGGCCCAGCTAGAGTGTAGTGGTTGCATCGTCGAAGCACCAACTCATATAGCTCCTGGGCATCGAGCCAATGACATATCATGCAAGCTCGTGAGAAAAACAGGGGAGGTCGGAAAAAGTGTGAATACGAAGCTTCAAAGCCATCTGGTTACCATCTATGGCGCGAGCTGGGGCCGATTATGAAGGGCATTTCCTGTCCGAGTGCAACTCTCCCATGAATCGTGAGATGTTGTACAAGTATGCTGTTGCTGATGTGATGCGATGTTGGGGCTCGCTCGAAGGTGGGGTGGATGGCCCATGGCCCTTGGCAAGTGGCGAATCTGGGGTATCGGATTGGAGCGGGGGTTTTTCTCCCGGCTTGCGCGGAAAGCTTGACTGCATGAATATATTGCTGCTCGTTCAATTGATTGTCGAATATCGTATCCTGCCTTGGTCAATATATTGACTATCCATCAGCCGCTGTTCCTGTGACTGGTAGCTATATGTCACAACCTGTCGTCAAGGTGGATGAGGCCATCGTGAAATCGAGAAGTCTTGAAGACGATGTCGTCTAAGATCATCCCGCTGTCGGTCCGGATAAGGATGCGAATCGAATGCATCTCGATGGCTCGAACGGCCCACGCTTACGGGTCAAAAATTATGTGCAGCTTGATCCGATTTTATCCTTGCCATGTTCAACATGATTTGCTCAGCTCAGCATTCCTCGCTCACACCCCACAAAAACAAATGGCTCAAAAGCTGTCTGTCAAGACTTCGTGAAACATATCCTTGTCGTTGCTCCTAAGTAGTGCATCTTTTTCGAACTTGCTTTTCCCTGTGGATGCATTTCAGCCAAAGAGAGCGCTGCTCCCTGAGTTGCACATGAAAACTCTCCTTTCTTGGCCATTACGCCTTCCTACCAATAGGAATTTCCTCTAATTCTCACTTATCGGCTTGTCTCCTTCTATTTCCAGAGCTGCATTGTTTCAACTTCTGCCGTTGAGACGCCTCTCCAGCCAGTATTTTCGGCTGCTTCGCACAATTATTCCGTCCACAATCTGTTATTTGACGGCAATGGTGATTCAGTTTCGCTTCGTCTCCCGGAATCAGAGTGAGATCACCCGATGTTTGACGGTTGATGTCATGATATGTTTTCCTCGGCTGCCCATGTTGAGCAAAAGTGGTTCGTGGTCCAGTATCACATGTTGTGCTCTTCAACATTTGCCGGTTGGCCCGGGTGCCAGTATCCTCAACTTCTTTCGGGCTTTGATCCACTCCACTTAAATATTATCAGGTACCAGAACTTTGTCTCAGCGGTTATGGTTTGTCAATTGCTCTAAGAGGTCTGTCTCATCGAAGCCGAATGGCTGGCTGGTTCAATGGCTCTTCACGTGATACCAACCACCCCTGAAGCCTTCGCCTGTTGCTGAGCAACCCGAGCCGACACAGCTGTAGCGAGAAGAGATGGTAATGCGCGACACAGGCACACAGCAGGTCCCGCAGCCGTGGTAAGACGTGCAGATGAAAGTCATACAACCTCAAAAGCTGGTGGTTACAACATGTTTCGAATCATTACGCTTCGCTCGGTTTTGCGCAAGTCAAAAGGACATTCCACCCGAGCTTCAAGGTCTTGTAGGAAGCCGCCTCGCGAAACGGCGCACTAAGGGGGAAGACATAAATCATATTTCGTGCCAAGGATGATCTCGAATGTAGTGGCTTGGAGCGCATGGCCATGCTGCCGTGGAGGAGGTTGGAGCTCACTTACTTCTCGTGCTCATGATATCGGCGTCCAAGGGGCCAAACTCGTCTTGATGACTAGTCATCCGAACGATCTCCTCTGGACACAATTCGAAACTTAAAACAGTCAAAAGCCACACCTTTTTGCCCCTGCATTTGAAGATTACTTTCGATTCACATGCCGCCATCAGAGCATCCAGCCACGCTCGATCTAAATCAAGACGTGCAGTAAGGTCTATAACAAACGCACAAGTAAGGTCTCAAAGTGTGAAGGAATGTGCTGATCATTGCTTTTTGGAGGAAAACCGCGGGCTTCCAAACCGTTATTTTGGCCTTCACTCACAGTGAATGGATGAAATTTATCACATTTCAAGAGCCTACACCCATTCAGGCAAACGTTTGATTTCCTCGTCTAGTCTTGTCTTGCGGGATCCATGGCCGGTTTGCTGCCAACTAAATCATCAATCTGCTTCATAATATCTGGGGTCAATTTATCCAAAATCTTCAGACATTGAACATTCTGAATAATCTGTTCTGGCCTCGAAGCACCCGTAATTATCGAGGAAACGTTCGGATTCTTGAGGCACCACGCCAATGCTAATTGCGACTGCGAAACGCTCAACGACTCCGCAATTGGCTACACACAGATCAGTCATTGTCTTTGGACACATTCAGAGAGTCGTTAAACTTACTTTTAAACTCGCCACCTTGGCCACGTTCTCCTTCCATTCATTGTTCCCATAGTTGTTCCTCATGAACTCCGCAAACTTGTCCTTGCTTTCGGCAAATCGGCTGCCCTCAGGGGGGCCGTTCAATGCATCATTATATTTGCCACTCAACAGTCCCATCTTCATGGGCGAGAAGGTTGTCAATCCAAGCCCATACCTCTCATACAAGCGCTGAAACTCGCCCTCGACCTTTTTTCTGTCAAGAATATTGTACAGTGGCTGCTCTACAATCGGTGCAATAAGACCTAACTGCTTAGCGATTCCACATGCCTCGCTGATCTCGTCAGCTGACCATTCCGACGTTCCCCAGTAGAAGGCAAGGCCGTTATCGATCACATAATTGAAGGCTCTCACGGTTTCTTCCATTGGAGTGAGACGGTCAGGTCGGTGTGCGTAGACGATATCAACGTACTCCATATCGAGGCGCTTCAGAGATGCTTTGAGCCCTTCAATAATGTGCTTCCGTGACAAGCCATGGTTGTTGATCAGTACTTCGCCATTGGCACCACCCCAATTGAGCTAGAAAGATTGACGTTAGGATTCTTTCAATCACTGACAGTTACTTCAGGAGGGGTACGCGTACTTTTGTGCTAATAACAATATCGTTGCGATTCCAGCCGTACTTCTTGATGGCCTTTCCCATCATGATCTCGGACTCTCCACCAGCATAACTGTCACGTCTATTAGCAAAGCCTTTCAATCCGGTACCACCTAGAGTCAAAAATTTAAGAGATTACCTCTCAGCGGTATCGAAAAAGTTAATTCCTAAATCATAAGCCTGCTTCATGCACGCAAATGTCAATTCATTCTCAAGATGGCCTCCAAAACTGTCCACGTTGATCAGCTCGCTATTCTCAGTCTATCGAATCAAAAGTCTTACGTCAGCCACCCTCCCAAGCCCAGAACGGAGACGTGCAGTCCCGAGTTTCCTACTCGTCTATACAGCATCCCCGTATTTCTTGGTTCCGGCCACGACATGGTTGGTAATTTCGACAGTCTTGCTAAGTTTGAATTCGACAAACGATCTGTGTACTGTAGCAATCCGGTTTCGTGACAAACGAGTTTGAGTTTCGTAGTTGATTAAGTTTGGTACAGATCAAGTAATGAACAAGATCAGGGAACAAATATAGAAATTTGAAGGGGAGCGTGACATTTGGCTTCGGTGGATAGTCGGCCGGAGAAAATCTCGGGACTTTGGATAGTGACCGCCTGTATCTCAAGGAAAAAGGCACTATTGACCAATTAATTGCTCAAGAACTACATGGAGATATCATGATTACCGAAGGACAATTAATAAAACGTGATTTGCAATAGGCGTGGTTGTGAGCTCCAAGGGTGTATCAGCTATAGCTCAGTAATTGGTCGATCTTTCACGGTGATGGATCGATAATGGTAATTCTAAGTAGTATTGAAGAGAATTGCGGATTACTTATATTCTTGTCTGTCGAACAATTTAACTATCTACCCTTACATACGTCCATAAAATAAATAAGTGCGCTCGCCTGATCGTCTAGGTCTGGAAAAGCCGAAAGTATGGCCAACAATGCAACTGAACTGTCTCAATATTACAAATAAAGAATGATACCCATACTCGGAGATCTAACATACTCATATCCAGAACTCCAACGCCCAATTCCATCAGAACCTGCGAAATCCCATTTAGACTGTAGCCTTCTCCGGACTCTCAATCTCAACTCTATGCCACGCAGTCGCCAAATTTCCCCTCGCATTGTATATACTAGCATAGGACTGCGGCTGCGTATTATACGCTTCATCAGTCGCTTTCACCATCAATGTCGTCTTCTCTGCTTTTCTATCTCCAAGAGCATACCTCCACCTCTTCCAGCACCATGCCTTCGAGCCCATTGTCTTGTCATCCAACAGCTCCGCCTGATCCCATGTCAGACCCCCATCAGTGCTAACATCCACCCTCACAATCTCATGCCCGCCGCCAGAATACGCATATCCTTCCACCTGTAGAGCCTTTGCCTTCTCTTCCCCCAGCTCCCGACTCAGATGACTATTGCGGATCGAAGTGATAGCCGATGTGACTGGCATCTCTTGGATGGATTTTGCACTGTCCCAGTCCGGCTTCGATACATTAGGACCAAAGCTTTTGTAGTCTCGCCGCTGCCATTGAGTCGTCGACTCTTCATCCGAGATCACGATTTTCCGCAACCACTTGACCGACCGCGCCGCCACGTTGCCGGGTACGATAACACGGATTGGGAAGCCATGTTGACGCGGTAGCATCTCGCCGTTCATTTTGAATGCTATAATCACATCTCCAAAGGGATCAATTGCCTTGTTTAGTGGGATAGAGGCACCGTAGGCTTCAAGCCCAAGAAATTGTGCGTGTTTCTCGTCGGGAGATGGGTTGTCTGTGTTGAGACCTGCATCAGCGAGGATATCCCGCAACTTGACGCCCTCCCATTCAGCTGTTGAGATGGCGCCGACCGTCCATTGCAAGCCATTGGTCTGGCGGGCGTGTTCAGTCATATCCTTACGGCGGTTTCCAGCGCATTGAAGTGTTGCGGTGATCTTATGCTGCTTGAAGCGGCTTTTGAGATCGGACATCGTGTAGGTCGTTTCTGTGCCGTCAGAGAGCTCGATGACTAGATTGTGGTCATCTTCTTCGATGGTTGGTACCCACATGTGGTTTCGTACGTAGAAGGTGTCGTTTGGGGTACAGAATTCCGAGAGAGCCTCGCCTGGGGATTCGGCATTGCATGGTCTTGCAGTTAGGATATGGAGTCGTTCGTCGGGAACAGGATCGGTGGTGAAAGGGTCTTTGATCGCCTTGATCGGGACTTTCCCATCCACGAGGTCCAGATTGTCAACTTCACCAATCTTGTACTGTTCGAGAATGTCGTATACGTCTTGTCGCTTGTGAATCGTGAATATATCCCAATATGGATCAATACTGCCGCCCGCAGCTTGGAGGATTACTTCTCCTCCTGGATGTGCCTCCACCCAATCGGTAATATCGTATACTGAAGTCCCTTTCGTAACCCATGGTTTTCCTGATGTTCCATGATGCGACTCAACTTCTGCAAGTCTGAACTTCTGGATGCTCCGGATCGGTTTTGACAGTTCTGCTTCCCCGGACTTCTCTTGGAATTCGATTTTGGGTTCTTGAAATTGTATTCCAAGAGCGACTGCAAGGACGCTGCTGCTTGTAAGTGCTCCCAAAAGCACTCTTCCCCGAGGTTTTGGTGGTGTTCGTTCGAATTTGAAGATATTCGGAAGCTTCACATGTTTTGATGCTTGCTGAACTGGTTGCGGATTGAGCCCAGCCTTGCAAGCTTTCGCTGTGACACTTGACAGCTGGGTGAGCAGCCTCCGGGTACTCATTTTTGCATATGCATCGGAACAAGTATGGATATGATCTGGATGTTCAGTGCAGGACTTGGTGACATGAGAGAACTCTGAGATGTGTCTGGCCCGCCCGAACTACTAGAGATACTATGTCAACAATGATTGAGCGAGACACGGAAGGTACTTTTTACTTTTTTGGTCTGAGACAAACCAATCTCAGCCTTACGAGGGACGTGCATTTGCCTGCTCCTTGATTCGCTGAATTTTGGAAGGCTTTCGGGTTCCGCTCGGAGGCTCACCGGAAGCCATCTCGGTAAATTGCATGATCCAATGAGAACATCGCCAGTTTCACTCCCGAAAAAGGCGGCGAGAATGTGGAATCGAGGGTTTTCGGAGAATGGCAATCCTACGATTTTTAATTGGCTTCTATCAGGTGGATCTGAGCCGACGAAAGGAGGGTCAGCTGTGCATTTGAATACGACCCGACCTCGGCGCAATATGCAAGGCTGAACGTGAGGCTCTCAACCACTCTTGAACAAAAGAAGTGTCTCTGTATTTACAATTTTGACATTGATAGAAAGCCGACATCAAGAAACCTTCTGCAAGGAATTGGAAATCTGCGAGACTCGAATACTTTGCAATGTCTGTGCAAACAGCAGTACGACCGGTTCAACACCGTGCTTGGTGGAAAGAGTCTTCCATCTACCAAGTACGTACTCGTTCCTGGCCAGCATTATTGGCTATCCGACTAACTGAATACTCCAAGATATATCCATCTTCCTTCTGTACTCTCACTCCAACCCCGACAGGAACACTGGCCGGCATTGCGTCCAAAGTTTCGTACATACAATCTCTCGGCGTCGATATTGTTTGGCTGTGTCCCATATTTCCCTCCCCTGGTGTCGACATGGGATATGATATCAGCGACTATCTGAGTATTGACCCAATCTATGGTGATATCCACGATATCGACCACTTGATCAAGGAATTGCATTCTAGAGGCATGAAACTGGTGCTAGATTTAGTGGTGAACCATACGAGTGATGGTCACCAGTGGTTTCGGGAGAGCAGGAAAGGGAAGGGGAATAAATATAGAGACTGGTATATTTGGAGAAAGGGAAAGGTCGTGAATGGAGAGAGGACGCCGCCAAATAATTGGACAGCACACTTTGGAGGTAAGTAGTCTCTACTGTAGGACCTTCAGTGATATCTAAGAACTGAGCTGAATCATGATGACACAGGGAGCGCATGGCAGTATGACGAAACTTCTGAGGAGTATTACCTCCATCTCTACACGACCTCTCAGCCCGATCTAAATTGGGAAAATCCTGCAGTTCGCACTGCTGTTCATTCCATCATGCGCTTTTGGCTCTCGCGCGGAGTTGACGGTTTCCGAATGGACGTTATAAATTACATTAGCAAACCGCAGGACTTCCCAGACGGCAACCCCAAGCTTGCCTTTCACATCGGTAGTGAATATTATGGCGCCGGACCTAAACTTCACGAGTATTTGCGTGAGCTGGGCAGTATTTTGAAAGAGTATAACGCCTTCAATGTCGGCGAAATGCCGTGTGTAACGGATCTGGGGGAGGTGATCAAAGCCGTAAGACATGATCGAGGAGAGCTGAATATGATTTTCCACTTTGAGTTGTGGGTATCATCGCCCCTTCTGCGATCACCAGGCTAACAAATGTAGGCATGATATCGACCATGGCTCAAATGGGAAATTTTCTCCCAAGAAGTGGGCGTTGGAAGAATTGAAACGAATTGTAGAGAGATGGCAGACTTTCATGTATGATAATGGTGGATGGAATGCACTCTACCTGGAGAACCACGATCAACCACGGTCAATAAACCGCTACGCCAATGCATCGCCGAAATTTGCGAAACAAAGTGCGAAAATGCTTGCGACTTTTATAGGCTGTCAAGCTGGTACCCTATTTATTTATCAGGTATGATCTTTTCCCAGGACTGTCCAAGGTCTTGGCCTCCTCTGATCCTTTCGTCCTGCTTCTTCTAGGGCCAAGAACTTGGTATGACGAACGTTCCCGATACATGGGGAATGGAAGAATATAAAGATGTTGATTGCCTCAACCACTGGAAGTAAGTCACCCTTGTCCCATACAGCGACCTAGGTACTCTCACCACCCTCACGACCTCGGCTGACCAGTAATCTACTTAGATCACTCCAGGCTCAGACAAACGACCCGTCCAGACTAGCCCTTGCCTGCGCAGAATACCAGAAGAAATCCAGGGATAATGCTCGCACGCCCATGCCTTGGAGTTCTCGGGGCGATTTTGCTCCTCCTGGATCTCCTCCGTCATGGATGCGTATGCACCCTGATTACGAAAATGGCGTTAACGCAGAGGACGAAGTGGCGGATCCAGATAGCGTGTTCCATTACTGGGCCTCGGTATTGATAGCGAGGAAGAAGTTCAAGGAGGTGCTGATTTATGGCGAATTCAAACTGTTGGATCGAGGGAACCCTAATATTTTCGCTTTTGAGAGGAGAAGCGGAAACGAGAGAGCGATGGTGGCGTGTAACTTTACTCAAGAAGAACAGCGGTGGTTCATTGAGAACTTGGAGAGCGCTACTAAGGTAGTCCTGAGCACACACGATAGGGCAAAGGACTTTTTCAGGGGGAATGAGATTGTGTTGCAACCATTCGAGGCGTGGGCAATTTCGCTGTAGAGGCTAGTCAAAAATGTCAAGATCTTTGTTGCCCCATGAGTTTAATGTCCTTTGTTGGTTGGCATTAATTATGAGCTTAAGCACTCAGGAAAATCATGGGCTATTCGCTGCATGCTGAATCTTGCTCTGCCAGGTGCCGAGGTCACCAAGAACGACGACGAAATACTTAGTGAGATCTTATAACTTCTCAAAGCCAATCTGATACGTTTTCGGGCGATGTTCGCATCTGCATCCACTAAAGAGTAGAGTTAGCTATGTACAAGGATTAACAGCTGGTGGAGCTCGTCAGGCTGTCACCATACGTACGTTATCACCCGTCAGAAAACTATCAAATGCCGCAGACTGATCAATCTGTTCAATGTCACCACCAAAGTTCATCTCCGCTTGTTCGGCAATAGAATCCCAATCTATTGACATAGCTTGCTGATGGTGAGCTGGTTGAAAATTGTTGTTCAGTAAATCCGGTATATACGAGGGAGACAGACTCATGGCCTCGTCAGCATTTTGTTCAAGCTGTGGGTTTGACAAGCTTCTTGTTGTTGGGTGACATTGAAATCCAGTGTTTGCATTGTCTCCTGGGTTCTTCTCGTGTTGGCCCTGCAGAGAAACTGCCGAGTTCTGCAGTTTTGCAAGTCGTTCGTTGATCCTTTCAACCAACGCGTTGTTACTGCTACGATAGGAAGAAAGAATACTCTTGAGCTGACTCAAGACATCGCGAGAATCTCTTTCTATGGATGAAGCTTGCGCTCCGTCAAATTCAAGGCTAGATACCGAATCGACGACTGAACAAGCAATTCCATATATCTTGAGCTCCTGCAGAATGTTAGGGAATTGAGAAGTAGAAGGGGTATTAATATGCTGACCATAATAGGACCGAGTGATTCAATGGCAGCGGTTGGAAGGCGCGAAATCTCGCTCAAGAATTCCTTTGCGATCTGTATAGGATATGATGGGGAAGTGAACGGATCATTCGACGTGGGCGCAAGTCCGCGACTTGAAGCGATTCTCCAAAGAAGAGTGCACATCCACGCACGAGTGATACAGATATCTGCAGCTTGCACATTATTAGTCGCATCTAAATCGATAGTGACAGCTTGTAGTCTACTCTGCAGAACAGACAAGTCGATCAGGTTTCCAGCTTGTGGAGTGGAGAGACCAGACTTAGAACTCTGAATTAGGTCAAAGGCCTCGGATCGGTCAAATATCCAGTAGAGATTGACCAATTTTCGGAAAGCTGGTAGGATGGAAACTTCTTCATCATATTCCATCGGTGGGAATGAGATGTTGGAAGTCAACACAACTGGTAGTTTGTGTAATATTCCAATGCTCCTGTCCTTGGTCAGCCCTCAGCACGTTATATACTTAGTGGGCATCTATACCTCTCGGTAACAAACAGCAGCCACATAACCCGTTTTCGAAACTGCTGTTCCTCCAACGAAAGACCTTTATATAATGACTCCTTGTGAAGTCCCATCATTTGTGCCATTGTTATACATTCCCTCAAGTGCAATAGTGATCTCATTCCGCCTGCCTCCAGGTTTTCGTGATATACATGTAAGAAAAAGACTACCCTTAAATGATTCAGCGTCAACTGCTTCTAATTAGCCTCCTACTTAGCCGGTACTGTCTGTGGAATGTTACCTTCATCCGGCCTATCGCTCTGACCCTTTGCACCTCTCGCTCCATGCTCTCTACTGTCACGACCTCGGCGCTGTTTTTTAGAGGGGCCAATCTGAGCTGTAAAATCGTTGCAGCTGCAACGGCATTGGCTAGTGCATATACATCACTGTCCTCTCCATCCCTCTGCAATGCAACCATCAAGTCCTCAACTGCTACTATGGGCCATAGTGGGAACATTCGGAGTCTGTAGACGCACAGATGAAGTACGAGAGTCGCAATAGGAGTAATCGTGGTCGGAGCCCCCTTACTCTCTGGTTGACTTGTTCTCCTTCCAACTACCGTGTCTGATGTCTGACCTGGTGAACTCACAGCTGGAGGCGTGGCAACCAGGGGAGGTAGGGGCCTTTCTGACACAGATTGTACAACCACACCAGGACCTGGTCTTGAGCCCGAGTCTTGATTTGACGCAGATGGAGAGAGGGGAGTCCGTCGCACTGCCTCCATCGCTGGGAGAGAGGGATCATTCTCGCGCCGCTGGGATTCTGCGATTTGATGGATAGTCTTTGCTCTGAGCTTTCTAGGCCCACGGGTACCCTGGCGTCTGTTGAATGTGCATGGAGATCCGATAGCTATGCAACCTGCGCAAGGTGTGGTGTTGGAGCAGCGCACCTTGCGCACCTTGCAGGCGTCACAGGCTCGTTTTATGGGAGGCTCAGACGAGACATCGACGGACATGTTGTCTTTCGTAGGTAATGAGCAGAATGGCGGGAGGCAGTGAAAGAGGGGGAGAGAGAGATGCGAAGGGAACATCAAGGGTTCAGGCTACTGATTGTGGGGACGGTATGGACGGGCTTTGCGGGGTCATGCCGCCAGGTTACCAAGGGCTAGATCAATCAAGCCACTGCTTTTCAGCCGCAGCTCAGCCAAGCTGCACAGTCCGGCCATTATATGCCATTCATGTTGCTCCTGGCACGTTTATACAATTCAATCCTGTCATGTCAGGGGACTCTACTGATTCGAGATACGGCTCGCCAAAAGATTTGAAATTCAAGCCACAAAGACTTTCCGTATTTACATGTGCCATATCTTCAACTGTCGGCTCAATATGCGTAAGACCATCAGTACTTAAAGCGGAAATCCAATCGCTGATTCCCTTCTTTCTCGCGCGCTGCAATGTCATTTTGGTAGATACTCCTCTCGTCAGAGCTCATCGCCTCCCAGACCTTCTCCTTTCGCTTATTCAGCATCTGAAGCCACTGCCTCTGAATAATAAAAGTGACAATAGACAAAGCACATAAAGCGACCAGAACCGTGTTTCCAGTCTTATAATATGGACCATCAGTGCGCCGGTAAATTTGAGAGCCGATCAACGATCCAATTTGGACGATAACGTTGTATGTAGCCGCGGTGATGGCACGCTTCTTGACGTCAAAAGTGTTCTCCGAAATCCAGGAAGACACGATGGGATGAAAGTACGGATAGCCAGAAATCAAAGTGATGATAGAATATCGACCCCACTCTTTACCGCCGTCAGGAAGGTTGATCGCTGCGGTTAGGAGAGGTAGAATCCAGGCTTCGCCGAAGATACAATGAAAGGTTCGTTCCCCCCAGTATTCACTGCTAAAAGCCAGAATAAGCATGGTGAAGATCTGCAGGATTGCAGATGGAACCGTCAGCATGTTGGCAGCGAGTGTGGTGAAACCCAGGCGACGGATCGTTAGCGTGAGGTATGCCTGTACGGGGGTTGCGGGAATGTATGCAACGAGGCCGATAAAATAGAGACCCCACATAGACTTGTCGCTCCAGGCATTCTTGATGTCCTGAAAGGTTGCTGGTTCTTTCAGTGCTGTAATACCTTTGGCAGGATCATCGCGTAGGATTCGCTTGGAAGTGTTAGAATACAAGTTCCTTGTCGAAATCTTTTTTGGGGACGTTGCTTACATTGGTCATGATGATCTCTTCACGCTCGGTGTACCAAGACTTGCGGCAGATGGCACTCTTAGTTGAAGTCGGTGAAAGTGGGAGATAAAAGAAGCTCTGCACACAACACGTTAACTACAGTTGGTATCTAGTGAACAGGGTATACGAACGATTAGACCAATGGTAAAGGTTAGCAGGCCCTCAAGCAAGAACAGCCAGAACCATCCTGGTTTGCCAGCGATACCACGCATTTCAAGAAGGCCAGCCGCTGCAAGGGCAGATACGACACGTGCAATCTATGGTCCAATTAGTTGTGTAAACTGTGAGGGCCACGTTCACGACTCACATTCAGTGTTGACCAGAAAGCCGCAAGTCTGATAGAAAGCTCACGAGACTTATAAAAGTATGTAGCGAATAAGATAGCACCAGGAATAAAGCCTCCCTCGCAGGCACCGATGAGAGCACGAGTGATGTAGAATGAGGTCCTGTTATTGATCCATGCCTGCGCCCATGCTACAGAGTGTCAGCTATTGCGGAACAGTGGGAGCAAGAAAGACCTACAAACTGTGGACCAGGCCATCATAAGGATAGGAAGGATGTAGCGGAAACCAAAACGCTTGGTGAGGAATTGAACAGGGAATTCGGCAGTCAAAAATGCTACTAGTTGAATCGTCACACCCTGTTCATGTCAATATCATCCTAGGTAACAATAAACAGAAGGCCATACATTGTTGTAATCGTCGCTTGTTAGATTCAAATCCTTGAGGAGATCATCGGCCAACGCATTGGAGAGATTGCCTCGATCCAGCTGCAGACCAAAGAACTATTCTAGTCAGTACACATGCAGAGAACTAGATCCAGAGACCAAAAGTTACCATGAGGCAGAGCCAGGAAAGAAGGTAAAGATCTGTTTTGCGTACAACTCTGGCTTCCTCCTGTGGCGTCCAAGTGGCAGCTGGGTCCCAGCGATGCTTTCCCTCGTAGGACTCATGTGGTGGGAGTGCGTCAGCGATGTTCTCCCGGCCTACAGCGACATCCGAAATCTGAGAATCAGATGGACCGTTGAAGGAGACCTTCCGCATTCCAACACCACTCTCTCTGTCGTCGACAGAATGTGACAATGAGTCTTGGGCTCCCATTATGGTAAAATTGGGGTGAAGTGATGGGGGTTTGGATGTGTTTGCAAAAGCAGAGGTTTTGATGGGATGTCGGATCAAAATATTGGAGATGGCGATCCTCCGAGTTATAGAGATTTCTGATTTCCAGATATCGCGGAGAATCTCACTCGTTCAGACGCCCTGCCTCCTTAGCGTCGGTCAGCCGAATTTAAAGACAATCCATTGTCGCGGGGCGCATACCCAAGATTCCCAAAAACTCTGTTCTCCGCTGGAGAAGGACGTCGAACACCCCCCCAGATGCGGGGGAATCGACAAGTTGCGGGGGGCTACCAAGAGGCGGGGTGACTTGAAACGCCCTGCCTCTCATTCGTTGTCTGCAACCCCCGAGAATTTCGCCTCACTTGGCATACTGGCGTCTAGGATATATCGCCGAGGAGAGTGCCGACGAAATGGACATAATCGCCGGGCTGTCCTCCGAATCGGAATTTCATTTCACTTCAACTTGTTAACCGTGGAACTAACTGATCGCATCTTTTCAATCGAAGATCGCCGCGACCTAATGTTACCGGTGACCTAATCGGAGCGCAGTGAAGATTACAAGTCCCTTGACTGCTACTACCCAAAACGCAAGTCGAATGCACCTACATATAGAGTGCACATAAACCCAACGACTCATTTGCACAATTCACAATCAAGCAATACATTCCCAATCAATTTCGAAATCATGCCTTCCGTAATCAATGAAACGAATGGGTCATCACCAACCATCCTAGGTGGCCATGCCAAGTCTCAGACTCGCTGCCACAAACCCATGGTCAACAGCGGCTCTCTCAACAAGTTCTCACAGCGAGACTTGACACCAATCATTGGCCGGGAATTTGAGGGCCTACAGGTTAGAGATCTTCTCAAGGCAGATGGGCAACTTATCAAAGACCTTGCAATCACAAGTTAGCCACAACTATCCGTGCATGACAGAGAAGTCTTGTTGACAAGTCATTAGTTTCGGAGCGTGGCGTTGTCTTTCTACGCAATCAAGATGTGACACCACAAGAAATGAAAACTCTCTGTGAGAGGATCACTGAAGCAGCAGGAAGTGTAAGATCCTCCTCCGCTCATTTTCACCTCTCCCCTTGACTAACCTCGCCTCAGCCCGAGTCTTCTGGCCTTCACGTCCACCCACTTACCGAGGCTGGTAGCGAGCTGGGCGACCAAATCAGTGTCATTAGTAGCGAAAAGCAAAAGAAGGGAGGCGGACTCACCCATCAACTGAGCGATGTTTCACGTTTCGCAAGTGCTGGCTGGCACGCCGATATCACCTTCGAGCCAGTCCCCTCAGACTATGCAATGCTGAAGATCCATACCCTGCCAGAAACTGGTGGTGATACCGTAAGTCCTGATCTTCTACCATCGTTCTCATCCTCTCTCATTAAGAACTTTTCTAGCTCTGGGCGTCCGGCTACGAGATTTACGACCGGCTCTCGCCCGCGATGCAAACCTTTCTCGAAGGTCTGACAGCAACCCATGATGCAAAATTCTTCCTAGAGGAAGCCTCTCGTCTCGGTAACCCACTGCGGGAAGGCATCCGCGGATCACCATTGAATTACGGCTCTGCCCTTCAGGCTACACATCCCGTAGTCCGAACCAATCCTGTAACAGGCTGGAAATCCGTCTTCGTCAACAAAGGCTTCACGAAGCGAATCAATGGTGTCACGAAAGATGAGTCAGACATGTTATTACACTACTTGATCAACCTCGTGACACAAAATCATGATGCACAGGTTAGGTTCAAGTGGAACAAGAATGATCTTGCCATTTGGGACAATAGGAGTAATTGGCATTGTGCAACTTATGATTATGATGCGGCAAGGGCTGGAGATAGAGTATGTAGTTTAGGAGAGGCGCCTTATCTCGATCTGGCTTCTAAGGGAAGAAGGGAGGCTTTAGGGCTATAGGTGCAATGTTGCGGATTGAGAAATAGTACATTCTAATCTCTTTGACACAACCGGTTGATAGTAAACGAATATTAAGAGATCATAGTTGCCATAAGTTGCTACATCCCGCTGGTAGACCATCCAGCCACGCTCAACCTGAATCAAAACGTGCAGCAAGGTCTAGAACATGGCCTCGAATAACTTGGACCCTTTCAACAGTCAACCTCAATAAAATACTAAGCCCTAAGCCCAGGGCGTTAAACTCAAATCCAGATTTCACCCTTTCGCCCATGACTTGGTCGGAAAGCGTGACACTTGGCATTCCTCAACACAAAATTGTCTGGGATAAAGCAAACTGAACGAGCCATTGAAAAGAACTTGCTTCCATGCAATAAGCTGTAAATCTAGCTTCCGCCAAGATCTTTCCAAGCCGTAGCACCATAACATTCAAACCTTCTGACTCTTCTCAATCTCCAGCAATTGTTTCCCCAGATCAGCAAAAGTCTCTTCGAGGCTTTTGAACTCCATCCCAAGTACACTCTTGGCCTTCTCATTACTGCAATCATAACTACCTTCAGGGAGGGGATTTCCTCCTTGAATACCAATCGGAGTCCGCTCTTCAACTTCAGGTAATCCTTGTCTCAGAGTGTCCGATATTTGCTGCGAGGAGACTTGTCCAGCACAGATGATGAATCTTTGACCAGAGGCTTCAGGAATAGTTGCTGCTTTCAGATGCGCGAGCGCGAGATCCTGGCCCATATTAGTGCATGCTTAATCATTGAGGTAGGAAATATCATACCCGGACGTCAGTGTAAACGTGCATGCCATTAGGAGGAAGCTCAGCATCCTTCTTGGAGTCAATGAAGAGCTTGTAGATTCTCGAGTTGGACTCATTAAGCTCCTTTGGGCTAGAGATTGAGTGACGAATTGGTCCGTACACCATGGGAGGAGTCAAGGTGACGAGGTCAAAGTTTGGTTTCTCGTCCTTGATGAAGTCCCAAGCTGGTCAAACCGTCAACATTTGTTTCTCGCCGCAACGAGAAAGAGACAAGACCACATACCAGAAAGCTCAGCAAACTTCTTGCTAGCCTGATAGCCGGTGTTTGGAGTGCCAGAAAGAGCAGCTTCCCAGGTCGTGGGATTCCAGTCTTCCTCTATGTAAACTTTTCTTGGCACTGTAGGCGGAGCAGAGAAATCGACAACAGCAGCACAACTACTGGTGATCACGACCCTCTTGACGCTTGGAGCATTCTTCTTGACTGATTTCAAAACCTCCAGAGTACCCTTGATAGCAGGATCTAGGAACTCGCGATTGCTGGAGATGACGCGGTACAGGAACGGGGATGCGGTGTGAATGACTAGGTCGAAGGGTGGATTCGACTTGACGACTTCGTCAAATGCACCTGGCGAGGTGATGTCAGGTACGATGCCGAAGTCGAGCTTGGATCCATGATTTGGGAAGTCGCCGAGGACTTGTTGCGCTTTGGACTGGCTGCGTACGATTCCACGGACTGAGTGGCCGGCGAGGAGGAATTGCTCAAGGACATGGGAGCCCACGAAACCGTTTGCGCCTGTGAGTAGAACTCTTTTCGCCATGGTCAGTATGTGGACTGTGAGATTATTAAGATGTGATGGACTAGATTTTGGAAAGCTGTGTTGAAGTTGGAGGCAATTTAGAATTCAGATGTCTGGCTATTTATCTACCCCTCAATGAGATGAATCTTGCTTCTGCAGACCGGCCCTTCGGAAATAAAGACATTCTGGAACCTCAAACTCAATCTCTAAGATAACATAAGCTTTACTGCATATCGGGTCAGAATTGCGGTGCCCACTCTCGTTGGAGTAGATAATCCTCTGGCGAATTAGCGCAATCCGAGTCAGCACTCGCTTCTGCACCTGGGTGTGTAAGCAGACGTCGCTATCGGCGATAGCTTCAATTGCGCCGAAATAGGAGATATCTGAATAAGGATCGCTTCAGAATGAAAACAGTTGACGTAATAATTCGGGCAGAAGTGCTCGAAATAATTGCAGATAATGCATTGTTACGGAAGACTTAGACGGCAAGTCGGATAGAATTGCTGACACGACTCGACGTATACGAAAAACGTCAGCCGAAATGTTCGAGGCTTAGAAGCAGGAACAAGCTCCTTCGGTTGTTGTTCTTGATATATATAAGATGAGAATCAAGTCATTAGCAGGACGAGTAAATAGCACCCTACAACCAAACAATCATTTTACCTCTGCAATCACCAATCTCGCTAGAATGTCACCAATGAGAGCAATCGGTAAATCTACCCCCGGGCCACCTCTTCTTCTACCTAAGTACTTATGCACTCAGATATTCAAAATGGCACCGGGCCTGCCAGTGCTCTGTTCCTCAATACGAACGTTCCAAAGCCACGCCCGACATCATCCCAAGCCCTCATCAAGATCCACTCTTTTGGCCTGAATCGAATGGACTTGATGCAACGAGAGGGGAAATACAACGTACCTCCTCAAGCCGGCAAGACTCTCGGTGTTGAATTCTCGGGATGGGTCGAGGAATTAGGTGATGGTGAGACGGGAGACTTCAAAGTTGGTGATGAAGTGTTTGGGCTCGCGTATGGAGGTATGTTTGACTTATTCAGTAGTACAGGGGAAATACAGAAACTGACAGGAGACCACCGCAGGAGCATATGCAGAGTACCTAGCAACGTCAACGAAGATGCTCATACACAAGCCAAAAGAGATCTCGTGGACTGTGGCTGCTGGAATTCCTGAGGTAACTTACCCCGCTCCCAACTCTCCCGAGCAAATCCAAATGTTCTCAAACTAACATTTAGCAGACATGGATTACAGCAACCCAAGCTTTGCATCTCGTGGGCTGCTTCAAGCCAGGCGATAACGTTCTTTGGCACGCAGGAGCATCATCCGTCTCTATTGCCGGCATCCAACTCGCTCGAGCGAACGGAGCAGGGAAGATCTTCGTCACTGCTGGTTCCGACGAGAAAGTCGAATTCTGCAAGACTCTCGGTGCTACAGCTGGGTTCAACTACCACACGGAAGACTGGGTGAAAGGTATTCTTGCAGCTACAGGCGGGCATGGCGCTGATGTTATCGTCGACTTCATCGGTGGCGAATACTCGCAAGGCAATTTCGAGGTTGCGGCCATGGATGGACGGATCGTACAGCTTGCTAGTCTGGGGGGATCGAAATTGGGAGCGGGGCTGGATATTGGATTACTTGAGAATAAGCGGCTAAGATGGGAGGGAAGCAGACTGCGAAGTCGTGAACTGGAGTATCAAAGCCGGTTGAGGGATTTGCTTGTTGAGTTTGCGTTGCCGAAGTTCGTTGATGGGACGTTTCAAGTGCCTGTTGAGAAGGTCTTCTCGTGGAAGGATATACAGAAGGCTCATGAGTTGATGGAGAGCAACCAGTCGAAGGGGAAGATCATCTGTTTCGTGGAATAGAGACTGGGCATAGCGCAGATATGCTTAGGGAGTCATGACGGATTGCGAATATTACACTTGTGGGGCTCAAGCGGCAGAAAGCATTATACAATAGGTCCCAGCTGAGGTAGGTAATATTCATATTTCGGAAGTCCCCATCAAATTTTGTCCCGCAAGCTATACTTGCTGCTCCAAAATCCCAGTTTGTCGAGTAGTGGTGGCTTCCAGCCTTGAAGTCTACATACTTCGTAATCACTGCATCCATCACACCTTTCAAAAGTCTTTGTACACAAAAGTGTTCAGACTTCCTCCTCCGCTGGAGCGTCAGCTTATTCAGCAGATTGTAATGAAAACGCCACTATCCAACCTCCTATCTATATCTTCCAATTCCGGTTGCTCATCCGACTGCTCGTCTCTCGAGTCCCCGCTATCCGATTCGTTGCTCCCCTCGCTCTCCGGCTCATCACCTCCCGGTTGTTCGTAGCTCGCACCCTCGCACATTCGCAACACGACAACTCTTCGAATTTTAGGGAACCAGCCTTCGTATCCCTTACCTTCAGGAAATGGTGGTGACCTCGATCGTGCCCAATTTGGGCAAGAAACAATGAAGTTCTCTAGCTTGGGGAGAGCAAGAGCCCATGAAGGCCAATTACGCTCCTGAGGGATGATCATGTAATCCAGAGTCCAATCAATATAATACCAGTGCAATGGCGCCGGATCTTCAACAACTCGTAATATTTGCCTGCTAAAGCTAAAGCTCGAGATTCGTGATTGATATGTAGCAGCAATGTCGGTATAGGCTGAGGTCTGCGGACATCGAGCACTCGTGGTGAGGTAGAAGATATTTCCATATCATGGTACGGAGCTCAGGTGGAAGTTTGGAGAAATTTCGGGACTTGGTGGGAGGTGCGTTGGACCGGGCAGGTATAGTCCATTGGCGAAAGGAAGTACTGATGTGATACGTATCTAGCCACGTCAAGAAGCTTCGCTCGAGAGGAGGTTTGTCAGGATAACTCGTTGGATACGGAGGTCAAGCGAAGCAACATTATTATTCGCAGAAGGTAGGCTAAGGCGATAAGGAATGGCTGGTCGGCAGAAGGAACTACTGATGTGATTTGTATTTATAGGTATGAGGAAGCTTCGATCGAGAAAAGGCCCGTCGGAAGAACTTGTTGGACACGGATGAAGGTCGAGCTGAGGAAGGACTTTGTAGGTGAGATTTGGATATTCTTCAAGGGTGCAGTGTTGCGTCGCCATTTCGGCGGCTGTATGACGGTGTCGGTAATGTGATGGTAACACTTTGCGAAAAAATACGTCCATTCGCGGTCTATAGAAGAAATAAAAGAGGATTGTTGAAATTTGTGTCTGTAGGACTTCCGGTACAGCTTGTGCGAAAAATAAAAAGAGACATGTAATATTTATTCAGAATAAACCTTAGCACGACGCTATGGTAAGGCTGAGAGAGACGTCGCACATTAGGAAGACTAGCAGGAAGGCCATCAGACGCTTTCGCCGATATCAGCCCTATTTGCGGGAGCTAGTAATGGTATTGATGATATAAATCCAAGGGAACTCCCCCCTAGGTTCGTCAAAAGAGAGATTGAATCGCATGACAATGACAATAAAAGCACAAAAATAGAGGTGAAACGTTTTGCGCATCGAGAACAATTTTTCAAGTGAGGTAAATGTATACGTAAAATGTAGGTGATGCGTATGTAAAGTGGTATGTGCAATTGTCGATGCCGACAGGAGCCACAACGGCTTTCCAACCAAAGGCAGACATCCAACACCACAACGCCCCAAAAAAGTATCATCGTTCTAAATGCCAAGACTGCTGCACTTGTCCCTGTCCGTTCCCAATGTCACTCCAAAACCAACGCCAGCCTCAATGCCATCGACCAGTCCTGGCGTTTTCATGCGCCGAAGCATTCCTGTTCGCCCATTCTTCCTGAATATCCAAATGCACATTCCCATCACTTCCAACCTTAACGCCTGTGAACGTACACTCCCCAAAAGCACTTCCCCCAATTGCGCCTTTCAATGTCTGCCCTTTGGGATTGCAGAAAGTTATGCTGTACAATTCGGAATCGGACCCGAGTTCGATTTCTCCTTCGCCCGTTTCTTCCCCACGGTAGCGATAGTTCCATGTCGGAAACTTCGCTGAGGGTTGCGTGATGTTGTGGAGATAGAATAATTCTGGAGTTGGGCTCCGCCTGTCCTCATCGTCGTCGTCGTCATCGTCATCATTATCCTCCTCCTTCTCACCGTACGTGTCGCTCGACTTGTCGCTTGGTTCATCATCATAGTTTCTCTCTGCTTGCTCTGCCTCCACTTCTCTCGCATTATCCTCGTCGCTTCTTGGATCATCATCATCAGCCTTACTGTACTGAGGCCGTGTCGATGACGTGTTCGTATCACCCTTCTGCCTCTCGAAGCGAAAAACTCCCGTCAGAACACCAAAATCAAAATATGCAAACATCTGAGGGCCCTTCTCTGTTTTCTGCAAATACAAGTCCATCGTAAGATTTGCCACATCCCAGCCTTGCTCGATGTGGGGACTGCTGATTCTCCACGATCCAGCCACATCCCAGTCCTTGTTCATCGCTATGGCCTCTTCTTCCTCGGTCTGTGTTGTCCTGATAACTTTATTCTTTCGACGTAGTTCTTGTTGTCCTTCTTCTTGTTCGCGCTTTAGTCGTTGTGTCTCCCTTTCAATCATCCGTACTTTCTCTGTCACAATTGACCTGTCCTGCCCGACTACTACCCAGTACTTCGCCATCTGGAGCACGGCATCTCCATCGGTCGGAGCATGTGTGTATTCGCATCGTAGACCCAATTCCTTCGCGGTCTCTTGGATGTTGATGACAAAATGCGTCGTCAATAGAACGGTCTCCTTGCTCTTCGACCCCGCGGGAAATGTTTCCTTCAAATATCTTCTCGGATCATTTGTGGCCTTCTCCTCGTCCGACATATTATGCAGCCAATTAATTTCTCTCGCTTCCTTATTCATTAACTTGAACTTCCTCCTCGCTCGTTCCTGCAAGTTCAAGATGTCGTCTGCGATGGGATCCTCTTCATGGCCTCGCAAGACATTTTGCAGATCCTCAATCGTCCCATTCGAACTCAAGCCACGAAAGACGCATTGGCTTTCCCACCAGCCCTGAGGCTTACTATCATGTCTCGGTTGACGTGCCGCGAGGTTGCCTTTCTTGGTTCGCAATGGTTCGAGTAGGGGAATATATTGCGCAACATTCCTAGCGTAGCGATGATCTTGGAACTCTAGGTGGTAGCCGTCGAAGGAAAATACCCCAGCATCACCTTTTACAAGTATCTGCCGTACTGGAGGGTCTGAATTGTCGTCGGATTCGGACTCGGATGTCATGGTCAAGTATGGGATGCATCGGAAAGGTTGAAAGAGGAACAGGAAAGTAGAAATTGGACATGGAGAGTTATGGGGATTTAATTGAAGGTAGCCCTCTCTGACGGGGGGCACGGGAAGACGCGACCAGGACCCTTGAATTGGAGTGAAGCTTGGGACAGCTGGGGCCCAGGGACGCTCCGGAAGCACTTAGAGTTTTCCGCCCGCTGCGCTGCAGCCGCCAAAAATCAAAGCGTGCTTAGCACTCTATATACCCTGTTCTATCTGCGGCCGCCCCCTATCTTCGATTCCTGAAGCTCTGAATTATATGTCGATCAAGTCTGCTCAAAAGCGAGATCTCGGATTTTGAAGTCTCATCCGAATTTTGCTGCAACATTTGCCAGTTTACGCAGTATCAAAGTGATCTACGACACCTCCGGTTCACAGCTCCTGTATGCTATGCATATGTATGGCTCCTCCTGCCACGGCCGAGGATGCTCCGTCTCCAAGTGTATTTCTTTGGTGGCCATTCATGTGCCTGCATCTGCACCCACCATGCCGTCGCCATGCTTTTATGCAACCTTCATCACTTGATAGCGAGCAGTGCTATTCTTTCTCCGCACCTTCTTACCTCCTGCGATTGGTTGCGAAAGTGCAATGCTTTACATTAGAATGTGCAGTAGAGGACCACTTGCATATCTATAGTGGCCGCTGTCACCGAGCCATGGGATAAAATTCTGATTGTTGGTTCACTGAGAGACGATCGATGAGATGTATTCATCATCCTGCCCTTCCACGATTGCGTGGCAAATGGTCACCCCCTCAGTATAAGCGAAGTGGCTCGTTGATTATTTACTATTGCATCCGATTTCAGGCAGAATTTCTCATAGCAGGACTCCGTGCTTGATATACCAAGTTGCAATGGGAAAATGCCATGACTTCCGATACGCACCGTAACATCCCTTTGGGACACTTGCAGACTGCATGATGCAGCAAAGGATCCCCGGATTGCCACCAGGTCCACCCACACCTTTTGCTAGCCCCCTTGTAGCTATTCCAGCATGCAAATCGATGGGAGGTATCACATCACACCTTTTTGTCAATCTATGATGCTAATCACCGTAGCTGGAACATAGCTACGTGATATACATTCTGTCATCAACAGCCAAACTTGGGTCGATCGCCTTGTTGTATCGGCCTTCTCGCCGAGAGGACAAGGCCCATCTTCGGCATTCCATATTTCAACGGTGTTCTTTATCTCGGACGCCAGCAAGAATAGAACCCCTCGCGAAATGACCACGAGTCCACAGAGCAGTGAGTCTTGAGAATTTGTTTCATGTTGTTGATCGCCGAGAGGCAAACTGGCTCTTCTATTATGGAAGTACTACAGCAGGACTCATTCGCTACCACTTCACATCTATCCACGTTCTCCTGGCAGTCCTGTAGCAGCCCAGACTTCTATTGGGTTGCATTCACTAGTCTCCTCCTCAATCTATGGAATTACAGGCATCAAATATCACGAGCTTGCATGCGAGACACCAGCTCAAGTTTCGATCGTCCTCACAGGTTAGCAATGCTTTACAGGGAACTTTCACGGGGATTGTGCAGCAAGCTCGAAAAGTCGACAGTTACTGCGCGCAGCAGCAAGTCTATCGATGCTCACGCTCGCGACAAGGAAAATACCGAGCCAAGAATTGCCAAAAGAGAAGTACGACTGCAGGGCATGTAAACGGAAGATCCAGCCCCCAGTGCCTCTTCTCCAATGCTTGACACTAACACATCTCTCCAAAGGGTCACCCTCACTTTGACGGACTTTCGCCGATGCGATTAAATGATCAATCCCCATATTCATACAAGTTCCCAGTATCATCATTACATAGAAGACAAGCTTTGCGGACATATATCATAAAACATGCGCTCGTGAATAGATCCAAAGTCAAGAACCCATGGGGAAGTATTGTCCCAGATTTTATTGGATAAACCTGCACAAAGAACCTATTGGCAAACGATTTTCAATGGGAATCTTGTTTCCACAGCAGTTCCAAAATTGCTTTAGGTCTCCCCGGCCAGTTTAAATTAACTGGACCCAAACCTCGGAAATTGTGCCTAATGGACGTACTCCTGGTGTCAAGGTAAATTCATACCTCTTCGTCTCTTTGGAAGGCAACAGCTTCATTCACTGCAAGTTTAAGATGGGTGTAATCTGTTCGCTTTATTTCATTTCATACTTTGACCCATCTCTAGTCGGTCTTTGTCAGAGTTGCCACTATCATTTGATTTTGAGCCCCTAGGCCTCAGCATTAGCCGAGGCTAGTTCTTATGATTCAGATGCCACGTTTTCTGAAGCGTCCGCCTTAGCCTCTGCTTTCGGTAAACAAGTATTACGTACCTACAATGTAGGTGTTAAACTGGCTTCCTTTCCAGACTCAGCCTTGCAGTTTATCCCAAGCGTTCCCCAGCCGATCATATCCCATGTCAGTTGATAAAGAAAGGTCGCGAGATACTTGGATACTTTGAGTTCGTGTAATCACAATGACTGCAAAGCAAGGAGTCATCGAGGGAGTCCTCCCGCCACAGCTGAATGAACCGGATCTCAACACTGTCAGCCGCCTGGTAGGGGAAATCTGGCCGCCAGACTTCCCTCAATCTCTCTAACCTCCCAAACTCAGGGAAGGGGCAATTAGATCGCTCATCATAGATCATGAACCAACCGCACTCGTGGGTATTTCTGATCGTTGGCCAGGTATGCTTTGAGGTACCGGAGCATGGACATATTGTGTCTTTGAGAGCTTTCAAGGCCTTCCGTTTGTCGGTCAGGGGATGGTTGCTCGATGCCGGGAGCCCCGCCAAGTAGAAAGTTTCCAAAGAAGGAAACAGAGACAGAAATTGCCTAGTATAATCCTGCTCGTTTCATTTCTGGCACGATGTACCCGTATAACTGGTTCCAGTTCGACACTGCCATTTGCCAGTCTCACCACTCGCCATGAATTCTGTAGGAGACCATTCGCGCAGCGATCCGATTGCCAATCCCATGTTGCGAATACCTAGGAATCCTTCCACGGGTACGTTGCTTTTCCCGGAAATTTCAGCGACGAATGCTTGATCGTCAAAGCTGTCATCGAATATCATGATATCTTTGGTACCGTTGAAACGTAGTGTACAAGAAGGGTAGCCTTTCAAGCTGAGTGGCAAACGACTCCACGAGCCTCGAATATCACCCCATTGTCGAGGAAGCACACGGAACTCGAGAGTGTCTAGGAAAGCCTCGACGACCTGCAGAGCTTCAACGCAAGTTCTGGAAGCTATTATACGTAGCAGTGTGGACTGTCTCAGCGGCTCTAGATAGGACGCCACTGAATCGAGATCATCATCTTTAAAGCCTTTCACGGGTTGAAGGTATACTCGGTCGCTGCTCTCTACGCTCCGGAGAATCGCAGGCCGTGTACCGCTCCTTAACAAGTAGCGAAGAGAGAAGCGATAGGTCCGTTGAAACTCGTCCTCGAGGTAGCGAGTCAAAATCCTGAGACGAAGTTCAAGTGGTAATCTGTTGTATGGATGGAAGGTGTCTTTTGGATCTTCGTCTAATTGATCTAAGTCCAGCTTGTGGAGCATTGGCGTCGGCATGGTGGCCGTATTCGAACAGTTGACAACATCCTGGCGACAAGTGACCGCCGGTCGCGAGTCCGATATCTGGCTTATCGTTGATATTCTCTTTTCTCTTCCGCGGCAGATTTTTTGGAAGTAGCGGAACACCTCTTCAACATAAGCAGGCATCGAGTTCATGATCTTCTGGGGGTCTAACTTGCACGAACCGTCGTTATTGGCCTTGAAATGCAATGGAAGAGGGCTTGCACTCATCCCGAAGGCGATTATTCGGTCAAGCAAGTGAATTTGCAGATTGCATCGAGGATGGGAGTGTAGTGATGAGGCAGACTTCTACATTTAACCAGCGCACCCGGACATGCTGCAGGCCGCGAGCGCACTCCTAAAGGATTGGGCGTCACCAACACAATGCATCGACTCGACAAGATCATGCCGCCTTCTTGATTGGACACGAAGGATCACTCAGCACATCTGAATAGAGGATATTGTAAAGCTGGGGGTCAGTTATATCGAAGCCGTGGCCAACCCTAATCGACAGGGCATCAGAGTAAAGTTGACTACACGTCATTTTGTCACAAGTAATAGACGTACTGTTTACAAGTTTTAAGAATTCACAGGCATTCAGAAGACCTAATATTGGAGAATCTCAGAGCAATATGAAAGTGTTGACATCGAGTCGGACAATCCTTTTCCACGCTTGGCAAGGGTCGATACTTCTTCTCGCGTCCTCCATGTCTTCATCTTACTTAGACAGTCTTATGTGAATACTGAACGTGTTCCTGAGACAATCGCAGAGACTATTCATCGTGAATTATGTATTATTTACAAGCCCACGAAGGTGGTCAGAAAGGGGATCCGCCAAGAGACTGGTCCCAGACCGAATTGCGCAACCACTGTTATTTCTTCCCAGTGAAAATATGGACAAAAGCAATGCTGTTGACTGTCCTAACAACATGTTAATCCCATGTCAAGATTCAAGGCATTCAGACCATGCTCTGGCTGATCTAGACCGCGCAAATGCTTCGCAGGTTTGGCGAGCATTATTCAGACTTCGATGCAAGGATGCCAATCAAGGTCCATCAAGGCGCTGTCAAGTAAGAACTCGCTTTCATAAAACATGACCCCCCCCCCTTTTCACTAGGTATGGTCAGTATGCTTTGGCAAAGTGAGAAGAAAGGAGGTTCTCATCACGTGGGGGAAGCACCTTGCATGTTGTACGTGCAGGGGTCAGCGTCGCCAGCTCAGCTGCTCCTACCGTCACCTGCTTTCTTGCGCAACACGACTCACTGCCAAGCGGCAATATCATGACATCTTCAGGACTGGAAATATTGGAACCTGAAGTTTGCTCATTATAAAGATGGCATCTACAGCATCATTCCAGTACCGGCCGCTCCTCAACGACGATGGCATTCGGCTCATTGAGCTGGAACCTAATCCGGACCTCAATGCGAAGATCGAATGCTCTCTGATTCATACGACGTTGAATGAGTACGATCATGATCTAATTAATCATCACACAGCTCTGTCGTACGTCTGGGGAGATGCAATTACGACAACCACTGTTCTGGTCGAGGGCCTTGCATTCTTTGTTACACTCAACCTCGACACTGCTTTGCGATACTTGAGAGATCCGACGAGGAAATTTCTGATTTGGGCGTACGCCATGTGCATCAATCAGTTAGACGATGAGGAGAAGGGTCGCCAGGTCAGACAGATGCGCGATGTCTATCGGAATGCCACGCACACGATTATTGTCCTCGGAGAGCCTACCAAGAATTCAAATGCTATTCTCAGCGCTGTAAGATCCAGTTCTACGGGCAAAGGAAATCATGAAGCTCTTCCGTGGCACGACGTTCTCACTAGACCATGGTTTCAGCGGGTTTGGGTGTATCAAGAACTGTTTTTCTCTCGCGATCCGTGGGTCCGGTGTGGAAGGGCTCGAGTGCGGTGGGAGACCCTTCACAAAGCAGTTAAAGCCCTGAAGCAAGCCAGTCGGCATGTTCATCCATGGAAAGAACTCTTGATAATGGAAGAAGCAAAACAAAGAATTTCAAAGCAGTCCGATCACCGCTCGTTGAGCTTCGTTTTCAATCTTCTGGGGATCCTCGACGACCGTCGAGGTCTTGGCGTCCTGAATGCTTGAGACACGCTTTTCGCACATTGTAGCATTCTCGGACCTGCTCCGGGGACTACTCAACGAAAAGAGATTGATTGAAGTCGATTATACAAAGGACTGTATTGATGTGTATCGAGACATTGTCAAATACAGCCTGCGCATTACCAAGGATTACAGAATACTTGCATACGCCGAGGCCAATTCTTCAATGGATAGGAGCGCACCACCTGCGTGCCCATTTCCATCTTGGGTGCCGGACTGGAGTCAGAGCAAATCACTGTTTGCTCTACCGCACTTGAGAGATGTAGTGAGCTATTTGAGAAACGAAGAAAGCTTGCCCGACAATGTTTCATTGGACAAATGGGAGACGGATCTGAATGACTACTAAGGTGCTAAACCCTGGTTTCTGAGCTCTAGTCGGCTTCTACTCGGCGTAGGAGGCACTCAAGTGGGAATTCTATGTATGGTATCAGATTTGGTGACAAAACAGGATGTGTCGCTGCGGCTCGAGCTTGGCTGCATGAAAGAAGGCCAGTACGCTCACGCTACTCGTAAAGCAATGGAATCGGTCATTTTCCATCACTGGAAAGGCCGACTTGACTCTCTTATGTCCGCCCAACCTAGCAATCCTTCCTCGCCCGGCGGCGGCCATCAGCCGAAACTGAAAAGGGAAATTCACTCTTGCATCACACAGACCGAATTCGAGTCGCTGAAAGGAACTCCGGGTCAAATAATACCGTTGGGCAAATGGGAATGACTGATCCGACATCTTGTACTCCATGCCGTGTACGATGATTCTCCAGAGTACCGACACTTCCTTTGTGGGAGACGATTCGGCAAATTACAGAATGGGCGTCTTGTTCTTGTTCCAGGAAGAGCAAAGGTAGGAGATAGGATTTGCTTTTCTCGGGGGGACTTCACGGTCCCCCTTGTGCTGCGCGCATGCGAACCACTGAATGGAACCACCGAAGTTGATGCTGAATTGGAGGATGTGAAGGCTTTCAAAGGGTTCAAGAGGATTGGTCATTTCGAATTCGTGGGCGAGTGTTTCATCGATGAACTTGTCAGAAGACCAGCAGAGAGAATCAAAACCGTGCTCAATGTCAAACTTTGGCCACCGGGAATAAAAGTATTACAATGAACGCAGTATTCATCTTCTCCAATTTACACGATCGCCTCAAGAGAGGGTTTAACCTACGACTCCTTCCCCGCGCAGCTCTTTGATTTCTTCCTTACTGAAGCTCAACACATCCATTAAAACCTCATCCGTATGCTGTCCAAGCGTTGGAGGCGGCGTTCTGATCCCAGGAGTTGAGTACGAATACTTGACGGGAGTGTTAATCAATTTTATCGTCCCACATGTAGGGTGATCGATTTCCTTGACCATTCCACGGGCGAGAACTGCTTTCATTAGCACGAATACTGAGCGAGCGCAGAGATTGATGGAACTTTACCATGTTCATGAGTTAGAGTATCCATAAGATCGTTTACTTTCGCGTATGGTAAACCTGTTCCGTCGAAAATCTCAAGCCATTCTTGTGTTGACTTCGACATAGTGATCTCCTCGATCCACGGCTCCAACAGATTTCGATTCGCTACTCGAGACGAGTTCACCGCGAAGCGTTCATCATTGATCCATTCGGGCTTACCGAGTCCTTCACACAGAATGCCGAATAATCTATCAGTCCCACCACCGAAGAGGATATCGCCATCAGAGGTTTTGAATGACCGGTACGGCACGACGGATGCTGTTACACTCGTCAACAGCCGACCACAAATAATGTAAATGCTTCGGAGACTTACGATGTGAGGTTCCCCACCGTCCTGTATCCCTCTTCCCCGAAATCAGAACTGATTCCGCCATATTCGACAAAGTGGCTACTTGGCAATCACTCAAGCAGACATCTAAGTGCTGCCCCTCACCGGTCTTCGCGCGACCAAGCAGTGCAGCCATAATGCTATTGGCTGTATAAAGGCCCGTCGTCAGATCAGTCACTGCGCAGCCAACCTTGACAGGAGGACCATCACGTGTGCCAGTAATGTGCATCAAGCCCATCTCCCTGCGTCCCAAATCAACATCGCCTTCTCGAGCCGTGAAGTGATAGAAAACTTACGCTTCAACCATAACATCATACCCTGCACGATTACTGTACGGACCTGTCTGTCCATACCCCGTCACACTCGCATAAATGAGCTTCGGATTTGCCTCGCTCAAAGTCTTGAAGTCAAGTCCATACTTCTTCAACGTCCCAGGAAGATAATTCTCCACGAATACATCAGCCTTCAGAGCCAAATCTCGGATCAAGGCTGCACCCTTCTCTTCTTTGAAGGAAACGCCTATGGATTTCTTGTTTCGATTTACCTGGGATATCTGGTCAGCAGAATGTACAGAATGAGAATATAAGGAGACCCTATACTGAGAGATAGTATGCACTCTCTCCTGGCCCTGAACTGCCGTCTAGATGTGGTGCATAAGGTGGTCCCCACTGTCTTGTATCATCTCCTCTTGTTGGATGCTCGATCTTCAGAACTTCTGCCCTAGATGATCACCTGTATGAGAACATCATCCATAATCCTGAATCTTCAACAATCAAAGACCAAAAGCTGCTCACCCAAGATCTCCCAATATCTGCGTGCAATATGGCTGTCGCACGTGATCAGTTTCTGACGCCTCGATTTGCCCAATGCGTGGAAATACTCACCCCAGCCAAAACCCTCGTCAAATCCAATATCCTTGTTCCCGAAAGCGGCAATGTTGGTGAGTCTGGGGGCGAGGAAGAAGAAGAAAATGTCCGTTTCGTCAAGGAACTTGGGCGTGCTGCCTGGCGGCAGATTGGACTGCCGAGGCATATTCTGGTCGTGCTTCGCAGCATCGTGATCTATGATTTTCACTGCGGGTAGATATATATCTATGGACAGGAAGCAGCGAAGGAAGTCTATAACGTTTCTGATGTCCAGACTGAGTGAGTGGTGGTGCTGTCAGGTACCGATCGCTTGGAGACGTCTGGGGTTGCCGAGAGCCAGCCGGATTGGGATGTGGGGCTTGTGGCTTTATGTAATGACCACACATGTTTGTAGTTCTCTCATCGTCTGGGAGTCACAATACAGTCATCGTGTTGAATGGAGTTCATTCAAAAATAAAAGTTGCCACAGCATTGACTATCTTCTGAACCTTAAGAACACATCTTCCAATTGTATGAAGAATTACTTACTGAGCCGAGCTGGGCCCCACATCTCGACCTTTCTATCACCAGCAAAGACAGCTCTGAGAGATGGTTGTGTCAATGACAAGAATTTACAGATTATCATTTGAGATATATACAATCAATCTCGTGTAGTGATTATAGACTCGAACGCCTCGTTCTGTCCTCCCAAACACCTTGCAACATCTCCCCCAACTTACAAACCTTCTCCCACCTCATCTCCAGCAACATCTTTCCCCTCCCTTCCCTAAACTTGTCATCGTATCCTTTGACACTAGACCAGCTCAGTTTCTCATCTGGTCCAATAACTAGCACTTCTTTCTCGCCTTTTTGCCTGTCCCAGCCTTGGCCATAGGTGAAGTTGATCCAGACAGCTGCCATTTCCTTGCCGAGTCTCTCGTGTCCAGCATTTAGCTCAGGGAAGTTCTGCAGCAGGTATGCTACATCTAACTCGTGGGAGGCGAGGCCTCTAAATGTACCTTCGAGAGGGTTTCGCTGAGATTCGTCAACGAATATGCTTCGAGGTCTTGCTTGGAAGTGGGTGGGTGCGTGCTCTCTTACCTGATGGAAATGATATCGGAAACACTTCTCTCTTTTCCAACCCTCCACAGTCTTCAAGACAGGAAAGTAAAACCTCAGATCCGAAGACAGCTGTTGTAATCCCGAGTACTGCTTTTCTGGAGTTATGTTTTTAGAAAGCCCGTAAGAGTCAAGGAATCTTTTACTTTCTTCTGCAGTGCAGGACGCGGCGAGAGAGTCGTGCAATTTCGCCATGATGTCCGGATTGTCCATGATGCGGGCTTTGAGTACGGTTCCCTATTTCTGTTAGGAATTCTATTGGGAACCACGAAGGAGATACTTACGTCCTGAGCCACGTCCCCAATCAAAATCTTCTCGCACCACTTCGGCCGCCCAGCTGCACCCCCCTTTTCAGACAACATTCCTAGATTAACCTCTTCGGGTATGTACTTTCCATCCAGACAGGGACTCCAATTTTGAAACATAGGCAACCTCTTGACTATCTCATCGACACTCATCTCATACATGGCTCGGCTTCGCTCTTTCGGAGTCAGTTTCTCGAGACCAAGAAATTTGAAGTTCGCAGCGCAGTGACTGTTTTGCCATTTCATCCGCCGTGGTTTTCGGAGCGTGCTCTCGCCGGACATGATGATTGCTTGATTAAATAATGGTGGGGTGTTGACGAGCAGCAGCGTCGAGATACAGACTTCGATGCGTTAGAGATTCTTATTTTGAGGTGCTTAGGGTTTTGTACTTCCTCCTGCAGATTCGCCTGCTGCTGTGATCCTTTTTGGGTTACCCCCAAAACCTGCAATATTCTTCTGTACCTGGTGTGATTGTGAGAAGACGTTTTATGTTCCGAGAAAAGTGCTCATACCCATCGGAAAGCACATGCTTGGTCTTTAAGTGCGTAGTTGCCTCGCAGACCCAGCTCATCTGAAGCCAGAAACCCAAATATTCCCAAGCGATAACTGTAACATCAGAACAATTCAGTACCAACCTGAATGTGAGACTTACTTGATTGAAACTCCAATGACTGGCTTTCCAATTTCAATGGACGTTTTCACAAGCCTCTCCAGATCTGAGTTTACGTCAATATCAAGAACATCCAATCTGCACAAGACCTACCATACTGCGGCCAGCAACTGCTTCCAATTGAAAATCCTCCTCTGTCTGACATGAGCCGGAACCCTCATAATGAGATCGCAAACATACCCATGCACCCTGCCAGTCATCAGTCTCGAGTCGCACAATGCATACTAGGAATATGTACCAGACGAAAACAGGCAGTCCATCCTCAGCATCCACCCCCTTTGGGACTGTCACGACCAAGTTAAGACAGCCCAATTCATCCGTCTCTGTATTTTCATTCTCCAGTGCCACATTTCCCACAAGAGAAAGATCAAAAGCATGACCTCCCGGATGCTGCGGACATGAAGGTCCATGTCTTGTGGCATCGAATTCCTTTCCGTCTTCATTACCACTTGATGGCTCATTGAGTAATACCGGGTCCTGCCATCTTCCGGGTAATCGTGCGTACTTGAGGCCACGGTATTGCACTGTCTTTCCATCATCCGAGATCCTACCCCGCATCTGGCCGAGAGTTGGATGGTTGAGAGCCATGTTCACTTTCCCAGTCGATGGCCAGTCCCCAGGTCTTCTCACGAGCGCGATAAAATGTTGAGATGCTTATGGCCTTGCTGCAGCTTCGACAGCTTTCATCGAAGTCAACTTTGACAGTTAGAGCTTCAATGTCGTCACCCCCACTCCTGTTGCGCATCCAATGGTGAAAGAACGGTTACCAGCCCCACCCCAAATTCAGGTACATCCTGCCAAGCTGTTTACCCCGCACAAGCCGCAGGTCAGCAACTCCAACTCCCTAAAGCCCCTGTAGACATGCCCCGCTATCGGCCATCCTCCACAACTCTGCAGCTCCAGCTCACCGTGAAGCTCTCGTGGGGCTGGAGTGGGAGGTGCAGCTACGCTTGTATCACATTCGGAGAGAAAACTTCAGAAATATGTAGCATTCTGACAATTTTGGACTTTTGTCTGATACTGACGGACCACCATTTCCAAAATGAGGCACACAAGATTATTAGTGACGAGGATACCTCACTCCCGCCGGGAGTTCTCCTCTTCCAGTGCTAGGAGAGCCATTAACAAAATATGCGACTCCGCCCAGGAAGCGATCAAAGACATGAAAGGCAGCACTACGCTGCTGGTCGGTGGATTTGGATTCTCTGGCGTCCCCAATTCCCTCATCAATGCCTTGAGAGATAGGAAGGATTTGCAAGATTTTACGGTTGTGTCGAATAATGCTGGGATGCCGGGTGTTGGGCTAGGTTCGTAGTCCACTTTTGATCCTAATTAGAGAATGATTTGCTTACGATTGAAATTTACAGGGCAGTTACTAGAGACGAGGCAAATCAGCAAGATGATAGCTTCTTTCATCGGAGAAAACAAGGCGTTTGAGAAAATGTACATTTCTGGGGACTTGGCCCTGGAACTTACACCTCAGGGGACAATGGCTGAGAAGTGTGCCGCGGGCGCTGCTGGTGTACCTGCTTTCTATACTCCTGCTGCTTATGGAACAATTGGTAAGTCTTTGCCATTCTCACTCCACCAAAGTAAAGTTTTGATTTGGTCGTGTTAATATTCTAACAGTGCAAACTGGCGAGCTCCCTGTCCGCTACAACTCCGATGGCACCGTGGCTGTCATGTCCAAACCCAAAGAAACCCGCGAATTTAATGGCAAAGCATACGTAATGGAAGAGTCCATTTTCGGCGATTATGCATTCGTCAAAGTCCACAAAGCAGACCGAATGGGCAACTGCACATTCCGACTCGCACAGAATAACTTCAACGAGGCAATGGGCAAGAATGCAAAGGTAACGCTGGTGGAAGCAGATGAGATTGTGGAGGTTGGGGAGATTAAGCCGGAGAACGTGCATTTACAAGGTGTATATGTCACGAAGGTTATTAGGAGTACGGAGGAGAAGAAGATTGAGAAGTTGACTTTCAAGAAGAATAAGGAGGATTTGAAGGATGCCGGTATGTTTACAATTTCTCCCCCTCCTCACAACTCGCATTCCCGCGATACAAGAATTAATACCAAATAGTGGCTGTATCCAACACCACAAGTCGCGAACGCATCATCAAGCGCGCAGCCCAAGAATTCACAGACGGAATGGTCGTCAATCTCGGTATCGGCATGCCACTCATCACACCTGCTTTCCTCGAGCCCGGGATCGAAGTCGTCCTCCAATCCGAGAATGGCATCCTTGGTATGGGCGGATATCCTGAGCCTGGTAAGGAAGATCCAGATTTGATCAATCCTGGAAAGGAGACGGTCACACTTGCGCCTGGTGCATCGTTATTTGGAAGTCATGAGAGTTTTGGTATGATTCGAGCAGGGAGGGTGGATCTGACTATGCTGGGTGCTTTGCAAGTAGGAATGTATGGTGGTACGTATACTCAAATTTAGGCACTTACGGGATTCCGTTGACGAAGAAATCCAGATCTCGCCAATTTTATGCTTCCCGGAAAAGTCAAAGGTATCGGCGGAGCAATGGATCTCGTCGCCAATCCCGAAAAGACCAAAGTGGTAGTAACAATGGTATGTATCGTCCCCCCATTCTTCTCAATCTCCGTTGTATCGTCACTAACAATCACCAGGATCACGTCGACAAGAAAGGCAACCCCAAGATTCTGAAGCGTACGTACTTCACTACTCCATCCTCCCTCGCTATACCAGAAACCGTCAAGCGGCATGTAAACGCCCAAATCTAACTCTGAGATACAGAATGTACATTTCCATTGACAGGGCAAAAATGCGTGTCGAGAATTATCACTGAACTTGCTGTGTTTGATGTTAGCCCCACAGAAGGTCTGACATTGATTGAGGTCGCGGATGGTGTGAGTGCGGAAGATGTCAAGGCGAAGACGGAGGCGCCATTTAAGGTTTCAGAGGACTTAAAGACGATGCCTGCGTAGAAGATCGACGTAGATATAAGTACCATACAACAATGATATCAGGCGCAGTACTTCCCGTACCTTATCGTGAATGGGCTTCTGTGGAAGTCCTGCAGGCTCCTGTTGAAACGCAGCAATGTATCGCGTCCACCAATACTTTTCAATATGATACAGTATCTGTTCTTCACATTCACAAAAGGCGAAACTCTTCATTGTGGCGAAACTACAGACAATTGGCTTTCAATTTTTGTTAATTGCTTTATGAATGATTTACAGCCGCACAAGACTCCTCAATGAAGCCTCTCAATAGAGTTCATGAACGATGTTGATCACTACCTCATGTTAGCATTGCCGCTGAGAACATTCGGTGGCTAACTTACAATTCTGGAAGTCTGGGTGCTCCTTCCCACCCACCAAAGCATGCAACGCAATCGGCTCCTCCTCTCCTGGTGGGACCTTGTACTGCAAGAAGAAAAATTAGCATCACGACTCCACTCCTTTGTATATCATCATTAAAATACCTCAGTTAAGCTTGTCTTGTGTCCCAGCTCCTTGACTAAGCCCGCAATAGCCTGACTCACAACCAACGAATCCTTCTCATCACTCCCCTCACTTGTCTTACCAATATACGGCACAATCCTCGCAATCATCTTCGCCTCCTCCGGTTTCGTCTTTGCCTTCAACGCCACCACAGGCGCTAAAGTCAGACAACTTGTAATTCCATGAGGGATGCTGTAAGTAGCACCCAGCGCATGGCCGATACTATGGCTCAGTCCCACACCCCCTGTATACAGAAATGGGAAGAGCGCCGCGTAGCATGCTAGGAAGAGCTTTTGTCGGACATCGGCGTCGGTTGGGTTTGATTTTGACTGTGGGAGGTAGGTGAACAGATCGCGAATTGCTTCGAGAGCGAGGCGTTTTGTGGGGATCTCGGAGGCGAGGGGGTGGTATAGGAGTTCTACTGCGTGATCGAGGGCGCGGATCTGGAGTTTGTTAGGACGAGGATTTTGGCTCTGGCGAAAAAGCGGACTTACACCTGTGCTTGTCCAGAGATTTGTTGGTGTGTACAAGGCAATGTCTCCGTCATACACAACGACTAGATTCGCCAGTGATGAGCTTCAGTCTAAGTGCCGGAGATTGTTTATACCTTTAGGAACTAGCTCCGGATTGCTAACCGCAATCTTCTTCTTCTCTTCCGTGGTAAAGCCAGCGTTCTGCGTCGTTTCCGCCACACTCAGCGTAGTGGGAACGGCGATACTTGGTATCCATTTCCCGGTATCTTCATGAATTTGATATACAATTGCTTTCGCACTGTCAATTGGAGAACCGCCACCGATGGATATCAAAACGTCGGCTCCGGCGCTTTTGACGAGGTCTGTTGCTTCGCGGATTGCTCCAATTGGACTGGAAGATGACTTCAGCTTCGAAAGCTTCGAAAAAATTCTTGCTCTTTTAATATATGAGATATTGGTAAACGTACGCATGTTGTCCAATCTTGTTGAAAGTTCCCACATGAGATTTCCCCAGACTCGCTTCTGCATCTTTGATCACTGGCGTTCTTGTACTGAGAGATTGGCCCGTCACAATAAACGCTTTTGTTGCTCCAAGCTTCGCGATGACTTCATCGAGCTTCTTTGCAGTTCCTTTGATCAATTAGCACACGTACCAGAGCTCTTTTCTGAAGTTTCAAGCTCACCTCGACCGTATATCATAAATTTGATAGGAGATGCGGGGTAACATCCTACAAGCGAACTGTCGACTTGACCTCCTTGATTTGCGAAGAAAGACATGATGAATTGACGTTTTTTCTGGGGGAAGTGAATGCTGCAAATCTCCAAACACTCAATGACGACTCTTGATATCAAATCCCCTCGCTCGGAACAAGGCTGATGCTGATAAATCTTCAGCCGTATGCCGGCGTTCGAGCTCCCTCTCCAAAAATGCCGTGTGGGGTAGATATTGCCCCACCCACGTGATGCCCCTCCTTAACCGAGCCCCTGAATTCCATTGGACCAAACCTTGGTCACTGCATACGACTGCATGAGAGCAGGAGCTTCCAAAATTGTGGTCATAGGCCGACTACGGATCTTGGTGTAGTTTCGTCGTTTCATAGCTGATTTGTGCTTTCCCAGCAAAGATGGCGAGCATCAGATCAGCAGCGAGGAAACTGTCGCAAAAAGCCGCAAATGATGTTGTTGTTTTGGCCGCGGTCAGAAGTCCAGTTACACGAGCTTTCAAGGGAGGCTTCAAAGATGCGTGGCCGGAGGATATCTTGGGTCCAGTGAGTACAGGGTTAATACTGGACTTGCAGTCAACTGAGCTCAAAATAAATATCTCTGACACTGACCAGGTAATGAGCGAATCTGTTCGACGAGCCAACGTCCAACCCAGCGATGTTAATGATGTCCTCATCGGTAATGTCCTCGCAGAACTTGGCTTTGCAAAGACAGGTCGGATGTGTCTCAATCACGCCGGTTTCCCAAACAGCACGACCTTTCACACCGTCAACAGGCAATGCTCCAGCAGCTTACAAGCTATCACTCACCTTTCTCACGCCATCATGGCTCGCCAAATCGACGTCGCATTAGCTGGCGGTGTCGAGAGTATGTCTAGGAATTACGGGTCGAGGGGTGTACCACAGGATGTTTCTCCGCGATTAAGAAACTCACATGTGAAGGATGCGAGAGATTGCTTGATGCCGATGGGCATCACGAGTGAGAATGTTGCGGAGAGATATGGGATAGGCAGGAGGGAGCAGGATGAGTTTGCGTTGGAAAGTCATAGGCGAGCTCTGGAAGCGAGGGAAAGTGGACATTTCGACAAAGAGGTTGTGCCAATCACGGTGACTTCAAAAAATGCTGAGACCGGTGAAGAGAGTGAGACTGTGGTTGCGAGGGATGATGGGATCAGAAGCGGATTGACTTTAGAGAAGCTCTCGGCACTGAAATCAGTTTTCAAGCCTGAGGGCGGAAGCACGGCTGGGAACTCGTGAGTGTGCTGCTCTTTCTGAAAACTTTGACTGACAGTATATAAGTTCCCAGATGTCGGACGGAGCTTCGGCTACCATCCTCGCACGCCGATCTTGGGCAGAAGAGCGTGGCCTAAAACCACTTGGACGATTCGTTGGCACTAAAGTGGCAGGATGCGCGCCAGACGAGATGGGCATTTCTCCCATTTTCGCTATACCAGAATTGTTCAAATATACCGGTATCGATGCTAAAGACATTGATGTTTTCGAGCTGAATGAAGCATTCGCTAGTCAGAGTTTGTATTGTATCCAGAAATTAGGGCTGGATATGGAGAAGGTAAATCCGAATGGTGGTGCAATTGCCATTGGACATCCGACAGGAGCTACGGGAGCAAGACAGGCAGCAACGTTGTTCAATCAGTTGGCAAGGAGTGATAAGGAGGTTGGTGTTATTAGTATGTGTGCAAGGTATGTTTAGTTTGTCGCTTTGAGAAAGAACTTGCTGACGATTTTAGCACTGGCCTTGGTGTTGCCTCATTATTTATACGGGAGTAGACTAGAGATCTTGGTAATTGCGAGAGGTGGTATTATTACAATCAGACAACATCAGCATGATTCCAAAACTTGCTACTGGGAAAATCACGTTGTGCTTAGAGCAGCCAGCTGTTCTGGCCTCCCACTTGCAAGTTTCTCAACTTCATCAACCTCACAATTCGCAGCCCTTCGTTGTTGTTTAGATAGATGCCCAAAAAAATCAATCGAATTTCTCATAACGCTATGTCATAGGTTGCCCTGATCTCAGAACGTTCTGATCTCACTTCCATTTCCCGACATCCCACAACTTCAGATTGATGTGGGCTGTAGCATACCCACATGAACCACATCACGAAGCCCGCAATTAGTTACAGGCATCATTACGCCACTCTAGGGAAGTATTCCGACGGCTTCGGGGTCTCCCCCTCACTAACGGGTGCCATTCCTCATCGACTTTAGCGTTGACCCTCCCCGCATTGGCGTTTTCAGGGGAGCTTCGTCCCTGAAGCATCGTTACCTTCAGCCCCACACTCCCACATCCAGCTCCAAATCAGCAAAGAAAAAGTACAGCATTGTGAACGCGTCTGGCAAGGTACAGTCTTACTTTCCTGGTCGTGGGACAGATCTTTTGGTCCTGATCTATAGCAGATCTTCATGCTTGATCCAATCTTCACATCCCTGCCAGATTCAATGTTCCTCTGAAATTTCAGATTTTGTTAATTTTGAGCTTCATTGGTTGGAAATCCCATCTCATGCTTCACCCTCATCCCGATCTCGGACGAAGAACCTCACAACAACATGCTCGCATCTCGAGCTTTCTTCCGCATCGCCCTGTCAAGGCCAAAACTATCGATCGTTTCGAGAATAAACATCCAAAGAAATATGGGGTCAGTCAGTGCAATCGATTCGAGTATCTTCCGGTCTTTGTTTGGGACGGAGGAGATTAGAAAGGTAGGTTACAATTAGACGTCTTAGATCGATCTATCTTTACCATCCACAATTTAAATCATTGATATTGATGATTTTAGGTCTTCGACGACAAAGCCTACATAAACCGCTGTATCGACGCCGAAACAGCACTCGCAAGAGCACAATCACAATGTGGCGTAATCCCCTCTCACATCGGCTCCGCCATCACAACCAGCGCGGTGAGCTCCAAACTCGACCTCGATAAACTGGCCCGCGAGACAGAAATCGTTGGATATCCGATCCTGCCTCTCGTTACGCAATTAGCAGCAATGTGTGACGAGGAAGCTGGACGATATGTACATTGGGGAGCTACGACACAGGATATCATGGATATCGCGAGCGTATTACAGATGAAAACAGGACTTGACATCGTTGAGAGGTTACTGGGCGATGTGAGCAAGAGTTTGGAAGTGCTGGCAGAAAAGTATAAGGATACGCCTATGGCTGGACGGACGCATCTGCAGCATGCGCTGCCGGTCACGTTTGGTTATAAATGTGCTGTTTGGCTATCAAGTCTGCAGAGACATCAAGAAAGACTTAAGCAATTACGGCCTCGAGCTCTATTAGTCCAATATGGAGGTGCGGCAGGAACTCTTGCTTCACTTGGAAGTGGTGATGATGGATTGAGAGTCAGGAAAGAGCTAGCGAAAGAGTTGAATTTGGTCAATCCCTCGATAACATGGCATGTAGCACGCGATGGCGTTGCTGAAATCGTCAATTTCCTCGCACTGGTGGGAGGATCTCTTGGAAAGCTAGCCCTCGATCTCATCATCATGTCTTCGAACGAGCTCGGTGAGGTATCAGAACCATTCGTTCCTCACCGCGGAGCTTCCTCGACAATGCCACAGAAACGAAATCCCATCTCTAGCGAAGTTATTCTCGCCGCATCCAAAATCCTTAGATCCAATGCCAGTCTGGTACTGGATGGCATGGTTTCTGATTTCGAGCGAGCCTCTGGACCTTGGCATTTGGAATGGGTGGCTATTCCTGAAAGCTTTGTTATTGCAGTCGGTGCATTGCATCAAGCTGATTTTGCTTTGAGTGGCTTGGTCGTCAATACTGAGCAAATGGGAAAGAACCTGAGATCTACGCAAGGTCTTATCGTTGGTGAAGCTGTTATGATGGGCCTTGCTCCATATCTAGGAAGAGGAAAAGCTCACGATGTTGTCTATGAAGCTTGCAAAGAGTCAATTGAAGGAGCTGGAACACTTTTCGATTGTTTGGTGAAGAAGAAGGCGGTTACGGAGTCTCTAGATGAGGAGAAGCTCAAAGCTCTTTGTGACCCATTCAACTACCTGGGAGCCTCTCAGCAGATGGTTGATGATGTCTTAGCCCTTAGAACATAATAAACAAAGCTTCATCTGATGATCTGCCTTGTCTCACTACCGAAGAAACGCCACAATATATTTCTCTTCCTTCGTTCCCTCCCAATATGCAAATCACATGTCCACACATCCACACCTGCCAAAAGTACTCCTAAGACCAGAAACCCTAATTACCCCAACTATCCCTCCAATCACCCCCTCAGCTCAAACATAACCACGCGTCCACTCACCAGCCAAGCTCCCCACCAACAGCCAGAAGTCTCGCGAATCCAGTACCGCACAACTCAAAACATGCGAGGCGACACAACGATGCTCCCGACCCGGCTACATCGCGTCCTGATGCCGTGGGGCTGGATAATCGTACCGCTTACCTTACGAGCTACCGCGAAGACCCCCTACCTACCCCACAAAGACCAACCCAGCCCGCCACCTGAGCTATGCAGCCAAAACAGCTTTGCCCCACCACCCTATATGAATGCCACTAGCGGGTGAGAGCTCGATTGATTGCTGTGTATCGACTAAGCAGAGAGTGGTATTTCTTTGGGGAAGAAAGACACTAAGATTTTCTGATATCAAGAACTTCTGAATTTGTCTTCAAGTGTTTGGATCTGACTTCCTTCAACATCGTTTCAAATCTTTCACTGTGCAGACATTTTTAAGCAGCTTCACCCCAGCTTACCAAAAGCTGGTATCGAATTGCACAAGCGAGACGAGCGAATGGGCGAAGTCTCAAGAACAATGTCGACTGCTTCGGAAGATAGCTATGTCCTTCTCCCACGGGAACCTCTAACGGATCCACGTGCAACATTTCACTACACGGATTTGCAACGTAGCAAGCCTACCAGAGAGAATGATCCATATGAGTATATGGCTGGATTTGGAAATCGATTTCAGGTATGGTTAAAAGTCTTTGCCAGATTCAAAGTTGAATATAGCTAATATGCTACTCAGTCAGAAGTCATTCCCGGTACCCTCCCAGCAGGCCAGAACAACCCCCAAGAAGTTCGATTTGGACTCTACACCGAAGGCATAACATACTCTGCCTTTGCAGCTCCCAGACAGGAGAACAAAAGTACATACATGTACAGGATTCGACCAGCCGCTGCACACAGTAAGTCTCTGCCACTGCACACATCTCCAATTCCCATTAGCGAAGAGACTGAGCTCCTTTCGTGAAGCTCGGGCTGGAAGGGAACATTTGGCTGACTTCATTTCAGATGGCTATCATCCCATTGAATCTCCAGCAACGATAGAGAACTGCTTCCTCTCTTGCAACCCAAAGATCAGCACCCTTCCACAACAAGTAGAATGGACTCCCTTCCCGAGTAAGTTATTCCTCTCACACCATCACAACTCTTCTCTCTCCAACCGCAATCAAAACTAACCTCTCTCCCTCCCACACAGTCCCCCCACCCTCCCAACCAACCGACTTCATCGACGGCCTCCACACCCTCTGCGGCTCTGGCGACCCCAACCTAAAAGAAGGCATCTGCCTCTCCATCTACACCCTCAACACCAGCATGCACAACCGTGCCTTCTGCAACACCGACGGCGACATGCTCATCTGCCCACAAGAAGGCAACCTCGACGTCCAAACGGAATTCGGTCTCATGTTCGTGCAACCCGGCGAGATCTTCGTGATCCCTCGCGGTGTGCGGTTCCTGATCCGTCTCGCTCCACAATCATCAAACACCAACCCAACTCCTGAAAACGAGAAGGTGGAAGGTGCGAATCCCGGAGCGAGAGGGTATATCACGGAGATTTGGGGGTCGAGTTGGGAGTTGCCGGATTTGGGGCCGATTGGTGGTCATGGGTTGGCGAATCCGAGGGATTTTTTGGTTCCTGTGGCGCATATTGATGAATTGGAGGAGTTGCATGCTAACTGGGAGGTGGTGTGTAAGTTGAATGGGAAGTTGGAGGCGATTGGGCAGGATCATAGTCCGTTTGATTTGGTGGCTTGGCATGGGAATGTGGTGCCTTATAAGGTGAGTTTCGTTGACTATGTTTTTGCTCTCTGTTCGATACCTCGTGTTCGCCTGTGGTGTTGTTGCGATCAAGTTGCTGTTAGACGCCTCACGGACTTTGTTGTGTTGATGTGGGGCTTTAGCGAGCTCATTTCAGGGGCTGGGCTGGCTCCTTTCACTCTCCTGTGTTCTTCATATCCAATGAAAGGAGATTGTACTGACAACTCCTAGTACGACCTCACCAAGTTCAGTTCCCAAAACAGCACCAGCATCGACCACACCGACCCCAGCATCAACACCGTCCTAACCGCCAAATCCTCCTTCCCCCACGTCCCACTCTGCGATTTCCTCTGGTTTGGACCCCGCTGGGACGCAGCCGCCAACACGTTCCGCCTACCTTACTTCCACCGCAACTCAGCGAGTGAGTTCTTGGCTTGTTTGTATGGGAATGGGTTGGGGAGGAGTGATGATTTCAAGCCTGGTGGGGGGAGTTTTGAGGGGGGACATACGCCGCATGGTTAGTTTCCTTCTTTTTTTCTACTCTCTTTTAGGATCTGCGGATTGGATGGGAGACTCCTAGAATGCTCTATTCCTCCTAGAAAGAAGCATGCTGATGTGACGGATAGGTGGCAACAACGAAGGCTACGTCAACGAAATGAAGATCCAAAAGAGCGAGCCACGCAAGATTCTCGAGAGTATGTCGCTTTCCTCCCTTCCTCTCTTCCCCCTTCCCCCTACACTCTCGCCGCTCCCACTTTCCCCAATCAATCTCTAATATCCAACAGATCAAATGACGATAATGATCGAATCCTCCCGCACCTTTCTCTTCACCGAATGGGCGCGCACAGGGTGCGGAACCATGCACGTCGAAGGCACCGACCCTCGCGCTTGGGATAGGCTACCCGATAAGTTCTCTTCGTATCCGGGGATCAAGGAGTTGTTGCAGAGGGTCAAGGATGATAAGAAGGCGGAGAGGGAGAGGGTCGAGTATTATCATGATCCGAAGATTGGAAGGTTTGTTTAGATGAGATGAGATGATGGGGAGATGGTGGGAATGGGGAACGGGAAATGGGGTGTGGGGATGATGATATGGATATGGATATGGATATGGCACACTTTCTCTGCCTTTGTGTTTTGGCCTTTCATATATGCTGTTGCCTTCTTTTTGTTATCCAAGTTTTTGCTCTCTGAAGACATTCCTTTTTGCGCTTCTCGTAAACTTCCTGCCTGCTTTGTCTAGTCGGGCAGGGGGTGACAGGCTGCTAGGAATCTTTAGTCACTCTGTTGATTCGTTACTTGATGTTTGATATTTGTTTGATGGTTGTCAGCAATACAGACTTATACATAAATAACGTACATAACCCCCTCTCAATACCAAATTGTCAAATCTTCACCATGTATCTAGTCAGTCAGTCAGTCAGTCAGTCAGTCAGTCACCAAATTACTCAGTCAGCTAGTCTACAAGCTGTAACGAAGCTACCACTTCTCTTATCATATTTAATCATTTTCACCTCATCTCATGACTCAACTTCTGGTAGGGGACCAAAGTCTTGGTTGTGAGAAAGATCAAAAGATGAAATTTGAATTTTGAATTTTATTGCCCGCCCCGTCCTTCATGAAAGTCAAACCCGGATGAACCCAACCCAGTCGATATATACGCCCAACTTCCTAGCTATCGTGACAAGACACCACATCGTGACGTAAGGACCATAAACATAGACTGTCATAAAAACATCCTTTCTCCTGTTTCTCGCTACCAGCTTTCTGATATCCCATCTGCACGCCTCGACCACTCCCTTCCCTTCTTCCCCTCCTTGCCTCTTTTTATCCCCCACCCATCTCAACATCCACCAACGCATCACTCATAATCCTCAAAACCTTACTATACTGACTAATCCTAACCCTCCACCTCCCAATATCCTCCAGCAACCTCGCATAATCCAGCAGTATCCTCCTCGCAGCCTCATACCCAGGACGATGGATAACGCCATCGAAGCATATCCCGCCGCCGTTGCGTATGAAATTGACCGCTGCGTCATCCGTCGCTTGGTTGTTCATGTTGTGAAGATTCATGCTGTTCGCATCAGGAGAAGTAGCGCCCAACCCCTCACCACCAACAACACTCCAATCGACATCATCGATGAGATCGAATCCCAAGCCGGAACCAGCACCCGTGTTCGCAGTCCCGGAATCAGATTCCGGTGGAACCATAAATACGTATAGTCCGAGGATGAGTGCAGAGATGAATAATCCAGTCGAAGCATGGAACGGATCACCATCCGACGCCCTCCGATTCGACATCAGCTTAAACGTCTGCGCAGCATGTAGACACGCCCTTCTCGCACTCGGCGTCTGCGTCCACACAGCAATATCATCAAGCGCCTGTCTCGCAGCTGGGGCACCCGCACAACCAGCTCCCATCTCGAAGAGTCGGATGTCGGAGGTGAGCATGATGCAGGTGTTGTGCCAGAGGACGATACAGTTCGGATTCATGGATGTGAAGAGCTGGTCGTAGGATTTCATGACGTGGATGACGAGGGATTTGGTTTGTTTGGCGCGGGGGTCGAGGTCGTAGGTTAGGGCTGGGACGAAGTATTGTTCGTCTGCGCGACGGTGGCAGCCTGACAACAGGCGGTGGAAGTCGTGAGAAATGCGGAGGCGGATTATGCTGAGGATGCCGTGCATGGCGAGGGGTTCGAGGGTGTTGTTCAGGTCGGGGAGCGTGAGGTTATCGTTGGAGAGGGAGACCATTGGCATGCAGATTTGGTGACGGGTTGCGGCGAGATGGGCCCATTTTGTTGCGGTGGTTGCTTGGAAGAGGGCGGCGTCGCAGGGGAGAATGACTTGTATGTTTTCTGTCTGCATGATGGGACTTGTATGGAGCATTGCTGAGTACCAGGTATCGACCATAGTTAAGGAAACGATCAACCTGTGATCTTAGAAGGGTTCTGTGAGCAGAGAGATGGAGCCTACCTCTTGGCACATTCTATCCTGCTCCATGCTTTCCATCTAGCTTCTAGATCTGATATTTGACCAAAGAACGCGTCATTTAATGGCTGACCGTCATTGGCATTAAATAGCCCGTGTTTTTGGGCGGTCTGATTGTCAGCGAGGGTTACAACGTATTGCCGATAGAGCTTACCATAATGACGTTTGCATAAAGCATCTGACACTGTGACTGGTGGTATTTTTGCTGCAGATGTTAGCTTGAAAGACCGATTGCTGTGAGAATATACTTACTCCCATCATTTCAGTCAGATTGAGGATCAAAACAGCGCTTGCTAAACTCGACATCTGATCTATACGACTCCGATCTCCAGAAAGTGACGGCATAAGCTCAATAGAAACCTGCTCCAGTGCTTTCTGTTCATTGTTAGTAAAATTTCAGCTGATCTGAGATTGTCAGACTCACCGAAAATGTCTGTCTAACAAAAGCTGTCGCTCCTTTCGTCTGAAGTATCGTCAATCCTATCAGACACATAATAAACAGAATCGACGTCGGAGCCGTCTTCGGACAGAAAGTAGGAGTATGGATGAACGGCATCAGAGGATGAAATTGGCGAAAATAAAGGTCCAATCCAATATCGAATATTTCCGCTGGTGGAAAGTTGGATGATAACGGTGCATCGTTCACCACGGATGCTGCCTGCCCTGCAGACCTCGATTCTGAGGGGGAAGAGAAATTCTCTGGTGAACCAAACGCTGCTGCTGGAGTCTGGTCACTCGAAACATGTGTGATGGTAACAAACATCCTCTGTAGTCTTTCCCTACAGTCCTCATCCAAACCCCAACGAGAGCCACACTGCCGATTCTGTTCCATAGCTTCTGGTGACAAATTTCCGTTTGAGAAGAGATTATCCTCCGCTTTCAACACGGCATCCCACCAAAGAGTAGGCATGAGACGAAGTGGATTACTATGTCTATTCGGCCAGCAGCGTTCTACCTTGGCAAAACGCTCATTGGGTATGAGTGTACTGGGCGAACTCGGATTCCTCACTGACGCCGGTTCATCCGATGCTGTGAGAGACGATCCCCTCCTTACACCAGTAATCTGACTATTCGCACTCCCAAAATCCTGTAAATTTCCTGGATGTAGATGTGATTCGAGGTCGAATTGATCGAACCATGTTTGTAGATCCTGCGGCATAATTGACACATCCGGAGCCATTCCCCCCATATCTGGTGATATCTGATCCTGCATGCCATTCAAACGAGCAGAGTATATATCTTCTCCAAAGTTGAATCTCGAAGATGTGTTGGGGGAAGGACCAATATTCTGAAAGTTCGAATCTGGTTGTGCAGGCCTGGTATCAAAGTTGACGTCTGGATGCGAGACATGGTTATTATTCGGCATCTCCAGAGTCCAACTTGGAGCAGCACTCATTTCTGGCAGGGCAGCATTCCCCGGGTCCGTCATTACAGCATCCATTGTTCCATTATCCCATTTCTGTTGTGAGGCCAGTAGAGCAAGGTGATCGAGGCCGGAAGGTAACCCGTTTGAGTTCGGTCGAGGGAGATGGTCTTCCAGCGAGGGATCAATGACAGATGGTGTTGCGACCACTTGACTCTGCCTCCGCACATTTTGTGTTACTTGGTTATTCTCGGAGGATGCCACGGGGGGCTGGTTCGTATTCGAAGCGCCATTCACTTCTATATCTCCTTCTGATGAACTCTTCTCGACTTCTTCGCCGACAATCTGGGGGTGGTTCTTTAGATGGCGGATCAAGACATCACTGGTAGAGATCAGTACTTTTACACCAGACTAAACAAAGGTATGAATAATACCTTCTCGAGAAGCTCTTCTGACATCGCGGACATGTGTAAGGTCTCTCTCCAGTATCTAATCGATCCAGAATTAGTATTTGTCAACGCAAGCAATTCCACCTTCATTAACAGTCCCCCACCCCGGGGAATAACAAGACACATTTCACATACGGGACCTCTGATGGCGCTTCAAGTGCTCTGCCTTGGAAAACCTCCTCTCACAATATCGACACTTCTTAGGCAGTAAGCCCCTTGGTTGTGTTTCTGTTCTCCGGTCCTGGGCTGGACTAATAGCTGTTGCAGTGGTCGACATAGCTAGGTCTCTATGGTCGTGTGGGGCTTCACTCCAGATCTTCTCTCCGGGGCTGACAGGGCAGTAGAACGCAGCGCACTCAAGAGCAGTCGCACAATTCTATGGCTTGAACCATGGCAGGTCCTCCAAGCACAATAAGCAGCAATGCGACGACAGTGTATAAGAGTGCGTATTGAGGGTATTCGGAACGGGAGTAGTCGGAGGTCGGCGATGCAGATGCAGATGCAGATGGTAGTGCAGAGTAGTCGAGTTGAGTAGTGAGAAGTCAGTTTGGTTAGGTTTGGTTTGGTTTGCAGTTTCCTGGGGTTCTGGATCACCCATGGAAGGCTGTTCAGCCGTTGGCTCCATCCAGCACCCCTCGCTCCTCGCACCCAGTCCAATGCACGCAATGCACGCAATCCACTACCCCAAAAGCGGAGTAGCGAAAGGAGGGGAAGAGGAAGAGTGCAGGACAGGGCAGGGCGCAGTGGGCGTACAGTACAGGGTCACAAGGTAACAGAGAGGCAATTGAGAGGCGGGCCTGAGAGGAGTGGGAGGGAGGAGTGGAATGGAGCGGAGGTGGAAAGATGGATAATTGAGGGTGGGCCAATGACAAAGGATCAATTGGATGCTGCTGATCACTTCAGCATCCTCTGTGATGGGGAGGGTTTTGCTGTTCCAAACAAGAGACCAGACATGTCAGACAAACACTGGTGAGACTCTGGGACGAAGACCCTGCCAGCCTGACCTGCCCTGCCTGCCTGCCTGCTCGGCTCAACTCAATACGGGCCCCCATAAGAGTGACTTTTAGGTGATGATATCGAAGATTATGCCGCCTGACATCCAATCTGACGGCCTGACATCCGAATTCTACGAGCCCTGGCAGTCCCTGAACTTGGCTCGGCCATGTTCAGTGATCAACTCGTATCTCGGCTGGAGTCTCTAGCACCAGTCAATCAGCCCGCATTTCCAATCTTTACTGTGGTCTCACTGTCCGCGCACGTCTCGTCCCGACAACGCAGATCCCAACACCGCTATGTTCGGCTCCCAGATTAATATTGGGGTTCACCACGGCACAAACGGCTAGAGCTTAATCAAAGTCCTCAGTCTTTCCGGGTCCGAGTCAAAATACTCGCGTGCTCGTGCTCTTGCTCGTGCTGTACTAAAATACCGGAATCGGCAGGAGAATGCTTCAACGTACGGTCCGTAGGTAAGACCTTTACGTTATGACGGAGTGCTGCATCCCAACTGTATCTCAACGTCTCTTCTTTTCATCTACGTGTTTTCATCTTCTTAATTTGTCTTACAGCTTTATTATGGGCAGGCATCGCAAAGCATCAAATCCTACCTTAACCATCCATCGTCTCAAGCCCTCGCTTCCATCAGCGTCGTGATTTGCTGTCCACCGTTTGCTGTGCTGTGCCTCATCCATCCATGGCGTTTCTACCCTCCGCCGCCTCAACCCTAGGCGGCGTGGTAACCATCCTTGGCGCAGGATACTTCAACGCGAAACTCGGCATTGGGTATGATGTGAGGGAATTGAAGCATAAGATTCAATTTGGCAAGAAGTTACAGGACCGAGCAGCGACATTTGGTGATGATGCCTCCATCTATCGGATGTTGGAGATGGCGGAGAGTGATGCCGAGGCATTGTGGTTTGAAGGCAGAACCTTAAGTTGGGGTGAGGTAAAGAAGAGTAAGTCGATGACTACGAACATTGACGGATGAAGCTGATGGGTATTAGATGTTGACTTACTGGCTCAGTACTTGAGTCAATTTGATATCGAAGTCGGTGCTTCAGTTGGTCTTTATGCCACGAATTCCCCGGAAATGGTGATTGCGATCTTTGCCATTGCAAAATTAGGCGCAGTCTCGGCTCTTCTCAACACAGCACTCAAGAGTACGTCCCCTCGTGTAGTGAAGAAACCATACTAAACATAAAAACAGGCGATTCCTTATCCCATTGCATCAAGATTGCAAAAACAGACATCGTCATTTCAACCTCAGATCTCGCTACCAATGTCCCACTCACGATCGATTCTAAACCCCTGAAAGTTCTCTCCTTGAACCTCGCGTACATCTCGCCTCTCGCTTCCACCACGTCAACATCAACAGCATTCACAGAGATCACACCCTCATGTCTCAGCAACCTCCCAATACATCCAAGATCACCAACCCACCCAAAACGTGCTCTTTCATCCCCTTCCCTCCTCATCTACACTTCAGGAACAACTGGACGTCCCAAAGCAGTCTCAATCAAGAACTTCATCCCCCTCGCCGTCTCCACCCCTTCACCACTCGACACACCCTCCCACCTCCCCATGCGAGCCTACTGCTGTCTCCCCCTCTTCCACGCCACCGCCCTCCTCGCCCTCCTCTACGCCTGCGGCACGTCCTCAACCCTCATCCCCGTCCGCAAATTCTCCGCCTCTCGCTTCTCTCAAGAACTCCACGCCTCCAACGCCTCACGCATGGTCTACGTTGGCGAACTCTGCCGCTACCTCCTCGCCGCACCTCCCTCCCCCTACGACAAAACCCACAACTGCAGACTAGCACTCGGCAACGGCCTCCAAGGCGATATCTGGGAACGCTTTAAATCCCGCTTCAACATCCCAGAAGTCAGAGAATTGTACCGTTCTACCGAGGGATTAGCACAATTTAATAACTTCTATGGCGGTGCTGCATCTGCTGGAAAGGTCGGGTTTTCAGGTTTTCTAGGAAGACAGCTAGAACGCAATACTTTCATCGTGCGATTCTCGCCCTCCACGGGCCAACTCATCCGTTCCCCCAAAACAGGTTTCTGCATCCCGTGCAAACCAAATGAACCAGGTGAAGCGATCGGGCGTGTCCAATTCCCGCAGTTCTACTCCGAGTATTTTGGCGATAAAGAAGCTACAGATGAGAAGTTCATCAGAGATGTTTTTGAGAAGGGGGATCTGTTTCAGAGGAGTGGGGATGTACTTGTTCGTGACCCGGAAGGCTGGGTGAGGTTTGTGGAGAGGATGGGTGATAGTTGGAGGTGGAAGGGGGAGAATGTTAGTGCGGGGGAGGTTGGGGGGTATTTTGCGGAGATGGAGGGGGTTAGAAATGTGGTTGTTTATGGGAGTAAGATTCAGGGGTGAGTTTCGTTTGTTTTTGTGGGAGCACGTTTTGGTTTGGTGTGGTTTTGGGATGATATGTTGACTGATTAACGTGGGTAGATACGATGGTCAGCTTGGAACTGCAGCTATAACCCTCTCGTCATCTTCGACCTCGGCATCGACGAACGCAGCAGCTGAGGCTGCATTCCTTACTGCACTCATCCCACACCTCAAGTCACGCGGTCTACCAGATTACGCCTTCCCACGCTTGATTCGCTTTACCGAGAAGTAAGTACCGCTCTTCCCTTATGCCCTCCGCTTCCGCCTCATCCTACCCTTGTATTCACTTCATGTGGTTCCATCTGATGACAATCTTCTTACTCCCTTTCGATCTTCTGGTACTCATCAATGCTTTGCTTTCATTCCCCTTTCGACGAACTACGTCAAGCGTAAAAACTTTGTCTAACAAGCAAATCAAACACAGAATCAATACAGGCGCCACATTCAAATATGCCAAAGAAGAACTTAAGACTCGGCCATGGACGAGTGAGAAAAATGGAAGTGAAGGTACAGGCGATAGACTCTACTGGCTCGACGGTGGAGTCTACAAACCACTCGACACCACGTCATGGCGCAGAATTGAGAGTGCGAGGGCAAAACTGTAGATACAAAAGCCCTGTGTGTATGGAGCGAAGCATCATCAACTTTCTTCCGTAAGCTCTTTCACATACCAATAAATCACATCTAAACCATCTCCCTCCTCTCCCTTTCCCTGCCCCTCCATCCATTCCCTCTTGCAGTCTCTTAAAGACACAATTGAAGCATTTAGAATGCATCACCCCTCGCCCGTCTCCCTCCCGTTCAGATCCCCTTACTCGTATCCCAACTCGTCCCCTCCCTCATCAAAAACTCCTGTCCTTTTTCCAAAACCCTACTATTCTCCCTCCCCAACCACTCCGGCTCCAACTCGTTCAGTCGATCTTCAATCTCATAGCTCTTTCCGCCGGCCACGAAGACGATTTTGCCTGAGAAGGGGAGTTTTACGCCTGAGTGGTTGGTTGGGTTGGTTTGCGACGATGGAGTAGAACGGTTCGCAGTTGCGCAGATGAGGATCGATTTCGCAACGTCTTCGGGCTCATTCTCCGGTAACTGTAATTCTCTCCAGCCATTCTCAATACCGGCTACCATGGCAGTTTCTGTGATCAACTCATCAGCGAGATTCTCATCATATCGCCTCATCAACTTCAATCTCTCATTGCCCCTCCCTGAAGCCCTCCAAGACCACAGGCTCCACACTAAAGCTCACTCATCCACCTTTCATCTCCGTCCGCCCTTCTAAATACATACATTCCTCAGACCCTCACTCCTCCCACCTAACAACAGACAAGCAAATATAAAAATCTCGCAAACAAACCCTGAAAAGAAACATAAACTCACTAGTCATCCAAGGACAAACCGCATTCACCCTAACACCCTCCCTCCCAGCCTGTATCCTAACCCCCCTCAACAACCCCAAAACCCCATGTTTACTAGCCGTATAAGTAGCTAGTCCCGTACTCTCTTTGAATCCAGCTATACTGCTCACTAAGATCAAATCACCTCCTACATCTCCTGCAAAATCTCCTCCCTCTGCTCTTTCTCCTGCTCTAATATCATCTTTTGATTTTGCTGAGGTAGGCTTGTTTTTCCTCAGGTAGAATAGCCCGATACGTGAAGTGAATAGACAGCCTTTGAGATTCACGTCGATTTCAGCGGTGGGGAATTCCTTCTCAATCTCCGCATCTCCCTCATCCCCATTGCCAGGAATGGAAGAAAAAGCAAAAGGATCCCTCGGGATGGATATCCCCGCATTAGCGACTACGATATCGATTTTTCCAAACAAAGAGATTGCCGTGCGGAAAAGATGTAGTTGGGAGGTGTAGGATGTTACATCGCATTGCACGAATTTGGCGAGCGGGCTGGAGAGTTCGGATTCTAGTGCGAGGCCGAGGGTGGAATTTATGTCTCCGAATATGATGGATGCGCCATATTCTAAGATATCAGCTAATTAGTTATGCTTTTTCGTTTAGAATTCTAATTCTGGGGTGTTTGGAGACTTGAGATTGAGGGATGAAAGGGAGAGAGATGAGATGAGGAAGTATGGGATTGAGGGAGATTTGAAATGGGGGAGAAGAGGAAGAGTTGAGGGAGATTTTTGGGATTGCTTGTGACTGATTGGATGGGCTGAGAGGAGGAGAGGAGAGAAGGGGAGACTTACGGTGGAAAAGTCGCACGGCTTCACGCCCGATACCGTTTGCGCCTCCGGTCAGGACGACGACTTTGTCTTTGAGGGTGTGGAAGTGAGAGTCGTTGATTTGGATGTGTGCCATCTTGTCTTAGTGGATTTACTGCTCGATGGGTATGTGTTTGTCTCTGTATGACAGGAGTACGAAGATCTGTTGTTGATGTTTCACTCGCTTGTCTTCTCGATACGTTCCTTGTCAACAAGATCCGGATGAACAAATCAGATCTTAGATGGCACCCGTATCAATCTCAGATCCGAAGACGAGTCAAATCGGCTGTCTCCAGTTGTATTTGGAATCTTTCCAGATTTCCAAGACCCAAACTATCGGTCCCTCCTTTCTCCACATCCACTACTTTCCACTGTCAATATTCCAACCCATCCGCCTTGTCCCATGACACTCGCGAGGCTTTGTTACACAGGAGGATTCCCGACCATTAGCTCCCATCGCTCTTCCTCCCCTCCCCTAGCTCGGAGGGGACCTCGCCATCCTCTTGGCGAGGTGCGGGGTAGTTGAGCACCGCACCTTCATGCAAGCCATGTGGGGTCGACTTCCAGCTCGATTTTATCAAACACGAGCACGAGCTCTTGCACAGAGCAGAGGACGCGAAGACCCCACATGCGTTCGTGCTTGTTCGAGGGTGCATGAGATGAGGTCTGGTCGGGTCAGATGTTCGCAGAGGTGATCTATCCTAGAAATGTGGTGGAGCGAGCTAGTGCTTGTGGACCTGGAGCTAAGTTCTTGCATTTGACAGCTCTGTGTCTTGGAGCTTGAGATTTTACAAGGCTGTGTTTGTGTTTGTTGACTTTGCACCTGTACTAGCTATTCAAAGATCAGGTTAATTCTGCTCTTAACCTTTCTTAAGCTTTCTCCATTCCGGTCATTGGAAAGCTCATCCTCTTCGCTGTCTGATCTTGGGAAGGAGAAGAAATCATGCACGTACGTATTTTCTGTCTGGGAATTCGTCTCTTTCTTTCAAATCAAGCTCCATCTTTCTCCGAAGAAGTACATACCAACTTTTTCAGTTTATGGCTTTAACAACAAACACAGGTCATAATCGTAGGCGCCGGCCCATCGGGTCTCGTCCTCTCTTTACTCCTGGCGAAAGTTCCTGGTGTTAATGTCACGCTCCTCGATTCCGCATCGAAAGTAGATGATCGACCGAGGGCTGCACAGTAAGTAACCTTCTCCTTCTTTACCTCAATTGCAGAACCGTGGAAACGAATTGCGAAGATATTAGTCAACGATAAGAGTCTGGACGGGGGGTACATCGTACAAATTTCAGAGAGAACCCAAAGCTAACACAATTTCCTGCCCTCTAGCTACGCTCCTTCCGCAATCCGCGTCCTAGCCTCCGCCGGCGTCCTCCCAGATATTCGAGATCGAGGCTTAATACCCGACAACATGACCTGGCGCAACATCCGCGGCGAAGCCATAACATCTATCAAGAACGTCTCTCAGCACCCTCACAATCCCGAAGCTCTGACAGTTCTCCCGCTAGGCATGCTAGGAGCATTACTGCTTGAGCATGTAGAGAGACATGATAATTTAACGGTACGGTGGGACGCGAATGTAGTGGATGTGGTGAATGGAGAGGGGAAGTGTTGGGCTGTTGTGAAAGGTAAGGATGGGGTCGAAGAGAGGGTAGAGGGCGACTATTTGGTGGGTTGTGATGGGGCAAATAGCCAGGTTAGGAGGACGCTGTTTGGTAATGAGTTTCCGGGGAAGACGTGGGATGCGCAGATTGTGGCTACGAATGTGCGTTGCCCCTTGAAGTTTCTTGTATGAAGAGAAGCGAGACTGACAGGAAGCAGGTATACTACCCGTTCGAGAAGTTTGGCTACGACGATGTCAACTTCATCATCGATCCGGTAGATTATTACATGTAAGTCCTCCAATTCCATTTCTCACAATCGAAAAAGAAAACAATAAATGTAGGAGTGAGAACTGACATTTCCATTGCCAGGGCCGCAAAAATCACCACCGACGGCCTCTGGCGCGTCTCCTACGGCGAAGACACAACCCTTACCCCCGAACAAGTAATCGCCCACCAACCCGCCAAATACGAACGCATGCTTCCAGGCAACCCCAAGCCGGGCTCCTACAAACTCCTCAGCGTCGGACCCTACCGCATCCATCAACGCTGCGCACCCTCCTTCCGCGTCGGACGAATCCTCCTCGCTGCCGACGCCGCACACCTATGCAACCCTTTCGGTGGGCTGGGCCTCACAGGCGGTCTAGTCGACGTTGGGGGCCTAGGGCAATGCCTAGAGGGTATCGCGAGAGGTGTGGCGGATGAGACGATTCTGGACAAGTATGATAGTGTGAGGAGGGAGATGTGGGAGACTGTCATCAATCCCGTGAGTAGCGACAATTTCTTGAGGGTTAGTGCGACGGATCCGAGTAAGGCGTTGACGGATGATCCATTCTTGATGATGGTTGAGGAGGCCGGGAAGGATGAGGAGAAGAGGAGGGTTTTTGATGAGGGGGTTTATGCGATTTGTCATGATTTCACGCAGTATTGGAGGAAAGGGGAAGTGAATGGGGAGGTTGGGCAGGAGGAGGCGAGGTTGTGAGTCGCAGATATCAGTCTTAGCTGTGTTGAACAGGGTCTTATTGAAAGTATTCATGCTCCAAAAACCGTCCAAGTTTGTTTTCATGTGCTTCTGACGGGGATTTCTGAGTACTCACTCCAATGTCAATATATCACTGGAGAGCAGTTTCGATATCCTGACTTGCATTGCATTCAGAGATTGTGTGTGAAGCATGGTACTTTGTGACGCTCTAGACTACCAGTGTTCGTGCTTGGGTGTGCATGTCGCGCGAGTAACCCTAGATCTCTAAGTGATGCTGAAATGTTTATTTTTGGCTAAGCGAGACACGCAATGATTGAAGCCATCTTGATCTCGAATAGATATTTGATCGGCACTCGGATTGTTCTATAGAGATAAAATTCTCCGCGAATAAATTTTTAGTTTGGTTTCAGAGTAAGTTTACTCCCATTATTGGAATCTCAATGCCAGAAAATCCTGTAGTCACTGTTCAAATCCTGCTACAAGACAATAATCGTCGCCCATCTTTCCGCCACATTCCTCACCCTCGAAGTCAAAGCACAACCTAATGCGTCAAGACCGTCCCAGCAGTCTTCTTATGCATCCTCCCCACAAAGCTCCTTGCCGTAACAACCCTAATCTTCTTCCCCGCAAACACAAAAATAAACAACGCCAAATTATTCGCCGCCAAAACAGCAACAAAGATTCCACCAATGACCACCGCATAACCCCTCTCCAGAATCCACTCCAGAAGATACAGTCCCATGCCAAAACTAATCGCCTGTTTCCCCAAGTTCATCGCAATCAGCATCTCGCTCGTATTAGCCGTGTAGCTGTCCACGGCATACGCGAGCGTGAACGAGAAGAAGAAATAAGCGCTCCAGTTCACCATTGCGACGCCGGCGAAGTAGCCCATCCAGTGGAGGTCTCTCTCGGCGGTGAAGCCGTAGAGGAGGAGGCCGGCTGGGGCGATGAAGACGGCGGGCCAGAGGACGCCGAGACGCATTTCGGCTTCGCGGATGCCGCCGTTCTTGCGAGTGAGGTAGGCGGCGAGGCGGTCGGATGTGAATGTGAAGGGAAGGGCGAGGAAGAATCCGACTGCGTTGCCGACGGCGATGAGGCCTGAGTTTGTCTGGTAACTGGGTTAGTTCGATGTTGATGAAGCGAGATTTGGTGGCACTTACGGCTGACCAGTTGTATGGGGGTGCTACGATTTTGAGAGGAAATGTGAAGTTGAATGCCAACGCTCCGAGACCAATGTAAATACCTAGACTTGTAGTCAGCGCGGTCACAAGTTCATCAGACGAGAAGACATACCATATGTGGTAATGACCCAAAACACGGCAGGCACAAAGAACAGTGTGAAAGGTCTCAGCATAGTCATGAAGAACTCCGCCTCATGATCGATCCCACTCCACGGCTTGAGCGTAGCCAAGAAAGACTTGCGCGGTGGTACGTATGATGTAGCAGTCTCGGTATGTACAGCCTTTCCTTCTTTCGAATGATTTTCGCTGCTGTCATTGAGGCTTGATGGGAGTATTGTGGGTAAGACACGCTTGTACATTGTTTCTTCGACGAAGATGAATGCCATGATGAAGAGAGCTCCTGCGAATGCAATCTCCACGTAGAAGAATAGTCGCCACGAGTATCCGCCTGCGAGCATGTACCCGGCATAGAGTGGTCCTGTGGCTCCGAGGCAGAGACAGACTGTTCCCTTGTCAGACTAGGGTATTTCAGGTTGGAAGTATGGCTTACCAGTGTAGTATCCAATTCTCTTGCCGCGTTCATGCAAGAAGAAAATGTCGTTGACGAGTTGCACGGGAAGAGCTTCGCAGACTCCGGATCCGAAAGCATGTAGGACTCGACAGACCATCAACCCTGTGAAAGTAGTAGATTGAGAAGCACCAATGAGGCCAGCGATGAACTGCTACATATTAGCTTGGCTACCATGATAAGCAGAGTGGAAGGTAGGCACTTACACAGATTAAGGAGAAAAGCATTACAGGTCTTCTTCCAAATTTCAAGTATGCAGGGACAAGAACAAGGGAACCTGCAGAAACAATGAGCATCATACGGACTTTGACCTCAGCAGTTGCTTACCGAAACCGAATGCAAGGTTAGGATATGAGACCAGTCCAGAAGCAACACCAGGAGTTATCTTGAATTCTTCGGCGTAGATTCCAATGTAAACTGATGGACCAAGCAATGCTGAGTTACCCAAGAATGAGTACAGCGAGCAAATGACTAGGATCATTGTCTTCTTGTATGTTGGCCACTATATTACTATCAGTCAGAGTCCCATGAAGCTTGGTCATTCATTCAATGGACGTACTTGAAGAGGATCGTTCGGATCTTCCGCGGGAACAGGAAACAGAGCTTGGCCATAACCTGTCTCATCTCCCTCTGTACACACGGTCAATTAGCCTTGAATCCACAATTTCCGATGCTTTCTGTTTTTAACGTACCTGCAGCATTCAAGTTCACCGTCCCTGGAATGTCTTCTTCGTGGGCATGGCTGCGGAGTCATCGTCAGCTCACGAATCAGATAGAGTATTTTTTTTTAAATTAAGACACCCTCTTCAACAAATATAGAAGACTGTGGAAAGCAACGAACCTGTGAGCCAAATGCCTTGGATGATGAGCCTCAACTCTTGGCTCCATGGCTTTTCGAAGCAGTGCAACCTTTTCACAGGTACAGTGGCGAATCAGTCAAACAACTGACAGATCTTGATACTATTCAAATCGTTTCCAAGATACACAAGCTCAATCAATAGTCGTTAGCTCAAAGTATATTCAACACGAGATGAATTGAATGTAGCGCGAGGAAGGCAGTACTTGTCCTCCTCAAGAAGAGCCCTTATCTCTTGTTTCTACAAAGTGACCGTGCGGAGAGACCTGAAAAGCGTGGGGCCCCAGTCTCTCCAGCCTGGAAGCGAGCTAGCCTCCATGCAATGTAACCCCATCAAGCACTTAGCTTCACTATCGCTTTGACGGCTGCCGCACTTCTGCAGACCCTGGGATCAGTAGTGCATATCTCGTCTTCATCTGGCATCCATGTTTTTTGGTCCAGGGTTTGACCTCAACAATTTGCTGCACTTTTGCAGATCCAGTCTTTTCGAGACGGCATGTTTGCGGGGTCTTCTCTTCTCTCGTTTGCTCGCCTCTCCTCCCCGAGAATGGCAGCTGAATGCCTGGAAACCCCACAAACTGAATTGGTGATGAGAAATGAGGCTTGAGAGATGGATCATGACCAGGTTGTTGAAGCTGATATTGGGTACTTGGCGAAGGAGATGACAACGAGGTCGATATGGATGCGTCCCACATGAGAACCACGTTGATTTCTGGGATTGATGTCCCAGTACCTTGTTCGTGGGTCGATTGTTCGTGATGACCGACTTGGAAGCGGCATAGAGCTCGGATCATCGGCTACCACTCGGCTTATCTGGGTGAATGGGCTGTGGCTGAGTGCCGTATCCATGCACTTGCGAGATGGGGACTTTCAGGAAACCGAGTCGTGTGAAGTCTTGATATGAATATCGATACTTGTGGGAGGTATAGATGAGGTCGGCTTAACCTCTGGCTTGGTTTGACCAACGGAAGGTTTAGTGCTTTGCGAAAGTTTCTAGACGAAAGTAAATCAATAGACATTCATTGGCTGACGTCTTGTTACTGCCCGTGAGGCCGATTCAGTCAGAAGTCTATTGACATTAAGCTCAAACCTAACCACTTCGCGTTGAAAATCAGAAAGTCTATTTGAGTTTTCCCTTAAGGTCAATAACTACGATTGCTCGGCCTCCAAATATAAGCAATTTCTCCTCTAAACCCGCTCGTTTCTATCTTCCACCTGCTCACTCACATCCCCCTCCTTCCCAATTCTGACACCTGTCCGCTCAGCCATGTCAAAAGCAGCTTCGTCCCTGATCGTGCACTGGAACTGCTTGAACTTCCAAGTCGGGGTGCGTGCTTCAAAGATCTCATCAAGTTCTTCCAAAGAACGACCTTTCATCTCAGGCATGAAGAAGAAGAAAAAGACGATGCAGATTGCGTTCGATGCCGCCCATATGTAGCCATATTTCGGTCCCTAGAGAAATATCAGCTTCCCTACTCTGTCATTAAGTATCAAACAGAGTTAATGGTGGCGATATTGAAGGGATAGTGGAGACTTACCCAATTCAAGTCCTCAGGATTGATGAAGTAGGGACTACAGAAGCCCACCAGCCATGCCAGTATATATCCCAAACTCGTAGCCGTCCCCACAGTCCAGGCCCTTAATCTTGAGCTCACCAACTCGGTCGCGACGGGATAACTAGCTGCACCTACACAGCCATTATAGAAGAAGTAAAAGATAGCAGTGAAGGCTACCAGGACTTTACCAGTCGTCGTTGATCCCGTATTCACGGTGTACGCCACTGCTGAAGCGAGTTGACAGAGTCCACAAGCAGTCGCTCCAATCATCAGGATCGACCGCCGACCGAAGACATGCCTGATGCAGACCATGCCAACATTGACGCCGATAAAACCAATGACGGTGTTCATGACCGAAAATTCGAACGACTTCGTGATGCCCGCCAGGCTCAGAAAGTAAGTTTGATACCCAATCAAGAACCAGATACCACTCGCAGTCTGACATCCAATCATTCCGTAGCAAAGAAGCGTTCGCCGAAGGTCAGGACCACGGAACATATCGAGGAATCCAATACTCTTTTCCAATTTCTTCTCTTCTTCGACACCACGGACCATCTCAGCCCATTCGAGCTCGATATATTGACTTTCCACAGATGTACCACGAAGTTTGTTCAAAGCCGCACGAGCCTGATCATCTCGTCCTTTGTGGAGCAGCCATCGAGGTGATTCTGGTACGAAGAACAGACCGATGGCTAGGATAGTAGGCACGATATACAAACAGCCGAGAGGGATCTGGTATGATGCTTTGGACATATGAACGCGAGTGAAATTGTCCACTGTTGCCCCGAGGATGGATCCGATGTTTACCCCTAATCCCTTGTAAGCTTCGCTCGGTTACTGCAAATGTCAATAGGAGGCTTACAGTAAGCGAAAAGTGCCACCATGACGCCTCGCAGATGCGCGGGCGCCGCTTCAGCTGTGTAGACATTCGAGAATGTGACGAAGAACCCGTTTGCGAGACCGAGGAGGAAGCGTCCAAGATACAGAACGCCTTTGTTGGTTGTCGCGATTTGGATGGCGACTGCGGCAGCGTTTAGTACGCATGCCAGCCACAAAGCTTGTTTGCGTCCCAGATATGCACTGAATGAGCCAGCAACGAGTGACGACAGGAAGGAACCAAGTGTTAAAAGTGATGTTATTAGGCGTTGAAATGTACTCTTGTAGCGTGTCAGCTTGTTGACCAGAAACAAGGAGAAAGTTCAATCTCTTACATCAATTCCATATCCCAGAGGACTAGTTGGATCTTCATAGCCAAAGACTTTGAGGAAGCCAGGCATTGCCTGAAGAGCTCCGACAGCTGCAGAGTCGAAGCCATACTGCATATTGGCCGTCGAGACGAGGCAGCAAAGGAGGAGACATTTTCGATTTGCCCAAAGGGACGTTTCTGGTATTGTGACGTGAGAAGACATTGTTACTGTCTGTTGACAAAAGATTGTCCTCACTTGTTGGGGGGTTTTCGGGGCTAGATATGACGACCATGTAGCTTTTGAACGGATCAATAAAGCCTCGCCAGCGAGTCAGTTCTCAGGGATCAAGACCCTTGCGCTATTAGAATCTGAGTCCGAAGTGATCGATTCCGTTGATCTCATTGGATGAGAAGTGCTCCAGTCATTGACGCGGGGTTAATGTTGGGGGGACGCGGGAGCGGGGTAGCGAGCACATTGGCAGACGACGCCAAAACAGGGGCGGCATCTCCTCCTTTTAGGCTCTGTGGGGTTTCTGCAGACCTTCACAGAAGGAGATTACCAAGCCCCACATGCATAAGTGAAGCTGCACGTGTGTGATTGTAAATGTCTAGAGTGGGATACGTGCATCCGTGTGAGTTACGGTGTAATGGTTCCGATGAACGGAAATAGTGCAGGTATATTTCCTCCATGTGAAGGAGACGAAAGCCTGACATGAACAGACCAAAGCTTGGAAATTCGTTCAGCTTGATTTGGCGACAATGATTTCGGATTCTTTCTCTTCAGCAGCGACTTGGGCGCAAGTTCAGGCTGTGGTTTCCAGGTATGGAGCGACGAATGTGATGTTGACGATTCTGGGACTTGGACTTGCAATTCTGGCAGTGGATTATGCACATATGATATATCTACACTTCAAAATGGTGAGAATCTGGTATCGAGCCATGAAATGAGACCAATGCTGACACCAGATAGCCTCCCGGGCCGTTTCCATTGCCAATCATCGGAAACACTCACCTTCTACCCGACACTAAACCTTGGATCTGCTTCGAAGAAGTGGCCAAGGAGTACAACACGAATGTGATCACGTTTTGGATTGGACGTAATCCAACCGTATGGATATGCGATGCCTGGGCAGCATCTGAACTTCTCGACAAGCGAGCAGGGATCTACGCTTCTCGCCCCCGTATGGTTGTTTTTGGGGAACTTGGTCCCGGGCAGACAAATCTTGTATCAATGTACTACGGTCAACGCTGGAGGGTTCACCGCAAACTCACTCACATGGGTGTCGGTCTCCAACAAGTTCGTAACTACCGCGGCTTTCAGAATGACGAGAGTATGCTAGTGGCATACAACATCTTGCAGACCCCAGACGATTACGAGAAGCATTTTGAACGCTATGCTGCCAGTGTCGTCTCAATTATTGGCTTTGGGAGGAGAATTGCAAGTACCAAGGATCCGATCATCAGCGAGGTCCTGGCGGTCATGCAGAGAGCTGCTGAGTTGAATGTGCCTGGAAAAACATTTCCCATGCTGATGGAAACATTCCCATGTAAGTTACATCCATCAAAAATTCCTGAAGAGATGTTGACGGTGCTGGACCAGTTTTGGCGAAGTTCCCAACGTCTATTGCCCCATGGAAGCATGGTCTTGGCGGCAAGAATGCACGAGGAGGAAGTTTCTACTATTCGCTTGCTGAAGAAGCAAACAACAATCCTGAACAGCCTCAATGTTACGTCAAGAAACTTTTTGATGAGGCGCCACAGTATAACTTACGACCAGAAGAAATTGCGTCCCTGACGGGTAATTTGTTTGGTGCGGGCAGTGACACCTCTAGTTCGACGTTGGTTACGTTTGTCCTTGCATGCTGTGCTTTCCCAGAAGTGCTTCCCAAGGCTTGGGAAGAACTCGACAGGGTTGTTGGCCCTGATAGGAGCCCATCTATGGATGACGAGCCTAATCTGCCCTACATCAAGGCATTTGTGAAAGAGGTTTTCCGCTGGAGATCTGTTGCTATTATTGGCGGGCAGCCTCATGCGCCTATTCAGGACGATGAGTACAAGGTGATTGTTCTCAGCTTCTTATTTGGCACAAGTTAACAAATCGCAGGGCTGGCACATACCGAAAGGGACTTGGGTCCAGGGCAATGTCTGGGCCATACATCACAATGAGCGTGACTTCCCTGACCCAGATCGGTTCAATCCATCTCGGTATCTGAAAGAAAACTCCGCATCGCGACCATTCCCGAACGAAAGGGGCTACATGACATTTGGATGGGGCCGGCGTGTGTGCAGTGGGCAGGGGCTGGCAGAGCAGGGTACTTTCATGACCATTTCACGTCTCCTGTGGGCATTCAACATCAGGAAAGCGAGGGATAGCGCTGGAAAAGAGATTCCGGTAGATATCTTTGATTACACGTAAGTCACCTCTTCAAACATCAGGGTAAGAATTAACATGCAAGCAGAAACGGACTGAACATGAGGCCCAATCCTTTCAAGTGCCAGATAATACCGAGATCTCCAGAGATTCGCAAAACCATTCTTCGCGAGGGGGAGGAAGCTCTACAGAGATTGTCAACATATGATGGAGAGACTAAATATAGATTGAGTGACTGGTATCAAAAGAAGTGAATGGACTGAAGGAGGATATGCATGCAAAGTCTCGCTAGAATGGTTGGATAGCCTGCAACATTCAGAAACTGAATGAGTGAATCGAGTGATGGACTATCCTCCATCTTGAAGTCAAATGTCTTTTCCTTATACGTGTGAATTCCTGTCTAGTGATGTAATGTGTGCTCTGGTTACCATTGATTCTCTTCATAATGCATCTATCAACTCAAGTGGATCAAAGCCCTAACAATCTAGCGAGGACGCCCTGAAACACAGGCGACATTTAGCGCATACTCGCTAGAACCATCGCTAAACCTCCTCCGTCACCCCCAGTTCCCCCAACAACTTCACAACACGATCCGCCAACTGCTCAACGTTATCAACAACCTCAATTCCAAACCTCCGACATACAATCTGCACATTCCCCCTCTTCACATAGCCCTCCGGACAAGCAACGACCATCTTCTTTCCCCTGGCAAACAATCCTAGTTCCATCAACGTGATAGGCGCCGGTGATTTAGGGTTGAAATACACCGCGACGACATCAGCTGCTTCCATCGCGTCGAGCTCCCAGTTGACCTGTTCTCGAAATGGAGCGAAGTCGACTTCCTCTCGCCAAGTGGAATCCCAGTCTTTACGATGGGGGTTGAGGATCGTGATTGGTAGGTGAGAAAGTGCGGCTGTGAGGAGTGATTGCCATGTCGCTGGCGGTGCATCGATGGAGCCTGAGAGGAAGATTTTGGGCTGGTCGGTCGTGTAAGGTTTTGGTGCCATCACGACACGGCATCGTGTGGGAGCCGGGTCGAGGGTTGGTGAGGCCATTGTCTCCGTCGCAAGTGCGATGTGATATGGTATGAGACTATATATGTTGGTGTTTGAAGAGGAAAGAAATAGTTGTGAGATGCTTTGCGATGGTCATGATCAGGCTGCGGAAAGCCTCGGCCCACAGCCAGCTCATGAGGCTGACTTCGAGGCTGAGCACGACATCGAGGAAGTTTTCCTGGTTCGGTGTGTGTTTCTAGGCGCCAGCGCGTGCTGAGACACGAGACTTAATACCCCTTCGGATATGGAAATGTATTTTCACTGTTGTCACCTGTCATTTTGGGCTAGTTGTGGGTCGCAGCGTTGGTGTTTAGTGTCTGCACGAGCTGGGCGGCTATTTCGTTCGAACCTCACGATGATGGTGTTCCAAGGGACAATACTGGCTCAAGAGCTCTTTCTGATATTACCCCAGTTTTGTCTGAAGAGAGAACCTTTTTCCTCGTTTAGTGCGTCAAGCGGCACTTTGCCAAAGCTCCTTTCTCTTGTCGGGATGTTTGTTCACTTCATACCAGAGCGAGCTTGAGACGAGACGTTCTCGGCGCTTAACTATTTCGATGGCCGTTGCGTTTCTACCACCAATGGGTGTCCTTCTTTGCCGCCTCAGATCGTGTATCCAGGAGCAATCTTATCGAGAGTATGTGTCTGGCCAAGATATCTTGCAGGTGGTCGCAGATTGGCCGGTCCACTTTGCTTGTTGGTTTCCGCCTCTGGAATAAATAACGCTCGCAATCCCTCTGTCTTAAAGTATATTGTAGCAACCTGACCTCAACCTCTTTCTGGCCTGGTGCTTGGAAATCTTTCTTTGTCATTTTACACTTTCTTTTAATATATAATGTCTCTTTCTTTACCCCATCCGAGCTCGGTGTCGTCTTCGATCGTGATAGACACATTCGGCGCCATACAGGTCATCTCAACAAGAGCTGATGTGGATACCAATCTATTCTTGAACCCTCCCGGGACAGGAGACAATGGCCCAGACAACTCAGTATGGTCGCTCGGGACTCAACAACAGTTGCGCTGGAAGACCAATATCACGAATTATGACTTGATGCTATATCAACAGCTCGTCTGCAGCGACAATAATTGTGTGAATGGACCTGTAATGATCAAAGGTCAGTCGAGTCCATGATCCAGTGGCAAAATTATCTAACAAACCTGCAGAGGGCCTCACAGATGATACCTCGACTTTCGTCTGGACAGTCTCCACGGGTTCTCTAAGCCTCTCGCCCACCAACACCTTCTTTCTCATCATCCGGGATGTTAAGAATGAACTCAATCAGTTTGGGTCCAGCTACCTTAACTTCACCAAGGGAGTTGAAGCGCCTGCGAATACTTCACCTCCGTCCAGAAGCAGCCCCACCACAGTTGTCGTAATTTCGACGCTTTCTCCCCCCTCTGTACCTACAACAGCATCACGGCCCAGCACCACATCCATTCCTTCAAGCGATATACCCAGAACAAGTTCTCCGACAATCTCGGCAACTTCGTCACTTACGACCTCGACCTCGACTTCAGTGTTTTCCCCGTCCTCAACTCCCACAGCCCTGCCATTCTCGTCTTCAGGTGGCGGCCTCTCAACAGGCGCTAAAGTCGGCATGGTGATCGGTGCAATACTTTTAGTCGTCATCGCAATATTCGTCGGCTGGTATCTTGGCCGACGGAGAAAGATCAGATCGAAAAAGTCACCTTTTCATCCATTCGAGACCCCACCTCCTGCCCCTCCCGTTCAGCTTTCAGAGCTTCATGTCCCAGGATGGGGAGAACAGAAGGTGATCCCTCCACCGTTCACGCCTCGGGAGCTGCATGGAAATGGGAAGTTCGATACTTTCAAAGGCGTGCGAGAGCTGGATGCGTGGGATAAGCCTGGCGAACTTGATTCTGCTAGAAGGTCGGGGGTGAAGTCGGGAGTGTACGAGCTCGGCCCACGATATACGTGAATGAGAAATCCTCCCAAGTACAATCAATAAATTTATAAGCTCTCAGCCTGGCGTTCCGAAGGTAAAGTTCTCTGCCGATTTTCCTGCCTGACAGTCAGACTCCGCCTCGCACTCGAGTCAACTGCTCACCCGCACAGTCGTCTATGGACAACCAACATTCAGGGGCGCCAAATCCTGACCCTTTGAGTCAAAAAGAGCTCATTACCATTCAACATGCCCTCAGAAATGTCGTGTACTTCCTTGAGTGTGGCTTTTAAGCCCAGACGTCGTCGCCTTTTTGAACCTTCACCTGTCAACCTATCCCCCATACTTCACCATGGCGTCCAGCAATCAAGCAGGCGGGACTACAAACCAAACTGGTACAACTACTAGTTCAGGATCTAGACCTCAGCCACCAATAAAGCCGAGGAAGAGCAAGTGGCTTCAAGACGACGGTAAGTCCGCTCTTCTCTCTTGTAGTCTCAAAAGCTTCCACCTCAGACAAGTCTGTCTTGTCTGCCACGTATTCCCGTCTGTCCTTTCTCTGTCGTCAATAACTCGTCACGATGGCGGTGGCACACGATACTGGGCGCACATGTTGGCTTCTTCCATGGTTTTTCACGTACTCATGAAGTTTCTTGAGAACAAGACTACGAATAAGATTGCAACATGCGCCCGCCCGCAATTTCTCTCTCTCTTCTCTTGCCACTTCTCCCACCCATGGCATCATATCCCATAAAACATCACGCTTTCCTTACCCCTTCACTTCTCCCCTTCGCCTCCCTCACCTATGATCACTCCTCTCAGCTAACACCCCTTTCCCACAGGCCACCTAATTGGCATCGCCCGCCGCAAAGGCGACAAGAATCCCTTCAGATGGAACGTCGAAGTCGACCCTCAATACGCGCGCTACGCACCGCATGGTTGGAGTCCCGCCTTCCCTCCCGTCGTCGAGAAGAAAAAAAAGAAAAAGGCGCCGAGTACGAACTCGAGTGCGTCGGGCTCGGGAAGTGACAAGAAGGGAGGGGGTGTGCTGGGGAAGTTGATGTTTTGGAAGAAGGGGAAGGGGAAGGCGAGGAGTAGTAGTGCGCCGGCTTCGGGGAATGGGACGGCGGGGGGGACGGGATCGGGTAGGAGAGGGTCGAGCGGTACGTAGTCGATTGGATGGGAGGGAGGTATGTGGGTGGAGGTGAATGTGGGAGTGAAGTTGTTGTGCGCGCGCAGAGCTTTCTAGCTTCCTAGGCTTTGTAACTATTTTCTTCTGGCACTGGGTAGTGTTGGTCTATGATAATGTCGCTTGAAGCGCGTAAGGACTTTCGGGGTCACTTCTCATTTCTCCTCCCGTGTGAACATCAGGTACGTCACAATGACTTTCAAATGTAGAAATATGTTCTTCATGGTAGAAACAGCTAGGAAGCTTGATAGCGTTTCATTTGAGACTTATCTGGGACGGATTTATATTACACAAAGAAAGCAGTTGATGTACATATCACGTACATTCTATGATATTGAAGATTTTGCATAGTGTTCTGATGCCTGTTATACTCATCCACTAGCACACAACCGTACATACCCAGACTGAGTCAAAGGCATGGTGATACAAGGCAATGATTTCAGTCCTTGATCTCAGATAATATATCGGAATAGGACGCAGAACTGGACTCGACGATTTGCTTTCGGGGCCTTGTGTCTCCTACGAAAAATGTACACTGGCAGACACGGCATAGCGAAACAGCGCAGCATCGCGCGTCTAGGCTTAAATGCTCCATAGCCATTGTTATGCTCACGCTGCCGAATGGTTCGTTTATGTGACCTTCGGAATTTCAATAACATCGAATAAATATGTACACGTATATTTCCTATTTACATTCTTCAACGATGACATGCCCTTTCCATTCGATCACTTCAGTATGGATGTTCGGTGTTCCCTCCAACGATCACATCCTCGTTGCGTCAGTACTTGCTTAGCAGGATGTCACAACATTGCTCTGGGTGCAAGCCGATCCATCAGGACAAGCGCCAATCTTCTTCGGCTCGCCCGAAGTGACACCTGTATAAGTGTCACCATATTTGGTGCCATCCTTGATACAGCTATCGATGAGGGAAGCTTTGTCTTTTGAATTGTCAGCAAGAGATCAACGCATCAAAAAATGTCAAACCCACCTCCATAATTCGAGTTGATGCCAACGACAACTCCGCCACCTGTAGCGACGATGCCTTCAAAGTTCGAAATTCTTGGTCCTCCATTTCCGCTGCAGTTTCCGCAGTGACGCATGACCTTACCAAAGTTCTCGGCCTGAGCAAGTCAGCCGCGATTCAGAGACGCAGAGGAAATAGAACTTACGTAGAAGTACTTGACCGAAACCGTTCCTCTCCCATTGAACTGCATGATCTTATCATCCGCATTCCTCGCACCTCCACCAATCACATAGCTTGTACCACTAGCTTGCTTGAAAGTCATTGCATCTTCACAGACCTCCTCATGCCAGACATTGATGAGTGTGCAAGTTCCACGGCAGTGAACGCCCTCGGCTTGGTTCTTTCCGATAATTACGTTGGCCAGTGTTGCTCCGTTCTCAAGAATGAAGATGGTGTCAGCCTCGCCTGTCTCGGTTTGTCCTTGACAGACATCGGCGGAGGTTCGGTGCCAGCGTGCCATTTTGCCGTCAAATACGCCGCTGATGACTGTTGCGGATGGAAGCATGGTCTCGCCTGTGGCAGAAGGGAATGTAGTGGTGACCTTTGTTGGGGTCACAATTCCGCCGCCACCTCCTGGAGCTTGGGTTGTGGTGGTAGCCTTAGAAGTGGTGGAGGTCTGGATGGTTGTTGGAGCTTTGGTCGAGGTTGAAGAGGTCTTTGCGGTTGTTGCGGTTGTTCCGGCTGTGCCTGGGACGCATTGGGAGTACCAGTCATTGCTGTAAGTACATTTGAACCCAGAGACGCATGTTGTGGCTCCAGTCCAGTTGATGCTAATCAGTCAGCGTCATTATTGAAAAGCGTTTTGGATACTTTACCCTCCACATTGAGCATACGCTGCAGCTTGGGCAGCTACCTGAGTGGATAGTGCGAGGACAGCGAGACCGGCGGTAATTTGGAAACCCATAGTGAAACGATATAAAGATGCTTAAGATGTTATGAGGATGAATATTAGGTGAATACGAGGTGATACCAGTGGACTTATATAGACCTTTTGACCAGTGACGTGAACTACATATATTGAGGATTGCAAGCAAGCCTAACCGAGCTGAAGTTTTCGGAAGTGACAGCTGTCTTGGCATCAGAAATCCATGTTCTTTTGGCTCAGAAGAGTAACAAAAGTGTGATAAAAATGCTTGAAAAGGTTAGCTGGACCCATTCACGGTCCTCGTATTTCTTGGCCAACACACGAAGCCGCCCAGTATTGAAGCTGTGTGTGTACATCGGAAAATCTGGGGATAGCCCGTAAACGAGAGTGGACCCCTATTTCCACCAGTAAGTGGGGTTTGTCCAAGTCTGGGGAAATTTATGTTTGCGGCTCAAGCTTGCCGGTATGCGAAGCCACCTGAAACTTCCAAGCCGGTAGCCGGGAAAGCCTCCCGTAAATGAAAAGATTCAAGATCTTTACACAGCGTCAAGTGAAGAAACTCGGCAATCCTCTTGGCAGTTCGCTTCGACGAAGAAACAATTGGTGGAATACAAAATCCCGACTCTAGGTGGCGCACAAGACCCGAGGTGGAAATTGAGGATCATGTGTGCTACTAGAATAGATTGAAAATGTCTGAAGTTATTCCATATGACAACAAAATCTGGAAACATTTGCTAAGAACGTATAACTGCAATTAGGAGATTCAGGCCTGCAGTTTGGCTTCCCGCTCCGTGGAAAGTGTATTTCCAAAGCATTTTGATCCACCAATGAATCTCAATTTAATTTGATTGATCGGCTCTCGGCGTGAAACATTGAGCGAATTGTCATAATCTATCAATTTGGGTGACTGCAGCTAGACCTTGTCGTCGATGGTATCAATTCGAATGAAGTCGCTAATGTCCTTAGAATCACATTCACTACGCTACTACGTTATCTGAGAAGAGGAACACGGCAAGCCAACTAGGCTCTAGAGCATCGATTACTCTTGGATGATGATGGAAACGATCATTGAATCTCCTCTCCGCTTCAAGTTTTACCAAAGAATCGTCTCGAGCAAATCGACATATTCAGCGACTGTTGAGCATCTCCAGCAATTTTTAGTGCCTTCGGAATTCCCTCACCATATATGGCGATGTTCGAGTGGAATTATAAAAAGCCACTTCGCAGTTTGTTCAATATCGAGTCCACTGTAAGTCTCATCCTTCCTCACTCGCTGATCCGTGAGGTGTTGATGTTGAGTTCGCTTAGCATTATTACCCTACACAATTGTAAGCCACGCAGTCAGCTCACCTAATTCCCGAGCTCGTGCGTATGGTAAGGAGTCACAATTCAGGAAGCAGTACTTATTCGAGAAGTAACGAGAGATTGGCCGTGGGCTCATAAGTGGTGAACGTAGATGAGACGTTCGATGTGGAAGCCATCGGCTCGCCTGGATCTCCATCAGCCTGACCTTTCTGTTTCTTCAACTTGAGGAGTTTTCACGCGGCAAGTCTCAGTCAGTCGCTTTTTCGCTTTGCATGAATACATTCCAGTTTTCAAGCATTGTCAATCCATGTCAAAATGCGAGCGTATTGTCAAAATAAGCTTCTTGTTGAAAGAAACTATCCCAAAGCCCAGGTGAAAGTTGCCAGCAACACAAAAGAAGAGAAAAGTCCAGCCCCAATCAACCAGTCTCCCATCTTCCTCCATCACTTCCAGATTTGAAGTCGCATGTGAGCTTACTGCGCGGCTCTGATCTTTCCAGTCAAGAAGCTCACGGCCTCAGGAACTCTCCTCACGTAGTCCAAGTGAGGTGCCAAGATAGTCAACGTTCCCAAGCACACAGCATCCCCAGTGTTGCAGATGACAAGAACCTTATCCCTTGGGAAGTTGGGGATTTGCCCTCTGTCTTGTAAGTTTTGGGTATCACCATAAGTAACGACGCCAGCAATTTGATCCTTGACAGCCTGCGGAAGATTCTCAACAGCGCGGTGGATAAGTGCGGCTCCTTGACTAGAGTGAGGTTAGAAGAATCTCGAGAGGAATCTACATGGCGCCATACCTGTAGCCGCCACCAACGAGAATGGCATCCGGGCACTTTGCCGATGCATCTACAAAGAGGTCTCGCATCTCGCGAATCCCAGCCAGATCAGCACCACCTGGGAGGAAGTTGGTTGAAAGAGCAGCAGCATAGTCGATGCCTTCAACAGCAACATTGTTTCCTCCGAAGGCTCTCTTCAGCCCTTCTCCAGTGGGAGGTCCAACGGTGCTCCCCTGAGAACCTGTTAGTTTGCCTCTGGAATAATCTTGCAGCTGTATCAGACTCTGGGCAACTGACCATGTTTCCGATTTCAGTTGAGCCTCGAGCAAAGAAGAAAATCACATCCTTGCAGCCACCTCTGGTATACTCGTTGGCTGTGATGCCGACATTGGTTGATTGGCGAACTTCAATTGCCAGAGGACTAGCTGTGGCAATGCCAGCAAGCACGGATACGATCAGAGATTGGGTCTTCATGTTGAAATGATGTAAGTGGCGAGCTGGCAACGATATAGTGTGCTGAGACTGGTCTGGAAGCGATGGTAATGAATGAAGGGAACGAAGTGAAGTGAAGGAAGCTGGACTTTGCGTGAAGAACAAATCTCTCCTTGAGAGCAAGTACTTGAGGTTATATACTTCGAGCTCACCTTCATTCATTTCCATTTTCCTGATCATCTACACGAATTTCCGATGCCGTGTTGTCAAAAAGCCTCGGACGATCCATCGTGAATTGGCAAATATGCAGAGTCCATCCAATCGCAACCCATTACCACCCATCTGAGCTTTGTCCAACGAGAAAAGGAATTTCGAGCTCTATCCTGAGATTTCTAATCCACTCCACCAAGACAGCTCTTCCACGCCAGAACATACCGTCGCCGAGGTAAAAGTTCTGCAATCCCTGAAAAAGACCAAGTTGAACGCCTCTATTTGACGATCTGAAGAGCTGCCGGACAGCATTAGACGACTTTAAAACGATCAAGATCGGTTGGCATGCTTGGCACTCTCAGAATTTACCTAAATGGAGACGAAACACCTCGGCAGATGGGTTTACTACCAGATTGACACTGGTTGTAAACATGTGGAAACAAGGACGAGCTTCTCTTCCTAGATGCCAAGATCCAGAGGGGTAATACGTGCAGGCGGGGTGGCTGCTTGCATCCTGGATATTGCGGGGTACAGGTATTTATTTGGTCCCATGATTTGCGTTCAGATCTCTAGCCAAGCCGCCTCGCTTAAAGTGATTGTTTGCATTGCAACACCAATCAGCTTTGTCGCAAGAACTTCCTTTCAATGCATTGTGCATCGGTACCCCTTCTCACTATTCTTGCGAGCGCTTCGAGTTAAAATTTGTCAAATACGTCAGTGGCAAGAAAGGTCAAACGCGTAGCCTTGAATTTTGTGGCAGGGAAAACAAGAGTCAAAAATCGGTGTTGATATGATGTTTGTCGCACTGCAGCGAAGCTGAAACTTCTCGATGTTCACTTACACGAGCTTCAAAAAGTCAATATTTGGAAACATTTCGGCAGGCTTCGATGGCAGTGAATTATAATTATCACAAGGATCGTATCATATCTTCCCCAACGTGCTTCATCTTCCAATATTATCAATCTATCCCAACTCAGCGGTACCGCACTTGACTCAAAGAATTCCAAAGCGGACAACGACTGCTCAAATGAGGGCAATACGCCCGCCCTCACTCACATTGTTGAGAACTCTGACTGATTGAATTAGGATGAGCCGACAACACCGTAAATTCCCACGACTGCGGAAATCAAGTCAGCACTTATCGTCCGTGGTAGAGTCTTTACTTTTGTCATTCCATTACACTCACATCCCTCAAAGAGAGTGTCTCGAAATACCTTAGGAAGATGGTGATACAAACCGGGAAAGCAACTTACTGTCATTACCATCCGCGGTCGTTTGGGGAGAGCATGCATCTCCATCCTCCACAGTACCATCATCACACGTCAAGGTACCCGAAACAAATCTCAGGCCAGCAGTGAAGCCCATAGCTCCGTTTTGATTTGGTGTACAGGAACAGTGACCGTTTTTGACTTTGACTTTGAAAGGCTTTTTGACGTGGTGAAAGAATCTCCAGCTGAGAAAACCTCAAAGGTGAGTCCGGCCATTACCGTCATGATGGCTTGGCGAGTACTGCTTGGAGTAATTGAGCATTGGTGTTGATCGCCCAAATACTCCAAGCACCTGCCAAAGTTCAACAAAGTACTGCTCTCAGGCTGGCCGATCTACGTACTGTGCTCCTCCTTCTGTTTTATCGATATACAACTTCCACAAGATGGCGCCGCAGTCATTTTGCCAGTGGATTTCTCCAGAAGTGGCAGAACCTTAGTGCCCCCTTATACTGTCAAGTCATTATTTGGAGCTCAAGAGCCATGTTCCGACGGGTGTTTGGTGTTTCGGTATTGCTCGGTATGGAAATGCTCGGATCTGATGAGGCGGAAGATACATCAAAACTGCAGATGCAACAATATCTGAGGAGTGAGTGGAGATCAGGGACACTTTGTTGGATATCCTGGGGCTTATGGATGGTGGCACTGTTGATGTTGTGTCTCCGTAAATGGGTGTTTGGGAGGAAATTGAACAGATTTTAAAAAGTTAATGCCACGATAAGATGTAGACTGCAAGGTGTCTACATGCCTAGCTAGGCTGAAGCTCTTCAGCTCCATACTGAGAGTTGGACCCCAAGGAGAGTCATTCCCCGTTGTGGATGCAAATTACGATTTTTGCGCGACTGTTACTTTCCATTGCCCCGGACTTCCTTAGGCGAGTGCAGGGGGTACTTTTCCGGTGAGACGCTGCTTGATGCTTTTGTAAACGCGTGCGAGAGTTTGTTGATGAGACGAAGGGATGTGACCAGAGAAAGACGTTAAGTTGCCAGCTTGCCATTGGGGTTTGCGGATGGACTGGTTTGACAGTGGTGTATGGGCGCTTACAGAAGCGGAGGGATGATTATTGGACAAAGAATATAAGGATTAAAGTCGAGAAGGGAGAGTGGTGGTCTATGGTATAATCAGACGAGGGGTGAGACGTTATGTCGTGGACATTATGGAGAGAGGCTGTCGGAGTATGAGGAAGAGACTTCAGAACGGCAATTTCGGAAATCATGTGCAGCGTGAATCGTTCTCCCTTAGAACTTGTTTATTTCTTTCTCGGGGGACCATCTAGACTTGTATCACAGAGTATACCTGAATCCTCTATTGTCAATCTCCGTGATACCCAGCATACCCTTCTCAATAGCCTCCCGTTCATCCTCTTCGGACAACTCCCCTCTCGCAGCCTGCTCTGCATCTCTCGATTTATTCGATCGCCACATGTAGATATAGAGCACAATTACTGCAGCGAGCTTCACTGAGTAGCCTACTAGCATAGCAATGTAGGCGCTGTGGTAGCCGGCTGTGATAGGGTCAATAAACGTTCTGTCGTAAGCGAGGAGGGAACAGGTCTACTTACGCTTCTCGCTATCAATGAATGTCTGCGGCCCAATGATATTCCCAACACAATACCCAGTAAACAGAACGGCGCCAATCAGCTGTTTCTTGGTGTAGCCTGCCACATTGCTGCTAACCATCGTCAAGCTGAGACTGAATACCAATCCTTGGAAATAGCAGAGCCAAAGTGCCACCAGCCTACCCCACTTGTTGTCGTCAGGTAAGCCCAACAGCAAACCAGCTCCAAGGATGCAGACTGAGTTTGCAAAGATCATTGTCAGACACCTGATATTTGCTGGCCACTTCGTACAGACCCAACCGCCAGTGGTCAAAGCGAGGAACTGCACCGCCCCACCAGGAATCTGTAGATATTGAGTCCCCAACGTATCGAATCCAAAGCTACCCACAATGATACTGGCGAAGCTGGTCAAAGCAGAGTTGGGAAGTTGAGCACCAACAGCCATAACGAAAAGAATCCAAGTCTTCGGATCTTTGACTGTCTGGATGGCTTGGTAGTTCGAAAAATGCTTGTTCTTGACGCCTTGTCTGTTGGCTGCGACACGGTTGATGGTGATGCTACGTTCGTGCTCGGTGAGGAACTTGGCGGTAGAGATGTTATCGGGGAGGAAGATGAGAGAGACGATACCCCAGGCTATGCTTATCGATCCGAAAATCAGGAACACATACATCCATCTTGGGAGACCAGTCTTGATGTGTCCGACTGCGTATCCTATCAGGCCACCAAACATGGTTGCTATTCCGTTTGTGCAGTAGTAGATTTCGAGTCGGAGAGGCTGCTCGGCGGATGTGTACCACATCGATATAAGGAGAACGAAGCCCGGATTAATGGAGGCCTCTAATGCGCCGAGGAGGAAGCGGTTTGTGGCTATCCCGGCGAAGGATGTACATGCTGGGGTGGTGATGAGAATGATTCCCCAGGCGATGGTGGTAAGTGAGAGGACTTTGCCAATGCGAAGGCGCTGGAGGAAGTATCCCGCTGGAAATTGTGCAAATAGGTATCCGAAGTAGAAGATTGAGCCTTTGTCTATCAGTCACTGCCTCAAACGAAGTACGTTATACATGAACGAGAAGGATTTATGGAAAGAAACGAGGGGAGGTACCAAGCCATGAATAATCTTGCCCCTCCAAATGTGTTCCAGCTTTCAACCCGTATACACTGGCAAAGTTGATGGAGTTCTTGTCCAGGTATTGTAACATATATGTAACGAACAGTATTGGAATGATTCGGAAGTCTTTCTTTCGAAGCACGCGCTTGAACTCAGCACAGTCGACTTGTAGCTCCTTGCTGGTCTTATAGACTTCATAGTTGTCGTCAAGATGAGTAGACGAAACAGCTGGGGTTATAGTGTCCAGTGAAGATGGGGAGGTGGGGGAGGAGGCACGTTTTTCAGGATCCAAACTTGCCATCTTGATGGATCACAAGAAGTTTTGTTACTTTCAGATTGATAGGAAGAAGTCTCGAAGCTTCAAGCAAAAGAGCACAATCTCTTGAATGTGAACGATCAACAGAAAGACAGAAAAGTAGGAGGAATATACCGCATGACGAACAAGTTCCACCTACATCATACCTACTCGCCTTAGCTGCAGCTTTACAGAGCTCAGGACCAAAGCATCCGGATGTTCTCCGCTGGGGGACGTTGCCTTCAAGACGCAGCTCGAGGCACTTGATATCAATATGGATCCGCCTCACCCGCTCTGGCCGTCAACGAACTCCATCTTTTGTTTTTGCCCGCCAACCACGTCTTGAGATTTCAAGCTTCGGGTTGGCGATGCTTGAATGGAAGACGCGAAGAAGGTGGTCTGAGAGGGGGATCTGGCGCGGATATTACCTCTTTCGGCGATGTCGTGCTTTTAACGCGGGGTGAGGTGATATGCACGTGGAATCGAAGCAAACATAGGAATCGATGAAGAGATAAGAGATAGTATAGTCAGTACATGGAGAAGTAAAGTGGGATGAGAATGGAAAGAAGAAAACAACTTGGTGATGAAGAGGACTCGAGCTTGACGAAAGTGACAAAGGGGGTGGAAGTAGTGTCGAGTCAAAGTCGTTTAAAGCGTTCATGTGATGAACAATATTGATGACTTAGATGAAGGCGTGGAATATCGAAGGACGGAAGGAGGAACCTGTGTTTATAGGCATGTCCAAAGATCTATCAACAAGGATGCTTAAGTAAAATTCGAAACATCAAGATAGCAATGACAGCAAAAGAGACTTTGAAGTCTCCTCCCTCCATCTCAACCCTGTCCATGATCCTCTTTTCCAGCCTCGCAGCCTTGCTGAAGTCTGAAGGTCTCAAAAAGCATATCTCCACCTCGAAGATCCCCTGTTCATACCTTTTTTTTTTTTTTTTTTTTTTTGGCAATTATGAGCATACGAACATGACAGGCTGGCAGGAATCCCCTTGAGCTCAAGGATACTTCCCCAGAGGGCCAGATGTTAGCGAGCCCATCCATCCCCTTAAAAGACACAGCAAGCAACAGCAAACCATCAACTGAACAGCAAGGAAAGCACTGGGGGGTCAGGCTCATGACCCGGTCTCCCGTCCCTCCATGTTCCCGTACCCTCCATGTCACGTTGGTCTTCTCTCCCTGTTCGACCCCGTCTCTTACGTCCCATTTCACTTACCAAACTTTAGGTTACCAAACTCGCAAACGGCAGCTACGCATTCCTAATATGATTGTATTGCGATGAGCAATTTCCGTCTGTTTTGATGTACTGGTACATACGCAAGAAGCGTTATTGATGGACTTCAGTCAGAGATGACAAAGCGTGATTTAATTTCAGGTCTTGCATGAGGTATGTGCTTGTACTTCTCATCATTCGATACTGCGGGAAAAGGAGGATGATACAAGTCTACCAGTCTAGATGATAGAGTGGTAGGTACCGATGTACAGCTGCAGAAGAAAGGGGCGAGAACTACGCTCTCCAATAGTATCCTTCTACTCCTCGTGAGGTCGCTTTCGAGCCCTGACGAACGACGAAGCCTAACGAACCTGCTCTACCTGACCCCTCAGTTCCTGGAAGAACTACCGCGATGTATTCGTAATCTACCCCGAGTTCACTGCAGAAAAAAGACAACGAACACATCTCGCGACTGGGAAGACCTTGGGAGAGCAATCGCTCTCGTGGACGTGGCCGAAAAAGAAAATTGCGTTTAGACTTAAACAGGCACTTGTTGCGAGGAAGGCAAGAATAATGAAAATAAATCTGCTGTTATATACATGAGGCATGCATATTTCGAGAGCTCGCATCGGCACTTCTTCCCTGCTTAGCTGGCTGGGTATTCCGTTCCGGCTCACTGTCATTATGTACCGGACCGGTTTTTGTCTCTCCAAGAAAAGACTCCAATAATAGCAGGAAACGGTTAAATGATACTGTAAAAGGATAGAAAACAATTCAGGAGGGACGAGCTAGCTTTCTTGAGGTATTTATTCAGAGGATGGAAGTGAGAGAAGGATCGGGGAGGAAAAGAACGCAGTATGCAGAGCCAAATTGACGAAGGTAACGTTATGCTAGGAAATATATTGTGGCTTGCTGCTCCTCATCCCTTCCTTTCAATTCTCCGTCCACCACATCAAATGTCCCTTCATGGCACAGCCAAGTGTCTCTCTCCTCCGTCCTGCTTCCTTTGTACCGGCAGTACGTACCGCAAATTAAACGGTTAGATAGCGAGGAATTGGGTAGGTGGTACAAAGCACTATCCCCGGCGCAATAACAAGAACGTGAAGGCGATAATTCGCCGAGGGGGGTTATATCAGGACTGAATATAGGGCTGAGAGCGGTCTTGATTGGCGGAGTGGGATATGCGCGCGATATGCACGATGTATGCGAGGGAGCTGGTCTTCTTCCGATCGAATGTCATGTGTCTGCGGCTTTCTTTGCGCTGCTTTTAAAAATACCTCAATTACTAATTTGCGTGTGGAGTTGAGGTCGGTGATTGGGACTTGGTTGGCTGTGAGGTTGCGAGAGGAGTATTCGAGATGCGGGGAGAGAGGCAGAGACATGACATCGTGTTGATTAGAGTTGAACGGATGTCTCGGTCGGTTGTCGTTTCTTGACGTTTGACGTGGCATTTTGTCTCTCCTCTTTTAGACCATCTACAGGGATACATCAACTTGCAAACGGATGATAAGAGATCGATCTTGAGCTGGCATGGCCGTTAGACGTATATGCGATCTTTGGAGGTATAACACATCTTGCGATGTCGTGTTTTGTTTTGCTTTTCTCAAGAATCCTTACCTCCATGAGTTCGGAGCTACAAGGCGGTGAGGATCTAGATTTCCGTGATGGGCGGACGAGGGTTACATTTCTGGATTTTGGAGGCGTGCTTGCTTGAAAGCTGCACACTCATCTCATGCCTTGATGCATGCGCAGATTACCTACCGTTATGGATCCTGAGATGAGATGATGAGGCTTGAGGACACGGATGATGTCGTGTCTCCATGTCTGTGATCTCGGGAATTTTGTATGTTTTCAGGGTCATGGCTTGAGGAATGTTTCTCTCTGTGGCTGGCCTTTTTCATTGCTTTTTCCCTTTCTCGTGCTGAGATTCTGGGTCGGCCGTGGTCTGTGTTGGCTCATGGGGAGAGTGAGACAGCGGAAGGAGAATTGATTGATGCGGATGGGGGCCTGGGAGAGAAATGGGGAAATGTGATGGGATGTGTGGTGTTGCGTGCGCTTTGGGCGTGTATGGCTTTGTGAAACGCGAATTTCAATTGTTTGATTTTCGTGTATCTTTCGTGATTTTGATATCGCCTGGAAAGTAGAGGCGAGAACAATTGTCAGCGCTAGCTTGCTTCCGGAGTGCTGTGGTCCTGCCAAGTTGGTGACTTGAGAGTGTCTTGCATGTTTCTGTGAGCTTGTGAAATCGAGTCAGGAAATGCAAATTTGAATATCATTAGTTACAGAAGATCGTCGCGGAAGGAGTCGAAGTGAGGTCAAAATCAGACCATATTTCTAATTCAAGATATCTAAAAGCCGCGCTACAAACTCATCGTCAAACCATCGCTTAGAAGCTTTGCATCTTGGGGCTCTTTTGAACATCCCAAGCTCCAGTCGTTCCAAACTAGTTTGCCAGACCTGCAACGATATCCGGATATGGATTTTCTCCGGCTGATTTCTTTTGCTTGGAAATTCATTATCAATACAGATAATACCGATAGAAAGAGTGACTAGACTCAATAAGTAGCAAAGCTAAGCTCCTTGCTCTCCACGCGAGCAAAAGTTAAATACAGAGCGGCGGTGCTAGACGTTTCGAGAAACGATCATCTAGCTGTGCTCGCTGAAAGTGGGAGAAGCCGCAGTAGCTAGTGGATAAAGAGTTCAGGGACTGTGCAAGATAATTTTCCTGGCGCTGGTTCTGGCGTTGGTGTAAAATAAAAGTTCGGTTTGGTTTTGATCGCGGGATGGTAGCGTGATGCCCGACTGTCTCGATTCTTGTACCCGAGGAACGGTTCGTACTCGGTAGAGAGAAGAGAGAGCAAGGCCGAGGTATTGACGTACTTTTTGCCCCCGGCATTCGCCGTTTAGCCGGCGAGATGTGGAATTTGTGAGACGGCTGAAGGGGCAAATTCAGTGGTTTTGCGAAGGTTAGAATTGAAGAACTGATACTGCACCAGTTTTGATATTCATTCTTGATGTTGACATGTTCGTTCTAGCAGACTGGCAAGCATTATCGCGCCAACACCAGCAAGGGCGAAAGCGAGGCGACCTGTAACTGTCAAACCGGGGAGGTTGCTCGATATGCCCAACCGTCTCCCCTTTCCTAACAAGCCACTGTCCATCGGTCAGGGATGAACACCCCTCCCATGGCACTCTTTTGCCCAGGAGCAAGGATTGAGACTCATGGATGGCACATGCCATGGCATCCACACCCCCCCTTCACTTTTAAACTCCCTCCCCGGCAAGTGCGGCTTGGGTTGGTCTGGATGGCAGACATGGCATGTGACAGGGGTGCATGTGAAGGTTTCTGAGCGTTTGATTTTGATTTTTGATGATGAGTTCTCGCGGAGGAGCTGATTTTTGAATGGTTTGATTGGAGGGAAATGAGGATCTTACTTTATGAGGCGGGTTTTCGGGGAGGTTTTCCTGATGCCGAAAGTTCTCTTTTTGGTGATCTTTGGTGATCTTCAGCGTTCGGGAGGCGAACTTGGAAAGCAGGGCGAGCTCCATACACCCTTGTCCGTACCTTGATCTTACAGTGAGAAGCTCAGGGAGAGCTTCGAGATCGTCCACCACACAGGGCAAGGTCTTCGCGGCCTGTCAGGGCTGTCATCCGCCGTCTCGCTTTTGACAGTGGTGCCCGTTGGTGGTTATGCCCTGTCTTCTGGCGCGGCAGGGCAGGCAGTTCAACCCTCAGGGCTTCACGAAATTCTCCGAGGCATTTGCAAGGCAAGGCTTCAGAGGCCTGAGGGTTGAGCTCCCAGGCAGCAAGCCAACGATCTCAAGCCAGGGAAGCCAGCCAGGAACTCCAGCCTTACGAATGGATGGGAAGGGATGGGTTCACGATGCCGGACTTGTTGGAAGGCCTGTTGAGATGATCTGTCTGCCGGCCATGGGTCAAGCTTCGTACATATCCATACAGACACATCAGACAGGGCCAGACGACAACAAACAAGTTTGTTTAGACGTCACTTCATCTTTTGGATCGAAACTCCATACAAAATCAGAATGCCTCATTCAGTTCGAATAGAAGGCACGTCAGTAGAAAGCCGCGGACTTCTGACAGCTCCGGCAGCCGTTGGGAAAGTTAAAATCTCTTCTTTGAGCTGAGCACGCCGGGCTACGGCACTCGATTCTACTCGACTTGACGCGAGTCGCGTGCGTCGAAAAGAACGCGCGAAGAACACGCAAATCTCGGAATCTACCTCTCCTCTATATGTTTATAGATTAGTGGAAAACAGTAGGAAAGAAAATTGCATGTTGAACGAACTCATTCCGGTTAAAGAGATGAGCTACAGGTAGATTTGTGGATTGATTGACTGGGGCGAGATTAACTTGTTTCGATCTGAATCTGAAGTTGGGGCCAGAAAAATTGATGAAGTGTCGGCGATCGAGCGATCACTTTGGAGCACTTAGTGAATCGGAGCCGAGGGATTATTCTATCAGTACGGAGAAATAAAGACATTTGTGTAGATGAAAGGCCGAAGAATGATTTATGGTGGCGTTCTTGCATTTTGTCTGATACGAAAGGCGATGCGGTGTGCTATGCGGCTTGATATCAGATGAAGCTATGCATGTTCTGCCGTTCTCATCGTTGGTTTCTGGTCAGAGGTTACTCGTCCTGGTGCAGCTTGTAGCTCCGGAAAACTCGTGAGCCGAACGCCTGAAAGACGCCACGGCCGAGACTTGAACGAGACGGATTGGATTATGTGACAGTGGTGGTGAGATGGTACGAAGGAGCGCAGCCGACTTGACGATGATTATTTGCGTGCCTTTGAGCTGCTTGCATGAACTTCCGAACGGACGCTTCTGCTCTGTAACTCAAAATGGCTTCAGGAAGTCAATCCGATCGTCAAGCGAGTGATGCTAGAATTGAACTAGGGGAAAAGGGAATCTCCATTTTGGAAACGCTAGTTGGGAATCCGGAAGGGCACGAGACAGAACGAAACATCGTTCATCTCGCATCGGAAGGTTGCCCAAGATGAGAGCAAGCGAGATGCTTCCCAAAAAAATCCAGATGCCGTGCAGTTGAATTCAGGTAAGTTGATGGACGAGCTTCCTAATCGGGCCCGAATCTCCGATGCTATTTCATGCGGTTGCGCGGCCTGCTCTTGAAGGATTCGAGCTCGGGGGCGGGGAGGAAGAACATCTGATCTGATCTCGAGATGGATGGAAAACTTTGCTGAGAGCAAGATAATAATCCGTGATCGTTTCGGTATGACAAAGATACTAGTTATGCAATATATGAAGCTCTTATTATTAGGTAGGTCCGCGCACAGAGACTCTAAATTTGACTGCCAATTTGGATTCAATGATAGAAAATTGCAGAGAATTCGTAGCACATTTCAAGCTGCAAGAAATATATTGAATTTTGACTTCATACTCCCGTTTCTTTCGGATGGCAGGTTGCGTGCTGACGCCAGACGGGTTGATGGTTCTAGAAGACGTTTCTTGGGACTTGATTCTTAGTGAAAAAGGGGTGGAGGCCTGAGCCGAGATATCAACGATTGGATGAGAAAGAGTGCTATTGGCTGATAACCTCCACATGGTGGTACTGGGGCTAATATAGCTCGCGTTAAACCATTGGGAGTGGTTGCCAATTCATGACATGTGAGAGCTTTCGTATGATTCATGATATGATAAGAGTTCGATGAAGGCAAGTTATTCACGTTTTATAGCAACGCTCTCAGAAAAGTGAGGCTTGAGAAAAAGCAGTTGAGAGGAGCATAGGAGCAGCGGACCATTAGATACGAGAAGGAAGTTATCTGATTGTATTCCGATAGAAAGCAGGGCTGTAATAGGACAACTTTATCTTGAGAAAGAGGTTCTCAAAGGATGCGATCTATTATTAATCCCGGTCTTCTCATCGCTTCCACGCCGTCTTCTACGCCCCCCTGTTGACTCCTCTTTTCTTCTTCAACGGAGGCTTGCCTTGGCCCGTTCGATCGGCTCTCCTCCTGTCAAAAGGCTTCGATTCCCTCGAAAATGCAACCCTGTAACTTCTCTCCAAGGTCTTGTTCTTGCGCCCTTGTCCCTGTCTGAAGGAAGGAAAGTCTTGGAGCGAGCCAACGCCTCTCCCCTCCTTTCCCTGCCTCGTCTTGCCTTGCCCTGTCCTGCTCCTCTGTCCTGCTTCTGCCTCCTGCAGCTCAGTGCACAGTCGAAATACCACTGCACGACGCACTCGTACTCGCACAGCACAGCCCCTGTTTGTGGACAAGCAAGCCAACAGGAACAACCTTACAGGCTTCTGGTCCTCCGCACAGTCGTTGCGTTCCCCAGCTCGTGCCCCTGCCAGCAGTCGTCCACCATCTCATCAAGAACCAGCCAGAAGCGCAGCACACCAGGTCCAACCCAGTGCACTTCCGATCAAGCTTTCGGCATCGTCTCTTCCTGTGCAGTCGGTTTCTTCTCCTCTCCCAGGATCATCTCAACGGGCGCAAGCCTGCCTTCCCCTCCCCTACACTTCTGTCCCCTACCCAAACCCAAACTCGAACCCCCTATCCTTGCTTCCCGCACTCACAGCGCAGTGCACTCCCAGTCTGTCTGCACTGCACATGCGATACCGTTGAAGCTACGACTCCCTAACACTGCCGCTTGAACCAGGACAAGCCAGACCAGGCCAGGAACGAATCTCTGAAAAAGTTGAAGCTATTCGCGAAAACTCGACAAACACCACCCCAATACGCATCTTTACGCGATTGAACGTGACAGTGCTGTCGTCTGGCCCAGCAGACCTTTGGCTGTTGCACATCGGACGGTACCACGACGGGCTACACGTGCAATCTCTTGCTCCCGAGGACGAGGACCAGGACCAGTCATCGCGACCGACCGACCTGCAGCTACGTGGGCGCAACGAGAATACAGCCTTCGTGTTGTCAAATTCCGAGTGTTCGTCCTGCATAGTACCGCGTACATACATCCAGCTCGTCTCGTGGAGTTCGCATTACAGTAACGCAGTTTGCTTGTATCGCCTTCGAGAACTGCATATCTCGGGAAGAGAAACATTGGATACTGGAAATTCCTGCAAAAGAAGTCAGCAGCAAGTAAGTAAACAAATCTCCTATTTCCCGGGACCCAGGAGAATGGTGGAAGAGGACAGTCTATTATCACCTTGCAGCGCAGCGCATCGCATCATCAATACCTACCTAGGTATTGTGTCGCTGCAAAGGTGTGATTCACCTCAACGCCCTCTCCTCCTTCCTTATCTGCGAGACTTTTCTGTCCCGACGCGTCGCTAGCCGAAGACTACCTACCTACCTACCTCGACCTCGACTTCGACTCTACTTCAACCTCGTGCTGAGAGTCACCTTCCTCGCGAAATTTCCTTTGCACCACCACCTACGTACAACTTCAACAACGTGGGCGTCGTCAGGATTCTTCCTTTTACCGCCCGAACGCGCACAGAGTTGCCAGCTTTTTTCTCGTCCACGGAGAAAAGGAGCTGATTGCAAACTCGACCAGATCCCACAGACGCAACACAACAACAAGATCAACAGATCTCGAATCGGAAGCTACCTGGTCTGGTCTGCCTTGTTGATGCTGAGCCTTAATCTGAAGCTGCTCTCTGGATACACCATGCTAACAGTTGTGCCACGCAGATCCGAATTATCGTGTTTCCCACCTCCTGCCTCTATCCTAGTCTACATACCCGTCGAACGTTTCTCTGCAGCTCTTTTGCAGAACCCAGAAGCCGTCTTCCAGGGACCACCCTCGAGATATCTACGCGCACCAGCCAGTTGACGAACCGCGAACTGAGACCCGAACTCCAAAGACTCAGGTAGACAGCCGTTCAGTAGGATCAATACATTCGAGATCCTATACAGCTTTCACGCTCTTTGGCGCAAGTGCTCAAGGTCTCCCTCGCAGTCGGCCAATCTATTTGAAGGCCTTGGTCGAGATACAGCCACTGAATCCAATCAATCTGTGTCTCGAGACCGGAAACATCCTGCTTGGTCACGCTGAACATTTCACCCGTATCCTCGGACAACAGGAGCCATTCAGCTACATACGGAGAGGTTCTTCCCGTGCCTTTCGAGACGTCACCGCAACATTTGTACAAAAGACCAGACAATACAAGCTCTGAAGTGGGACGAAGCTCAATCACTGATTGATCTGCCATCCGCCCTTAAAAGCTTTCGCAGGTCAGTACCTGATCCCAGTCTCGTATGGATCCCCATGACTGATAATGATACTTTGGCAGAAAACCGCCTGTAAATCCTCCTATCACCTCAAACCCTAACGCACGCTCGCAACGCTCTTTCACGACCCGTACAATCCGATTTGCGCTTTTCCCCCTCATTCTACCCCTCAACTCAAGACTTGAAGCACGCAAAGACGCGATAAACGCTCCATCCTCGAGGTATGTTCTAGGCCCAGGCCCTTTCATTTGTGTGGCAGATTTCTTTGTGCCTTGTCGCCCATGGCGCTACCCATCCTTGTTTTCTCCCCATCAGACGGTAAAGCTGGCCTGGCTGTGTAAGCGAGGGGCCATCCGCTTTCAAGGCCTGGCAGACAGGCAAGATGAGCATGGGCATGGAACAGGGAGGTCTGGTGCATGACTGGCTTTACACTCCCTGTCATACTTGCAACCCCATCATCTCCTTAATTAATGTGCCGACGCCTGCTCTCTTGGCGCGGCCGTCATCCTGGCCCGATGTTTACCAACCACCCTTGCCTGCATCATATCTCCAAGCCCAGTCGCTCCAACTGACCTACCTTGTCTCCCACAGACAACGGTCTTCGACTTTCCCAGCCTTCTACAGACTTTCTTCAGCCTCGTCGAAATCCTGTTGCGTCATCTGTCCAGCACAACGGCAAGCCCTTCAGGTTGCGGTACTGAGCCTTTTTGTATGCAACTTCCCATTTCGCGCATCGACTAGTCTGTTCCAGCTGCAAGTCCTCTACCTATCATTCACTGCAAAGCGTGGGAACACGAAACTGACACGAGATTTCTTCGCAGGAAAAGTCAGCCGGTGTATATCGGCCTCACGAATCAACTTTCTGGTCCACTCGGCCCACGCAAGAAGAGCAGTAGTAAGTTCATCGCAATTTTCATTTCGTTTTCATTTTGTATATCACCACGGATCCTTCGGCCACTATTGGAGCACGCCATGGTCTTTGATGGATGGGCAGAGGCTGGTTTAGCGGCCGACTCACGAGCGAAAAACGTGGGATCCTTTCCAGGAACACGCGAGCAAGCGGCCCACAGCGCTGTTCTACGCCAGACACCGACCGATACTCAACGTCACCAGCTTGCCACAACCTTGCACCATGTTCCATTTCAAGCAGAAGTACCACTATCCGATCACCAACGAGGGTTCCCTTCTTCACCATCAGATCGTCCTATGTCAATCAGTTGGTCGACTTGAACACCTGTCCCCATTCCGCTCGCTACCCCACCATTTCCACTGCTTCGCCTGAGTCTCGCGATTCGTCCGAAGACTCGGAGAAGCAGCTGCGGCTCGCCGTCTGCAAACGCAGCCAGATTGAAAGCTCTATCTCGCTTGTCGTTTATTCCTAGTTACAGAATGTGACAAAATCTGTCTTTGCATCGATCGCATTGTGGATCCTCCTACTCAAATTCCCCCTGTGTTTCCATGGGAATGATCGACTCGGGGATTGAAATGCCCCTGGCATCCACGGTCTATTTCCGTACCACGAATCGTCGCAATCATGCGTTTCGTCGATCGCATTACTGTGGCTTTACGATCCTGCATTTTGGGCAAATACTGACTTCACAATTCAAGCAGACACGTCGGAATTAAAGTGACCCATCCACAGCCGACGTTTCATCGCGGATCAGTATCTCTCAGGATATCAAATAGTTGTTGTGAACGGTCTTGCGACGTTCATTTTCAACAAGTTTAGAGTCTCCGGTTGGTAAGTTAAGACGGCCCTGGCGCTCCCCTGCAACGCGGTTTGCAACGCACAGATGTTGCAAGCATGGCATGGCATGAATGCCCCTTGTTTGGTGGCCATCCCCCCAAACAAGGCCCCCCAATCTCAACGGCCGGCCTGTCCTGTGGCGGCTGGCTGGCTTGGTGGCTGGACCTTGAGGCTGACGGATGGTTAGAAGCAGATCCCATCATCCACATCGACGACCACCGCAACCAACTACCGAGATGGCCCATCGACAGAGTGGAGGTTACAAAGAGGAGCCCGGCGTATCTGTGGCGAATGATCACGTAAGTACATGACAGTTTTCCAGCTCGCGTCGTTACATGCTTTTGAGACGAATATGTCTATTTGGGATTGCATTTTCGCGGTCCTGTGTTGTGTTGCAACGCTGAGCATATTTTCTTTTTCTTCACGGATCCTGTCCAGATTCGCAAGTTGCACCAACTTGGACATGGCCCGCACGGGTATCACAGGGATGGGACTTCTTGGGTCTGGCTTCGATGCTTTCCAGAAGGCCACCATTTCCACATCCCTCGCCGAGCCCGAACAGGCCAGCCGCTGGCTGGCTCTGGAAAATGGGCAAGTGGATTCGGGGCTCGTTTCACACTGCATCAGGCTGCATGCATGCACCGAGACAAGGGTCTCAGCCTGCTGCCCAATCCCACGCGATGCCCCGACTTACGGCCCTGTACACAGACTCAGGCCCTGGTGTGGCCGCTGGCTGGGTCGGCTAACGGTCGCGCTTTTTGGATGCGGATGATGACTGAGAGTTTGTTTATTTGCGCGAGTCTTGTTTTTGTCATTTTCTGCCGAAGGGCACCGTCATACCGCCATCAGGCCGTATTGACTATGAATACCTTGCTGTGACACTGTGTCTAGAGCTCTCGACGTTGCCTGTGTTTATATCTTTGCCTGCTTCTGTCTCTGTACCTGCACCTTAGATGTTTCTCGATCTCGATGCAGCAGTAGCTACTACAAGGACGGTAGTCTACTTCGGGGTTCGTGTCCGAGGACGCAGCAGTAGAAGAGCAGGGCAGGTAGGATGCCAAGCAGAAACGAGATCAAGGGGTCTGCAGCTTATTTTCACAAAGCCACAGAGGCATTGCACTTGTCGCGGGGCGAGCAAGGCTCCTGGACGCCGAGTGCTGTGAGTGGGAGTGGGAGTGGGGCCAGTGGCCAAGGGCTGGTCAACATGACACGGCATGGCCTGCATGGGACTGCATGGGCTAGCGTGTACGGGCTGCGAGTAGTGACTCGCCAAGCTCGGACGCCGCAACAGAACAGTGGAGTGGAAATGGTCTTCCCTCCAGTGCTTTGCTTCACACCATCCCCTTCCCTTGCACCCTGTCAGACAGGCCATCTTCCCTGGCTCACATGCCTGCTACATGCCCCTCTAGGCCCCCCAGTAATTTGACACAGGACTAGCGTCCACCGCGTCATCTTCTAAAAACACCCGCAATCCCTGCCAACTGGGCGTGGGTCTGGTAATTGTGTGGGTCGTGTGGGTGCGAGACACTGAAGTGAGTCGTCTCGTCCAGCCCAATCGCAGCAGCCCCTACCTACAACCCCTACCTAGTCGTCGCCTGCCTACTGTTTGGTCTTGTCCGCTGTTCCAGTTCCAGTGAGCTGTGCCTTCTCCACCAGTCACTGAGTCCTCGCCCCCCCGCACGCCCAACTCCTCACCGCTGCAGCCCGACCAACGACGGCAGACGAGGATGAGCCCTTGAACAAGCCACCTCTTAGCTCCGGGCCAGTATCTACCCCTGCTACCGTGGCCTGCCAGTCCATATATCCCATTGGATGTCCACCCTGGCCTGGCTTTCACAATCCTTGTTCCTCACCCGCTGCATTGCAATGCGATTATAAACCTTGTCACTTTTATTCCTGCGTTGTCGTCAGTCCACTGCTTAACTGAAGTTTTATCATCAACATCTCAACTCTACCTTTCCAGCCCAACCATCCCCGCCTACCTTACTCAAGACCACCGGCACTCACTCTGCTCCACTCAAAACCCCTACCTCATCCTTTTATTACCCTTACCATTCCCCCCTACCTCTTCATCAGCTATCCCCTACCCTTCCAAGATTCGACAATCCTTCCTCATCCAAACTTGTACCAGTCTATTTCACCCCTCCCTAGTCGCATCGCATACTTCATCTCAACCTCAAGGCAGTTCGTCTGCTACAGCTACTACATCTCCCGGTACTTTGCCCTCCTTCAATCAAGCTCTTTTTCCTCTTTTGCTTTGCGCTCCGGCATATGTTTTCTCCTCCTCATCTCATAAACTTCCGCAACCCTCGTCAATCCACTATTTAAAAAGTGAGGCCCTGCGCAAATCACTCAAATCTCGGACATTGCTTGCTCGCTTGTACCTCCTTGTCAATTATCTGAAGATTTCGTAATAGAGCAAGGCTTCTGTTAAACTGAGGTACACCCTCGTACTTTCTTTCCCTTGTCCCCCAGTCATCTTCCCATCCACCTACTTTTTCGACTCCATTATTCTTTCTGTCTACCGGTCCAAAAGCAGGAGATCAGACACCAGGTCCCCCAAGCTGCAGCCAACCCTCGTCTTCAAGGATTCATCGCGCCGCTCTTTTCATACGTCTGGAGTCTCAAGAGATAAACAACACGACGCGTCTGCTTTTTTTTTTTCAATGGTTGCTATATTTTGCCATTGCATTTACCACAACATTAAAGGGACTCCTCGCTGACAATTCTGTCCTATGCAGCATCATCCCCACCATACGCAGCAGGGCCCTCCACCTCCGCATCATCTTCAACAACCTCGACCCTCGAGCATTGTTCACCAACATCACCAGCAACAGGTTCCCCCTCAGTCGCAACACTCCAATCCATACCCTCCCCCACACGCGCTTCCCCAATACGCTCAGAGCGCGCCAGGAGCTGGTGGTCACAATCCTCAGGAGTTGCCATACTATACCACCCAATCCCACCCAAGCCCGTATAGTACACCAAGCGCATCCGGAACATACTCATCTGCAGGTAAGGAAACATTGACTTGGACGCGTTTTAAGACTCAGAGATAGGTGGCTGACCACATTCTATAGCAGAAGGTACTCCGGACATCATGGCTGCCGCCCAAATGACGCGACCATACCCTCCCATCTCATATCATACCCCGCAATCCAACTCTCCAGCATCTGTTGCATCTCCCTCTGGACACGATCAACACAGAATGTATGGCGCGCCAACTTCCCAATTGCAACAGAATTCTCAGATGTACTATGCCGGTCCGCAACAGCAATACCCTCCAATGCCGCCCCAAAGTGGTCCATCGTATGCGCCACATCCACAACAACAGCAACACCAGCAACAACAGCAGCATCATCAATCCATGACTTCTCAGCCAAACCTTCTGATGTCACAAACACCAGCTCAACACCAGATGCAACAGCACCCAAGCCAACATGCTCAAGCTGGTATGACGGGAAGCCCACGAACCAAGATGGAGCCACATGTGCCACAGATCTCTCGCCCAGCTGCTCCTTTGGGACCTCCACAACAACAGCAGCAACAACAACAACCCCAACAACACCCAGCAAATGGTCCACCAATGAACCAAAACAATGTTCCAGGTGCTGGTGGTAGTGGCGGAGTCAATCCAAATGCGGCCCCAGGTCCAATTCCAGCCACTACTCCCTTGGTCGTCAGACAAGACAATAATGGTGTCCAATGGATTGCTTTTGAGTATTCTCGCGATCGCGTCAAGATGGAGTACACCATTCGATGCGACGTTGAGTCTGTCAATGTGGACACGCTGAGCCCTGAGTTCAAGACCGAAAACTGTGTCTACCCAAGAGCTTGTTGCAGCAAGGACCAATACCGTGGCAACCGTTTGGTTTACGAGAATGAATGCAACACAGTTGGCTGGGCCTTGGCAGAGCTGAATCCATGTCTTCGCGGCAAGAGAGGATTGATCCAAAGAGCTGTCGATAGTTGGCGTAACAGCAACCAAGATCCACGACTACGAAGCAGACGTGTGAGAAGAATGGCAAAGATCAACAATCGCAAAGCTGTTCAAACAACTTCTCATCCTCCTCACATGGCTGGTCCCAGTGGTCCGACAGGGATGCCACCATCTGGAAACATGGGCCCAGGCGGTGCAAGTAACATGGGCAAACCTAGCTTGAGTGGAATGGGTCCGCAATTGCACCATCACCACAACCACCCGGATGGAAGTACTGGAGGAGGGGATGATGTCGGTATGTTTCACCAGATGTGATGCTTGCCGTGATACTCTTATGTTACTATTACCTGTGTTATGATACCTTTTGCGAATATACCTGTTGAGCGGGAGGGCACTACTATTCTGGGAGCAAGCAGCACTGTTGCTTCGCTTTGCTTTGGCCTCTAAAAAGAGAACAATCACTCTTCCTGTATAATACATCATTGCACTTTTGTCGTCGCTTGGACTTCTTGCTTCCCATCATGGGCATGGGCGGCGTCGCTTGCACCCACTACACAAACCAACCCCAAAAGTCATGTCGTTGCACCAATGTACTGCCGCTCCTCAATTCCACCTATCCTTGTGTTAAAACCCTTCACACTCTTTGCTTCCTTGCTTCCTGTTTCGCTTACCGGTTAAAACGTGAGGCTAATATGATCTGCGGCACACAGATAACGAGGAGTACATGGACGAAGATCAACACCATCACCACCACCAAGCACCTCCTGGCGCCCCTAATTCCAATCCTCAAGATGATGTTCGCGACTCCCACGTCTTCCCCGGCTACGGCGGCTCCGCATATCCACCAAACCCTTCCTCCGTAGGCGGTCCATCAATGGCCCCCACGATGCACTCTTCTCACGGCGGGGCACCCCACCCTTCGCATCCTATCTCAGCACGCTCTTCCCACGTCAACTCCGGCTCGCACTCCAAAGGCAATACGGAAGAGATGGCCGAAGAAGAACGTATCACTCTCTTCGGAGATATTCCAGAGGCCAAGAAGCGCAAGTTCATCCTCGTTGACGACCCAGGCAAAGGCGGCCGTGTCCGAGTTCGCGTCACCCTCGATACTGTTGATACCGATGAGATTCCCGACTCGTTCCGCAAGAGTAACTCCGTATACCCGCGATCATGGTTCCCGATCCAGATGCAATCGCCTCCTCCTTCAGCGCACGGATCCCGCTTCTTCGAGGAGGGAGACGAGGATGATACTGTAGAAGTGGAGGGCCGTGGTAGCGCGAGAGGAAGAGGTGCCAAGGGGAAGCAGATGTATACCGTCCCGCTGCCCGATGGAGGAGAAGCCGAGGTCGGCATCCCGAGAATGCGCAAGAGCGTTCGCACCAAGGAGGTGAAGCTTAATGACTTGGGATATCGCATGACGTGGCACCAGAGTCGGGTGTTTGCTGATAAGACGGTGTTCTTGCAGAAAGCTTGTGAGTTACTCTCCCCCAATTTCTACCGCAATTTTCTTCATATCACCTGAGTTCTAACAGAGAACAATAATTGGTTAAGTGATGAACTAAAGCTGACAATCTGACAGTGGACTCTTACCGAAACAAAGTCCGCACGACGATGGAGAGCACAGGCAAGGACGTCGCTGTCATCGCACCACATTTCGAAACTCGCGTCGGCAAGAGGCAGTGGAATGATAGGAGCAAGCGTGAGAGAAGAAGTGAGGAATCTTAAGCGACCTTGCAGCACTCATCACTTGCACGTCATGCTTCCTGTCCAATCAGTCTAGACGCCTGCGATACGTGCTTTCTTCTTCGACTTAGACTCTCGACTCTCGACTCTCAGCTTCGATATCAATCTCCGCTTTTTTCTCTCTTCTTTCATACTTCGATTCTTCAAATCATTCGAAAGCGATACAGCGAGCGAGCATCTTCATCCTTTGGTTTCTGACCTGCATCTTCGTTTGTATGCATGCGTGGATTTCTTTTCGCTCGAGTATTCTTTGGCTGGATCGCATTTCTTCTTTGTCTTGAGATGAGATGAGTTATGGTATGATGTTTTCATGGTGGTGGCTACGTTTATTTCCAAGTTTTTCTATTTTCTTCAGTGTCCGTTCGACTGGGAGAATCGTGGGTGGGGGTGGAGGGAGGATCATATCACGATTGTATGAACGGACGGATGCATAAACGGCGCTTCTAGGTGCCCTTGCTTACTTACTAGACTGGAATGGAATGGACTGGACTGGGACAGAATGGATGGGATGGTTAGGGGAGGTGTACATTGCTTGTTTTGCTTTGCTTTGCTTTATTCGGAACAATAGATTGCTGTTTGCGTTGGGGTGGAATGGATGGATGGGGTGGAGAGAGGGAGGAAGGAGTTGATTTGCCTTGTTTTTATTTTTTTGGTGTTGTATTGATTTCATACATTGATTCATGGAGTGCATTGATTGCTTGTTGGGAGGTGCGTGGCGTAAGTGCAATGGCTGGCTGGTAAATAGATTGAGCATGAAATGGAAAGATAAAAATATTGACCTTGCTTGAGTGGGAAGTGTGAGGTTTGTGATATTTGATCGAGTTGTGATAAAGATGGGCCTTGTGATGAGAATTGGAAGAAGTGAATAATATCGGCCAAGGAGAGGGAGAGGAGAGAGAGCACTTCGGAAATCCATGTAGATTTCCTTATGAAATAATACTACCTACCTATCAACTCGATCGGTCACCTTTTCCATACCATAATCATCATCATCAATAAAGTCTTCAGTAATACACTAACTAACCTCGGCCATTTCCCCTATCTATTTCCAAAATACGTGCCTGGTACTTGCAGCTAGCAAGGTACTCACACTCCTCGCTTCACACGATGAGGAACTGCGTACAGTTTGACAATGATTCTCCATATACAAAGCTTAGCTTAGCTTATTAGCTCAGAACATGGACTAGAAGCTACGAAGGGTACGTACCGGTGTATGAGCACAACTTTCAGGTAGGATCGGTCGCAACGGTCGGTCGGTTCGATATCACGTAGAGGGAGCAACTGACTCGTCCGTCCATCCATTTCCAAAGAGTCGGACCGACTCCAATTCAAGTTCTTCATGTCATGAGGGGAAGTCGGAAATGCCTTCATCGGAGCGGAGTGGGTTTAGGTACCTCGCTTCCCTGAATCTGAGTAGATTGCGATAGGCTATTGGCTCGAAAACCTCCCCGCATCCAAATATCGGGTTAACTTCATCGCTTGAACTTCGGCGGGAAGAGATCGTGGAGTCAAGGTTATGCGGAGGAGCTGAGGGGATATGACGTGTGGAGTGCCCTTCGGTGCGGGTGTGGACGCAAGATGGGGCTAAAGTGGTTTGTGGGGTAGACTAGGTAGACTAGTACCCGGGTTGGACTTTTCGACCGGTAGTCTTGGTATGTTTGGTATGGTAAGGTACAGTAGGCCGTGGCGATGGGGTTATGGGGTTAATTGGATAGATGGGGGATGGGATTTGAAGACGGCAGTTCGATTGATGGATGGATGGATCGTTTGGGGACTTTAAAAGATGGGATGAGAACCTTCTTTATCTTAAGTGCTGCTGGAGATCCGTTCCCTCTTTGTTTCTCAGCTTCATTGAAAAGCTCGAACACAGCGAAATGCATCTCAGCTCCCAACAACTCCTCGCTCCCCTTTTGGCGTTAGTGACGGCTTCGACCGTCCTAGCTCAAACCAACAACAACATCACAGCCCCAACGGTCAAAGTCCTGAATGGTTCATACTATGGAACGCATCTCGAATCGTATAATCAGGATTTGTTTCTTGGGATCCCGTTTGCGGAACCGCCGGTGGGGGAGTTGAGGTTTGCGAATCCGGTGGCGTTGGAGGGGAGGAGGTGGGAGGGGAGTGTGCCGGCTACGAATTATGCTTTTGTATGTTTCGCTCGATTCATTTTCTTTTTCCTTCTCGGTTTGCGTCTGTGTCGCGTTCGGTGGTGCGGTGTTGTGGTGTTCAAAAATCTTGTTGGCCAAGAGGGGAAGACGAGAGTCAGATTGATGGGAAATGGGAGAGAGGGGCCATTGGAGGTGAAGGAAATAAGCCGACTAACTGGATATTAGCATTGCATTGGGTATGGATCTGATCAGATTGGGTATCAACAAAGGTATGTGGTGTGGTCTTGTGTTGACGAAGCAAGAGGGGAATGAATGCTGACATGTCTTAAGCGAGGATTGTTTGTACCTGAATATTGTGAGGCCGAGTGGGTATGAGAATGAGAGTTTGCCTGTGGCGCTTTGGATACATGGTGAGTCGAATTTCTGTTCTTAGAATTGAACCAGACTTTGGGCAAGATTGTGTTTGCCTGGTGGATCAGCCATCAAGTGATGCTCAGCTGCCTTGTTCTCCCAGTGAGGCGTTGGCTTCACAGCCAAAGATCCAAAGCGTTTCACTCCGTACAGTAGTGCTGACTCTCCCAGGTGGTGGTTTCGCCTACGGAGGCGCCCCAGACAGACGCTACAACCTCTCCTTCATCGTCCAAAACTCCGTCGAGATCGGCAAACCCATCATAGCAGCCAGCATCGCCTATCGTCTCGGCCCCTTCGGTTTCCTCAACGGAGACGCCGTCTCCGACGCCGGCGCAATCAATCTAGGTCTCAAAGACCAACGTCTAGCACTCCATTGGATCAATGAGAACATCGCTGCCTTCGGCGGCGACAAAGAGAAAGTCACGATCTGGGGCGAGAGCGCCGGTGCAGCTAGCGTGGGCTTACATCTAACTGCCTTCAACGGTCGAGATGACAAGTTGTTCCGTGCAGCTATCATGGAATCCGGAGGACCGATCTTCTTCGGAGAGCAGCAGAACTCATCTGATTATCAGCCCATGTACGATTCTGTTGTTCAGCAAGCCGGATGTGGGAATGTTTCGGATTCGCTGGGTTGTTTGAGGGAGGTGCCGTTTACGGTTCTCAATAGTGTGTTGAATGCTACGGAGTTTAATACGCCCGGGTGGTGGCCTGCTCTTGATGGGGATTTTGTGGCGAGGTATGGGAGTGAGCAGTTGAATGAGGGGGCGTTTGTGCATGTTCCTATTATTTCGGGGGCGAACTCGGATGAGGGGACGGCGTTTAGTCCGAGGGGCGTAGACACGGAGGAAGAGTTGATTGCTATTTTGAATGGTGAGTTCTGGGTATTTCTTGCTTGGAATGAAAGCTGTGGAAGAGAACATTGGCTGATTAATGTGACGAATAGGCACCTGGTCAGCTTCTGATGAGGTTTTGTCTTCTTTGATTGAAGCTTACATCGACACCAACGCCTCCGACTACCTCATCCCATCAACAGAAACCCTCGGCGCGGATCTCACCTTCTCAAACACTTCACTCGGAGCCTACTGGCGTCGTAGCGCAGCTTACAGTGGCGATCTCTTCTTCATCGCCGGCAGAAGACATACCTGCGCAGTCTGGTCCGCCGCTGGCCTCGACACCTACTGTTATCGGTTCAACGCTATCCCCAACGGGATAACATTCCCCACCTCAGTCACGCATTTCCAAGAGGTCGCGTTTGTATTCGACAACCTTGACGGCCTTGGATACGCCGTGAACCCCTTCGGCAACAAGAGCCAGAGCTACACTGATCTCGCTGAGCTTATGAGCAAGAGCTGGGCGAGTTTCGTGGCGGATTTGGATCCGAATGGATGGACTGGGAGGGATGAGAGTGTGGAGGGCTGGCCGAGTTATGAGGCTGCGCGGGATGGAGTGATGGGACCGTGGGATATGGTGTTTGATGCTAATGTTACGAGTTTTGTGGAGAGTGATACGTTTAGGGAGGTGGGGATTAGGCTTATGAATGAGAATTGGGGGGTTGCGAGCAGGTGAGCGGTGAGGGAGAGGTGACAGTGGCTTGGGGTGTGGTGGAGTGAGGTGGGGTAGGTTGGAGGATGAGGATAGAGATGTGGGAATGGTGAAATGATGAGTTTATGTAAATAATTGTAAAGGCAGCTGGATATACATATGTTACTTTACTACCTCTCAACTGTCAAGACTTCATCGGCTTTGCGGGAAGTCTACTTGACATAATTTAAAGAAGAGCCCACCGGTCCAGGAATGTGAAATTTTCACGGAACTTCTTCGATACGAGGAAATTACTGAGGAGTTCTTGCGCCTCCTTATTCTAAGTCACACAAGGGTCTTGAGACAAAGAAAGACAAGTCTTTGTGCGCCGAAACTGCGAGGCTCGCTTATTCTGAGGCGGGGTATGAGAAAGTAAACAATCACATTGGGACAACATCCCGGCAAACATGAATGCAACAACCTCAGAGATGACTGGGAGAGAAGGGTTTGCGTTCCTTCGTAATTCATTATTAATCGCTTTTGCGGGACTGAGATTTGTGCTTATTGGGGAATCTGAAAGTGTTGTGGTGGTTCAATGGTGATTCTGAGGGGCTCGCATATTCTGAGGCAATGCAATGAAATGTGAGCAGCAGACACAAGAAAAGCGAGACTTTATGCAAGAAAGTGAAATAAAGAGTTTTTCCAATCCTCCCGAAGCTGAGAGCTCGCACCAAAACCCAGAATCGATGATAAGGGCGTCGCAAGAAATGCCGTGAGTGGCTTGGCATTGTGGTCCCATTTGCACAACGTTCCCTGCCGGCAGACAGTCCACATCTTCTGCTTGACAACATGTTAGAATACGTCTCACATAACCTGAAAACAAAAGCACTGGTGAAGGGGAACGTCAGTGTACCTACCGATCACTCCCCACCGAAGACCATTCTTCTCCAAGCTTCTAGTGGTCCGCCCTCGTCCCGGATCTTGATGTACTCTTCTCCATTAAATGGCGCACCAATCGTCGACTTCTTGACTCGGTAACGGCAATGACGATTTACGATCAGTACTGGTGGGATGTGAAACAAATCGTTTCTGAGTAGCTGGGACTGAAGGAGATCCAGCGTCATCAGACTCCGATTCTTGGGTTGATGCCTGGTCATCGGCTCCTGATTCGTCGCTTGCTTCGGAACCAAGTGAATCATCTTGCTCGAGGTCTGGTGTCGATGGTGAACTTTACGCCTGTGAGGATCCTCCATCGGGCCCCGAATATATGTCGAAAGAGTGAGACGTTGTGCTGAGATTTGGCTGGAATGTCTGTGGAAAGAAGGCGGCAACGTAGGGGTTCTCATCTGCGGCGTGCTCTTTGCGTTTTCCAAGGACTTGCGAAACTGATTCTGTTTCTTTATATGACCCGGTGTTGATTTTTCTAGGGACCAAGGACTTGGGATCATGGGTTAGTCTGGTGGAGGGCTTACTACTGTAGGGGCTGCTGTAGAGTCGTCCTTGGGTTCCAACTTGTCGTCCCTGCTCTTGATGGCTGCCCCACGTATATTCATTTCCGACGGATTGAGAAAACGGGGTTTCATTCTATGGGCCATTCTGTTGTTGAACAGGGGTAGCTCTTTGGTACCCAGGTATTTGGCGGCTGTAAGCGGGGAAGTAGGGATTCGCTCGATGGAACAGATTGCCGCCGTCGGGGCCATAGCGTTGAGATGGGACAAATGCTTGATTTCGAGACTCGAGAGATTCAGTCGCAGGAGTGTTATTTCTGGTTACACTGTAACCTTGGCTGCTGTACCGTTCTATGTCTGTCTCGAATTGCGGCCTGTTGCTGAAGTTGACGATGATGTGACCGAGCCGGTGGCAGAACCAATACTCCAAACATTCCACCTGGGACTTGAGGATGGAAGGACGAGTTTGAGAGTGGAGAGTTAGCTTGACCAACTTGACTATCATATTGGTTGCTTTGAGGAAACCCGTTGTTATGCTGAATTTGACTGACTAATGGGGCAGTAGAAGAGTCTCCAGCTGGATAGAAAGCTGGGCTCGTAGTGTAAGCTCTGCTGCCAGATCGCTGAACAGATTCCCTTCTTGGAGAAGTTCCGCTGGCCTCGCCTGCCTGTTCTTGCTTCTGGCATTTGGTTGTCGTAGGAAGAGCTGTGGGGTAGAACACATCTCCAGCATTAACAAAGCCTTGACCATCAAATCGTGAACCCATCACCGGTCCCTCCGACCAAGACTTAGTATGACTTTACTAACTGCACTGTGCTGACTGGTCAAGCAGAACAAACAAAGTTCTCTCAATGTAAACAACATTTTCCCTAGCCCACAACTATTTTGGGCTGCCGTAAGTATGCGTTATATTGAACCAGATCCACGATATCAATTTACCGGAAACAACACGCAGAAGTCTTTACAGGATAATTGAACATTAATCATCTGGGCAACGTAATTTGCAGAATCTTTTCTTTACTCGTGCTATCTTGTAAATTTGTCTCTGGACATCTTTGTTTTGTGTTGATACATCATGTGCTGATGTAAGCTAGTGCTTCTCTTATAGTGAATGGCTGGTGTAACATGATCGCATGATAGGAACACCAGTCATTCGGGGCATCTAGTGGAAAGAAAGGCCACAGGCCTGGGACAGACAAAACCGACTCCAGAAGCCCCCCGCCCCCAACAAGGAATCATCCTCCTTGCCTCTATAGCCATATCAAATTCAGTCGAGGGAAACCCTGTTTTGCGAGTGTTTTTCTGCTTTGTCTTTCACGTTAGTGCCTAATATCTAGAACGTAAATAAAAGAATGGTGGAACAAACCTCGTCGAACTTCTGTGTGTCCTCACTGGATCGACCACAAGAACTTCTCCCAGTCATTTGGTGACTGTGCCAGCTCATGCGAGCCCTGCGATTCTTATAGAATGGAGAGCGTCCATTGGAAACTGTGTCGCTTTCAACGCCCATGTTGCCGTTGAAAGGATGTTGTGCAGAGCCTTGGCTGGCAGATGTTGGGCCAGTTGGAAGAGGGCATGCACCAGAGCCTGGGAAAGATGCAGCAGGTCTAACACACGCATCAAATGTAACAGGTTGAGGACCAAGGCCAAAAATAAAGCCAGAATCAAGTCCCACGTTGTTACTCAGAAAGGAGGTGTAACGGGGTTGACGGGATTGATAGCCAGAATCAATTGCAGATTGGTGACCAGGGGTAATCATCGAGCTCTCATCATAAACGAATGGTGACAAAGCATTTGTGGATGCTCTGTTACCATCATGAATAGATGTGGTGTTCATCGACTTTTGGTAGCGCGGATGATATTTGTGGGTTTGTCGAAGAATGCGGGCATGATTGGCCGCTTTGCTCGAGTCGGTGTGACTTCCAGGAGACAAGGGCAGGCTGGCAGAAGAGACCAGGCGTTGCTAATCCTGGTGATAGAGATTGGTATCCAAACTTTGACTAGTCGTTGAGATTCTAGGAAACGAATTGTTGCCCGTGACAGAAGTGGAGCCAAGAGTAAGAGCAGTAAAAGCAGCTTGATCATAGAAAGGAACATCTGACTTGTTACGCGCTGCGATAGGACATCCATTGGATTGCTGTCCACTGCCACTGACAATACTTGCTTCCAGATCATTGCCAAGTTGAAGACCAGAGGACGGACCATCGGCAAGCGAAGCTTGAGACTGGAGTGGCGGTGCTTGATAGGCGTTTGGCCCGAAAGAGTAACTCAGTCTGTGATTTATGTATGGCTTTGGCTGTAGGATGACAGTCTGAGGAGCAGAGCTAGTCTATCAGAGAGCAGTGCGAGTGTTCTGAATATTTGCCGCATGTTGTGAGGTAGCGTTGTAGTGCTGCTTAGCTACTGTGCCTAAGGTGATGCCGGCACTTTGAGCCACCTGGCCTGAACGTCCAATCCGGGCACTACCATATGATTGATTTGTTTGTTCTCCAGTCCAAGGATCATGTGATGGAGGGACATCGCCGGCTGAGCCTGGAAGAAGACCAGCTCTCCATGCATCGTTACAATCCTTGAACTTTAGATTTGTATTTTACTGATGTCCCCGAACCCAGCGTTCCCTCCGAGAGCTCCTTCTTGCAGACTTGGCAAGCCCTTTCCTTGACTCCGTTATGATTCTTTAGATGTCGAGTCAGGTTTGCTTTGTTGCACAATGTCTTGTTGCAATCAGGTATCGGGCATGCAAATCTTCCATCCTCCTGACTTGAGTCTGGTACAGCAGATATAATGGATTGAGAGGCAACTTCGTCGTTCGCAGTCGATAGGAGTATCGGCGAAGGTGTAGGTGAGCATGTAGCTAATCGTTGTGCAGGATTGAGATCTCTGGGCATGTATGTAGAGTCAAGTCGAACTCGCTTTGCGGGTCGCGTAAGGCTGATCAGCTCTCGTTTCTATGCATTTCCACTCTCTCCAGGTCGATGATCTTCTATGCCTCGCGCTTGATCCGCTAGATCCGCCTTGGAACATCTGCCTTTCCAACCATCCAAGCTCTCAAGTACCTCATCTCCCTCACGCCATGTATTTCGTCCTCTGGAGGGGACACGGGATGACATTAGTTGAGTTCGGGGCAGCTGATGTGGAGCTACTGGGCATGAAGGTGTGTCTGCGGAGTCAAGGTATCATGAGTAGAAGTCGTCGAAAGAGAGGTGTAAGTCAGACGCTTCGCGTGAGAACGCCATTTTGTGTGAGCTGTTTGACAGAGAGGCATTAGCTTCTTAATTCCCACACGAACTTGAAGGATGTGGGCGTGTGCGCTTAGCAATTGCATCGTAGTGGATGACCTTCTCATCGACAATGAAGCTCAGGTTGTGAAACTTGTAGCATCAATGACGGGAGAATAGAAACATGGGGATATATGTTTTATCCATACTTACTGGCTGATCCTCAATTACGATGATCGTGAGTTGGTGGCATAATGCAAATGCAAACTGGTTGGTGGGTATCGAAATCGCTGATCGAACTTTTGTGACTCGGTAGCAGACCACGCGTTGAGGCGTTTTATCAACCCGCGCCCTGAGCATCACTGGTGTCATTGAGAGACACGGATGTGATCCAAAAATCACTCGAAATACTTTACTTTGTCAGAAGAATTTATCTTACGCAGGTCTCGCTGAAGTTGAAGGATATTCCCGAGAACCTTCGTGGGTGAACCGTCCCTTATACTTCTGTCTTCAGAGTTACACATCACTATTTATGTACAGTTTATCACCAACGCACTGCAAATATCACCTTGGAAGACAAAATTACAGTTTTTAATTACACATTAGCCTTGTTCCAAAGTGTAAGACTGTGTGTACAGATGTCTCTAGGAAGGAGATGCATCGAGTCCCAAACCCCCCAAAAAGATCCAAACATTAACAGAAATGAAAGTCATTTTAAAAGACAGAGATCAGTCAGTTGAAGCACAATATGTGGAAGAGAAGGAACATCATGCAAAAATCTCATGCCTACGTAAGCACCAGAGAACGAAAGAAATGCCCGACTGGCACACTGATGTCTTTTAAGACTTGGTGACGAGCAATGTAAACCAAATAATCTGTTCATCGAAGAGTGGTCAGCCGATGGTCTGAAATAGTCATGAGATATGCACTGACCTCTGGGTTGCTCAAATGGAATCAGTTTGAATTTCCTCATAGCTCTCCCAGAATTGCTTCAACCACGAGTCATTCCCAACAGCCGCTTTGTGTAGACCTGGCAAAGAGTCGGAACCAGGCTGTAACCCATCACTGTAATATTGAAGAGGGAGCCCAAATGCATGGTCGACTGGTGGTGTTGAGGTGAAGGCGTGACCACCAAAGCCATCGCTCTTTGTTATGAATCTGTCCATATTTGAATGCTCCGAGCTCGTGTAGCTGGCAATTGAGTCGGTATTGAAGTCATACTCAGTAGAATGTGACAAGCTTGGTGGCCCGCAAGCTTCGCTAGGGGAATTAATAATATGAGCAGATCTGTCGAGAAGGACCTCTCCATTGGGAATCGCAGGAGCAGCATTGCAGTAGGCCTTCGTGAGACTGGAAGTAGAGCTTAACGAAGCTTGACGAGGACTGTAGCTCATGAAGTTCTCATTGTGATTATGCAAGATCTGTAAGTCACTTTGTCTGTCATGTTCTGTTCCGTGCGTATCGTAGTAGTGGGATTGCGTACGAGGATCAGTTACAAAATTGAAATTGCGTTGGCGCTGGGAGCCAGTCTGTGTCATTTGAGAATTTCGGAGCTGAGGGTCAAGGCCAGGGACACTGAGAGGCCTCAGACTCCGGATATCCTGTGACACAAGCTCAAGAGGCTGATCAGACCCAACGAAACCACCACCGTTATGAGGAACGAGTGGCAAATCAGTAGGTGTCGCACCGTACGGATATGCACCTGGTGTGTTCGAGCCGTGGGAAGCAGAGTCGGATGACTGATGGGAAGACGCATCAGCCTTCAAATGAAACTTTGGGGCTGAGAAACCAGATGAAGCATGACTATACGACCGATCCCCCACCGAAGAAATAGATGTGACGAATATGTCCCGGCCTTGACTTATATTTCGTGGGAAGGAGCTACTGAATCCATGCTGATCATCAAGAGCTTCTGAAAGAGATATACGGCTATCAACCTCTAGAGACATTGGGCTGGAGTCTACTTGGGGTCTGCCACTTGTGAGGGGACCCTGCTGATGAGGAATGAGGATCAAATTCTGATGCAGAGCAGGAGCAGCTGCGGTGCAGATATGTTGCGGACCATTCTTACGTCGACCATAGTTTCTGTTGTTTCGAGCCACCAGGGTACCATTGGAATGACCAAAAATAGCGGAACTGGTATACAGAGTACGATCCGGTAGTAGATGCTGGGATGTACGTTCGGCTGCCTGACCTTGACGAGCAAGAACATCACCATTGCGAGAAGCTCCAAACTGGGATGAAAGATTGTTTCTTCGGTCGTGAGATTGAGGGAAGGCCATGACGCTTGAAAGAGAGGACGGATGGTGATTGGGGTGCATCAAAGACTGAGGATTTTGAGGGTTCAATTCCCAAGAGGCAGGTACAGTCGATCCAGGAACGACATATCCAATCTGACCTGGAAGCCGACTGTCCTTCCATGCTTCGTAGTCAGGGTGATCTGGATAGCGACCTCGTTGCCAGTCCAAATAGCACTGACCCTTTCTGGGATTGTTTTGGTGACCGTCGCGTCGCCGCTTGTCCGCAAAGGTTCTGCCACATGTGTCGCATTTGTCTTTAATCTGGTCATGGATACCACGCACATGCCTACTGACGCTGGAGGAGCTTTCGAATATCTTTGGGCAGTCAGGACAAGGATATTTTCCTGCAGCGTTGGGCAGGTAGGGTGGTCGTGCTGTTCTGGCGGAAGCGCTGATGGCAGAGATATTTGTGGTGGATTGAGGAGTTGAGGCGGCAGAAGGGAATAGCTGGGGACTGGCCAACGATCTAATAGAGACACTGTGATTGGGACCCGGACGATAGCTTTGAAAGTTAGTCGGTCCATTGTTGTTACTCCGAAGTCTTTTGGCCGGTCTGCTGAGAGTAGACGGCGGCAAGGCAGCACCATTGCAACCATTGTCAACTTGGACATATTGGTCTTGATCGTCTTCTACATCATTTTCGATATTGGCTGACCAATGTGTTATGATGTGGGTCTTGTCTTGGGAGTTCGTGGTTTTAGATCTGAAGCACACCTCATGAAAAGGCCTGTTCATCTCGCCAAGAGCTCTCTGTTTTTGATGAAAACCAGGTAAGAAGCTAATCTTGTTCTGAAGAAGGCCGTTTTGGATAGAGGGACTCGAGGTAAGATTGGAGGCGAGAGTTCGGGCGTAGGCAGGTACAAAGGTGTTTATGTTGTTGAGTGGAATGCGACTTGTGTCGATTGGAGTCTCCAGACCGATTGTGAGAGGGTGTTGAGATGAGGCTTCAGCTGAGGGTACAGTGGAGTATCCGAAGAATGAAAGGTAATCGGACTCATGTCTGTCAGAGATCCAGTCCTCGAACTTCTCCGTAGGATTTTGAAAAGCATCCCCGATGCCTTGCGACCCGTCCCGCAAGTCTGGTTCTTCATGCCTCCCAATCTGCCAGTCTCCTCCGCGCTCTCTAACGGTCGTGGTAACTGCCACGATTTTTTCGTGTGCAGATCCATTGTGAAGGTCGGGCCATGACACCGTGGTCATGGTTGCCGAAGAGTGTTGACAATTGTGGGTTCTTCTGCAGGGCGTTTTGATGGACTTCGACATCCTCGCTGTTCCAGTGAGCTATCAGCAAAGTGCTGCTGTGTTTAGACCATGATACAGTACTTTACAGGAACTTTGGAGGAGCTCGCAGCGTGAAGTCTACGACGCAGTGCGCAGATGCCCAAGAAGTTTTGAAAATCCAAGCCTTCGCGACTCGGGCTGGGCACGACAAGCTTTACTTACTTAAGGCTCGGACCTTGAACCTGGTACAGTTGAAAATTATAAGTCAAGTCGATTGGGATGTAAGGAAGTCTTGATCGACAACGAGCAAAATGTTTGTTTTGAAGTTCGAGATGAGAGTGTTGAAATAGCAATTTTTAGTCGCATCGGCATTGCTTCACTAACGTCATAGATAGATTCGCCTGAGCAGATGATTCACAGTCGCGACTGGTTGTTACAGCAGCTATGTTTTCTAATGAATAAATGAATGAATGATTATAGGACAAACAATGGAAAACATCACTAGATGAGACAGGCTATAAGGCCGATAATAAAAAAATAATGAGAAGACTGCGTACAGATAAGGACTCCTTATCCTTATCCAACCTACACTCACTACAAGTATCATTTTTCTTAATGTTCCAAAATTTACAAGATGCTTGGTAGGGTATGCATCCTGCGCTCCACTAGGAGAACTGGTTCAATTAGTAAGTAGTTAAAGCGATGAAAACTTAGCTTCGGTGTTGGTGTATCAGCACTCGAAGCGTCCAACCTCGAGGCAAATCGTCTGCAATCCAGAAAACCAGTTTTGCCATCGAGCATCATTACGATTACTCGGAAATAAATTTTGGGAGGGGAAAAACCGTCCATCTAGGTTTTGTTGTTTACTTTCCACAAAACGCGCCTCGAGCAAGCGAGCAGGAAAGAGGCGGGGGCGGGTCGAAAAGTGGAGCCCGTGGCGCTTCATCTTCCAATCCCTAAAGGTCACGAAGTCCCGAATTCAACGTCCTCCATCGTCGACCATAATTTGTCCTTGTCCTCAGCGTAATCCACTCTCGACACTACCACCCATACAGATACGAGCATTTGCATGAAGCCGTTGGCACCCAGACTAGCCAAAAGGCAAAACACGGCTAGCTCCGTCTTGCTGGCAAAAAGCATCAATCTGCAGCTACAGGGGTCGCAACCAGCGCGAGTGACGGCAAATACAGGGGGCGGCGAGCGGTGCGGGCGGTGCGGTTTTGTTACGACGTGCAACAAATGCATTATACCTGCGGCGAAATAGTTTGAAGTTGCACAGAGATGACGATACCCGTTGACCGACCCTCATCTTTGGGTTTGGGTCGATATGGCGGGGTAACTGGGGTTTCACAGCGTGATTAGATTTTGAGCCGGCCGCAAGAGACTTAAAACTCGTGATATCAGCGATCCCGCCAGCCCGCACCTTATCAGGACGTTACATTTGGAGGGGATTTCTTGGTGATCTCAGATGTTCGACATCGGAAGATGGACGCCCTTCTTCGGAAGCAATTGTCTACCGAGGACCGACCGTCGATGAAAACTGATAGAAGTTCCCCCGACTACCCCGAGAAGAAGACATCACACCATGCGCTGGCAAAGTTGCGGTGAGGGATGGCTGTCAGCGTTGGTCTAGGTTGTGAAAGAGGGGTCGCAGTATATGCGCCACCAGCTGCAGAAGGGCGTGGTATGTTCGGGGAATAACGAGACATTTGGTATCCAATATTGACGTTCCAAGGCATCGGATCCAGTGGGTTTCGCGAGCCAGAAGAAGGCTACAGAGGAAAAGTCTTCATCACAATCGTTCTGACATGGTAAAAGGCATGCCTGGAAGGTATATCACGAGAAAAATTCAAGACCCACAGCCACGGGTCCCACACACTGGCACATGTACAGAGACCTTGTCAATCGTTGTGTAATTCTTTTACACAAATCAAGGCCGCTGTTACCATCAGTACTATGGCCTGCGTGGCTGCCTGACTAGCGCAAGTATATTCGCGTGTCAATTGGCCAATCCCGCAAGATTGAGGACATCGAACTAGCCTTTGAGCTCTTCATACGCCAAATATTCTGGTATCCACCTCTGGGCGTCCACTTAGCAGCTCGGAAGAGCATGCAAGCTAGTCAAAGTCATGCGGTCTTGCTGGGTCGACCCCCACCCCTTCATCGGCTTGTTCATCTTATCTCTTTCCAGAAGAAGTTTGGAGGTCATAAAGGACCTGGTATAATGTGGAATGGCAACTGCCGACGAACTGTGAGGCGAGCTTCCGATACTCGCAAGTCTCTCCTCGTCGGCTCAGCAAGCGCTATGCTCTCATTCAAGTTCAATTACTAGTTGTTGACGGTAGATTCGCTGTTCTAGAAGCGTGTGCTATAGCAGTATCTTCATTGGATTCCAAAGATCAACATCAAGTGGTACAGACGCTTCATGGGTGAAGCTAGGTGGAGAAGCTCAAATGAAGCTTCATGCCCGTGTCACCTCACATATTTCTGATAAGCGTGCTTTCCGACGCGTACATCGACAGGACTTGGTGGGGAACCTTTGTCTTCTGATTGACGTCTGCCCGTTTTTGGTCTCGGTCACCTCGAGATATCGCCTATGGCGAGTCTCTCTCTGGCAATCAACCTGTCGAACGTGGCCAGAAATAGGCTGGGTTGGGTCTGGGCGTCCAAAAGCAACGACACCATTCTAAGTTTGGAATGTCTTTTGCCCTTTGGGTCTGCCTCTTTAACCTTGTTCAGTGATTAGTGAGCCAATGACTTTGCCCTGAACCTAGACCCTCACTTCCAATTACGGTCTTGATTTTCGCAGAATGTGGCAGAATTCGGTCCGTACTATCGGGTGCTCTTCAGCGAATGGAGTGCCATGATTTGAAGCGGATGGTAGCAGTAGTAACTGGAACGGGCCGCTTCACGTCAGAACTCAAGTATAAGATGGCACCCATGAAATTAGGAACTCGCGCGCGGGCAAAGTTTCTGCCACACCCACATTCAACATGCTCGTGGACTCTGTTCGAAAAGTGCTTTTCGCTCTGGCGGACGGCATTTTAACTATTCTACAACATGGTTTTGAGACTCTCTGCCTCAGCCCAGCTCTTTATGCTTCAATCTTGGTATGTTATGCACCTCAAACTGCACGTATGCTAACAAGATGTTAAGGTTTTCTGCGTTCTGCTGGGTAGGATAGTATATTTGAAGTACTTCCATCCACTTGCAAGGTTCCCTGGTCCATGCCTTGCACCACTTTCCAATGTAAGACATGACGACCCGGCCCTGTTACCATGTAAAAATATTCATGTCTCCACAGGGCTTCTGGTATTACACGATTCTGAGCGGAAGAGGGCCTTGGAAGAACCATAGCTGGCATCAACGATGGGGTATGTTCATGTTCAAAGTTCCACCATGTCAAACTCCTGTCGTTAAACAGGCAATCCCTGACGACGGGCCGTCCCGTACTGTCTGATCGGAATAGATCTCCGTCGCACAGACATTAATGTGGCTGACAGGACCGATTGTACGGATCGCACCCAACCATTTGAGTTTTGGATCCCATGCAGCGCAAAAAGCAATTTACGGTTTCGGCACTCGTACAGTGCCGTCCATGATTAAGGACCCAATATTCTTCACTCCCGAAGTCGACCATTCCATGAACATCATCAATGAGACCGACCGAGAAGAGCATTCGCGAATGAGACGCATGTTGAGTTTTGCTTTCAGCAATTCCAACCTTCTAGAGAATGAGGATGTTCTGGTGAGAAGAACCGACGAGTTCGTGAAGACGATTGGGTCGATGCAAAATCAACACGGCAAGCGAGGATTCAACATCGTGCAACAATTCAATTATGTCACATTCAACATTATGGGTAAGTCGATCTCCACGCACTCTGAGAAATAACGACTGAAGCAGGAGAATATCAGGCGAGATGTCATTCGGAGATTCCTTTGATGCGAGACTCAAGGCACAGCCAGGTTAGTTCATGATCCCACCCCTCCGTACTGCGCTAAAGGTTTCGAAGAACATCGATACCACTGGGCAGATGTTATCGTTAACACCACATATATGAACGATGTGATGCGAGCCGTCTGCGTGATTCCTGGATTATTCTCATTCCTAGAGTGGTGGAAGACAGATCATATGAAGAAGACGCTGTACAGGCATGCTGAATACGCGACCGAGCACACTGAAGCGTAAACATTCCACCCCACCAATCACAAAACAAATGCTGATAGTGTCAGACGCCTGAAGATAAACACTTCTCGCAAAGATTTCACATACCACATTCTTTCTTCGAAGGGACCACGTCCTTCGACCCTCGAGATGGGCTCTCACTTCAACGTGATAATGATGGCAGGCGCTGTCACGACAGCAACTTTCTTGGCAGGAGTCACTTACTATCTTGGCCACAACAAAGCGGCGCTGTCTCGTCTTCAAAACGAGATGCGAAGTCGATTCAAAAGTTTAGACGAGATCACTTCGAGAGCACTGATGGAATGCGAATATCTCAATGCCGTGGTCGAGGAAGGACTTCGGATCTATCCTCCAGCGGGAGCAGGCCACCTTTCCAGAATTGTGCCACCTGGCGGATGCGAAATTGAAGGAGAGTGGATCCCTGAAGGAGTGAGTTCTTGACTAAACCTCCGTTTCATTTCCATGTATGATCCAGGCTGAAGCTAACAATGTAGACTCGAGTTTCCGTACATTCATGGTCTGTCCTTCGCGACCCTCTCAACTTCTGGAACCCAAGTGCCTTTATTCCAGAACGCTGGATGAAGAACGAACCCGAAGGCCAGGGAGGAGACAGACTCGAAACAAGTTTGCCTTTCTCCTACGGACCTCGCGGTTGTCTTGGGAAGAAGTAAGTTGACCATGCATCCAAGTATTCCCGGAGTGTTCTGACAACAGACAGTCTCGCATACCTTGAGATGCGCATGGTCCTCGCGAAGCTCTTCTGGCAATACGATTTAGCTTGGTTCAACAGCGATGAGATTGTTTGGGAAAGAGATACCAAGGGATACACGCTCTGGGAGAAACCAGATTTGCGAGTTTTGCTCAGAGATCACCATGCTGGTGGAGTTGCTTCTGCGACTCTGTGATCTGCTTGGTCCGGTACACTTGCCGCCTGCTTCTTTTCGAAACGCTACGCGTGGGAATTATGAATTGTCTCTCTCTTTATTTCCGTTTATAACCTGATTCTCGACATCCTTTGGGTAGCCGGCGTTGGTACTGATTTGCTTGTGGACGATTTCGATTCTTACATACTGCTGGCGCAGGGGCGAATTCGGGAGAATATGGTTGTAAATACACCAGTACAGATTGATACATACCACTAAGCTCAACATAAAACTTTGTCTATTAACAAGAAGACGATGCAAAATCCCGGCTTCAAATATTGGAAATTTTGTTCCCTTGCACGTGACAGCCAGCCAAGTTGTGTTTCGGTTTAGGTTGTTGATGTCGCAGGGCATCCTCCCGCCTCAAGCTCCTCTCTTCATCTGACGACTCCGCACGCCGGCTTCGATACTCGATACGCAATACGCAGCAACAGTATCGCTAGACATTCGATTGGCATAGGAAGTTGCAGAAGCTCGCTATATCTCAGAAGGTCGCACTACCCACCGCACGATCGATAGACGACTGGATCACGGAGCGCAGTCCACCGCCGTCCCTCGAACTCCCTACCTCACGCTTCGTCTCTTTTCACCAGGCGGATCCCTCTCGGAAGCCAAGGGCGAGCATATCTACAGAAGAGACGAATACGCACATCACGATTAAGTAGCATGGCAGGCTTAGCTCTGCGGAAGCGCTTCACTTGCTTCCCAAGATTACCGCTCGAGGTCAGGCTCCTGATATGGGAGGCAGCGTTGCCCGGACCAAGACTTGTGAGCATACGCCAGAGACAATTACGGAAGACATTCTTGGATTACAGGGAGGAGGAGGGTCATGACTGGCCGCCGATCCAGATCCCTGATGTGGATGAGGAGCTGGAAAGGCTCGAACAAGCGCACGTGGAACTTGTTCGTACCCCCAGCGCCCACGATTATTTCGAAGATGACTACATTCGCGACTTTTGGGAGATGAAAATGCTGGGTTTAGACTCCGAATGCCCTTCTCCGAACATAATGCTTGTTTGTCGGGAGGCTTGTGGTGTTGTTGCAAGATCTTATACCAAAGCGTTCGCGTACCCGGACACATTGCCAGGCGCACACATTAATTTTGCAGCCGATATACTCTATCTGCGCGACGACTGCTTCAACAAGTACTCGGACTATGATGGCAGCCCAGCTATCACACAAGGGCTCACAGGCGACTATGCCATCTCTGATACAGACAATTTGGGAAGGGTCCGGAGTTTGGCGGTGCATGTTATAGAAGGGTATGAGGTGCAGTCAGCAGACTTGTGTGATCTGCTGGAAATCTTCAAGGGAGCCAAGGAGTTGTTAGTAGTAGCCAGAGACTACAACATCGGTAGCCTTTGGGACTATCCTCCAGATCCCGTGGGGCAGGGCTGCTTCATCGATCCGATCGATCCTGTAACAGCCATCAAAGCATACTCTGCTTGTCGACAAAGGCTGTTGGCAGGGAAATTTTCGGAAGCAATCCTCATAAAGCCCTTTAACGTACAACTTTTGAGTCGAACTATTGAATTGGCGAAACAGGAATGGAAAGTAAACAGAAAGCTCGCTTCATCTCGAGAATTTATAAACACCAGAATCATGAATATCGTTCCTCGGCGTCTCAAGCGGGATTTGGATCAAGCTAAAGAACTTTACGAGCAGGCTCTCGAGGTGTACCGGATGAACGAGGATATTCGAAAGAGGCAAGAGCTGCATGCTGCTGGCTTTTGTACTGATGATGCGTTATCAGAGGATGATTTCTGATGGGTCTTCCCTTGTTCGGAATCTCTCCATTTTGATCACTCAAAGGATCTACCTACCATAAATTTCAGTGTCCGGAAACTGCCCACTATATTCAAGCATATACACCATGGACTACGGAAATTCAAGGGTGATATATTGGGCAGCCTGGAAGTAAAGGTCGAAAGATTCGCGATCGTCACTTTAGCTGATCCATTTTAAAGCCACAAGATCTTGAGAAATTTCTGTACAGTTGGACGCAGAAGCGTCCGCTATCGGGACACGTCAGTAGGTAGGCATTGGCAAAGGATGAAGGCGAAAGCACCTGGGCAGCCGTCTGCTGGATGCGCAAGTCGACCAAGTGAGGCAACGACTTGATGCAATTCCCGAACAACGACGCATAGCGGTTGGCTATTTCAGACCTAAGAGGCTGTATCAAGTTTGATGATCATATGGCGATCGGCTCGTGTTCTTGCAGACGCCGGATGGTAAACTCGGCAGAGGTTCATGTAGGCTGGCAAGGTTCCCGAAACGAATACATAATTCTAATTATAGGCCTCAAATATACCCATTCCGTCTTTTTTGGATTTTTGGAAGCAATATTATTTGTCAAACATGAAATGTAATGTGGAAATACACGGGATAAAGTTAGCAGCACATTGTTCGACCCCTCCCACATGGTATCTACCTATCCTCATCCAGTTTGAAGCACGTGAGGTCGCGCTTGGGCCTTTGACGCGGACGCGTCTTCTACGCAGACCTCCGAACTTCCACGCAAACCAATTCTAACACGACCACTTGTGCAGCAATGCTATCGTTGTGAGACTCGTGATACTTGACAGCTTCCAAAGCCGTGATTCGGACCCACGACACTCACCTCTACCTCTCGATCAACCTACCGCCTATTCCTTCCAGTGACTAAGCGCGACACTATTCACGCGGAAGTTTACGAACACCACGCTGAAGCGTTGCGCCAACTGCCATAACTACGTACCAAACTCAACAACCACTGGCACCAGTCTGCCTTTTATACGCGATGGTGACAGTGATGGAGGAGGCAGAGAAGCCAGCGTTTGTCTACTTCCCGAAACTGCCTCTGGAATTAAGAATCCTGGTTTGGGAGAGAGCTTTACCAGGTTCTAGGATTGTGATGATAAGACAAAGCCATCTGCGAAAGACGATTGGAGATTTTGAAGAGGAGAACAAGTCAGAATGGCCGCCACAAGCTGTTGAGCAACACCGTGCGGTTGCGGGCGCAACAAAAGTCGCGAGTTGAGAGAATGAGTTTGGAGACAACGCGGACGCAGACCATACCAGTGCTGATACCCACGACATTTCGCTTATCGATGACCAAAGCGATGAAGATGGCGAGGAGGATATCCGGGATACCGCAGAAGCTACACGTCAAGCAGCGCGGTCTGCGATCACTAGAGCCATTGGAGGCTACGAATACGATGATAATGCATACAAGAAGGCTCCTTTGCTAAGAATCAAGTCATACACACTACCGCCACATATCACGTATGTCTGTCGCGAATACATGGAAGTAGTCTCGAAGGTCTATCCCAAGATTCTTGCCCCGACGTATTCCTCACCAAGGACATAGTTCAACTTCGAGCTGGATACCCTTTACCTGCGCCACAATACTTTCTTGCGATATTCCGCCGAAGAAGGCATCCGTGCCATCAGTGAAAGCCTTTACAAAGATTTCGCCATCACAGATGTTGATAATTTAGCCAAAAGTGAAAACCTGGCCATCTCGACGGACCCAGACTTAAACGATCATCCTGAATCTACTTTGAGCGCAATACTCGGCATCTTCCACTCCCTCGAAGAACTTACATTAGTTGTGAAGCATTTCAAAGGGCGGGACAAGGCAACAAACGATCAGTCGCAGCTTTCTTTCGTTGAGCTCTACATCGTTCACCAGGCGATAGAGGCTTACGAAGACTACGCTTTGGGCGATGATTATGCCGGTTGAGCACGGTCGATTACCACCAGAATCACCCCCATATCTGGAGGTCCCCATGCTGAATGACGGGTGTCTCAATCTTCAACTGGGGGAGCTCGAGAGGTACCAGCGATTTGACTTGGTGGACTATGGCATTCGATGGCAGATTCCAGAAATTGAGCATCGGGTTATTGTACTCCTTGGTTTGAAGAAGTGTCTTGACGAAGCTCGGGGAGAATATGAGGAGCTATTGGATAGCTTTCAACCGGGGAGTGAAATCCAGTGGGAGATGGACCGTCAGCAATTCGATCGCGAGACCGAAGAGGACTATTGGGCAGGCATAGAGGCACATGGCATTTACTTTCGCGCTTTCAGCGGCGAGGAAGGTGTAAGCCAGCATCCAAATCATGGTTCCGAGCAAGATCAGCACAGCGACGATGAAGGCTAGCAAGAGGCCATTCAAGCCCTGATGCTCAGAGAAACCAAGCTTGCCAAGGAAAGAAGGAAGGATTCTGGCGCGGAGAATAGACTTCAGTGTCTCGATGGGAAGCGTGGTGAGTTACCTGTCAACAGACCCAGTCCTGGAGCATCCCAAGTGAAAGTTGGGGACCTGGCTTTGGCCAACCCTCAAGCCGCTGGATGGATTGTTGAAGATGTCATGTCTGAGGACGATGATTTTTAAGGATTCGAATGTACTTTCGTAGTGTGGTCTTGAATGTACAGATGTATGTTGGGCTCTCCTGGTAAGTTATTTTCGTTTTTAGAGATGCTGACTCATAAGCTAGTGTTTTGCTTTTTATGATGCTCTAAGCACTGCCCAGCTTTGATTGAATAACAGACTATCAACGAATACACATCTCATTGACACGTTAACATAAATTCAAGTGCTTCGAGCCCTTCAATAGACTAGCCGTCTTCAAACCATTGAATCCTCCATATGATTGTTGTTGGATCCAGAAGAGGAGAGCTTTAGCATTTCAGAGGTTTTCACCCCGCACCTGTACCAGGATTGCATTGACCCGCGAAGCTGCTGGCAACTTACCAGTCTCTTGTGTATATGGCGAACGTGCTCTTTCCACAGCAGCTCAGCTGCAATCGTCGATAAAATTAGGGGATTTATAGAATTATAATGATCGACAGAGGCTACAAGAAATCTCCCGCGCTACGTTTGCTTCGCGATTTGTACATGGAAATTATACTTACTCCTCGATTCTCGACAGATCTCTGGTGTAGATTTCGGATACATCAATACCTAGTCTTCCATAACTGACACTACAGGAGAAATATGACATGTGCTGCTCTCCAAGACTCGCAGTCATCATAGAATCGGGCCATCGCAACAACTCTGGCTATCTCCTCTCTTGATACCACTCAAGCTCTCACCTCATGAAGATTGTTGGACGAATCCTCGTATAAAAGCAGTCCAGGCGTATGTTGGTCCGGCTTAGAAGTGTGAGGGGCATACGACAATTGCTCTCCGGGGTACTCCTGCATCAATTCAGTCTTTGAATCAAGCAAGCTTTACAACATGAAACATAGTACACAAGCATTTGTCAATCGGTTTGTATAGATACCTGCGTACTGCTGCTGGATGCTAGGATGCGAGAGGATGTTTACCTAGTTAAATCAGACAAGCGGCTTATTGATTGTGTGTAGAGCTCAATTGATTGTGCTATTCAAATATTCCAGCAGATTGTAGAATTTACCAGCAACTTTATGTTCTCAATTCTTCGAGGACGACTCCAGCAAGCCGGGTTTGCGGGCCAATGCTAGGATGTGGGTCAGCTCAAGCGAGTTTGTTTGATGTTTGCCGCGTTAGGTTGGGCCGTCAACACGGAACGTCAATACTGACCAGCACCTCCTTCCCGCCTTCCTTCCTTCCTACCACAACATCACCTCTTTCCCAATTCCACCATCTGGATTGCCACCGAGATCTCAACAACGTCGACTCCATCGCTACACAGCATTCTTCTCTTCGTTGCCAGAATCTGTATGGTACCAACCTGTCTTGAGCCAAGCATCCTCAGGGTGTTTGCACAACATTTTGCGCGATCTCCTGAGCTCCTGCACAATCTGACCTCAGTACATCTTCCACGAATCGCGTCAAGAGCAGGCACTAATTCTCTAGCGTATTGTTACACGTACAAGACGCGAGCTGCAAGATCGCTACTACCTGCTCTTCACGTCGAGCTCAACCGCTAGCAGCAGAGCTCTCTGACGACCGCATCAATCGCACATGAAGTCATAAAGCTAGTCTTAGTGGTAGGTGCTTCTCCTGATGCTGATAACCATTCCCAATCCAATGTCATTAGATCGATCTGTTGCCCGCAGCTCGCCCGCTTGCGCGGCATTGGAAGCTTGTTTTACGAAACAAGCCCTCGACCTAGACGTTGCTGCTATTGATCTCACAATTCTACATAGGAGCTTCGCTGACCCCGAACAGAACAGATCGGCACTTCAGCGCAAGCATTCAGTTAATTCCCTCGAATTTCTTCCTCAATACAGCTGTATTCTGCGCCAAGAGATACTTTCGATCACTGCCCCGGCAGCCTGGTAGCTCTGCTTCTCGACATGGGTCCCTCAAAGAGCTCCAGAGATGCTCGAGATATTCTCATCGACCACGTCAAGAAGACCTACGAGCACAACGCGTTTTCTGAGGAGTGGAGAAACCTGCCAGAGGTCCCATCGTCAGCCGAAATCAAGCCTGTCTACAAGGACCCTGTCATCGTCGAAGAAGAGCCGGAAGAATGGAATGCATACCAGCAAGACATTCTGTATGATGAAAAGCTACCACAAAATATTATCGATGGGCCTTGGCCGTCGAAGGAAGCATACTTGGGTGCTCACTATCAGATCATTCGAGAAGATTCCATTGCCCCTCTCCGTAATGCCGTCACGGAAGTTCAGGCTAATCCTATGATGGAAGACACAGGGGAAACTTGTATCTACACAGGTGTAAGTCTGTCCACATACTTTCTACTTTGTTGATATTGACTTGTTGCAGGTAAGCTTTAAAGGTCTTCAGCTTAGTCGCAGAGGCATTGCATCTCGAGTGGAGTTTTCCTGCGAGTGTGCTGGCAAGCAAATTCGGTGGGAGCAGTCAAAGCGTTTGATGCAAGGAACCATTGTAGCCTTGACGCCGGAGAGAGATATGTTTAAGACTATCTGCAAGGTGGCCACTGTTGCAGCCCGTGTCATACAAGGCGGTCTTGATCAAGATCCTCCCAGCATCGATCTTTTCTGGGGAGACCCTAAGGATATTGTCATTGACCCAGTCGAGAGTGAGTCAGAGTGTCTATATATCGTAACATCTGCTGATTGATATCAGAATACGTCATGGTAGAGTCTCGGCAGGGGTTTTTTGAATCGTCTCGCCACACAATGGTCGCAATTCAGAAGCTGATGACGGAACAGTAAGTGGCGTACAGCTTCTGCTAGTCTCAATCCTTCTAATACATCTAGTTTCTCATTCGCCAAGGAGCTCGTGGAACTCGATTCAATGCCAGAAGCCCCTTTGTACGTCCAGCAGAACCCTCTCATAAACCTGACATCTTTGGAGCGTTCTGCAGAGGACCGAGATGATCAAGTCTCGAAATCTCTCTCTGAAGATTCAGAACTCTTGAATGTCGATGTGCTACATGCCTTCCCGAAGAACATCAAGTGTGGAATGGACTCATCACAGATGACTGCCTTGAGAAACATGATCACTAAGCGTCTGGCTATTGTTCAAGGTCCTCCAGGAACTGGAAAGACCTTCGTGTCAGTTTCGGCTCTAGAGGTGATGATTCGAAACCTAGGGCCTGATGATCCTCCTATTCTTGTCGCAGCGCAGACAAATCACGCTTTAGATCAATTGCTCAACCATGTCCTAGAATTCGAGGATGAAATAGTCAGATTGGGAGGGCAGTCCGACAAGGGAAATGTTGCCATTAGAGCACGTACATTTCATGAGCTACGTCAATGCAACGATCTTTCCAAGATTAGTCAGGGCCTGGCAGCAGCGTACAAAGAGCACGGAGGCTTATGCGCGGAAATTGCGGGCATACTGTCACCTCTGCTAAACGACAGTGTCATTACAGCAGACACTCTTCTTGAGCACGGCATCATCACAAAAGGACAACGGCAATCTCTCGAAGCTGGAGACTGGGCTATTGAGGAGGGTAAAGATGAGATTGTTGCGGAAGATCTTGCTGCATGTAAGTTAAGGCAGCCAAATCCACTTCTCCACTCGAACTAACACGTCGAAGGGCTCACCGAATCACAACTTATGCCGATTCCGCCGACACCATCCGTCAATCTCGGTTTCCCTCTAGAGGACAGCGATATCGAGTACGAACAGCTGCAAGAGTTGGCTCTTGCAACGGCCGAGGCGGGTGGACCTGACGAAAAGGATCCCGATTTTGGTCTCGATGGGAATTGGCTTGGTTTTGCTCGAAAGTTCACTGGAAGACACAGTACTCCTGTCGTTGACACTTCGTTGAGACGAAAGCTGAGCCGATGTAAGGACCTCTTTGAGATTCCTATAGCCGAGCGTGGTCAGATGTACCGTTATTTCGAGAAACAGATGAACAGTGTCCTGATGCAGAAGCTGCAAGAGTTTTTGCCAAAGTATCAACGATATGTCGAAGACTTCTCGATCACCAGAGTAAGTACATGCTCGCAAAAATATGAGGTTCGAGCTAACTTTTGAAGTCCATGTCCAACATCAAGCTGATGACACAGCTCGGTATTAAAGTGGTTGGCTGTACGACGACCGGCCTCTCAAAGTACCGCGGCTTCCTCTCGGCGATGGAGCCCCGAACGTTACTGATCGAAGAAGCTGCGGAGACACTCGAGTCCAAGATCATCGCTGGCATGATTGAATCTCTACAGCAATTGATCCTCGTCGGAGATCACAAGCAATTGCAAGCATCCTGCACAGTGCAGGCTTTACAAGATGAACCATACTACATAAGCGTTTCAATGTTCGAACGTCTGGTAAAGAACTTCATGCCATTCGTTATGCTCAACAACCAGCGTCGTATGATTACAGACGTACGAAAACTTCTCTGTATCCCACCAAACCCTTTCTACAGAGACCTTCACGACCATGAGAGTGTTTTGGATAGAGTGAACAACCGACCACCCGTTCCCGGGATGGGAGGACGAGATACTTATTTCTTTTCCCACAACTGGTCAGAGTCTAGAACGTTCGACGGCAGTTGCTTCAACTTGTCCGAGGCTGATATGATTGCGGAGTTCTTCAATTATCTTGTACTCAACGGTGTCGATGCTTCGAAAATCACTGTGCTGACATTTTACAACGGGCAGAGAAAGACGATCATCAAGCAATTGAAAAGACATCCAAGTCTTGGAGGCACGACTTACTTCAACGTGTTCACAGTTGATAGCTACCAAGGCGAGGAGAATGACATAATCCTACTTTCCATGGTACGAAGTAATCAGAACCAAGGTGTTGGATTTCTGGACAGTAAGAACCGCTTAGTCGTAGCACTCTCAAGAGCTCGCCGTGGCTTGTATCTGTTTGGCAATTCAATAACTTTGACCGCTGGAGAAACAACTGAGCTGGCATGTGGACGAGAGCCCCTTTACGACCCGCTGATTATGTTCATGAGAAACCAAGGTCGCTACGATATCGATGGAGGTCTGCCCATCACTTGCTCGCAGCACAAGTCAACGACAAGAATCTATGATGCCGATGGGTGGGCGATGCTCGCTGGAGGATGTCAAAGACGTTGCGAGGGCGGCATTCTTCCTTGCGGCCACAGCTGCTTCCTTAAGTGCCACCCTTTCGATCACTCCAGGGTTATTTGCAGAGAGGCATGTACCAAAACTCTTCCCTGTGGACATGGCTGCTCCCGCAACTGTGGTCAAAGCTGTGTGTGTGATCAGTGCTATGTTGCTGAGACAGGGTTGATATTCGTTCCTGACAACTTCGAATACTGGGAACCAGATCCGTCTGTTTCTCCTACCTCGAGCCCCAGCCCTACCAAGAGTGCATTGAAAGACGGGGACTTCCAAGGATCTGGTTATCGGCAAGTCAGATTCAACGACGATGCAAATCCATTCACAATTTCGGATGTTCGTCATGATCTGCATTTGTCGAATAGTAGGGTAAAAACCAACAGCCGGCCGATTCCACCTAGCTCGAAAGCACGCGGAACTGGCCGCAGAGCCGCCTCAGACCTTGCTTCTCGACCATCTTCTACTCAAGGAAGTAGTAGCTCTGCCAGATCAACGCCAGTCAAGTCTCGTTCTGGTCGTTCGACTCCAAGCCACAGCAGACCAGCACCTTCTTTTGCAGGATCTAGACTTGAGCACGTGTTTGATGTGAACCGCACTGGTGTGAAGAACTGGCAGAATTATAACGCAAAGCAGGCTGACCAGGATATCGACGTAATGGAACGTATGGAAGCGGCGAAAGGCCCAAAGGTAGATCCATCGTCCATTGTCATCAAAGAGACGTACCGCCCAGTCATCGTCAAGAACGGCAGAAGAACCAAGGGCTCATCAGGTCCCGTCCGCACTCTCATTCAATCGCCACTCCCAGAGACGAGCATATTTCAAGTTCCACAGGAACCTGAATCCACTGTCGCATCAGACAAGACAACACCAGGTAATGTTCCAGAAAATACCATTCAACAGCATCGCTTGAAAATTGAAAAGTCTCTCGTTCAAGTCCCATCGCCAACGGCATCGGGACCAGGGAAGGCTTCTGCCTCGAATCAATCCGATAACCTCTTTCAGGAGCAGCGCTTAAAAATGGCAAAGTCGCTAGCATTACAAGTATCAAATACCACATCTACATCAGGAAAGAATGCGGACGACCAGGATTCCCTAGTGACCCCTCTGGAACCACCGACAGAGGCTTTGGCTGAGCAGGAACTTGATTTCAGCAAGGCTAGAGCAATGAATGATGATTTACTGCAGCAGAAGGATGGTACTTCTAAGGAACAGCAAGAATTTCAATCGTCGCACATCACAGAGCAGAGCCTCATTACCGTCTCTGAAACAGACAGCTATGAAACTGCTGCTATTAACGATCCCATTGGAACTTCTCACCGTGAATCAGCCCTAGGTGAGAGAGAGCGTGTCAGTCTGGCTGTTGCCTCAAATGAAGACCAAGTATCCCTCAATGGCATAGACTCTCCACGTCAAGACGCCGGGCTTACGGCTGTGACCCCTGCAATTCAGTTGACTCCAGACCCATTCGATGACTTCTTTGGGCCCTTGGAAAGAAAAGATCTTGCTGAAGTCCTTCCGCTTTCGACTTCTGAACGAAGCAGCAAGTGTATCAGTGTGCTCGCCAGTCGAGGCGGCCCCACCGACAGCGGTGACGCCGAGAGCCATGGGACCGTTGTTGCGCATGTTGAGCAAGCAAGTCAGCTGCTTGATCTCCTTTCTATCGTGGATGACTACAGCCAACCGCAAAATAAGAGCCCTACTGAACCTGAATTCCTCGGGATGTTCAACGATGAGAGTCGATATCCGGGCGAAAACATCAAAGGCACTGGTATGACAGATGATGTAGAGCATCAGCCTCTCAAGTCAAAACTAAGAGCCAATGCTGAACGAATAAATCAGCCAAGTGATCTCCACGTCAATCAACCATCTCAGCAGCGTGTATTATTCAAACACATTGAAGTTGACAATGGCATGGGTCATGGCATGATGAGTTCGACATCTGAGAACAGTGGGCAGCTAGCTGAAGGTATTGCTGCTGATACGATGGATGGTGGAATTTACCAGCCACATAACACCGTGGTCGATAGTGGTCTGCTCATTGATCTCGGTGGCGAGCCCCAAGCTCGAACATTGGCACCTCACAAGAGTCTCATTGATGGCTCTGACGATGTTCCGTCATTATCGACTCTTGCGCAAGGTGATGGTGTTTCGGATGGCAACGATGAAGATCTTATTAATTTTTGATGGGAGTCTCGAAGATGTGCCTTTTGTTCTTGCAAATCGCATCCCACATACTCTCCAATTCAGGCATCCTCCTGAGATCCACCTCAAAAGTTAAGCAGAAGTCGGTATTGGGAATCGTTTACATCTTGGCGAAGGTGAAGGCGAGAAACGATGGACTATCGGCGATGTTCTGCAATGCGTACTTCAGATTTTTCGATAATTGTAGAAGTAGTTTTTCCAAATTCGTGATGTCCCCAATGACTCCAAATTTCGCACGAGAATGACGTTGGGGAGAGTTTTGACACCAAATTTCGACTATCGCGGGTCACAACTTCGCTCAACCACGTGTGCACTCAAGTTCCCTGGGTATGGATGACTTGTTCGGACAACGAACGATAGACCAATCATTGGAACAATGGACTGAGATCGATGAGACCGTAAGATTGTAAGATGCTATCATGGGGACATATGTTGTTTGTTGTGTCTTAAGCTCTTGGTCCCCCTTTCTTTGTCCCCCTCATCTAGGGAACCAAGGATATATGTAGCTCCATACCGGCTTCAAGCATACATTTCAAGGAGATATCCGTGTCCGTCTGTAGCTCATGTTCCAATGCCACCGAGGAGCCATACTCATGTTTTCTATGTCTATGCCCTTCCTGCATCGAGGTGTCCATAGTCCTCCCTGAAGATTCGTCGGTCCTTTGCCTAATCAGTGACGCGAGCACAGCGCTCTGCTGCACGCCCGTAACTTCTCCAGTGTGATCGGGTATCGACGCAGCATAATTTTGCATCTCGATAGTGGCCGAGCTGGCTGCCGCAGCTGTGTATAATGGCCACAGCAGAACCTAGCTACTAATAATGACCGGGTGAGAAATATTCATAGCCAAAGGCGTCTCCGACAAGAATGTGCTCGACGATGGTAAAGACGTATCCTGGAACGGCGCACGTGAAACGAACCCTAAATGCTGTGGTACACTTCTCATGATCTCACCGCACATCCTACTACAGATATCTGCCGAAGCCTGAAATTGAGACTCGAAGCCTGGCCATGAGGTATCGAGGTGAGTGAGCTGCAGGCAGATGGTCTCGTTTGGGATGATGCGGGCGGTGGGCATGATGTTCCAGATTTGAGCGACGCAGTAGTCGTGGTAGATGTCCTAGCTGCGTTTGAAGACTATGTCTTGGTCGGTGGATGTGAGTATCGGGTTCGTAGATCCACTCTGCTGGTACGGAGGTGAATATTTCGGAGAGTTCATGGTTAACTCGGAGGGCAGAGGCGATGATAGTTTCGGGGTTGTGGAGGTAGTCGGAACGGATTAGGCTGCGGAAGTTCCTGTGCGAAGAGGTCAGGACCTGTATTTTTGAATTTGGGATGAGGATAGCTCGACTCACGTGAAGTCATCGATGGCCTGCAGGTATCGCCATACCGGATCATTGCCCATCATGGAGAATGTTTCTTGCCGTAGCTGGAGTATTTCTGGTGGTACGGAAACGTCCCTGTGATAACAACCAAGAATTACTTGAGTGCTTGCGTGCATGAATAATTTGAAACTGGTGGGTGACTGCAGCTGAGCTCGGCCTCGTAACTTGAGTAGTGCTGCTGTTCCATGCATATGATGTCTCCATTCTTCTAGTAGTTCTACTTGACTGTCAGCGAAAAATGAATCCCGTTGATTGTAGAAAATGATCTCGTACGTTGTTGTGAACCTGCAGTGGTCCCAAGTCTGCTGGTTCACGTGCTGGGGATATCCTGGAACTCTCGATCTTCAGGCAAACGAAACCCCGGATTCAATGAGAATAGAATAGTGGGATGAAATCATATCAAGCTTCTGTGACCCGCAATTCCCACCGTTAAACATTGATCAAGCGCGAGACAAATGATTATCAAAGATCAGCCACACATCAATCAACTTACGGCTGTACGGGACGGTATGAATTTTACACAATGAAGTTTTCACAAATTCGGTCTGCGAAATTCAGCTGCGAACATCGGTATTTTGGGCTGGAATACAGAGACGTTATTACTGCAGATCGGCGAGGGAAGTTCTGTAGCTAGGAAAGTGAATGTCTGAGGAGCTGCCAGCAAGCGTCTCTGCTATCGAGGAAGGGGTTGCAGAGGGTTGGCGTCTTACCTCCACGAGAACGAGAAATCTAATCGTGTCTCCAAAAAGCTCTCACTATAGCTATCGCCGTTTTCATACCTCCTGCGACTTCACTGCCCCTCGCTTAATACATACAGATCGAACAAAACAAACAACACCCGTTCATCTTCTCCTTCACCAAGTCCGAAAATTGGCCACTCCTCAAAAGTAGGAAACCAGCACTTGATCCGCAAACAGCTAGTTCAATGCCCACGTATCAACAGAGTCACCCATCTGCTCTCATGCGACCTTGCCAAGAAAATCTTTACTCACCTAAGCTTTGGCCCATTCAGGTCATCCGGACTCTCTTAGTCAGCAACATAACGTTATGGTGCCAAGCCCATTGTTGGACTTCAACATAACCATGGATGTTCGGCTGCAATAGACTGACTGTCAAGACGGAACATATCGTTATGCAGCATCAATATGGGAGGGAGAAAGACTGATCAGACTGATGTGCCACCCCCGGAAGATCCAGATCGGAAGAGAGTGCTGAATGTGCTAGCGCAGAGGAGATATCGTGGGTACTGTCGATGCTCGCTTGAAGGACTTGCTGATGATGAAGATTAGGACAGAGACAGAGGAATCGTCTAGCTGAGCTGGAAAAGAAAGCCCGCTTACCTTCGACTGAAAAGGACGGTCAAGACAGCAGATCAATATCGCCACAGTCGGAAAGCCGTGAGGAAGAGGGAATCGACAAATTGCCAGCAGACATCGGGGTCGGAACCTTGACTGGACATGCAGATGCCGAGGATGGAACCCAGTGGTCAAGTGAAACAGTAATGTACTCGTTCACAGGTGCACCTAATGAGTCCATGTCGGCGAGCCAATGGGCAGTTTCGAACCGTAAGGCACCTACTCTCTTCTCAAGACTGTTCCCCTCCAAACCATCATGCAGGGCATAAAAGTAAACACCTCGGTTAACTTACATTGCAAGCACACATGCCCGCTGCCTACATCACCGAAGAAGCATCACATCGTCCAATGGAACTCCAAAATCTAGAAACCAGCCAATTCCAGTTCCCCAGTGATGCCACACTTGAAGTCCCCGAGCTTAAAGTCGTCGATGTGATCCACGATATTGCAGTCCTCCTGCAATGCGAGGACACGATCCGGAACATAAAATCCATCCGCACTTTCACCTCCACGACCTGTCCATCCGGCCACCCTCTGCCCACAACCTTTCTCCCGACCCACGAACAAAAGCGTATCCCTCACCATCCTGTTCTCGACCTCCTTCCGTGGCCACCCGTTCGCAGCAAACTGATTCGAGTGTTCAATCGCTCGCCGAATATCCGGCCACCGATCGCGAGAGACCCGCTGGCTATGATGACGCTGCTGAATAATATGGAGACGCCGGAGGACGGGTTGAGGGTCAACGGAAGGGATGGCTATGAGGCAGACAATTGGGAGGTCGGGCAGAGGTTCTTCGCAAACTGGTGGTGGGCACTTGAGTGTGAGATTGTGGAGAGGTCGAGTGCGTTAAGGGTGTTGAGGGGGAAGGAGAGTCTGTTTGTTGAGGGGTAGGTCTAATTTCGCATCGGAATGGTGATTCAGGAAGGAGATCGAGACATTTCACATCTATGATGCTTCTATCTGATTGTCATGAGACAAATTGTCGAGTCAAAAGATAGATGTTCATCGATTAATAATCGAACACATTTCTCGGGGCCTCTTGCTTCTGTCGGGCCCTTAAGCTGAGGAAAACAAACATCAGGATTAGGCTCGCCAAAATAGGGGGGATCAGCTGATTACTGAATTTTGATATGGTAGCTAGTCCATCAATTCTTCAAGAACACCCTTTAGTTACCTTATCAACTGCCTGTGATCAGTCCAAACAGTCAGAAATACTCTGTAGCTCCAATAATAAAAGAAGTTCCAAGCCATTGATAATGGTAACTTTCTGCGAGATCACGTGTTACATTTGCATCAAATGATTCTGGTTTCGGACCCAGCAGCCAGCTTCGCGTGGCACCCAACTCAAGTACCATCATATTGCGTGGCCTTATCTTTCCCTCACAGTTTCAAACAAGACTCGCATCGCAGTCGCGATCTCAAAAATCTTCTTACGTGGGGGAGGGTTGCATCCAGCGGGGCATCCGAGGTTGCTTGTCAAGGGGATGCCGAAACACCATTTCTTCTGTCTACCAACACCAAGCACCCAGCATCCAGTAATTTTTGGTATCTGCGGCTGATTTGCTGCTGAGATGACCCCAGCGGGTACGAATTGCATGCTGTTGAATGAGGATAGCTGATTTTTCGTTCAGCTAGAAAGCCGTTTTGTGGTGAGTGTTTGAAAACTTAGTCCTCGACACACCCTGGAGTGGCCCATCATGCTATTCAAGGAAGCCCATGGTCAATCATCCGCAGCCAACGAGCGCGGCGGAGCCAGCTGGGGCTACAGTACACTACAGGCTTTAATGCCTGTAAAACGGCGACCATCTGCGGACGCTACGGTACTTGTGTCCTTAGGGCACGCGTGGAATGCAGTCAGTGCTGCCGAGTCCACTCAGTTCCTCGATTTCCAACACATTGACGAGTGACGATGGCCCCTTTAAGCCCCCAACGCCAAACAACCACAGCTGCGCAGCCATTAGGAAGAGTGCAAAGCCCTTCAGGCGCTCTGTCCACGTCGAGTGCATCGGATTGAATGTGATAGCTCGTATGCGATTGCCCGAAAAGATCCATGTTCGATCCCTTTATAACTCCCACATCTCCCCGAATCCAATTCCATTATTACGCCTCTCTCGGATCCTGGACTCGACCTGCGATCGCCTACTGATTTATCACCGACAGAGACTGCGAGGGATGGAAATTGACGGCAACTCGCAGCTTGTTCTTCAACTAGCTATTGGAGGAGACTGACAGAAAGACTTTCACACGACATCAGCCCATCCCGATCGAAAAGAACGACAAACCGAAGTCTGCGGATGTTCCCGAACCTCGTCTCCCTCCAAAGTCCATATTCAGCGGGGAAACTAGTTCCCAGTTACATCAAAAGTGCAAATCTGGATATTCGTTGATGAGCCCGCGAACGATCTGTGAATACCAACAGAACCAAACGGCATCATGTCTCCCTCCTCAAGTCCAGTACCGCCCCCTTCGAGGATACCCATCGAAAGCTTACTCTCAGGGCCATCGGGTTCGACATCTCCCAAGGATCTGCAGGAAACGGAGCTCTCAGCTGAAGAGCGAGCACTCGCGCAAGCACATGATGCCGCAGCACAAGCAGCGGTGGAGCAGGCACAAGCTGAAATCGAGATAGACAATGGGTCGGATACAACGTCAGATTCAGCGTCGGATGCGGGATACGAAACGGATTCGATGTATTCGGCATCAACATCAATATCAAGCAGTGTGAGGGACTTCGCATTCGAGAACGGGAGGAGATACCATAAATTCAGGGAGGGCTCATACAACTTTCCAAATGATCCTAGCGAGCAGGACAGAGAGGATATGAAACATGCAATGATGGTAAATCTGCTAGGAGGCCAGTTACATTTTGCACCGCTTGGGGAGCATCCTGGCAATGTGTTAGATATGGGGACGGGGACTGGAATATGGGCGATAGAAAGTTCGTCCCTCTCCTCCACAGGCAGTCTAGGACGGCTTGCAAGATAGGAGAATGCTAACATCCGGGCTTTCAGTGGGCGACCGGTATCCCAGTGCAAACATTCTCGGTGTCGATTTAAGTCCAATACAGCCCGACTGGGTTCCTCCAAATGTCAGGTTTATGGTGGACGATGTGGAATCACCGTGGTTGAAACCTCCAAATTACTACGACTATATACACTCGCGGCATACCGTTATGGCTATCAGGGACTGGCCTTTATTGATGAAGCGAGCCTTAGAGTATGTCTCAGATCCCCAGGAATAAGGATAAGTGCTGACTACCCAGACATCTAAAACCAGGCGGCTGGATGGAAATGCAAGAAATCCACCACCACCCATACTGTCATGACGGATCCATGCCACCGGATCATCCTGTCGCTCAGTACTGGGTTCTCATTCACGACGCACTTGCCAATCTAGGCGTAAATTTCAACGCGACGCTCCTCCTCGAGAACATGATGCGAGAAGCTGGTTTCGTGAACGTATCGACACGAATATTCCACGTTCCGATCGGAACGTGGCCGAAGAATAAAGTGCTCAAGCTGGTGGGCTTATACTGGAGGACAGTTCTGATGGATGGATTACAGCCGATCGCTCTAGGTCCGCTGACGAGGGGCCTAAAGTGGTCGAAAGAGCAGGTTGAGGTTTGGCTGATTGAGGTTAGGAAGGCGTATATGGATGCTTGGGTACATTCACATATGCCATTACATATTATTTGTGGACAGAAACCGGACGATGGGGATAGGCCGCCACAGGCTACGAATTAGGGATGTATTTGACTGAGGTGTCAAATATGGTATTTTGGTGCTGATGTGGAAAGAATTGTTGGTGGTCATTCTCGGCTGGATATAGCTTGCACTGCAAGGAGTCAGGTGGGATTTGGGCGGGTCAGATTTGAGCATTTTCAGCGAGGGTTGGTTTATTGCCATATTTGTTGGAGGCGTATGTTATGTTTTATCATAGCCAGCGAGCGAACCTATTGAGGGAAGATACCAACCAAATGGCTGAGAGGTTGTGGGAGGCGAGTAGGATGGACAGGTGATACGAAAAGCAGCTTACACGATCTCAAGATCTGGATCGTGTTCTGTTGGCTATCGACTCAAGTTACCAACAATTGAATACATAGGAAGTCCAACCAACGGTGTCGGCGCCCCTTACCTCACTTCTATCCTGAGATCATTGTTTGCTTGGTGCTGCCCAAGTCTGTAATATTCTCCTGTCATCTCGAAATACTTCACTTCCTCTGTAAATGCTTCTCCTAATCTTTCGGACTTATCGAGACCACCCCACCACGAGGCTGCCTCCCTCCCACACGCCATGACTCCTTGATTCCCACGCTTCTCCCACCTGGCACGCCACCATATCGACACATCATATTCACAACCGCAATGCACTTCGCAGAGTCGCAGCATCCTCACGGACGGCTCGGCTCCAATTTCATTCCCGGCGTCGTCCACACAGGACCCGCGGCCGCACGAGCATGAGATCCAAGTAGTCAGTCGCCCAGGGGGGGAGGGAGATGAAGAGGAGATGGCTGAGCGAGTGCCCGCTTACAGCATTCTATAGCAGCCTTCGCGGCGGTATGAAAATTTTCAGCATCAGTATATTTCAGACGAGCCCAAGGCCACCCCCTATGTTCAAGCACACAAGCCTGACGCTACGAAGGAGCGCTATGCAAGCCAGGGACGGAGCGGCCCTAAACGGGCAAGATCTCTGGCCACTCACTCAGTGGGTGTCGAGACCTCATAGGCTGTGTCGCCCGCTGTCATGATGTCGGTGACTCGGTGGTGGACGGCAGCGTGCAGCGGGGCTTTCGGGATTTCTGGAGATGGCTGCAGGTGCGCTTGGTGCGGTGCTTTCTTGCCTATGAGTTATGGGAGGGAGAAACGTGGAAAGGAGAATACGTGGGATGATGATGCGGAGTGGTATTGATGGTGATGATGATTACAACTGATATATGGTATACTCTTACATGACATTTTGTTAGGCAATGTAAGAATCGCAAATTGGACATTTTCAGACTCGTCAGAAATACTGAAATGGTATTTTGATTGACTGAAAGTAGTTTAGTTGCTCATCCTACTCTAGGATATGTGCCGTAGATAATCACGCTAGGAAATCGCGGAGGGTTGGCCTCATATCCCGTCCTTTCCGCTCCTTGAATGCTTTCTTCCACAATTCATGATTCTCCACTCTTTGGGTGTCTGTCGTCCATTGATAAGCAAGTAGACCCGGTTTTTGCTGCAGCCTTCCTTTCGATATCACAGCATGGACAGCTGGTTTAGGGAAGGGGTTTGCTGGAATGGGAAACGGGACGGAACGTTGTGATGGGATGGATGAAGAAAGTTTAGAGATTCTTTGGTTATGCAGAAGCGTTTTCGAGTAGCAAATGGCAAGTGCCTTTCGGTTTCATTATGTGCTTCAGAACCAAGTTATCTGCTTTCTTTTGCCTATTCTTCATCCCCTGTAGTATTGGAGAAGATGATTTGTGGCCTGAGGATCAAGGGTAGCAAGCATCAAGGTGTCCCAAGAAAGACAATATACCAGGGTCTGTTGAAGATACCCTGCCATTCCAAGCCGGGAGAGCCCTACAATTGGACAAGTGGACGATTGCATGCCCCGCACAAGCTCCAATTCCTATCTGAAGTCTGTTCTCTTATCATCTTGCATCTTTCTCCATCGTTATTTTGTATCAATCAAACTGTTTGCTTGCGTGGACTCGTCTTTCCAGACCTAGCAATCAACTGGTTTTCTATTGCTGCCACGGGAGACGGAAACGTGCATTTGTTGAAACGACTGGAACAAGTTGTTGATTGGAAGGAAGCAGTTTGAGCTGACAGAATACCAACATTGGGCGTTACGAGCAGGGTATCCATTCGATTCACGGATCGGCGATTTTGCAACCCAGGTACCTGGGCTTGGGATTGGGGAAGTTTGTTTCGCAGGGGTAAACATTTGGGATTATTTGTGTCACGTCGGGATTATTTGGTACGAATTGATTGACGAGATTGGATCGTACGACAACGTTGAGAGACGTGTTGTGTTGGACAGGGTTGGGTGGGATCGTGGAAAGGGTCATTGGCGCCGTTAGCTGTTGAAGGATCGTGTCGGAATGAAGAGTTTGGTTCAGGTGCGACTTGCGGGAAACCGATTAAGTGCTGGAATATTCAATACTCCGTTCGCAAAGACTTCTCGCATCAATCACGAAACGGTTTCGCAAAATCGGAGATTCAGTGCTTCCACGAGGCGACAGATATCAACAACAAGACCATTGTCCACGATGGCCTCAACATCAAAGCTCATCGAACTCGCTGCGACTATCACCAGAGAGACGGAAAAGTTGGACAAGTACATGAAAGAGAAAGGCCTACCAGCACCATCATTTGAGCCTGATGCGCTTCTGAACTTCCCCAGATTAGATGGAGAAGCGAAGAGAGCTAGAGAGGAGGTTGTGAGAGCTACGAAGGAGCTGGGAGACTTGGTTACGGGTCCTACGGAGAGTGTGCGGTGGATGGCTTGGGATGTGAGTTTTCCCTTTCGGTGCGACACACGGAAGCTGATGAACCAAAGCATAACAATTCTCTTTCGTTACATGCTATCTACCATTACAAGATCGGTACGTCAACTCCGATTCTCCTACACACACGGGTCAGCTAATAGCCAGGACAGCACAGTCATTTCCCATCAATGAGACCGCCACTTTCGCTGAAATAGCCTCCAAAGTGGGCCTCGACGAACTCAACGTCCGCCGCTTCCTCCGCCACGCAATGACCAACCGCATCTTCAAAGAAGTCTCTCCCGGCGTCGTAGCCCATACGGCTGCCAGCCGTGTCCTCGCCGAAGACAAGATGATGAACGACTGGGTCGGTTTCTGTGTCGAAGACATGTGGCCGGCGGCATCTCAAACCGTTCCAGCGATCGAGCTCAACCCCGCCGCCAGCGAAGCTACACAGACGGGATTCTGTCTCGCCAATAACACCACGGACGTTGAGCCTATGTTCGCGACTTTTGGAAAGTCGCCTCTGCGCGCGAAACGCATGGGCGGCGCCATGGTGTCGTTGACTGGTGGTGAAGGCTACGAGTTATCGTATCTACTGGATAACTATGATTGGGCTTCTTTGGACGCAAAAGCCGCTACAATCGTCGATATCGGCGGTTCTCACGGCTTCGTCTGCGTCGCTCTCGCAGAGCGATATCCCAATCTGAAATTCGTGGTTCAAGACCTGCCCAAGACAGTTGCTTCAGCGCCGAAGCTAGCAGATGAAATTGCTTCGAGGATAACATTTCAAGCGCATGATTTCCACACTGCTCAGCCTGTCAAGGGCGCGGATGTATATTTGTATCGATGGATTTTGCATAACCATTCTGACAAGTATGCGGTTAACATGTTGAGGCAGTTGATCCCCGCGTTGAAGAAAGGCGCGAAGGTGCTGATTAACGATCACTGTCTGCCGGAACCTGGGGTGGAGACGATGTGGGATGAGAAGATTATTAGGACGATGGATTTGGTAATGTTGACGCTGCTGAATGCGCAGGAGAGGACGGAGGGGGAGTTTAAGGAATTGTTTGCGAAGGTTGACGGGGGGTTCAGGTTTGAGGGGGCGAAGAGGGTGGAGGGGTGTAGGATGAGTTTGGTGGAGGCTGTTTGGGAGGGGGAGGATTTGGGGGGTTTGAAGGAGGGGTAGAGGGCTGGACTAGATCGCTGGTCTTCCCGCTTCGAGGATAGGGTTTCGGAGTCGTTTGGAGATGAGATTGGTGGGAGTTTTCAAGTTTTGGATTTGGTGAAGCGTGACTGAATACTTGTTCTGGCCACCGGGCCCCTATGTTGATACCTTTCTAAGCGAGCGGGGTGCTGGTTCCTTGTACATATTCTCTTTCACCGCCCAGCGGCATGAAGTCTCTGCTCACTGTGATTTCCGAATTCGCTTGGGCACAGATATCATCGAAGAGTGTTCTCACGGCAGAAGAGACGGAGGTTTGTGACGGTGTGAATTTCAACAGATGTTACTTCAACCAACTCTGCTCTTCCCTTCTCTCCCATCAATCACTCTGCATCACACCTATTTCGCCCAATCTAACTACCTCAATGCCCCGTCGCCCTCTAAGCCTTGTTGGCATTAATCCAAGTGACATAGTTTCCAATCCTGGTGTACACACCCGCATACCCAGCTTGAGCACATCCCTGGCCCCAACTAACCGTACCAGCCAGGACACCAGTGCTAGTGATGGTGATGGGTCCACCAGAGTCACCAGAGCAAGAGTCCTTGCCAGAAGCAGCGGCACAGAACATGTTGTCTGTGATGGCCGAAGTACCGTATTGGGCACGGCAAGTAGCGCGAGAGACAACAGGGACGGAGACGTAGCGTAGGGAGGAGGGGAGTGTGGACCCGTTCTCGGAGGTGAGACCCCTTTAATAAGTCAGCAAACAGGTTCTTGATACAATTAAAAGGAAGGAGAAGGGAACGGAAATTGGAGGGAATGCATACCATCCGGAAACTGTAGTGCTCACACCGGCGGCTGGGTCAGATCCCTGGGTTGGGAGAACAGCGTAAGCGATGTTGGCGCTTGTTGGGATGGGGCTGGCCAGCTGCCAGATTGCGACGTCGTTGTTGATGGTGTCTTCGTTGTAGCTTGGGTGGACGATGATCTTGGAGACTTTGACGAGGGTTCCGCCTGATGCGTAGGTCTATTTTCTCTTGTCAGGACATTGGCAAGACACAAATTTGTACAGGAATGGGGTCGGTTAGTGACTTACGAGGGAACCAGCTCGAACGGAGACAGCAGATGCAGCATAGTCTACTGAGCAGTGGGCAGCGGTCAAGACTGTGTTTGCATTGATCAAGACGCCGCCGCAGAACAAAGAGCTGCCGCGAAGAAGGGCGACTTGGTAGGGGAACTGGCCGGCGACGGCTGCGGATCCTCCTACGACTGTGCAATTGTCAGTGTATCTAATTTGAAGCTTGAACAATCATTGAACTTACTATCAGCACCATTGTCAGCGTCAGTGTGGACCTGTGGGCTGGGAATTGCAGCTGCGATGGACAGAGTTGGGAAGATCGCAAGCGCGAGGACAGCGAGGTATCTAGTGGTAACCATCTTGAAGAGAGGGAGATGGATGAGACTGGTGAATGGAGCGGGATGTAGAAAGAGAGAAAGACCGAGTTGAGTTGATGGCTGGCTGGAAGGTATTGATCGGTGGGATTGGCATAGCTTTATATACACATTTTGCGATATAGCACACTGAAACATTCAGACTAGGTGGAGCTTTGAGAAATAGTTCGATCTACACTTGGATGTGTCTCTCACTAAATTGGCCTTCCACTCTAAGACTAACAGCCGAAAAGGATCATGTAGCTCTTGGACACTTGACTCGAAGATTGCGGACGATGAACTGGAACAGGAAGTTGTGATAGAGACAGGTACAGTGAGCGCATATTTCTTATCGTTTCGTGTCTTGGCGAGTGTTGTGTGTTTGTTTCGTTGTTACAGTTGACTTCCTCATTGAAGAGATCTTCCTATCCAGGCTAGCTGCTTATCCAATAGAGCTAGAAGTGACCTATACACGAGACACCTCGATGGGCAGTCAGGTGTCTGATGATATCTATTGACCAAAAGCTTACTTCTCACATTGTATTGGTGGACTTCATCGCTCATAACATGTGAAGTAGTCCTAGTGCTCCGTCTCTGTGTAAAACTGTTCCAGCGAGAGGTTCTCGTATTTTCGAGTCCCCATCTTCTTTTCGTTTATTTTGCGATCTACAGTGGTACATATTACCTTCTAATCAAGTACATCTGACGATCTACTTCAAGTGCATGGTGTCGAGTTGTTTGCAAGCTCAGGGGTTCAAGCACCTGCTAGATCTGTTGACATCGGCTAGGGGGTACCGAGTCTTGGCGAAGTCTTACTTTAACATTGGTGCACTTGAAACACCGAGTCCGAGCAGGCACCATAATTGCGAGGCTGAATGTGCTATAAGTGCGAGCAAGTTCGGGACGTACTCTGGATCCTTGGGGTGTGATGTTAGCTAGTTGCGCTTCACTATTGCCCTGGAGGGGTAGCGGAGGTCCCCGATGAGCGAGTCGGAAAATAAAATCTGGCCAATCTCCAATGATAACGAACGGAATAACAACATATCGAGACAAGCATTCTCTGTACGCGCCGGTATTGGTCTTGGCTTTGACTGCCGAACTCCACCAAATGCATTTCGTGCATCGTGGAGGACGGAGGAATACCCGCATTCAGTCCGGGATTCTATGGAACAGGAAGGAGGGGTTCACTATTTTTTTGACTTCCTTATCTGATGTTGTGATTGGGAAGTCTCAAGGAGAATATGCACGGGTGGCTGGGTTTAAAGTTTGCAGATCCCCCAAGTTTACATCGCGACATCACGGGCTTGTTTCTAGTTACGTTCTAGGTGGATTGTTAATACCTTCCTCTTATGCTCGTTGCTGCATGCTGTCGCCGATTGCTATTCTGATACCTTCCTGTCGCATCTACGACCTTCCCAAGACTGACCTGTGATACCGCCTTGGCCTTCTCGATCACATTTCTTTGCATCAGTCGGAGTCTATGGAGCTAGTTCATCGAAGCGTGCACGTGAAAAACTCCTCTGAATTTATCTTTCAGCCAAATCCATCTCTCCTAAATTCATTGCGTGCCTTTATTATACGAAATCCATACTTGCGTACCAAAGGATCGAACGATGATCGACCATGGGACAACACCTAGGACGCTGGAAGCAGTTGACTCGTGAAATGATGGAGTACCGCGCACTGGAAGCATTGTTGGGGAAACAATCATATCCTCCCAATCATCTCGAAATCCGACTTATATAATCATACACTCAGTCCTTCCCTTCTAAGTCAATAGCTCTTCTTCGATCTCTTGCAGCTATGTATCGTTCTTTAGCTTCTTTGGCTTGCACATAAGCCAGTCTTTTTGCTCTTCCAGGAGCCTTTCGATCTAATGAAACCGAGCTTGGATCATCAACTGGGGATCTGGAAGCTGAAAATGAATCGTCTTCTGTGTATTTTGAGCTTCGTTTCTTGGAAACGTTGAATCCATTATGTTCTGGGAGATGGCTTGGATTTTCATGGCGTGAGTCTGAATTGACAGGTGGGGGTTTTTGGGGAGTATCAGACGCAGTCCTTTATATAACTGAGCCTTTACTCTCCAGTCCAGACACAAATATCTTGGGGGATGGATTCATGTACTTGCAGGGAAGCAAAACCTTTGTCTGTTGTGAACCTTTGTCTGTTGTGACAGATGTAAAGTGGAAGCCTGAAGGGCCGCCGGGTGGGGAGATAAGGCAAGCCAGCCACTTTGTCGTACCCAAAAAATTGAATCGTTGTCACCTGGACTAGACAGTGAATCTAAAGAGAAAGGAAAGACTCAAAGAGTAAGAGTTTTGTGTGACGCTCCGAGACGGACTAAAAAGTAGAAGTAACCATGATTTGATACCCTGCTCTCTGTGACGCCACAATCACCACCGAAAGCACCCTATCAGTCCTCACTTCTTCATCTTCTCTGACTTTTGTCTCTCCTCTGTGACTTTTTTTCTTAGCTTTTCTTGCTCCTTTCGCTCCTTGCGCTGCTTCTCTGCCTCTTCTTTCTGCTTTTTAAGTTGCAGTCTGGCGTGTATATCTTTCTTGCGGGCCTCAGCTTTGGCCGCTACTTCGGAGGCGATGTAGGGTCCGATGTTGTAGTATTTCCTGGCCTTTTCTTTACTCCTAGGCCATCGTAAGAATGAATTTGAGAAATAACATCCAACGCACGTACTGAGAGGCACCACGAGTCGAGTAGTCTGAATTGTCCATAGCGAGAAGCAGTGATCCCGCAAACCTTTCTCAGGGTCTATTTGGTCTGGTTTCGACCTGGGATGATGACTTCGAGGCTTACGCAAAGTCGGTGGTAGCAGCCCGTATGGAGTGGACAGATAGCGATTTGAGTCGAGGTTGATGGTTCTTTTTTTGTAGGACGCGTTCTTGCGATCAAGTCAAATGAGAACTCTAGGGTTGCTTAAACATGTTTCCAAAGTATTACGAGACATTGCTCTCTATACTCACTGAAGTTCATGGGAAAACACGTTCCAGGATCATTCACGTTTTTTTAATGAATGAGAGGTTCCACTTGTTGGTCGAAGCCAGAACTTTGTGAATAATCAACGTTCTCTATGTAGCAAGCCTTCATGTACTGATAAAGTACCGTTCGTAACCTCTGTCGTGGAGTGATCACTGGATCCTACACACTGACCCCTCGTAACACAATTCATAGAATAACACAACTACCTTTTTCCCTTGGTTTACCCTCCCCTAAATAATTCTCCTGACGCTTGTTGCCGCTCTTCTCCCTTTACTTCTTCTCCTTCCTGGCCTTTCTCTTTTCAGCATCACTGAGCTTCGTCTTCGGCTGTAAAGTGTTTTCGGGCTCACGTCTCTCAGCATTACTAGTAATAATGTACGTCAGTGTTTACGGCACGTCAACACATGAACTAGGATTTATCTTTGAAGTAGTTTGCGGTGGTCCAAGTTACGCGCGAATCCTCTCGTGCCAGCGTGATGTATCGCCCATGGTAAACAGTATCCGATCTGTCTCTCTGATAATGATGAATTGAAGCTTTTATTTTCTCTTCTATTCTGTAGTATCTCGGAGAAGGTAATGAGACTTTTGCGAGGAGCGAGAGCTGATTTCTGTTTCTTTAACTTTTGAAAGTTCTTTGAGCTTAGTGAGCTCATCGCAGATTATATATAGAGAGTGGAACTGAAAAGCTCTATTCATACGCTGCAAATATGTAGTCTGTGAATGGAAACCGCTTGCCAAGAGTTAATGAGCCTTTGATGACTGTGATCCACCACAAATCGACGCTGAAAGAACGCTCGGTTTAAATACGATGAACATCAATGGATTTATACATCCAAGAATAGCACTTGGGTTGTACGGAGTCAATTTAGCAGAAAGATGAAGATTTTCCCCCGCATCTGGTGCTGATATTTAATGTACTGTTTGCTAGCCGAACGCAATAAATCAACAAATGGACTTTTCGTCATTAAACACGGATTGCCGAGTAATGATACTCATACAATACGTTGTTCTTGTTTCCATATCTATGCCTGCTCCTCCCAGACTATCATAATCGTGCCTTCCGTTGGCCATAATTTGAGACCATATTGCCGATTTCATGCCTGCCCCTTCCCAAAGAAGCATCCGCGCCTGCTGGCCGCATCATTTCGTCACTTACTCGCCGTGCATTTATTTCATGCCTCATTTACTCTCATTTCCCTTTTACTTCTCTTCATCCTCTCTCTATCCTCCATCATCACCACCGCCACCCACCACCACTATCCTCCTCGCCCTTGTCTCAACCATCCGGATTATTCTGCCACCTTCAAAGTCAAACATCTTCCCCTCTCTGCAGCCACACCAGCCTCCCACCGTCTCTTCTACCTCCTGCACCCTATGGAGCTTATCCACCGTGGGGAGTTGAGGGTTTCCCCTCCACCAGCTCATGAAGGAAATCGCAACTCTCGTTGTCCTGAAGCTCCTCCTTACAAAGCATACCCAGACAGCTGTCAGTGTAGACCACACTGCGACGATGGATGTGCGATGTTCCTCAGGATATGGTGCTGCTGAGAGTTTTCTTCCTGCGATTTTGTTTCAAGCAGACTCGTCGGGATTTCGTCTTCTTCTTCTTCTTCTTTCATTTGGACTTGGTAGGTGGTGGAGGACGATCGTCGACTTCACGTGATGGAACTGTACTGATTTATGATTGATTGGATCGGATGCTGGATAGTCTTTTGGGTGAGCTGCTCCGACCTTTTGTTGATCTTTGTACAAACTTCTGTCTTCATCATAACTCTCCACTGGACGGAGAGCCAATTGCTCGTATAATCACTACTCAGTGTGTAGAAGACTCCCACAAGATTCATTGACTGATACTGACTTGTGACTCGCAGGTCTCGGCTCATTTCACCACACTAGGTAGCTTCATCTCCCTCCCTCTGTGCGATCAATAATGCCTCCGTGTTCCATACGGTCGTCACTTTTACTTTTGCTACTGGCTGTTGGGTTCTTCCGTTTTCACTTATCTGGCAACACTGCTCATACATGTGGATGAAGTGATATCGTTGGACAAATGTAGAAGTGCTAGGGCACATCTCTCGAGTCATACACCCAGCAAAGAGCTCTCTTTAATCATTCAAAGCCTCCTCCGATGGCTGTAGGCTTCTGTCCACCTTCTGGCTTATGTTGTTTATTTTGATGCCCGTTCAGCATGTTTTGCTTTGCTCCATTGTCTTGCTTTCTTCGTGCTGTGCTAGTCCATCTTTGTCAGTAGCACTCACTTCTGTTACCCAGGTCTTCCAAAAGCTTGAATCCACGGCCCCTAATTCTTCGCAGAAATCATGCTGCCAGTGACACGAGATTGGATGGAAGAGCATTCGAGTCACATCAATCCTGCTTGGGCACGCCTGATAGGAAGATTTCCTCATCTTGAAGGTCTAGGTCAACGCTGGATTTCTATTTTGTCTACCTCTACGTCGTACAGCCATGCGTCGTATAATTTACTCTTGCAAATTATCTGCCACCCTTGTTTCCTCCCTTCCCGCCACCACTCTTCCCTTTCGCCTTCCCACCTTTGGCAGCTGCAGCGGCTCCACCAGCCATCATTACTCTTACTTTCCCGACGAATACAGTGTTGGTGACCTCCTCCACTTTCCAACCCTTCAACAGCTCCACTTCTCTTGGCCACATCCGTTCAGGATCCGAGCTTGTCTCATCCAATTTCCCCTTCACAGTCATGTCTCCGACCCAGCGGGTCATAATCTCTCGGATGGCCTTTCCCTTCTTCTGGGTGCCAGGTTGCAACTTGACCTTGTACTTATAGTTGCCCATTGCCGCCCAGGGTGCGCAAACAGGAATGGCCTCAAGGATCTCGTCACCTCGGAAAGGCATGCCCACCAGTGCATCAAGACTCGTCATCTTTTCCTCTTCAGCATCATCGGCATCAATTCCATCCTCGAGCATAGCCTTTCTTGCAGCTTCATGCTCTGCCATCTCCTTCTGCGTCCGCTGGTGCTGCGCTTTTCTTCTCTCTTTCTGGAATGCCAGTTCTGCTTCTCGCTTTGCCTTGGCTTCTGCCTCAGCAGCAGCTTTCTCGACGCCAGCTGAAGCACCAATGAGTTTCTGGGCGAAAATCCGGTCTTCTTCATCTTGGTCTTTGTATTTATTGGCTATTTTCTTGGCCTTTCCTCGCTTGCCACGTTTCGGTGGGGCAGGTCCTTTAGATACGGTAGTATTGCTGGGAGTCTGAGTTCCCGTTGCTGGTGTAGGCGCAGAGGTCTCGTCGTCGTCGTCCTCTTCAGAGTCTTCTTCTGGCTCTGGCTCTGGCTTCGTATCTTCAAGCTTAAGTTCTGCGATTTCAGCAACCCCTCCATCATCGTCACCGTCGGAGATGGCCGGCTCTGTATGCGATTGCGTTTGCAATGGATTCGAGGTTCCCTGGTCTTCCTCTGGATCAGAATCTTGATAGTCATCAGGTATACTGCCCTCATCATCGTCTAGCTCAGGAACAGACTCAGTGACTGTTGATTCCGCTTGGTCCGAGGCAGCGGGCGTGACATCCTGTACTCTGTGCTTATTATGCCTTGCTTTGCTGTCTTCGCTGATCTGGAACAACACGCCGAAACCGAGTAGCAACGCTGCTGGCGGCAAGAAGTTCTTCTTGCCACTTATCATGAAATTACCCACTGGCAGGAACTCGCCTGTTGGTGTTGATTTCGAAACCTGGTTGGCATTGACCCACCATGCTGACATGCCAGCTTTCGAGTCCCAAGCAGATGAGCACGAGATTGATATTGTTCCTGCCTGCGACAAGGTTGAAGGTGGAATCGGAGCATCAGGTGTCTTCGGATTGTTGCGAATCACAACTGATGCGGCACCCTGAACCTCAGCGTGAACGTAAACATCGCCTTTCTTGAGGTATTTCCTGTACAGAATCTCGTTTTGCTGAGCATCCTTACCGGCAAGGACCAGGTATCCATCAGAGGAAAGAAACCAAGTAAACTTTTCGAACCACATCTGCCTCCGCACAGGCCGCAAAACTGCCTTTTCTTGCTTGATTCCCGTCTTCAAATCACGGGCAATCTTGGCTTCCTGGCTCTTCAATGCCTTGGTGGATGATTGTAAAGTCTTCTGCTCCTTCTCTGCCGCTGATCGTTTTTGGTCATAATATTCTCTTGCATTTGCCCAGGGAGAAAGCGCAAGGTTGATATCAATAGTCAATCGCTTATCCGCAGCTTTCTGCTTGGACTCCTTCTTCGATGCTTCATCTTCGCTGTCGGACACGTCACTTCCCGTCTCATAGGCCGACTCGTCATCCTCAGCGAACTCCTCTTCATCCAGTAGTAGGGTGATAGTGTTTTCCTGGAGCTTCAAAGGGAGTTTAATGATTGACGCAACTGGATTGTTTCTCTTCTGCTCAATCTCGACGAGCTTTCCAATCTCGACCCAGTCCATTCCTTGCGCAATAAGACCATTCACTGCGTCCATAGCCTCCTGTACACGCTCGGGATTAGCTTGAAGAGCGCCTGCTTTGCGAATGTTCAATTCTTGGACTTCTTGCAAACCGCCCAGACGCTTGGCCTGATCTTGTCTCGCAGCTTCAATCTTCCGTTTTGCATTTTGCTCTCGCTCCTGAAGTCGAGACTCCAGCTTTTGTCCCTCGATTGAAGAGAAGAACTCGTCCACAGTTCTATTGAATCCCTCGAATTCCAGAAACACTGTCGCCGGACCGTTTTCAAATTGCCGAGGCCGGAAAGGATGAAAGTCTTCGTAAATTAGAAACTTTCTTGCAACATCCGAAGGGGCCGCATCTTCATATCCTTCCTTTTTCTTCGCAATGATGTATCCTTTGGCGGTGTCTGAACTTGTGATCTCCTCAACGACTCTTTGCGCTTCTTGTAAAGATCGCATTAGGTGATCTAATCGTTCTTGACTTTGTAATACATCTGCCGGCTTCAGAGACGAATCGAAGTCTGTCACACGCATAGCATGGTCAACCAGCATTGGCGGAAACTCTGTGATCGACACAGCCAACGCCCTCCTCAGCGCGTCCGACCCCTTCTTCTTCTTCGACTTCTTCCCGGCAACCAGATCATCATCCCCTCTATCCACTGACTTCTGTAGCGCATCCCGTAATCGCTCTTCCGTCAATGGCGGTACCCCTCCAAAGTTCTGGCGATTATCCAGCGAGTATTTCAACCCCACTCTCAATTCCTCCTGCCCCTCTCCTTCCGGCACTGGCCTCAGCAGCGCCAGAATCCCCATCTCAGCATCCGTGAGTATAACATTGCCGCCCGCATAAAACTCCAAATATAATCTGTACTGTCCCTCACTAAATTGGAACTCAATTATACGATCCGTGCCTACTGGCGCAACTCTCGTAACCCTCCTTGTCTTCAAGTATTTCCGTAATCGGGAGACGAAGACGGAGGGCGCGGCGGCTGTAGCGCGGGAGAACTGCGTGAGGTGACAGCGAAAGCCGGAGTCGAGGAGGACTTGGTGTTTTGATGTAGGTGAGGCGAATTTCAGGAGGAAGATCTTGGAGGAGAGGTCGTAGATTTGGGAGAGGCGGAGGGTGAGGAGGGAGGTGGAGAGTTCGTGGGATATTACCTGGATGCAATGTCAGTTGGCTCTCTCATAGAGCGCAGATGTTAGGGTGAGAGGATGGAGAAGAGCTTACCTTGACATCAAGAGAGGAGAAGCGTTGCTTCATTTTGGACGGGTTGTGTGGTTTGGAGGAGTTTCTGGAAGGGAACAAGGTGTTGATGAGAAAGCAAGCTGGCGGGGTTTGGAGGTTTGGGTTTGGATAGCGGGGCAATTTTTCGATGATGACAGTCATGCCGGCTGGCGGACCGCTGGTCTGCTAGGCAGGGGTCAAGCGAGATTTGGCATTATCCGCTTGTTGGAAGTCAACACTCCCCTTTTTAAGGTGTTGACGTCGGCGTTTGAACAAGTTTGAACTTTCGGGGCTCTACTCAGCGATAAACAGCTCTATCCTCTTCAAGAAAGTTTCCCTCGATCAAGCTCTGCATATCGTAACTAGCTAATTTCAGCTCTATCCACGCGGACAAACTACGCAAGCCACTTCAGCAAACCCATAACTTGCACGCGAAGACACCTACCACTCAGCTTGCATGATTTGTGACTGCAGCTCCTGCGGCTAAGGTCTCGAAGCCTTCGAAACAGGCAATCTACTTTTAGACTTTTCTTTCAACGCCAAAATACGACACAATTCCTCTCATTCGTTGGTTTCGACGGCAGAGGTTGAAAGTGGCTGTCAACCGATGGCGGGGTACATCCTCATTACTGTATCGACCCGTGTGGAATTGCGTTCTAGATGTTTAATTCCGCTCACGTACATTTCAGCTGGAAGGCTCCAAGGTGACCTGAAAATGCCAAGTTTTGTTGGTTATGCCCTCATGTTGACATGCTTTACCCCGCATCCACTCTAACTTTGTGGCTGTCGTAAGCTTTTGTTCCTTTGGTAAGGCTGAAAGTGGCTCTACCTAAAGCTGTATCTCGGACATAATTCTCCTGATGTTCATACAGAGGCTTAAGATATAGTCAGCTCTGAATACCTGGCGCAAGCTGACATGGCTTGCCCTGTATCGAATCGAAAGATGGATATCTGATGGCTTGCGTGACTTGCCGTATACCACCCTTCACCATCTCAGTCTATTGACCAAATGCGCGTTCGAAAACATCTCTATGAAGGGTCATATCTACCATCTGAGTCCCTGCAGGCTAGCAATTCATACCTCATCTTTTCCAGTCAGAACAAGACAACTGATTCATTCTCACTCTCGTTCCCAAAGTTGAATCCCGCATTCGCTCGAATACAATAGCCAGTCTTACCAACTTTAATCCCAAAGCTGGCTCTACCCCCTACAAGTCCCTTTTCTTCAATGTCACCATAGTCCCACCCAATACATCGCTCGCATATATTTCCACACAATGGGCTGCAGATCCTTCGACTGGGGAGTATGCATCACTCAACATCCTCAATATAGTGTTCCACATCTGAACGAGAAGGTTTAACTAATTCCCGTAATCGCTAGGCTCGTCGAAGGTACAGCAGGCGATTACTTCAAGTAATCTCAAATAATCTATCAGAACCTCGTCACCATCCTCAAGGAACTTGGCGCCGAGTTCAAGAATATCGTTCATCGAACCGTCTCATTCCTGTATGTTGGTGTATTCACCTTCCTCTTACCACCCCCTACCGTCCCCTAAATTCTTTAATCTCATCAACCCCTTGTCTGACATAAGCTGAACCTAGGGAATTCAGTGACGATATTGGCAAAGCAGTCATCGAAGGCATGATGTCGGCTCTCTGATGAGTGGAAGGCTGATGCTTTTGCTCCTTGCCTTAATTTCAACGGCCCAACTATGTTTCATCGTCCTGGAATGGCGTATACAGTTGATCTTGTGGTTACTGTGCCGAACAAGAAGTAAGAAGCGCCCTAGCCCGCGGACTGAATTACGGGCGGTGAGGCCGTTAGCTTGAACCGAAAGTCATGGTTTAGTAATCACTGCAAACAATTTCATCAAGTCAATAAAGGAGAACCCCGGGTGCCCCTAACAATGAGATTCTGCCTTTGGTATATGATGTGACTCTCCATGTCTGAAGAGTTGCTTTCTGTTCTCTAAGACAATGACCGAATCACTTCTTGTTATGACAAGCGATCAGAAGATGAGATTGATTCCACTAAGACGGTATCAGTTCCACAACCCGCAACAACAGCCCATCATGTAGCCATATCGGAGCAAACATCTCGAGCAAGCCCTGTCACACTCCTGAATAAAACTCTTGATCATACCGTTCTTCCAGACTCAATAAGGTCCGGGAACCCGGCCTTCAAAAGTCCCCAACCACAATCCCAATGCTACAGCTCCTAGCCCATCATACGCCGCCACAACCAACAGATTCCTCTTCTCATCAGCACTCAAATTCCCATCTCTTCCCTCCAAGATCAATCTCGCAGCAGCCATACAAGCGAGTATGATGCGAACGGGCACTGTAGCATACAAGAATTGGTTCTGCTCGATTGGCATGTAGGATGTTGAGAGGTAAGCGAGACTGAGTCCGAAGGTTGCAATGCCGAGCATTGGATTGGCGGGCACTGGCTTTGAACTTGATGAGTTGGCTTTCGTGGAGGAAGTAAGGCGGAAGGTCTGGTAGAGACCGAGAAAGGCGAGACCGAAGGCGTGGAGGGTGATCGGCCAGGGCAGGTTGATGATTGGGAGGAAAGACATTGCAGTGACGGAAATGTGATTCTGGTGTTTTTCTATGAATCAATATGGAAGTAGAGGAGAGGAATGTCAGGCTCAGCTGAGGAGCTTAGAGATTATATAGAGCACGGACTAGGACCAACTTCAGCCCGCATTATGTGCCATCCCGTCTTGCGTTCCCGAAGTCACGCGGCTTGGGACGTTAGCAAGGATTGGGCGATCAGGGTGATTGGGTTATTACGACTCCTAACACGTTGTATCTCCATTTCAAATTTCGTCAATTGTCAAAGACATGGCTCCATGTCTTCAGTCCGAACGGTGAAAGGAGCAGGGCTGGATGAGAGGCCCCAAGATGTTTTATCACGTGTTGAAAGGCAAAGCATTTTTGGGCTTCTCAGCATTTCGCATTCCGACTTCCCCTCCTCACCAACATCGCCGAGCACTCAACTGTCAGAACAGCGTCGAGGCAGAATAGCGAAACAGTCGCCAATTTTCGATCGTGGGAAAGATCGATGGTACTGGGAGAGCTCGACTACGCACCAGCACCACCAGAACAAGACAGCAAACATGGAGGTTTCTGTGCTTTCGTCTAGCCCTTCTGAACCACAGTCTCGGACGTTTCCTCAATTCAAAGACTTCCCATTGGAGATACGCCAATTGATCTGGGAGGCAGCGCTTCCTGGACCCCGCATTATCACATTTGAGTTGGATATCCCTCACGATGGCAGATGTTATGGGGGGGGTTCGGTCAGACGTTGACATTAGTAGCTCGTCCAATGACGACTTCTTCGATTTCGACGTCGACTTACGCTATCGCCGGATCTACCCAATGACTCCGCTATTCAAAAGAGCGAAGATTACCGGGCCAGTCCGTAACCATGTTCCGAAATTTCATGCTAAGATCCCAATTATAACGGCTGTATGTCGTGAATCTCGAGCTGTCGCTGAGTGGTGCTATACCTTGGCGTTTGGGTCGCCAATCTCCCCACCTTGTGTCTGGTTCTCCTTCGAAAGAGATACTCTCCACATGACCGAGCGCATTATATCAGGATTTGAAAGGGATGATTACTCCGTGACTGATCTTGGTCCCGACCTCGCCATGGTGAAGCACATCTCCATTGCCGAGTCGTACTTAGACGATATCAATTTGACTAAAGATGGCCCGAGAAGGCACCTGGTCCCACACACCTGGTGCAGCAGAACGATCTCGTGGTTCAGCAGCCTAGAATCAGTCACCTACACGATCAACCCGAATTACCACTCTTTCAAGGGTGACTTGATCTTTAACGAGGTTCAGAATATTGCGACGGCATTTGATCAATTGGAGGAAATCGAGGACGATTTGTGGCCGTACCCATTCGCGCGGCCCGGCAGAGAGGTGAAAGCCACAAATCCGCTGCCTGACGGGTGGGAAAGGGTTATTCTGGAGGCATTGAAGAGCGAATTTGCAGACCGGGCTCGTTTAAGCAACTCCAGTGGGGAAGTTGTGCCAAAGGTGGACGGTCTGAAAATCAACAGAATGGCACTCAGCACGGCTCAGGATCCCGATATGTCACGAAAAGTCGAAGCTATCGTGAAGGAACTGGAAAGGTTTTATGACAATCAGGAAGCTTGATCTTGCCGGATCCAGACGCGATGCGAAACATTGATGATCTCCTCGGTCTCGACTATGCTCGTGGCTACATGAGAACGACGTGGATGGATCGCGATCACTAGCAAATCTTGAAGTGCATAATCTACACAAGTTCGGGTGAACTGAAGTCCAATGCGCATCTCGTCGTCGTGGACAGATAATCTGATGGGCAGATGAACTTTTATATCGAAACCCAATTGATCGTCGAGCGTGGGAAAGCATGCTTTATCGGAAAATCTTCTGCTAGTAAATCGACAAATTCAGAATTGGTGAGACTGGGGCCGTTGAAGATGGCCATGCAGCATTGCAATGCCGAGCCGACCCGCAAGGATTTACGTGAGTTGCTTACACCCAAGACTTCCTCTGATACTCCCGCTATCAAAGAAACAGGCTACGGGTCGTGCCCTGGAATAGCTGCGAATTGATTGCTGGTGAATGAATGCTGACAGCTCCCACTCTCTCGGTGCTCGCGTTGCGCTACGGGCGTAGGAGTGACCAGTGGCGGGATCTCGGCAAGCCTGTAGAGACGGCAGAGACAGGCCTGTAACACAACATCCGACTAGCATTACTGCACACTGTCGTGTGGCCCGCTGTCATTGTGCCTCATGCCGAACCGCGAGAGAATGCTCATGATCCAGCAAGTAGAGATGAGTCGCTTCCAGCAGCGATGCCGGCGTCAGCAGCTGGATGATTCCAATATTCATAGATCAAATTTTCTTCCACAAGCAGGGAGCACCAAGTCCCTTATATTATCGCTTACCACTGCCGCAATGTTTCCCGTTCTGATCCCACCCCCACCTCGTGGTGTGCATATTTGCCATGCCTCAAGGACGTCCGAGACGACCAGGTACAGAAGCCGAGCGGGCTGAAGCACGAAGGCAACAAGTTAGAGAAAATGTACGGGCATTCCGTCAAAGGAACAAGCAGCGAGCTCTTTCAGACAACACGGTAAACAGCTTAACCAAAAACCAAAACACCACAACAAACTTAACAACACGGTAAACAGCTTAACCAAAAACCAAAACACCACAACAAACTTATCCAATACATCCAATTCAACCAAGCGGCCCTCCGAGGCCAAATCCGAACCTCCGACACCGTCCAAATCCTTTGAGACTCCGCCGCCTCCACATCAAGTCTCAGTGACTCGCTTTCCTATAGGGCGAGGTGTCAAATGGTCACTAAGCCTACCCTTTAGAATTGATTTGGGACCTGCTTACTCTGGGGCTTTCATTGCTGCTTTCAACTACCGAAACCAACCACAGCCAATCCCAGACGTTCTAGAGGTCCCTCTAAATCCAGGAGCAGAGTCAACAATCTCCATACGTTTTCCAACGCCTCTATTGAGGACCTCGGGATCCTCGACTACTTCATCACCTGATGTTCTTAGGGTAGAGATATGCTACAATTCATGGACAACGGCGGTGTCTATTGAAGCTATGTCATCTGGTGGGCAAATGCTCAAGGAGGCCCTGCTTGCTGCAGCTTTGAGCCTCATCAGCCTCGAAAGGAATGACAGAAGGATATCTGCGCAGGCCTTACAGATCCAAACCATCGCATTGCGAAGGCTTCGGGAAGGCTTCGACCAATATGTCGACGATAAGGACCCAGACAAGGCCACAATGCTGTCTGCTACGGCTCTGGCTTGCTCTATGTCCGATCTACTCGTCCACAAATCTTGGCCCGGTTTTTCGCTTCATTTGAAAGGTGTGGGAGCCTTGATCGAACATGCTGGTCCGGTAGCTCTCCATACTTCTCCAGCCCAAGAGAACTTTCTCGGGTACCGCACGGCTCAGATTTCATTCAGTTTTCTTGAGCGAAGATCGTCTTTCCTGTCCCGACCAGAGTGGATCGACTTCGATTGGAGAGAGGATCACCCAAATTTCAGTCACCCCATTCACAGCCTCCTCGATATCGCATACCAGATTCCTGCACAAATGGAGGTCTTCGACAAATGTGCCAATCGATCACCGAATGCTCTCAGACGCCATCTCAGAAGGCTGAACGGACTGGTCTCCGATTTGAATGAATGGAAGGCAGATCTTTTCGATGATTATTCTTCAGAGATATATAGCACCGAAGCGGCGAATTGGCTTGGGCTCCATACCGATGTGATCAAGTTCCCCAACACCATCGTCGCCACAAGCTTTACACTTTACACCGGCGTTCGAGTGGCCCTCTTCTCGCTAGTCCGACAAGTCGCAGCAGTACTCAAGGAGGACGATGCGTCTGCGATACCGGTCTTGAACTTCGCTATCCAGGAAAGCTACAAATGGTCTCGAATAGCTTGTCAGTGCTTGGAATATTTCTTTGCTCGCGATCAGAACGTCGTTGGCAGAGTGTTATGTCTCTTCCCATTTGACGCTGCGTGGCTGACTTTCACGGAGCTGAGCACGGCTTACAAGATGAATATGGCTTCCGAATTACAATGGTGCACAGCAACGGCGGAGAAAATCAAGGCAACTGGGTTACCGGTTTTCAGAAAACGGGGCTGAACGTGACGGCCGAAGTTCAGTCGCGTTTGGTCGCACAAAAATACAGCAAGTGGTTCACTTTCTTTTTCGTTTATTTAAACCGAAGAATCTCTGGTTCAGGTCTCATTTTGGATTTCTTGTTTGCTTCTTTCCTTGTTCATTTCTGCATGTACCTAGCAGCAGACCTCTCTTATTGTCCCCCATTCTCTCTTTTCAAAAGGCATATTGCGGGTTTGTGAATTTGCCAGCCATGTCTTGCTGCTTTCATCGTCGGCATCTGATGACTTGCTATGCTTTGCTTGCTTGCTACTGTATCGCGATATACCCATATATAATACAACTCAAAACCTATTGCATTCCAACTTATGCTATCTAATTTGAATGGAAGTGTTTAAGTGAGACTGAACAGCTCTAATTTGCACCAAAGAACCGTCGCATCGTGCTTGAGGTCCCATAGCTACAATCTAATCAGTGCTCCGTTCCACTCCAGTGAGTGGCGAAGCTGCAGTAGGTGCAAGAACCTCAGAAAGTCGGACTTCGGCTAAAAACAATGCACCGCGGGCTACTTGGCTCACGCAAGGCCTCATTAGATGCATCATGATTCCATGATCGGCATGCCTTACTCACACTGCAGCAGCGACATCGCAGGCCTCAAAAAACACCGTATTCTAGAATTGTCCCAAGAACTTTTCAGTGCATGATTCCATTCGTGGTAGCTTCTGTTCCTGTCAGATCTCGAATCATAACGTCATTCTGTACCTACGTACATATCCCACGTCCTGATCCGTCCTATGATAGGCCACTTCGGTCCACAAGGCTGAAGTCCGTACAGCATGTATCGCTAAAGCCGTGACTCCAAGGATTTTACGGACGAAGCCGCTCTTTCCACGAGCGCCAGATCATGATTAGTGATCTTCGAGCTCGGCATCTAGGAACCGAGTGTATGGCGAGCGCCAATGAGATGCGTGGATGGAATCAGGATGCGGGCCAGCATTGAGTGAGAGGGTGGTGAGCTGCAATGCACATCAGCCGATTGCCGAGAGTTTTCGGGCTTTGGGTACGTTGTTCGGCAGCGAGAAAGGTATTGGTGGGCGCGGGAGATCGGGAAGGTCAGGATGAGTTGCAATTTCGCTGACGATGAGGGCGGTCATGTCAATTTGCTGTATGAGGGATGAGTTCTTCGAAATACTGTTGATTCCGCATCGCTGGCGGTCTCATTTTGGGTTGCTTTCACTGTAACAATCAATTGACTCTCTGCAGGTGGACCCGATTGCTTCGCTATTTTACCTTTTTATAAAGCAAAAGTAAACAACATTAGATACCAAGTCCTCGCCTACTCAGACTCGACGTTTACAATGATATCTTTCTCTGGAAAATCTTGCGAGTTTGGCTGATCCGCTACTGTGAATTTCTGTCCATCATCCTGGCATACAACTGTGTAGTATCGAGTTTGTCAAATTGGTGTAGGCTGGCAAAACCCTCCGTCCGCACGGTCATTACAGCCTGAACGGCACGGCGAGTAGATGCTCCATATCTTGAAGCTCGGGCCCTTTCACGGTGATTTTATGTTTTTCTTATCAGCTTGGCCAGCTCTCATTTCCATGGCATTAATTTATATAACCTGGCCCGCAATTTCAGAGGTCTCGGTACAGATTGGCGAAGCGATACGACCAAAAAGCCTTGCCTTGAGCCACCACGACAGCCGTTCCTTTAATCAAGGGAGCATGGCCTTAGAGCAGAGTCGTCTTATGATGTGATGTTGTAAAGAGCTGGGCAGAGAATAAGATGACGCTCGAAAATTATATACAAAGACCGAATGAAAAGACCGCATATGTAGCAAGGTTTAGTTTCGGAATCCTAAATCGCGGGTCCGTCATAACATATTTTGGCTCGGAAGTAGTCTCACTTCGTATACGTGGCAGTGAATCCTCCAGGAAGTGTTGTTACCCCTGATGCCTCGTTAGCGAGCCCCAGCTTGTTCGAATCAAGGCAGACTTACATCCATCAATATCCTCATTCACGACTCTGTTTACAGCGCATTTGTTCATGGCAGCGTTATTTTGGGACTTCAGTGTGGCGCAATTCTGATAACATGGAGAATCAAGAGCTCGCTGGAGAGCATCACCCTCCCATCCGAAAATGTAATCACCGTGGTTCCCGTAGCCGGTACTATTCGGATTGTGTCAGTTCATTACAAAAAAGGGATGAAATATTATTCGAGATGGCGTCTTACCCATCACCGAAGCTCCACTAAAGTTTCAATTAGTGCCTGCTTCTTGGATGTATTGAATAGGCTACGACTTACGACAAAAGGTTGAGAACCATCAATCGGCCAGATAGACTTATCGTTGAACTTCTTTGTGTCCCATATGACTTCATAGAAGAGTTGCGACATCCTTACAGGGTGAGATGCTGGGCATGGTCCACCAGTCTCGAATGAGCCGCTCTCCGGGTATGCCATGTGAGACATGTGATCAGGACTATCGAGGTTGACGCCGTCCCAGCAGCTATTGATATTGTGAGCTCATGGTTACTGCAGATGGTTCGGATGTGGGAACTCACGTAGGAAAGCGGACTGCTGTCATAATTCCAGCTGGGCATGGCTTGGTGGGGAAAGTCAATGTTTGAGGATCGCGAGTGCTGAGTGTCTCTAAGCAAGTGAATGTCATCTGGCGGAACCTTTCAAGTTCTTCTTTCGTCTTGGCATTAACATCGCCAACGAACATGCGAAAACCCTGAAATTGTCAGGAAACTCTTTTTTCAATGAAAAGAAAGACTCACTGGTTGGAAAGCAGTGACTTTCGAAGTCTGTTGGAAGTTGTACAAGCCGTCTTGCATGTAGTATACCGTCATACCACCTTGCACACCTTCAAATCCAACGTTCTGGATCTGTGGTACGCGTTTGTAGGTTCCATTACGAGCTTTGAAATATCTACAGAGATTAGGATTTATCGCGACATCTGGCGCCGTTCAGAACGTACAGTGTGGCTGTCCAGTAGTTCGAAAAGTCCTCGCTGAACTGGCATGTTGTACAGGTCGACTCTCCTGGAAGGTCTTTCGCTGGGTCCATGGACGCATTGAATGCATTCTGTGATCGTGAATCAGCATTTCTAAATTCATAAAGAATGTGGACGTAACCTACTCCTCCAACAATTTGATGTAAATGTGGTGCTGGAACTTGTCCTGGGGTGACTAAAGGATCAAGACGATCGATGACTAATTGTCCGCATGGGAAACGAAGAAGAGCATTGACTTGATATGGTGCAACGACCGCTAGGAAAGTGAGCTGTGGCCACAACATCATGAATGTTGTCTCGAGACAGTGACTGAAGCAAGTCTCTAGTTCTAGGAATGACAACCACAACAGGAGGCTTTCACAGATGGGTACGAGGTGGCATTCCAACAGATATCGAGCGAAAAAAGCAGTGTATTTGGGCTCCCCTGAACTTATCCGTGATATTCCATGACAAAGTTGTACTAGCTTGGCTTCGACGTGTCCCGTCTACCTGCACGGATTTCTCGCTTCTGAGCATTCTGTTATTGACAAGGCCCCACATCCCAGCATCATACGAACGGAACGACCATTTCCACCGGGCTTATTAAACAGCCAGTGATATTCAATTTTGTCCCAAAATGAATGCTGGAGCCAATAGACTGTGATGAGATCGGAAGAATATGGCTTAGCTACTACCTCGCGTTTCAATGGGCTGGTTGTTGCCTGCTCAGGGCTCAGCCCCACCACCTGGTGCCACCAAGACAAGCGAGTCTGCCCGGCTTCCAATACAGATACAGCAGTTATAGTCTAGAAAGATAGCATTTGCATCATTGGCTGCTCCAAAGATTGTCCTGGCATGGAATTAGCCATAGTTGTTGCATGGTTATATCATCATCGTGGGGACCCCGCCGTCCAACCTTCTGCCTTGCCTTCGTCTGATCAAATATGTTTTGATTAATTAGCCACCTGCCTAATCACATGGCTCAAAGCATGAATACGTATCCTCGGCCTGCGTTTCCCCGTTTTCATGTCTTGTCCTATCGCGAATGATGCCGTTGCCCCCAAAAGTCGTTCTGCTTGGTCGGAAATGGAGGCTCCAAGACAGACATTTTAGCCAATTGAGACGACCAAGAGCCGCACCCAGCATCGATATTAAGTTGATATTGCTTCGAAATCTTTTATAAACCCAATCTCGGCCCAAGACGGTCCTACAGCTGTCTTCAGAGGTGCAATACCTTCGTTATTGTTGTTCCGACCTCCATCTGGCAGGTGGTAATTCAATGCTCGGCAACTTCCATCGAAGCCAGTTTGGCAGGGAACACTGGAGTCTTGTGCTGGTACATGAGTGGTTTGGAATTGTCCGGAATTTTTCTGCCAGCTTTTGAGTTCCATGCTAGACCAAATGGTCTCGGACATCGACCAGTATTTTAATTTTGAAATCTGTCGCCTGGTTGCAATTTATTTTTCCAACCGAGGACATTTTCATCCAGATAGTCAACGGGCAGCTCAAGACGCGCAATGTGGTCTTCCAATCTATAACCGGATGATCAGTTTCCCCGCAGGTTACATCTACTTTGGCAAGGTCAGTATCGCTTGTGAGGTCATAAGATTCACGGGTCGTCCGTTATGATATTCAGCACGTAGCAGCGCTCCTCCATCCCACACTTACTACACAATGCGGTTCTCGTTGCTTCTTGTTACCCCGTTCCTGCTAGCAACGTCTTTTGCAGCACCTCATGGCGAAAATCTGTCGGTGCCTGCCCTCCTCCACAACGACAAGAAGGCTCTCTCGCCCATTCCATCTAGGACGATCGCACAACGAGCGTTCAGTCCAAATCGAGCTGGTGCTGTCTTGCTGAGAGCACCGGAAGGAGAGTCATTCACATCTGTGACTGGTACCTTCACTGTACCAACACCCGCAAGGGGACAAGGAGGAGGGACAAACACAAAGTACTCCGCTGGTATTTGGGTTGGAATTGCGGCGAACAAAGACCAAGATATCGTGCTTCAAGCAGGAGTCACGGCTGCTATCACGGGCTCGACAACCAGTTTCACAGCGTGGTATGCATGGTATCCCGGAAGCCCGACAGACTTTACCACGACTCAGTTCAGCGCTAGAGCTGGCGACTCCATCAATATTACGGTCTCCACTATATCTGTGACTGAAGGGATGGTGGTGATCGAAAATATCACGGCAAACAGGAAGGTTACTCAGGCAGTCTCGGCGCCTGCATCATTAGCACCCGACGAGCTGACGGCTCAAAGTGCGGCATGGATGGTGGAAGGATATCAATTGGCAGGAGAACTTGTTCCACTTGCCAGATTCGGGAGAGTACAGTTCACGAATTGTGCTGCTGCAACATCAGGTGGAAAATCTATTGGTGTGACTGGGGCAGGCTTGTATGAAGTCCAGACAATTTCGGGACAAGTTTATACGAAAACGACACTGCCGAGTTCGAGCTCGATTCTCATCACCTATTAGTGTATATAAATGGCATTAACGCTGCGAATTCAAATTGGGAGAAGAACACAATGAACCCTGCCGCCATGGCTCCTTTTCTTCTCTTCAACAGTCTTCTCGTCATTTCTTATTGACATGGAGGAGATTGTGAAATATCACGCACGAGCCGACCTAAGCGAGTCAAAAAATGATTGGAACGGCGGGAAAAGAAGTTGTTTCGACCTCAGGGGCACTCTCCAGTGCATGTGATGCCTTATTCACCACCTTAGATATAACCAACAAATGTATCCTTCTGGGTCGCTTCGAAACTGTGGATGACCGGACAGAGGAAGCTCAAAAATTGATGTGCATGATTGATGACCAGAAGGCCTCCTAAGAACCAATATGACTAATGTGCTACTGCACCCAGTAGGTATCTTCAGCAGCCAAACGTCTTTCCACCTGCACTCTCTAGGTCTCATTGTAATGTATACTTTTTGTTATGAAAAATCTCCCGCGAACGACGTCCCATCATGCCCGCGCTCCAAATAAACGGTCCAATTTAAATTTACCTCGAGATCCATGATTTTGAGGAGACTGAGAAAAACGAAGCACCTGTTTATCTACTACCGAGCCAATATTTGCTCACGGAGATCTTGAAGCGGTGTGCGCTAAGGACTGTCCGCGGACTCAGCATAATCTCGGAGTTTTATAGTCCGACTCAAAGTCTCTTTAAGGGGCCGTCTCAGGTCGAACGCCTTCCGCTTGTGTAGCCAGTTGTGGTAGAGTCGCTTGCCTCTGCATATGGTTGGATGTACTTATTGCCAGCAGAACGCGATTCTCTCAGACCGCGACCATAATACTTGACTTCGCCTCGTGCGTTGATCCCTCGAAATGTCCAAGTCTACCATCAACGAGAGGCGATCCAAATCCAGGTGCACCAAAGCCGTGATGAGAGATTGATCGTGCAGACTCAGACAATACAGTGCTTTCACGGCGACTCTCTTGATCCATGGCCAATGCTTGGGCTCTCATAGAGCTTAGCTCCAATCGCTCGCTCTGTCTCGACTTTCGAGGGGCCAAACTGTTCGAAGGCATTCTTAATGGAGAGGGAGATGGCTCATACCGAATCGAAGCCGGGTGACCTTCTCGAAACTCAAAACGAAATCTTGGTCCATGTGCCATATCAGGACTCGGATCTTGGATGCCAAATTGAGGATGGATTTGGCGATCTCGATTATTCTTCTCCTTTCCTCTTGGTCTGGCAGACTCCTGAGGGATTATTGTGCTCTCAATGTGGGTGCTATTGCCATTAAGATGGCCTCGATGGCCTCGATGGCTACGCTCTTTTTCCTTTCGGTCTCTGCTGACACTATTCGGATTGCCTGAGATTCTTGTCAGTACAAATGCAGAAACAAATTTCGAATGACCTGAAAAGTTGACAGGTTGTCTCTCTCTCTTTGGTCAATACATTGAGGAAAGGTCTTACCTCCTCTACCGCTTGAGACATCGAGGTGATCGTCTGTAAACCGAAGCTGACGGAACATTTCTCTCGAATCACTGGTTGGAGCATGATATCCATACCTACGAACGGGGTTCTTGAGGGGTTCCTCGTCGCTTTCGGTCATGTAGTCAGAAGATTCCCGGTCATTGAAGCCAATGTTTGATCTGTCGCTTGTGTTTGTGATTATGGAGTTGTGATGAAGACCTGGGAGAGAACTTTCGGTCATGGTAGACTCACCAGGAAACTCGACTCGTCTGTTGTTTGGGGCTCTAGGAGAAGGGGAGTGAGATTGGCGAGAGTATACGTAGTGTGACTGGTCGTGGCGGCCATTTCCATTGCGATACTCCTTGACGGCATTCTCTAGTACACAAGTCAGCAATGGCAAAGCTCCATCATGCGAGAGTTTATGTGTACAGTGCAGACATACCATGCCAGGTTCGCTCTGCTTCTCTATGAAGTCTCTTTCTCATCTGATGTAGTCTTTCTTTAGTTCCATGGTTCGAAAGGTGATAGTTCTCTATTTCATGGTTAGCTGACACATCAGAGAGCCTTGGTAGATATATATCAGAAAAGATGTGGCATACTCATCTGCTCAACCACGTCAGTATCCTCCCTAGAGCCACTGGCCAGCGCCACATTGGTCTGTCAGATTCTTGGCATCTTCTTGAGTTTTGTTCGCGCCGTCTCTAGTAATGGTGAGACCGTCGTGGGCTCTGGCGTGATGAGCGGCATCTGCAGGATATTTGCCTGCATTGCGCATATTGCGTAGGATTCGAAGGTAGTATCGAAGAAGATTGGATCAAAATCACCAGTATCGCGGTTAAGCTCAACTTCTTCCTCAATCATGCCTTCAAGTTGTTCTTTCTGGTGACCGATACTAAGCTTCTCGGCGACGAATATCTCAGCTTGTGCCCGAGTGGTACGTTCACCTTGTGGTTCAACGCGGTTTCTGGCACGTCTCGTCGAAGACCGGAGGATAGGACCTGTGGTTTCTGTCAGAAAGACACGCTTGCTCAAATAATGATTGATTCGCTGCAATATGAGACACTTACGCAAGTTGTCGTCGAGGAAAGGAGGCAAGTCTTCGACCACCTCAGCATAGCCGGAAAATGAGAACATGGCGTTGAGATAGCACTGCGGTGCACAAGGTATAAATGTTGGTCGGGCCAGTCGAAGATACTGTAGGATGATGAAAGTCCAGTGCACACAGGCTGGAGTCGAAGGTCTACATGGAAGATTTTTCGCGTTATGAACAAGAATCGAGAAGGCTTTGTAGACTTCTGGGTAGCTCAACGACCTCACTTAGCTAGCGCGGCGCGCCACGATGTCGGCGAAAAGCTGATGGAATTACCTCAAACAAGCGATCAAATTGAATATTCGCGCAGGGACATATCTTGATCAGCTTTACATCAGAAGAGTCTGACCGGCTTTTTGCATTGAGTCAAATTCATTCATTTCAGAGATGAGATGGTCGCTATGAATCAGTCCACGAAGCTTCGTTGTTTATGTTTAATGTCGCTTGTGTATACTGTCGATATTGATTGCATTGATCAGCGAGATTATATACTGTGAAAAGCCTATCTTGGAGATTGTTGTTACTGGAATTAAACTAGACTCAGGCGCTTGTGCCTAGAACTCGGCTGCGAGACTTTGTGTTGTACCGAGAAGAGGGCAGGGTAGCGGAAGCGGGGCCTGTGTTCTGAGCACAACAGTCCGTCTGGTAGCAACACAGTTCATGATACCAAAGACCGCATAAGTGAAGGCGACCACTCACATAACATAAGTGAAACTATCCAGTGTCCTTCTTCTAGGTAGTAATTGGCTCACTGTGGAAGTTAGAAGAAAAGTGTTCTCAAACTTGACGTCGCTCACCAGCGAGCGGTTGTTTATCATGGCGCCACAGCAGGACACAATGACACGTCTGAGAACAAGCTCAACGACACTTCCAAAAACTTTCGAATTCCACGATCATCGATCCTCGGTAGACCGTACTTGGTTTGTGCACTTTTGCTTCTTCCGTCCGTGGGCCCTTGCACATGCACATGGGCGGTCTCAGCCTCACCAACTTGTGCCAATGCATGCAAAAGAAAAGAAGCAAACCAGTATCAGCTCATTGTTGACGCCTATCATCGGAGTCTTTGGCGCAGCCTTGTCATTTTGGATGAAGGATATAATCCAGTGCGCCCGCCCGGGTTTTGGGCATCGGTCTTCAACTTAAAATTTGCATTTCTGGCCCCCAAATATGGCTTCGTCAAACACATCGTCAGCCCCGAACGCGTCGGCTACCGACTTCCCTGGGGATGAGTTCGCCAACAACCTCTTCAGTGACTTGGCACCTCTCCTCACATTGTTTGGCGAGCAGGTGACGAAGCAATTCTTGAGTCTATCTGTTGGATGGGCCGATAACTTCATGCTCGCTATGGCGCCGTTGGGAATTTTGACTGTGGTTGTGAGTTCTATCAGAGTCACAAAAGATCGATACATGAAAGCGCTTGTTGGCAGGTAAGTCGTGTGAGCTCTAAAGCTGGGGTAACAAGGATAGTGTTCGGGAGCAGAGGATTGATGAGTCCAGACCGATGTTCACTGATGGCATTTTGAGAAACAATTAACACTGACTTTTGTCAGGGCGCGAGAATCACAAGCAATGGCTGAGGCCGAGCTATTGTCATCCACTTCCGAAGAAGTCTGTGAGCTATTTGATGGAAATCAAATCGTTCGGGTCTTGGGTGCTCCAGATACCCAGGAATTTGTCTATCACAAAAGATCTGATATGGAAGGCTCTTCATCTACAGCTATGGTGTGGGGGCTGCGTGAGGCCTTGGACGCACAGCAACTGATATTCACTGAAGTTGATTCTGGAAAATCTGGGAAGTTTGTTGTTGTACTTGGCAAGATCAAAAACGTTCTCACCCTTCAATGTGAGCAATTTTCTCGATCGATCGTGAGAGTGTAGTTGACGGCGAACAGTTTTGACCAGGTGGCTCCAAGCTCCCAGCACAGAAGACGATGTCAACGATGGGAAGAAAACGGAAATTGAGCAGAATCTCATCACTGAACTACTGTCCTCCGCACCAAATATAATTCTCAATGTCAACCAGGCTATTGCACCAAGATGGCAGTTATGGTTGTTCGCCTGGATTGGTATTTTTGCCCAGCTTGCTGTCCTTGTTCTTGGGGCTTTGACGACATACCACTGGAAATTCGAAAAAGGTGGCAGCCCCATTGCTCTATATGGTTATCCTTGCACATTATCTGGGACATTGATTGTCAGTGTAGGCCTACTTTTGTGCTCCCATGTTATAGAAGGTTCGACCGATGAGTGCAAGCTGGAAATTCCAAAGGACAAAGGACACCGCATCCTCAGAATACAACGAGCGTGTGTGGTTAGCGAACAGCACTTTTCATCATATGCACTTTTCAACTCGGAATCCAGCAACTTTCTCCGTACTTCTAGATTGAACAAGAAGAGAGACTATAGTTTGCTGGCTGCCCTTGGTTCTTCATTCGCCATCGCAGGATTTATCGTTCAGTTCGTGGGTCTGAGAGCACTTCACTGGTCTGCTACTATCATGCAGCTTGGAGCAACTCTGTTTATGACGGCTATTAGATCCTACGCTCGCCGTGGACTTGCCCATGATATGGATTGGGAGCGGATACCAAGCGGTGAAGAGCTTGGCTGGTTCTCGGAGCATGTTTGTCACACCCAAGGTGTTGAGCTCCTCAGCGGATCGTATGTCCCATACGATTCTGACGAACCTCCAAACAGGAATCAAGAGAGTACAACAGCAAGAAGTATGCTTTTTTATTCAATGCCTCCGAAAGTTAGCCCTAGGATGAGCAAGGTAGAGAAAGCTCGCCTAGAGGACGCAGCTAAAGACATCGCTATGACCATGCCCACTATTGTGCAACACTGGAAGAAGCCGACTGGATCGAATCCATTCTCTTTCCGTGGAAGATTCGCAGCAAACGTTGCCGAAGAAATGATTGAGCGACAGTCTAGGTTAATGGAGATGAGCAAATGGAGCCAGCCTCAATCTGAAGTCGCACAAAGGCTTGTATCGGCCATGATGCAAATTCGGGATTTATTTGAGGTCCCAGAAAATACTTTGCCGAAGGAATTAAGTGTCTCATACAAGTACAATGCTTCTAGAACAACATGGGACATGCCAGTAATTTTGCACGGCAACTGCGCCCATGAGCAGGAGCTCTCACGACCAGAAATGACCAATGTTTCACTAAACTTGCCACGGATTGATCCAGAAAGCGATGACAAAGACCCAACGAAAGACTTGAGGTTGGAAATCGGGTCCCTGTTGTCTCTGTGGTTACGGACCATTAACAAGAGGTCAAGTATTCCTGAGTGGAAGTTAGATTCTCCCTCAGCATTGAGGAGGAACGAAATGATGGAAATAGAGATGCGTGTGGTTCCGAAAAATGTGTTTCTGCGCGTAGTAGCAACAGAGCAAAGTGGAGACCGCGAAGAATACAGAAAGCTATATCTCTTAGGGCAATGGTTAGAAGGGCCTCTATTCCGGGTTCCGTGCCCTGTGGGTATGGCCCCGTTGAGTCGCTCAGGTGGGGCATTTGGATTTGACACCCAGCAATCATCTTCGCTGGAGCACTTGCTTCACCACCATCCGGTTTTTGGTCTTGCGTTTTCTTCCTTGCTGGGGTCAGTGGTCACATCTAATTTGACCATTATCATCACTTGCTAAAAATTGCAGCAGAGACATAGAAGATTCTTACAGAAGCGAGATTCCGTTTACAGACGTCGAAATCCTGTCGATAGAACGGGCCGGCAACGAAAAGGGGATATTTCCCTGGTCTGCCAGACAGGACTACAATCAACACTACGGAGGGTTCGACTCATTCTTCGATTCTACTCTAAATATCAAGGTAGAATCGACAACGGGATTCGCCATCAACTCGATCGACGAGCAATGGCGTAAACATGCGGAACAAATCGCTTACTTGGTATCCTCGGAAGATGCTCCAATATCGAAGCAAAGTACGAGTATCGAAGGGCGAGATGATAGAGACAAGCAGATGATTGCTGCTGTCAGCGAAAATCCGTATGGTACAGATTTGCCCGAAAGGATATACCGGTACAAACATCATCTACGTCGTCGAATCCACGCAGAAGTTGCCATCCACTGCCAAGGATCGCTTGTTCAAAACTGCGCACTCGAGATTTTCTCCTCCTTTTTTATGGCAATGACGGAAAACATTGGAAAGATTCTCGGAACAACTGTTTTCATTGAAGCAGGACCAATGCTGGATCCACCTGCAGAACCGCCACGAGATGGATGGGTGAACGACGTGATTGATAAAGCTGCAAGAATCTTGCTCGACTCTGGCTTGGTGGATAGCCAAGCAGAAGGCAGAAACATCATTGTGCCAGTCCTTTCGGCTAGAGATTTGTTGCCAACGGAGGAAAAGCAGCGGGGTCCACTGGATGATTGGCTGGGACGGCCTGGGTAGGCTGCCACGGCAATCTATCTTGAATGTCAGTCGCGGATCGATGCGACTCGATGACCAGCGTTCTTTCATCCATATCTCATCTCAATAAGCTCTGAATATTGACTCCGGTCGGATAGCTCCTGCAGAGGTGACATATGTAAGTTATCATTGAGTTCAGGAATTAAATCAACGGTGCTTAGCGAGCATAGTCACTTAGCTAGGGGCTTTTACCCCGCACTTAACTGGAAATCCCCTATAGAAATTACCCCTCCAGGCACTTTTAGCGATAATTGTTCTCCTTCCCCCTCTGGTTACCAGTATTTTCAGTGAAGGGCATCAAAATCGAAAGCCCAATCAAGTATTTCGATAAGATGATCTTCGACTCTATGAGACTTGGTATCACTTTAATCTAGCAAGCATTCCAGCCCTCCTAAACGCCTCAAATGTCTCTACCCAATTCTGATGCGGATCCCTCTCCTCCTCAAACCCGTCATCCCTAATTCTTCTTCAAGCCCAACTGCCTATCAAAATCACAATAGAAGCCATACGTATCCAAGAAATCTCCTTTCCAAACATCAACTCCCTTCAGCCTTTTCTCCTCCAGCTTCTCTTTATTCGCTTGTAAATACTCACCAGGAAGTAAGGCACCCTTCCCTTCCCCCAAAGGTCTAACACCAACCAATCCAAAATACTCGCAAATGTTCGGCCACCTCTCCTTCATAATGGTCGGTTGTTCTTGATCCGCGATATTGAATAGCTTCCCACCACCACAAGTTTCGGGGTGTAGACAAACGTAAATCGTAAGACGACCGATAATCGATGCACTGGCGTCGTTGAAGAGAGATTCATATCCTGCTGTCGTTTCTGGATATGGGACTTTCGAGCCGGGGCCTTCGATGAGAGCGTAAGCCGACAGGTAGGTCGCCCAGTGTGCGGCGAGGTTGAAAGTGCTGCCATTCGGGACGAAGCCGATTATCGCGTCAGGAGGTACTTCAGCCCAAGTCCAGGAAAGGTTTGCGATTGCGGTGGTCAGGTAAGATTGGAATGAAGCGTACCAGTTCTCGGCTGAGAGGTGAGGTGGGAGGACCATGGTTTCCATGAATGAGGCTGTGAAGGGACGGTCGGAGGGATCGATTTGAATGCCATAACCCTGTCAGACTGTTAACCCCGATGGAATCATCTGATAGCAGAGGATAGGCAGATGGGGGTATACCTTTGTTCTGCTCGGAAAGATAAGAAATTCCAAGTTTGGAGAGAAAATGTTTAGTGCTCCTATTACGCGTGAAAGAATACCAAGATTGGCAGCCACTTCTGTCGCTTGGTACTTTTCTTGTTTATATGCTACCCAAAGAGTTAGCAAATGTTCACTAACTCGTGTAATCAGTCAATTTTACCGAAGTAGAAAGCATGTGTAATGGTCCTCATATTCTCCACCTTTTCACTCAGCTCCTTAGCGAATTCCTCAACCATTCCATTACGCAGGTTAACTCCAGACACCAAATTTATTCCGGTCTGCTTGGAGAAGGTGATGGCCAATAGGTGTCTTCGAATTTGAGAGCTCGATTGACGACTGCTGTGACTTTGGAAAAAGTGCCTTCCTTAGGGTAGTTCTGGAGGAGTTCATTGACGAGTCCCCATCCTGCGACGCCAGATGCGCCGAAGATGAGGGCGTAATTTGGCTCTGCTGACATTTTGTGTTTGTTGATATGACTTGCTTTGATTCTTGGTTTACGGAAAAGCTACAGGATATTATAATAGATATATATTTCTGGAAGAATCATGTTTACTCTTCGGAACTCGCTAAAGTAACGCCTGCCGTTATGAGTGTTCCCTTGACGTACAGTTTTCACGTGATGCAAATTAGTCGACATGACTCACGATTTCTCATTTGTGCTGGTCGGTAACATCTCTGTTTCGTCGGGATTCCGAAGTATGCAGCAAAGAAACACGCTCTCTCGGCTTTCCACACTCGTACTGATATGACCCTTCTCGGAAAGACCACTTGACTTCAGACTACAGGGAGTGCGTTCTAGACGAGATGATCCGATGCAGGGGCTCCATCACGGCCAGCGGAGAAAGAGACAACGAGGATCAATCGAATGATTCAAAATTGCATAGCAGCTTATAGACCGAGCTCACTCCAACTAGACTTTTGGACAGCAGTTGTAAATCACAGAAGAAAAGTAAGACACAGCTAGTAAGGCAACTCAGTGGAGAGGATTGAAGGAGATTCAGTGGTGTTGTGCAGACCCTCAAGATACGTGAACGCTATGGACTGGTACGGTAGTCCATGATAGTCAACAGTTTGTTTCCCTTCCCCTAGCTCATGGCTCCAAGAGATCGATTCGAAGCAGCAAGGTGCGAATTAGAACCATCAACAGACCAGCAAATTGCGGGGAAAGATGGAGGGAGAGAAGATTGTTGATCAAGAGATTAGGACTGTCAATGATCGTAATTCACTGAGCGTCGTTCTGCTCTCCTATGCTCCGGTTCCTGGCTCTCCTTGCTGCCCAAGGGGTCCTTCCACTTGTCTCGTTACATCACTCAACCTCCTCTCCTCGCTCGCTCTCTCCACACTCTCTCCATTTACTGGAGGAGAATACTCAGGTAACACATCTCCGCCGCCTGTCCTCCTGTTTTCAATCTCGGCCTCATAGTCTGGCAGCTGTTCTTTCGCAGCCTTGGTCTTCCGGCTTTTTGGCCGCCGGATGCGGTACGCCATTAGAGCAATGAACAGTATCAGTAGAAATCTCAGACCTACGCCAAGGCCAATTGGAAGATCTGATTTCATGGGTTCTCTCCCCGAACAGGTGAAGGAGAGAGGATGATCGACTCTGAAGTCCTCATAGCCAGGATGAATTTGTAGCATTTGTTTTTTTGCGGGTTTGCAATCGAATTCTAGGAAGTCTTCCGGTGATGCGCCCATGGAAATGCCTGTCACGTTTGTTAAGCTTGTTATGTTGTAGCTGCAGTTATTGTTAGATAGCTATAATGCTATGATTAGGTCCAGGCTTGAAGAAATGCGTGCTTACCTTTCCACTTGCCCGATGAGGCGGAGATACCGTACACTTTCCAGCGGGCGAATGTCGAAGTTCATTGGGATGGAAAGATTGACGGAATAATCTCTCTGGATTTCGGGTAGAGCTGGAAGCGAAATACTGTATAGCCAGAAAATTACCACTGGTCCTGATCGAGATGGGGTGGGTCTACCTTGCAAACGTTCCTTCGAAATTGACAGACGTCGCATTCCATAAAGATGGCAAGCTCAAGTGTAGTGGAATTCCGCTCGTGGATATAATCATACTTCCTCCTGAACCACTGGTTCACTATTCCTGGGACCCAAGAGATGATAAAAGCGGCATTGACATGCTGGCCGGTACACGTCAGTAATTTCACTATTCGCGATACATCTACAGCTGTGCGAATATAGTACCTACATATGTTTCCAACTACCTTCAAGAGCTCACAGTTGACTAAGGACGGAAAGCTAATATCCACGGGGTAGTTTGAATGGTACATTGCCAAGTGGCCTTCGTTACTTTCGAGGTATTCCCGCTCACTGGTAATCATAATTTCACCGTCCACCTGAATGAGAGCTGGAAAGATTATACTAGAAAGTGGATCAGTGTATTTCAAAGAACCAGAAGCTTCGATGGAACTCACTCGTGCACACTCCCCGATACAGTCAAATCCCCTTCAATATTTTCCAAGTTTGGGAAATGGAGAGAAAGTACGTCATCGTCCGCGTCTTCAATTTGTCCCCAAACGTCCATATTGATATAGAGCGCAGAAGTCGGTTGTAGCATCTCAAAGTTCAAAGAGCTCAGCTTCGTTGCCTGTTTCATGTTCAAGCCATATCTGCCCGCAATTTGGATTAAGCACCGACGATAGAAGTTAATCCTGGCACTGAGAAAACAGCGGCTACTGCTCAATCAGAATCGGTTGTGCGCAAACTTCCAGTGATGTTCGCGAGACCAGCAAGTACAAGCTCGCCACTGTAAGTTCTGCCGATGAATAGATCACCGTCCCATTTGTCGCATCCTTTGATCAGGTTGTCGTAGTCGCTCTGGCTATAAAGTACTGTTTCCGGGTTCCACAAACTCTGCTGCTGACCACATCGCTGTGCAAATACTGTTCATCAAGCGATAAGTTAAAACAGTGACCCATCTAAAGGACGAAATTCATACCAGGTGAGACAGTGTTCCATAGCATAACCTGCCATTTTAAGACACTCCAGTTCTGCATTGCGCCAGAATTTAGCTTGCCTGCGCGTGGGGTTTCTCTCGCAGGCATGGCGCGGGACCATGGGCTTTATCTCATCAAGAAGTCCCGCGTCAGGGGTGCAATCATATCGATGATTATTGCGCCATAACGTACGAGAAATGAGACTACGGTCCAAAGCCTGATAGATCGGTTGTAAGGCTGATTCGAGGACATGTGTGCTGGAGGCTCGCTGTGCCGTCGTGGGCCCTCAACGTGCATCTAGAAGTGCGCTTCTACAGCACTTACACTGCATTCCCACTGCAAACTACAGACATTGCAGTCACAATTCTGTGTGGCAGGTTACGGAAAGCGACAAGAATACCTAGGTAGGTCCGCTGTCCTCAGCTTCATCCGACGAGAGCATCATCAGATCACTATGGCGGAAAGACCTTTCGGTCTGATTTTCGGAGCGTCTCGTGAACAGAGATGTATCTGGAGTGCTTGGACAGCACGACAGTCGGGCAACAGAATATGATGCATCGGAGCTGAGACTGCATAGCCAATATTGACTGTAAACAGATCTTGGCCCGACTTAGCGAGCCAGATCCGCTAATGTCACGTGTATCCAAGGTTAATTTGACCAAAGTCAACGGTTGGGCTTGGATGATGACATCGATTACCTTCTTGCAATCTACATCATTGGAACGAGCATTTATCATGGCACATAAGTCTAAATATTGTATTAGTAGCTTTCGAGCAAGTTTGTCCCAGAAACCCCGGATGTCTGCAACCTTGATGGACGGAGCTTAGCCTAATCTGGGAGGTCGTGTTAGTCGATAACGATAAGCTATCGCGATGCTTCATTCCCCTCTTCTCTGTCTTCTTCCTCCAACACCAACACTCAAACTCGTCAACAACCCAGCGAAAAGAAAATCCATCGACACCTTCTCTTAATAATAAGCAATTCGGCATCAAACATGGGTGCAAATCAGTCAACTTCAGCTCTGTCAAACGAGAAGCTCGTTATCGAGCGTCTCCGAGCTATGGAGATCAAGGACCAGTCCGAGGACTACATTGAAGTCGACGAGAAGGCACTTTCGGGATCATCCAAAACTAGGTTCAAGGCGCCATGGACAGCTGTCTCTATATCAGAGGTCGGGCAGTGGGAGCATGAGCTTTTGCAGGACGCAAAGAACAGGTAGGCGATCCTAGCACCGGATAATGTCAACAACATTGGCTAATGGAGACTGGCAGACTCGCACTCTCTGCTTTGAGCGCCGCAGATCCTAAGACCGTCCTAACATCCCGTGCCACAACTATCAAAGACCAGCAGATTTTCAATACCAAGATCCCATTCGAGGGAGCTCCAATCACGAACCAGAGGCAATCTGGCAGATGCTGGATCTTCGCAGCGACGAACGTCTTCCGCGTTGCTCTCATGAAGCGCCACAACCTTGATAAATTCGAACTCTCTCAAGCATACCTCTTCTTCTACGATAAACTCGAAAAAGCGAACTTTTTCTTGGAGCAGATACTCGATACCGCGGGAGATGACTTTGATACCCGGACAGTTCAGACACTGCTCCAAAGCCCAGTTGGAGATGGCGGACAATGGGACATGATTTACAATTTGGTTCATAAATACGGTCTAGTCCCGCAGGTTCTTTACCCAGATTCGTTCAATGCGCAGGCATCTGGTGCGATCAACCAGTTGATCACTACCAAACTCCGTGAGGATGCTTTGCAATTGCGAGCACTGGCAACCTCGGGAACTAAGTCCTCCAAGGACATTACCGCGATCAAAGAGAAGATGATGCGCGAGATCCACCTTATCCTCACCCTCACCCTCGGTCCACCACCTTCCCCAACAACCGAGTTCACATGGAACTACCTTGACAAGAACGGCGTAGCTCACGAGCTGAAGACCACGCCTGTTGCCTTCTCCAAAGAACTCTCCTCGCCAAAGTCAATCCGTATCACCAACTCCACTGTCCACGATATGTTCTCCCTTGTCAACGACCCAAGAAACGAATACAACACGCTCCTTACCGTCAACAGACTGGGCAACATTGTCGGAGGCCGCGGGATCACATACGTGAACGTCACAATGGACGTCATGAAGGAAGCCTGCATCAAGATGCTGCAAGCCGGCCTCCCTATATTCTTTGGCTCCGATGTAGGCAAATACTCGAACTCCACCTCCGGCATCATGGACCTTTCCCTCATTGACTACGAACTCGGCTTTAACGTCCGCCTCGGGATGTCAAAGGCTCAGCGGTTGATGGTTGGCGAGAGTGCTATGACACATGCTATGGTATTGACTGCTGTGCATGTAGAGAACGGCAAGAGTGTCAGGTGGAGAGTACAGAACAGTTGGGGCGCTACGCTGGGTACGGAGGGCTGGTTTGTGATGAGTGATAAGTGGATGGATCAGTTTGTTTATCAGGCGGTCGTAGAGCCCAGGTTTGTGAGTAAAGAGATTAGGGATATATTGAGCACTGAGCCGAAGGTTCTGCCGCTTTGGGATCCTATGGGAGCTTTGGCGTAGTCATCTTAAGCATAGATGGCTGATGGAGCCGATGGATTGTATGGCGGTATATGATAATGACTGGTACTCTATCTTGAATTTCTCCAGCATAGCATGAATTGAATTGATACACAGGCAGACAGTAGTGACTTGGGAAAATGAGGAGAATGATCCAGGAATTCTACAGTGGTATTTGCCACGGGGCATTTTTGTAATGTCCATTTGTGATTAGCTGAGATCAGTGTCTCAAAGATATCTTGACCAAATATCGTGCAGCACAGTTTCCCCGCTCTAATGGTCCGTTAGGTCGCCGTCTTTACTGATATATGCACTACTTGGCCACGAAAATTCATACTTATGAATGTTCTTGTCCCTCGTCAAGAAAGAATGTAAGATTCTAATTGTCGCAAGGATATCTGATTTCCAGCATTCCTTGTCAATCCACAGAATTAAACATTGCTACAGATCACACTCATCAATATAGACCTGCTTTTGACACTATCGATTAGGAGGTTTGATTTTGTAGATCCAATTTAGGTCAAGATCTCACCAATGACGCTTTTCTCATATAGGCTCAAGACCGGTCCCATCAACCGCACTCTATCATTCCCAGAAATACGTGAACTGTTTCGACCCCATCAACTCATCACCGAAAGCACCAGCCTCAACCTCTCCACCTGCACCTGCACAAACAACCAACGGTAAGAAGTGCTCCTCACCACCTACGGGATGTGCTTCTTTGCTTCCAACCCAATCCCTGTATCCTTCCAGAGTCTTGCCTCTCTCATCCAAATCCTTGATACCGACAGTCTTCGTCAAACGATCACTCCATTCCTGATTCTTCCTCCTGTAGCTACCCTCACTAGACTGACCCGAGAACATAGCACGGAGATTGTGCATCGTCGGCATGCCACTTCCTACGATCGCTACGCCTGAATCGCGTAGCTGAGCGAGCGCTTTGCCCATCTCGAAATGCTGTTTGGGTGATGCCGATCGCAGCACTGATAATTGAACGATCGGGACATCTGCTTTCGGGTTGATGAGAAGCATTGGTATGAATACACCGTGCTTGAGAGAATATCAGTATTGAGCTTTCATGAGTGGGTCAGAAACACTCACATCCCAACCCCTCTTCTCGTCCATCTTCGGTTGGAACCCCGCTCCCTTCAAAACATTAAACACCTCCTCCGCAACCTCAGGACTCCCAGGTGCAGGATACTTCAACTTATACGCCTCAGCTGGGAAGCCGCCATAATCATAATAAAGACTATGTGACGAGGCGCTGCTGATTGTAGGTTGGTTTTCGGACCAGTGTGCTGTCACGAGGACGATTGCACGTGGTGCTTGTGGTGTTCCGAGCTTGAGGATCTTGGGGACGCGAGTGGACATCGACTTGATGAGTTCAGCGTGTCCAGGGTCGTTGAGAACTGGCATTGGTCCTCCGCCATGACATACAGCGATTACAGAGGCGCGGCTGGACATTGTTCTTGTTTGGGCTTTAGTGAGGGAGGTGAAGAAGGGTATTCGCATGTCCCAGGGCAGGAATGTGGGGAGATGGAAATCTAATATCACAAGAGTCGTGCGTATGCGACAATGTAATAATAAGGCTAGAGATGCAGAGATGAAGATGCAAGGTAGATCTTCGATAGAATCAAGCTTTTAATATACTTAGAAGAAGTCGTCGCTGCCTCAACCACCCCACCCGGTTGGTCGCGTAATTCTTACCGATGTTGAATAAGCCACCGGAACGGACATTTGGTCAGCAGCGGGTTGCTTCCGCGCGTGGTTGCCGAAGTAAACATCTACATCTACCGGTCCCGGGAATCAAAAATGATGTTCTCAATTAAATCCAAAAATTCGACGAGATCAAGTTAAGTTACTCAATAATTCGACTACGTCGCATTTTCTCACGATGTTTTGCTCGTCACGTATCTTGAGTCCACATGATTCAAAAAGCTTGTTAGGCGGAAGGGACGACCAAGAAGGAGCCGCCGCTCGCTAAACCAATGCCAAGCAATGCACGCTTCAGCGATGTTTCGCTTCCCCACGACCCGGAAGGTTTGATCGTCTTCTCACGTCGTTTCTGTAGAGCAAGGAAAGGGTAAGCGCGTTTGTGATTTTCTGATCGTGATGATCGTTCTTTTTTTGTTGCTACTCTTTATGCGTACTATCTTATGATCAGACGTTGAGTCTGTTTTGTCTGGTGGGAAGTCTTGGTGGGAGATCGAGATCGTCGGATTTTCGTGCTGAGGTTCTGGTATGGTAAATTTAAGTTACACGTCTACAAAAACTTCACTTTCAAGGTTACTTTCTTCTGATCTCGGCGCTTGCTCTTTGGAACTACCGAGCATGTCATTTAAAGTAAGCTTAATTATACACTTTAGACTTACTCAACACAATGATTATGGTCAGGAGAGACGAATAGCCCGAAAACGACAGCCCAAAAATGGTATTCAGATCACCAGTTTGATCGCTGTGTTTGATTTCCTTAACTCTTGTTTTGTAGCCTCCGCCATGTTTCGATCAAGTCCACAACAGATCATTCGACCAAAACCCGGGATCGATACTCGCTGGGACTGGGGAACCCCAGCTCGTTTTGGACATTGACGCTCTGACGTTCTGCCACCTCAACTTGTACCAATGAGTGGGCAAGAAATAAAGTTTTGGGGCCAGTGCCACAGAAGCTTTTGTCGCTCCGGTAGATCATCCAAACTGCGGCATTTCTCGAAGGAGCTACCTTTCTGAATATGGCTGTCATCCCGTGTTACCGGACCACTTCGAGGCGAAACATCAAAGTCGATCGGACGTCTAGACCAAACATAGGATTCTTGAGTCAGAAGCGCTGTTTGGATTGAAGCTGTGTTCTTGCCTTGCTGGTAGTTTTGAGGTAGTCGAAACTGTACATAAGTGCCTCTTCACCCACAATAAGCCAACTTCTCTTCATCGTCCGGCACGTCTTCATTCTATTATATCCAATAACTTTGCTCTTCCATTCTACGCCGCAGCAGGTCTGATATTCGTACCTTAACTTCCAATCATAATCTTTTTATACAAAAACGACTTTCCAACGAACCAAAATTTCCAGCCACCAACATGCAGTTCAACATTCCAACCGCCTCAGTTCTCCTCCTCGTCTCAGCTATCCTATCAGTTCACACATCGCCTGTACCTTCAAATGACGTAGCACTGATCGGACGCTCGTCCGGTGAAGTCTCAGTCCTCGCTAGAGATATCGACCTCGAAAAAAGACAACGCGGTGGAAATGGTGGCGGGGCTGGCGGACGAGGTGGAGCAGGAGGCGCGGGCGCAGGTGCTGGCGGTGCTGGACGTGGCAATGGAGGAGCTGGAGCTGGAGCTGTAAGCCAATATATCCGGGGAACTAAAATTTTGGCCAATGTACTGACATCAATAGGGAGGTGCAAACGCCAATGCCAATGCCGGAAATGCTAATGCTGGTAATGCTAATGCTGGTAATGGTGCCGCCGTAAGTTATACTCATTTCATCTCAGTCTTCAACAAGAGCTCTACTCAAGGCTGACCTTTCGTTCAGGCCGCAGGTGGAAACAACGCAGCCACAGCTGCCACAGGTGGCGGTAAAGCAGCCAAGGCAGCTGTAAGTCACTCGTTACCATATCTCAGCCATGGATATAAAGCCTTATTTCATTGACTGACTTCATATCAGGCCGCCGCCGCTGCGAACAATGGAGCTGGAGGGGCCACAGCTGCTACGGGAGGAAAAGCTGCAAAAGCTGCTGCGAAGGCCGCAAAGGTTCGTTGACCTACCCACTCGAAGTCATAAACAAATTCTGGGACATCGATCTAACTTGGATGTCTTGATATAGGCTTCCGCTGCTGCGGCTGCTAGTGCCGCATCCGCAAGTGCTGCCGCTGTTACCGCTGATGCCGCTGCGGCTGATGCTGCTGTAGCTGATGCCGCGGCGACGGACGTAGCTGCAACTGCTGCTACAGGGGGGAAGGCTGCGAAGGCCGCTGTAAGTTTGATTTCCTCGCTTGTTACCCCATTCCTATGTAACGAATTGTATGTTTTATGTCAGATAAGGACTGACGATATCCCATAGAAGGGTGCAAAAGCTGCGAAGACCACAGCTGCTGTAAGTTACCCTTCGTCCCTCAAACTCCTCGACCTGATATAGCGCTGATCACGTGATATCGAAAACATGGTCTCAAAACCACTTTGGAAAAGAGACTGACGTGAACAGGCCGCTGCTGTCGCTACTGATCCCGCACAAGCTGCTGCTGATGCTGCTCTTGCCGCTAGCCAGGTGCGTGACTATATCCCACCCATCGATCCTTGATATAGAGCCGCTTCGCCCCCTTGAGAATCAATGAAGCTAACTGTTTCCCGATAGGCTGAGTCAAACGCGTTGCAGCCCGATGCATAGATAGTCCCAGCAGGTACACAAAGAAAATATGGGAAGGATTGGAAAGGCGATGGCGGTGTAGAATTTTGGGGAAGGAGGTTTGGTGATATTTAAAACCACGACAGAAAGGAATGAAATGAGACATGACCTGAGAATGTTTGCCTATTTTGGTGAAAACCCGGCGATGAGAACAATGTAGTTTTTGTCTTTCACAATGAGATCACTTCAATGTCATACCTTGAAAGTAGACAATTATGGTTCCGCTAACCAGTGTGTGTAATATGGACGACGTGAGAACGAAAACAACTCATTATTTAGTAAATTCCTCTATCCATCGTTCTATGCTGCTGTGATTCATTCATGGATGCAATATCTGTTCTCGCTCTTTGTCCTGCCCAAGCGTTGATCCGTTCACCCAAGTAGAGCGGTAAACCCAATGCCGCCCGCGAATATCGAAGCAACAGTCACAATACTCGACACCGACAACGTACTCATCCCACTGATCCCATGTCCACTTGTACATCCACCTGCCATTCTTGCACCAAAGACCATTGAGACTCCACCCAGGATTGCCCTTCCGACCGAGATTGGCAAGTCTCCTCCTGGAACAGGTATCGGCACCAACGAGCTCAAAAGATAGCTTCCCGCAACAATGCCTGTTGCGAAATACACCGATGTAAGTGGAATCGTTGTCTTTTTCGAACTTCTGCTGAATATCGAGGAGAACAACTTGCCAATCTGCTCGTATGCTGTCGATACTCCAACGGCATTCCCTGTGAGTGCAAGCGATGAGGCTTGTGCACCGCCGATGAGGAGACCGCCTGCGATGGGAGGAAGCAAAGAGTTAGAAATTGATGGTTTGACGTATGCCGAGGCCAGAACGACGGCCAGACACACGAGCTCGAATACCAAAACCACGTTGTATTCCTTGATTGAACAGCACGAGATGAGGGTTCGAGGCGGCATCTCCTGTTTTGCTTTTGGTACTTCGCACGGCTCGCATTTCGAATCTTGGACGATCAACTTTGTTCGCTTGAGATATGGTCCTAGGTGGAGGTATAGAAACCCTCCCAGAAGGCCACCGCCTAGTGCGTAGTATCCAGATTGTATCCCTGTCGCGACTTGTACGAGGACAGTTCCGGGACAGGCACCTGTGAGGGCCATTCCGACACCGAGTAAGGCTCCACCGATGATGTTACCATCGTGGCTGTGGAACCAGCCTAGTGTTGAGTTGGATCGTGGTTTGCATTCGGAGATGGAGAGGCGTCTTGCGAGGACCATTGCCAGACTGTTTGAAAGTTAGTTGCTGGTATGAAATCAAGAGACTTTTGATGGTGAAGAATCAAGAATGGAGACTTACGCGCTACTTCCAGTGGCAGTAAGGAAGACTTGAAGCATATGGAAATCCTCAAGTCGCATTTGAGAGAGGATGATGGAAGGAGAGTAGACTCCCGATGCTGTGAGGGCAGCGCCAAAAATGGCACCGGCACCTGCAGTCGCCATGATGGAAGCTGAAGGCATTCGTGCTTGAAGATATTGATGCACAATAAGTGTTTGATGCTGTCTGGTGATTTGATTCGTGGCTTTTAAGACGTTGAATTGCGTTAAACTTTGATTTTGTTCGTCGTCAATATTGTACGTCCATCTAAGTGACTTATATGTCTCCTTCAACGGAGAATAAAATTCATGCACGCCACATGCTGGACTAGAACGCCATTACAAACCATTTCGCCGTTGATGAAGGCTCGGCCCCGGAAACTAGGGGAAGACGTTCGACGCCTCGGGCTTCAACAGTGACACGCAGGATTAATCCCGATTGTCGGGGGTTGTGGCGTCCAAAAATCCCCCGGGCTAAAGATTGAGTCTGTTTCTTTTCAGTGCATGTTACCGTTGACGTTGTGCTGTCAAGTCTATATGTATCCAGAGATAGTATGGTTCCACAACACGAAATGATTCTGAGGATGTGGTAGTAAGCGAAAGTACACACAGGTTGTGTTGGCACCTATTATTTCTTGAAAGTCTCACGGCCAGAAGCCGCCAGAATCCTCGGTACATGACCCACTGAAGCACATTCCCGCTGTGGCTGGTATGGCGGAGAAGCCTGTAGTACGCCAACCCGCGAGTGGTCGGCGACCACCTTAGCTTCGATTTCTTACCCCGCTGAATCTCGAAGCCCAGACGCCACTAAAAACTTCTGCTAGGAACATCCCACAAAGTAAATCGCGGCATGAGACCGAGACATGAGACTATCCCGCTGTCCAGTAACGTCTCCTTGGTCATCGCTACTTCTGGACCAATGTTCCACACAATTGTGGTCGCCGATCAGCTGACAAACATGAACGCTCGCTCACCTCGTGAAAGACACATGGTCAAGGTGGCGACACCTGTTCGGGAACCATTATGTCTAGCTAACGCCGTCAGAGATGTGTCAATTCAAACGGTGAATTTGATACTTAAGCCATGAAGAAATCGATGGGATTCTTCTTTTGCATTCTGATTCAGATCATACAAACAATCAACGGAAACCAAATAATTTCCAAGCTCAACAAATTACTCGCGCAAAGCAAACAGTTCTTCAATATCAATTATCTGCAATCGACGATGGCCATTACACAATCATCTAAGCCTCTAGGCCCAGAGGTTTACACCTCATTTGAGCCTGTGACTGCAACTTGGCAATACATCGTTGCCGACCCAGAGACCCGCGAGGCAGCAATCATCGACTCAGTACTCGATTTCGACCCTGCAGCAAATCGTCTGAGTACCAAATCGGCAGACGGTCTTCTCTCAACAGTTGCGCAACATGGCTTGAAGCCAATCTTCATCATGGAAACCCATGCACACGCCGACCATCTCACAGCCGCACGATATCTTCAACAGAAGCTCGTCGAGCTAGGCCACCCGGAACCCAAGATATCGATTGGAAAGCGCATCACACAGGTCCAAGCAACATTCGCCAGCAAATACGGAATCAACAAGGAGGAACTTGAGAATGTGTTCGACCAGCTCTGGGACGATAACCAGAAGTTCAAAATCGGACATCTCAATTGCGAGGTTCTTCACCTCCCCGGCCACACACCAGATCATGTAGGCTACCGTATCGAGCAAAGTGTCTTCACGGGCGACTCAATTTTCAATCCCGATGTTGGTTCCGCAAGAGCAGACTTCCCTGGCGGCTCAGCGACACATCTGTACCAGTCTGCGAGGACTTTACTGGAACTGCCTGAGCATTATCGTTTATACACTGGGCATGACTACCCACCTTCGGAGAGAGAGGCAAACGAGAAAGGAGAGAAATTCCGTCCGTTCACGACGGTTGGAGAACAGAATCGTGAGAATAAGCATGTGAAGAGTGGTGTTGAGGAGGAGACTTTCGTCAAGTGGAGGAGCGAGAGGGATGCTACGCTCGGAGAGCCTAGGTTACTTCACCAGTCGCTACAGTTCAACATTCGGGGTGGAAGGCTACCAAAGATGACCCAGGGAGGAGACAGACTCTTGCATGTGCCTTTGAAGGTTGATACTGGGCTGTTGACTACCATGGAGGAATCAAAGTTGTAGGCACAGGGGTGCAATTACTTGGATTTTGCATCTGTACGGAATTTTCGATTACCCTGTATTTCTAGACGTTTGAATTGGCTATTTTGCATTGAGTTCCGACAAAATTGTCCCTGATTTGCGAGTTCAAGTTTTCGCCCGTGCCCCTTGGAATCGCCCTCCGACGGGCAGTAGGTAACAGCACAATGATAAGAGAAAAAAGTCCGTCCAAAATTAGGTCTCGTAAGACTTACTCCAAAACCATCAAAGTTATAAATCATCTGTATCCAAAGGTATATTGCAAGTATGATCAAGCACTTCCACTTTCTCATCCAACTCGAATCACACTGCAGAAACTCGGCCAACGAGTTCGCATCTCAATGTCTGCCATCGGTCATGGACAACGTTCTAGAATGACTCAAGGTGCGGGGAATGAACGCCTGAACGTTTTCAACCCGCGCATGCCTATCTCTCGTGACGTGACGTCACGGGTACTCGCAAATCTCATCACTGAACTTATGTGAGGGGCGCCGACTGCGGGGTCTTGCCTGCTCCTCCCTAAACTTACGCGAGGTCCCCGAGCCGAAGTCACTAGGGAACAAAACGAAATCTGCACCGCTCCAGTACGGGCAATGTACCGGCGATGATTGCAAGTCGTAGAACCCGGGCCTGGAAATTCTTGATCGTTATGCAGGCCGTCAGCAATTTTCTCAACTGGAAATTGGACTGTGATTATTCACTAAAGCCTGGTCGCTATGAGCTGGTTAAGTTCCTACGGCAGTGTTGCTCGGAGCCCGAACAGTTTACATGATTGCGAATTTATATAACCCATCTTCCAAAACCTCAGAGCATTAAAACATTCTTCAGAGGATTTTGAAATCAAACTACAATCTTAAAATCTTTGCTTTCCAACTCAAATTCCAAAACCACAAATGTCAAGTAGTCGCTTTGAATACCCGCAAGAATCGCCAGCGGCGCCACAAGTTATTACCCAGGACCTTGAAAGCCAACAGCACCCTGTCGAAGCTCTCGAGAATCTCGAAAAGAAATCCAGACTCAAACATCGGCTTCGGGATTTTTTCTCGGAAAACGTTCGCGAGGACGCCCTCCTTGAAACAGAGCTTCTCCTTCTGGCATTCGCCACCGGTATTCAAGATGCGACAACGTTTCCAGACTACCAATGCTTCGCCTCTAATCAGACCGGCAACACTGTCTTACTCGCTGTTGGAGCAGCTGGTGTCACTGGCGATATATTCTCTATGCGCAACATTGGAGTCTCACTGGCTCTATTCGTAGCAGGAAGCTGGATCATGGGCCAGATCGGCCACCTTGCAGGATGTCGGAAAAGATGGTGGCTAATACTCAGCTCTGTTCTTCAGACGGCAATGATATTCGCAGCCTCGGGCATACAATACCGCTTTGGAGTCAAGGAAAATGAACATAGTATCGCCATGGGAGTCATTGCCCTCCTTGCATTTTCCTCCGGAGGTCAGGTCGCGATGGCGAGGGCTTTGCTGATGCCTGAAATCACGACGGCCATGGCCACTGCAGCATATGTCGATCTCTTTCTTGATGTCAACCTCTTCGGACGGACTAACAAATCCAGAGATAGGAGAGTTCTGTTCTTGTTGAGTCTGTTCGCTGGGAGTTTCGCTGGGGCCTTTGCATATTCAAGAGTTGGTTCGGCCTTTGCGTTGTTGATTTCAGCTATTGGGAAGTTGCTCGTCACAGTCGGATTCGTTCTGAACCAGAGGTTAGAAGCAAGACAGGATGTGGAAATGGGCGATTGACACTTGTAATGATGGAAAATAAGCAAGAAGTAGATAGCAGCAATTAATCTTGGTCTTGATTTTGGCTTCGACGATATCCTGGGATGCCCTCGCTTAATTCAGGTTGTCAGCAAATATTCAGACCTGCACCAGGCATGAGGCATGAGGCGGGCGGAACTTTTCACATCACTGCACACGCCGAATAACTTAATCGTATGATTGCAATCGTCGTGTTCAAGTTCAAATGTGAAGATAATCTTTCAAAGATCAGCGGGTGTTGTGAATGCTCATGTTAATCATACGACTTTGAATTCCGCACTAGACCGTCCCAGTCAGGAGACGGCAAAGACAAGCCTTAAGACTGTCTTCGCCGACCATAATGAGAGATTACAAAAACCACATCATTCATGCCACTTTCTTTAAATATTAACAACACAAAATTCGTTTTCAAAGATCAATATGCTTCGCAGAAAACACGAATTATTTCAACAATCTATTCGAGACTTCACAAAATTCTTCCACACACACTGGACGTCTCCTTCTGGTACTGAGATGGCTTCAGATCCACCAAGAAATGTCGTCATCGTGGGAGGTGTCGCAGGTGGTATGTCAGCAGCGACTCGAGCTCGTCGTCTCGATGAGCACTGCTCCATCACCGTATTCGAGCGCGGACCATATGTCAGCTACGCCAATTGCGGAATTCCATACGCTCTCGGCGGGGTCATCAAATCCGACGCTGCGTTGGTTTTGCAAACACCGCAAGCTCTCAAGGACCGTTTTAACATTAATGTGAGGGCAAACACAGAAGTTTTGTCAATCAACCGAATGAAGCGCACCGTGGAGGTGAAATCCGCTGGATCGGAAACTGTAGAGACAGTCCCTTACGACAGGCTCATCTTGGCGATGGGTGCAGAACCATTTCGCCCACCAATGGAAGGAATCGATTCTCCGAATGTCTTCATGCTCCAGACAATACCAGACCTTCAGAAAATCAGAGCATTTCAGGTGGAGCATAATTGCAAACAAGTGGCCATCATCGGAGGAGGATTTATAGGACTGGAAGTTGCGGATTCTCTGAGAGAGCTTGGGCTTGAAATTAGCATCATCGAATACGCACCACATGTCTTCCCACCACTTGACGCAGACATGGCCGAGCCACTGCATACAGAAATTCGACGGAATAACGTCAAGCTCTTCCTCAACGCCAGGATTCAGAGCATCGAAGCGCCAAAAGATGGTACACGTGGCTGCGTCAAGCTCGAGGATGGACAATCTGTTCAGTCGGATTTGGTTCTGGTCATGGTTGGTATCAGGGCGAGAACCAAGATCGCTGAAGAGGCGGGCTTGAAAATCGGCAAAACCGGGGTCTCGGTCAATCATCATCTCCAAACCTCAGATCATAACATCTACGCAGTAGGTGACATGGTTGAGACAGAAAATCGTATCGTTGGTCATCCGATGCAACTTGCTTTGGCTGGACCAGCCAATCGCCAGGGCCGTTTGGCAGCGGACAACATTTTTGGTAGAAAGGTTGCCTATCGTGGCAACGTTGGCACCTCAGCTTGCAAAGTCTTCGACCTTACCGTTGCTAGCGTCGGTCTATCTGTGAGGGCGTTGAAGCAGATGGGACTTGATCCTTCCTGGGTCACGGTTCATCCTCCGGACCATGCTGGTTACTACCCTGGCTCTCACGCCATCACACTGAAACTTGCTTTCGAAAAGAAGACGGGTCGGATTCTAGGTGCTCAAGCAATTGGAACTTCGGGAGTAGATAAGCGAATCGATGTCCTAGCTACTGCTATGCAAGCCGGATTGACTGTCTTCGACTTGGAACACCTCGAGCTAGCTTACGCACCTCCTTACGGCTCTGCGAAGGATCCTGTCAACATGGCTGGCTTCGTGGCAAGCAATGTCTTGCGTGGAGACGTTGAGATTGTCCACCCTGAATATCTAAAAAATGAACCTGCTGATGTTCAGATTCTCGATGTCCGGTCGCCGAGTGAATACTCCGGTGGTCATCTTGACAAGGCATTGAATATCCCGTTGAACGACGTGCGGGATAATCTTGCCAAATTGGATAAAGGAAGACGTATTATGGTCTACTGTGGTGTTGGATATAGAGGGTATGTGGCGTACAGAATCTTGAAACAGTTGGGATATGAGGTTGTGAATTTGGATGGGGGTTACAAGTCAGTGGTCCAAGGGGGATACGCTGGGGTACAGAAGTGAGAATTTCCTTTTCGGTGGTAAGTAGTGGGTAACTCATATAGCATTGTGATTAATGCAGTATTTAAATTAACACCTCTTACAAATGTTCAAAGAAGGCTATTCCAAAACCTTTGGGGAAATTTCCTTCACTGAAGGAGACGCAGCTCCCAGAGACTCAAAATAGTCACAGAACGAGATTTTCTGCAGAGAAGATACTACTCGGATCAGGGAGAGATATTAAGTGACGACGAATCAATCTTTGAAATCCCAGCTATCATAGTCCCAATTGATTCTGATGTTGACTTCCAAAAGGAGGACAACTGGGGCTGTACCGCTAAAGGATCCCGCTAATTTAGCGCCTCGGCTGAACAAACTGGACATTCGTGCTTCGTGAAGAATTTTGATCCAACAAAATCAACGACAATTTACAGCTGGCGGACACAGTGCTCGATGCTGATCGCACAAAGAACAATTTCGCCTTTCAAAGCAAGGATCCTACAAACCACTTTGACCCCCCGTAAGAGCGCTCCTAAGGTGCTCTATCGGTCCCGTAATCGGAGCCGACGTCACCTGATCATGGACGACTCCCAAAATGTGAGTGGCTCCACCGCGTACTGCACGCTCAGCTCTGACTTGTCTTTAGAAAGATCACGATCATGATACGCATGCTATCCCTCCACAGGCTATATGCAATGTGTATAAGAAGTACCAGCGCATGGATGACGCAGCAGTAGATGCAGATCTCGACATCGTTGATTTCAACCGCGGTTTGACAGATGCGCAAAGAGAAAAGCTGGTCTCTGTAGGGACAGTCGAGGCCGAATTGATCGCAAGGGCTCAGAAAGCGTACAAGTTCTACGGAGAGGACAGTATGGAGGAGGCTTCAGACTCTGGTCCACTTCCTACGCCGTGCACAGTGTATGAGCACAAGGATTTCCCAGGTTAGTGTAACGTGGCTGATCGCGACATCATCTCGTTAACGCCTCAGCAGGTCTAAGACTCTATCCTTCTTTGCTACCTCCAGAATGCCAAGTCATGATGTTGAACTCAGTAATGCACCGTGATCTCGCGAACCCCCTTCACAAGACTAATTTGCAAACCGATTACGACATTCCCTATCCGCCATCCACATCATCTACCGGGTCATTCTTCGGCTATCCTCCTCACTCCAAACATGAAATATACAGACCGCTTAAAGAGAACTCTAATCTCAAGCAGCTCAATTCCACACAGTTCCTCTCCAAGAAACTGCGTTGGCTCACTTTGGGTTCACAATATGACTGGACAACTCGCGCCTACCCAACGACATCACCGACACCGTTCCCACCGGATATCTCATCATTGGTCACCACCCTATTCCACTCCTCATTCACTCCGGAGTCTGGTGTAGTTCTCCTTTACAGTCCCAAGGGTTACATGCCCGTTCACCGCGATGTCTCCGAGCAATGCGATCGTGGCCTGGCATCATTCAGTCTGGGATGTGATGGCCTTTTCATCCTGTCTAAAGAAATTAGGAAAGAAGGAGAAGAAGTCGATGAGAGCAATGAGGATCGTGAAATGGAAATGTGTGTTTTGAGGGTGAGAAGTGGAGATTGTGTGTGGATGAGCGAAGAGACTAGGTGGTGCTGGCATGCCATGCCGAAAGTTATGAACAACACTTGCCCGGAGTGGCTTGCGGACTGGCCAGCTGAGAAGGCAGGTCCGAAGGAGTATGAGAAGTGGAAAGGATATATGAGAGGTAAGCGGCTGAATCTCAGCTGTCGCCAGGTTTGGGGATAATTGCTTCCTTGATGATGCACACGCTTCTCACTGCATCACTCTCTCAAGGACTGGTTGTACCAATGACATTGTATACCCATATCGTTTCTGACAACCCAAGAATCTACCAGCGAAATGGCATGTTCACTAGTACCTAGTCCTCGGCATCCATGTATCGAATGGGTCTTACAAGATCCAGCCCCCCTGGTCGTCTACTTGTTCTCGCGCATCTTGCCAACCACAACTGCTCTATGAATCCTGGTTCGTCGAATTATGCTCATCCATCAACCCATACAACCTCGCAAATGGATCATCAGTCGAGTTCGTAAGCCTAATATACTCCATCAAATTCACCACCTGCACCGCCGCTCTCTCCGAGGATACTTCAGACATCCACGCTATTGCAACATCAATTCCCGCAGAAACACCTGATCATGTCCAGATATTTCCATCGACCATTTATCGTGCCTCGGCGACCCATCTCACTTTCGGTCCCATCTCTGGTGTGCGTGCCCAGGCGGCTTCGATGGACGTGGCTCTCCGTCCGTCCCTGTCCAAGACACCTGAGCGGGCTGCCAGCCATGAGCCGGTACAGGTCGTGATGAGGTACTGCAAGTTTGGATAACGGTCTTTGATAAATGCGATTGCCGGGTCTAGTACACAGGTGCACGAGTTCCGAGGCCACCAGGAACGATGAGAACGTCTAACTCGGGGGCGGTATCGAATATGTGGGTTGGAGGACGGATCCGTCAAAGGTGGAGTTGATGGGGCTCTTCCACCATGTTGTCTTCTCGGTTCTGACGGGGTCCAACGTGGTAGATAAAAGTGTCAGATTGATGGTGTGTTGCAGACTGAGGAGGTTGAGAGCATCGAGGGGCCCGAAGACATCAAGGGCCTGAAAGTAGGGAAATAGGATGTATCCGAATCAAGTTGGTAGCGGACCAGTACTGTTCTGAGAGCTGGCTGCTCGGGCTAGGATAAAGATGGGGGGACTAGATATATGAGGAAGTGCATGATTTCAGGTACTGGAGGCCGACAAAAGCGAAAGGGCGTCGTGACTTACCAACTCGGCTTTCGTTTGCAGCTTCAAGCGGTTTATATATCCATAGGACGCTCCGACCAAGGTCCCTGGACATGAGAGGAATTGAGCACATTTTTGCCCGGATCGTCTTACAGGACTTATCTTGAGAAATTATTCCATGCAAACTGGCGAGGAGATTAGGCGCAACAAAATTATACTCGACTTCTGCTACTCGTCGCTTGTCGTAGCCATTGCTTATTTTGTGTCTGATTTCCTTACCTCGCCAGTGTGAATAATTTGGCATCGGCGCGAGGGACTATGCGGAACCTATAGTTGTGTACTTGAAGCTACATTTAAAGCCTATTTCCCCGTTGATAGATTCATTCTTTTCTCTGAACATACTAGCGCGCCTACTCGGGTTGGGTATTTGAGAGCAAGTTCAAGTACGGACCTAGTAGCAATCTCTCTGGTCTCACTATTAGTGATCGAAAACATGTCCTATCAGTAATCCACTTGGTCTGTTTCTTACTACAAAGTCCAAGACTCCTGGCAAATGGTTCGTCGTGTCGATTGTGCTTTCTTGTTAAGATCTGCCAGTTTCCAGTCGCGTGGTTGAAGCAACCAATTCAGATGAGCAGGACAGGGACAGAATTAGCATCGCGTCTCAAAGTACCTCCCCCTAGGCAAGATCAATAAAGCCAGGTAACAGACAAATGAATCAAGTATTACATTGCAGACAAGAATGCCTTTCCAAAGGAGGCTGAATCTCACACCTCGCTGACAAATCTAGTGACTCCACCTTTCAGGGTCCGCAGATCATTTAGGTCCACCACCCAGCCCAATGTCAACCACAACCAACCCGAGCCTCACCACCAAGCCTTTGCCGTCACTTCACAGCAACACCAAGGCACCCCTCAGCGCCACACTTCCCTATCTCCTTTCCGTTTTCTATCCCCGTAGAGTAAGGACTCAGGCCGCGCCACAAGAGACCTAAGCAAGAAAGGTGCTTGCTGACTCGTCACGCCAAGGAAATACCAGTATTCTGAGCCAAAAGCTGACAGCATACGCCGCAACTTCATCTCAGGTCTGCATGCAGAAACAGACCAAGCGGTGAAGTATTAACCTAGAAACTCCATCGATGAAAGAGAGCGATCATTACCTCGAGGCTTGTTAGCAAAGTTGATCTTGAGCCTGGACTTAGGCGGGGTAATTCTAGCGCAGCTCTATTTGCTCCCTCGGATGGTCTTGCTATTGAGGTTTGGAATACAAGAGAGAGCTTGTCAGCAGGGAAAAATCTAAGAGCTTTCAATCGAAAGTGGTGGTGAATGGCGGTGGTGATGGTAATGGCAGAGGAGAGAAACATGGAGCTCGCGACCCTACCACCACCAGCAAAGAAGGGAAGGAGAGGGAACCCAAAGACGAAAACAGGATGTGTGACGTGCAAGTGAGCCACCCCCCTCCCCTTTAATTTCAAAGAATCCTCAAGAAGTAGCACAATTGACACGTCAAAGAATGCGCCGTATAAAATGTGAAGGGAAATATGTATTCCTCATTTTCCTATCTTCGACATATGGAATGGAAATCCTGTTCCGAATCAGGACGTGAGATCTGCCTATCTGGGTATCGTACTCCAAAGAAATATGTAGCCACTGACTCCACCAATGCAGAAGGGAAACCCGAGTGCAACAGATGCATATATACAGGCCGCACATGCGATGGATACATCTCATTACCCCCAAGATCCAAGAAAGCCCCTAACCGGGCAGCGCCTGTTGCGTTGGCACCTGCGCCTACCACCGCAACACCCATCAGTCTCCATATCAGGTTCATCAGGAACAATATCAGTATCCCCTCCTCGCCATCAAGCAACCACAACATACCAAGCAGCGACCTCCGCGCTCTCGAGCATTTTCATCATCGTACATCTAGGGCCCTCGGTGGTTGGCTTCTGGCTCCATTCTGGTCATACCATCTCCCACAGCTAGCACACTCTCAGCCGTCAACCAGACACGCCATCATCGCCATCTCCACCATCCACGAAAATATCGAGTGGGTTCGCGGAGCACCTCCGAGCGACAAATGGGGGCGCCAGCCAACTGTATCCATTTCCAGCAAAGACTTCGCAGAAAGGCATTATCAATCTGCGGTCTCGGCACTGGCAAGGAGTCTCGCGGCTGGGACTGCTGGCGAAGAAGTCGCATTGACGAGTTGTGCGATGTTCGTGGTGTTTAACTTTATGTCTGGGGGCAATTTCGCAAGAGCGGTTTGGCACCTGCAGTATGGGCTTGAGATCTTCAGTCGGTGGAAAAAGACCAAGATCGTGGCCGAAGGATCGTTCGAAGCAAGCTTGATAGAGTTGATGAGAAGGATTAGTCTTGACGGCCAAGCGATGAACGAAACCATTCCAATCGAGGAGCAGGATGATGTTGACCTGGCGGAGCTTGAGGACCTGGAAGAGGCGGGCAGAGCAATTGAAGCTCTGGCGAAAGAAGGCCTTCGTTTGATCCGTATGGATGTCGTGCTGTCGAAGGAAATGAATAACACTGCTGGCCAGCAGTCCCTCAACACTCGGGTTGCCTCGCACATCTCCAATCTCGCAGTGTGGCAATCAAAATTCGAGGTAATGGTCGCAGAGCCTCAATTCCTCCTCACAGCCGAGGACAAGGACCATATAAACCAACTCCGTATTCTGCACCTTTCGGCTCGAATCTGGATATATGCTGGATTTCCCGCTGCGCAGGGCTCACACCCAACGAAAATCCTCGAGACGTTCATCAGCCTGGTGGATGAGCAGTATGATAGGTGGCAGGCCAGAGGCCTGGAGCAGTTTGGTCGAACGTTTTTGTTCAACAAGGGGCTCTTGCCGACGATAACGTATATCATCACTTCCTCCTCCTCCGAGAATTTGAGAGCGCGCGCGCTTGCCCTTTGGACGAAGTCGACTCCGGATAGTACCGTCGATGTTCCACCTGCTGCAACTGTCGAACCTCGCGGAGCGACAGTGATTGCAGGGGATGCTGTCATAGCAGTCGATATAAATTCTAGGCTGACTTAAGTAGACATAAGCTCACCCCGAGCCGCACTGCTGATGGCTCATGGGATGTGACTAAGGAGTTTGCAATATAAAAGGAACTTCTCCGAGACGCTGCAACATTGCACCATCTATTGTTTCGCTTGCGTATGCGTACGCGTGAGTCGTGCCTCGCTAGATATCGTCTCATTGTCGTCCATTTCGCGGTTGAAAGCCAGATACTCCGAGGCCCTCTTCATCTCGAATGAGACTCGACTTTCTGTGGTGACGGTGATCTGACTCCTTGCCGTCTGCGACGATGGGTTCGACTGCTTCGACCTGTCTTCACCCGATAATTCGATCCCGCCGCCAAAATTTCTGGAATTTTGTCCTCGAGGTCCGATCTTCTGACCCCAGCTTTTGTTGGTGTTGTTTCGGGAATTGACTGTCGTGGGGAATACTCCGGGGATGTATTTCATGATAAGCGGACGGATACACATTAAGCACGCGCAGATGACAGCCGTGTAGGTTTCTATTGATGACCAAATGACCACGTCTACATAGTTCCCTGTATCGATGTTAGCGGCGACGGAGAGCTGGGGATATAGGAAACCAACATGTCTCGTCAATGGTGTTGCCATAGGATGTGACGTATTTGATTCTGACGATACTCGTGACGCATGCGCTGCAATTGATCAGTATCGCAATGAAAATCTGGGAGAAGATACTCACAAGGATCCCAAAGCGAACATGAAACCCAGGGCAATTCTTTTCCGACGGCTCAAATTCAACCCCTTCAACTCAAAAATTGGAAGAAGCATGATCGCGAAGTCCTCAAATATACTAAATCCTGCCCCAGCATAGATCAAAGCCTGGGAATTGACGCACTGTCCGACAATTTCTCGATCCCATATGGAGCGCACGGGGACACACTGGAAGGCGACGACGAAGAAGAAGGCGGTGCCGTGACAGACCATGAAAACCATGAATATCTTACAAATAAGTCGGAATCGTTGGCTGGGGAATATACGGAGGTAGAGCAGGAGGATGGACATTTTGGCGAGGGTCTGAATGATAACATAGAAAAGCTGCACAGCATAAAAGATCTGGGCTTCCGTCAATCCTGGGGGTTCGAGAGTGCTAGGGGTCCTCTTACCTTAAGCAAGGTAATGATATTCGCCGGCGGTACATTGTAAAAATGCTTTCCAAGTCCAAGACCAGAGGCAGCTTGAGGGCCATTAGCATCGTGCATGAAAAGTTACCAGAATGAACTTACGATATATGGGAAGTACCGTCATTGGTATCATGAACACCTAGATATATCATCAGCATGTCATCCGAGCCAACTCGGGTTTTACACCTACAACGCAAGCCAGTATTGACCAGTCATCCCACCACACCTTGCGAGCTATTATGACTCTCGAAACGAAACGTAGGATTATGATCGGGTAGGTGAAGGCTGCTAGGATGATGGCTGCTCGCCGAACTTCTGCTTGACGCGATGGGACCGGAACTCCTTTGCATATCCCGTCTTGTAAAATTGCCAAAGAAGCTAAGCAGCGTTAGTTTCAAGGTTGGTATACAGTTCGAGTGGGACGGCTGTGTATGTACCATATTGCTCTGTGACATTACATGCCCCTATCACACAGGTCGAGATGTCATATTGAAGGTCGTCGCTCGTGCACAAACAATTCGGTAAATCTGTTAAATTGCATGCAGGCAAAATTACAGTTGAAGCACATTGTATCTGGGAATCTTGTCAACGATGTCTGATACGGACAGCAATCAAGAGCAACCTACAGCGCAGCTTGGGAACTTGGTCAATAATGCATAATCGAGCTGGGCCAAGGCGGCACCAAACAAGGCTGCGGCCGGGAATAAGAGGGAGGCGCGCATGGCGGGACGTTTGTTAAAGGTCAATTGCGGAAAGCTTCATATCCTCTCCCAATGTTCGTCCTATTCTCAAATGAAGAAATTCGAGGTCGAGAGAAAGTTCCCTGGTGGCACAAGACGAGGGACTTCCCCAATTCTGTAGTCGCGGGGAATGATCCAAAATATCACCGTAGATCATTCTAAAAGGGGCGGGCCAGAAACTGGGCTAGTACCGAGAGCCACATAGACGTCAAATGGTAGCGTGAAGCTCGCACGTCTGTGGAGCAAATAGTTCATGGACTAGGTTGATGGTAGCATGGCACCAATCATACGGAGGGCTTCCTAGCGAATTATTGTTTTCGTCCGAAAACGCACGTCCGTTGCAGCTGATAAGCGATGGTTGGACCAAAAACATGTGCCCTGCATCCAATACCAGCACTGCGCACAGGCAGAACCGAGTCACGACACCCAACTGGAGGAGGCTCATCCTATGGCAGCCAGCCCGCAATCAAAGCGCTCCAGTGAGAGCGGGATGCCACGGATTTCTGGTGAGATGCGACGCCTCGGCGGCAAAAAAGAAACATCGTGACAATCCAGTCGCAGTTGAGAGATGGCCTCGGCATAATGTTTTCGCTGCTGACTTGATCGCCTCCAAGCCGAGGATTGGAATGATCTGCCTGTAGACTTTCCCACCTGCGAGAATGCCGAGTTCAAGCGGCGCGCGGCGCGATTCTTTCGCCTTTATCTGAACGCTTACCTACTATCGATTGTTAGTTGTCATCATTAGATGCTGACTGGTCCGTCGTGAACAGATGGCTTTAGCTGTGAACCAACCCCGCCCACTTCAGTAGCTGCCGTATAGGGCAGACTGAACCTCGGACGGTTTCCAAGTTCTCAATAAAGCAGAGCCAGTCCGAGAACTTCCACAATTACCAAACTCAAAACTCAAGATGACGCTCGATGCCGAAATAAGAATTTTCGACAGCCGTGTGCATGGACATTGCATCTTGATTTGGATGCACCCACAGACCCCCGCTTCAAGCCACAAGTTGAGATCTGCACTGATCGTCCGGGGACTCTGCCGCGCATGATTCAGTTGACACCCCGGTATCCTAGCGAGGATCTAAGTTTTAGACCATCCTGAACCTCTTGAGGATGACCGCAAGAGAGTATTAAAGTGAGCATTCCCCAAATGCTTCAGTATGTACAGCATACACGAGGAAGACCGCGTGCCTGGTGCATTTGTACGCAGCTGAATGTCGCTACCCGCGTTTCAGCTGAGGAGGGGTGCGTGAATGTGCAGTTCCTGGATGGAATACTGGATCTATCGGTGGAAGTGAGAAGAAGAAACAAAGGAGGAATCCACTAGGTGTCGGAGACCTCATACTTGTTTGACGGATAATAATGAAAGAACAAAACGACTACACGGAGAGAAATTGTCGCACGAACAAGAATCCTTCGAGGGCTTGAGCACAACGAGATTCGAGACGGGGAAGGGGCCAATGGTCCACACTGGCCAGAACAATTACTGCGCAGATGTTTCTCATTCAATGGACACACTCATTCAGCAGGAGAGGTCTATAGAACTCAACTGCTCTGACGATAGTAGTAGGCTTTGTCCAACTTTGGCTGCAGAAGCCACCTGAAAAAAGGATTTGCGCTTCTTACGTCGCGATTCATGACCATCCAATTCGGCTCGATCCAGTTGGGTTCTCCGTCTCCTTAAGCTGGCTAAAAGCACTCGGGGTCAGATTCGTGCTACCTCGCTGCTCACAATGAAACATGAACATAACCACCGTGATCCGGATGGAAAAGACAATACTTTTCCGAAAGGGTGTCCCAGGTGTTAGGTTGGCGAGACGCACGCAACAACTGCTTTACGGAGAGCACTTCTCGGGCATTTCTATGTTGAACTTGTTTCCGTAACCCTGGTTTCTCGCAACATTTATTTTTTTGCCATTTCTCTGTAGACATGGCTACTGTGTTGAGCGAAGCCAGCTCTCCCGAACCTTGGAAGTACTTGACCAGCGCCTTGATAACCCCTGGTATAGCAAAAATTCCACCATGTTACGCTGTCCCGTCGGTCCACCATTGTTCCGCTGTGTATACGTCCGATCGAACATTTGTATCGTAACCCGAGTCGCATTGAAGAAGATGCCTGCGAGTTGGCTTGATTGGGCGCTTGTCTGGTGCTTCGGAAGGAGGTAGAGTCGATCGCACCGCGATGACACGATAAAGCAAGATTGGTAGGTCCGTCAGGTCGTCAGGCGGACCAGGTGTGCTTGCGTGTTTGCTCCCTTCGCGCCATCATCCATATGCCATCTCTGCCATCTCTGCCCTTTTCGCCCTGCCCTTCTACCAGACGGCAAGTATTACGCGTATAATCCGCGGATCCGTTGATCTTTCTTGTGTCGCAGACATAGACACCAGGTGGTCCATACGGTCTACTGTTGTATTACTCGTTCAAACGTACTCCCAGAAACCAGTTGCAACAGCAATGAGGGTCTTGGACTCAGACTAGCCTTCGAAGGCCTCGCAGAGTCCATGGAGTTGTGAGGCATGAAGAACCATGGTCGAGTACATTCAGCGAGCCATTGGTCTGTTGTCGACGTTCTGGACAAGAGTTCATAGAGGCCAGGGAGAAGTTGAGGATCCATCCGCATTGCAAGGTTCACGACGACACGTGACACCGTGACTAGCTTGGGCCCCTCCTTTCTCTGTTTTTCTCTTTCAACTTCAAGCTCTTCACTCCAAAGCAAGGTGTAATAGAAGCAATTCGAAGCTGCAAGTTCCAGAGTATGGCGTCCGTAACCCTCGGCAATTTGCAAGAACGATAGCAGGTGCACTTGCTCTCCTTCGCCGCCCGAGATTCAAGTTCCACTCTCAAACATTGCGGGCTCCTCGAATTCGACGTCCTAGCTTATGCGGGTTTCTTTCGACTTGCACCTGAAGATAATGGCACGCCCTTATCGAACCATGACTACATCATACAAATGATCAGTCTGCTGTTCCAACTGGAAACGATGGTACGGTCCTACCAGGCACGATGGTCTGCAGAACTAGTATCTGGCGAGATATGCTTCCTATCAATGGCGAGCAAGTGATTGGCTTGACCGCAGCCTAGGCAATCGGCTGGTAGGAAATCAATGGTCAGAAGCTAAAGTGCTCTCATTTGGATCCTCTCTTCTCTCTGCGGTGTCATTCGTTTTCTTTGATATGGCTGTGCCGTCTCAGGTATTCCAATAATTCGGTTACTTCAAATCCCTTTCATGTTCTTCATTGCCACCCATTTGTCCGTATTCCCGATATGAAATTTTAATTGGCGTTGTCAAAGTTTTCAAGCAGCTCGTCGACTTCCACTGTCATCCGTTGCTCTCCCGTTCGTTGGCCTACGACATCTGCCTAACGGAGAGCATTCCCAGGTGTTTGAGTGCACTTTTGCCATTTCGTTATCTATGCCGAATTGCTGCCAGTTTCGGTGTATGGCGGAAGAGCAGTACTAAGAGAACTTCCATGTGCACTATTGCTTGTCCCTAGCAAATAAGCATGACCATCACCGTCGGGATCTGTCATTTCGTCACCACACACAATTCTACTGCCTGCTCTACGTATCTCACGTTATGAACTCGGTCAGTCATACACTTCTAAGCCTACCACAAATGCATGGCGATAACTTGTACGTTGTTAGGGCTTTGATGTGCAGGACGCATCGGCATTATGAAGCCCAGTCAGGACCGAGCATGGATAAATCCGGGGTGCAGCAACCAATCCCTGAGGTCCCAACGTGCATCGGGATGAGTAAGGACGACCGCGACAAATGCCGAATACTTCACCAAAATAACGTCAATATAGATATGGGCATATTTACCGATCATGGATCCAAATTCAACTCTTCAATTGCCCCGTCACTTGCTTGACGAAAAAGAACACGAAGCAAACTTTACTCTAGGTTAAGAATTCACCTTCTTTCACGATTGCACTCCGACAGTTTACTAGAATGGCTTCGGCAGACCCAAACCACTTCGACGTACTAGTGCTTGGCAGTGGTGAAGCTGGCAAGTACATCGCGTGGACTCTTGCTTCACAAGCCGGCAAGCGTTGTGCTGTTATCGAAAGACGTTGGCTAGGAGGGTCATGTCCTACCATTGCCTGTCTCCCCAGCAAGAACGTCGTACACACAGCAAACGTCATCCATGAAGCTTCTCAAGGCCAATTTTACGGAATTCTCAACTCGCCAGGCAAAGTCGATTTATCCATGACTGTTGTTCGCGAACGGAAGAGAGAAATGGTTACTGGGTTGGTGGACATGCATGCGGACAAATTTAAGGAGTTCGGTGTCGAGCTTGTCTGGGGTCAGGGTAGGTTCGTAGAAAAGAAGAGCATTGAGGTCGTCGGGAAAGATGGCGAGAAGCGTATCTTGACTGGAGACAAGATCGTGGTCTCTACTGGGTCGAGGGCAAGAATCGACGATATATCGGGACTCAAAGCAGCAAACCCACTTACACACATAGAGATTCTAGAGTTGGATGTGTTGCCGAGCCATCTCATCATCCTAGGCGGCGGCTACATTGGTCTTGAATTCGCCCAGGCCATGCGACGTCTCGGAGCCGAAGTCACTGTGCTTGAGAGGAATGCTCGGCTATTGAAGAAAGAAGACGAGGATATCGTCGCAGCTCTGGAAGAAGTGCTCAAGAATGACGGCGTCAAAATTCTCACCTCCACGACAATCACAAGCGTCACCGGGCAATCTGGCACTTCGGTGACTCTCAACGGCACATGCTCCAACTCACCCTTTACCATAACAGGCTCACACATCCTGTGCGCGACCGGCCGCCTCCCCAACACAGCTAACATCGGTCTCGAGGAAGCCGGAATTACTCTCACGCCCCAAGGCTACATCTCAACAGACGAACACCTCGAGACGTCCAGCCCTGACGTGTACGCTGTGGGCGACTGTGCAGGCTCTCCGAATTTCACACACATAGCTTACGACGACTTCCGCATCGTTTCCTCTATCCTGCTACGACAGCCGCAACCTCCCAACCGCAAATCTGACCGCCAAGTCCCATTCACGCTGTACACGACTCCCGAACTCGCCCATGTCGGACTTCGCGAGCACGAAGCTGTCTCCAAAGCTTTGAAATACAGAATTGCAAAGATGCCCATGGCGGGCTTTCTGAAGACTCGAACTTTGGGCAATACGGCTGGTTTCGCGAAAGCGCTGATTGCGGACGATGATACCATCCTGGGATTTACGGCATTGGGCTTGGGCGCCGGTGAGTTGTTGCCTGTGGTCCAATTGGCTATGAAGAAGGGGTTGAATTATGAGGATGTGAGGGATTTGGTAATTACACATCCGACGTTGAGTGAGGGGTTGGTGGGGTTGTTTTCGAGTGTGCCTATGATGGGATGAGAGTAATCTGAGGAGTATCTGGATTGTATTTCTCACGGTAAGCGTGTTGGGGGGATCAATAGGGGGCCACCAGTTCTGATGGACTTCCCGTTCAGGTTTCGAATGTTCCGCGAGAAAGGTAGCTGTAATGTTTTCATTCTCGGTGCTATATCACCTGCCTGAGTGAAGACTTTGGTTAGACGATTCGATTTCTTGATTAAGCTGGAAAGAGATGCTTCAATTTCTCAATTTGCATTTGGGTGGTAAATCTGCCGTGGAACGAGCGATACTGGCCTCGAAGGCGTGGTTGCAATATCAATCACCAATCAAAATGCCTTGTTTGCCCTCTCGATTCCATGGGCAGTCCTGACATGCTTGGAAAGGACATTTGAGTCAATTATTGTAACATTTCACTCAACTCATATCATGGTATTTTCCTCAAGTTTCTCACATCCCTCGCTTCACTTATGCCTCATTCCACATCACCCCTCATTTCTTTCACATGTCATCTTATTTTCATCACTCAGCCCCTCTATCCCTCCAACTAACCCCCACTATCTACTCTGGAGGTCTCACACAAAAGCAATGATCGAAGAACCCCACCAACCACCACCTGAAAGATAATCGAGCAAACTCGCCACTAACAGGCCGCGCTACGGGATATGGACCCTGAGGATGCATGCATGAGATAGCCAGGCGAGTTTACTTCAAGGTGATTTTGTGGCGTTCATCGCTGCATTTTTCGGGCGAGGTGAAAGTCTGGATCAAATAGAGAGCCAGAGATAGATCTAGCCCTACAGGGATGCCAACGTGCTGCGGAATAGATGAAACCAGAAGAGTTCTGGCCAACCAGACTCTCAAGGGCTCATTCTCGCGATATGAATTGCCCGTGGGTGTCAGCTCAACACAACATATAGCATATCGCATCGATCGCCTCGAGTGCCGATTTGTAGATGGGTTGCTGTTCCGATTGAGTTCATTCACCAACGATTCAGGGACGCATGATGGACCTGGCTATGGCTCCAGGCGGTTTGGCATGGTATGACCGAGAGTTTGGCTTTGGCTTCGGGAGGGGTAACTTGCAAGAAGTTCTTACCTAAAGCATGATTAGTAGTCACATATCTACCCCGCTGACTTGGATACTTTCGCTAGTAGTTTTCCGACTTCATACTTCAGCCTCCCATCCAGCGTTGATATCTAATTAACTCTCATAAAGCTTTAGCTCACCAGCACCTGTTAGAGAACTTGCTCGTTTGCGCACATAGGGCGTGCGCAAAATATGCAGCAGCTGTCATGCAAAACAAATGACGATGATCACTATCTCGTCATCGTACAAATGAATCTCAGGGGAAGGGGGATTTTCGCAGCAGCGTGACGCAACCATTGACACTTTTCCCTCTGCCTGCACCCTTCGCTTTTCCTCTGTGCCGCAAACAACCATCAGCATCACCTCATACAAAAAGCTCCGGCTCAGAAACCGCAGAGTGCGACCCCTCCTTCGTCAAATGCATCCTCCATGACGATTCGCCAAGCACTCTATCAACGCCTATCAACCCATCACATGCAGCACTCCCAAAGTCCAGACGAACGAAATGCACCGCAGGTCTCCACATTCCGTCAAATATCCCAAGCTTCCTGGGCAACTCTGCATGTCCAGATGCCCAGGCACGGCTCGCCTGCAAATGCACAAGATGCCAAGGTATGGTAGCAGAAGATGGAAAGATAAGCCTGGAGCTGAGCCAATTGGGTGGGGCCTGAAGCTGGAATGCAGATCAGACCCCGCGCTCGTCAAACGCAGATGCAGAGATGGCGATGACCGCAGAGCAAGGAACGTTTCAGAGGCGACAAACGCAGGAAAACTCGGAAAGGTAGGCGTCTTATCGATGACACGACGAGTGCTCTCTCGATATCTACAATACTCTATCATTCATGCATTGCAGATGCAGATAACTTTCGTGCTGTGCATTTGCTTGCAAAAAGCCATATCTCTACTCGAACGGCGAGTCCGTCTGGGCATGATACGCCATGCAGCATTTCCAAACTCTGCTCGCAGTTCGCATTCCCCATCACTCCATCTCACTGGTCAGGGACATTAAACTTCCTAGCATCTCAAGCTGTTGACAGCCAGAACAAGCGCTAAAGCGTGCACGGTGGTGGCTTAGATGCTCTTTGAGATGTTAGCTTCATGACGTTAAGGCGAATGAGTGGAACTGTGGTTCACCAAATGACCCTCTTGTGGTTTAGAGCGGACTGTATCTGCGGGGTTTCCTGGGGATGGTGGATTTTGGTTTGACGCTTGGCGGCACTGGAGCATCCCTACCTGTGAGTACCCTGCCGAGAGTGAGATGTTGTAGATTATGAACCAACCAACAGAGCAGAAGAGAGTGCTCCAGTGGAGAACTGATTACGGTCCAAGTCCCGGTTTTAGTGCCCTGGGATGAGCTACCTTGATAGGGATGAATAGGTAAGGCAGGGAAGCAGAAGCTGACTCCGACTGGCGGTACGAGAGAGGGGAAGCATGATGGACCTATCCTATCTCCTCATTTTTGTTCTTACGTTAGAGAAGATAGATAGACCTGAATGGGCTGGTCTGGCTTGGGACTGGCGGGAGGTATATAAGGGCTGGGTCCCGTGGTTTCCTTTCTCAGACCTATCTTTGATTTGAAATATATCAACAACAACCCCGCATCATTAACATTCTCCAACAAACAAAGACCAGGAGGAAAAATAAAACAAAGCGAAGACAAGATCCATACGAGAAAATATCAAGATAAGACTTAGACAGCTTTACTCGAATCTCGAGAACGGGATAGATTGCAGAGGACAGTAGCTCCATTCACACATAGTCCATCTTCACCATGCCTGGCACAACAGTCGTCAGTCCTACCTCTCCAGTATTTGACGTCAACACACTGCGTAAGTCAATGCCTCATTCTATATCGCCAATCGAACACCAAAAACCAGCCTCGGATTAAACCCGCCTTTCAATCCAATATTACTTGTCTCACTCCCTTGTACTCAATCCAAATAAGAGCTCATACTTACACTCTCTTGTACAGGCCGTCTCTCAACAGCAGGCAGCGGCAGCGGCTCTGGCTCCGCAACGAACGGCAGCACCAACTTTTCCACCGACGATGGCCCCGAACTAAAAGATGACCCCGCGCACCGCCAAGACTGGAGCAAAACCACCGCCCCCGACGAGTCATGGGCCACTCGCGAGCGCCGCCGACAATCGATGTGGTCGAAAGCCGAGATGCCCATATCTCCCAAGAAACAAGCTGGACGCCACGGCTCTGTGCTCAGCGTCTGGGTCTCGGGTAAAGATAAAGATGGAAATGACATACTCATGCATGATAGTGGTGATGAGGCGCAGGATGATCTGGATAAGATTGAGAATGGCGAGGATGTCGATGGCATACATGGGAAGAAGGCTGTTTTTGTCGAGGAGGAGGATCCCAGTGAGGAGGTCAAGAAGCTAAGACAAGAACTAGCTGAGATGAAGGCTAAGCTCGCGAGGCTGGAACCTGAGGAGGTCAAGGATGATGGCGAGTTCTTGCTTGTCAAGCCTGTAGATGTGACTGGCGAGGCTGAAAAGAAGGAGCGGAGAAAGTCGAGAGGCAGCAGAGGAAGTAGAGGATCAATGGGTGCAATGGGCGCTGAGCGTAGAGGAAGTATCTTGAGCTTGTGGGCGCAGGGTACGGATAAGTTGGGAAGACCAGTTATTATGCATCATGATGAGGAGTGGAAGAAGGAGGACGAGGAGGTCATCCAAGAAGAGAAGGAAGAAGTGAATGGCAAGGCTTGAATTTTTTTTTCCCGTTTCCCTTCCTGGTCCAGAGAACTTTTTTGTTGGAATCAGGTCGTCAACTTGACGTTGCTGTGGGGAGTTCGCTTCAGCTGTTTTTGTTATCTTTGCTTCCGCTTGCTTAGTTTGGTTTCTTGGGCGGGGAATGGGAAGATAAAGAAAGAGAGGGATGGGGAAACATTATACCCAAGCGACTTGCCCATGTTTGGGCGACTCGATGTATTGTAAAGGGTAGAAATTATCATGATTTAATCCAACGGCCTCTTTAAGTTGCTTCACTGATTTCGGTGACTTGGGCTTGGGTCAAACGGGTGTTGAGACCGAACTATTCCCGTTTTCGGTAAATATGACAGACTTACTTGTCGGACACCGCTAATTTCAAGAACCATGAGATCTGGTATGTATTGAGAGTTTCGGAGAGCAGGTATCATCTCGCTGAGGTTGGTCTCACGTCAAGTTACTATGCTGGATTTGGGGTGTTTCTCCTCTAGCCATGAAGATGAGCTTCATTGCATTATTGCTCCATCACTTAGACTGAAAGAAGAGAAACATGGGAAGTAATATTATTACTATAATTATTCACTAAGACCTTATGATGAGTGCCCCAAGTCAAAAGAATGTTCTTGGATTCCATGCTCAGGAAGACCTCCTCGTCTTTCAAATCAATCTAACTGGACCTTAGACGTTCACTCTTCTTCCAGTCATCAATCACCTCTTCGTTCAACCTTCAATCACAGTATCATCGACCTTCAATGCTCTCAATTTCTCCCCTTCACTCACCTCGCCCCTCATAACCCTCTCACAGAGCCCCTTCAGCCTCGGAGCTACCCACTCGAAATCCTTCGCTTCAAGATAAATCTGGCCGCTGAACCTGATCCACAGTTTCCCGGCATGAACCGCAGTCTGTAAATAAGTATCGAACTCCCTCGCAGCTGTAACTTTGAGCCAAGCGCCGATCTTCTCAGCTTCGCTTAACCTTAATTCTCCATCCTTTGCCTCACCGCTGCCGTCATATTTAACATCATCAGAAAAAGCAAAAGGTAACTCCACATTAGCAAACGCACAACCTCTCATCTCTCCTCCCTCCGTCGACATCACACTCGTCCCCAGAACACTCGCCACACACTCTCCTCCCTTCCTCGCGATCTCAAAACAGTACTTCCTGATGGCCTCCTCTCCGCCGCAGACTTTGTTGCGGAATTCGAGAGCAGCTGGGATGCATAGGTAGGGAGTATAGTCCATTGTGGCGACAAATTCGAAAAGGTAGGTGAATGCTGAGCGACCGCTGGTATCCTCGGGGACGTCGAGGAACTGGTAGCCGTGGGAAGTGGGGATTGAGGTTCGTATAAGGTGCTGGTTTCGTGTGGGGACATAGAAGACGGCGCATGAGCGTGGAGTATAGAGCCATCTTTGTGAAACATTAGTCTCTTGATTCTGATGATGGATAAAGGTTTTGCTCACTTGTGGCAATTACTGACGAAGAAGTCTGGGCTTACTTTACCCAGATGTGTGAGGTCGATTAGTCCTAGATCTTGTTAGCGAATCTCTCCACCAACATCCATAGAAAGCTGGCTCGAGTGGATTCCAACGGTAGACCACAAATCCAATGATCTGCATTATGGAACTTACCAATTCCATGCGCTCCATCAACCAAACTCAACACCCCCAACTCCTTACAAACCTCCACGCACCTCTCCCACGGAAACCTCGCTCCAGGAAAAGTCAACACCGTATCACACATCGCCAATCTAACTCTCTTCCCCTCCCCTTGCAAACCCATAATCTTCTCCCTCAGCTTCCTCACAATTTCATCATCCTCAATCGGATACACCAGATCCGCCTTCTCGACCCTCAATCCACCCTTGATCATCTCGCCAATACTCGCCAATGTCTTCTCACAAGCTGGATAAATCGTCGAAAACACAACGACCACATCGCCTTCCTCAAACATAATGTTCCGAAGAACAGTGTTGACGCCCGTAGTTGCGTTCGGCACGAAAACTATTTCTGAAGGGGGCACGCCGAGCAGGGGTGAGATGAGAGAACGGGACTTGGCGAGGAGGGGGAAGGTGTCGAAGCTGATGAATGTGTCTGGTCGGGCGATGGCTTGGCTCTGGAGATCGTAGTGGGCTTTTCGGACTGGGGAGGGGTGTGTACCAAAAGAGCCGTGGTTGAGGGGGACATATGTTGGTGCGAATTCGAAGTGGGTGGTTCGCATGGAGTGGCCGAAGGTCACCGGGGTCTTGCGTGTGAGTGTCATTGTTGATGAGATTCAGGCGAAGGGCGTCAGGTAATGGATGATGTGCTTTGTGATGGCAGGACGTGTGTTCTATGCTATGAAAATCGACTTCGAAATGAAGAAAGTCATCAGTCTGATACCGAAGGTTTGTGTGACCAAGAAGGAGCTTTGGGGCGCTTATCGTGAAGTAAGGTGAGCTCTCAATAGTGGGGGGCTCAGGGGGCGGGGCTCGCTAACAGACAGCCTGGCCTTCGGAATTGACATCAAAGCATCACTTGCGCGTGGAGTACATGCAGCTGTAAGTCATACTGCCTGTATATCCTGAATACAGACTTTTGAGCATGAGGCACCTAGAATGACTCAAACTAACCTGCCGCTACACAGGAATGTGATCGGGAACCGCAAACCGAGAGTTAGAGAATACAAGATGAATTGTAAATATGGTTGGATATCCTCAATAACAGATCCGTATGGTTCATGACATGGAGCGATAACCTGAAAATAATCAGTCCGAGTTGCGATATGTCCACACTTGAGATCACCCTCCTAGGAATGTTTGGAGAAATCCTGGCTATACACAGGCGCCGTCCTACCATGGCAGAGCAAGTTCCTGAATTCGCCGACTTGTGTAATGCTATCTTCCGTCAATCAACCTGTTGCACGAATAAAGTCGACGGTATTATTCAATTGTGTTCATTCCATGAACGAAGTAGACTGGAATTGTTGGCGCGTTCGTGTTCATTACATTTGAAATCTAGCTCGTTGTGGGTATCCAGAGTAACCGCTATGCCCAACCCATGTGCTCCGACAATGTTTGCCATTTCCAAACTCCATCGTAATGCCAGACCCGAAACACTCTCCTACTGATAACTTACAACTGCTGAGGCTGTACATTCTGTCACAGCACGCAAAATCACGATACACCTCATCCTGGTCTAGATCTACATCAGAAATTCGGCTTCCTACCATTCGTTCCCGACTCACCCTCTAACTCAGATGTCATTTGTCCCTAGGGTATCCTTTTATGATTTTGAGTGGCGCAGGGACTTCCGTCACGCTGAGCTCGACGGGTGGTCTCGGTATCTCCCTTCCCTCACTGGGAAGTTCATAGTGTTGCGACTGGAGAAATCCAGGCGTCGAGGGTGTCATGGGCATGGGTGTGTTGAGCGTATCCTGCTATTGTATCAGTATAGTCTGCGGTTTGAACACTAGGATGAGGCATTTGACTTACACTGTACCGAACTGGCACCTTCTTCACATATCCAATTGCTTTCGATGAATCTGCCCAAGCCATGACAATCGCCTCCTCATCTGGCAACTTCATAAAAGTCATCGCAAACGCATCCGATCTCGTCGTCAGTTCTTTCGACGTAGCGATTCTCTTCACCTCCATCGGACTCGCATTCAGGTTTGAGATATGATACAAATGTCCTTTGTCATTGACAATGGCCAATTCCCCACCGGTAGGCGAGAATGCCGCGCACTGAATTCGATTCCCGAGTTTGCCTTGATGTGTCGATGAATCCGATCTGATCTCACTTCTATGACCTCCTTGTGGCTGTACGAGAACTGGCACACCCGACTGCGTCCACGTTGAAATAAAAATCAGGTTCTCCTCGCCACCAACACCTGAGCGAAAGATAGCCGAGGACACACCATTATCCTCAGATTCATGTAATGGGACCTGATACCTGCATGTCGCAAGCTCTTGAGTCTCCTCGAAAGGGAAGCGCCACGTATAGATCTGGATCATACCGTTCTTGGGACTTCGCGTACTGCCAATGAGCACGAGACCATCGCTTGAGAAAGAGAGCGTGTCAATAGGTGGGCATTGTCTGCAATCTCTGTGATTACGGATGTGCAAGCGTTCTTCGCGCGGCTCTTCTGATTTAGCAGTGTTGAAGAATCGGACAGTAGAGTTGTCAAAACCGACGACGACGTGGTTCTCTTTGGGGTCGATACAGATGCTGTGACACCAGGGTGAGGATGGCATGCGGTATTCGATCATAGGTACCGAAGGTTGTATTAGATTCACTATTCGGAGCTACGAGTTTGGTCAACTTCCGTTCCTGATGGATCGCGATCGACTTACCGTGAGCTTCTGATCCCTCGTCCCAATAATATACGCCAAATGCACCTTTGTGACTGCCGCCAAGACGCAGTTACTTTCCGTGAGAACAGCACGACCGAGAATAGGAGACGATGCGCCAACGTCCCATATGTTTATGGAAGCTTGGGTCCAGAACAGTATATAGGACGAATTTTGCGATATCGCGACGTTGATGTTCTTGCCGCTCTTGCCTCGAGATATCTTCGACGAACTGACCAAGTTCTTCAAAGATATCTCATCCAATTTTTGACACTCGAGAGTCGTCGATGATAGCGAGCTTGAGTCGCCAGAAGTTTTAGCTGAGTCTTTTCTGGATGAAGTCAGCTTCGACCTCCATCTCGATTTGCCCTTTTCGGGCGGAGGTGCCGATGGAAGTGTCCGAGCTTTTTGTGATAGCTCGGGTTCGAAAGAGACTGTAGATATCGATTGCAGTCGGGACTGGCTGCCTGTCTGAGGAGTCAATACTGGTGACAGAGGTGATACCACATCCCCAACATTTGATGGGGACTTTTGAGGAGGATTCGAGGTTCCAGGAGTGTCGAAATAATTGGCTCCATCACTTGAAGTCAATTCTTCTGATGGAGTCAGATCGGCTCGTGGCACCTCCGTTCGCTTCCCTAAACCTGGCGAGTGTTGAGACAAGACGAAAGCTTTGGGCATAGATCGAGATCTGTCTGTAAAACTTGGGTCTGGTATCTGAATGCGAGATGGGGGATGTGAAGATGATTCTGCTCCGACGGATCGTTGCCTTCCTTCGCGAAGAATATTTGAGTACCCAGGATGGAACGGTATGCCAGTTTCAACCTTGGGGGATGCCATTTGAAACTGCGTGGGCAGATGTCTTTCCACGTTGATTGTGTCGGCATTTGACTCCAATGGTTTCAGTAATTCCCAAGCACCTTTCGCAAAAGTCAATTCGCGCATGAAGCTAACTTCATCACCACAGACGAGGCATTTCGATTGTGCAGGTAAGCAAATCTCTGATGTGCCCCTTGAACTAGGCTGTATAAATTAGTTGTCTTTCCAGATAATCTTCCTCAACATGAGGTAATACTGATCTGACTCACGGTGAACATTCGTCCTGAGTCTTTCAGCTGTGACTCTCCAACAATATGACAAGCTTCACAGTTGAAGACGAAGACTCTTGGACGAGCCGCTCTAGCTTTGCCACTCGGATCGTCAAGTAACTCGATACTTCTCGTGACTTCTGATATACTGTGCACCATCTCTCGGTCGCTTACTCTATTGACCACTTGTCGATCGCTCATCCAGGAACAGAGGGCATCAATGGCATCGATATCATTTTCATCGCCCAGACCTTCTGTTGAACCTCTTCTCGTCAAAGACAAGGTATCCGGAAGAATGATTCGAAATGTGTCGCTGAAGTTTGCAAGAAGGTCCACTTTTGACAAGTGCGCAGGTATTCGCATATTCTCGAGCGCATGCAAGACTGCATTCCGAGTTCTCGCTGCCGAAGACTGTAATCTCATATCCCGAGTCTCTCTATTCATGGCGTATTGAACCGATGCTCCGACGATGAAATGCGACACATCTCGGAGAGCCATGAATTGTGCCAGCCAATTGCCAGGGAAGCCATCTTGCGGAACGATATTGGCCACATACTGAGAAGAAAGACAGTCAGGCAGCGGGTACTGTTGTGCCAAATATTAGCCAGTGGTTCAAGCCAGTGCTCAGAATCAAGGGATCTATACCAGTTCCGAGGCCAAATTTGGCAGTTCGGACCTCATGCGCGGGGGAAGCGCGAGCCCATTCGGCTCAGTTCGCAGCGAATCGGTCACTTCTTTGCAGATCAAGAGCAAGAATGATTCAGGGCCCGGATAACTGTCAAAAACACGTTCTAATGATCTGTGGATACGAGCAAAGCGGTCTCGTCGATCTTTGGCCTTTTGATTCGACGGGATCTTAGGGTGTAAGATGAGAACTCGTAGCGCGTTCAGTAGAAGCTTGGGCAGGTATTTATCCCTCAGCAACCGAGCTTCCCACAGGCTTTCCCTTCCCTCAACAACCACCTGCAGTACAAACTCCACACTCCGCAATGTCACCTCCCAGCTTGCGAGGAAGCCCAGATACCATCCCACTGGTTGGATCTCGGATGGCAGCGAGAGTCTCTGGACATGGAAGATCGTGTTCAATTGCGCCAGTAGTGTGATGACCAGATTCTGGTACGTGTCTTTATCTCCGTCGCAGTATATCTTTTCCAACGAGAACTGCCCCAGCAGCTCCAGTATAATATTATCGATATCGCTCCGCAGTGACAGCAGTCTGTACGCGTTTGCAAGACGAGTGAACATGGAGGAGGAGGCTGGTCCGGCCATCGCAGCCAGCGACCCGGTAAGGGCTTGGAGTGCTGTGCCGCATAGAATGTGCGATGAGTGTCGCGCTGGGCCTACTGTTGACGGTTGATTTAAGGTTAACGCACATATGGTTGGGATGATGATGATATGGTGAGATTTTGGAGATGCGACCGTGAGCGTGGGAGAGCACCTGGACCTTATTTGATTGCAACCTTGAAGGAGGGGCAGAGTCGCAGCACAGTGACGAGCACGAGCAGGCAGGCAAGCACAGCTTGGTTAGCGACCTGGGTTTTGGAGCCTCCCAGGTACAGAGGACAGGGAAGCGACAGGGACAGCTCAGGCTGGGTCAGGGTATTATGCATTTCGAGCGGGGGGGCTGATAGGGCTGTCAGGGCTCTTCGATTGTGAGTGGTCCTTCGCTTTGTGGGAGCTGTTACCAGGGACGGGCAGACACTTCGACATGGTTACACTTGGCGAAGCCTCGAGAGGTTTACCCCGAATGTTCTTCTTTGGGCCGAAGCCAATTGGGCCAAAGCTGGACTTTTTTGTCACCCAGCCTCCCGTGTGTAGCTTCCCTTCCTTTATAAGTACTTTTGCTGATTTTATGGTCTAGTAATTACCAGTGATGCCGACTTTCCTGAGTCCCAGAGACTGTCGGTGTATAGTTCACTCCCTTAAGAAGCTATACCCTGGTCTAGTGCCTGTTGAATGGCTTTCCAGTTCCAATACCGTGCCACCCAGGCGTTCCAATGCCACGAGCTAGGACACTCTCCGCATGCCAAGTCCTGTTCACTTTCTCTTTCAACGGTCTAGCCGCGAGTTTGATATCTCACTGGTCCTCTTGCATCCAGCTGTCTGTCCTTATCGGGCTTCAATTACAGTACCCCCCAATTTGTTCTAGATCGGCATTTGGGAGGATGTACCACTTTAATCTCTGTGTCAGGGGGCAGATCATGGTTGCCAGTCTTGCGGTACGTGACTATTTATGGTGCAATATCGATTCGACGATTCACGGCTGGGCGCGACAGAGCGGGGGACCTTGTGTGACACGGTTGCAGACATTCATTCCTTCACCTGAAGACTTTCTTGCATCGGGGCTGTGCTCTTCTTCATATAGTGCCTCTAAGATAAGAGCCCAGAGCTGCACATGTTTATACACCTTCCAAGGCTCGCCAGATTTCCTCAAGTGTGGATGCCATATCAGGATTTTACAGCCTCCCCCCTCTTGTGACATCCCAATGTCAATGTCAACATCGATCTCAACTATGGATCACGAGAAGCCCGAGGTAGTCTCTCCGAGAGTCTACGAGTATTTGAGCGAGGCGACTCGATCTCCAGTCAGTCCTGACCTCGATTATCCTCGAACCCCGTCTGTCGACGAGCCGGGAAATGTCGACGAGCAAAAGGACCCCAAGGGAGACAGCGTATGGTACGCTATGCTCTTGTGGCATTGAAGGGTGAGATAGCTGATCGAGTCACAGGAGAGTGCTTAAGGAAAGACACATCAATATGATAGCGTTTTCAGGGACGATTGGAAACGGTCTATTTCTTGGATGTGGAACTTCACTTGCGGTCGCAGGGGCAGGTGGCTCCGTACTTTCGTACATTCTGATGGGCACTGTCATATGCTCGATCATCTCATCCTTATGTGAGATGACGGCTTTGATGCCTGTAAATGCACCAGTGATGGAGTTCCCGAGAAGATTTCTTGATCGCGGGGTAGGTTTTGCTGTGGGATGGATGTACTGGTAAGTCTTAACAAGCTGTGTTTCGACGTCTCATTCAACATCCTGATCTCATAGGTTTGCATATGCTGTTCTCGCTGCAGACGAGCTGGTAGCTGTATCCAACACCATTAAGTTCCGTTACGATGATGGGAGGACGTTCCTCAACTGGTCAACAGGAAACAACGTCGATAATGCTGTCTGGATCTCACTCTTCCTGGTGATTGTAATAGTCATCAACATGTTCCCAGTCCGAGTACGTCATTCTTTTCGGCTTCTGTGCTAGATGATTCTAACCTGCTTTAATAGGTCTTTGGCGAGCTTGAATATGTCTTTGGCTGCATCAAAATCACTTTTATTGTGATGCTCATCATGCTCATGCTCATACTGGGTATCATGAGGCGTGAGTGAGGCCAAATTCCAAGAGACTCCGCATGACTAACAAAATTCGAAGCACGAGCAGATGCATACTATACACAGACTCTCGGATCGAGGTGTAAGTTTCCTTGACTTGGGCCTTGCTACAGTGCTGATTTCAGGGTAGACTGGGACTCGCCGTACTCGTTCTTCAACCCTACCTACCACGTTAAAGATGAGGATGGAAACCTTCAGCGAGACATACAAGGTACTATTGGTACATTTCTAGCTATGTGGACTACGATCGTTCATGCAATCTTCGCATACGTCGGGATGGATATCATTGCTTCTACCGCCGCAGAAAGTAAATCTCTTGCAGATGCGGAAAGTATGAAGATGGGAGCTCGAAAAATCAACCTCCGAATCATCACGCTCTACGCACTTGCTATGCTCACCGTATCGTTCGTCGTTCCAAGAGACCATCCGTTCATCAATGGGAAAGCCCAATCCGTCGGCGCCAAGTCACCATTCATTATCGCTGTTGTCGAAGCGGGACTACCAGCAGCGGCACACTTTTTCAATGCAATTTTTGTGTTCTCGTCTTTTACATGTGCGATTAACTCCATGTATGTCGCCTCGAGAGTGCTACATACTTTGGCTTTGCAAGACCAGACCGGACCCGAATTTATCACAAGGAGACTACGAGCTTGCAGATCCGGTGTTCCAATTCGGGCTGTCTTGGTGACTGCGGGAATGACGCTTATAGGATATATGGGCCGTACTGGAACTCCTGGAGAGGTAAGTACTGGTTGTTTTCCAAAAGAGCTCGAGTGTTGATGGTCAAGACAGAGACTGAGCGAACTCGCTTCCAATTGTACCGTCACCTTCCTCATTGTGTATGCCACCGTGTGTGGAACCTATCTTAGCTTCTTCAAAACGTTGGTACCTCCGGCTCTTCTCTCCATTGACCACAAGGCTAATTTTCGGTATGGAAAGCCTCGAGGACGTTAAATTATATGGCAATACTTCTGAAGCGCAAGCTGCCATGTACGATCGTGACCACCCAAGGTACCCATACAAATCGCACGGCCAGTGGCTCAAAGCAGCCTACGGAATGGTCGCATGCACCATTCTTCTCATCTTCAATGGCGTTGCCGCATTTCTCGAAGATCCCTTCGACATTCGCAGGTTCATCGCTTCATACATCGGAGTAAGTATATCCCGATCTGACCTTCTCTTCCCTGGACCCCTTGTAAATGTGTACTGACTCCAGCATTTTCACTGCAGATCCCCGTTTTCTTTCTACTTATTCTTGGCTACAAGATTAAACGCCATGGATTTCACTTTAGTCAGTGGGGTCCCGAACGCTCGAATGACCTGCGCAACACCATCCAAGCATCCAGTGAGAAGCGAAAGGGGAAATTGGAGTTTCCTGATCACGGATTTACAAAGGATAACCGACGCACATTCGTGGGTTGGGTTTGGGTGTGGCTGAAGTAATTATGCGGAAGTATGCAAGCCTTCGGAGAGTCGAGTCAGGCCTGACAAGGGGATAATTGTTGTGCCAGTGCCAGCGATGCTGCAAATCGAGCAGTAGAATTTGGGAGGAGTAACGTTGCGATGCTCAGTACATACCGAGTACATCTTTCTTTCAATCCAAAATTTCATCAATGTATGCGCACCTCGATCCAATGACTTGCATGATCTCAACCCATAAAATCCATCCGCGTCACTCACATGTCTCTTCCCGCAAGCCATATCCTTCAGCCAACAGCCCCCAACTCCATCTCAGCCATCATCACAGAACGGCCCGCCATCCCGCCGCCTCGTCTCATGTCGAAGAGTAATAATATTTCAGTCGATCAAAACAAGCTTTTTGGCGACCAATTGTTGATAAAGATTTTTGTCAACACCGTCGAACAGAATTTACAGTGGCTGGCTTGCAGAACAGAATATACCCGTGTCGCGTGGTCACACCCAACTCGCTAACCATGAATGATAGAGGCTTGGGGGCTGTGAGGAGAGAACCTTGGTTCCACTCTATGGTCTCTTGGTAACATGTCCTCCTGGATATCTGATTGAAGGATGGGTGAAGATTTATTTCTGTCTTGCATGCCAATCAATAAAGTTATACATACATCAAGGCGTCGATCCCAGCGTTTAGCACTCCCTAGTAGTTCCAGACCAGACCCCAAACTTTCATCAACATTGGGTTTAGCCCACCTTCCCCGTTTTTCCCTCGAGCATTTACGAAGATGCCTGTACATACAGCAAGTCCCGAGAATGAACCAATCACAGCTGCCCCGTCGTTCCTGCTGTGTTCTATTTAAGTTCTCACCACCCAGCCCCTGTGCGGGTGTTCCCCGGATTGGGAAAATTCGTCCGATCATCGTGAAAATCCTTCTCGCTTGGGACAGAGGGTGTTCAGCCTTATCTACGGCACAGTACAGGGAACCGGTACTTTTGTTGATGAGGTGCGTGGGGAAAGCCCAACTCGGTGACGGAGGGGTCGTGTACCGGTGGGGGTGCCGAGGTGTTGTACAAAGAATTCTCTGGTGATGCTATAATTGAACAGAAAGACCTATCAATCACATCTATTTGGAAATTTTGAAAATTGATATGTTGATTGCGTTCCGATTTTGGGATATTTTAGGCATTCAAAGTCCGGAGTAGTTCAGCTAGGCAAGACTTAGAAGCTTGGATACTTTACATACCGCTTAGTTCATGACTTGAAAATGAGCACAGGGGATCAAACAGCTCACTAAAGCTTGTTGCTGATTCCCGTTTAGGGCAAGCAAGTATAAGTGGGAAGCATGAGCATCAGTACTGACTTGGAAGGTTTGCTAAGGCCCCCAAAGCAGGGCAGAGATGCTCAAGCGAGTTCTCCGAATTCTCAACAAAGCTCTATTGCTTTTTGCAACGCTGAATGGCAGCAAGAATTGGCACCTCTAGACCGATGACGGTGCGTGGATCATTTCATTTTGACTTCGCCTTTACAGCGCATTGTCGTTGTCAAGGCAATCATCGCGAGGAGCAGGAGGAAAGCCATGGTTAAGCTCCAAGTGAGGCCTGAAATGTGCGCTAACGAGTAAATGATTACAATGCGAAAATTGAATGGGCCAGTGACAGAGATGAATCTTGCCTGGCGATTGCAGATCTAAATCACGTAGATATGCAAAAGTCAATACAACGAGATCTCTTGTCCAGATTTGCATTCATTTCTCATGGGAATGGCATTGAAATGCCATTTCCTCAGCAGTCTCCCAATCTCCGAAACATCAAAGCGGGCAGATCCGCATCTGGAGTTGTGATCGATCTCGCTTGGCAAGCGAGATTCGACCCCGCCAAAAAGGGGGGCATGAACGAGCGAGATCACTGGAATGGGCTTCATCTCCGTGTGATGGTCAGGTGAGAGATGCCTTTTCAAGTTTTCGATAGCGCCACACTGTCATTGAAGATTTTTAAAGAATGTAAAAGACTTCCAGTCCGACTGTGAATTTGTTGGAATTAGGAACTGACAGCAGTTGACTCTCCCATCAGCAGGTCAACCCTACTAAATACTCAAAAAGTCGCAGCACGAGAACGTCAAGAACCAACAGCGACGATGCAATTTTCAGTTTTCGCACTTTCAAGTGTTCTGCTGACTTCTGTCGCCGCAGTCCCTTTCGTGATTGAACGCGCAACAAGTAAGAACTCCTCCTGCATCGCCACGATATCCTAGATTGACAGGAACTGTAGCCAACACAACAGGGGGCATTTCAGAGACTCTTTTGGACAGCTTCAAATATTTCGCGAATGTCACGGCAGCCTCTTACTGCCCTAAAAATGAGAACGCTACTGCCGGATCACTCATCACTTGTCCAGGCGGTGTTTGCCCGCAAGTCGAAGCTGATGAAGTAACTTCCATCGTCGGATTTGGAGGCTCGTATGTTTCCCATTCCTAGACTTATAAATTGATCATATTGGCACAATCTCTAATGGTAGACAGTAACGACTCGTCCGCCACGAACATCAAAGGCTTCGTTGCTCTCAACCCTGCCAAGTCTCTCATCATCGTGGCATTCGCAGGATCTGGAAACACGATCCGCAACTGGCTTGCCAACTTCTCTTTCGTCCAGATTGCATACACACTCGCTGGCTGCACATCATGCACAGTGCATTCCGGTTTCGCCAAAGGATGGGAGGAGCGCCGCACAGTCATCCTGAATGCCGTAATGGCGGCCAAGGCAGCTAATCCTGATTACACGGTCGTTGTAACTGGCCATAGTATTGGAGGTGCAGTTGGTACGCTTGCCGGAGCTGAATTACGAAGCTTGGGAATCAATGCAGATGTGTATAGCTACGGCTCACCAAGAGTCGGAAACGCTGCGTTCGCGAGCTTTGTTACTGCTCAGGAGGCCGTGAACTACAGAATGACCCATGAGAATGATCCTGTTCCACAGATTCCTCCGTCCTGGGTTGGGTACGAACATACAAGTCCTGAGTATTGGCTCACAAATGGGACTGCAACGACGGATGTGTATGAGAAGGAAGATGTGGTTGTCTGTGATGGAGTTGGAAGTGACGGTTGTAATGCAGGCACTGGTTTGATCCCGATCTCTGGGGATGCGCATAATCATTACTTGGGTGTTATCACCGCGTGCCAGGGACCGGTTGAATGGTAGATATGTTGATTGATGTTAATTTAATGTATAATGTTTGGATTTGAATTGCTCGAAGACATTTGCATGAAAGGAACTGAAGGCGGTTAATAAATAATGATGAAAAATTATTCCTGCGGCTTGCTGTTGCTCTTTACTTTTGTTCGATCGAGGAGTTAGCAAATTCCGATATGGGAGTTTACCCTACACTTTGGAACTTGCTTTCGATTTTTGCAGTAAAAGCAAACTGACGGCGCAGTAAATCAAGCGCAAAGCTTGGCCCCCAAGCCAAGCGCAAATTGTGCACGTGGAAAACTGACAAAGAGGAGTCGGAAACTTGATCACCATTCACAGAGGGAACGAACTATCTTTTTGTTGACTCGAAATGTCGTTTTGATTGGCACTAAATTTGAAACACTGCAATGAATTCGGACGCAAAATTTCGCATTGATCTCTATTTTTATGTCCTTTTCGCCAGGAAAGGACCATTCGTTTATCTTTATCTCTCAGAGCTCTCAGAAGGCTTGATTTTGGGAGAGTAATCGATTTCAATAGGGAACAGTCCCGGGGAATTGTCATCTAGCAGGAAGGGAAGAAAAGACTCACGGATTTTCACCTTCAGCTCGTTGCCTCTGGAGAGCATTGATCCTTGATCAGGACCCTGAAAATTGGTGGCTGTTCGATGAGTACAATCCGGGGTTTGCCGCACTCGTCGCCCTCTGGATGACCGAACTCAAATTCAATCGAGAGAACGGGAGAAAAATCGGACTCAAAGTCCACCGGACCAAGATCTGCCAACTTGATGTGCAGATCATCAGACTGCAACATCACGAGAGTAATAGGTGGGTGGGTCGTTCCATTTTGCACAAGACAGAGGCGAATGGCGCGCTTCCAGCCTCGGTCGGCCAATACAGCGATTTTGATCGCTCTGACAGATGGACGCATTCCCAAGAAGATGACTTCAGACCACCACGAGACCGGACTTCCTGCCAGCTCGGCGGCTCCGCTCTGATTTGGTGTGTCTTGAGAGGACATCTCGATGGTTGTGATTTGAATGAAGCAATTCTGCTGGAGCACTTCCCAGGGGAGCTTATATAGCTAAGTGTGGGCTCCTGTTCTCAACTATAGGACAGTCATAACTTGAAATCACACTTGTGATACAAATAATGCATTGTATTCGACGGATTGGCGATACTGTGTCTACGCTTTACAGTTCATTACAACGCTTTTTGAAGTCGCTGCAGCCAAGTAAAATACTTAACATATCAACAAGACTGGTACCCAATAACAAAGAACGTGGACCTACAATTGCGTAATGATCAAAGGACTTCGGGGACCACGAGGCGTCTCTTCTCTTGGGTGGATTGTACGTTCAGCTTGTTTGCAGACACGGAGAGGGGCTGTTCGAGATCGAGAACAAAGAAGCAATGTCATTGTCCATCGCCTGCTTTGTGAGGTATTGAATGACCGAGGTCCGACAAAGAAGCAAGGATTTTTAGAAGATCACTGCCAGGACAAAGATCGTGTGCATGCTGGACAGTAAGACACAAGCTGATCGGAAGGCGCCTCCGATGCAATTCACGAGACTTCCAGGACAGGCCACCACATCGGATCACGGAGCCTATTGGTACCATAATCTATCATGTCACATACCATTGTGACATAATTTGAAATCGCTGGCTGTTATCAATGAAGGCATTGCTGGCGAAGAAGCCTGAGGGATCTCGCTTATGTTATCATTTTCGGTCTAGTCTTGTTGATACCCACCACGTCCAACCCGCCGATCCATATGGGCGGAATAGAAGGTTGGTGATAGCCCAACATAATTGGTCCTCTGACGTTTTGGAGGATCGCGGATGACATCCAAGAAGCTGAGTGCGGGAAACAGCTTCCCGAGTCCTCCATTTGACACCAATTGACAGACAGCGTTACCCACGTGTGTGCGGCTTGTCCGAGATATCCTGATGTAGAGCAGAAAAACAAATAGAGAAACGCCTGTTATTATCAGGTGCTGCCAAGTGAAGTAGGCACACAGTCGTGTTGCCTTCCTGAAGTGGCGCTGGCCAAGGTGGAACGCCGGAAGCTTAGCGAGGCTTGGGAGTAGCAGCCAAGAGAATACCCAAAATTTATCAACAGGGCCGTAAACACGTTCTCAATTGAGCCATGCTGGTTGGTCGAGAATGTATCTCCAAGACGTCTTGAAAAGTTCCAATTCTTCGCAAATGCTTGAAATGTCTTGATTTCGATTCCTCTTAAGAAGATTGCCCGCCCAGTCTGATGGCTCATCCAAAGGGCTTGTCACCAAGCACTTCCGACAATTCTTGACTTTCTTGACTTTCTTGACTAGTTTTAACTGGTGGTATCGACTCATCCTACTTCATCATGGCTGTTCTTCAGCAATATTCTTGGATCATCGCCTTGATCTCTATCGCGTTCTGCGTGAGCTCCTTTGGAAATGGCGCCAACGATGTCGCCAATTCGTATGCTACCTCGGTTGCTGCACGAACGCTCACCATGCCTCAAGTTGGTATTTTGGCCATGGTAACTGAGTTTGTTGGTGCCGTTGCTCTTGGTTCGCGTGTGTGAGTACTTCATTATTTCCTCTTTGGGACAGGCCGAACCTCTTCGCCCAGACCTTGGTTACTTTCCGCCCTGTAAAGTTCTATGGTCTTGTACTGATTGGTTTCTCTCCCTAGCACCGGCACAATCAAGAACAACATTATCGATATCAAGCATTTCACTGCTAAGCCGGCCACGTTGATCCTCATCATGGGCTGCACGGAGTTTGGTAGCGCGGCGTGGCTTATAATCGCGACCAAGTCCGGATTTCCAGTATCAACCACCCAAACTGTTGTCGGTGCTCTCGTTGGAGCAGGTATTGCTGCCGGTGCCGATGTGTCGTGGGGTTGGAAGAAGGGAAGTGTATCCCAGGTTGCAGCATCATGGGCTATCGCACCTCTGATCGCAGCCGGGTTCTCTGCCATCCTCTTCGGCACCATCAAGTTCGGCATTTTGAATCGCAAGGATCCCTTCAAATGGGCCATGCGCCTTACTCCTTTCTATTACGCCTTCACTGCCGCAGTACTAGCACTCTTCATGGTTGTCGAGGTCCCCAATGGAGACTCTTTGGAGGAATTTGGTGTCGGCAAGATTTGTGGAATTGTCTTTGGTACTTTCTTTGGCGTACTCGGCCTCGCCTACATTTTCTTCATCCCTTACTTTCACCGCCGTATTGTGGCTGGTGACACCCGCATCAGATCATGGCACATCCCTCTCGGCCCTCTCTTGTGGCGCGATAATCCACCACTTTACTGGCCTTCCAAGCGTGGCGCTGGTGTCAAAGACTACTCGGGAGGAGCCAAGACCATCCAACACACAACAGCGACCTCGCCACATGAGACCCCAGATATGATCTCCAAGTCTGCCCATCCCGAAGGTACTGAGTCGCCAGTTCTGGACTCGGAGAAGAACGCACTCCCAAGCGCCGCACTGGAGCACGCGGTAGTCATGGATGCTCGCGAGAAGTATCTTGGTCCTACTGAGGGGAAGAAAATCTATCACCCCAAGCGGGCTTTTGCCTACGTCAACTATATCTTCTGGCGTGGTGTCAGCAAAGACTGTGTCACTTTTGATGCAGAACACCTGCACAAAACGCATGCTCATGCCGCTGTCTACGACAACAATGTAGAGCATCTCTGGACGTACGCTCAAGTCGCTTCCGCTATGATGATGTCTATTGCCCGTAAGTTATCTCCCAATTCCCACCTCTGCTCGGCCTTTTGGTCGTGAATAGGGTGTTGGCTGACCGGTCCTGCTCTAGATGGTTCCAATGATGTTGCTAACGCTGTTGCTCCTTGGGTCGCTGCGTACCAGACATACATGACCGGGAAGGTTACCAGCAAGGGAGACACACCAGTCTGGATCCTGGTCATCGCTGGTTTCCTCCTTGGTACTGGATTTTGGTTCTTCGGATACCACATCATCCGCTCTCTCGGAAACAGAATCACTCGTGTCAGTCCCACTCGAGGCTACTCCATTGAGCTGGGTGCCGCAATCACCGTGCTGTTGGCTTCGCAATTGGCACTCCCAGTCTCGACTACACAGTGTCTCACTGGGGCAACAGTTGGTGTAGCATTGATGAATTTTGATGCCGCTGCTGTCAACTGGAAGCAGCTGGGCTTCATTTTCATGGGATGGGTTTTCACCCTGCCTGCTGCTGGACTTATTGCCGGTCTGTTGACTGCAATGGCATTGAACACTCCTCACTTTTGAAAGATGTCAATTTAAAGAGAAGCTGGCGTGGCTACAGGAGGACATGAGTCTAGTCAATCTTTCACGCATGTCCTTGTTCCTATATATGTATATTTGGTATACCAAACTTGTTTTCTGTAGATGAGAAAGTCAGAAATACGAACTTATTCTGGCAGAGTGTAAACGTGCCCGAGTGACATTATACTTCGCAGCTGATAGGTCCCGGAAACTGCCAATTGCTGGACCGGCGGAAGGGAGGACAAACTTTGGAATTTAAGCAAGATTCTACAGGGACATTGGTTACCGGAGTTGAGAAGTCGAGGTGTGGTGACACAACTCATCGAGGGTACAGAGCAGCACGGGCCTTGGTTAATCAGTAAATAGTGGTGCTTGAAGTCAGATCAGCAGGTCCATGAGCGCATGACTGACTTCTCCTGGACTTGAACTTCTTGCCGATGCGCGTAGTAGTGGTGCGGCCCAATGGACTGCCATGAAAAGCTGAACTGCGATGGAAAGGACAGAATGCAACGCACAACTAGTTCGAGGCAAAAGGAACAAAGATGTAGACAAATTAAGCTTAAAAGTTAGATTCGGATTACGCCACAGAATTCTGCAGGCCATCGATCTGGGGCAAAGATATCAACAACTTTGTCAGATCCAAGGACCTCGAGGCAGTGACTAAGAGTAGAAGTACAAGAACATATACAATAATAAGAGGCCAGCGGTTGGCAGAAGCAGCTACCCTTCGACTGTTATATCTTCAACCTCCTCTGCGAAGAACTTGAACTTCCCTTGCACTTGCCGGATCCGATAAGTGTCTGTTTCCAGGAGCCAAGTCAGATACCGAAGTCATTGATAAAACGGGACTCCGTACCTGACAGATAGTGATGGCGCCTCCCACACGTAGAAGGTTGAAATCAAACGAGGAGATCTGCGAGTACTGGTCGGTATTCTGCATGAGCCCTTCACTTCTGATCTTCTTGAATTCTGGCGTGCCCGGGGTGTTCGTCTTTTCCACTGCACACCTCTCTTCACGGTGTTGTTCCAAATGCTGCTCGAAAATCGAGATGTAAAACGGCGCAACCAGTCCTCATCTATTTATACACTTCCGCGCGTTCTCGCCTGGCGGTGCCTTCATGCTGAGAGTCGTCCTTGTTTGTTTTGTGGATTTATTCGGTTTGGTTTCCGGTTCTGCCTTGGACGTCGTCACTCTCGGAGTCTTGTCGGCAGCTGCAGATAATTCTCGGGATCGTTTTTTGGGAGTCGATGTTGCTGAAGAAGCTGGTAAGGATACAGCTGCTGGAGACGAGGCAGGGTCTCGTTCGAAGAAGCTGTCGATAATCGAGGCAGTATCGAAACGGGATGATGTTTTCTATGCTCTATATTTCAGTTCCAAAGCCGTGGCTTTTCAAGTACTTGCAAGCACGAATTAAAATGGGGGGAACGTTGTGAACATTGGATTTGATGGAGAGTCAAAGAGAAGCTTCGTTGCTCCTCGCCTCAAGAAGCGCGACGCGTTTTGGACGCGCACAGAGTCACATGATATCCCTTGGTATGTCAATTTCCCCAGAAGCTGCATTTTTCGCTAGTGTTGTGGCTTCACTTGCGCCGAAGTCAAATGCATGTTGGAGAAGCTCATTATGCATAACCAAGGCCACCTCTGTCAGTCAAAAACTCAGTATTTGTTATCTTTTCTATCTTGAAGCCGGTCAACTCGAGGCATTCTACCGCTCTTTCACTACTTACACTGAGACGCCATTCTCTCCAGCAATAATTATTCCTGTATGCTTCTGCTAATCCATCCCGGCGTTCGATGTGTTCTTGGCCTCACCATCTTCCCCTTCCCTGTATCCGCGTGGTGGGAGGAGACCTGAAGCTGACGAACTTGGCATGGTCCCTTGGACAAGTTGCGGCCGTGCAAAGACGGTTTGTGATCCGCCTCACAAATTGGAGAACGATCAATCAAAAGTCGCTCTGTTGTATCTGTCGGAAAACTTAGCTGCGTACTGAGAAGAAGGCTGCAAGACAGTGACAGAGGAGTGTGCTTCACGACTCAAGCAACCACCGCCGTAACCTGCCGTCATGAGCAGTGGACCATGGCGAAGGACGTAATACCTTTCCCTTTCCTTGGCTTGTTCTTTGGTCGAAGAGTCCGCAATATACGTGCTCGATCCATCTTGCGAGCGCAGGAGACAGCAACAACGTTTGATTAGTTATTGGGAATATGTGGTGCTGGAATACCCCCAGACTTGAGTTGACACACGACAAAATTCCTCCCCGACAAACACCTTGAGGTGATCTACTTGGCAGCACAAATGAGATTGCGGGGTTGGGTACCAGCAGACGGTCGAATAACACGTCTTGAAAAGCTCTATTTAGGCTGTCGAAACCAGAAACAATTCATGCTTCCGACAAGGATTTATTGTGCCGAGTCTTGTCGCTTAGTGGGGTCACCTCTACCTCTTTCAAGACAATCCTCCTCAAATCTTCATACTGCCAAACGCTTACTCTCATAGAGTGCAGGCATATAACTGAAGTCATAATCTGGGAGCAGCATAGGTCATAAGCCTATTCTCAATTATAATCGCGCTAACTCTCATCTATTCAAAAGGTATGAGCATTTCATTTTCTAGGCATCATCTAGTCCTCTTCATGTTTCAAACTCATGACTGTGGTATTGCTCATCACTGATTCATTAACAGGTGTACTTCCAGGTCTCCTAGCTACGCCTTGTACCGTATTAGGTTCAAGGGCCATGGCGCAAACCTTAAGTCAGGTCTCTGATCTGAGACAATCTTATGATTATATCATCGTTGGAGGAGGGACTTCCGGCCTGACCGTCGGAGACCGCTTATCGGAAGATGGTACGAGTATGTTTATACTTGCCTTGAAGCTGAACACGTACTCATCATCTGTCTACAGGAACCGTCTTGGTGGTGGAATATGGATATCTTGAGGACTCCAGCCCAGATATTCTTCTCCCGTCGCCAGCAAATAATGATCGAAACATGTCTCGATTCTATGATTATATGTCAGTACCGCAAACTGAGCTGAACAACAAGACTACAATTGCCTATGCCGCAGCGATTGTGGGAGGTGAGCCTAAACTTTCAAACCAGAGTCCTGGATTTTTTATTTTCCAAGCTTAGCAGGTGCTGCAGGGGTGTCTTTGGAAAGATCTGAGCCTGAAATTGAGCTTCGTACCTGCATTCACTAATCTCATCTCTATAGGTGGATCCGCCGTGGATCACATGATGTTTGACAGAGGTTCTGCCGATGATTACGAAAATTGGGAGAAGCTCCAAAATCCCGGATGGGGTTGGAAAGATCTCTTACCGTACTTTCAGAAGGTACGGCGGTCGACTTTCTTTGAGGTACCTCGTTAATCTCAAAAGAGTGTTACTTTTACCCCGCCAACTTCAGAGCAACAAGAGAAGTATGGATACACGTACGATGAGAGTGCTTACGGAGGCAACGGACCAATTCACGCGAGCTATCCACCGTTTCAGTGGCCGCAACAAAGTCAGGACGCCAATCCAGTCTCGATGCACATATTTTCGATCATTTTCTAATGAGCACAGAACTTCAATGGAATGCCTGGCTTGATCTCGGTATCAAACCCACGAAGGAGGGGGCTGGAGGGGAAGCTCTCGGCCTTTTCTGGATCCCAAGCGCGATGAATCCCAAAAACGAAACACGATCATGCTCAAAAACTGGGCATTTCGACCCTTCATCCCTTCGTAAGAATTATCACCTCTTGACGGGGCACAAAACGAAGGATATTGTTATCTCAAATTCTCGAGCCGTGGGCATTACGATCGAAGTGCGAAACACCGACTCAACAGTCACAACTATTACGGCTACCAGGGAAGTCATTCTTGCCGCCGGGGCATTCGGAAGTCCCATGCTTCTGCAGCGTAGCGGCGTGGGTCCCAGAGCGCTACTGGAAAGTGCTGGAATCGAGGTTAAGGTAGATCTTCCTGGAGTTGGTCAAAACTTCCAAGATCACGCAGCTACGCTTCTACTATACAACTGTAGGAAGCTCCCAACATTTCGAAATTATGTCTAACATTGACTAGATGCGACTAATCCCGAGCCTAATTCCCGAAGTACAACAACTAATGCAAGTTTCAAAGCGGAAGTCGAGGCTGAGTATTACGAATATCGCACTGGTAGGTCAAATATGTGTCAGGTCTTCAAAGTCCTGAGCTCATGCATTTGCGTCCAGGTCCGATTACAGTAGGATACGGAAACAGTGTTGTCTTTCTTCCACTGCCGACAATTGATCCGAATTACGAGAGTCTGGTAGCCAAGTTCGCCGCTCAAGATTCCGCCGCCTTACTTCCGCCGACATATGACGAAACTCTTCACGCAGGCTATGCAATACAGAAGGAACTCCTGCTAGCCTCACTCGCCTCCAAGAAATCTGCCATTCTCGAAGTGTTCTTCAATGGGGATCCTTCGACAGTGCTTGTCCTGCAGAAGCCCGTTTCCCGTGGGACGGTCTCGATCAATCCCGAATCACCATATTCCAACCCTATCATCGACCCACGTGTCTTCTCCAATCCAATTGATCTCGAAATGGATATTTCTATGGTAAAATACGTGCGCAAGTGGTTTCAGGCCCCAAGTCAAGCTCCGCTTTCCCCGGTGGAGGTCTTGCCAGGGATCGCGGTGCAGAGCGATGAGGAAATCACTGCTGCTATCAGGCAACTTTCTGTTCCAACCCTGGGACACGCACTTGGTACCTGCTCTATGATGCCCCTTGATCTCGGCGGAGTCGTTGGCTCGGATCTGTTGGTGCATGGCGTTGAAGGCTTGAGTGTCGTTGATGCAAGCATAATGCCACTCGCGCCAGCTACACATTTGGATGCAACTGTCTATGCAGTTGCTGAGAAGGTCAGTTTCTTACGCGTTCGTGACATTTCGGCAAGACTGACTGACTTTCTTCTAGGCGGCAGATTTGATCAAGAGCAGGTCTGAATGATGATATTTGGCTACGATGTGGTAGATCTAGCTCACTCGACTGCACTTGTATTAACGAAATTCGTTTTCTGGCACAGTTCGCAAGCGCGTCTTAGTTGATCAACGGATATAACAACAACAACATTCCTTGACATGTCTCAGCGACTTTTACGAGTACCGAAACTTGCATCATCACGTGCCCTCCACCGGATTGCATCTCTTTGTTTCCTTCTGCTTACTCTTGCACGTCTTGCATATCGTCAATCAAAATTCTTTTTGCATCTAACACTTCTTTGTTTGTCCTTTTCCACCAACGGTAAGCCGTCGGCAACGATGGACAATCCAATTCTTATTTCCACAATTATCAGTAAACAGAAATCCCACTTAGCCTAGGCTGACAAAGTGTTAGAAGTAGCACTTCTCATCTTCTTCACTGTCCAGTTATGTTTCCTGAACACCTTTGCTTTGGGAGTGTTGGTATATATTGCCTTCCATCGTGTCCAACGGCAGCTCGGCTACATCGGCAGTCGAAATTCAAGCAAGGGAAATGGCATATCTCCCATTGCCACGACCGCGAAGCACCAAAGGCAGAATGAAAGATCTCAGAGCGGGAGATCAAGGTCGAATAAGGAGAAAGGAATCGCATGCAAGCAGGGCTATCAGTCCATATCATATCCACTTCTTCCGTCGAAAACCCCTACCGACACACACCCAGAAGTCGAACGTTCAACTTTGTCGGCGTGTGAGCTGGAGCTTTTAGCACGGAAGAAGCTGTGGCTGGCGTCCAAATATCCTAAGCAATTGGCGAAATTATACCTCGAATAATGAAAGACCAGAGACCATCTCCCATTGCTCGTGTCCTCTGTCTCGGCATCCGCCGAAAGTCTCATCTGACCCAATTCGTTACCGTCTTGCAAGTTTTCGCCCAGCTTGCTCTTGCCAATCCTGATATTCTGAATAATCTATTCATACATGACCCGGACATGCAGCATGACATGCATGACATGCTTGAAAACCATGGGTTCAGGGTCGTTCAGTATCCAGCAGATCTCGGCAACAATGATGACAATACTCTGATCTTCGACTTTTACTCCCGTCCACTTGGCGAAGCCCCTCGCTTCCTGGAAGAATATGCACAGGAAAAACTTCTGTCAGACGTGGCAATGTATATCGGCCCGGCAAACAAGCACGTGCGACGCTGCATAGAATGTAAGTTCTTCAACCCCCCCCCCCCCCCCCCCCCCCCCCCCCCAAAAAAAAATAAACCCACCCATTAATTGTTCAGATGACTTTGAGATGAGTAAATAGGTACAAGCGGTCTCAACCTTCCTCAAACTGATGGCGAACACTGCTACGCCTACGATCGTCCTTCAATGCATCACATTCTGATAAGGCTTCGTAACTCGTAAACCTGTGTCACGGAAGGAAAGAATCAGAGTCCATGAATACTCAGTGTCGGAAGAATGCATTGTTTTGTCTGTTTGTTTGTTCGCTTAGGTAGGCTCGCTTGTTCCGAAGCCAGTCTCGGACGCCACTAGTAGGAATTAATTATGATTTGACAAGGCGAATTCGTGGTTAACTATGTACCCTTGCTTGGAAGGAGCAGCATCTTGGTTATTATCCATCAACAGTCCTTTATTTATTGAGACTTAACAGTTTGGCTCAATGTACGTTCTCGAACGCTGGGTATTGGATTGGTTTTGTGACTTTCAAAGAAAGGGAGGCCATCGCTGATGGGCGTAGCTCTGTGTGTACTGGGAATGCCGAGGTCATACACTTGTTCTGTGTATTGATTGCGAGCGGTTTTGAAAGAGAGCGGAACTTCGTATTTTTCCAAGCTTCCAAGATTGGTTCCTGGATAAGGTAATGGCTGCAAGTGAAAAACTCGCTAAAAGGAAAAGTATCGAAAGCCGAACGAATTGTGTTGATCATGGAATGACCTTCATCTCTTTTCGAGAGGAGAGAACTAGTCTTACACGTACTGACGAGGTCTTCTCTGGAGTCATCAACAACAGGAGGAAGCGATTCAGCGAACAAATTGGGCCAAGCCCGTATCCACCCGGCGGCTTGGCGACAAACTCAGCCCATCTCGCATCCAAGACTCTCCAAGACCTGCATCATCCGCAGCCACCAATAGCGATAACGCATGTGGATATCAGACAACGCGTGCTTTATTAAGTGCCGTATTCTTAAGATATGATGCCGTTCCCTGTTTCAACCTTTCATTTTGTCCATCTACACCTACTTATTCCAACCCGGCTAAGCCTGGGTAAGCCCGAGGAATTTTCGAGAAAGTCCAGTTGTTGAATATCGCCTACGAGTGCTCCGAATCAGGTGGTTCATTTCTAAATCGACTATCAGATCAAAGGAACGAGTAAAGGCTGAGTGGCGATTGCAAGCACATGCCTCCATTTTTGCCCTCGGCTCAAAGGCGCGCAGCGATCATAAAGCTACTCAAGTCTATCATCCCATTGGACTTGAACTTCATTGCTATTCATTGTCAGTATACATGTGCTTTGGTTTGCACCACATGAAAAGGCGTTTGACTAATTTATAATTACGATTGATCACTAGATATTTATTTGCTTTGTTTAGCATTTGTTTCATCGTTGATCTTGTACATTGCTGGAGGATTGCAATATGTCGACGCTTTATTCTTTGGGAGTGGAGCTGTCACTCAAAGTGGGTTGAATACGTAAGTACTGTATTTCAGTGTTCAGAAATTGACTGACGACTTCGCCCAGAGTTGATGTCAATGCTCTCAATACCTTCCAACAGGTAAGTCTGTTGAATTGATTCCTATCAATTGCTGCTGGTCTTGATGTTAAGCCGTAATAGTCGATTCTTTATTTGATGCCCCTCATCACAACACCGATTTTCATCAATACCATTGTTGTCTTAGTCAGAATCTATTGGTTCGAACAGCGTTTCCGAAATATCGTAAGAGACTCGAAGATTGACAAGAGATCTAAGACGAAGGATGAGTCGAGAAATCCTGGTCGGGAGATTGTTCCTCTAGATGGAGATGCTCAAAATAATAATGGAAAGGCACTGCCGCCAATGGCCCGAGGAGCCCTGGTGGATTTTTCTGAACACACAGATGCCCAGAAAGGAGACCACTCGGATTCGTTGTATAGCCCCGTGACGTCCGCTGGCGGTACCGCATCATCCAGCGTCAAGTCAGGAGGATCCCTAGGGACACCTGGAACTGGCGTCGGTCCTTCGGACAATGAGGAGAACAGGATAAGACAGCATATTGCTTTCGTAGAGCGTCAACGTAGTCCCCGAGAAGAAGAGACACTGAGAATTCCGGGACCACGGGACTTTGATCGTGGTGTCAAACCTCACACCCTTCAACCGCCACGCAGCCGCGCAAATTCCGACGTCCCCCCTCTCATTGAGCTCGATCTCTTACCAAGCAGACATGAGAAGGAGGCTAAGACAGCGGTATCTTCAAAGGCTGCAGAGCATGATGAACAGTCAACCACCGAGGATGACGGCACAAACGATCTGAAAATCAGACGAGCCATTACATTCGATACCCAGAATGACCGTCCACCTCCCCAGACCGCCGCTCCGGTCGAGCCTGGCGTGAAGAGAGCTTCGACAACAGGAGATGTGTCAAAGAAGCCTGGTACCAGTCCTGCCGAACCAGGATTCCTCCGCAGAATCAGAAGTGGTCAACCACTTTCAAGATCTACCAGTCGTACCGAGTCAATAGATCATGCATTGCCATACTTGAGCTATGCTCCCACTGTCGGCCGCAACTCTACGTTTGTAAACTTGACTCAGGAACAGCGGGAAGAACTTGGTGGCATTGAGTATCGTGCTTTGAAAACTTTGGCGATTATACTCATAGGTAAGCCTCACCAAGAGACAAATGGAGCAAGGCTTTGCTGACTCGGTGTAGGGTATTACGTTGGCTTTCATGTACTCGCGTGGGTTTGCTTCTTGCCCTGGATCATGAATGACGAAAAGTATGGCACTATCTTGACAAGCCAACATATCGGCAGGCCATGGTGGTAAGCACCTCCCACAACCTCTCCCGTCGCATCAGGATACTAACATCGACAAAACAGGGCGTTCTTCACAGCCTCCTCACTTTTCAACGATCTAGGCTTCACTCTCACACCCAATTCGATGATCTCCTTTCAAGACGCTGTATTTCCCTTGATTCTCGGCAGTTTCTTGATCGTCATCGGCAACACCGGTTTCCCATGCATGCTACGCTTCATGATCTGGCTGATGTCAATATTGATACCCGTGGATGGGAGACTATACGAGGAATTACGCTTTCTTTTAGATCATCCGAGGCGTTGCTTCACGCTGTTATTCCCCAGCAGAGCGACATGGTGGCTTTTCTGGACGCTAATGATCTTCAATGGTGTGGATCTGCTATTCTTCATCATTCTCGATGTGAGTCCTCCTTACGAGCACTGAAAAATTTGTAGCTAATGAGAAACCATAGCTCAACGACGATACGGTCATGTCCCTCAGCCCCGGCATCCGAGTCCTAGCCGGCTGGTTTCAAGCAACATCCACGCGGACCGCCGGTTTCGCCGTCGTCAACATCGCCGATCTCCGCCCAGCAATCCAAGTTTCTTACCTGATCATGATGTATGTGTCCGTCTTCCCTGTCGCCATGTCCGTACGTCGCACGAATGTCTTCGAGGAGCGCAGTCTAGGGATCTGGGGCCGCTCGAATACGAACTCGAATACGAACTCGGATACGCCGCCGAGTTATGTGGGTGCACATTTGAGGAGACAGCTGAGCTTTGACATGTGGTACATCTTTTTGGGGCTGTTCATTATTGCCATTGCGGAGGGGAAGAGGTTGGAGGACACCGCAGAAGATGTAAGTTTTCTTCTCTCACCTCTTTTCCGGAATTGAAAGGCCCTTTGATCGTATGATATTAACTGGCTGTGTCTAGGCCTTCACAGGATTCTCACTGCTCTTCGAAATCGTCTCTGCATACGGAACAGTCGGTTTGTCACTGGGCCATCCCGAAGTCAATACCTCGCTCTCCGGCAAGTTCACTGTTGTCAGTAAACTCGTTATCATCGCCATGCAGGTCAGAGGTCGCCATCGTGGACTGCCTTACAAGTTGGATCGTGCTATCTTGCTGCCTGGTGATATGTTGAACCAAGAAGATGACGAGGTGGAAAGATAAGGTTAAAGGCGTTGTGCCACAAATATTGGGCACTTATGATGGCTTCACGGGTAAAATAGCTACTGGCACATTGAATAGCGATTGTAATGAAACCACTTCCCACGAGTAAGCCGGGCCGTTACAGGGAGACGCTTGGTGTGGATCCTGAGGCATCTGAAGAATACTTTGTACGATGTTGAACTGGTGAAACAGTGGCTGTTTACTACTAAGACGAACCTAATCAGCATGAACAATGAGTTACATTTACCCGTTTGTCTCTGCTCTATACGCTGAGACATATTCCAAGTTGCTCGAAAGATGGTTCTTGCTCTTCCGTACCATCAAACTCAAACCTCTGGGACCTTTAATTCGCCAATAACTCCCTTGAACATCTCCGGAAGAAGCTTCGCCGCATCGCCCTGAAATATGAAATCCCCATTCCTCAGATTGCTTGCTGCTCCTAATTCACCTCCCATCCCATCCATGTTGACTACCGCTACGCGAGCCCCTTTCTTTCTCGCTTGATTGACATACCCAGCAGCTGGGTAAACAGTAGCGGTTGTTCCTATGACCAGAATCAAGTCGACTTTTCCTTCTTCAATCCATGCGTCCATTTCTGCGAGAGTGTCTTCGGGAAGAGCTTCTCCGAACCAGACGACTCCTGGGCGTAAAAAGCCGAGCTTGCAGTTGGGACATCTGGGAAGTTCATCTGGATTTATCGTGTGCGTGTTGACGTTTGGGTCCAGATATGCTGCTCGAGCCTTGACGGTATTTGCCGACGCTGCTAGGCGTTCGTCTTCGGCAGTGTCGATTTGGAGGACTGGATGGAACGGATCGTCGTAATTGTTTTGTTCGACGCGGGGGCAGCTGAAGCACTTGATGTCAAACAGAGAGCCATGCAGAAGCTTGAGTTGTTCTCTGGGATGGTTTGCTCTTTGTGAAAGCCCTAATATACGTTACTATCATCAAATCAATTCAACGAGGTGATACTCAGTGAGCAATAAGTACAAGGGATCACATGATGCTCTCCCACTCAGGAACGAACTCACCGTCAACATTCTGCGTCAATGTTATGAAGCCAGGCATCTTCTTGGATAACTCAACCAAAGCGTAGTGACCAGCATTTGGTTTGGCTTGGAGTGCCTTGTGCCGTCTCATAGAGTAGAAAAGCCACACCAAACCTGGATCTCTCTCGAATGCTTCGGGAGTTGCAAGTGTCGTGGCTTGGTGGTTATGCCACATGCCTCCAGCACCTCTGAAAGTATCAAGTCCCGAAGCAGCGGACAATCCAGCACCACAAAGTGCGAGGACTCGCTTCGAGGATTTGAGAACATCGCTGAATTCTTGGATATCGGTGCTGGGGCCAAAGGATGATTTGGGCGGGGTAAAGTCGGTAGACGCCATTGTTCGTATGTATCTTTTACGAGAGGTTTGGAAGAGGATTATGAATTGTTTTTGTAGCAGTCTGGAGGTGTGAGGCATCCTTTTGTACTAGGTAGACAAGAATTGTTGGTTTGCCCTTTTGAGGCAACTGCTGCCTTACCTGCCTGCTGTGCCATTTTCGGAAGTCACGATTCGGCCTGAGTCACATGATTGGCTTGGTTTCAACTCAAGCCCCTCGAATTGTAAGTGATGGTCTGGTTGTATTTTGTATCAAGTAGATGTAAGATCTGTTCTTAGAAGTTCGTTGACATTTAGTGGATTATGTAGTTGACTAGAGTAGGTCATCGTAAGACCAGTGAAAGTGGGGAGGAAAGGGAATATCCATGGGTAACAAACACAAGCTCATTCCCCCCTGCGGCTCTGTCTGGCATGTGAAGCATCCCTGGTTCACTTAATCAGACAGTACTTGATATCACTGGGATCCCTAGTTGGAATCTTAGAGACTTGTGACCTCGATATTCTATTAGATCTTGCATTTCGAGACACCGAAACTTGGCTGTAGTGGTGGGTTACGTCCAACGTCAAGAGATGGAATAAAAAGGGTAGTGAACGTAGAACACGAATTCCCTAGTTGCCAATTAATTGTATACATTTGACTGCCATAAACGTTCATCCTTCATTATCATGAACATCATAAGCTGGATACACAAGAATCTTGGTACATCATCAGACCCCGCTCAATAATCGCACAAACGCCGCCTGATAACAATAATATCAGTCATCAATCATAACTGTCCCTCCGGCTTCGATGATGACTCCTGTGACTCCTTCGGCTTCTTCCCCCGTCACTGTCATCATCGGATCCGTACTTGTTCTCCCACTTCTCCTGCTTCTTCGCCGTCTCCTTCTTACCGTCCTGCCATTTATCAACTGCCGCATTGACAGCTAAGCCACCGACTGTCGCTCCCAGTAATGTCAGGAGAGGATTTGGGTCCAATTTGTGGCCATCTTTCCGATATCCGATCTGCGCCTTCTGAGCTGCCCAGCCTCCAACTACAGCTCCTACAGCACCACCAGTCAATCCGACCTTTGAAGCCGTGAAGACGTTGTTCATGTCCTCCTTCAACTTGTACCGTTGAGCTGTATCCTTTGCCTTGTCGCCATATCGATCGAGTCTGTCCGAGCCAGTGCCATGACGACGAGCTAGTTGCTGGTCGTATCCGTAGCTGTCCCTGTCTCTTGGTCCATGATATGAACTGCTTCGTCTTGTTACAGCTTTTGGTCGACGAGGTGCACGGTATGAATCGGAGTGGTAATCTGCGTCATCGTACGGATCAACATCTCGTCCACGATTCATTGCCATTCGAGGGATACCCGCAGTCGGCGGAGGTGTGTAGTACGGATTCGCAGCGACAGAGGGCGGCGGTGATGGCATGTATTCTGGCCGACGGTGAGGTCGTTCGCGACTGTAAAAAGGCGGGGTATCGACGTTGCGTGGTGATTCTGGAATATACGAATAGCCAGGATCTGCTGCTGTATTGTGTCTGTATTCTGGAGCCGCTTGGTGTGACATTGATCGATTGTCTCTATCTGGTTCGGATTCGAAGTCGTAGTCTGAATGGGTGTCTTTTGAGTTCTTGCGATCTTTGTGACGGTGAGGAAGATGCTTGTATGTTTCCCGATGAAATGCTTTATCGGGCATTTTGTGAAAATGCTTGTCAATCACTTTGTCCGCGCCTTCCAGGCCTAACTCAATGAACTCCTCCATGGTGATCCGAGTTTCCGTAACCTTGATGACGTGAAGCCAGAGCTTTTGATGGGTATGGTGCCGGTGCAGGGATTACGGTTTCTCCCAAGGTTTTTCTGCGCTGCAAGATGCAAGATGGGTTGTTGGGGGTGGTTCCAAGAGGTGCAGTCAGAGATCAGATGGTAGGTAAAATGTCTTGGATGTTCGGAAGTATGGATGGAAATATGGAGATGGTTGAAATTGGGATTTGGCCGTCCTTTTGTATAAACCAGCTTCCAACATGAAAAAGTAAGAGGCGCACACCGCAGATTCTCGTGGACCACATGGCGCTCCATGGGCCATACAAACCCCACGAGGGACCATTCAGTCCAAGGGTTTCGGAGGTTTCTTGGGCTTCGTCATCGTGCAGTAGAGCACGGCCAGTGAATAAGCGAATGAAAAGGGGTACAAGAGGTACAGTAACCTTTGAGATGGTAATGATGCGGATGTTCGATACTGCTGCATTTATATGAACGGGTCAAAATGGTTCGAGGTGAACTATGTACAGGAGCTTTACCACCACTATACTTGATCACTACATGTTTCTGTCTCATGATGAGATGCAGCAGGATGACAATGACGATGTTTATTCTGAGAGGGGTAATTTTCTCCTGATCATCAGTAAGCGAAACACCACAGCGGGAGAAGCCTAGCGTAGAATCTGGATGGCCCGGCCATGGCGTCAATTGCGGACTTGACCCCTGAATATTCTCTCACTCGAATGTCAATAAACCATCTTAACTTGCAACTCCACACCTTCGCTTGCGGAACCTATCATCCTGCACTCTCTTCGGTTTCATTCAATTGATTCGCAACGGCAATGGCATTTGGACGTGCTGCCTTGACATGTGCGGCGTCGGTGGCCTTTATCAGTGTTGCTTTGGCGCATGGAGGAGCACATCAAAAGCCGCTGCAAGTAGATCCAAATGCAGATTGGGCGACAAGACACATGGCTGGTAAGACTTCCACTTCAATTTAGTATGTGCCGTACTAATCAGAAGCAGAGGAGCATCATATTGGCAACTTCGACGCTCCCTCATTCTTTTCCCTACACGATTACGACGACAATGGATTCTGGGACGCTCGGGAAATCCTGAAGACCTACGGGATGGAGGACGAGACTGCGAAGGACGTAACCCACGAGAAGAAAGCTGAAATACTGCGAGAAGTTCTGAAGTTGATTGATACAAACAACAACGGATTGGTGGAGAAAGAAGAGTGGACGGCCTTTACTCAAGAGAGGAAAGGAACCCTGCCAGACTTTGGCACTGGTCCAGGCCATCATTGGGATATGGAGATGGAGTACGAAATCCACCACTGGGAAAAGTGAGTTCAAGGATTGAGCATGTCGCGGGGCAAGCTAAAGATTTACAGATACCATGACGAGAACACAAAAGAAGAAGACCTGATACATCCTGAGGACATTGAACACTTCAGAAAGCACGATGAAATGGAAGACGAGGCAGAACGAGTTGCCGCTTTGGATAGGATGCCAATCGTCGAGCAGAATATACCTGCCAAGTTCAGAAAGGAGTAGTATACCCCAAGACATTATAGATCTCGTCTCAAAGACAATGGCCCCCGACGGTCTCGTCCGATGCCGTCCCTCAGAAGGTTGAAGGACGCAATTTCATGGTCACTGCAAGGTCGCGGTATTTTCGTCCACTGTTCCAGACCATTTTTTAAGTGTTATTCCGTCCACTCCCCATCCTGGGGTAACATCTCTTTCCGCTGAGCCTTCCTGTTTCAAGCTCGTCATCTCAATCTTGGTTTTCCTTCTCAATCCGCAACATGTTCACCTTCTTAACCGGGAAATCAGCCGCCTTCTCAGCGTCGTAAGTCCCCACGTAATGGGATGAATTGTTTCCATCATTCTCATCTTATCTCGATTTTGCAATGCTTTCACAGAAATTGTTTCCTTAACTAGCCACGGTAGGAAGGTACCGAGTCTATCAAACATGTGCCAAGCCGGCAGACAAGCATACTCCCCCGCGTAACCGGCCAGTGCTAAAGTTGCGTGCTTGTTATTTATCCGAGAAAAGCTTTGGCTCCCGATATCACTAATAGGGATTCTCCGATTGGAACTTGGCAATGGAGAAGCTTCCCAATTCGATGTTTTCAACATCGTGAAGTACCTTGAAACCCCCTCTACGACGCGCGTCTTGGTGCCATGAGATGTTCCTGAGAATTCGGCACTGGGGATGCTTGTTTACACATGTGATGTATGTTGGTGCGGAGCACAAGATTGCCTGCTATGGAAAGTTGACTTGTGGGATGCGGTAAGGAGAAATGGCATATAAGTACTCATTGTCGAATGCTCTTTCATCTTCTTTTTCCGTCACAGGATCTTCAGCTTTATCGCCAGCAGAATCTCAGAACTTTCAGTTGTACTACTGTCTCTTCCACCTCCGTCTCATCATGTATATTCCTTCTATTGCGGTAGCTTTGATTAGCACACTCGCGCTCGTCCAAGCCCATCCGGGACACGATATCAAGCAGGAGATCGAAGAGCGTGCAAAAGCTCTTGGAAACAATCCACGAGACATCAGCCACTGCGCTGCGAAGCTGAAGGCTCGTGGCCATGAAGAACGGACTATCAGTCGCAGGTCCGCCCTCTTGAAGGCCGAAAGAGAGAAGCGAGGTCTCGCTACGGGTTTGTTGTCCCACAGTACTGACTATAGCCCGTCTAACCTGTTCAGATTCTTCTTTTATCAAAGCTCGCGACCTTGATAACATTCTCAATGCTCGAGATGCAGCGTCGGTGTTGGCTACGAATCACTCATCTCCAGTCGTATATACCCCTCAAACGAGTACGGATATCATCTTTGCAGGCAACCAATCTTGTGTCTTGGTTCCCGAAGTGACTGAAGGGCCATATTATGTCTCTGGAGAGTTCATTCGCTCAGATGTCAGGGAGATTGACCACGAGCAGGGCGTTGATCTCATCCTCGACCTTCAAGTCATTGATGTATCCACCTGCGAACCTGTCCCAGATATCATGATCGATCTCTGGTATGCCAACACCACCGGTATCTATAGCGGCGTCGTCGCAGGAGGAAACGGAAACAGCGCCGATGCAAGCAACATCAATACCACCCACAGCCGTGGTCTGCAACCTACCGATAGCGACGGTGTAGCACAGTTCACTACCTTCTACCCAGGTCACTACACAGGCAGAACCCACCACATCCACGTTGCAACCCACGCCAATGGAACGTAAGTAATTACCATCCCCCAGCCTCTACATGATCTAACAGCATCTAGCATCCTCCCAAACAATACCTTCGCTGGCTCCACTGTCTCCCATATCGGTCAACTCTTCTTCGACCAATCCCTTTCCACCCAAGTCGAAGCCACCAGCCCCTACTCCTCCAATACCCAATCCCTCACCACCAACGCTCAAGACGGGATCTTCGCCCAAGCAGCCGCCATCGGTGACCCCGTCGTCGAATACTCACTTCTAAGCGCCGACGTCGCAGATGGTATCTTCGGCTGGATTGCATTCGGTATTGACGTCTCGAGGGAGGAGAGCATACAGGCTGCGGTTGTGTATGGCGCGAATGGCGGCGTGGCCAACTCGAATGGTGGTGGTCAAGGTGGACCCGGTGGCCCGCCATCGGGTTTCCCGACCAGATCTACGGTACCCACATCTACAGCTGCGTAGATGATGTTGCCGATGCTGGAAATATCGTGGGATGGAATATGACTTTACACCTGTTCGACTAGGAAGGGTCTCTGTTTGGATTCCGTGCCGACGGCCGTAAGCGAGAGATCGAATTGCGGGAGGAAAACCACCTATGAAAAATTGTTTGTTGGGCAAGGAAAATATGGTTTGATTTGGATGTACATATTGAACGAGTTGAGAAACATCGATACATATTATCAACTTCTGGATTTTGATTACCTAGTTGTGAAAAATCTGGGTGGGTCTTCTTTCTGAACGAATTCTCCACCCATCGACAACCAGGACATAGCCTCCAGCCTTTCCAAGGAAAATAGCGAACGTTCCATGCCAATCTATGGAGGCAATGCAACCACGAAGTCTTTGCCGAAAAAACAGATCGGAGCTGCCAGTATGGCGGAGTTTGAAGTTCAGTCTGCAGCCTATGATTGGTTGGAGGGATAAGATTTTGTGGAACCGATTAGATCGCATCTTACACATTCGAGCACTTAATCAATGGTGCAAGTTCATAAGCAGCTATCAGGATCTGAAAGTGGTGCTCGGTAGTCTAATGCCTTCGGATGATGGAAATTGCTCGATTTGAAAGATTGCAAAATCCATTTCACCTTCCGCTCAACCGGCTTTACTGTGACGGATTGCTCATAACTCCGTCTCGGCGGGTGAAGGCTCTGATATATCTGTAGACTTTTGTTCTATTTCGAAATGAGAAAACAGATCATTGAAAATATCTCTATCCCATTCTCATAACCACCTTTCCCAGCATTGAAAGTCAATTTCACATTTTCAACAATGGCAACCCTCCCAACTCGTCCTCTCGGCAAAGATGGCCCAGAAGTGTCTGCGATTGGATTGGGTCTCATGGGTCTCAGCGCATACTATTCCAATGCCCCGAATCCAGATGAAGAACGCTTCCAGCTCCTCGATCGAGCTGTTGATCTCGGTTGCACTCTCTGGGATACAGCTGACATGTGTACGTGCCGATACCCCTAACTTTTCATCACTAACATAGCTAACACAACGCAGACGGAGACAGCGAAGAACTCCTGGGAAAATGGTTCACTCGATCCGGAAAACGCAAGTCCGTCTTCCTAGCCACAAAATTCGGCTACGAATCAATCGATGCTGCCACAGGCGCAGCCACCCTCCGCAGTGACGCTAAATACGTCAAGCTAGCCTGTGCCAAGAGTCTCCAACGCCTCGGAATCGATAAGATCGATCTATATTACGCCCATCGTGTCGACGGGAAGACGCCTATCGAGGAGACGGTGCAGGCCATGGTCGAGCTAAAGAATGAAGGGAAGATCGATTATCTGGGCTTAAGCGAGGTGTCTGCTGAGACGCTCAGGAGAGCGTGTAAAGTGCACCATATCTCCGCTGTTGAGGTGGAATATTCAGCTTTCTCACTCGATATCGAGTCTGAGCAAATCAACTTGTTGAAGACTTGCCGAGAGCTGGGCGTTGCGGTCGTTGCGTATAGTCCGCTTGGGCGAGGGATGTTGACCGGAAGGTTCAAGTCTGCGGATGATTTTGAGGATGGAGATGTGAGGAAGTACTTGCCTCGATTCGCCGGCGAGAATTTCGACAAGAATCTGAAGCTGGTTGATGAGTTGGCAGTTCTGGCGAAGAAGAAGGGTTGTTCGGCTGCGCAGCTGAGCTTGGCGTGGTTGTTAGCTCAGGGGGACGTTTTTCCTATTCCTGGGACGATGAAGATTAAGTATCTGGAGGAAAATGTTGCGGCGTTTGATGTGAAGTTGACAGAAGATGAGGTTGCCGATATTCGGGAGTTTGCGGAGGCTGCTGAGGTTTCTGGGGGGAGGTATCCGGAGATGTACGTGGATGAGCTGTTCAGAAACACGCCTGCTTTGAAGTGAGAGGCCTAGAGCATTGAATCACAAGGGCTTAATGAGACAGGGCAAATTTCAAAACGTAGTCCACAAGCATCAGAGTCATTGCTGTCCATCTCAGTGGTATAGTGCTGGGTGGTAGCGCTTTTTAGAACATGCTTGTGCCCACTTTCACACTCGAAGGCCGCCCACTGTCTTTCCACACTCTTTGCAGGCAATCAATCAACCACTTATCCGAACCTTTCATAGTCAGCCATGTATCTCTTGATATCGAAATGTCTTACCGCGGGGTCCCACAATCATTACGCTTATAGGTTGCTTCTCATCCTTTCCCGTAAACTTGGAGCGATATATTCGCTCACCCACTTGAGTCGTACATTGTCAGCACTTGTAAAGGCACGGCAGACAAATCGTACCTGGTAGAACTACGGCAGGTAAGCCTCCTAGCACTGAGAAAGTCGTATTCTGGAGTCCGTAGCCTTGCCATTTCTTGCGTTCCTCGTATGTTCTATGGAGGCTCAAATGTCAGTGGAGTGGCATCTACATCGCCCGGGACCAATGATGTAGGTATCCCATGCCTCCATGCCACTTTTTCAAAGTCCCAGAAGGATTCTTAGCTCACCTTGATACTTCGTCTCTATATGAAGGTCCAGGATAACCTCCAGGCAAAATCATTATCGTGCGATCTGTAAAAACTTCCCTTTCTAAGAACTCCTTGAAATTTCTCTTCTCCTCGCATGCTTGTTGATATTCTTCATCAGATAGCTTGCTGCCAATATCCCATTTGAATTGGATCATGGGCTCAACCGAAGGCTTCTCGTCAAATGCAGCCATGTAATCGGTGCGAAATTTGAGATTGTTATGGTATGAATCGTGAAGTTGGATGTGAGCAACAGTCTTGGTTTTCTCATTAGTCTTCTTCGGTAGGAAATGTTTCGCGAGCTCACTGTTGCAAGATATTTCTCCACCGAGGGCGACGTGCCAGGCGGTCGCTTTGATTTCCATCGATCAGCGACACTAAATGATGTTGACTTGACTCCACAATATCGCTCAAGCTCTGCAAGGAAGCCGCCAAATGCATCGAGTTGTATCCGGACGAACACTTGGATGGCTTCTTTGGGCATCAGTATCCTAGTGGGTATCTGTCGCGGTATTAGTCTGGTCCCTGTTCCCTTCATTCATTCCGAGCACTTGCTATTTGAGGAGGTGAAATGCTGTGGCTCATGTCTAGACCATTGAACCATCGGGAGGTAAGTAATGAGAGATCATTGATACTCCGAGCGAAACAGCCTGGCGTATCTAGATGTCTGGAGAACATGTTATCTTCCAGCAACACAACTTTCGACTTTGGAGTACCTACACTGAGACTGGTAATGCGCCATCGTTAGACAGCATGCCAGTCGTTGGCCTAATACCAAATATGCCACAATCCGCTGCAGGACCCGTCATACTGCCGAGACCTAGGAGGAATCAGATCAAATCCGGGTAGAATTGGATGATACTCACTGTCTGATCCAACAGCATAGTCCAGCCATTCATAACCAGCAATACTGGCGGCACTTCCCGAACTGCTACAGTTTGGGTCAAGGTATTGATCTCCTCTGGGGTTGGTCGGACAAACAGTTTCGGTCCAGTCTCCCGCTGTCATTCCCGAAGCGAACTGAACAGTTTTAGCCTTCCCAACAATGACAGCACCAAGATCAAGAAGAGTCTGGACACAGCGAGCTGTTGTCAGGGCAGGCTTGCTGAGTCTTGTATAGGCTTGTGAAGAGGCCCCCGTGACGAGACCCTTGATGTCGTAAATATCCTTCACTGCAACACGCTTACCGGCCAGTGGCCTATCCGCTCTTTCATCCACAAACAGCCGTGAAGGTACTGGGATGTATCCTGCTGTTGGCGACTTCTCAAAGCTTCGAGTATCAGCTATTTTTGAAGCAGCGGAAGAGGGTAAGGCCTACATCTGAGTATCACCTGATTGCAGTGTGCCATACACGAAGGCGTTATAGACATCGGGGTACAATTTGAACACCTTGTGTAAGGTTGTACCGATCAGGAGATAGGGACCTTCGCGAGGGAGATCTGATTGAAAATGGGGCGGATCGAGTTCTGGATGGGTACGCTTCCAGATGGATTCGGCTTCTGAGGATGTCTTGAAGAGTAGATGCTTGGTAAAAGCTTCATGTAGGACATCATCTTTCAGTAAGAGGTGTGCTAATCTCGTCTTGCAATAATTCTGGATTGTTGTCGAGTCGAAGGAAGTGAAGTCAGATATATTGATCTACCATTGTCAGTCACTTGATAATCGACCAGGTTAAGTAATTGGAGCTCACGACTGTCACAGGCACTGGACTGCTGTCTTTCCGGGATATGGGGGAGGATGAGAGTCTTGTGGCAACGACCTCACCTCTGAGATACTTCAGACCCTCAATATCTATTATCCCAGAGCCAGAGTGTTCCGAGTGGGATGTGAGGGAGTCCATGGTCTACAGGTCTAGTCATAGCTGTGTCCGACTGGTTTGATGCTTGCACGATCCGCCGTTTGGGTTCCATCGGTTGCAACAAGAGTGGGGCCAATATCAGTGTCACATGACCCAAACCTCGGGGAAAGTGACCAGAATTAGGTGTCTCCCTGCACTTCGATGCCTGGTAAAAACAGGTGTCTAATCCCAAAATCATCTCGGAGTATCATGCTGGACTGAGTGAGACTTGCAAGCCCGGAACTCCAACTCCTGGACGCAAAGATGGGTGCAGGGTCCGAGTGGAAGCGAGCTTCTCGGATATTGCTGACCACTACATCCGATCTGATCTGTTCTTTAAAATATGGTGGTGGCCATTTCTTCATCCGGGCAGCGGTCACCGCCAGTGATGTTTAACCTTTCACACTAGTCTTACATCTGGTCCTTGCTGTCAGTTCATTCTCCCATGTAGAGTCGGAGCACACCGACCTTGGCTCAATCGCTAGTGCTGACGATTCTCAGGCACAGCAAGCAACCTCTATAATTTCGGGCGTTGGACTGAGATCTTCTTTTCTAAAGTTGCACATATCATAAGGTAGAGCAGCCATGGGGCTTACATCTGCACTCCCCCGAACGGGCGTGACGCTGGTTGATAGTATACTTTTTGCATGCTTCATTCTTATCGCCGTGCTGGGTGGAACATCAGCTTTGACCCACTGTCGATACTGGCTTCAATCACGAGGAAATGCTGGTAGATTTGAAGGTCGAGAGCCATTGACTCTACCATACTCCGTTCCATGGCTTGGGGGTTTCTTCAGGATGATGGATCCCCATGGCATGTATGCATATGCGAGGTAAGTTCTCTAGACAGTTGTTGGGAGATCACGGAAGGCTAACAAATTGAAAGGCAAATGTCACCTCAGAACAGGCCAGTATGTATTTTCAGGGTCACCAACGCCTCTCTCAAACGTTGGAGGGGATAATCGAAAGATGACTCCTGGTATCCGCGAAGTATTCTACGAGTGGCAAATGCTAACTCACCTTTTACCCCAGGTCCGTCTCCGAGTTGGGCCAGTTGGTCTTTACATCCTCTTCGGGGATAAGAATATCAGAATGATCTTTCGAAACTCCAAAGTTCTGAGCAAAGATGCTTCATCACAAATGCTTTTTCGAAATTCAGGAATGGATCCTCACGACCTGAAGATTATGGCGTACGACACATCTGGGACTGGAATGGTACCTCTTACAGATATCCCAGAAGAGAAGCGAATTTGGAAAATGTCACATGCCACGGGCGTCGCTCATCTTGCAAGCGGCCCTGCTGTCAATGTCCTCACCAACAAATTCATAGAATGCTTCATTCAAGAGTTGAACAAGGAACCAAAAGACAAGACAATGACTGTTCCTTTGTACGACTATTTCAGAGGCGTGATGGCTACTGGGTCCATGATTTCAATCATAGGTCCTGAGATGTACAAGCTCAACCCCGACTTCAACAAAATCTACTGGGACTACGATAATGCCTTCCTGCTGATGGCTATTGGCATGCCCAAATTTCTGTACTGGAAAGGACATGCAGCTAGAAATCGCATGCTAGCTGCCACCAAGCTATGGCTCAAGTCAGCCTGGAAGAACACCGAAGAGAAGTCAGCAGACAAAGATTGGGAGCCACATTTCGGATCGCGATTTACACGACAACTTGCTGAAAACATGGCCTCGGTTGGACTAAGTCAAGATGGGCAAGCCTCAGCATTTCTGCCAATGATATGGGCCATCAACTCGAACGCCATTCCTTGTGCTATTTGGGTGATCTTCGAGAGCTTGCAGCGACCAGGTCTGATCGATCGTCTGAGAGAAGAAGTCTCAGCTTCCGCAATCATCGATGAGAATGGCGAGTTGACAATCGATGTCCCCAAGCTCATCAGCCAGAGCCCACTGCTCACCTCTATCTATCAGGAGTGCTTGCGTGTCCGAAGCTCTAATACCATCACTCGAAAGCTCATTGAAGACCTGGAGTGTGATGGCTATGTGCTGAAGAAAGGAAATCACATCATGTCACCCTCCTGGCTTCCCAGTCATGGGCCGCTTTGGGATGTTGAGGGCCACCCCGCAAATCAGTTTTGGCCCGAGAGATTCATCGAGATGCCAAAGATGAGGCCATCTGATCCTGAGGAGAAAGCACAGTTTGACCTTGCCATGAAGCCAGATCATTTCTTCCGTAAGTCGCCAAACCTATCTTGAATGTCGAAGTGCGCTGATACATTAATCCAGCATATGGAGGTGGAGGTATGATATGCACTGGTCGTTTCTTCGCCAAGCAGGAGATCATGGCTGCGGTCGCCCTCTTCGTTCTCAAGTTCGACATCGAGCCACTCGACTGGGTGACCTTGAGTGGAAAGTCTTCAGACAGGCCGGCGAAGCCTGATGAAAATTATGCCGGTGCTGGGCTGTTGCCGCCAGATCGGGACCTGATGGTGAAGTTGAGGAGAAGAAAGTAGATGTGACCGGGTATTTACGTACAAAACGAGGATTAAAATTTATCAGAGATGAGATGTTTCATCACTAGCTGCACCAATTATGACTATTCGCCCTGAAACGATTGGCCGGAGTGAGATTTTTTTGCTAGGTGTCTATGCCGCTATGTGAGAACATGAGCTCGTCTGGTACTCGTCGGCTATCATCCAGGACGACGTCTGATTCTGAATCAGGACCATTCGACCCCGTTACAGCCGACGGATTGTCGCCGCAACTCCCATCGATTTGGTCGTGAAATTTCGGGTTCCTATCCGACAGCTTACACTAGAACTTCCATCTGCTCTATAATGGCGTGCTACCCATATCGGCACATCGGCTTGGTGCTCGTCCGACGAGGCTCGCTCCAAAGCTTTACTACCAAGAGGCCGTCATGTAACCCTCATACTCGACGGCGGCAGTTAAAGCCCCCTCCGACGACGATTCTCGACTGTCTGTATAGTGCTGATCGCTCTGGCATCACGTGGTGTTTACGTCGGCTACAAAGGTAGCTCTCGTTCACGCCCGTGACAAGATGCACACTGCCGACGAAAGACATGGTCGTCTGCGGGAATCAAAACCACAGACACCAGGCGACGACGTTCAACTGGGGGTATTCGCTTGCTCTGCTCTCGGCTGTTCCTTCTACCGGCTGGCTGCTCCCCCCCCGGATCTTCCGCCGACACAAAGCTTGAAAGTCCATGACATGGGAGCCCATGGATTAACAGTATTTATCAGCTCTACCAGCCATGACTTTGTGGCAAGTCTCTAACCCGTCGACGACGGGCTATCCTGCATCTGCCACGACTGCCACGAGCATGAGTCGACTGGAGCAGTCATTCCAGACTAAGACTAATCGTCGCCGCCGTAACTTTCAACCCCGCAGTTTCTACTTCGCCGCGTCACATTGTCACTCAACACGCCGTCTGGATTATCAGGGATTCCTACCTTCTTGGCACATCAGACACAGCACTAAGTAAATATTTTCTCCTCGGCCTTCCAGTCAAGCTTCCTATCTCACACCAGGCGCGGGCCGTTTGGCATCAGCAGAACAAAGATATGAAGAGGAGGGACTTTGTAGAAGTTTCTTTAGATCGACTTCTCGGCGGATGGCCCCGAGATGGCGAGATTTGCTAAAAGTACATTTTGTGGCGGTCGCTCCTAATTGGAAAGATGATGCTCAACTCCCTCCCAGCAGCCCACGATTGCAGTCTTTTTGGACGCGATGGACTCCGAGACCGCGATGTCCCGCGATACTGGTCAGATAATGCGTGAACATCGCGCCGAGACTGCTTCCGATCATGCAATGATCGAGGGTAGTTCTGGCCGATAGATCTAAGTATATTTGAAAGTATAGCGAGCCCACGGACATGTAGACGGAAGACTGGTCTGTCCATCAACATCGAGTTCCTTTCTTGGCGTCAGTATTCAAAGAAACAATGGCAATGAATTAACAGCGATGTACCTTAATTTCTTCTGCAGCAAGGATTCTGCAACCTTGCATAGTTTTGAGTGGTCACGAAATGAGTAGTAGAAATTCGAGATGCCGGAATATAAAAATCTCAACAGCTGCACTTAATCTCGAGTCGTTTGTCGAGCAGCTTCATTTGGTGCTCTGCATACGGCAGGCAAGCTTTAGATCTCATGCAAGTCAGGCATTTCATCGTCGGAGTCCGCGATCTGACCGTCCCTTGAGTATCTTGCCATCAGCTGGTTGAAAGTTTCTGTAGTTTGTCAGCGGCTGATTCCTTCCTGGATCCCCACTTCATAGCACTTACCTTCTGGTTCGTCACCAAGAATTTCGACAAAGTCAGCCTCGGTGATGTCGTCCTGCATCACATCGTTGATCGCAGTCTCTTTCTTTCTTTGGACTGCTACACGTGTCAGAGAATCTACTTCGATAGTACAGAAGATTTTAACTTACGTGCAAGGATAGTTCTCTCATCAACAGTTTTCTTGATCACGACCTTGAGGTAGTGGGATTCTTTCTCTTGTCCAATGCGAAAGACTCGACCGAAAGCTTGATTGTCACTGATTTTCGATGTTAGCCAATGCAGTCAACAATGCAACCGGGAGTAAAATACATGCAAACGTTCCACCAGATATCGCTAGCTCGTGTTAGCTGGTGCTACAATCAAAGTTGGGAGATACATACGCAATAATGACACGGTTGGCGAAGCTCAAGTTCAAACCCAATCCTCCACATTTCAAGCCAGCAACCATGATTTTGATTGATGGGTCTGACTCGAACAGCAAAACTGCAGCCTCTCGTTGCTTTGAACTCATGTCGCCCTGATAGATCTGTTAGACGAGGGTGCCCAGGTGTTGGAATTGGTTCTGCTTACCGAAAAGTAAAGGAACTTCTGCTTTTCCTTTTCGAGCATGCATCCGATCATGACCTGAAAGTGACGGAATTGACTGAAAATGATGATCTTGTCTTCAGGCGCCTCCACAATCCACTCGGCTGTTTGGTCCCAGATTGCGTCAAGTTTTGCGCTGGGTAGAAGCTTGATTTTGCGATCATCAATGCGATCAAGCCACTTCGCAAAGCAGAATTGATTGAGTGCAGGTGATGGTCGAAATCCCCTGGCGTCCTTCCCCTTTCTTGTTGACTCGTTGGGATCCTTGCCGCCTGCTTTTCCAGAGGCCTTCGGTTGATTCAATGGCTTTACGTGGGACTCGCTGTAAGGCTTGGAGCATTCGGGGCAGTACATAATCTAAAAGCTTAGCACACCCACTATTCTCGAAGTGTGACTGCTTACCTCTTCGCCACTCTCCTCCATATCTCTGATGATGTTCTCCTCAAGGCAAGCTTCGCAGAAAGTGTGCCGACATTTCTTAAGAGAATAAAGCTCTTCGGAAGGCTCCTTGCATCTCATGCAAGTGACAAGGTCATCAGCTTCACTTGACGCCTGCCTGTATACTCCATCTTTCTTGTCTTTCAGCCATAGTGTAATTCCTTCAAGACATTTATTAGTCATTGGCCGATGCACGAACTGTGGTAGGGAAACTTACTGTTGTAAAGCATGCTTGCAACAGTTTTCGTTTTGCCGGGTACTCTCATCTCACCAATGGTCTTCTGCAACTTCTTGATTTCGTGATACTCAAGAAGAACCTGGGTATCCATGAGTGAGATGTCATGAAAACTTTCAGCCACTTAACTTACAATGATTTGTTGAGCAATGATATCAGGATTTGCAGTCAGTCTAGCAATGTCAGTGCCTGAAACCCAAACACATTGTCAAATATCTCACTGTCTTAGTCTAGTGAGCTGCGCAAGTGGATTCTGTAGGCAACTTCTCTCGTCGTATTTTTCGAAGTCCATTTGTCGCAATTCTCTCAGGCGGAGTTCGATGGCAAAATAGAGAAGCTCCTCCGATTTCTTCGCATCAATTTGCTTGATGGATCTGTGATCAAACGGAAGCTTCACGATGGGTTCGCCAAACAGCAGGTCCTTCATGGTGCGACTAAGTAGTCGGATCAGCAAAACACCTTCCAGCCGTGCCATGGGGCCTGAGTATCTTACTGGATAATCAATCCGTCCAAGAGAACAGAAAGACATTGTGTGCTTTCATCCTTGTAATAATAATCAGTCTCATCGAGTTTCGGAAAGAGGATAGATTACACACATCTTGAGCGCAGTAAAGGCCTTCGAAACTAGTAACAATTAGCGGAGCCTTGAACTGCATCTCGAATTGACATACTCATCGTGTGTAAGCTTCATAGTGATAGGCTCTTTCAAAAACCGGAAAAGTGGATGAAATTCTGCAGGAAATCGATATGGTTACTACGAGACTTTGAAAACAGTTAATCAAGGTTGGCGTACCGTCGTAAGAATTCATGATGGGTGTCTGGCAAAATCAGTAATGTATTGTGACAGATGCTTTCTGGAATTCTTACCCCGCTAAGGAGCAATCGGAGATCACCTTTAAGCTCAGTGGCGGCACGACTTGTACGGCTCTTATAATTTTTTATGTAATGCTAGTCATCGTTAATTGAAGACGAGTGATGAAAGGGAATCAGCTTACGCCTTCATCTAGGACTATCTACGAAGCAATCGAGTCAGCACAACAATAAGTCAATCTCCGATAGAAACTTACTCGATACCAAGTAATTTGATGGAGCAAACCCTTCAGTTGGGCGTGGTCTTTGACCCACTTCTGGCACTGCTCGAATACATCAACACCATTTTCCTTCCAAGACTCAATCGTTTTCTTGTCTGGGCTCGGAAGACTTTGACACAATTCCCAGTATGTGGTCAGTACAATGTCATTCATCTTGAGCCTCTTTGCACTGTTGTCTGGATCGGCGGACTTGAATTGCATAACACTGTCGCCGAGTTCTGGGGCATGCTTCTTGATTTCTCTCAACCATTGGCTTCGCTACAAGAGAGTCAGTATCACATTGACGAATATGAACATCGGGACACGCACCAAACTACTTGGAACTATAATCAACGTTGTTTTCTCATCCCTTGCAATATGTTCGGGTGTTGGCGGGTTGGCGAGCATTAACTACACTGTTAGTTTTCATCGAGCACTAGAAATATAGAAGGGTGTTCACATACAGAGATGGTCTGCACCGTCTTTCCCATTCCCTGAACCATCCATAATCAGGGACGCACCTTACTTGAAGTTGAGTAGACTCACCATGTCATCAGCTTGGATCGAGCCATGTGGCCCATCGAGAGCGCACTCTCGCTTCACCATGAATACGAGACCAAGTACTTGATGATTCAAAAGGGCTGCCGCCACATGTCAGTGTCTATATCACAATATGATCAGGGCACTGCCAACTTACAACATGTCAATCTTGGTTGTCTCCACTTTCCGTCCTCCAAGTAGAGTTGACCCAAGCCCAAGCTCCGAACTCCCTTGACGAGGTCATTCCAGTCACCGTGACACTGATGCAGATCGACGCCATTATGATGCTTCTCTGCAAATTCTTTCCAGAAGCCTTTTCGGGTTGACGCATGCAGTTCAGGCTGTCCTCCTTCAGACTTTTCATCCCGCTGTGCAGAAGCGCGGCCGAAATTATCGGAACCACCGTTGAGGAATACGCGAGGGTCGGGACGGGTTGCTGCTCTCCGCTTAGAGATGATCACTTTTCTCTTTTTGATGCCTTTCTTCATGTCCTCCCGAATCTTGTCAATTTTACTTAGCTTATAAACGGTCCTGCGTAATTGCATCTCGCTGAGCTTTGCTTGATTGCGCTGGTGCCATTCTCTTGCTGTTCTTGCTCGTTTCCCTTGTGGTTTCCGTGGCTTTCTTTCCTTTCGAGGGGGTACCGGTGATTGAAGGCGGGAGGATCGACCTTTGGGAGAAGCTGCTTCGGCCGAGCTGCTATCCGATGCATCCTCGTCATTAATGTTGACATGAGGGTCATCAGGCAGCTCCTCGTCCTTGAATTTCATAGGCACATCTTCGACGTCTTCGGAAACTTTGCGCTGGTACTTTGGACTGTGCGATTCTCTCTTGAAACGCTTCTGGCGACGCGGAGATGGATCGATGTCTTCGAACTCACTATCGCTTGTGATCTCGATAACATTCTTCCTAGAAGGCTTGCTAGGAGGTTTCTCTTCATCACCATCTTCTGTAAGATCAATCACACCAGACGAGAACCGGTGCTTGTGACTGCAGGGGGAATATCGTAGAAGTTTCGAGGGTGGAGTCATCGGGCGCTCTTCCTTGATGGTTGGTTTGGACATCTCCGATGGTAATTGCATCTCCACGGCAGAGCTGTCATCCTGTGGCACAAACAGTGGAAGCTCAGTCTCCTGATCTGGTACTGAGGATGAGGATCCACGCATGCCAGTCTCGACGGAACTTGTGGAGGAGATCTCGGATTCGATCATGACACTGGGTGCACTAATTTGCTGAACGAGGTTGACATTCCTCGCAAGCAATGCCTCAGAGCTTTCCTGGGAAGGAGGTGCCGATGGTTCGTCCATCTCGGCAGTCTACCTTGAAAGCAAAGTGGATGTACTGTTCTGTAAGTTGTATCAGTAAATTACTGCTTGTGAAAGGTCTGGGTATGTGAAACATGGACTAGCGAAGCGACACAACAAGATCGAGGGTGAAACGAGATTGGGTGGAGACAAGCTACGTATCTAGCAGTACAGAATTTTGAAGCGAGTTAAGTCGGGGAGTTGAATGAGAGAAATCTCTCAACACGAGATATCGAGACACTCTGTGAAAGGGAAGCCAAGAAGAAAAGAGTAATGAGGATGTTTGGCCCCGTGGGGTAGACTTCTCCACGCTCTAAACTTGAGACCAGTGGGAGGCTGTAAGGTGAATGCTGAAAAATACAGAGAGAAAGAAAATGACATGATGTGTACTGAAGAATCCGAGAAACAAGGGAGAGAATGGGCATCCAAGAAGATCTTATGCTGAGGTGTTTTGAAGAGATAATCAAAACTGGCTCCGGTCAAGCCGTGACTCTAAAGAGCATTGGATAGAGATGATGAATGGGCACGACTGCTGACTGAGGGGCTGTCTTGAAACAACCAAATTATCTCTGGAACGTAGAACCAGAGCTCCAAGAAAGCTGAGCTAGATCGCCGAAGAAACTTGTGAACGTACCTTCTGGTTCGGGTATGGCGGTGTGAGAGTCTCGAGAGATCTCCAAGTTAATGCCTTGCTAGGAAGACATATGTCGCTAGAATAAGTCGAGACTTGAGGAAGATCGAAGGGTGTTGCGTGTTGTTGAGAAATAGATGGAGGAGTTGAGCGACGAGGAGACTGGGTTTAATAAAATGTGGCGGGAGGGGTGGCTGCTGAACATTGAGAGGGGAGGGACTGCCTGGAGGGTGAATATTAGAAGCGAAACCCAAGGAAAAGAGCAACAACTCACACGTCTATAGAACAGTTGGATATCAAGTTCGAAAGGTAAGGCTTGATAATTTTGCTTAAGATTGGACCTAAGAGGTCGAGACAGAGGCTGTAGAAAGATCCTGATGCGTTGTGTTGTGGAGTTATGAAGGTTGAAAAGAAAGCAGAGGAATTGAGAGAGAGTTGGAGAGGTTGAGGACTTGAAAGGAATGGAACGTGGCTTATAAATGGCGAAGAGAGGAAATACTAGCGTAGTTTGGAAAGCTAGCGAGCAAAAATCAGGCAGCAAGACATATACTAGCAAGCAAAGTGAATCTTGAGATGGAAGTTGGTCTTGAGGCTATTGATCTTCAAGCTGTTCTCCGCACCTTCAAAGTGAACTAATGGTCAAGACAAGTAGCAACAGGACTTGACGACATTGATCTCTAATGGAACCATCTGAGGGTGCTCTGAAGAACTTGCGTGAATATTCACCAGGACTTACTCCGCGTGGTCCACAGTAGCCCGGTGAATGATCATGACCAGCAGAACGGCGAGAGACTGACATTTGCTAGAAGCCGACGCTTTGTCTTCTGTTGACCTGTATAGTTTATAGGGCCGGGCTTACAAGCGGCAGCTCGCTTAGATCCAGCAAGGCGCCGAGCTCGATCGAGTGGTGCAAAGGTGTGGCGAAATGTATTCGGCTGCTGTCTTAGCTTGGCTCATACAGAGGAGCAGCTCAGGCAGGGCGTAAGATCCGTCTGGACAACGCATGGGCTATGGCAGATCGCGACGTATTGGTCTCAGAAAACATGGTACAGGTCTCACTCTCTGATCTGAAAGTCTCGTGTGGAGAATCTTCATCGCTAGCAGCAGGCGAGTGACGGACTTGGCTGGGCGGTGACGGGTAAAATGACCAGCCGGCGAGCGAACTTGCTAAATTTTCGTCTAGATTATTATACTTCGTTCTCTCATCACTTTAAGGTGCACCGCGGTTCGGCTGCTGCAAGACCTGTGTGTCAGCTTTTCACTTGTGCTCGAGAGATGGCCATCTCGGGATAATTTGAGAAAGAGGTTGTAGAGGTGGAACAGCACAATAGCTCTCCGAAGATACATGAGCCACGACGGAAATCTGACTGATCGGCTGAGAGAGCATACAAGCGAGTAGTAATCATTATGGTCGAGGCTGGGGCGGCTGAAGGATTCTTGGCAAACTGAACTTGGACGGTTTGTTTACTACCCCTAGCCCTGGTCGTCTTGGCAACCCACTTAAGCGAGAGAGCAGGTAAATGTGAATAATAGCCTTCCATTGTTGTTCAAATGTCTGATTCTTATCTATTTTCAGGACTTATGATTGTAGATTGCAGAATTTGAGGTTTCTGCTTTCTCCTACTCTCGTATGAAAGCCAATGCCTGTCTCGTAAAGCATATTCAACTGACCCATAAAAAATCGTGTCGGTCAACCCCGCCAACTGACTTCTTCGCAACGCTCCTCAGCGACTACAAGTCAACATATTGCCTTTGTCTCCAATGTACGAATTTGTAGGGGAGAAACTCAGAGTCCCGGCATGTGCCAGAATGGCCACCATCACCGACAGCAGACTGCGACATCTGCGGCCCTCTCAAATGTGCTTGTTACTGGTTGGGCTGCGGTATGTCCAAGATCTGGATGGCGGGGTGACTCATATCAGGTCCCAGCATGACCGCTCGTTAGGGCTCAATTCGTGCGGTGAAAGTGCGTGCCTCCATCCCGAGCCCGCTCCGTCCTATCGCATTGCCCGCCAAACGGAATCTTGCGTCGCGAGAATGTACTGAGATCTAATACCCGACTGGTTGGTTTCCTGTTGTGCTTGCATGTGTGGGTTCTGACCCATCGTGACATCTTCAATTCGACTTGAATAATTGACTGTATCCTGAGGCTGCTCGTACAAGATCTGATGTCCTCCCGGTCCCGTGTACTCTTGCCCGGACGGATAACTCATGTAGCTGCTCTGTATCGGAGCCATGCTTTGGTACGTTTGAGAATCGGGAGGCATGTATTGCATTGACTGGTTGTATGTACTCGACTGGACAGGCGGAGAGTAGGGATAATTTTGGTCTTGGACCATGCTGGGCGCCAATACTTGAGCCTGTTGTTGAATTTGCTTTTGTCGTTGTGACTGAGCTGGTGGCTGCGGTAGATCAAGAAATGCAGAGGTCTCTGGTGAACTTCTGCTCGGGGGTGATGTTGGTGATGTATCGGTCTTCTTCTTTGACCGTTTTGTAACGCGAGACTCGCTTTTAGTACGAGGCTTGGACTTGGAGGAGCTCGCGTAAGGCATTGAAGTTGCAGGTGGGGTCGTCACGATGAAGTTGGAGCTGGAATCTGTCCCAAATGGACTTGGGGAAGGATCAGACATGACTAGAGGATGCTTAGCTATAGTCACCACCAGGCCTGGACATAGATGCTTACCATCGTTGACAGCAAAGATCTCTGCAACTTTGCCACAGTGACAAGTGTTTAGATTGTGACCACAACTCTCGAGAGGTCGGCCGGGTTTCCGGACTTCGATCAAGATTCTGTCCGTATGTGCACAGGACGTCGCTCGATGACCACGAATGCATGGCTCACTGTCACATGTCAGTAATCAGATCACATTAAGAAGACTAGCGCTGCTTTGAGGTATTCTTGATGAGAAAGAGTGTATACCAGGAGTACTTGCAGCCGTTGATGAGAGGCATCTTGAAGATATGAAGGTAGTCAGCGAAGGTCTCGCCCGCCAAACAAGCTTTGCTTTTGCTTCTACGAATTAAGGTTTCAACGAAGCAGAGTAATCCGTTGAAAGATGAGGGGTAGTTTAAGATGCGATCTAGAGTCAAGAGAAGTCATGAATTGTTAAGCCAGTGATGGCTGCGGACAATCGATTAAAGTACTAACACTCACGCAACACATATCGCCGCCTCCGTACACAATCGTGAGTGTTGACCAATCAACAATCCAATTCCACTAGAAACTTGGGGAGGTGCCAAGCATTGAGAGCAAGTTTCCCAGCCACAAAGGTAAATCTGCTCATGGAGTGGTTCCTGAATGAGGCGAGGACCGCCCCATTGCGCTGGTTTGAGCTAGTTTTCTACTTTCGCGGACCCTAATTTCTCGTAAGCATGTAGCCTCGTAACCACATGCTCACGATCATTGCAAATATTGTATAATGACCATAAACTGTTGGCTTTAGATGGTGAGATAGAGGCAAAATCCTCATCATTCATTGTCGTAGAACTGCAGCAACAGAACGGAGCGCGCTCCTTGGAATAAACATAATCCTCAAAGGTCGTCCCATGCACGCATCAATAGTCCGTCATCCTCGGAAAACCCATCTTCAGACCTTCTTTCCTCCATTTCTCGTGGGGACACGACAGAACGAGACTTTTCCCTCGTATCACTCTGGGATTTCTCGAGCAAATAATCGAACCCCTCATGTGCAATCGTATTCCAGACACAGCCCACGTAGAATAAACTATTGACCTGTCAGAGCGGACCAAAAAAATCAAAAAAGCAACATTATGTTCAGGCTGGAGCTTACAAGGCTATGATGGTCATCCCAAAAGAGGCCTGGGCAACCCAGCACGAGGCCTGTGAATTGATATCCACTACGCCGCAGCCTTCAATATGTCAGTCGAACTTCTTCCAATCGTGATCATGAGATGAGCAGAGTACGAATATTAGATTCTTTGCTCAATGTGAGTTAGATACCATGGTATGTGGCTAGGGTGCTTGGGATCCGAGTAGTCTGTGGACTGTTGGCCTGACAGACACACGATCCAGAAGGGCATCAAACAGCAATGCAAGAAAAATTCCGTCCATTTATTCACGACGCTCAAGACTCTCAAGAGGCACTTGGTTATGAAGACCCAAAAGCTCAGTATTGCCACTGCGAGATTGAAGTCGGAAAACCTTGGAGCCCAGATCAGCATGTTGTGTCCGCCAAGGGCTCTGGAAAGGGGATGGAATATTATGGAAACGCTACTCACCTCTGAGACCAGATGTATGGAATATCTGGAGGCTCCAAGTGATTCGCATAGAAGTATATCCGAAGCTTTGGATTCGAGTTGAACTGGTGCACTCCTCCTTCTTCCCACAGAGCGTCTCTGGTAGCATTGGGATATCCATACGCAAATAAGGTGAGAGTGGTGAGAATGATGCCAGTTTCTATGATTGTGAGAAATATCGTGAGAGGCGTTGGCATCTTCAATCTCGTAGCAGGAGAACACACTCGGTATTTTTTCACCATTGGTGGGTAAGTAATGATGAACTGAAAAGTCGTCAACTCGTTAGCGATCTCCTTGTTGATCTAGAAGTCCGACAGTACTTTGCCATCTGAAGTAGGTGATGCTGCCATATTTGCTTGACAATTGATACAAAAGCCGAGACGAAGTTCATCCCGTAGCCATGGGATGTGTTGCGCAGAATGTACCAAAGTCTCAAGTAATTTCTAGATGAGGTTGGGCACCCAAATCAAGGAACCTGCGCCCAATAAAACAAAGGCACATCATTACAGCGCTTGGAGATTGTTTGAGCAGATTGCCAGTCATTTCTCCAGGTGTTGTTGTGCGGAAGAGAAAACACATCCGTGATTGATTTCTCTGCGGGATAGAGCGGAGGCTTCCAAAGATGTCCAGCGGCATAACACTGTCCACTACTTCGGGGATTTGATCCCATCCACTGTTGGATTACAAGAAACTTTATTCACCAACGAGTAACAGGCTATGTAAATAAACCCTAGCAGAATAATCTCATGGAGAAATTTCGTTGCCTCTTCATTGGAAAACCCGCCATGACAAGCGAATGTGGACCCAAGAGACCTGGACCCTAGAGTATCGTGCTCATCCAAGCCTGCGAGGTCCACCAAAGGAGACCTAATTCTTCGACGGGCGAGTCAGACGATTTGGAGTCCAGACTACTAGCCTATTACCTTGACAGTTGACTAGTTTGCCTGCGTTCTTGGTCTTGGATTGCATGATATGCTTCGCCCAATTTTCGCGTGGGTTTGAGCTCTTTTGAGGCGCGAGTGTCATGGTCGAATACGCACATGCTGACGGCATGGAGTAAACATCTCCAGCCCAGCTACTTATTGGAGCCGCCGTCTTGAGTCCCATTTTGCCAGTTACCACTCGCCAGTTACCACTCACCAATTGGAAGCTCATCCAGCCAGGATTATCCTGAAACTCAACAATTCCGCATTGTTCTAGAAATTTAAGAATGGAGATGGACATGGAGATGCATATGGCTGTGGTGTCGTCTGTAGCCTCATCCACTATGGTAATGGCAGCTCAAGCAACTACCACTGCGGTGGTGGAAGCTGCTATGGCGACGGCGACAGGTATGGGGATGGGAATGTCGATGGGAGGCTCAAGTGGCTGCAAACTTTCTGTAAGTCGACTCGATCCAACACTTTCATGAAGGATGTGGACCAAAATATCTCTCTCCACATGCAAAGCCCGGCCAGTGTGTCGATGTTAATCTAGGCAGATGCTCCTCAACTGGCATACGATAGATGCATGTTTCCTTTCATCAATTTTCCACATTCGCTCCTCGTTCACCTTTTTCATCGCGTGTCTCGGTGCCTTCATCCTGGTAATCTCTCTCGAATTCCTACGCCGCTTCCAGAGAGAATTCGACCGGTACTTGCGCAAGAGGAATGAATTCCTTCAAGCCAAGACTTATGTCTTGCCCGAAGAGACCGAAGAGAAGCTGCTCGACAAAGGGACTGTAGAGCAGACGAGACAGAAGAAAGTGGTGGTGGTGCTGGAACAGTTGTTGAGGGGTTTGATCCATGTGGTTCAGTTCTCTGTTAGTTATTGCATTATGCTTTTGTTCATGTATAGCAATGGTACGTACCCATGCATCTCATTGCTGTTACCTGGTATGCTAACAACTGGTAGGGTACATCATAATATCCATTTTAGTTGGTGCTCTGGTAGGATTTGCTCTTTTCACTCGGGATACTTTGTATTCCTCCCAAGATACCAAGTGAGCCTTCCCCCTTTTGACAGAATGATATACTCACAACAGTGGTAGTAAATTTGACGAAATGGAGAAAACTTGCTGTTAGACAGATTTCCAGACACATCGAAGCTGCGAATTAATGATGTACGACATGATGGACAGTCGCTTGCGCAAGAACGGATCAAGCTGTTGATTGTATACAATTGACCCCTCTTGGTCATCGACAGTCTTGGCTGAAGACTGTGCGATCTCCATAGCTATGTATAGCGTGGCGTGTAATGCTTGAGAGAACCAGATTGATTCCAGCTGCATACATTATGTGCATCTCCAACGATATCGTGCCTACATGGCCGCCCCGATGCCTTGCGTGCTCTCCTTGACGCTAAACTCAAAGTCATGAAATTTAGTTTCAGGTTCTCAGGTCTTCATTCATGATCCCTCTCCGTTCTCGGATCCATTGGCATCGGGCTCGACATCATCCACAACCCCGCTATCACCATTTGTAGTGGGAGCCACACCGCCGTATTTGGCTATCCTTTCAGCCTCTTTCCTCTCTCTCAACGCCTCTGTCTCCCTCCTCAACTTCTCCATATTCCAGGCATCATCCTCTCCATCATCCTCTTCATCGGACTCTTCGCCACCACTTGCCTCCCAGTCTCCCTTCTCGAACATAGCACGACCAGTAGCTTCCTTGGCGACTTGTGCTTCGGCCTCGGCCGCCTTCTTGTCCAAACGTTCTCTCTTCCATTTCGCGAAGGTTTCTGGTGTAACTGGGGTGAGAGTTCCTGTGAGCTTGTGACGTTCGGATTCCAGGAAATCTTCGAGTGTCAACGTCTTGAGTGGGGATTTGTCCAGGAGAGCTTTCTCCGCAGCACGTTGTTCCTTCGTTTTCAGCACAAATCTAGAAGAATTAGCAACGTAACAAGATTTTGAGGATATCACATACCCTGGTGGCAGTTTATGCTGGTACATGCATTTATCTCCTCCATTCGGACATGTCCAAAACCAACCATATTTGCCCTCCTCCACTGCTTCGACGAAAAACTTGCAAACTTTGTCGGTGGTTGTTTTCTGGTTGCCCTTCTTTGATAGAACGACCTGCCGTAACTTCTCTTCGTCCCAATCCTCCGAAGTTTCTTTTTTCTTCGTCTCTTCGTCGACCTCCCGGGTATCTTGGTATAAATCTTTCTTTTCTCCTTTCCGCTCCACATTCAAGTCGTGTGAGAACTTGCACTTCCTACCCTTCTCGCAGTGGCCTTTCTTGTAGAATTGGCAAAGCACCGTCTTTGGATCGACACCGAAAGGAACCTTCTGTATCTGCACCGGTTTGAAGAGCTCTGCCTCCTCCCTCTTGATCTTCTCCAGCGCAGCCTTCTCGCGTTCCTTTTCAGCCTTCTCTGCAGCTCGTCTCTTTTCTTCGGGTGTTCCGCCAGCTTTCGCAGACTGCGTCATCTGGGCAATTTGTTTCTGTGTCTGGGCGCCCTTCTTGTTCTTCATTCCAAAAGTCCTGTCCTCTACAATCTTGGTCGCAGAAGGCTTCTTGCCCCCGCCCTGCTTCTCTTGCTTTTTTGGAGGCATCTTGTCGTGGGTGTACTTGTTGGATAAACGTGGAGTTGATAGGGGCGTATGCCGTATTTTGGCGATGAGTCTGCTTTGAGATTCCCGAGACGTACAGAAAGGACTGTGGGTGAGTCGTTGAGTGCTCGAGTGACTTAATTGAAGGTTGGAATCATGTTCAACGACGAAATGATCGCAGTGGTGGGGTAGCCGCTCACTGGTGGGATAGACGAGAGATGGAGAGGCGCTAGACAGGGGGCTACCAGCTTGTGTTCAAGCTGGCCTCATCCAGCAGAGAGACAGATTCTAGGAATCAGCTTCACAACCAACGATTGATGTAAGTTAAGCTTCTTTTTGGCATTTTTACCTGGAGATTGTATGGGATTGCGAGTGAATATTTGTACTGACCATTCACGCAGTCCTACAAACACCTGGGCGAAACCTATAACTTACGTGGCTCTTACGATTCCGTCTAGATCCGCGAATTCTCTATCGCGAGCGAATATAGTTTCAAGATGATTTCCGACGATGACCTCTACCGTCTTGCCATCTTCCTCGGCTCGGCAGCCATGCTCCTGATCATCCTCTATCATTTCCTGGAGATCAATGCTATTGAAGAACCAGAAGTCGACAGCAAGGGCAGACCGATTACACCCAGCGCAAATGCTGGAGCCGCGTCAATAGCAAGGTGAACAATGTGCTGGGCCATGATCAGAAGTAGAGGGAGACTTTGGGGCAGTTGAGGGCAGTGAAGGATCCCCGGATGCTGAGCTGGAGGACTGTGCTTCAAGGACTTCGAATTTATTTTCGGAAGCATCACGGCGTTAAAGGATGACTTTGGAACGATGTATAAGATTATGGACACCGAATTGCATTCAAAAGCTGTGTTGTGTGGCCAAATACAGGGCTTGGTCCGTGGCATTGGAGGAGTGGTGGCAGTGGACATGTATGATATCAAGAGCCAACTTCCGAACAAACAGCGACCTGCGTTCTGCTATCACTTAGCCAACTTTTGGTGCTGAGGCGATGGATAATCGAAGCGTTTCGAGAAAGAACTTCGTTGTGAGGAGTCAGTTTGATCAAGCTGGATCTGTCACCTGCAGCAGGTGTTCTGCCTTGACCAAAAGATAGCTTCGGGAGTTCTATTTGGCGCCAAGCGAAACGTCTTACATTAGTGTTTTGTACTCTTCAGCTAACAGCTCCACTTGTAGATATATTGAATGTATCCATCGTTATGTCAGCAAAACCATGTAGAATTCATCATCGCATTCATTGGCGATTTCGCGCTAGTAAACAACACGTGACTGGGATGACTCAAATCGTGCTAGCGTGGTCGCCGCGAACAGCCCCTTCCCCTTCCCCTTCCATCGTCCTCGGAATTCCTTCCTCCAACCTCAACCCAAACAACCAACACACAACCACAAAGCCATCTTCTTCTCTTCTCCACACACTCTCTCGATTCTGTTCATAACAACGCGTCTGCGCGCTCATCCAACTTCGACCGCCGCACCTTTCCTGCCACTTTTCACAAGTCGCGTCTCGCAACACAGCCTCACTCTTCCAAGGCATATCGCGATACAGCGCATCAACTCTAGAGTTAGCCAGCCTCTCCCCATCAATCGCACATCGAACCTCCATCGACCTGCTCGCGATCGATACTCTGCCTCGTTCTACTGATCCTAACGGTTCGATCTCAACCAGCTTCTCACCTTTACAAACACATAACACCCAAACAAACTTCAAGATGTCTGGAAGACTCGACAAGTCGCTCGATGAGATCATCTCCACCCAACGCACATCCACCGGCCGTGGTAGAGGTCGCCGTGGTGGACGTCGCACAACTCAGACCGGCAAGCCCGCCACTGTCGCACCCGTTGGTGGTATCAAGAAGGCAACCAAGTCAACCAGAAACCCCGTCAAGACTATTCCAACTGGTCCATCCGGCTCTGGTGAAGGCAAGGTTATGGTCAGCGGATTCGTAAGTTTCTAAAAAGCCTTGCGAGCAAACATTTGCTAACCCCACGTCAGCCTAAGGATATCAGCGAGATCATGATTAAGGTATGTTACCGATGAGGCTTTTCAAGTCTTACGAGTTTCGTCGAAGTATTCCATCCACAACGATCTATGATTTGTCGACCTATAAGGATATCCTGTTTCGATGTTCTATCGAGTATACTGGGGAGCCTCATCCAGACCGTCTCCTGCTTCCTTCTGCTCGCGATATACTTTGAAGCAGTTGTGGGGTTCAGTTGAGCGCGTCTTAGTCTAGCACAAAGCCTATGATACATCGAGGTTAGCCTGGCAAGCACTCGTATCTGAAAATGGCGCGGACATGATGATGGCGTTGTCTCTGAATGAGGTGTATCGAGACTTTCCGGGAGGCTTTGGGCCATGCGTCAAGCAACAGCGAGCGCAGCAGTGGAGCACACAGCACAGTATCAAGCATCTCGTCTCAGTAACTTCTGGAAAGTTTTCATGAAGCCTACCTCTGTACACATCGGTGTTTGGGAATCCTTATATCGCGCCTTGGAGGTCTTTTTTTGCTGGTGGTCTTGTCGGCAGTAGTTTCGGCAGTAGTGTCAGGTTGAAAGATAGTGATGGGATCTTGACGGTGTTTGGTGTGGGTATTAATTTACGACCACCACGAATATTGGTACCCTGGGGTGCCCGAAAGGATAACTCGAGTACCAAGACTTCCGCCTCTGCGCTGGATTCCGGAAAGACCTGACTACTAATGCTCACTGCTCGCTCGCTGTTTTCGAGGAGACTTTTCGAGAGGGTGTGGATCCTGTTTTTCTGCGGACTCTTTCTTTCCTTCCAGGCCCGACGTCGAGATTACCTTTGCGATTTTCGTGAGATGAACGATATTCCGATCACTAACCACAATTTGGACAAATAGGAGTACTTCGCAAAGACCGTAGGACCCATCAAGAGAGTTGAACTTTCGTATGGACCTCAAGGACAGAGCCGCGGCGTCGCCAACATCACTTTCCACCGATTCGATAACGCAACCAAGGCAGTCTCTACTTGCAACGGTATTCCCGTCGACGGCAAGCCAATCAAGGTATGACCACCGAGTCTTCTGAACTTTGAACTTTAGCTAATACAATTTGCAGGTTGAACTGATCCTTGACGGTACCCGTGCTAAGGAAATCCCACCACCAAAGGGTTTGAGCGAGCGCATTACGTGAGTTGTTAAAAGCATTTGGAATCGACGTCAGCTAACAAGTCAGTAGGCAACCAAAGGCTCAACCAAAATCCGCTGCCGCTACGAAGACGACCGCTGCGGGTGCTACTCGTGGAGGAAAGGCCCGTGGCCGTGGAGGACGTGGAGGTCGTGCTGCTCGCCCTGCCAAGAAGACTGCTGAAGAGCTCGACTCCGAGATGGTTGACTACTGGCAGACTGGTGCCTCCGCTACGGACGGTGCTGGTGCCGCTACTGGTGCTGCTCAGCCAGCTGCCAATGGTGATGCTAACATGGATGACGAGATCTTGTGAACAGTTCGGTTTGAGATCGCACACCACCTCGAATTGGTCGAGCACAGTTGATGCCAGACTATTTTTTCATGCGGGCAAAGCATACCTTCCACTGTATTATTGCTTTCGCGAGCTCTTGATTCTCATCACTTCGGCTTTTTGTTAGGGACTGGGAATGGGTGGGGGAAGGGAAGGGAGGGAAGGATGATATGGAGATAATGCGCCGCCACCACTCTTGAGGCATTCGAATTTCCTTTACACTGTATTCATGGACTTGCAAGGCAGACGGGCGTTTCTCCGAAACCAAATGCAATTGGACCAATTTTCATCCCAAAATATGAGTGAATTGACAACAAAGATTCAATGGCAAAGTCGCCAAACCATAAATATTTTCACTCACGATACAGTATGCCTGGGTCTTTCTTCCATTTTGAAACTAGCATTGCCGTTCTACTATCCTAGAGGATATCCATTAGCCAGTGTCCTCGTCGAACGCAGTCACACCCAATATCATGGCAGTATGCAAACGCTGTGATGGAGTCCTGTGAATCTCTGCCGGCAGCCGATTGGCTTTGGTCTGTGCAATCAGACCCCAAAGCTTCCCCAGAGTGAAATCTTGGCGTCCGGGAATATTTCTGGATGCGCACTGGTGTCCCTGTGGCTGGATCTTGGTAGGCGCCAAGGTGCGACTACTTTGACCTCATTACCTTGACTTTGAGAGAGTTCCTTTTTGTGATCTGGCAACAGAAGGGTTGAGTTTAATCTTTTGGTTGTGGGTGTATGTTGGTATGACGGTCCACTCGCAACGGAGTACAGACATGTTGAAAGGTTCTTGATTCTTCGTACCATCATGGCAGGTAATTGTGACTGACTTGGACTCGAAACAAAACAATACCCAAAATCACTCCAGTCCGTTAGTTCATCACGGAATGGCCCTTGCGGGATCTAGTTGATCCAGGGTCTTCTTATGGCACCTCGCCAGTTTGGTTGGTCAATGGCTCATCCTCCAAGCAATAAACCATCACACCCTCACCCATCTCTGCCTTTCCATTTGTCGTCTCAAAATACACCATCGTACGTCTGTAGGTACCATCACAGTGACAAGCAATGGACCCCTCACTGGTAGCCCATTGGTAGCATCACGAGATCAATTTCTGTATCTGCGTCCGCATGGACGTGCGGTAGTTTGTTGATAACGGGCTTCATACCCCAAGACTTGAGTCGGTCTAGAAAGACTAACCTGGTATCGAGACGTTCTGGTGCTACTTGGAGCTGGGCATGCTAACCTGAACATTCATTTGTTGGAGTCTCCGCATTCAATCGTTCGTTCGTTTTGTTGTCAGTATTGAATCGTTTGGAAACGCAAAGCTCTTCATTGATTCGAATTCTTTTCACCACTTTACTGCTGTTGATAGCTAGCATACAAGGCTACCAAGTCCGGGGGCTCTGAAGACTTCGTTGAACTGCAAACACTCTCTCGTCTCATTAACAGTTCAAGCCCGCTTCACGAAAGCACAATGCTTCTCTCATTCTGGACTGTCCTCACCATCATCGGTCTCACGCTCACTTCTCCCGTCCCAGCTCCAGCACCAAATGCAAACGCAGCACCAGTACCAGCTCCACTCGCAAATCCCAGTCCCAATCCTAATGAACTCGCCGAGCGCGAAACAGACCTCAACGCCTTCCTCTCGCTGCTCCTCGACCACCTCCCAGCAATCGACGGAACCCTCACAGCCATCAGCGGAATCCTCACCACCTTCCAAGGCTTCCTCGCCCTCGTCAGCGGCAAGAAAACTACCTACAATCAGCTCACCAGCTCTTGCAAACCGTACACGGTTGTCTTTGCCCGGGGCACAGTCGAGCCTGGTAATGTGGGGATCTTGGTCGGTCCGCCGTTCTTTGATGCGTTGAAGGCGAAGGTGGGGAGTGCGGCATTGGCGCTTCAGGGTGTGAATGATTATAAGGCGAGTATTGCGGGGTATTTGGCGGGGGGCGATGTCAAGGGGAGTGTGAATATGTGAGTTCCTCTTTCGATCATCTTCGTTCGCTTATGGTTACATATGGTGTTGTTATGCTGGGATTCGAGCTGATAGTCCGCTAGGGCAACTCAAATCGCAAAAGCGTTCGAACTTTGTCCGAACACCAAACTCGTCGTATCGGGGTACTCTCAAGGAGGCCAACTTGTGCACAATGCACTTGCTTCCCTACCAGCTGCGACGGCGGCGTGGGTGTCGAAGGTTGTCATTTTTGGAGATCCGAGTACGTTTTCTCCCTCCTATCTTTTATTTCCTCGACGAAAGCATGTTTACTGATATTACCAGACAACGGAACGGCTATTTCGAATGTTCCAGCAAGCAAGGTTATGACGTTCTGCCATAAAGGGGACAACATCTGTGTTGATGGACTGCGAGTTTTGCAGCAGCATCTCACTTATGGATTGGATGCCAGAAATGCGGCGAATTTTGTGATCTCTTGATAATAGTAATTGCATATCTGTTTTCAGGCTCACACTAAATTTTATGACTTGTGAAGAGTCTGGCGCGACTTTGTTATGTGACTTTTTGGCCTAGGCTGCTCAAGCTTTCGTGTGGTGGGCCTTGACACTTTCACATCTGGTACGAGTTGTACACCGTGATATTGAGGGGGGATGAATTGAAGAAAGGCGTCTGGCTAATTTCAATGCTTGCCAGGAAATTTGAGTATGAGGGAAGACACAACTTGCCGTTGCAGCTCTCAGCCAAGATCCAGTACCAACATTCCAAAAACAAATAACCCAACACCAGAGCTCTATAGCATACATTAGATTCCCCTAACTCAAGCCAGCAATCCCAAATTCCAAATTCCAAATTCCAAATTCCAAATTCCAAAGCCTGGACCTGATTCGTGACATGAAAACGCCTTGAGCATGCCCAGTCTCCCAGCCTACAGCCCACCCGCGCGTAGTACAACTCTCAGTCACAACATCCCAACGCAGCAATCGTCCCATAGATCCCTCACTAGACAGGTTTGCCCACCCCGACATCTTGCTGCTCCTCGTTCCCTTCCAACCCAGGCCAAACAACCATACAAGCCCCCCTCCTCATGAACTCCGCCGCATGCTCCGCAGAATACACCCCTCTATCCGCCGAATCCCCGTTATTCCTCACAACACCACTCCATCTTTCACATTTCAGCGTCGTCACGGGAGTCAGAGCTTGGCCTTGAGTATACTCTTCATCCGGAGGTAAAGCAGTCATACTTGCGCCAAGACGAGAGAAAGTAGCTGCGTCGGTGGATGTGTATGCATTAGCGGAATCTGCCATTGCGTTTGTAGGGGTTTGGAATTGAATGGTAGATGACGAGGTTGAGAGGCAAGATGAAGAGGGGGATGATTTCATTGCGATAGGAGATGATGAGAGGGCTCGTAATGCTGGCTTGGGAAGGCAGAGAGCTTTTGAGAAGTAAGTTGTAATTTTGTTGGATATTGCTTTGAACATTGTGACAGGTGTGGAGGTAAGAGGGGGTAAGAGGGGAGAGTGTCGGGCTTAAGAGTGAGGAATGTGGAAAGGGAGAATGTTGTTGGTGAGCCTGAGTAAAAAGCCACAACGTAATACATATTTGTACGACCAACAAATCTGACATGAGGTAAGAAATTGAGAGACTCGAGCCAACTAGCTCTTTCATGGCTTTTGCATGCGGCCTGTTGTGATTGCAGGCCATGTCTGGATTGAAGGGTACGAAGAGTCTGGATCTGCAGCAAGGATAAGCACATGATCGGACAATTCAAAGAGAAAATGCGGAAACTATTGCTTTTATGTTATCTGCCTGCAAGGTATCTATCGACCATGCCCTGCAAACTCATGGAATAAAGTTTCCCCAGACATCGAAAAAGGTGATGTGTCGACCGGAAAAAGGAAGGGCTCCATAATATCCATCTTTGATGAGAAAGCTTGGGTGTTGTGTGAGAGTGAAGAAAACCGGACACAATATCTTGTTGTACTAGGAAGTCTCCATCTTGTGCGCCTTGTAAGAGAACAAAAGCCCATCTAAGCAACCTCCTCGATCTTGGAGCCGGTGGCCTTCTTAGGAGCCTCCTTCGCCTCTTCGTCGTCGTCCTCACCCTCAAGCGCTGGCATATCATCGTCATCATCATCGTCGTCATCCTCCTCGGGCTCTGCTGCTCCACCGAGTTTGGAGAAGTCGATGCCGCCGAAATCACCTCCTGCACCGCCCATCATTGAACTCATATCACCCATGCCTGGCATTCCACCCATTCCGCCCATGTTTGCTGCTGTTCTGTCAGCATTTCTTGTGTCTAGGTCCAATGCCTCGTGGGTAACTCACCTAGGTCGTCCTCGGGAGCCTCGTCCTGCTCATCCTCATCAACCCACTTGTCGAAGTCGGTCTTCAGGAAGTGGACCTTCTTAGCATCCTTCAATAGTCGTGGCCAGAACTCCTCCTTCAGCTCCTTCTTTCTCAGGACCAGCGCAATGTTCTTGGCAGTGTGGTTAACCTTCGTCTCGGCCTCGTCAATCTCGCCGTAGAACTCGAGCTCGACGTGGTAGTCTCTCTTGAGGGAGTCGGAGTGGCCGGAGAAGGTGAGTGATTGTGACTTGACATCGAGCTTGAGATTCGACTTCTGGACATCGGGGACGGTGATGGTGAGGTAGATGAAGTTCTTCTCGGCGTCTGTCTTGCTGGAGCGTTGAGCCCAAAGGACTGTTGATTAGGAAGAACGTTAGCAATGATCTTGATGTGCTTTGTGAAGATTGAGCAGAGATTGTGGTGGTGGCTGCTTCAAATCCAGCGACAGGCTGAAGCTGAAGCTCCCCCGCAGAAGTGACATGTTGAGCTTACCTTCTGGAGTCTGTGCGGTCGACATGATTGATGTGAAAGGTCAAGCAGTTGGGGAGAGTATGCTGTAGATTTCGTGGGAGTTGATCGTGGAGATGTTGGTTGTGAAAAATTAATTGTTTGTAGAATCAAGAGGGATAGCTGTTGGCGAGGATTCGTTTGGTGGTAGGTGGTTTGCTGTGCGAAGCGGCTTTCCAGCTTTGCATGCGCGAGGCTGGAAAATACGGCTCTCGAAGCTTCCAACCCAACCCACGCTGGCCTGCCCTGCAAATGCCAGAGCGGTCAACATCCCTGCAAGAGGAGGAAGAAGACAAGGTAAGAAAGGCAGCAATTGATTACTGACAATTGATACTTGAAAATTATATTTTTGTTATTATGATATCATTCTTCTGCGTACCCTTCTATAGTCTTGTGTATCTGTTTACTATCAACGGCTTTCTTTCAAAGTCCCTGCCTTATTCCAGCTTCACATGCCCATCACTTTGCGGCTCTTTTCGAGTCCGGCAATTATTGATAGACTCCACCTTACAGTAAAGGAGATACAGAAATATCGAAAGCTTACAAAGGAGACAAGGTCGCCTTTCAGTGATTGCAATCTATCGTCGAAACAGGCAAAGGCAGATGAAACTTAACTGCTTGCGCTAGGATAATGTCACGTGACACAGCACTGTCGTGATGCCTTCGTAGGAGCCGCTCGAACTTTGAGAGCCTGCTTGTGCCTGCGTTTTGATGTCATTTGTCCCAAGCTAGGTAGTTTAGTGTGGTGCTTAACATACTTTCTATTCAACATGTCCAGTTAAACGTCAAGTATGTACCGAGTCAGACATCATGGAGCATATATGGAGCCACTATTCCGTTACCCTTCTGTTACCCTTATTGTACATCTCGAAGATATATACCCTCCACTTTGACTCAGGTAGATCCTCCTTCTACAATTCGTTGTAACTACTTGAGAGACAAGGACGACTTGAGAATTTCTTAAAAGCCTGTCACGTGTCGTAAGCATGCCTCCTCATCTGTCTGTGTCCATGTTCTGGGGGAGCTTCACTTTCGCTCGGCTTTTTTGTCAGAGAATAGGCATTTACCTCTGAAGTCCGGTAAATGTACCCTGGGCTTACAGTGTCTTAGCGCTCCTCACAGCACGTATGTCGAAGACATGTTATGCCAAGCACAGCCATACACAAGCATCACTTCAAGAGCTTCACGCGATACCGTTGACTGTACGAGGTCGCATGGTGCTGAGCATAGTCATGATGCTTATAGTCGTCCCAGGATATTGAGCGTCCGGTCTGCATGTTCATTTCGCTTCTTCATGCTTGTTTACTTGCAATCCTCTCAAGCGAGATCTGAACAAAAGCAGAAGGCTACTTTTTCAAGAACCAATGAAATGAAGATCAGGAGTTTGACATCCCAGATTGCTTAGACGTTATACCTTTGAACTACTTAATTCCCCTGGCCGCAACTGCAGCACCTATTCCCGCTAAAACACCCACCCTCAAGACCCACGCCATCGCCTCCGTGTCAGAAACACCCAGCTGCCTACACCCCCAAAAGATAGCACTATTCAACACAGCCGATAGCATCTGCGGCATAGCAATAGCAATATTGTGCACTCCCATCGTCGTCCCAGCTCGTGATCTGATCGTTGGCTTTTGGAACGTATCCGGCTCGGTTAGATGTTGCATCTCTTCGTCTTGTGCTGTTGCTGAGGAGGAAGATGAATACAGAGAAAGCTCGATCTTATCAGGACGGGTAATGTTGGTGGATTTGGCGATCTCGGCAGTGATGATAGCGAATGGTGCCCATTGGGTCAGTGCCCACGAGATGCCGAGTAAAGCGACGAACACGACGGAGGACATGAAGCAGTCTCCCAATGTTGCGCCAAAGAGGCATATTGAGGTGAGGATATGTGAGCACATCCATGCTCGAGGGAGAGTAAACCACGACAAGCAAGTCCTAGAGGAGATCTTCTTGCTCGGCCAGCTAGCTCGCGAAGGAGGGCTGGAAATGAGATGAGGTAGTAGGAGATTGGCCATCAGTGCCACGATGGAATAGAGCAGCATGGCCATGATAGCGTGCTGAGATGACTGTACCCCAGCAGCTTTGATGTATATTGTCGAAGATGATCCTGTAGTCTCGGATAGAATCTGGTGTCCATCTACCCTTGTTAGCATAACAGCAACAGGTCTTGTTCAAATCTCAAGACTTACATAGCTTACTCAAATAACTACAGCCTTCATGTCAGCAAAACGTGAACCTGAGAGATGTTAAACAGTACTCACACAACAATATTGAACAAGAAAGGAAACCAAGCCAGCCAAGCAAAGAACTGCACCACACAAACCCTCCTGATCGTCGGCGGCAGCTCCTTGATGGCATCAAAAATATCTTTCCATACCGCCTTGACCCCGAATTTCTCCCTCCCCAATTCGGCCTCAGATCTATCAAACCTCTTCTCCTGAATCACCATCGCCGTAACCGCAACAGTGCACCCCAAAGCCACCGAGGCAACCGCACACAATCCCTTAAACTCCGCATTATCAACCCAACTCGCCATCCTCGGCATGCCCACAACACCACACCCATACCCAACCGCACTCCCCACAATAACCGCCGTGCTCGCATATGAATTTGCTTGAACCGCCTGCTTACCCGGACAAGAATCAACGATCAAAGCGCGGATACTAGTCTGCACTGGCTGGATCGCCACATTCAATGCCCAGATCCCTAACACTGCAAAGATCTGAATCGTGATGTGCGCTGCACATCCGTCGGTCTTTGTACCGAAAAGGTAGAAGAAGGAGCGTAATATCTCGCTCGTCCAGGAGAGAAGATTGATGCAGAGAATTGTGGCGGCTGTTCCGTAGATCATGAAGGGGCGACGGCGACCCCAGGAATGATTGCAGAAATCGCTTTTGTAGCCGATGTAGGGCTGAAGAATAGTGCCGCAGATTGGGCCAGCAAGCCAGACGAGGGAGACGATATAGGGACGGAGACCGAGAGAGAGGAGAAAGGTCTATGTTCATGAGTGGGGGGCTTGAGTGAAGAAGAGATAGAAGGGGTATTTACGGAGCCTTCGGCCATGACGGTTGCCCATACTACCTGTAATCTGGATTTAAGTCAGAAAAGCCATTGAAGTAGGGAACACTCGAAACTCACCCTCCCATACTAAGCGTCAAGCACAGTAAATACAGTCGACTGACGATAGGCCGTCCATCTATCGTAGATCCAATCTCATTCTCCTCTTCTAACAAGCTTTCTCCCTCAGGAGGAGCGGTTGACACTTTCTCATATCCATCGCCTGCCATGATTGTTAGTCTCAAACTTGGTCAAGAGAATCAAGTTGGAAGTTCATTCGGGAAATTGTTCACCATCCCAATACAAGTAGAAGATTACTCACCGCTCGATCCAGACATCCACATGACGAGCCGTTTTCGTCTCTTCAAGTGTCACCACCGGCTGCGAGAATATTCAGCCACCAGGACTTTGTGTACGATCTCCAATAAAATCTGCTTCAATCCGAGTCCAGTATCGTCTGTCTCAATCTGAGTCCTTCAGCAATTGTCGATAAGATCTCGTTGTCGTAATATTAGTGCTGACCTCTGCTCCCTCTCCCTCCGATCCTCATCAGCTCTGGAGATGTAGTCCAGAAGTACTTGAAACGGAAAATGTTTCGACACGAAATGTTTCAAAAACTCGACGAGTCTGAAACTGCCCTTCTATTCGAAAACCCATCGAAATTTCTCAGCGTCAGATATGATGGTGTTTGAGACACGTTGAAGTGATGGATGGGATGCTGAGGTGGTTTTAGTGGGGTCAGACTGACATCCGCGGGCCGCCCAGTCAGCCCGCGCGGTACGTACTTCCAGGTTCGTATATGCGCTCAGCATTGGCATATGACCAGAATGGAAAGAAATTAGCTGCTGTGGCATAGAAACATTCGAAGCAATTTACCTAGTGGGATTTATGACAATGGATTCTATATTTTCTAGGTGATTTTGAACTCCTAATGTCTGAATTACCTTGACGAATACATGCTAGCAGATAGGCCATCCAAGGCAATGAAGGCATTCAATCTCAGCAGAAAATTATACCTTTAAAGGTCACTCTGGCAAGAAACTTTCAGATATTTGAACCCAGAATCGAAATTGCCCTGGTGATAGGCCGAATGCGAACAGGAAGAAAATTGGCAAGAAATACCCTTTCGCCTGACTCCACGTCTTCTCCTACCGATCCTAGATCACGCCTTTAACAGCCAACAACCCACAAGTAACCGTACTAATCACACACGAGATCGACGCAAAAGTCGTGCTAGCAATCCTCATATGATCTCTGGTCTTGTCACTCTTCTCCTTCTTCTTCAAATGCTTCCTAAGCTCACGATCCTGCTTCTGCGCCAATTGCCACTCATTCAAAGGCGGGCAATCCTTTTCACCAGTTTCTGGAATGGCCGAGCCATCAGGACATGTTGCTGGTTTCTTTGACTTTGACTTTGATTTAGGAGCGCGGGGGACAAGTGTGCGAGCTTGGAGCTCGTTTGGAGGAGGTTCGTTGGTGGTGTTATTGGCCTTGCAGACTTGGAACGTAAATGGGGAGTCTGAGTCTGGGCCGGAAGAGTCGATGAGGCGGAAGAGTTCGCTGGTGAGGGACTCGACGACTCTCTCTACTTTCAAAATCTCCTCGATGTCCAAGTCCTCTACCTCGGACAGGGCATTTGAGCGCAAGGCCTTCTGCAGGACTAATTCTGCGATAGCCTCCGCAGCGGCTCTGTCCTCGCAAGGTAAGAGGTGGATTAATTTGAAGAGGTTCTCGAGCATGATTTGCTGGCGATCTGGCACGGAGTCTTGCTCTGCTTCTGTGGGAAGTCCATATTCGACGTTGTAGGCTTCGAGGTCGGAGCGGATTGCTTCAAGGACGAGAGGATCAGCAAGGTAGTCGAAGGAGTCGAGGATTGTATCGTCTGATTCCGTTGTGGTTACGCTCATGGTAGCGTTGGCAAATGGTGGTAGTGAAAGTGTTGCTGTTGGTGCAGAGAGAGTGTTGCCTGTAGACGTTGTGACGACGCCATTATGAGTGATTGGAGCAGGTGTGGCGTGTGCAATGGCAGTATATTCTCCATTTCCCACAACGCTGGTGTAATGCTTGGAGAAAAGTTTTGTAGCTTCACTGATGGAAGGAGTAGCAGATACATTTCCGGGCTGAAGTGGAAATGCATTGCCAGCGACAGCCAGCAAGGCAGGAATAAGTGCGATACGTGAAATATGCATGGAGAAAATGTTCAGAGTATTGAGCTTCAGAAACATGAGACTGCTAGAGAAGAGAAATTAAAAGCATGACAGAATGGTGTGGGAAGGAAAATAATGTAGTGCTAGAAGCTAGTTGGGCTTTTGGTGCGTACCTGACCTTCGCTACATCATACTAATGATGTTTGCCCATATACTTACCAGGCAAGCGAGAAGAAGCGACCCAAAGATGAAAAGCCGCGACTGACAGCCGGACTCTTAGCTAGGAAAGCCTAACAGAAAGCCACAATGTACCGAAACCAGAAGATGTCTTACCAATCAGACACTTACTTGTCTTTGGAATACATGCCAGGAAAGAAGCAGCAAACCTGTACCTGTACAATATGCCATCTTGCGTACTGTCCAGAACAAAGGCCCCTCAAGGCACAATAGATTCTCAAATGACGCCTCGTGTAAACCATATCCACCCAAACTCCATGCCCGTCCCGATGTCCAATGTAAACGCACTCAACTCTTTAGAGCCTCCAACCTCCCCCGCATCTGATCCAGCATGGCCTCCGCATCCTCCTCATCCTCATCTTCCGCAACAGGTTGATCCTTAACAGGCGTAGGTAGATTCGGCGTCGCCCCAACCTTACTCATCTTATCCGTCAATATCTCGCCCAGTACCTTGTCGACCTCCGTCTCCGCCTCCTCATCCGCCTCCTCCAGCTCATCTGGCAGACTGTCCCCGACCATCTCCTCAATAATCCCCGCCTTCACCAACTCCTGACTCAATTCGCGCATTGTGCCCATCAGTTCCGGGAGCTTGACGAGGCTATTGACATCCTTCATGATACCGACGCTACTCCTAATGCTGCCCTCTATCTTGCGCACCGCGAACGCCTCCGTAACCTGCATGGACACGCTGTTGAGCTGCGCCTTGGATGTGACAAGTCTATTATGCTGTTTCCGCGTGCGGATGAGTTCGCGTGCAAAGATGCGGATGTCTTTCTCGGCTTGCTTTGCTTGTGAGGGGTTGCGCTGGGCGCGGCGGTTGGCTTGGATGATGAGGGTTTTGGCCTTGTTCTCGGCCAGCTTCATGTTCGCGATGTCGCGGTCGAGTTTACGGGTGTTTTGTCGGATAAGTTGATTGCATTTCCGGACCTGAGAGTATTAGATTGTGAGTACTTGTCTGCGTGGAGGCACCGAAGGATGTACCTGTGCCTGGGGATCTGGCTTGAAGAATACGGCTTTGATGGACTCCATGTTGGATGGTGAGCACAGAGATTGTACTCTCCTACCAAGTCCAAGATTGGAATAATCGCAGGTGATGCGAGGCTGCAGAGTGAAGGGTCCTGATTGAGGATGTAGATGGCTGGTCGTTTCAAGCGGACCCTTGAGGTGAGGCTTCAGCGGATCGTTGGTGGGATGTGGCCCAATGACGTCGCGGAAGGGAGGGGCCGCGAATTAGCCTGGGCTGTGGATTTGGGAGGGAGAAAGGAAAGGTATCAGTGGAAGTACCAAAATCTAGGCGGCAGTGATTCTTCTTTTATAAAGGACTGTTTGAAAGTAACATGACAATTTTAGGACATTCAATCAATGTGCTTTCATGTTGTTGGGTGCATCCCGGCGCAATGAGCTGTGACTAAGGTAAGTGATCCTTAGTCATGGTCCAACCACTGCCCCGACATAATCACTATCAACAGATGCACACAGGAAGGCGATATGTCTGGGCATGAGTAAAATTGGCCCGAACCAAATATCATGACTCCTATCCAAATGCCCTGTAATAAATGCCCAGCAGCGCGGCCAGGTCTAATGTGCTTCAGCACGGTTGCCAACTCCAATGAAATGCCCAATCCCTCGCAAGAACAAAATCCTTTACTTTTCCCATGAATGCCTGTGCTACTATTTCGGCAGGAATCTAAACTACCGATTCGTCCCCACTACTAACGCCATTAACCAAGTTTGCGGCTTTCAGAGTCGTTGGATCTGTCAATTTTGCTGCATTCTTTGACATGCCCTTGTAGATCTTTAGCACGTTGTCAACGATGACGGCGTCGATGCCCTCTCTGACTTGTTGCTATTTGAGGTTAGCGAAGCTCCAAGCCCTAACTTCGGGATGACTTACATCTACTTTATCCTCGTCGTTGTTCAGAGTTCCATAACTGACACATACCAGCCCGCTGTCCTTGACAACCTTCACCAATCTCGGACTATTGCACAATGGCTCAGCCGCACTCACAACACCCAGCAAGTTCCAGCGGCTTGCAAAGCGAATAGCCTCTTGGAGACTGCTGGCTCTAATATCTCCAACTGGACTTGTACCGGCATCTGTCAAGAACAAGACTGGAATGCTAGGCTGTTTGAAACTCAATAAGAGGCAGATGTCAGGATTAAAACTGCTGAAGATAATCTTGCGCTTCTTGCAAAGATCATACACCTTATTGAGGACGGTATCGACGAAACTGTTGAGTTCCACAGCATAAGCATCCATGTCGTGTTCCTCCGATTCGTGCAGCATGGGATACTTCATCTCAATGTTGAAGCCCACGCGCTCTTCGAGTGTGAGGAACATTTCCTCGAGGGTGGTAAATGGTGCTTGGATGAAATTACCACGCGAATTCGCCTTGAAACCTTTCTCTTTGAAATCTCGAGTATGTTTCATCTTCTCGGCCATGTCAACATCTGGAAGCAGATGCCCCATGGATAATGAACGCACACGATCTGCCCCACGGACAACGCGGAACTGAGGATTGTCCTTCGGACTATCTTTTGGGTTGTCTTTTGGTGGAGTCGGGGGTCGAGAAGCTCTAGGAGTTGCATCATTGACGTGCAGGAATTGTTCAGCAGTAAGTGTGTGAACAGGAGCATCGATACCTGTCTCGCTGACTAGGAAGTCATGGTAAATGACAGGAACAAGATCCTTAGTCAGTTGAACATCAAACTCGACATAGTTGGCTCCAAGATTCGTTGCAGCGATGAATGACTGTAAGGTGTTTTCACCCAGTTGAAGTGATCTGTTAGAGGCAATATTCTTGCCAAGACCTCTATGTCCGATAATCATAGTTGAGGAGACCTCTTTCCAGTAAGTCTGTTTGGTTGTAATAGACATGTTTGGATGAGAAAATGGAGTAATGACCAGGAAGTTGAAGTTCGCAACGCCAATAACTTCAAGATCGGTGCTCATGATGGGAACACTGACGTCTCCTTGCAAGTTCATTCGGGAAACTCCAATGGCTTGCTTGATACTGCCTAGAATGGCGACACCCCTTCCAACCTTGTCCTCTTGGTGACCAGAATAAGTTGGGACAATATCGAAATACAGCTTGACCTTTGCCGCATCGGCCGCAGTAAACACCATTGGCTCTGTCGAGATATTGTCTGGGACTGGAAGGTCGATGGTAGTGGGCTCTCCAGTAGCTCCTTTGGCGCTGACAATAACAGATAGCGATGTATCAAGCTGAGTAGAATGTGCCTCAGCAATGGGAATTCTGTCGAGCTTGACTGCCGGTACATTTTTTCTCATGTCCATGGATCCCAGACTGACCAGGACCATACTCTCGTTTGTAAGGTAACGATGACCGAACGTCTTTACAGGCTCTGTAGTCTCAACCTTGGTCATCTGTGACCGAGCTGTCCCAATCGAAGACAGGTTAGGAGGAGAAGAATCGCGGGTTCGTGTCGAGAGCTCGGATTCTGGACTTGTTGTCATCGAACTTGCCTGTGCTAGCTTTGCAGCAATATCCATGTGACCACGAAGAGCTGCGTGCTCCCTAGCTAGCCATCCGGATCCATCAGGTTTGTTGATATCGGCACCAGCTGCAATGAGAAGCTCAACGATTGGAAGGTGTCCATCGACAGAGGCGATATGCAGCGGAGTCCAAGAGAACGTGTTCTCGGTAAGATCGATGTTGGCTTTTTGTTCCGGTGTACCCTGAAGCAGGATTCGAGCACAATCAACATGGCCAAATCTTGCAGCGATGTGGAGAGAAGTCTCGCCTGCTGGATCTTGCCAATTGATATCAACACCTGCGTCAACAAGTAGTTTGACAATTAGGGTGAAATTTGACTTAGTCGCCATGGCCAGAACAGCACTGGACTTTGAGATGTCACGTCTCATGGCTGCCTTTTGATCGTTATAACCTTGCCAATTCTCTCCTTTCAGCAGAGCTTGGGTGGTCAAGGGATGACCTCCGATCACACTGAGATGCAGCGGAGCCTGTCCATCGTTGTCTTGCCATTCTAGAGCATCGATACCATTCTCGACGTTGAATTGACCCCATTCTTGCATGTACTTCATGACAAGCTCGCAAATGACGACGAAGCCAAATTGAGCGGCATAGTGTAGTGGCAAACGTCCGTATGTATCTTTCGACTTCAATGCAACGCGATGGTGAGGCTCCAATGCCTTCAAAACATAGTCTAATAGCTTCACATATTCGTCGTCCATGCTCAGCAACGAGGACTCCTTGAGAGTGCTTCGTGCAGGTCCCAGAGGAGGGGAGGCCGCAGGCGTGAGGAAACGAGACTCATTTTGATCGACGGTGAGAAGAGCTGCCGAAGTCTGGGGTCCAGCTCGAGCCGACTTTGTACGACCAATAGAGATGACCAGACGGTGCAAGCAGTTACGCTTGTTGATATCGTCGGTCTCGTCTAGTGATGTGATGTGCTTGAGGAGGTAGCTGATACATTGCTTCGACTTGCAAGAAATACAACGCTGCAACAAACTGACCAGGAGCTTTTGCATTGCCGGCTCGGTCGGTTCTAGATCCGCCTCTGCAAGAGTCTCCTCAAGCGTAGGCACGTCATCGTTCCGGATAGCTTGATCCACTGTATCAAGAAGTCCCTTGGGCAAGTTGAACATGGACCTAGATGATACCCGTTTGATCGAGTGCACCGAGTGAACAGACTGTGCATCAGATCCATCCAGATTGGGCTGAATATCTCCAAGGATCGACAACAGTCCATTGACAGTGTTTTTCAACTCTTCCACTCGCACATTTGTGGCGAAAGGTTTCAAGTCAACCTTCGACGCCAAGTAGCGCTCTTTAGTGCAAACATTCGGAACCTTCTTGTCGAGCTTCTTTGTGATCTTGATAAACCCTCTCCGGTTCAGATCACCAAACCACTGTAGCTTTCTCAATTGATCACGGAGCTCTAGAAGGGCACCACGAAGTTCCTCGATATCATTGAGGTCCAAAGTCTCGAAGATTTCCTTCGACGAGCCATATCTTTCCTTGAGCAGATTCAATCTCCTTGATGCATCGCCAAATTTCTTGTTATAGAACTCGTCGACATCTTCGAGGTTTCGATCCAAGGTAAAGAAAAACTCTGGAGGGTCATTAGGTTATGCAGTTGCGCTAGGGTATGTTCAAGTACCAGCCAAGTCAGGATCTTTGCCAGTCTTCACGGTAAGAACAGCAGCTTTGATAAGCTTCTTCAATCCTTTGTAGTTGATGTAGGCGGCAGACCATTCCGGAAGCTGGGTCCGGAGAAGACTGGAAACACTGTATTAGCCAATGACTAGCGACAGTAGACGATGTTTCACAGATACATACTGCCGTCCGAACTTCATCTTGTGCAAAGCTTCTGTAAGAGACAGGTCCCAAAATTCGTAGAAAGATTTTCCCTCTGCCCAAACTCGAACAGCTTCCAACTGGCTTTATTTTTGTGTTGGATGTCTCGCAGACGGGTGAATGTAAGATAAGGTCGAGGGGGTCGGATCGCGATACGTTAATTCGGAAGAAATGAAATACAGCTTCGTTGGTCGAATAAAAGTCTGCCCTGGGGAGCCATTCAGTCGAATTTGGATGGAACCGGATAGACGTCCGCCGTTAGTCAATGTATCGGGAGCTCAGCGAGATTTGGACGGCAGAAGGTACGTTAGGACTGCGGGGATCCCAGGCTGGGTGAGCTTTTACTACACAACAATTGAGGGTTTTGGGTTGCAGGTTGTTGTCGAGCTCTGGAAGTCGAGGGTTGTAAAGCGTGTAGAAAAAGGTGGATATGATTCGCCAGGCGGTTTCGAGAATTCTGCCGCCGTCATTCACAAGCGCAGCAGGGACCTTGGCGGGCGGCCCGTGGGAGGTCGATCAAGTGTGAGGCGAGTGAGTGGTGCTGGAGCTGCACCAGAACATCAAAACTAGAAGCCAGACAGACCGAACATCCGACTATATATCTGATTTCCAAGCACAAAATGAGGAGTCAGAATTAACAAAGACGTCTGTGCCACTTAATTCGACGTTTGCTTGCTTTGCTGGGTTCGGCGACCGGAGAGTGGAAATCGTGACAGAGTGCAGGGTCTCTTGCTTGCTGTCGGTCCTGGCTGTCGTAGGCTCGTAGGGTTCAGCCTTTCGTTCCAGGGGAGGCGTAGGCTTGGCCTGGGGCCCTGACCACACCGCCTTCGGGGGCGGCTTTCAGGTCTGAGTCGTACTGATCAGCAGGTACAGTACCCAGTACCGAGATTTGGGCTTATTTCAGGAAGGTCCGTGATCAAAATCGAGACATTGTACAAGGACAACCCGTCTGCTGATATGAAGAAAGGACCCAGAAAGGAATGGAGAAGGGGGCAATGGTACGACAAAGCAATTCGGCTTTACAATCCCAAGAAAGCCTTTGAAACTTTGTGGGGAAGGAAGATGTGGAAGTAAGGGGGAGGGTGTCAGTTAGTAGTATCGTGATATGGCTGCATGTGACATCATATCGTTTGAGGAAAGCGCCTCCGGATCCAGTGGTGTAGAGTTGGCTATCGTTACCTGTATGGTTATCAATGATCCAGAAATAACTGCAAGAAGGCGGGACATTGGCCAGTAGGGAAGTGCCCCTTCCAAAAGCTTATGCAGCTGCTGCCGTCCCTTTGATAGAACGTAGTCTCGACCGTTGGACGTCAATGATATGTTTGATAAATATTCTGCTTCGGTTGCAGGCCAGGGAACTTTTGATAACACAGCTCGGGAGGGTGCTGTTGTACTTTGAATCACGGAACGCTCTCGTAAATAAGGTAGAACATTCTAAAAGAATCAATGATCGGATATGGTCCCTAGAAAGTTGACACCTCTATTAGCCAGTTAGTACTTAACCATCAAGACAGTTCCAATGCACTCTGAACAATTCACGAGTCCCACTTCAGATAAGTTAGTACCATGAATCAGGCGAAATAAAAAATGTCAAACCCAATTGTGTCCGCTTCCTGTGTCAATGGCTTCCTACCGGGACGCACGGAAGCCATAAGAGTAATGCCAAATATGGCATGAGAGTCGTACTCATTTCTGCAACTGTAACAGGGGTATCATGTTTGGAAAGCAATCGACTCCGGTCCACCTCCGACTACCAACCCCGTCCTCGTCCCCGTCCCCCACCTCTCCCACGTCCACGATCTCCTCTTCCCCCACCGCCACGACCTCGATGGCCGCCTCTACCTCTCCCGCCACCTCTACCAAAGCCTCCATCTCGTCTTTGTTCTGGTGGAGGTGGTCCATTCCTCATTCTTTCTGCCTTCTCTTCCTGTGTGGAAAAGAACTTGTTCTCGATTCCTACTAGGTCACAGAACTCTTGCATCTGAGGATTATTGTACTCGAGCGGTCCATCGTCCACAATTTCAGGCATCCCAACCTCAAAAATTGGCGCGGTTAGTACAAAGTTCTCTGGGACTTCCAGCTTTCGCTTCTTGACAATATTCTCCTCAACCCACGCTTGCTCCTTGTCAATGAGAGGTCGATAATGATCTTCTCCGAGATCGTCCGGAGCTCTGCCGTTTTTGTTTCCCAGAATGATATGGGATGCAAAAACTCTGGTTATTGCTAACCACTCGGGATCATACTCCAACTTAGCCTTGGCCGGTGCTGCCGAATCAGTGATACGTGGGATTTCCAGAAGTTGAAGGAACTTGCGGCCAGGTAAGCATTTGTCCAGTGCCAGGAATCGAACAACTTTGTTCGTGATGTCGGGAGGCGTTGGTTGTCCTGGTCGCGTACGAGCTGATGGAACAGCTGGCCTTGCAAACGCAGCAGGCAGCTGAGCTCTGAGATCCGCGGGTACGGAGGATTCATTTTGTAACTCAGTCGACTCGTCATGTAACGATATTTCGTCCTTGTTTTTCGCAGTTGATGTTCCATTAGGATGGGTTTTTGGCTCGTCATCATCTAAAGATATTTCGTCCTGATTCGTATGGGATGTTCCGTTGGTTGCTGCCGGCTGGACTGGGCTGTCCTCATCGTCCATATCCAGGTCAATCTCATCCGTATTATGAGCAACTGTCGGTACGGTTTGCTGTACAATTGGCACGGCCGGAGATGTAGCGGGTGGCTCAATTGGCTTCGGGGCATCCTCATAGAATTTCGTAGCTGCGAATTTGCAATGCATGTGGGCGGAAAACCAATAGGGAGGTCTCAGACGATCCATGACATATGTAGCAGCTTGATTGCCCAACGTTCCGTCCTTCGATTCTTGTTCAAAATCCGGCTTCGCTCTCCATAGGGCCTTTGCATTTCCAGACTTTTCAATTGCCCTCGGCCAATCATGACTGATTCCAATATCAACCTGTGTTCTTAATTGCAATAATTTTCTGGTATCAATTTCTCTCACGTGGTAGATGGATTTGACGTCGTCTTGGCTGTATGGTAGTCGTTCATGATGCGTCTTGTTGAAGTTGTATCCTTTCCATATGCCTGACATACCAGCAATTCGTACGCCTCCCACTCGAACAACGTTTGCTGCTCCCATGTAGTAGATGTTGGGTGCAACCCATCCTCCATAGAATAGCTCCCAAAGATGGCTACTTGCTTCGTGGTTTCCTCCTACGAAGATGGTAAGGTATGGAGCTTTCGTATTACCGCTGTAGTATGCATGGAAGTCGCCAATCTCGCGGTACTTTACTGGACAGGACATCACTGTAAGGTCTGCAGCATTTCGCACTGACTGAAGCTGTTAGTGGAGCTCTGCCGACCTCATTCTGCGAGCTTACCTGGAAATCGCCGCCGATGATCAGAAGGTCAACCCCATCCCATCCCCGAGCTTCACAAGCAGTACCTACTGATGCGTATATGGCGTCCAATGTACCGTGGCCCTGTTGCAACGTTAGCTCGTGCGAAAGAGGGGTACGGGGCTTGAAGACTTACACAACCTTCTACGGCAATTCGCAAGCCTTGCGCTTCCTCCAAAGCGGGGGTCATGGTGGGGGTTGAAACTCTGGTCAAGAGCAGAATAGCGAATTGTCAATCCTTTGAAAGATCCGAACAGCATCCATTCGTTCTGCGATTGAGGTGCAGGAGGTTGGGCTGTAATGGTAGTCGGTGTTGAGTCTGTGTCCGAGGTGGTATTGGACTGGTCCTGACTAGCTCCTGTCGCCGAGAAGTCAAAATATTTCGGGCTCGCTTGCGCCAGCAGCTCTCGACACTCCCAATACTTGAGCATCGAAACGCGTCATTGAAGACAGCGAAATCCACCCTGCAGAGCTGCAAGTATGGCAATGGAACCACCAGAACTATCGGCGCGTCTTCGATATCTCCATGGCGCCGCGCATCTATTGGCAACAACTTCTCCTATAACTTCAAGGCACCTTGTGAGCCGGCACAATGCTCTTATGTTTGACTCGAAACTTGACCTCAGCGATGAACAGAAGACGAAAGCATGCGGCGCCTGCGGGACAATAATGCTACTAGGATGGGAAGCTACGTTGGAGAACGATATCCGCAGAAAGCAAGGCCAGGGTGACGAAGTGAAGGAAGCCACAAAGCAGCCCAAAGCTATGGTTTACAGCTGCGGAACCTGTTCCAAAAAGACTCGGATGTCTACGGGTATAGCTAAAGCAGCTCGCAGGAACAGGAAAGTTTCAAACCATACATCTATCCCGGCAGCTTCAGCACCGCAGTCTCAAGCCAGTCAGTCAAACACGCTATCACAGAAACCGGCGAAACGCAAATCCAGAAAGAAGGGTGTGCTAGAATCTATCCTGGCAAGAAACCAGCCACAGCCTACCAATGCTGGATTTGGGCTGGATCTGAGCGACTTCATGAAGAAGAGTTGAGTGAGTTTGTGTATAGGCCGACTACTTTGAATGGTTTTAGAACGACGTTTCCCAGGGGAACCTCATGATTACCTCCAAAATCCCAGCTCCTTGCTCAAAGACCAGCATCTCCTAATGTCACAAAATTTCTGGGGGACATTGTTCGACCGAGAGACACATGGATCCATTTCTCATTCCACCTCCGTCACGGGTGGCACTGGGATCACAGATGCCGGCTACAGTTCATTTGAGGGCAAGATCTGAGCACAGCACAATGAGCTCGCTCAGTCTTCCCAACAATATTCAGGCATTCACTGCTATTGATTGGCCTCCAATGAAGAATTAAGGCTGCAAAAGTGCGGAACTCCCTGCCCAAGATAATTCTCACGGCACTTGAGTGTCGCAAATCAGAAAGGTGACTTAAGGTTACCGACGTTGGCCTCAGAACGCAGAGTATGCATTCGTCGGGTCCTTAGCATGCATGCAAAGATTTCTCAATTTTGCGTCTTCACTACTTCCTTCTCTGGTCATCTTTACCCAGCCTTTACTTTCGAAAGCCTTCTCTTCAGCCTTGCGCTAAGTACGTCATTCCGACTATTATTGGTCAGCCTTGTCATCACCACAAAAATTTGTTAAGGCCCGAGCATACAAGACCCCGCGGTCTTCGAGACATCCCACCTCGCTACCTCGATATTCAATACCAGAACAAGAAAAATGGCTTCACACGCAACAGAAGACCCAAAGCCAGATGGCGCAGCCTTCGATACTTTTTTCGATTCTATTGGCAATAAAGCAGAAAATCTTACAATCAACGACCAGAATGGCACAAATGACCCCGCCTCCAATGGCGCAGAGTCGACAGACAAGCCAGATGAAAATGAGCCCAAGGTCGTCGACGAAATCGAGAGCTTGTGTATGAACTGCCAAGAGAATGTACGTCTCTTCCAACCTGATCGATACAAACCTTGTCCTGACTTACTATAGGGAATCACCCGGCTGCTACTCACCCGCATACCCTTCTTCCGCGAAATAATTATCATGTCCTTCTTCTGCCCACACTGCAACTTCAAAAACTCAGAGATCCAAGCTGCGGGCGAAATTCAACAGAAAGGCTCACATTACGAATTGCGACTTCGCACGTCAGAGGACTTCGCGCGCCAGGTCGTCAAATCCGATACCTGCGTGGTCAAGTTCATCGAGCTAGATATTGAGGTCCCCGCTGGCCGAGGGCAGTTGACAAATGTTGAGGGACTTCTCAGCATGATCCTCGAGGACCTGGAGGTTGGACAAGCTACGAGAAAGGAGCAGATGCCGGAAGTTTATACCAAGATCGAGGAGATTATTGCGCAGGGCAAGAAGATGCTTGCGGGAGAGAGCTTCCCGTTCCGCGTCTCACTCGACGATCCAGCCGGAAACTCCTGGATCGAGCCCAACCAGAAAGATGGTGTTGGCAAGTGGTCAAAAACTGAATACGCGCGCACACCAGAGCAAAACGAAGCACTTGGTCTTGGAGTAGGCAACGATCAGGAAGCCCTTGAACCAGCAGCCGCGGGTCAACCTACTGCAGAATCTTTTGAATCCGACGATATCATCCCCAATGAAGTCTACTCGTTCCCTGCGACGTGTCCCGGTTGTACCAGACACTGTGTCACGCATATGAAGATGGTTGAAATCCCACACTTCAAACAAGTGGTCATTATGAGCACAGTATGTGAGGAGTGTGGATACCGCTCAAATGAGGTCAAGACTGGTGGTGAAGTACCCGAGAAAGGCAAGAAGATTATTCTACATGTCAACGGGGCTACGGATCTCGCACGCGATATCTTGAAGTCCGAATCCTGCGCCTTGGAATGCCCTGAATTGAACCTCTCTGTTAACCCTGGAACCCTCGGTGGAAGATTCACGACCGTCGAAGGTCTGTTAACACAAGTCCGTGATGACTTGCACCAGCAGATCTTCGACGTTGGAGATGATTCTGGAGCTGGAGGAGATTCGCTACCCTCTGAAGAGAAGACGACGTGGAAATCGTTCTTTGATGGGTTGAATGAGGCTATCTCAGGAGAGCGCAAGTTCACAGTCGTTTTGAAAGATCCGCTTGCGAGCAGCTATGTGCAGAATCTGTGTTCACCAGCAGACGATCCTCAGATCGAGACCGAAGACTACGAACGCACACAGGAGGAGGAAGAAGATCTCGGTTTGCTGGATATGCAGACGGAGAACTACGTTGACGAGATTGGTGACGAGAAGAAGAGGATAGAAGATGAGAAGAAGGAAGAGGATTCCAAAGAGGCCAAGAAGAGCGAGGAGAGCAATGGATGATTCCCCGCTCTGTCAAGCAAATAGAAAAATAGAAAGTTGTGTTTTCACTAGGTTACCGCATGTTTCTGGGACTAGTTCTTAGGTGAGTCTTCTTGTTAAAGAGGGTATATCTGGCGAGTGCCTGATATGAGTTTCGTACGGACGTCACCCCTAGACTAGTGACATAGTGTCCATGATAAGCAGCAGAATCATGGAGCTGAAGCAGCCTCAAGACCGAAGAATCGAGTCGTCCAATAAACAGAACGCAGGACAACATGGTCCGAGGTCGACTAGACTGGGTGCTCTTCCGCCAACATCAATGCTTCTTTTCGCCCGCGGTAAAAAAAAAAAAAAAAATGCAACCTCCAACATACATACGCCAACAAAACATGCACACAACTCCAATTCCTCTCAAATCGTAAAATCAGGCACATCCTCGATCTGCTTATAAACATACCAAGAGACGAAAACCCGCGACCTATCAAACACACACGACTTCGTACTAAACCTCTGCACCAACTTCAACTTATCATCCTTAACATAATTCTCCCACTCGTAACCTCCGTGCTGGGTAATCTTATCGAGCTTCACACCATCGACGGCAATCGTTGGATTCGTGACGATTTGATTGAGTGTGTATTCCTTGAGGAATCGCTCGGCCCGGAACAGCTTGCCATCGAGAGTCAATTCTCGCGAACCGCTTTGGCGCATGTACATTCCGGCGTTTGGCATGCCTGCGGGAATTAAACGGTACTGCTCTTCGAAGGAGCAGTTCTTTGGGAGGAGCGGGAGGGGAATCACTAGACGGAATTGGCCTAGGAGTTGAGGTGTGCCTTGTGAAGCGGCGGATGGAACAGAAACTCGAATGGGTGTACTTGGGTGAACTGAAGTGAGTGCAGCTTCTCTCTTGTTCAACTCCTCTTCTCGCTGCTTGAGATTCTGCTCTCGCTCGTCCAGTAGCTTCATCGTCTCCTTAGCATGCTCTGCCTCAAAAGTCTCCGACTCGATTTTGACCTTGGAGGCAATGGTATTCTTAATAAGTTTCCTGGCAAGCGGATGATGCCGCATGAAATGTCGGATTTGATCATCTGTCATATTGGATAGAGCCTCCAGGGGATCTTGTTGCTTAACGCTGAAATCCTCCTCTCGCTTCTGGACATCGTCCTCTCTCTTCTTCACGCTCTGATCCTTCTTCTCAAGGGAATTTTCCAGCTTAGCAAGAGCATCTTCCCGTTCCTTTAGGGCTAGTTTGCTGCTTTCTTGCTCTTTCTTCCACGCGGCTCTCATATCGCGTAACGAACTTAGATCCGCATCTCGATCCGATCGGAGACCTTCGAGCTTCAGCTTCTCGGCCTCAATGTCCTCTCTCTCTTTAGTGACGTTGCTTTGCTCCTTTTTATAGACTTCAAGGGCGCCGATAGCATCTTCTCGGGCCTTTACTGTACGCTCGAGGTTCGTGACCGCGGTTTCTCGAGCCGCGAGCTTGAGCTCGAGCTCTTTAACATCAGATTCGCGCTTAACAATGCGACCTTCTAGCTCAGAATTGGCCTTGGCCTTTCGCTTTACTGCCTCTTCTCTTGTGTTGATGGCAGATTTATCTTTTGAGAATTGCTTCTTTTCCTCTTTAAAGTTGAGGTAGGCTTCGGAGATTTCACCCTCGGCAGCGTGTAGTGATAGCATTGCTTTCTGGATGTCCAGGCTAGCCGTGGCAAGCGCGTTGTAAGTGGGTAGAGTTGGACGACGAGGATGGACGACAATCGTGTCTCCTGCCTCAAAATCCTCACCGTTTGTCGAGACTTTGGTGAGTTGGCGAGAGGCTCGCTTGAGGCCTGGTGACTTGGACTCGGGCTCATCGTTAGAGGTTTGGGTTTTGCTAATCTGATCAGACATTGTCTTCGAAGCTGGGAGGTCGAAGTCGCGGTTAAGATCAGCGGAGGCCGTGGAGGTCTTTTCATGAACAGGCTTCGGAGAACGTGAGTCTTCTCGGTCTATTTTACCGTCAGCAAGTCTTCAGTTCTGCCAGTCGCGGATCACAGATGTACTCACCAGGACCGGCAACATGCCGAGTGAACCGCGAGAAGACCTCCATCTTGGTGCCCTCGATGCTGGCCCTCTCAAATTCAGGCTTGAATTTGATCTTACTAAGATCCTTGACAGTGCTAAGAGAGAAATCCATCTTGCTTCTCTTGCCATCCTCTTTGAGCACCTTGAACGTAAGCCAAGGAGTTACATTACTTGCATGTAGTCTGACATGGGCTTGAACGGGTACAGTATCATCATCCACATGGTGGCCGACCTCCAAGTACTCAGGAAAATATGAGTACTTGACCAACATATCCTCCTCGTCGTTGTCTTCATCATCCGGATACTCTTCTTGCTTTTTCTTGGCAAACAGGTACTCCTTGATGAGGGTGAGCTTGCGGTCATTGCTTATGTCCTCAAGCTTGTCTGGGTGCTTAGACAGGACTTTGCTGCTCAGTTGGACCTTTCTCAGAGGAACTTGTGAATTCGTGTACACAAGCTCATTCCAGCGGGTATCGGTGACAGATGTAGGCAGGTCGGGCGTCTTGACTGCAAAGATTATAGCAGTCTGGACGGTCTCGTACGGAGATTGGGCCTTTAGCTTGGCGTATATGGTGAGTAACGGCTCATCGACGTGGTATCCGATCGCATAGCGACCGCCTTCTTCGTTGGGCTTCGAGCGCTTTCTTCGTCGCTGGCTGGTACGAATATCACCACCCTCGTCTTCGGACTCTTCAACGTCATCCTTGGCTTCGAGAGCTCGCTTGACACCGCTCACCGATCTGTGACAGGTCGGAGTGTCTTGTGTTGGGCTGTTGGCGGATAGACCCGCGACAGCGACTTCTGGACCGCGTTTTACTGACGATAGGGTAGCTTTTGGGGTACTTTGAATATATAAAGCAGTTAAAGCAGTCATGGGTACTGAGGGAGTTGTCACGATCTTTTGAACTCTGGACGCGGACGGCTGTGTTAGGCTTCTGACAGGTGGAGACGTGGCAGCTTCGGTTGGGCGGCGCTTGTCTATCGACAGAGTAGGCTTTGGGGTAATAGAGGTCTTCCTAGGAGTCGTGGGAGTTATAGGAGTCTGGAAAGGCTTTGGAGGTTGAGAGCTAGCAGTTGGTTCTGGAGTAGACGTGCCATTCGCACCGCGCAGGTCACCAGATTCGGCAACACGACGCAACGCGCTTGGTGGCTTAGATGCTGGGGCATTGTCACGAGTGCTGTTCAGTGTGCTAACCTGAATTCCGCCAATGCTGGTCGGATTTGCGGCATTGGATGCGGTCCTGGAGTTCAGATCATGTCAGTATGTCGCCCAATTAGATAAAAACGTCAAACAAAGGCGCAGCTCAGAATGCAGGCGAGGTGATCGCGTCTTACGATCTGCGTACAGGTGGCTTGAAAAGAGCTATCTGGATCATGGAAACATACCGAGCTCTGGGTGTCGGCATTCTGAACGGCTTCTTAGAAGCGGAGTCCCCCATGGTGAAGGGTGACGTGCTCGATGTGATATGTAAGAGAGGTTACCATCAAAGGCGATCGTTTCGACAGATATCGGTCTGTGTGTGAAGTCAGTATCGTACTGTTGAGCTGATATCAAGGCGCGTGTCACGACGGCCTGATGTTGACATGTTTGTCAACAAAGACTTTGAATAGCGAGTGGAGCTCCAAGGGAGGATTTTGAACTGGAAATGACTTACGATTTAGAAGAACAGCTACCTTGAAGGAAGTCAAGATGAGAGGACAGATGTATTTGAGGGGTGTTTGTGTTGAGAGCTCAAGACGTGGTGTTGCTCTAGATTTGAGATTGCGATTGAGTTGTCGGGATTGTTTTTGTTTATACAAGCGAGCGTGAGCGCGACGCAGCGACAGTATCGGAAGTCGGGCAGCTAAGCTCTATGACAACTCATCCACACCGCCCGTTATAGCCAGCCGAATTATTGTCAAGAAGTTGCAATGACCACATTGTCAATCAGCAGTATTCAAAAGAGTGTCCTATGTCTAGGTTTTTTCTCCCCAAGCCCGGTAGCTTCTATAGGATTTGTGGACTAGTGGTGGAACACGTTAATTCTACAAAGGTTTGGATATTGACCTCACGAAATTCATTTGGGACTTTGATTGGGATTTGATGTTCTAGCGGGCAGTTGCCTTGAAGTATCTAGGTGAGCTTTATGCCGAAACGCCTCCTCTGATCCATAATGGATCACAGAATACCCAATCCGTGGGGAACTGAAGGACAGCCTGAGACAAGCGCAATAAAATGCCGAGAGATTGCGGAAGCTGAAGCAGCTGAACGCAAAACGGGAAAATTTGCTTTCAGAGAATTTTCTTGGTCCATTCCCCGCGAGTAAAGCCCGCAAGGAAAAGCTCAAGAAGGAAGCCAGACAAACAAAACACAGAAAACTCGTAACCATATGTAGCAGGAACATTTCAGACAATCGAATAACTTGCCTCACAATGAGAGAGTTTATGATGTTTTCAGTGTCCTCACCCCCTCTTCAAAACTTAATAGCAGACTCCCGAATCTCACGCAGATAGGTCCAGCGAACGTGGTACTGACCCTCATGCTGTACGACGGACTTGGAATTTTGCACAAGCTTCGCAATGCCATCCTCCTCATAGTGTAGGTACTCGAAGCCTCCACAGCGAAGAGCCGTGTCTTTCAGCCGACCAGGGACAGTGATGCCAGTGATTGGCTGCAAGACTTGGTTCCGGGCAAACTTCTTTCCTTGCAGGGGACCTTCATTGAACATGATGGTATCAGTGTGATTCTGCCAGAACCATCCGGTATTAGGATTGTCTTCTAAAATCTTGGTGTAGGCCTGGGAGAACATCATGCCGTTGAGGTCTAGGAATAGGGAGCTCGATACTTCGGTGTTGGGAGCAGGAGCCGAGATCTGTGCGGCATTGCTCGATTGCTTGCGTGCCTCTTCGAGTTGAGCTGTGAGGTGCTTGATCTGCTCTTGCATTCTGGTATTGTCCGCGACTTCCTTTTCGAGTTGCTCAACCCGAGTCTGCAAGCCCATTGTAAGGTCATTCTTTCTCTCCAATGCTGTTTCGACTCCGGCCGCGATTTCCTCGTCAACGTTCTGTTCTCGATGCTTGACAAGAGCTTCCTTTTCAGCAAGGGCAGATTCTTTTTCAGCCATAGCAGCATCTCGCTTCTTGAGCTTTTCTCCATGCTCGAATGCCATAGTAAGGAAGTTTTGGCCAATGTTTTGAAGTGACTCTAGACATTCATCAATGCCATCAGCGGTTCCATTTGGAAGCCTGATTCGTGAACGACCACGTGCGCCCTTGCTTGCATGAGGCCTCGATTTGCGAACCCTGCTTTGTTTTCCACGTGGTGTATGCTGGCTGGGTGTAGCAGGTATCTCCTCGTCCACTGGATATATATCAGTATAGAAGTATATAGAGTTTCTGGCTACAATCGATCCACGGCCACGCGGCTTGCTTACCGGTTTCATTGTCCTGCACGACAAATCGGGACAGTATCTCAGCCTTCGTCTCTTCCATGGTGGGCCTGGCAAATTCGGGGTTGAACCTGACATTGATATCATAGACTGAGAGCTTCGGAAGACGAAGGTGGTTTTGCTTGACTTCGTCCTCCTTGAGCTTGAACAGCAAAGCAGGAGCTCGATTCCCGGACTGAAGTCGGAGCTGTACACGAACAGGTACTTCTGGGTGATTCTTGTGGAAGCCAACGATAAATGGCGGACGTTGCTCATACATTGGTGCCTCGACTTGTACTCTTGGAACTGGCGTAGGAGCTGCAACATTGATTGCTGGATGCTCCTCGTATGGGAGGCCGTGTAGATACTCTGCGATCACCTTGCGCTTCTGCTCACTTGTCATATACTGAAGCTCATCTGCGTAATTAGCAAACAACTTGGAATCTAGTGTTGCATCTGCAGGGTTGACTTGGCCGTTCCTGCGAACATAATCCGACCATGATTTTCCACTCGTTAGGACCATGGGTGTCTTGCGCGCATATATGTGCGTCATGACTTTGCCTGAACTTTCATTCTTGAGCTTTGCAAAGACAGTAATCAGAGGCTCTGTAGTGTGGTGACCAATTCTGATATCACTGCTCTCCTTAGGGGCCTGAGACGTTTGGTATACCTGTCTCTGTCTTTTGGACTTCTCTTGGCTGCTTCGGACTGGTCCACCCTCATCATAATCATCGTCTCCACCGTCATCAGACTCCTCATGATCGATAGTGCGCTTGAGGTTATTTCGAGTCTCGGGTCTACCTGGGCGCATCGGGGAAGCAGCATAGAGATCGGTGTCGTCCATCTGTAAAAACCGGTAATCAACAAGCAGTCCATCACTGCGTGGAACAGCATTCATGGTCACGCTTACTGTAGATGCTGCTGCAAGTCCATCCTGAGCGACACGTGTCGGGATGATCTCCTTGGAGCCGTTGGCTGAAGTGACGTTCTCGCCTAGAGCCAATGTGCCACTGAGACCAGTGTGAAATGACTCAGGAGCCTTTGTACTTGTCCTATGAAAAAATGGTCATTAGCATAGCACTCGCAAAACAATTCCTGATGTGCTGTAATGACCTCGCGACATTGGACAGACAATGCACTTACAACTGAAGATGATCCATGAAGGCCTTCGGAGGCGAAATAAACGCTGCAATATCTTCGACGTCCTCACGCTTCAACTTGAGAATTTCTTCTTTTATGGTGACGTTGTTCATGTAGACAGCATCAGAGGACGTGCGAGCCGGGAACAGAGGTGAGAGGAAACAAGTCTGGCAACATAAGGCGTTAGCAGATGTATGCCACCAAACAGTGATGTAAACGTATTGTGTGTCTTGTTCGGGAGTAGACGTGGATACAAGAGAAACCTACCAGTTTGCGGTGATATAAGAGCGCGTTTTGAAATGCTCAGCAAATTGATGAGTTGGATGCGCTGTGTCAGAATCGCGATGGTGCGTGCTGTGTTGACGTTGTGTTTCCTCTGTCAGGACATGAAAATACCACGCTGCCAACAGCTTCAGCAAAGCAATGTACTACCAAAAGGTTGCGGCTTCAAGTGTCAGATGAAGGCTCTATGGCAGTTGTACGGGAGAGAAACAATGAAGGTGGAATCGCCTTTTGGGGGAAAGATCGCGACGGTGTCGTGTTGACGTTGTTGTGAAGCGAGAGCCCCCGACGAGAGATACAAGGCGCGACCGCCACTACACCTTGCAAGACTAAGAACTAGCGCACTTTACGACTTCAGAAATCAGGCATGAGTATAGACAACGACCCTAGGCAATTGCAGCTGGATATGTGAAAACAGGCAATGGCAAGCAAACGCACGAAGAACCTGTCCCACGTGATTTATAAAATCCAGATATCCTTCAATCCGCGCCAGTGAGGCTCCTATGATTAGGTTCATTGATTAAATCCTACATAAACGAAAAACCTCGCATTAACACAAGGAGTATCTCTGTACGTGTGCAACCTATGTCACCATAGCCCGACCATGCTATGCTACGCACGACTGAAACAGCAATTTTGACCCGACCGAAGTTCCTTCCTCGATATACCATGCGAAGAACAAGAAGCGCAACAAAAAAGCTTGCGATACAGATGACGCCGATGAACATGGGGTGCGCAGAAACAACAGTAAATTGTCCTGATGATGAGCCTTACAAGAAAGCGAACGAACACAATGAAATAAAACGTATGAGCGACCACCCAATAAAGGTGTTAACGCTTTAGAATGATGGCTTGGTCAAGATACGGTACTCGACATAGTCCTCTCCGTCAATACTCAAGATCTGAGCTTGGCTGACAAGTTTTCCTTGGAACGGGCCGTTCTGCTTCCTCTCGTATTTGATGCCGTTGTGGTATCTGACCTCGCTGTCAACCATCTCGACCGAACCTGGTGCGACAGAAGCTCTTGGGGTTAAGGCAGCCTGTTGAGCAACCCAGACTTTGTTGAGCTTCTTCAGGTTGTTCTTGAGCTCCATTTGTGCGTTCTCCTGGATCACTGCCTCGGCCATGGCGACCTCCTTTCTCGTCTTCTCGTGTTGTCGCTCCCTAGCCTCAGCCTTTTCCTTCCGAGCACGCTCAGCAGCTGCTTCGGCTTCGGCTTGATGTCTCGCTGACACTCTGTTCTCTGATCTAGCACTGTGTCGGATTTCCAACTCTGGGCTAGCAGGAACATCTGCAGCAGTATCCAGGCCCTTCTCAGCAACATTGAGCTTAGCCTGTTGGACTGCTTTTAATTCGTTTGCTTTCCGCTCTTTGTCCGTCTCTCTATTCTCTTGCTCCCGTTGACGAATCCGACAATACTCCTTGACTTCAGGTCGACTCAGGGATGCGAGGTGTGGTTCGAGGACTACTTTCTTGTAACTCAGCCACAAAGCTCCGGCGCCGACTGGGAAATTTCCGTCAACATATCGGCCATCGCGCGTAAGTCTTTGAACCTTGACACGAAAGCAATCAGTCTCACTGAGAACACCATAGACAGCATGCTTGTCCTCGATGCGAGGTTCGTCCGATTCCGACCAGTAACCGAGTAGAACACCGTGGGGCTTGTTCTCGGCGAATGGCGAGGCTTTGGGAGTCTGGAGATCAGCAGCATTGACAGCCTGGAAGCTAGGAGTCTTGTTAAGTGATTGACGAGGGAGGGATTGTCGACTGAGGGATTGGCGATTTAAAGAGGGGCGATGTACGACTGGCTTGCCACCTGGAAAAGCGGCTTCCTGCTCGGCCACAGCTGCCTTGGCTTTCAATACGGCCTTGGCGTCAGCTTCGTCTCGTTCTTCTTGGGTGGTTTCTGGTTTCGTCTCTGATCGGATCTTAACGTATTCCTTAACTTCTGCCGCTGATAGGGTTGCGAGATGACTGTCGAAGATGACTCTCTCAAAAGTAACCCAGCAACCTCCAGCTCCAGTTGGTGCATTACCAACTACTTCTTCTCCACGGCGATTCATACCATATATTCTGGTTCGAAGCCTATCATGAATGTCGATGAAGCCATAAATTACATGTTTGTCCTCGTCATCTGGCTGGTCCGAGTCGCGCCAAACACCGATAATGACTCCACGAACATTTTTGCCTGGCTTTGATCGCTTGACAGGTGCATCGTTATGACTGCTTCTCATGACCTTCCCGTATCCAGAATCATCATAATTGACAGTTGAGGTGCGTTTCCTCTTGTGAAAAGTCGGGATAATTTCTTCCTCTTCCTCGTCATGGCCATTCATCATCATTGGTGAGTCGGCAAGATCCATTGAAGGAGCGGTGACAATAATACTCTTTTCGGTGTCCGTGCTGAGCGGGTTATGTGCATCGTCACCAGCATCGTTTAATGGCGTGTCAGATCTGAGAGGGGTGCGGGTTAGCTGGTAATCTTAAGGTTTCATTTAAAGCTTAGGTAACAAGACAAGTAACCGGCACCTCGAAAAAAGGAGGAACAATCAACACGTGGCAGTGCATTGCAATGCACTGGCAAGTATGGATGACAATAGGAGGATAGGATAGCATCGTCAGACTCAAGAATTGCTGCGGTACAGCGACCCATAAGGATGATGCAAGGTAATGGAAATAGAATAGGCCATCTGTCGCTTAGGTGGTTGCGCGTCGCTGAATGGCTATGTAAAGCGCCATGAGAGTTGGACGACGCGACTGGTGAAGACGAATCGCCAAAAAAAAGACATGAAGAATGTAGCGCCACTCAGAACTATCTGAAATGATTGCGATAGAAAAAGTAATGATTTTGAAGAAAATGGATGATGATAAAATTGATGACGGCAAGGGATGATGATTAACGACGATGCTGAAAACGGCGTAAATTGCACAATGTAACGGGGGATAAATGATTCTAGAGCATACCTTGGCGGTGAGTTTTCCATTAAACTCAGAGTATCAATCTCCATACTCTCAGTACTCCTGCTAGTCAACGACTCCGAGCTTGACGAAACCAAACTCTCCATGATCAGCATCAGATGCAATTTCAAAAATACAGTGTAGTTGTAGTCGATGCGTTGACCGATGGTTGGTGAAGAAGGAGATGTTGTAGAAGTAAGAAAGGTGAGTATGAGTTGAAAGGAGAAGAGGCGAAGTAAGTAGGTGAGGCGAGGAAGCACCACGCCAGCCAGCCAGCCAGCCAGCCAGCCAAGTGAACGAGACTCAGCGAGTAAAGTGCGAGGTGAAAGGTGAGTGAGTGGAAGGTAAGTGTTATTTAAAACCGCGCTAAGTGGCTACCGGGCTTCGTCTCGGAGTAGAGCATGTAGCGTTGTACATTACCGTATCAATTGCAAGAGCGTCGTGTCGCAAGGATGAATTCAAGAGTGAGACGAGAGGAGAAGAGAGAGCGAGTCTTCGGAGTTGTATGGTGACAGATGCAGCTGAGTGAATAAAGCTCCGAGTAAAAGGGAGAATGCGGAATGAAGGAAGCAGAGACCGAAATGAATGGCCGTTTATCAGAGCACTAGAACTGGTACTACGGTACCACTGTACTTGCGATAAAAACCCTGATAAATCAAATCAAATCAGACTCTGCTTTGCCCTGTTCTACCCTGCGCACAGGCTATTATGCTTTGATTCGGACCAGTGAGCCTTTTGTTTGTCAACCTGCAGGTAGCCGACACGATACAGACACCTCAAGAGCTCGGCCCCAAGCCTTGAAATCCCAAATGAGGCAAAGCCCGCTTCATTAATCTAAGGTTCCAGCCCCGACATAATACTTTACAGTCACTCCCACACATGATTTAATGCAGTCGGCTATGACCTGGTTGGATGCATCGACTATCATACTTCCTGTGATTTTGACTCTCGGTACCTCCATTTCACTTTTAATCCTCGCTTTCCTTTCTTCACATGCCTAATTGCGCCCTTTACCTCTGCCTCTCCCTCTGCCCCTTCCTCTGCCTCTTGCACCGCCCCTGCCACGTCCACCACCCGAATTCTTCCCACGCCATGGACTAGTTCCCGCATCGAATCGCTCATACAGTTTTTCCTCCCCAAAGGCAACCTCACCTAGTCGCAAGTAGCTAATAACCCCCTGGTCAATGACCGCCAAGACCACATTGCGCCATCCATGCTTCAATCTTTGATAGAGCTTTCCAGGGCCTTTGAAACCCGGCAGTGTCGGATTTGGAGGATCCCACGGTGTGCTTTCCAGTAAAGAGACAACCTCCGTTAGCGATGGTGCAGAAGTTGATCGTGCATCCACAACGGCAACCCGGAAGTCTGGGATACCAGGGTTGCTTTTGGCAAATGTGGGGATTCTGCTGGGCTTCCACAACAGAAATACCACTCGATAGGGATCTTCTGGTGCAGGTGCAGGGTTCGTCGGTACTGGAGATGGTTTGTGTCTTGGGATGATGGCGATTTGATTGTAGATTGAATTGTATGATCGGTACATTCCTGGCTTCACTAGAGGACCATTTGCAGAATGTCCCACCTCCTTCTCTGCGAAGAACCTTCCAAAGAGCCGATTGAAGATGCTTGTCGACTCCTGCCAAGGGATACTTTCGTAGGTTGGTGTCTCGCCTGGCTTGCTTGGATCCCATTCCGGAGCTCTGAACACAATATAGCCTATCCGTTTGAGATGTGCGTACACTGTATATCGCTCCAAGCTTACTTTGCCTCTCTCATTATCATGCCCAATGAATATTGAGAATGCAGCTTGCAAACTCATAGGAACGCCTTCATCTCTCTCTTCCTCGTCCGGGTTATTGCTGGTCTCCTCCTCAATTTTCGAAGGTCCTTCACGGATACCTCTGAATGACGACCGCCCCGGCCACCATAAATCCAGATTGCCCCGCTCAACCAGAAAGAGAGCTTCTTCTGGTAATAGCCACAGACTCGGACGAGCCTTGCCCTTCGTCCACTTTCCCATTCCTTTGAATAGAGGCCCTTTTACTGTCTCCAAAACGACACAATGGTCATCGTCCAAGTCTTGCGTCCAGTCCTTGGGAACAGCTTCATCTCGACTCAGCCCCTCCTCCCCGTAGTAGAACCCAAGACTATAATTATTGTCTGTGTGTATTCTCGTATGGGCCAGCGCATCGTGCATGGCTTGTCTGCTAGCTTCCAATATGCCATCTTGATGCTTTGTGCCATGTGGTTCGAAGTCCTTTTCTCCTCGTTTTGGAAGCTGACCGGATTTTGCGTTCAGGAAGGCGAGGAAGCGAAAATCTTGGGTTTCATCCTCGGGATCGTGGTCTTCTGCTGGGAGATTGTATCCAGCAGTAAGGGCTGCGTCTTCGTCGATGTCTGCCATCCTTCGTGACGTTGTGATTCGAGGTTAATCTTGAGCTCGAAGTTGATCGCGCTGGGAACTTTTTTGTGAGTCGCGCGCAGCCTTGCGACAAGGTGGGGCAGTGCGGCCGCTCGAGGCCCAAACCCTCAAAAGGCTAGTGTTGATCGTGCATTTCAACTGCTTTTGGGCTTTTCCTTCATGAACTTCATGTTTGATAACCATATGAACAGGCCAGTGCATGTCAGTTATCATTTTCAATACTGTAGCCTGTCTGGTGTGCAAAGCCAGATCGAAAGTTGTCCATCGTTACCCAAAGACCCTGGGATCTACCTATATCACCGCGCAGCTAAGTCTTCAAAACACCTCAAGATATTGGCAAATCACGTATGATGAAAGCCTCCTGATTCTCGATCTCGATCTGATCTCGATGATTCGAATGCACTATCTCATTGGTCAAGTTATTCTGAAGATGCAGTGTCTTACTGAAAGACGTGGGGCTATGTCGTTGTCCTCGAACCCACGGTGGGCACCCGGCACACTTGTCTCGGAGCCTGAGGAGGTTGTCGTAAAAGACTGAAAAGGAGGCTCTTGCTGGAAACCAACGGAGAACACATTACTCTACCTTGGGATCCCTTCCAGTTCTGACCGTGCGTGACTAGAAAGGATCAGGACTGCAAAATCCCACCGAACAGTTGCCCTCTTTTGGAAGATAGCCCAAGGTGCTGGGTGTCCCAGGAGATCCAGAAAGCCAACAATATCCCGAAGGCATGGAATTGGGCGCCATGAACTAGCCAAGTATAGATGAACCACAGCCCGTTTTGGGATCTTCTCGGCCGATGCTAGATATTTCAAGAGTTCTATTCTTGCTCGGTGGATGTCGTTTCCACCACAGTATGATACTCTTCCGGTCACCGAGCTTGAGCCACGAATACTGTGACATCGAGTGGATGGATTGAGAACAAGAAAGCCATGTCGAAGAGTGTGGAGCGAGCAGTGTCTGTTTGATTTTGAAAGGTGTAGTATTTCATTTGCCAGGGTCAGGAGAGCCGGCGGAATTCGAATTGCTTCAATTTTCTTCGAATCTACCGATTCTATAGACTGCCAGTCCTTTCATCTTGGAAGCCTCTCTGTTGACACCAAAAGTAGTGCGAATTGCTGATCTGTACCCACAAAGGCGATGCTCGTAGTCCTTTTTGACCTTCATGCAGCCTTTACCGCCAGGCCTCAACATGTTAATGCGACGTTGACAGGGCGTAGTGGGCGTTCAGCTGCGTATCTCGCATTTGAGTCTGTGTACGGCAAAAGCCAGTCAAGCTGACGCAAATACGATAGAGATAACGCCCGTTGTGCACTTCGCACGCATATGGGGGCGGGGGTTGCAATCCGGAACGGAGGCGTTACTAAATCAGCTCAATACTTCGAGTGTCGGCGCCTTCCAACTCCTTTTTGGACATTGGTGATTCATATACTCCCCACACAGGCTTTATTCAGGCCGATCAAGGTAAATTCTAAATTCTAACATCTGAGAGCCTCGAGAGGCAGACCGCCTGTTGGTCAAAGCGACAACGGAAGTGAGTGTTGGTCTCCCCGGAGAGACGATCCAGCGAATATACAGACTCTCCTGGTCACATGATGACCCAGCAGTCTGGTATTGGCCAGGACTACGTAGATACAGGCTGCCCCTGCACCTTCAAATGTCGGTGATCGCCTTCCTCCAATACTCCTTTAACCTTGGTAGCGCTTAATTATGAAGTGACGGAGACGGAAAATCTTGTTGGAGGTCACATTGATGGCTTGAATCAATAAGTAAGTCCGTCTGCCTCTTCCTGAATCAATACCAACTCTTCCTACCGTGAATGGACTCGAAACAACGTAAAGATCTACTATATATATCTTCAACATGTTCTCCAGGCTTGAACATGATCCAATACTCTTCTTTCAATACAGCTTCCTGCTTGGCCAGTCTTCCAAACTTTCATTTGCAACCAACAACGACAAAATGGATATTTCAAGCAAGGCTCCAGAAATCAATGAGATTTCAGGCAGCACGATCTACCTGACTTTCAACAGACCCAAAGTAGATGATTGTGTATGTAGATCTTGTCTCCTTCTTTGCAAGTCACCCATGAGACCTCGCTAACCTTCCAGCATCGCGGCATTCTCATAACAAATCCCTCGACACCAAACGACCCAGTCTCAGGCCTTCTCTTTCATGTAGAGCACGATTCAGCCTCCGACTCCTCTAAAGGCAACTTCACAGAGCACGCTCGGTCTGGCAAGTGGAGTTTTCGGGAACGGACTTCACGTAATCCTAGCGCCGCAAAGTCACTTCTCTATGCTCAAGAAATTGGCGTCGTGGACCCATGCTCGCACGCTGAGGAGTTGGAAAAGATCAGAAGGGCTCTGAAGGAGGTTCCCATTGGCAAGGAGAATAGAGAGAGGATTTTGGGTAAATTTGTGGAGGGCGAGGGCAATCCGAATCTGGAGGGGTATAATTGTGTGATCTGGACTATCGATGCAATGAGGAAGCTAGATGAGAGGGGCATTATACATTTGGGTGGAAATCCTGCCGGTACGTCTACTTTTTGAGAATACCAACTTGGTGTTTTTGTGAAGTGGCATGGCTAATTCACAATAGTGGTTATGGCGGAAGCAAGGAAGTCGGCATGGCCTGGGGACATTGCTGAGCTCATCGCGCAATCTCCTAGTTATTGAAGGCACTTGGGACTCATTTTGAGGCTAGGATACTAATCACTATTTGGTCTTCTGGTTGAAGTTGCGACTGCTTGGGCAGAGACATGCAATGGCGGTGTTTGGCGTTTGACAGTCTTGAGCTTGGAGTCAGTTGGCGTTATCAACTTCTAGATATTTACAATGCGATGAGATTACGACATGAACCTACCTTAAGCTTTTGCTCACTGCCACAAGAAACACATAAAGCCGGGTTTCGATCTTTGTCCGGAGTGATGGTGCTCGCTAAATTTCTGGTATAACTTAGCAAAAGTCCTGAAGCCAAAATATTATCCTCAACACATGCAAACAGACCAACCTAAAGCACAAATCACTTTGTTACGTGAAGCATAAATTGCTCCTGCTAACTATGCTAATCATAAAACGCTCGCTATATCCTAGTCAACTCAGTGCTTAGATAAACTGGTTTCTTCATGTGGAAGCCTACACATCTAGCCTAAGAACACATCTTGACTCTTAGGCTAGCTCGCCTCAATCAAGATGGAGACTTGAATAATTCTTTGAAAATCAAGACCTCAAACAAGCACTGATAACAATCAAACAGAAAAAGCCAGAAAGTCATAGGCCTACGGCAGAATTATGCCCCACAGCTAAGGTTCCTTCAATGGAAAGTTCCCAAAGCTTACCTACCCCCACCATAAGCTTCCTCGCTAGGTGAAAACAAGTGGAACAAAGTCCGCCCCCACGCCAATCAGCAGCTGATTTGCGTGCCATCTGACTGATGCTTTCTGGTACCGGAATAAGAAAAACTTGAACAAATGATTACCAAATCATGCGCTCAAGGGAGTCTGGCCGAGTGGTTAAGGCGCTGTGTTTAGGTTTGTCCTGCAAAGGAACCAAAACGATCCGCAGTCATTCGTGGCGCAGGTTCGAATCCTGCGGCTCTCAGCTTTATTTTGCTTTTTTATTTAACGTCTGAAGGTTGTAAATCTAGAAAAGTTGTGAGAGTTTGAAGTTTTATGTCCACTGGCGGTTTATTTTCTGTGTGTGGTTAAGCGACAAGCAAACCTTTGTTTTAGGTGCCTTTGTTTACACTACCTTTCTCTGCAAGCGAAGAATAGGGATAAAAGGACTTTCTTTGACATGGGAAAGTCTAGTAATTTTCTTTTAGCAAGAGACAGCGGAGCCGCAGGATTCTCACCTGGGCCAGGAATGACTGCGGATCGCTTTTGTTCTTTGTAGGACAAGCCCACGTAGCACACGTAGCAAACGCAGCTCAATGCTTCCTGTGCTGGCTGCACTTTATACAGATCTCAATGAGTAGTCACAAGTTAATCAAACTTTACAGGATGCATGGACGATAGCGGAATCTGAACAGACCACTGCCTGAAAGTGAGTTCAGTCCATGACGCTGGCTATTCTGGCCATGGATAGAACCACTCTAGCATGGCGAAATATCAATCACCTTTACGATGCGAGACCACCATTTATTCAAAGAATCAATTATTCTGCTCGTTGTGGAAGATTGACTGACTAGCAGGGACAATCCAGATTTCCGGTTTAATGGTACATATGGTTAATCCCTCGATTGAGGTCTATACTCTCACACCTACTATTTTGGGCATTTGAGCGGGTTCATTGGGTACTTCTGCACATCTGACTTCGAGTCTTTGATACTAAGATTATGTATCTATCAGCAATTTCGAAATTATGGACTCAGCTACGGTCAGCATCCAGGTGTTGGTTTCTAAGGAGGAAGGGGCTCTAGGAAGCGTCAAAGAAGATGAGAGCTAGCCAGCGAGCCAGCGGATGTAAAAAATATCCTATGGACGACAAAGGGTGACCCACGAGAGATCTTCCGTCATGCCAACAGCAGAGACCGTTACAGCATGGCCCTTGAGCTTTCGACCCCAGCTTCCAAATCACTGGAATCAATAGTACTCCACGGTAGTTGTGTTCTTGTATATACACAGGTGAAAGATAGAGTGGCAGAGTTACCGTCTTATGTTGGTTCTTGGATTCAGTGCGTACCCGTCGGTATTTCTGCTATCCTACAAATAGTTCTGGACCCTGGTGAACCTTCCACGGGCCGTACGGACGGTTCTGGATGTGCCAGTTGCCCAACTTCTTGAGCCAGATCTGCATGCCATGAACTCGTTCTGCCATGATTGGGGTATACCCTCTTCCTGGCTTATCCTTGTAGTTTTGATCACCAAACTTGATACAGCTCTCAACCCGCCAATGGATTCGCATGCATCGTGATGCTCTCAATCTTGATCGGCTCCTTCGGTCGATTCTTCTTATCCACCTCAACCTTCTCCATCTTCGCCAATGTCGCCATACTGTCATCTCCCAGAACATGCCCAAATACCGTGTTCTTCCCGTCCAAATGCGGCGCCTTATCGAAGCAGAAGAAGAATTGACTGCCATTCGTTCCGGGTCCTTTATTCGCCATACTGACTATCCCTCGAGCATTGTGCCGTAACGTTGGTCGAATCTCGTCTTCGAATGGCTCTTCCCAGATTGATACACCTCCCTTAGGTAGAGAGGGAGGAGCGCCGGTTTGGATCATGAAGTTTGGAATGAGTCGGTGAAAGGCAGAGCCATCGTAATATCCCGAGGCGCAAAGAGCAAGAAAGTTCTGTGGATTGTTAGATTTTGCGCAAAGAACTTCTGGCTTTCCTTACCTCTGCTGTCTTTGGAACGCTTTCGCAGAAGACTTCCACCTTGATATCACCGAGATTGGTGTGTAGAGTGACGGACATGTTGAACAGTGCGCGCGGGCTTGGAAAGTGGCATTGCTGTCTGTCGAAGGAATGTCGTAGGGCTGAAGGATCGCAGATGTAAACACAGAGCAGCCCGCGGCCCCGCCTTCTGGCAGTCACAGCGCTAAAGTTTGTTGGCGACGTGCCGGGAAACAGCCTGACGGTGAACTGATTTGAAGTGCCAGCCTGCCAGCCATATCAAGGCAGCCAGCCAGCATAAGCGACAGGGAAGCTGGCTGGACTCTCCTCTCCTCATCTTCTGCCGCGCAAACACAACAAAGAACCCGACCGCATGTAATGAATCGATAGTCTGGCCCAGTTGAGCCTCATGCAATCCATTTCCCTCACGATCACATCTCTCCCGCCACCCTTAAGCGCTTGACGTCGACGACCCCTCGATAGCTCCCATAACAGGCCCGCCCAAACACAGCATCAACAAGGCGGCTGAGCCTTGCTTATTGGTGACGACGAGCTATTACGGACCCGACCCTCTGCACCACCTAGCCCGAACCTTACCATCACGACCCATATGCCCTCAAGATTACGATAAACACACCTGGTCCGTCGACTCTGCTATCAACTTGGCGCAAACCGCGCTGTGGCGCCAGCGTGAGCCCGAGACAAGATGGCTGCCTTTGTCAGAGTCTCGGGGCCGCCAAATAGCAACTTCCTCGTGGGATATCCCGGGATTTCGGCGACCCTTGTAAGCTTTGCTTTTGTTGTTTTGGCCTTCAATTGTGCATTAGCTAACGAACTCATCTTCAGCCTCGCATAGAAGGCAAGGTTGAAATCAGACCCCTCACTGGCATTTCTGCGCCCGTTGCAATATCTCTGGTTCGGATCTGTTTACAAAGACGAGAGACGATACATCCTTCTGCCGAGTCGATAGCAAAGAAACATCTAGGAACGCCCAGGAGGGAAACTACAGATGTGGTAGGGAAAGAGCTACTGTTGTTCCGATGTCCGGCTGGAAAGGAATCAGAGAGCGTGGTGCTGATGGACTTGCCTTTCGTACTTTTCATCCCATTTGGCAGAGGAGGAGAGGAGACGAATAGAAGGATACCTCCAGCTTCATTACAGCTTCCAAGTCGAACGGCAGAGACATTCTACGAGTTGGTAGTGACGGTTCAGCAAGGCCAGGAACAAAAGAAGTTCGCATTCCCAGTACCGTTACAGAGATATGATACGCTTTCGACATTCGGAATGTACAATCGCCCAGAAGCTGCAGAGAAGACGTCGGATCATTTGGTTACGTTGGGCATATCATTACCCCGGTGGTCATACGGTCCCTTGGATCCTGTCAGTGTCTACATAAAACTTTCACCAAATCCGGATTGGATGAGCAAGGCAAAGAAGGTCACCATTCAGAAGATTACCATTGGGATAGAAGAGGAGATTACATACAACCCTGAAGGAGATGAGCCAACGAAGAAGGTCAATCGGATAGCCAAGCATACACAAACTGTCGGGGTCAGGATGCCCGAGGCTGGATACTTTACTAATCTTGGTCTTGTATTTCCATCCAAAGAATTACGTGACCCAGAAGGAATTATTCGCCGTGGAAAAGCCGCATTCCCGATGTACGGGGTCAACTCGTTCACCACTACAGGAACTTTATACAAGATTGAGTTCTTCCTGATTATCAAGGTATTTAATCTTCTTCATATTGAGCTTCTTCCACTAACACAATCAGGCACACATGTCCGCCGCAAGAGACATTGTTTTGAGGCAACCAATAGTGGTATGTCCACTCGATCAACAGGACTGTAAAGAGGAAATGGATGCAATAGAGCAAGCCGCTAAGGATGCATCACACGTCGATCCGCACAATCCAATGTTACCAGCCTGCACGATAATTCGAGCAAACGACAAAGACGCATTACGAGCATTGGGATGGACGATGGTGGGCGGTCAACGAAAGATGGTAATTGAGTGACGAAGTCCAATCTACCAATACCAATTTATGAGATCACAACTCTCAACGACAGATGCTTCGATTTTCCGCGGTCTGTGTCTATGTCTTTCCAAGAGGACAAAGCTCAACATTGAACCGGCCACGGATTTTCAATCATGTCAAGCATACTGGCAGTGAGGAGATTTTGGCGTGCAATATGGAATGGGACCAACATACCCACGTCTGAAGAAGGCAGCCACGGCGGAATATGGAATGGAATTGAGGAGATAATGACTTGTGCGTCGAATGTTGGGTGGCAGCGAATGAGATATCCAGGATCAGCAAAAGCACTGGACACCATTTTAGGAGGAGCTTCTACATAATCAAGCAGCTAGGCAGCCCATCAATTTCGAGGGTTGTATATGATGGATGGACGAATATTTTGGATAATCATGAGCACATGACCATTCTTGTACGACGTACGTATTAGTGGATAATGAGACGAGATGAGATGACAGTCTACGATAGTCTAGTAGGAAGACAAAATAATACCAAATCAGTTCTTTCAGAAGCTCTATGCTTTTCCCTTTTGTGAGATCTGTTTGCGGGGTTCCCCAATATGTGGATGAAGAGCAGCTGAGAAAGCTGGGCGAAGACTTGTTCTTGTGTGACTGGCTGCCTACCTTTCATACACAACCAACAGCTGCGCTGCAGTCATACAGCAATTCCGAAGAAGAAAAAATCGGCTCTCCCTCCTGTGAGATTTGACGGATTACTTTGTAGTTCACTTACAGGAAGAAAGCCTAGACTGCTGCGAGTAGGGGAGTGTCCTGCTGTGGCTCATTCTCGTGATTGGGCAGTCCAGGATCTAAGCGCCGAGGTACGCTGGTACTTTCTATGGCGTATGCCCATCATGGAGTTGGCTTGGCATGTTGTAAAATGGTACAATGCGGTCTTCGATGCACACGACGTGTCTCGTCAATGAAGATCAAGCCTTGTCTCATCAATTTGCTTCTCTACTCTGCTCAGTTACCCCATACAAAGAACAAATATGAACTTTCCATCTTGAAAGACCTAGGAACTCTACAATCGGGAGGCTTTATATTTTATTCCCGAAAGCCTCAAGTCTTTACAGTTACCGTCTTTGCCTACATCTTTGGGCCCCGCAATTGGCCCGTTGCAATATCCCAATCCATCGCTAGCCCAGCCATTTACTGCCTCCCTACGAAGCACTTGCGCATGGCATAGCTACTGTGGGTTCTGCTACGAGGTAGCGAAAACGTGGCTCGCATGCGTAATGTCACTTTTGGGTTTGGGAAGTATGCTAGATGGATTTGCCGTGCCGTGTTTAGGACGGGGATTTGGAAGAGTGGGATGGGGATTTCAGGGCGGGGCTTAAGATTTGGGGTTGGGAAGAGGGGCTTGCGTGGAAAGGGGCTTCGCTAAGGCGTGTTTGGGTCTGAATTTTTTGGTGGAGGGAGAAAGACGGGATATGGGAAATCGAAAATTGGAACTCGAACATGAGAGGAGGTGGGGTTGAATGATATGGAGCTTGCTCCGGTCTTGTTGTGCCTGGAACGGAGTCGCTGTTGATGTTGGTCATTGACTTTCTAAGAATCTTGTTCGTTAGCTGATCCACCATTATTCTAGGACCTGATGTTGTTTTACCATGATCTATACACGGATGATTCAGTTCAAAGACCTTCCACTTGAATACATTGCAACTCCATCAGAATTCGGACAAATGGGTAATAGTCAAGCGTACTGCAGCCAATGTCAGAGTAACATCATCACAACTCCGAAGATAAGAAAACAATGGCCCTCCCCTGCGCATTCTCAACCAGACAACATCTCTCCTACATAAATGTATTATCCTTTGATTACTTCGGGTCCCTGCCAATTTTTATATTCTGAGACCGTGTACATACATCATCTTCACCAGCCTTGTGGGAGCGCAACAAATAGCCCCACTTGTTCGTATCCCAGCCAACAAATCCTCCCTCCTCGGGTTTACGAGCGCAGTGACTTTCAGCAGTCTCTAACCAGCCTCCAATCTGTACTCTTACGGCGCTCCGCCCCCAAAAGATCGTTGTCAGCAATGGCTACCTGCCCTCGCTGTTACCTTGTAGGGCTGCAGATCTACCTATTTACCCGCTTGTCTTTGGCCTCGCTTAAGCCCTATTGACGCCAAGCAAATAGACTCCTCGAAGTGAACGCGATATGCAGTCAGCAATCAGGGGGCAGAGGGAACTTGTATTGGATATCCAAGCTTATCGTCCTTGGAATGATGGTCAAGAGGGTACCTCGTAAAAGCACGAAAATTGCTCCAATGATGAGAGCGAGAGACAGTTGCTGTAACCTGGGGAACTCAAGGAAAAGCGTTGGAGTTGATGTATATATGCATCCATGCCCAAGTCTTGTCGTTGGCGTTGAAAGGAAACAACCTTAACTTGGACGCAACACTGTCCTGATGAGTGTATAACTGAGATAACAACATCCCATCGCTATTGAAAACAATACCCCCCTTACAAACATGGCATCCTCGAAGGATGAAGTCATGCCGATAGCCGTTGTCGGTCTATCTGGCAGATTCCCAGGAGCAGCAACAACCCCGAATAAGCTATGGGATATGTGTGCTGCAGGAAAGAATGCTTGGTCCCCTCTCCCAGCAGACAGGTTCAGTGCCAATGCTTTCTATCACCCAGATGGTGGGAGGAATGGAACAGTGAGCTAGCTATTTTGACCTGATATGACTATAAAGTTGACTCAAATTGCTAGGCGAACATTAAAGGCGGATTTTTCCTCAAAGAAGATTTGGCATATTTTGATGCGCCATTCTTTAACATGAACGTTGCAGAGGCAGATGTGGGTTATTTAGCTCTGACTAATGCATGTTGACTGATCTATCGAAAGGCACTCGATCCCTTGCAGCGAATGTTGCTTGAGGCTTCTTACGAAGCATTCGAGAATGGTAGGCTGGGTACTAATTATCGCGATCCGTGACTGACTCTTCTAGCGGGTATTCGCATGGAAGACGTGGCAGGAGGAGACACTGGTATCTTCATTGGAACATTCTGCAAAGACTGGGAGAACATCACCACAGAAGATCCTGACGCGATTCCTATGTAGTGAGTATAAATTCCCTGACTTCGGCCTTCGACTAAATGTCCCGAGTTACATGACAGGAGGAGGACATTCGATGCTAGCGAACAGGCTCTCATATTTCTACAATCTCACCGGCCCCTCGTACACAGTCGATACAGCTTGTTCTGCTAGTCTAGTAGCTGTTCATCTCGCATGTCAATCCCTACGAGCAGGAGAGTGCAAGTCTGCAGTGGTAGCTGGTGTGAATTGCCTCTTGGATCCAGATCAGTTCATAACGTTGAGTTCTCGTGAGCAAATCCCTCGTTGTCTCTTTCCGAAAGTCATCCATTGATTCGGTTCTCCAGTTGGTTTCCTGTCTCCGGATGGACGATGCCACAGCTTTGATGAGCGAGCCAATGGCTACGCACGAGGTGAAGGTGTATCATGTGTCATCCTCAAGCCACTCGACGAAGCTCTCAAAAATGGAGACGTAATTCGTGCAGTGATCAGGAATTCCACCATGAATCAAGACGGCAAAACACCAGGAATTACCTTCCCAAGTGCCGCAGCTCAGGCATCATTGGCAGAGAAGGTCTACGCACAAGCAGGCCTAGACCCGATGGAGACGACGTATGTAGAGACTCATGGAACGGGAACACAGGCCGGTGATCCGGTTGAGGCTTCCGCTCTATATTCTACTTTCGGCAAATCGAGAAGCGACCCCCTTCGAATTGGATCCGTGAAGACAAATGTTGGGCATCTGGAAGGCGCGAGCGGTGTGACCGGGTTGATCAAAACGATTCTCATGCTAGAAAGAGAAAAAATTCTTCCTAACTCCGACTTTCGGTCCCCAAATAAACGAATTCCGTTGAAAGACTGGAACTTAGAGGTATTTCGACACGATGTGAAACAATTTCTCTGCTAATGACAGACAGGTTCCTACTAAGTGTCTACCATGGAACCGTAAGAATGGAGTGCTCAGAGCGTCTGTCCAAAGTTTTGGCTATGGCGGCACAAATGCTCACGTCATTGTCGAAGATGCAATTGGATACTTGCAATCAATTCAAAGTCGAAAATCACGTATCGCACATACAACCATAGCGCCAAATCTGCAGATTGACAGTGACACAGGCACTGATGGAGACTCTCCGGAGGACACCTCGTCCAGCGAAACCTCATGGCAGGCCATCGAGAAGTCAGACTCAACTAGCCCACCAGATCATGCTTCAGACTCAGACACTTCATCATCTGCAGTCATCGGATCAGGCCGTCTCTATGTGATCTCGGCCAATGATGAAGAATCTGGCAAGGAGTATGTGACCAACCTTCACAATCATCTGATGGAACAGACCGTGGACGATCAGTTGATGGCAAGCCTGGCGGAAACACTCTGCAACCATCGATCTACCCTTCCGTGGAAGATGTCGATTCTCGCTTCATCTTCATCTGAGCTCATTTCGGGCTTGCGAAATGCAAGCTTAACACAATCCACCAAAATACCAAGCATCGGCTTCGTGTTCACTGGGCAAGGTGCTCAATGGTATGGCATGGCACGATCTTTGCTCGAACAAAGCCAATTTCGGCAGTCATTGGATCTTTGCCACCAGGTGATCAGATCTCTTGGGGCAGATTGGTCAGTCATCGATGAACTTAGCAAGGGTGAGGCATCTACTCGAGTCAACGAAGTAGCTATGAGCCAACCTCTGTGCACCATCATTCAGATTGCGCTCGTTGACCTTTTGAGATCCTGGAACATTGTCCCGAAAGCTACCGTGGGACATTCAAGCGGTGAGATTGCCGCGGCATATGCCACTGGATCGCTGAGCCTGAGAGGGGCAGTTACTGTCGCCTACTATCGTGGGTTGGTGGTAGGGACGAAGAAACAGGATGGTGCCCTGGGATCGATGGCGGCGATTCGTGCCACCCACTCTGACGCTTTAGATCTGATCAGCCAGCTTCAAAAAGGATCTGCGTCTATTGCATGCCACAATAGTCCGAACAGTTTTACGGTCTCAGGGGACGAACCTGCAATACTGGAACTTGTTGACCTGTGTTCGTCCAAAGACATATGGATTCGAAAACTCGCAATTAATGTTGCCTATCACTCTCAGCACATGCAACAATTCGCAAAAGACTACCAGGCAGCATTATTGACTTCCATCCTGGATTCAGAGGAAAGGCAAGTCACAGACTGTGTACAGATCTCCTCAGTCACGGGGCAACGGCTTCTGTCAGGAGAATTTACCTCAGACTACTGGGTCCAAAATTTGACCCACCCGGTCCTCTTCTCTAATGCTTTTGTGGAAATGTGCACCTCAGAAAAGGAAGCACCAAAGGGAGGCAAGAATGCCACTTCTGTCGACGTCGTTATTGAGATTGGACCGCATTCAGTATTGGCAGGTCCTGTGCGTGAGATCATCAAGTCGAACCCAACGATGGTGAAAGTAGGGTATCTTTCGGCTCTGAACAGACAGGAAGATGCTACTACTACCGTTTTGAATCTGGCATCTCGTTTATTCGAACGTGGCTATCCTGTCAAAATTCCTTCGATAAATCAACCTGGTGAGCATAAGCGTCCACGTATCCTGGTCAATCTCCCAAGTTATGTATGGAACCATGCCACCAAATACTGGGCGGAGCCACGAGCCCATAAAGATTACCGACTGAGAAAGTGGCCACGACACGATCTTCTAGGAGCGCCGGTTAAATTTGCAAACTCTCTGGAGCCACGGTACAGAAACTGGATTAGACTCTCGGAATTACCTTGGCTCCGCGATCACAGAGTCCAAGGTCTGATTGTCTACCCCGCTGCAGGATACATATCAATGGCCATTGAGGCTGCCCATCAACGGGCCGTTGAAACAAATGTGGCTGTAGAAGGATTCGAGCTCCGCGAGATCAGCCTTTCTCAAGCTCTAGTTATTCCAGAGCCAGCAGGTGAGGCCGAAGTCATGTTCTGCATGAAACCGCGCCCTGAAAGCTCGAAATCGTCTTCTGGAACCTGGGATGAGTTCTTTGTCTATTCGGCATCAGACAAGGGAGACTGGGTTGAGCACTGCCGTGGCCAAATCTCGATTCGACAACCTGCTTCGCTAAATGTTGTTGATGGTGAAAGGCAAAGAGACCTTATACGTTCGGAGTATGCACACAAGAGAGCTGGAGCTGACATCGAGTGTACTCATTTGATCGAAGGCGCCGAACTTTACACCAAGTGTACCCAGATAGGTCTGGAATATGGCCCAACGTTCGCAAACCTGGTCGAAGCCAGAGTCGGAAACTCGGGTAGTGGTCGGACGGTTGTTGGTGCAATTGGAAAGGTACTCCAGCCCGACATTGCAAAGGTAATGCCAGAACAATACCAGAGCCCGAGCATCATCCACCCTGCCCTTCTAGATGCACTATTTCATGTCGCAATCGCTTCTCCGAAGAGTCTTAAATCTGCGGCAGTGCCAACATCTATTTCAAGCGTATTCGTTTCCAAAACACTGGCATCGGAGCCAGAACATGAGTTCTCCGTCTATGGCAGCATTACAGACGGCAGCCAGCGAACAATGGATATCAGTCTCGATGTCTACGACAATCCAGATCATCCTGACTTGCCTGTAGTCGAAGTTAATGGACTGCAGATGACATCCTTAAGTGGCCAACAAAGTCAGGAGAGTACGAATGTGAGGAAATCATATTACCGAACGAAGTTTCGTCCGGATGTGTCCTTGATGTCACAGATACAGTTTTCGGAACTTTGCAAGAGTCTTTGGCCATCTGAGCAGGAATCTCAGCAGCTGACATCAATTGACGAGGCAGTCTATTACTTGGCAGATGAGGCAGTCAACCAGATCCTGGAATCCAGCATTTCTAAACTATCACCTAAAGGTGCAAGACTTTACCAGTCATTGAGATTGATGGCTCAGTATGTCACTGATGCTGAGCGCATGTACGATATCTCGGACTGGGGACGAAAGAGCAAAGATGATCGAAGAAAAGTTGTAGAGGCAGTTCGAAATTCTGGCGACGAAGGCAACTTCGCGGTCCTCGTTGGTGAGAACTTCCAAGGAATCATAGAGGGTGACGTCGATCCTCTAGCTTTGACGTTGAAAGATGATGCCTTGGGTCGTTATTATGCCAACAACTCCCGCATGGCTTCTCAATGGTAAGTGGATCGACAGAGTCTGACGATATTTTGCTAACTTCGGAACAGTAAGTTCTTCGAGTCAACGATCACAGCTTCGAACGCCCTGTGTGAATCGGAGGAGATATGAAGACTAACCAACCAACAGATCAGCAATGCGCAATATATACCGACCTCCTCGCTCATAAAAACCCGCATCTTCGTGTTCTGGAGATTGGAGCTGGGACCGGAGGAGCAACACTCCCAATTCTGAGTGCCCTAGGAGGCATGAATAGTTTAAATCCACCACGTTTTATCTCCTACGATGTCACCGACATCACGACAGGGTTCTTCGAGAAGCTCCAAGAAAAGGTAGCCGCGTGGGGTGATCTAGTCAATTTCAAAAAGTTGGATATTGAGAACGATCCCGGAGAGCAGGGTTTTGAGAGTGGTGGCTATGATGTGGTGATAGCGGCCAATGTCCTGCACGCCACGAGGAACATGAACACTACCATGGCTAACGTCAGGAAACTTCTCAAGAGTGGTGGCGTCTTGGTCTTGGTCGAGCTGACCCCCAAGAAGGCGGCAGTAACAAACATTTTCGGGATATTTGACGGCTGTAAGTCATTCTGGGATTTTTGGATCTGATTGAAAATAGACGACCACTTTTTCTGCAGAGGAGAATGCTGACATGGTTTCAGGGTGGATGGCCGAGGAGGAGGATCGCCAAGCATCTCCTCTAATGACGAAAGAAAGATGGGACAGCATTCTCAGACATACAGGCTTTAATGGCCTTGACCTCGCAGTACCAGATACACCCGATGTCATGACGCACCAAGGAATGACTATGATATCCGAGGCAGCAGAAATTCAGCAAACAAGCGATACTGAATCGGCCACAGCGGTGACCAAAATTCACCGGTCCGAGGATGTGGTCATCGTGAAAACAAATCTGGTTGAGTCTGCTTCAGATACGATTGCGATGAGGCTGGCTGCAAACAAGATACTTGGCGATACCTCTCCAGATGTCGTCGATTTCGAAAATTTGCAGCCTGCTGGACGGATCTGTATCCTGCTCGAAACAGACACCTCCATGCTAAAGGACATGACCGAATCAAACCTTGAGGCATCGAAAAAGTTGTTCAGGGAAAGTAAAGGAGTACTTTGGGTCACAAGAGGCGCGTGTTATGATACCACAAATCCAAACCTGAGTCTCGTGTCCGGCTTCCTTCGTACACTTAGAATCGAAACCGGATTACCACTCATCCACCTGGATCTTGATCCTCATGAGTATGGCCAAGATCCGTCTACCCAAGCCGCAAGAGTAGCTCAAGTATACAAGTCAAGGTTCTTGCATAACAATCCAGAGCTTGAATATGTAGAGCGGGGAGGTGTGGTAATGATACCTCGCCATTTGGAGGATGACCTTTCGGGGACACATATTGCGCAGAGAATCGATATCTCGTCGCCTGAGATTGCCGAAGTACCTCAGAATGGTCGCCCTTTGAGGTTGCAAATTGCGCAATTGGGATTGCTGGACACATTTTACTTCGATGATGACAAGCGAGGGGAGGTGGAATTGCCCGAGGACTATATCGAAATTGAAGTCAAGGCAACGGCTCTCAATTTTCGGGATGTCATGATGGTGAGTTGTCTTCTATGTTTCTTGCCGTACAGAGCACTTTTAACTCAACGTGTAGGCCATGGGTCAAATCGAAACCACAGCTTTAGGGTACGAATGTAGCGGCGTCGTAACAAAGATAGGCTCGGGTATTCAGAAGTTCCAGATTGGTGATCGAGTCATGGCAATTGGTGATGGCACCTTCGCAACCTTTGCTCGTTTCCACGAATTGAGTGCATACAAGATGCCAGGCACGATGTCCTTTGAAACAGCAGCTTCCATTCCAGTGGCTTACGGAACGGCATACCACGCCCTTAAAGCTGCCCGACTGACCAAAGAAGACACAGTCCTGATTCATGCAGCTACTGGTGCGCTAGGCCAGTGAGTATTCCTCCTATCTTTTCTTTTCGAGACCTCAGAGAGTGTGCGTGAAGAGCGGTGCTGATTCTAAACTCTTCTTAGAGCACTAATCATGATGTGCCAGCACGTCGGTGCCCGAATCCTAGCAACAGTTGGTACCACCGAGAAGAAGACTTTCTTAATGAGCGAATTCGGCATTCAAGAAGACCAAATCTTCTACAGCAGAGACACCTCATTCAAGGCCGGTATCATGCGCGCCACCAACAACACCGGCGTGGATGTAATCTTCAACTCCCTCTCCTCAGAACTTCAACGCGTGACATGGGAATGCATTGCTCCCTTCGGACGCTTCATCGAGTTGGGCCGTCGCGATTTCATCGTCAATTCTCGGCTTGAGCAAGATAAGTTCAAGAACAATGTATCTTTTACAGGTTTGGACTTTCGGCATATGAAAATGACAAGACCGAGATTGAGTATTGAAGCTTATGAAGGATACATGCCATTGATTGAGAAAGGAGAATTGCGGGCTCCGAGCCCGGTTCGAGCTTTTGGACTTGGTGAGGTGGAGTCGGCATTTAGAACTATGCAAAGTGGCAGGCACATTGGTAAGCTGGTTGTAGTTGCCAGGGATGGAAATGTGGCAAAGGTATGTCGTTTTCGCGATATGTGACGATGTGAAACTTGACTGATGAACCCAGGTCATGCCTCGAGAAGCGCCAAAGACCGCTTTGAAGGGCAACGCAACGTATCTTCTTGTAGGAGGCATGGGAGGAATCGGTCGTGCTCTTGCCCTCAAACTCGTTGAGTCGGGAGCTAAGAATTTGGTCTTCCTTTCTCGCAGCGGCGCAACATCACCGGTGGCTAAAGATCTCACCACCTCTTTGCAAGCTACTGGCGCAACGGTCCTAGCTCTGAAGTGTGACGTTAGCGACAAACAAGAGGTCTCTGCCACCATCTCAAGAATCAAAGAAGATCTTCCTCCAATCATGGGCGTTTTCCACCTCGCCATGGTGATGCGCAGTGCGCTCTTCTCCAACATGACTCTGTCAGACTATACATCCTCTCTCGCTCCAAAGGTCTCCGGAACCTGGAATCTGCACGATCTGCTTCCAGACCTTGACTTGTTTGTTCTGGTGTCATCTTTTGTCGGTGTGATAGGCAACGCTTCCCAAGCAGCATATTCCGCTGCCTCCTCCTTTCAAGACGCCTTCTCGACGTACAGAAACAAGCTCGGCCTTCCAGCCATAACCATTGACTTGGGCCTTGTGACTGAGATCGGATATGTAGCTGATCGGGACATCCTAGAGAGCAAATTGAGAAGCCAGGGATATGAGGATATATCTGCCGCGGAGTGCATGGCTATCATCGAGGAAGCCATTGCCCAACCATTCCAAAGTAAGAATGGAGGTAATCTGATCACTGGATTTGGATTGGGAAGATGGTCGGGAGGAGACGTTCATCATGCCAGCCACCAGACTCCGCAATCTTCGCATGTGCGGAGATTGGCCCTGTCCGCCGCTAAGGGTGGTAAAGCGAAAGAAGAAGCCGCTGTGTCCTTCAATGTTCGAGGGATGCTGAGAAGTGCGAAAAGTCTCGAAATTGCCGAGGGGCATGTGTTGGAGGCTTTGAGGGTGAAGCTGGCGAGTCTGCTAATGCTTTCGTTAGATGATGTAGATTCATCAAGACCAATGAGCCATTACGGCTTGGATTCTCTGGTAGCAGTGGTAAGTGCCCGCCGAGATCCCATGAATTGTGAGGAGCACGTCACTGATATCTTTCGCACAGGAGATGCGGAACTGGATAGCGAGCGAGATAGAGGCTACGGTGCCAGTCCTTGAACTGCTCGGAACCCAGAGCATCATGGAGCTTGCCAAGTCCATTACACAGCAGTCCAGGATCGTCCAGAAACTGATGAAATAGGTAGGTTACAGTAGGCAACGTAGGTCTGGTGAGATAAGCTAGACACATTAAACACACTATCACCTAGGTTGATTTGAATACGAGAATAATATAGACATACCACTACTAAGTAGCAAGATAGCCAAAGAAATAAAGTGAGAGAAGAAATGTGATCGTCGATAGAACCCGTTCGTAGGCATGAAATAGCTCACTTGAGCGAGCCAAATCCCCCATTCACAAAGTGATTACAGTAATAGTTCACCAGGTCCTTCCCTTACTTTGTCACCCATTGCCGCACTTTCAGCGTGTTCCCTAGCCATTGACACCTCCAAACCGGTTCCTTTTTCATTTCACTTCTGGATAGCGAAGACAACTATCGTGCTTGGTCCACTGGTGTACGATGGTCATCAAAAGAGGAGCTGTAAATAGTGAGGCTGATGGCAAATGGAAGGTCGTTAAAAGAAGAAATCAAGCCATCTTTCCGCGAATCTTGGCGCGTCGAAACCCACGTCTCCTCGCGTTCCCCTCCTTCTTCCCAAACAACCCCACCAACACCTAAAATGTCATCCAGCACAAACCGGCCGCCAGCTGCATCCTCGACGAGCGCGCAGCCCGAGAAGTCATTCTTCGAGCAGCAGCGGGAGGTTCTGCTGAAGGAGATTGGCATAGTATGTCTTCCTGTTTGTGGGGGAAACGTTGGGGAGACGCGCTGACAAGAACTGCAGAGCTTCGAGCATGTGCTGGCTAATATCAATAAATTGAATCGATCGCTGGAGGGTGTGATTGCTGTGAGTTGAGGGATACGCGGGGGATTTGGGACATTGGCTGATGGCTGTGCAGGTCGGAAATGAATTCAGTTCTGTCGAAGCACTATGGTCGCAATTCGAGAATGTGATGGCTAAGGATCCTGACGCGGAGCCGGAAGGACAAGGCGAAGAGGGAGAGGATGGACATGGAGAGGACGAGACGGAGTTGAGTGAGCAAGGAAATGGTCGATAAATGATATGATATGAGGCGTTTGGAATTCACGATACCCAGGAAGAGGAGAAGCTTGATGGATGTATGTCTTATTTCTACAAGGAAAAGGTCATGATACATAAGAAAGCCCATTGTGCAATGCCGGCCCAGTTCCCTATTACTCAGAAGAAGCGACAAAAAATGGAAGAGAAACCCAATGTCCGGGAGAGAAGAGAGACAATGCTCGGCCATATCCATATCCCAGCCTGTTTCTGCATTGCTTCATGTATGCAGTTTAGTCGTAGGTCGTATCAAAATCGTAACAAGGTCGTGGTTTAGAGGAAACGGCAGTTCCGCTTCTTCTTTTTGATCCCACCAACTTGCGGACCTGACCCTCCTCCTGACGATGATGTTTGTTGTTGTTGTTGGTTACTCCGATCGTTGGCGACAACTGTGTTGATTGCCTCTGTGAAGATCTCGTCCACTCCCGTCATCTCCTTACTACTGCACTCCATGTATCTTGCTCCCATCTTGCGTGCTACGTTCATTCCTTGCTCTTGGGTGACTGGTGTCAATCCTTGGGTCTTGAGGAGGTCGATACAGGTGCGCTTCGTTCGGAGATCTGATTTCAGGCCGACGAGAACGAGAGGAGTGTATGGGCAGAAATGAAGGACCTCGGGGTACCACTGAAGTATGTTAGCAAGCTCCTCTCTATACGCCCGAGGTTCGTACCTTATCCATAACATTTTCTAAAGAGTTGGGACAATCGATGGCGAAACAAACAAACAACAAATCGGTCTCTGGGTATGAAAGAGGTCGAAGACGATCGTATTCTTCTTGTCCGGCAGTATCCCACAGAGCTAGCTCAAGTGTCTTGCCGCTTGCCTGGTGAGTTGGGTATGTGATGTAGTTCTCGAAGACTGTAGGTACGTATTTCTGTATTCATCAGTATTGCCATTGGATCACGGATAAATGCTCATACCTCTGGAAAATAGCCTTGACTATAACTGATCAACAGACAAGTCTTCCCGCATCCACCATCTCCAACAACTACAATCTTCTTCGAGTACGCTGGGCCTTCCGTAACATGCGTGGCTGCTGACTCTCTGCCCGTGGAAGAGCTCATCATGGTACTGACTGTGCCTTCGCTGGATCTGGCACTCTGTTCACGACGTGTGGGCTTTCTTCTTGGTGCGTCGTACTTTTCTGACATATCAGACCGGCGGTTGTTGTAATAATCTTGTTGCTGATACTGCGCCGACATATTGACTTGTACGAGGCTGCTGGATCCGACGAGCGGACGCGAATGACGTGTTGAGCGTGTAGTGAACCGAGAAATGCGACAATGGCTTTAATTATGCCCGATAGTATGCAGAGAGTATGATGTGAATTGTCTTGGGATTGGAATGGGAGGTTTTGAATGAGACCTGCTGGAGGTTTCTGAGTGTACCAAAGTAGCATGACTTTGACTTGATGAGGAAATAGCGTAAACAGTGTTGCTGCATAGCAACCACCAGCCACAAGCGCCCCCTTACCACGAGTTCCACGGCCCCGCTGCCCGCTGCCCCCCAAGAAGCCTGATAGCCTAAGGTACCTAAAATCACGGAGCGCGGAACTTCTCAACGGGCTCAGGGGTCATCCGAGGCTTCGTCTGTCTTGAGTTTCGAGGATCTGGATGTGGATAACGGTCATCCATCTGTCAACACCACGATCTTCCACGCTCCTTTATAAAAACCATTGACTTTTCCAAGCGTATTCAGCGTGTCGCAGACCAAGTCCAATATCTACCTACATGCAGCGACGACGATGTCCTCGACTCCAAAAGGCTCGAGCAGCCTAGAGCTCGAGAAGTTCCCAGATGCCCCGCCATCGATAGCAATTACCGCGCCAGAAGATGTCATTGATGCGGGTTTGAGAAGTCTGGATCACTGTATGTCCCTTGGACAAGCCTTTCTCTTTGCGCCGTTGCTTTCCCTGCCTTGCTTCGTCCTTTCCCCCTCGCTGTCGCAAGTAGGCTTATGTGGCCTGCCCGTTCAATCCCCGCATCGAGACTTGCTGGCGAACTTCTCTTGCATATTTACTTGCGGATATCATACTTCAAGATAAATATACTGACCATTCACAGACAAGCGCAGACTTCCACCATGGAGATACAACTTGCGACAAAAGATACTGCCTCTGATAAGATGGGAAACACCATACTTGGCGTGGATGCAGGATAAGATGCGCTCACCAGCTCTCGATACATATTTCGCAATTACCGCGAACCTGGGAACCCATACGTTCTTTATGGTCTTTCTACCTATTCTGTTCTGGTGTGGGCATACTTCTGTAGGAAGAGGGTGAGCCTGTCTTCAAAAATTAGAGAATGGAGGCTGACGGATATAGAATGGTTCATATACTTGCGACTGGGGTCTTCTCTACTGGATTTTTGAAGGACATGCTGTCTCTACCTCGCCCATTATCCCCGCCTCTTCACAGAATCACCATGTCTGGGTCAGCAGCTTTGGAGTATGGTTTTCCGTCAACACACTCTGCGAATGCCGTTTCTGTAGCGGTATATTGTCTATTTACAATACACTCTCCGGAAAGTCAACTGCAGCCATCGACCAAGTTGATAGTAGAAATACTCAGCTACACCTATGCGTTCTCTATCATCCTCGGCCGACTCTACTGTGGAATGCACGGCTTCATAGACGTGATAATAGGAAGCATTATGGGAGCGGGAATTTCTGCCATTGAGTGCATTTATGGCGCTGATATCGACCGGTACCTTCACAGCAGCACTTGGGTTGCGCCTATGACTGTAGCGCTTGCCATAATTTGCCTGATTCGAATTCATCCCGAACCTGCAGACGACTGCCCGTGCTTCGACGATAGTGTTTCTTTCGCTGGCGTCATGATTGGAATTGAACTTGGCGGATGGCATTATGCGACCGGAAATTGGGCATGGGATATCCCAGTGCCCGCAACTGTTCCCTTCAGCTTGGAGCATATGGGATGGATCACGGTCATTATCAGATTGCTGATTGGCATTCTGGTCATCTTTGCCTGGAGAGAGGTGATGAAGCCTACGCTACTCAAGTGTCTTCCTCATCTATTCCGAACTATTGAGAAATACGGATTTATTCTGCCTCGAAAGTTCTTCATGCCTGCATCAGAGTACCAGAAAATCCCTGCGCGCCTAAAGGTTGACAATGTCATGCCATCCGTCTCCGACTTACCAGGTCTCTTGACCTCGATTCGTCACCCGGGAAGAGGTCGTGCCGTATCTGTCGGTCCTCAATCTGCTGCTGATGCGTACGAGACTTTGGCCTATCGAGAGAAGAGGCGAAGAGACAGTTTGACGAACTCAAGCGACATCACATCAGCAGTTCAATCGCCACGTTCCCCAGAGAAGGGACAACAAGCCAAGGATTACTTTGCTGTCGGTGGTAATGTTGACAAAGATGGAGCTGTCTCCCAGGTTTCTGGAATTTCAGGATCGCTTGGTATCAACAACGGCAATTTGCCTACTCCATCTCAGTCAAGAGTTGGTTCTTATGAGCAGATGATGGGCCAGGGTCATGTCGTCTACACTCCTGCGACACCACCTGCAGTAAATGACGAGCAAGACGACGACGATGCCGATATCTCAGTGGGACAACAGAATGAGCTGGAAGAGAAGGAGATGTTTTCACGATTGGAGAAACCTCGTGTGAGGTATGATGTTGAGGTTGTTACGAAATTGGTTGTCTATGCTGGCAAGTACTCTAAGTCCATGTCCAGATAACCACTAATTTGTGTAGGAATCGGATGGCTAGCAGTTGAAACCAACCCCATAATATTCGAGATCGTTGGACTTGGCATGGGCCATGTTAGGCCATTCCATTGAACCCTTTTTGTTCCTACTGGGTTTGCTCGAACCTTTTTCTCGCTTCTTGCATGACCAGGCGTTGGGTTTTGACGAATGGAACGAATTCAGGATATAGCTGCTTGGCGTCTAGGCAAATCGGGTGGTGTTCACACATGGCGGAATTTTCGAGCATCGGTGTACAGAGACTGCATTGCAATTGATGCCATTAGAGCCTGTGGGACTTTTTCTATGCCTTTTTTTATTTAGGCTATCATGTCTGCGTTCGTCTACTTCGCTTGACGATCGATTTGAACTTCTCTTGAGATTTTTTGCTGGTTCAGAACATATTTAGCAGCCTACCACTAGGCTCTTACATATTATGTCATTTTTCACAATCTCCATGGTTGTCAATTTCTCAAAATTGGTAGGACCCCCTATTCAAGTTATCAGGCTAGCGAATGATTACTCGCCGTCTCACTCTCTTGGCGTGCTTCCTCTTTCAGTTGCAACCAGAATCTGATATAGAGAATATCCGTCGATTCCGGCAGGGTAGCCCTGGTACTCCAGCATAACGGTCCGACCATCAAACCGTCCAGAAATGGAGAATGTGTTTTGAGATACTCGTCTATAGTGGTCCAAGAAAAGTAAACAAGAACTGGCGCCTAGCGACGGACAATCCCAGGGGCTCCTCGCTTAGTTTCAGAGCGCGTCCACAAGCTCCCAAACAAAGGTCATGAAATCGTGAACACAAATCAAACTTGATATTGCCAAACTGATTCCGGCGTCATCAAAGCCTGTCAAAATTCCATCTTCCACAGTCCAACACATCCCAGTCAGATTCCTGATATCAGGCAAGGTTCTCCACGACCTGGATCGCAATCGTAATCCTTACCCCACATGCCAACTCATCGCTTTGCGGCTCGTCAGGGCATCCCATCCTAATGGCCAAATGCATCTTGACCAGCCTTCCACATTCAAAATGCAATATCATGCATTCTCTTATAGATGAATATTCAGGGACGAAGCTTGGGATGGACAAGATGTTGTCATTACCATGGATGGGAGTATTTTCTTGTAGGGCTGGCTGGGATGGATGGTTAGGCGGTGACGGGGAGAACGTCATGGCAACGTGGATTTTTGGTTCTCCCTTGGAGGAGATTGATGCGCAAAGTGTCTTCGGGGAGGATACCAGGAGTGTGGGAATAAGGGTCTCGTCTGTTCTTGCCAGTGTTGATATCAGAGAATGGCCAAGAAAGAAATAAGCAATTCACTGTCAGCAAGATAGCTTTCGTATCGTACTCTCCAAGGTTGAGCAGTAATACGAATATATCGAGAAGAAAATATAGACTCAGCCACTCTTGGATACGTGACGAAGCTCATGTGACGTTTTGAACCATGAATCACTCCCGATACAGTCAAGGAAATAGATGCTGTCAGCCTTCACACCTCACGATCTTACTTCACGACCTCGGATCCGACCTCCGAGTTCTACCAGAACAGCTCGAAGCGATTTCGATGCCGATTGAGTTGCTACATACCCACGCAAAACGCTCTCACCCTCCTCTCTGAATTTCTGATGCTCTAACCCCGCCAAACTTTAAACCCCACCATTTCATTCCGTTTCATGTCAAGTCATGACAACTCTTCAGCACTTCACTTCACCGCATGTGAAAGCCGTTGAAACCGATAGGTCGCGAATGGGGCTGCGGGAGAAGGTTTCAGGTTTCTTCTAGAGGCTCGAGGATGCGAGCGAGGAATGCGGTCTGAGTAATGAAACTGTAATATTGATTGCTAATAAGGGAGGGGATGCTGTGCTGCGAGAAATTTATGTTGATGTTGCGTGGAAGGGAATTGCCTGTTGAGGCAGTCGGTTGGTGATAGGTTGGCTTGACTTCTCCGTTTGGGAATTATGTCATTGTACATGCATGGCGGTGGGGATATGCTTTCCACAATTTTTGAATAATAAGCAGAGGAAAACGTTATCGGGTGCCGTTGAATTGTATTTCAGTGTAGAGTAAATTACTTATCTGCAATGAGGAGGAGTGGACAAGAAGTACAATGACGACGCTCCGCATGTGTTCGGATGGAGCCTCTTGCTCCGGATCGGAAGGGACGGGGTGGCAAGAATGTCAATCAGACTTTGGACTTGGGATTCGAAAATGATATTGATGGGGGTTTTATTGCTACAAAACCGTCCTGAGACTTTTGTGTCTTCTAGAGGTATTTTCTATAATACAGCTTCAATCCTGAAGAGAAGTAATCGCGATCCGAAAAGCCGGTAGCTTGTCCTTTTTGCCTGTCCCATCCCGAACCTATGCAATCCCAAATACCTGGGCGTGAATTGCGCTGCTGGCTTCTCGTGCCATTTTGGTGTTGATACCGTAGTAATCCGTGCAGTTATATGCAGCTCTCAATCTAGAGAGAAAATGATGATGTTTCGTGGTGTTTGTCCTCAGCGATCCCATTCTTCACGTTCCGGGATAAGGCTTCACACTTCTCTCCTTTCCGCCCGTCAAAGCCCTCAATCTGCCCTTGAACTTGCTAGCCAACTCCTCAACGTTCTCTACAAACTCTCTCGGCCTCTCATCAAGACTTCTCCTCGCGTCTTCACTTCCGCCCCTTCCGAATGTGATGCTGCGTCTTCCAACCCGCTCCTTCATGACAAATTCTCCCTGAACTGGGCTACTGCCTCCGTGCGACGATCCTGTATCCCTCCTGCTGCGGCCGGAAAATGTGAAAGATTCAGTCGAAGCGTTGGACTCGCTGCGCTGTTTGCGCTTTTCGTGTTCGTCCATTTGCGAGAGGATTGTGAGAAGGAAGTCATTGTCGGATGTCTGTTGGGCGAGTTCGGCGCCAGTAAGAGGTGAGCCTTCTGTGAATCGGGATTGACGGCGCGGACGGGTCTTGGGAGTTATGGTTGCGATGGAGGGAGTTGGTGAAGCCATGGTGATTGACATGGAGTTTTTGGCTTAGTGGTGTACGTGATCCGATACGATGCAACTTGCACCGATGTTCGGGAATGATAGTCGCAAGGTGATTGTTTTGATGATTTGCTCTTGACGGTAGTTGCTGAAGGTTGATATGAATGTTGATATGGGACTGATGGGTTGGTTTCGTGTAGTAGTTTTCAGAAAGGGAGATCCAAAGTTCTCCTCGCGGAGGCACACCCCGTATATCAACTCCCTCATGCACCTTCCCTCCCTTCCACAGCATGCACACAAATCTATCCACACCACCTGGCCACCCAATGGCGCCCAGTGGGACCCATGACGAGTCTCAGGCTGCAGAAGGGGACCCTGCATTGGCCATCCCTCCCGGAAACAACCTGAGTCAAGGGGGCCTGGACGCCTCTGCGCCCGCTCCCACGAATCCAGACCACGACGCCCCTGTCGTTTTTCCCCCATCTGATACGAGAGCTCGACGATCGCAAGCAAAATCCGCACCCACCAATTGCTCTCCGTTCTGTATCATGAAACCAAAACCTGGCATCGTATCCTGGAGTTCGTCTCAGCCCAGATAAAAAGTGACCAGGAAGAAAAACAACACTGTGAAGTTCTTACTGGAGAACCGAGAGCTGATCCATGCGTGGACGTGCCTAAGGGGTAAACAGAGGGGATGATCCGGGTTACTGCCGCTGCCACGATGCTATCCGTAGACGATCCTGATAACATATTCGGGGATGCAAACATCGCCATGGTGGGGCATGACTTGTTCAACTTCTTATTCTTGCTGTTCTTCCCCTCCATACTCTAGCAAATGACGAGATTAATGCCGTGTTAATTGAATCTTGACTCGCTTGCGTGTACAGGCTGAAGAACGTCACGCAGCCAGATGCCCAACCCAACTCGTTCGCAAACGGATGCGTAGTCACGCTTCGCCTTCTCATTATTTCTTATTGGTGTATTTTTAGAGTCTCAGTCACACTTCAGCGCTGCCTCCATGTTTAAGGCGAGTGCGAGTGCCGCTGTTCCTTCGTGGACTTCGGGCGGAGTGGATGTCCCGGGTCTTGGAGAGGGCTTGAGATGAGACGTAAGTGGCGCCTACCCCTGAAGTTGTTCGCTTCAGGGTCTCGAGATCACTCGGCAAGGCCCGACCGAGGATTTGGCTGACTATTTCGGGACCGTTCTAATACCGAGTCTTGAGAAGAAACATCCTTTACGCGCATTCTGGCGATTGTACAAAGCACCGCACTTGACAAATGTCATGAAAGCCCAGGTTCCTGCAGGTTCCTGTACCTGAAAGATTTGTAATGTCGTGTGACGGGCAGGTCGTATTGCGAGTCGTGACGTGTGACTGGGCTTGGAGCTAAAGTCCGAAAACAGCGACTATCGAAATTGACCAGCGGTTCCAGGCCCTATGGGCTTTTGGTAATACGATCCCATGATAATAAGATCGATGGCTTGACGACTACTTTAATTTGTGGACCTCACTTAAGGATTCAAATATCGGTGAGGGATTGTTCAGAAGTCCAACGGACTCTTGCGCGGGGTTGTACTTGGGGATGTTAATATGGCAGAGAGAGAGCCAAAACTGGTCTGGAAGATAGAGAATGAGTGCTGTACAGTGGGGAGTTCCTATATCCTTCTAGGCTGCAGCACCCCTAAAACAAAAGCTCCTCTACATCCTGCCGCCACCTGCGCAAGAATCTTTTTCTTGCTCTGCGTTCCCCGTAACTGTCTTCTCTCCATGCGAACTCATGGTCATGATCATCCTGAGAAATACCCACATGGTGACGTGGGGGCAGGAAAATTCCTCTTTCTGCGTCTGTCGATATTCGACTGTTGCGACTCGACGAAGCTGCGATCGTGTACCTTTTGAGACGACAGTACTGGCCAAAGCTAGCCACATCCCCAGCCTCTGTACACAAGCAGCCAACCCAAGTGACTCTACAATGTGTGCGCCCCGGACTTCAGGCCCGCGACTTTTTATCCCCAAAGTCATAAACAGTCAACTCATCATCCTGCGCCGGCGGACTTGACATCTTGTCAAAGAGCTTTGTAGCTCCACTCCAACTCACAAAGCCCACCAACCCACGTAGAATAGCTATTCCCCATTTTGTTTGCGGATTCGCAATCGCTGGCGCACCCGGTGGCAATTTTTGTGCCTTCTCGACGTAAGGTCTCAGATTCTCCTCGTAGCCTTTGAAAGCCTTCTCATAGTCCATCCCATGCTTCACAATCTCCCCAGCAAGAACGTAAGCACCGACAATCGCACAGCTGGTTCCCATGCCTGAGATCGGAGAGGGACAATAACCTGCGTCGCCGAGCAGGACGACTCGTCCTTGAGACCAACTCGGCATCTTGACTTGAGCGATTTCTTGCATGTAAAAATCCTTGGCGCTATCCATGCCTTCAAGTACTCTCTTCGCTTCCCATCCAGCATCTGAGAACATCTCATGCATCTTCTGCTTTTGCTCTGCCACGTTGAGCTTGTAGTACTCTTGCAGCTCAGGCAGTGGGTCCCGGGTCACAGTCAAATATGCCCTCGTATACCCAGCATTGTCTGGTCGCAGCAAGATGCCTCTTCCGCCCGTAGTATTGTACCACTCCGCGAAGTTGCGATCCGAGTCCTTGTAAGGGATGGTAAAGTACGCCGCATACTGATGAAGAGCCTTCATCGGAATCTCTACATCCTTGAAAGCGAGCCTCCTTGTCTTCGAGCCTTGCCCATCAGCGCCAACAACGATATCGAACTCCCTCTTCCCACCCTTCTCCTGTGTCACCTCGACCTTCCCCTCTTTCTCTACCATATCCGTCACATGATCCCCAAAGACATATTCGATCCCTTCGACAGCTTTCGTAGCCTCATAAAAGACCCCAGCCATCTCCCCCCTCAAAATCTCAATCTCGCTAGTGAAGCTGCGTCCTCCGTCTTCTCTGACCGGGAACTCAGCTAGCCGTCTCCCCGTCTCATCAACGAAGGCCAAACCAGCTTCTTTAGTCGTTCTCTCGCGAATCGCAGACTCGAGTCCCATGCGCTGGACGACGGAGAGGCCTGCACCACGAAGGTCGATCTGTTGGCCCGTTGAACGCATGCTGGGAGCACGTTCGATGATGGTAGTCTTGATGCCAGCGCGAGCGAGGAAGAATGCGCAGACTGGGCCGGCGATGCCTGCACCGTTGATAAGGACTGTAGGTTTAGACATTGTCAGGATGTGACTTGAGTGGAACGAGATTGGTATGAAAAGAAACAAAGAAGAAATTATAGCTGGAGGGAGAAAGATATGATTCAAACCAGGGAATGTGGTGTTGAAGCGGATGAAATCGTTTGTGTTAAAGTGAACTGCTATCTATTGACTGAGATCTGATGAATATCCACTTTCCTCTTGGAAGCCCTGTCTTATATACTCGTCGATACTGAACGAAAAACTAGAGAAGGCTGCCGAAAGTACAGCGTCGGGAGTTTGCATACGGCTCAAACTCGCCGCACCGAACGGCTTTTTCTGGCCAGTTCGGCATGTCCTGACATCATCTAAAACCAGCCACGTTGTAGACCACAGGAATGAAAGAGATGGAAAGTGGACGAGGTCAAACAAGCTTTGGGAACGACTCCTTATTGTAGAGCTTCGAGATGCACGAGTACGGCGAGGTGAGGGAAGGTTGGGGTCAAGAAATTATCGCAGAAGAAAACGTGATCCGACTCGAGGAAGCACACTCACGTGCAGGACAGTAGAGACGTCCCAGGGGATGAAGCCTTGGAGTGATTCTAGCCTAAGATTCTGATTTAGTATACGGATCAAAATACAATGTATGGGGCCAATTTTAGGTCCCCCTCCTCTAAGTCACGAAGTCAGCTGATTGAACTCCTTCCAGACAAGTTTCTTTCCTTGGTGTTGCGAGCCTCCATAAGAGGACCAGCTGGGTGCCATGAGCGCACTTATCTCTACGATCCAAATCTGCCGTTGGTTGTTCACATGGTTTGTCGAGAGAAAATCAGCCCACAGCACTCACAGGAAAGTGGTGAGACTCGATCCTCGAGCCTTTCAAGCGAATCCGATATTGATCGAATCCCCTCAAAAAGCTGGGCGCCATGTCCTGGGCAATCCTACGTTTGGGGCTTCGAGGCACAGCAATTTGCGGTTGGGCAATATCACGAGCTGCATTTGCGGCTGAGCCAAGAAGTCAACAACCAGCACTTCAAGAAACATCGGATTTTCTTCGCGCTCTGTTCTCACTGGACTTCACTATTAACGAGTTAAATACCATCACTCTTCAACATGAGCGCTGGCGAGCACCACCTGAGGCATGCAATTAGTACCTTTGAGGAGCGCTCGCTTGTTGAACGCGACCTTGTCTCCTGGGGCGGCTACGGTCTTCAAATCAGCCCATGCATCGAAGGCACTTCGTCTTGCGGAGATAGTTGCTGTCCAAATGGCTACACGTGTTCCTCTGCTGGAGATCACAAGGATAATTTCAAACCCACTGAAGCTATATGCTGTCCAACTGGTAGGTGACGCCGGAACAGTGGAACGAGCACCTCGCCTAGGCTGGCCTCATTTACTGATTTTGCTACCTATCAGACGCAGATTGCTCCGCAACCGTCAAAATAGTCCCTACATGCGCAGACTCATCATGGGGTCTCTACCATGCTATTGCAGAGTTCTGTTGTCCAACCGACTTCGTTGGGATTTACCCCGAGGGGGGCACAGGTTTGATGTGTTTGTCAAACAGTCTGCCAATACCACCAGGTAAGCTAGCAGCAAGCGTAAGATAGCACCCATTCTATACTTCTGATATGAATTCACTTTCTGACGCAAGTACAGGTCAAGCAATTTACAAGTACCAAAGCTGCTGTTGCCACTGCTGGCTCTGGCTCCAGTTCTAGCTCTATCCTCAGTTCGAGGACAACCAGCGCAGGCTCCGGGGCTGTTACATCTGGTCCAGACTCCGAGTAAGTGTCTCAAGGGCGTCCGAGAACATGACATTAGCTAAACATCACAGATCTCCAGCAAGTCCCACGGGAACCACATCAAAATCTGGCGGATTATCGAACGGCGCCACAATCGCCATCGCCGTCCTCGCTATAGCTTTCGGACTCTTGTCTATCCTCGTCATTGGGTACTTCGTCTGGAGAAAGAAGCGAAACTCGCGTATACACGCCCAATCTTCATCTGATCCGTCCAATGTGCCCGAAAAAGCTGTCAACCCATATCCCATTACAGCGGACACTTCAGAAATTGGCGTGAATGAGTTGTTTGGAAGGAACATACCGCACTCGGCTGAAACCAATGAGCTGGAGACTTCGCACCGAGCAGAGCTATATGATACTGCTCGAGTGCGGTAGATCAGTCTTTCGGAAGGATACTCGAAGCGTGTATTCCATGTCTTTTTTCCGTGGCGGTTAAGATCATGCAGACCACGTACTATCTCGGCCTAAGGTATACAAGAAATAGTATTATTGAGCCCGTTTTCCAGCCATTATCGACTTGTCGCAGCGGAGATTGGAAAGGATATGGGATAGTGGGTCTGCTCGAATTGGCAGTCTCGCTTAGCGAATGTTTTGGTCTGGAATACAAACAAGGAGGTCCAAATATATTCAAGGCTGTGTATCAGAGTCATCTGCTCGACGGCTGAAGTTTTTTACATCTCAGGAAGGTCAAATATATTCGACTCTTCAGACTTTGGACCACATATCATAAATGAGAATTCTTCGATATTGGACTCCCGTCAAAGCAGATCCTCCAATTTTGCTTATGAAGACTTTTCCAGTCAAGAATTACAGTCTTTCAACGTAATGATGGTTCATGGTCAACATTCGTAATTCGTGTCGGCACGCCAGCCCAAATCTTCCGCGTCCTGAGCGGCGTGCGAGAAATTCGAGAGGTCTTTTGGTAAGTCCATTTTTTGGGGACCCAATCACAAGTGGATGTTGCTGAGCTAACACATCCGAAGGACTCCAACTGGACAATGCAACAGGACGATATATTATCAACAAAACGATCCATACAGGATTGAAAGAGCTGAAGCCCGAGATAACTTTCAAGTTGGGCAACGTAACATACGGGGGTGAGACACTCAACATCGCATCTCCGTACTCAGCTTTCGATCTCCAGCTCAACTACCCAACATATCCCAATGCGACGAATTACTTTCCTCTGCGGCAAGCAATGAACGAATCCCAGTATACGATTGGACGTACGTTCTTGCAAGAGGCGTAAGTACTGTTCCCAAAATTGACAATGAGGTGACTAAATTGTCGGAACTAGGTATATCATTGTGGATTACGAGCATCAGAACTTCTCTATCTCCCAGAGGCTTTCGAAAGCAAGTATTAAGCCGAAAATTGTACCCATTCTGTCTACTTCGCATTACTCTGCACCTGCGGGACTCGACCAAGGTTCCAAGATCGGCATTGCTGTAGGTGTTGTGGTCGGCTGCTTGCTTGTGGCTTCTGGACTGGTGATTTGGAATTGGAAAAGACAGAAACGTGGTGGAAGAGAAGATATAGCACCAGTACAGGAGCCTCAGACCCCAGAGGAGTTCAAAGATGGAGATAACATGACTGAGCTGAGCTGCCCGGTGCTCCTGTGTGGGAGGCTCCGGGTACCACTTCAATACGACCACATGAGCTTGACAGTGAGCCCGTTATGGAAATGGATGACAGGGAAATGAGTCAACAGAGAGCTGAAGTGCCAGGTGCCTAATTTAAACAGCGCTTCGATGGCTCAAAGGTTGTCGGTGTAAACACACACGACATGTCTCGGCAAGAAGACACAACATTCTTGACCCACTCCCAACACGGAACCAGACCCGATTCGTAGCCTTGCATATCGAAAGCATACATCCGATCGAGCTCCGAGCATGCCGAACTTTTTCGTATAAATTTCAAATGCCTCAACAAAACATCTTCCCAGAAACGCCAAGCATTACCTGCCAAGCCTTTATCCCCTATTCCTCAGATCTCGAAGCGAGCAATTATTCCCAACATCCAATCAGCTCGGCAACACAAGTCAACAAACATACCCGAGAGCTTTTTCCCCGACCCCACTTTCTGCTCTGGCACGACAGAGCGTTCAGCAATCAACGGGAGGAGAATGTGCACTGGTCTCTGGAAGAATAAAAGAAATGCTGGCGAGATACCAGATGATGAGCCGAATGTTCGTCCTGCCGGTGCTGGTGTAGGAGAAAAGCGATCGCCGAGTCCGGGATCAAGAGTGCCATTGCAGGTTGCGATGGCTCAGGCGCAGGCTATGGCGCAGGGAGAGGCTGGTGCTAGCCTGGGGACTGGTACCGTTGTTGCAGGACAAGCAGGACATCCAGGATCAAGAGCTGCTTGATCTTGGGTTCTGACGAGAAGAATTGCGTGGGCTCTGGATAAGAAGACCGAAGGAAATGCGCTGGGGACATCGTTTTACTGGTGTGGAACAGCCGGGAACATGGCGTTTGGAGTTTTGGAGGGTACCGGGAATTGGCACCGATTTCAAATTTCTGGTCACTTCTGACCGGGAAATTATGGGATATATTCGAGAGATGTAAGGCATGTAAGCCTATGGGGTTTCTCGCATTCAGACGATGCACATGTACTAAGCTGGAGGTTCTATTGTTCCAGAATCTTTGTGCTTTTGCGCATTTTCACTTGCTCTGCTCCAACAACCACTTCATTCCCTTCACACAATCATCCTGAAATTTCACACTGAAGTCGGCCGTCGTCCACCAACTCCAAAAGCCATGTGGTAGGCCAGGGTATACATCAACCAAAGTCTTAACGTCGTTCTCTTCCCTCAATATCTCTTCATATATAAAAGCCTCGTCGCGCAACGGGTCTAGTCCGCAGATCTGGAAATATGTAGGTGGAAGGTCCTTGTGGGAATCGAAGAGCATCGGTGTTCGAAGCTTTGAATTAGGGTCTGCATTGTAATGCTCTAATATATATGTCAGCTTGAATACGTGAGGAGAGAGATAGAGAACTTCTTACTTTCAAACAGATCTATGGTCTCCTGGCTGAGAACTGGAGCCTGCTTGTTTTGCTCCCGACTCAAATAGAGGCTCTCATATTTCTTCGGCACATTTCCAGGTGGTATGCATGCAGGAATCGATAAATATGCTCCCGTCAGAGGCGGAGAAAGATTGTCATCTCGATAGAGATGTGTGACAATGGTTCCGAAATTTCCTCCGGCGCTGATGCCTCCGACCAAAAATCCCTTCTTCGGATTGCCTCCTAGCTCTTCAAAATGTGCCGCAGTCTAGATTCGTTAGCCACGTCTTGTAATGATCGTACAGCAACGTACCCATTTCAGCGCATCATATGCATCATGGCAGGGCGTAGGGAATGGGTTCTCCGGAGCCAGTCTGTAGTCCACGTTCACAGCAATACCGCCAAGCTCTGTGAACTTCCTACACAACAAAGTCTCGTTTTCTAAGTTCCCTAGAACAAACCCGCCACCGTGATATACGACAAATATGGGACACCCATCTTTTGGAGGGCTTTTTGGCTTGTGTATGCGGACAGCAATCGTGCTTCCGTCGCGGACTGGTATTTGTCGGTCCTCTTCCACGTATGATGCCTCTCCCGCAGTCTCGTTCGCAGCCGTCAATTCCCTTTTCCTTGCCAGTAGCACAGCTCGAAGCTTCGGTAGATCGGTATTCGCATCCAGGCCTTGAACATAAGGAGATTTCTTGAGGATCTGCGGTGCCTGTCAGCGGGGTCGTCTCCAGATTGGAGGGGTACCAACCTCTTCCAGTTCGGAGTTGATCTTCGCCAGAGCGAGCTGCCCTTCAGGAGTCATCATATTAGCAGCTACCCTCATGTATATCCCTGGCAGATTTTTTGGCCAGAGTTTGGGAGCTTTTCATGACTTGTATTGTTCTTGGACCCTTTATCATCGTTCGCTGGTCCAGAGCTGACACTAACCTCGGCACGATTCATCCAAGCGGATTGATTGACGGCCCGACATGGGAAAGCATTCGCAAACATGGCCGAAAGGAGGCAACCTCCATGGCGGTGGAGATGGGATTCGGAGATGGGATGACGGATTTTGCGATTGGTGGTAACGTTTGCGAATCTGTCTGCATGTCGTCGAAGAACATCCCGGCAAAACCTCGCAATCCTGGTCACGGACCTCAAATTTATTCTTTTGGACCTCACTTAATCCTAAACATCATCCACAGATTCCACAATTCGCCAACGTCATTGATTCTTCGTTGTTATTGATTTGTGACAGTAGGATTAGCATCAACACATCACCATATCTTGCTTGAATACATCATTGCTATCGGATCTTCATGCTTTTTAATTGTCTAGCCGCTTTGGATGATACTCTCACCAAAACCATAACAGTCTCTCGAGGCGTTGCGGTTCTGTCTCTTCTACCTCCTTACAATGATCCGTATCGAGGTTGGGCAAATATCTATCTATCCAGGCCATACCATAGTCTCTCGCGGGTTCTATGATAATAATGCCAGAGCGCCAATAAAGCTAAGTGCTATCAAGAGCATGTCACTTCTCGTAGTGATACCGAGCTGTCAAAGAAGTCTATCCGGGACGACAAAGGTAGGAATCACGCTGTGAAGTGTCAAGTAGTGCTTGACATACCCGAGTTTCATTATGGGTTCATCCAATGACAATGTCCAAGACGACATCACTGGATACCCCGCACTAAATCAGTTTGAAGACAACCCCGCCATGCATATTGTACACCCTCACGCCGGGAATATCACATTATGATACCGAGGCGCTACGGCAAACGAAATTCAAGAGAAGGAAGTCTTGCTAGTTGCCTGGCATCGCAATAAGTGACGAAAGTACTATCATCTACCTCGTCTGATAGCACAGTACCTAGCTATTCCTTTTTCAAGATACCATTTCATACCAGATCTACAGACCCATCTATTTCAAGTACAGAAGTCGTTTGATCAATATCTGATACCAACCATCATGTCTCCATCCCGAATCGTGACGTCTTCTGCAGCACCAGACCCATCTGCAATCCCTGACAGCAGCGCAAGTCATGAGAATCCTTGGTACAATCAAGATTTTGATGGCTTTCGGATATCCGAACAGCCTCTGTTCCAAAGGCGTCCTATCAGACTAGTATGTGTCGGAGCTGGGGCAACAGGATTGCAGATTGCCTACAAAGCAGAGAGGTTGTTGAAGGATGTCACTCTACAGATTTATGAGAAGAACAGCGACATTGGAGGGACCTGGTTGGAGAATCGCTATCCGGGATGTACTTGTGATATCCCAAGTCACAGCTAGTAAGCATACCTACTCGATTGAGTAGGCTTTATTAATGTTGGGTAGCCAATTCACGTGGCATAGGAATCCCAACTGGAGTAGCTTCTACTCTGGCTCTGAGGAAATCTGGAGATATTTCAAAGAGGTGGCGACGACTTATGATCTAGAGAAATACGTCAAATTCAACACAGCAGTCGAGAAAGCAGTCTGGCAAGAAGAGGAAGGTGTTTGGAAGCTCACAATAGTCTCGTCTGATGGAACTCGCTTCGAGGACGAATGCGAGGTATTAGTGAATGGAACGGGGGTCCTTAAGTTCGTCATCTTACACTCTTCTGTTGTCTTAAATCCAATGACTTTGAACAGTGCCTGGAAATATCCAGATATACCTGGCATCCGAGAGTTCAAAGGAAAGCTGATGCATAGCGCGAGATGGGATTCCGAGTATGACCTGAAAGGGAAAACCGTAGCTGTAATTGGTGGTGGCTCATCAGCCGTTCAAATAGTTCCTCAGATACAGCCACGTGAGTGCGTTAGATGTGGACCCCTCGTCTGGACATCCCATTATCGACTGTTATTTTTGCTGATTGACATGTTCATAGTCGTCGGTAAACTGATTCCCTTCTTACGATCCCCTGTGTGGGTAACCACTGGTTTTGGTGCCAAATTCGCAGGCCCAGGAGGAACGAACTTCGAATGTATGCCTGACACATCCCGGACTCAAATCCATGCTGACGACTCCAGACTCGCCAGCCCAACTGAAAGAGTTCAATACCAATCCTGCAGCTTATGACAAGTATTGCCGAGAGCTCGAAGGCGAGCTTAACAAGCGCTTCACGATGGTAGCTGCCCTCACTTTCGCTTCTACAAGCGACTCTCGGAGCTAACGTCAACAGATGCACAATAAAAGTCAGGACCAGAAGAATTCTCGAAACCTCGTGGCAGACATCATGTCCAAGCAACTCAACAATGACTCCACACTTACCTCAAAGATGATTCCCGATTTCGCACTCGGCTGTCGTCGAATGACACCTGGATCTGGATATCTGCAATCCCTTACCAAAGAGAACGTCTCAGTTAATACTTCATCCGTAGCGAAGTTCACCGAGAAGGGCATTATCGACGAGACAGGACAAGAACATGAGGTCGATGTAGTCATCTGTGCTACGGGCTTCAACGTTTCCTTCACTCCGCAATTCGAAGTCATCGGGCGTGGAGGGAAGAGCTTGAAAGAGGAGTTTGGGGAGTTGCCGAAGACTTATCTTGCGGTGACAGCTGCCGACTTCCCGAACCTGTTCCGTGTGTATATGCTCCTGTATGCGAAACTATCTACTTACTTTTTCTATAGTACTTCTTGGCTCCAACGGTCCTGTAAGCCATGGCTCTGTCCTCCCAATCTTCGACTGGCACACCCGGTACATGTTTTCCATGATCGAAAAAATGCAAACCGAGAACATCAAATGCTTCACGCCTAAGCCCGACTGTGTCCAGGAATTCTTCAACTATACCCACGAATTGATGAAGAGGCTTGCTTGGTCGGCATCTTGTAGCTCTTGGTTCAAGATGGGCAAGAAGGATGGGCCGGTCACAGCTGTCTGGGCTGGCAGTCGTCTGCATTACTTTGAAGTCATGAAGAATGTCAGGTGGGAGGATTATGACATCACGTATTGGACGAAGAACCGGTTTCAGTTCTTGGGAAACGGGTACACACAGTGCGAGCTAGACCCCGCGGGAGACCCTGTCTGGTACTTTGATGATCCCTTTGTGAAAGTATAGAAGTCTACAATGTTATTCTTTGAAGCAGTGGACCTACCTAAGTTTTCAATGATGAATTGTTTACAGGAGTCTAGATCATATTTTCGAACTTATTTCAAGATCACGCTGATTACAGTACTATCTAATAGCTTGCAAAAACCACCTCTTTCTCCTTAAAAATTCCCAGGCCTTCTTCCAAACCTACTATATTGCCACATAAGCGCAATCCCTCTTTCCTTTGGGCTTCAATAGCCTCCCACAACTTGGCGGTCTGCCCACTCTGGTGCAGATTTAGATTAGCATTTAAAACAGACAAAAGTCCTCTGGATCGGTAGGTACATGACTCTTTCAGGATACTTACGTGCCGGGGCACTGGAAGCGATTTTATGTTGATCAGTGTCAAGAACAGGGCTACAGTCAGAATAAACATTATGGAAGGCATAAATCCAGAGAGGATCTGGGAAGCAAGTTGTCCTGAGGTGCTTTCATCCATCTTGGTGATCATCTACCAGTGCGTCAATCCTAAGAGTAGACGACGTTGGAAGGTTTAAGATAGGTACCGGCTTATCTTTGGGCCGCATATCTCTGTGATTGGGAGTATAGAACGGCTCTGGTGTTGTGCTTGGCAAATCCTCGTATGGCGTGGGGTAGGAAATAAGCGAGCCACGACCTGGAGAAACAGGAGGAGAAAAGTACAGAAAAGCAAAAGAACAATGAAATATGCTCCAGCCTAAACCTTTGGGAACTTGACTTTGGAGACAGAACCAAAAGAGAAAGGATAATAATACCTAATATTTAAGTCCAAACATATTGGATGTCGGAGAAGAGCAAAATGGGTACCTGCAGTCTCACAGATTTGACAACCCCTGAACTGCACTGGGACACCGTACTGGCTAGCCCTAACAAGGACAAAGGACTTTCAATTCAGCGCAGCTGGAAGTTAACCCAGACAAGAAATGTCTAATTTGGTTACATCTACCGGAGTCAACATCGAGGCGAACGTTAACGGATGAAAGTGGGACTATGCTGTTGCCTTCTCGTTTCTGCGGAACCAGCCAAGCTGAGATGCTTCTTCAAATTGAGATGGCGTAAATCCTGTGTCAGATTCGCAGCTCATCATCTTCTAAAATGTACCAAGAAATCACACGAAAGCACGCAATATCCGATGAACCAGCAGACCCAAAAGTCAAACCAACCACAGTTACCTCACCCCCTCTTCGTATCCGACCACATTCATGCCCTTCCATCTCGTCTGATACCATTCTTGCCAGCCCTTCACCATCTACACCTCATCAATTTCTCCCCTCATATCCTCCCCCAGACCCTCCATTCTTCCCTTGAGACTTTGACACTCGATCCCCAGGCATACGCGAGCTAGGGCTCTCACCCCGATGAGGCGATGATCTTGCCGGCCGTGTATTGGGTTCCTCTGATACCCCATCTTTGTTCTTGCGTAGTGCACTGAGCATGTACAATAAACACATCTCGAGGTCTTGGGCTGTGTCTGGATTGATTGGTGATTTTAGCGCTCGAATGGATATCGAGGCGAGAAGGTATGTGGATGTCTGACTTTCTGAATTGCACGAGAATTGGAGAGCTGGAGAGTTTGGATGGTTTTGGTCGATGTATTTGTTTGAGTGGATTTGTTTGAATGTTTGTTTCCTCTTCGATATCTGGAAAACCCTGCATTTGCGGACTCGAGAGGATACTTGTGCCAAGCGGCCAAGTACCTGCTATATGTACTCACGCTGACAGTCGCAATGAGGCGTATGTAATCCATAATTGCAACCAGGTAGCTTATTTCGGCATTCTGGATGCACCTATCAATCTTACGACCTTGAAATCTGCGAAGCTTCGTGGTTACCCGATTCGGTATGTGGGGCGCAGTCATCCCGGACAAAGCCGCCCTTTCAATCTCTGAACACCACAAAAAAGCTGGAATAAAGAGCTTGAATAGTTTCTTAACTGTTCAAATCAATCCTATGATGTGTTGAAACCAATAAAAGCAACTCCTAGCCCCTTCACATCTAGCAGAAAGGGAAACCCATTGCGTACCATCTCTACGACAAAGCGCTAGGTCCACAGCCACTCAATCAGTGCTCACACAAGCTGAAATCTCTTTGCTCAAAGGCTCGAGCCTGCTTCACGACATACATCTTCCGCTCTTCCATCAACTTTAACCTCAACTCCTTTGCCGTCTCCATACTGATCGGAAAATCGTCAACGCTCTGGAAGATTTTGTCTTTCATCTCGTTGCTCAGCTTTGCCAAAGCCTTTCCACTTCCAGCGACTTGTCTATCTACCTCCTCGACCCACCAATCTCTCTGTTGAGGGGGCACGTTCGCAGTGCTAATAATACGGATGCCCGGGTCTACCAGAAACAGCGCGAGAATCTTGCGGTGGCCTGGCTTGGTGGGATCCTGAAGCGAGAATGGCTGGACTTGGTGCTGTAGGATGTTCGGGAATGTGAGGAGACGCCCTTCGGAGCATACAACAGAACCAACTTCCTGCACAGCAGCTCGGTCGTTCTCGCAACCATAGATCTCGGTCAACCAGTCGTGAACACCTTGAGGGTAGTTCTGGTAGAGCACATATCAGTATCTTTTGCAGGATTTTTCAACATTTGAGGTCAGAAACCGGTGAAACTTACCATCTCTGAGGCTTCATCTGTATCAGATTGCTGCCGGAAAGCGAGTTGGCTGGGCATGATGTTCTCGTTGTCGTAATAATATAGGGCTGTGGCGCAGATGTGCTCGTTGAGTTGTCCTTCAACATGCCAAGTTCCCCCCTCGTACTCCGGTTTCTCTGGAGTGAGTTCAATGTTTGCAAGCCTGAAATACTTGGAGTCAGTCATCGTGTACTTTTCCAGATTCTGTGATCATGACCTACTTGACAATAACCTGGAGCCCGCGGTGAGCATAATCATTCACGAGGTCAACAGTCTGTGGGAGCTCTTTCGGTTTGAACTCTTCCGGCTCCGGTTGCTTTGCTTGACGCATGTTGTTTTCCCACTCCTCACGTCTTTCCCAATAGTCGTCTTCATCCTCACCTTCTTCTTGCTGTGGCTTAAGCTCCTCGGCGATATCCTCTGGATCTACTTCATACTCAAGTTCGTACTTGATTCTCCAACTTGTAGAGTAACCTTCTTTGAGAGGTGTCAGAGTCATGTTCCAAAGCGGAATGGTTTGAGTGATCACGCTTTCGATGATGGTGTACAGCTCCTTGTTCTTCTGCGGATGAAGGTTGTTGATATAGCTTGTGATCCTGGTGATGTTAGCGAAATCCACATGAGACGGAAAACAGAACTACACACTTAGCATTACCGCCTGTGATATCGACCTCGCAGGGGAGCCACTGGAAGTCTTTGCCATAGGGAGGTGTTTGCTCCCTGTAGCCGTATGAGCTGCTGTCTTTCCGATCAAGTTTTGTCTCCTCTTCATCTCGAACAGGTACGATGTCTCCCTTTCCGCAGCTTTGAATGCAATTGTCCAAACCTATCAAGCTATCCTTGAGTACTCGACTAGTGCCGTAGATCAGGGGGAACAGAGAGGGATGGACGAGATCGAGGACCTTTCCATTCGAACCGGGATGATAATCCTTGTAGATGGCTGGGATATCCTCCAGTTTTCGAGCTTGCTCCTGAAGCGCTTTCTTGATGGACTCGGAAATGGCGACATCAGATTTGACAACATCACCATTGTATACTGAGACCGCACCCGTCTCTTTGAAGCTCTTTGCCTTCCAACGAAGTTCCTCAATTACCCAGTTGGCCATCTTCTGCGTGACATCTCGACCAGGAGCGGTCATTGCTTCTGTCTTCCACTTCTCTGCAATGGCATCGTCGAAGACCTAGAAAAAGATCTTCAGCGACAATGAAAACAAACGAATGGCACGTGACTACCTTTTCCTCCCAGCCAGGCTTATCCGTCAACGCATTCATGATGTGGAGCATTGTGAACTCTCGCAGAGTCGTCAAATACAGACTAGACGTGGATTTAGCAATATCCTTCTATAAAACTGAAATGCTTACTGTGTATAGCCACCAGATATATCGGCATCATTGAGCGCAACCGGGAAGAGGCCCTTTCCATGACCTTGAGCAGGCATCTCTATAGTCTGCATGTTATGGTTGTTATCATACTCATATTTCCTGTACGGTTCGTTTGGAGTCCAGTTCAGGGGCAGATTCAAGCCTGGCAGGTCGAAGCGGGACATTCCCGTTGGAGGAGTTGGCATTGTTACTGTTCTCGCTTGGAGTGATATTCTTGCTTTAGATCTTGGATTCCTCAAGCAAGTAAGTATTCGAGGCATGCAAATAGAAGTCGCCGATACTCAGAACAAGAGACGAAGAGAAGATTTTATGTGAATGCTGAGGTTGTTGTACAAACTCAGGAAGAGACAAAGACGGCAGGAAGCGAGGTGGCTTGCAGGGGATAGCAGGCTCCAATCAGGCACCACCCCCCAAAATAGGTGCAAAGAACGTGATCAAAAGCCACGTGAGTCACGCACCGGACCATCATTGAAGCTGTGGATCTGCTGCCTCACGTATGGATCAATTTTCATTATCATGTCGTAAAAGAGGCACAAGATTGATAAGTAACATTTACAATTGAGGAGTACACAAGAGAAATCCAACCGCGAGAACCCCACTTTGGAAGGACTGTCCGGATCACAAGTTCATTACGCCGTTATACCACCAGCTATTCACGAGAGCCACATCTGCTGGCCAAATTTCGTGAAACGGTATGAGTGTTGACACTCGCCTAGCGAGAACGAAGGACTCCTTTCAAATTACGTACGGACCGCACCATTATGCTCCTCCTGCCGGAATCCTCATAACGATCCCATCTGATTAGGGAACACAGCCGAAGTGAGACGATCTAAGTGTTCTTGCGTTGTAGAGAGCGGCGAAGAAGAGGTCGAGATAACCATTGCGGAGCTAGCCGGTCTGCCCATTTAAGGGCGCACTATGAAGATGATTGCAATGCGGCTTCGGACGAGTTCGGGCGAGAAGCAGGGGTCAGGCTCGCTTCGTCAACCTTGTCTTGTTTATGGATCCACATCGAGCAGTGGGAGCGTCTGCGCCATTAGATCCAACCCACTTTTACAACTCAGCTTTCATCCTTACTACCAAGTGTGCTGCACCAGCTACCAGTTTAGATATCACACCGCTGAGATTGGCCTGATCCACCTAAAGCTCAAGCATACATATTTGTATGCGTTCTGCCTCTGTCCGCTCCAGAAAATCTGTCCAAAGTGTGCTTCCCCATTATCGTACCAAGTCCCGAAGATCCATATCTCTACTATGTCTCTCTCTGTCACTGAACCTTCGTCATCGTCGGGCTTCACCAAGCTGGAGTTGCGGACTGCACATGGGCCTGTGTATCGTGAAGTATCCAACGCACCTCCACGCAATTGCCGCGCAGACGAGATACCGATCATCGACCTTTCACTCATGTTTGGTGATTTGGATTCAAGAACGACTTTGTCAGCAACAATCGTCGAAGAGGCTGAGGACACCGGATTCTTCTACATCAAAGACCACGGCATTAGCGGGGACTTAATTCAAGCCACATATCGCCAGGCACAGGCATTCTTCAAACAACCCGAAAGCCAGAAAGAGAAGGTTTCCAAAGAGCGATCGCAATACTTCAATGGCTGGCACAAGCGACAAAACACACGCTCATCCCCGTCAGAATCCCCTGACACGATGGAGCAATTCAGCTGGCGTTACGACCCTAAATATGACCCCGAGACCAAAGATTCGGACTACATACCCGAAAATGTCAAATCTGGCCTCCAATGTGAAGACTTTATATGGGAAGGTACGTAACAGATCCCGAAGTTCAGAGAACAATGCATTGGGTACTGGCAAGAAAATCTTACACTGGCACGCCGCCTTATCAAGCTCTTCGCCATCGGTCTTGGGCTTCCTGAGAATTACTTCGACAGCGTGACCACGTACTCCGGAAGGTGAGAGAAAGCTTCCTGGTGTACAGCACACCACGAATCTAAGGGTAATGCTAATGCGAGATGCAGTGATTCGGCCTTCAATTACTACGCGGGCTTGACTGAGGATGAGGTTGCTAGTGCCAATGATGATGTTGGACTAGGCTCTCACACCGATCTCCAATGCTTTACCCTTCTATGGCAAGACTCTGTGGGTGGTCTGCAGGTCCTGACGAAATCTGGCCAGTGGGTAAACGCACCGCCCATCCCTGGCACTTTCGTCGTCAACATTGGAGATTTCTTCATGCGTCTGACAAACGACCGTTTCAAATCTACAGTCCACAGGGTCTACAACAAAACTACTTCGGATCGCTACTCCATGCCGTTCTTCTTTGGTTTCAATCCGAACGAGACCTGCAGTGTCCTGCCGAATTGTGTTGGTCCGGACAATCCTGCGAAGTATGAGCCGATTTCTTGTGGAGAGGTATGTATACTCTGTCCGTTGCTTCTTATTCCTGTCAGCACCGCACCATGTACCGGCTAAGTCACTCTGTGCAGTGGATCCGCATGCGGTTCCAGCAAATTGAAGACTCGAAAAAGCCAGTCGAGTCTGTAGGGTCTAAGTTCTGAACCCGAAATCCGGGCATCAGTAACGAGGTCTTAATGCTAGCTTACGCTGTTTGCTGTTTTGAGTTGGATGCATACTGAAACTTCAATTTTCCATCTCGTCGAAAAAAAGACGTAAACAGTAGACTGGTCAGCGAGTTCTGCATGAGATCTTGAACGGTCAAAATTCACTTTCAGAGATTTGCCTAAATGAAGTTGGTAAGTGGATCAGTTGGCATTTTGAGGGACATAAGACCTTCCACGAAGGCGTCTTTGTAAGACCAGTATCTTTCAGCTTCGAATTCCTGATGTCTTTTAGATCGATGACCTCTCGAAATGCTGAATAATAAGGCTTGAAAAGGGCCTAAACGAGCACGCCCCGCGATTTTACCCCGCGTCCGCAAGCGGGATTGTGTTTATCCGCCCTCTTGAAAGCTGGGGATGCAGATGAAAGACTGGCTGTCAGGATCTTTTGGATAGAACGAAGCTTCAGTCTTCAGAAGATATTGTCGGCCATATTTATTTCGGTTAGAAATAAGTCTCAAGGTCTAGTCACCACACTGCGCCACTTTCTCTCCTCCGATCACAATGAGCTCAACAGCAACTGAAGTCATAACGCCCCCTCAAACGGGCAGCATGTCAGAGAAGAAATACCTCTACCTCGCCGGCGTGAACGTTACACACTCTGTCGGTCTTCCCATGCATAACCACATCGCCAAGTCCCTCTCTCTACCCTGGACCTTCATCAACCAAGAATGCCCCACAATTCACGACCTTATAGCTCTCTTCCGAGCGCCGATATTCGCAGGTGGCGTTGTCACTATGCCATACAAGAAAGCTATCATTCCATATCTAGACGAGATAGATCCTCTTGTTAGCAAAATAGGTGCTTGCAATAACGTCTACCTTACCTCAGAAGGGAAGCTCAGGGGCACCAATACGGATTGGAGAGGTATTAAGGGGTGTTTACTTTCAGGAACGAACTATGGAGATAATGAAGGGAAAGGAAAGCCGGCTTTGATCATTGGAGCTGGAGGAGCCTCAAGAGCAGCCGTTTATGCGTTGTTTGCCGAGCTTGAATGTGGCGAGATCTATGTTGTGAACAGAGATGCAAGAGAAGTCGATGATCTTCTGGAGGATACGAAAGCCTACGCTTCTGCTGGATCAGAAAGACAGCCGAGGATTCGACATGTCACTTCAGTTGAGATGGCACATGACTTGCCACCTCCCTTCTATATTGTTGGGACAGTGCCGGATTTCGAGGCTAAGACAGAAGATGAAATGAGGGCCAGAGCGATTTTGGAAACGTTTTTGAAGAAGGAAGAGAAGGGAGTATTGCTCGATATGTGCTTCAAGCCGAGGAACACTCGAATATTGAAGATGGGCAGAGAAAACGCATGGAAAGTAGTTGAAGGCACAGACGTTATAGGATACCAAATCGAAGAACAGTGGAGACTATGGGCTGGTGCGGGCGAAGATGGTAGGAAATCTGTTCCTCGAGAGGAAGCTTGGAAAGTGTTACGAAAGGCAGCAGATGAGAGCACTGCCATCAACTTCTGAAACATGTATTCTCAGATGTATAGAACTTGATGTCCAATATGTTCATGAATGTAAAAGTACGTACAGATTCAAGTTGATTCTATTCCATTCTCACATAAAACGAGTTTTACCTGGGAAAGTGCTACTGAAGGCCCACGCTGCTGACCAATATGCCCCAGAAGAAATGCATCGTCTGACCTGTTTCGATCCTTCAATAATCCTCACCACTTGTGATGCATCGATTCACAGCTCATATATGTCTAGCAGTTCACCATTTAGTACGACGCCGGGGGCGGGCTTCAAGTCCATACCCGAGGAAAAAACGACTACGTCGCTCGCATCGGACTTCACGCAATCACCACCTTGAGTTCACACGGACTTCCAAATGAGACCGTGAATTTGCCGTCGGACTCATCAAGCTCCGAATGCAAAATCGATGTCGACTCACCACCGAGCTGAGGCAAGCTGTTCGTTGAATTGCAAGCCGGCGCTGTGAGCGTGATGACCTTGACGGTACTTGAATACGGGCCTTCGAATACGATATCAACAACACTGTCCACGCCATAATAGTTGATGAGCTTGAGGTATCGCGTGGAGCCAGCCCGTGTGGCAGACCAGTAAAGCGGACCAATGCCCGACCCGAATTCGCTGGTGACAGCAACGGTCTCTGTACCTTTGTAGCGAGAGAATGTCTGTTGGAGATAATAACTTGTCGTCTGAAGGATCTGATTGGCGGTATGCTTAATGACAGAAACAGTACTTGACATCTCGTCGTATTGTTTTATCAGGGCGCCATAAGCTGTACCCTTGACAATATCTGAGTTACGCTCGGTTCCAAGCAGCATGATACCCTCAGCCAAGGCCATACCCATCGTTTGAGCCCCAATTTCTGGGTAGCCATTGGAAAATTCGAAAATACAGGCATACTCGCCAACAACGATAGGCAAGCTGCGATCGGAGTTGTCAAATCTGTCGTAGAGAGAGGCAAAGGTATCTTGGTTGTAGTAAAAGTGGAGGTCGGCCCATGTGTTTGGTCCTGAGATGGGAGGAGGAGAAATGGACGAGATCAGAGTGATACCTGGATATTCTGCCCTAATACGGTCGTAGAAGGCCTTGAAGCGATATGTGTTATATGATTCCGTTCCTCCGTTGAGGTAATCCTCGTTGCCGATCTCAATATGGTCAATCTTGAAAGGAATTGGAAACCCAAGATTGGCTCGCCGGGCACCCCATGTGGTCGACGTATCTCCCTAAAACTCTCGTTAGGACTTCGCTCACTTGATAATACTTCAGCTAGGCGAACTTACCTTCAAGAACTCAAGATAATTCATGGTTGAGTCAACGTAACCGCCAAGATTGTCTTCAGTGACTAAAGCGCCACCAATATGCAGCCCAGCAAATATCCCCAGAACTATTGTTTGATTCGAATCCGTGGCCCACTGCATCATTTCTAGCACCCCGAATCCGTCAGTCTGATAGTCGCCCCAGGTTCCGATGTGTCCAGTCCTGTTCTTCAGATCTCCGTATGTCCGGTCCCAATGCCACTCATTTCCAATGCTGAGACCTTGCATGTTGTTCCCACCCGGAAGGCGAACCCAGGTACTCTCAAGTCCATCAAATGATGCCGCTAGATCCTCTCTCACTCCATTGGGTCGATCTTTGTAGGTCTGCTTGAACACACTGAGCAAGTTGACCTGAATACTCTTGCCAGCAAGTTGAGCACCATCGAAAACGTGGGTAAACGTGTTATTGGGACTGCCCGGTGTTGAGAACGGTTGAAAGACGACAGGATGGACTGATGTCCAAACCCCATCTGATGAGTTGACTTGTATCGTGGTTTTAGATAGCTGCGTCCCTGATAGAGTGTTGTTGAAACCAACAGTCACCCCACCGTTGTAAGCGCCTTTGATACTGAAGCTCGCAGCATAGCGTTTCGCAGCGTCAACATCGAACCCCCAGAAACCATCATTGTAGAAGCCGATCGGGCCAGTGGTACCTGAAGGAACATCAATTCGTAAATCGTATGTGAGAGACGGTGACAGAGCTGGACTCGACGGCTCCACACTCAACTGAACATTTCCAATCGGGTGCCAGAAATCAGTTGTCCTCACTGTGCTTGCTTGACCATTCTGACTGGAACCTTGGAAGGCACGATTTCGGATGAGCTCCGCATACAAGCCTCCGTCTCCGGAGTGGTAAATGTCCTGCCGAGCATTTTAGACATTGTCATTCAAAAGGTCAAGGAAAAGGTTGGCTGCGAGCTCTTGGGTCAATAACCTCATATAAAGTGCCATACAATAACGGGCTTGACTGATTTCCTCCACTTGCAGCCACAGTCAAGGTCTGACGCTGTGCTACCACAAGTGGGGTTGCCAGCAAAGATAGGGCCAATGTGGTGCTAGCTTTGATCATGACTGTTGTCGTAAATATGGATAGAGTAATTCAATAACTGAGTAAGATAAATAAGCAGTCAACTTTTTAAACCTTGGTCATGGAAGACTTTAAGAGCAGCATAGCACGAATGAAACTTTCTCAGTAGCTGATCTGTATTTTATTTATACTAAATCATTGCGAAGGTCAACAGGGTCACATACTTGATTGCAACCAGTCGGCACATCTCTACCCGGCAACATGGCCTGAAAATAGATTGCGTGCTCCCTTGACCAGTTACCAGGGCTTGGGCAGGATGCAGTTGCGAATTTCAAGTGAGTGTAACGTAGGAAATAATGAAGGTGCAGATCGAGAGGGGTAGGAGGAGGACATGCTAGACATGTAAGTAAAAAGATCACCTCGCAGGATAAAGGCGAAGACGTGACAGTGCTCGATATACTTTCCACCGAAAGCTCGTTCTACTGAGAGATCAACGACTATCAATCCCTTCTTGGGGGAAGCGGGGTATCCGGGGAGAGGAATTAAAACGAGCCTAGCAGCTTCCAAGTCTGACAAGTTGAATGGAAGACGTCGAAGGCATTTATCTCCCGAATCCGTAAACGAGCTCTTTGCTAGAATTACTTGCGAAGAGGTATAGAACAGGACTATGTGGATGTAGAGGTAAGTAATGTAACTAGGAATAACCAATTTTTAGACATTATTCTCAAGTGGAAGAAGGGCAGGTTACGAAGTGATCGATCGAAATGACTCGGGCTTTGACAGCAAGAGTGGAATGCGGGGAATAGGCAGCTGCATGCTCAGGTACCAGAATGAACTTATCTTAGCGTGACTGCCAATGAGTTTAAGCCTCTATAGTATAACTTTATGTTCCCGAGAAAATGGAAGTCCAATTACAAACTGGGGCTTTGACGAGGGAAAAGTTATGGATCGATCTGCTAACGAGGCCATTCCAGGGATTCCCCGCTGCTCCAGCTACCTACTCCCCTTATTTAGTGATCTGAAAATGTGTCAGTGCTCTCACTACATGGAGAATGACGAGCTAATCTATCCCCTTTGCCTGGACCCATATGTAGACTATTGAACCAGGGATTTAGTTATCGCGGAATATGAGGTTCGGTTTTCGGCTCTCCTGTCTTGGGAAACAGAAATTCACGCGCGCCAATCATACGCGTCGAAACCAGGCTCAACTCTCCACGATTTCCCCAGATGGCAAGGGGCTTGTCCTCTGCGGTCTGCTTACTGCTTGTCATTATCAGGTACCTGCTGATCTTCCTAGCGGAGATCTTGTTCTGCCGAACGTTGTGCTTGAAGAGGATGGTGCTCGGAGACAACTTCGATATGAAAGTGAAAATAATGCTTCCGAAGACGGAACGGGTCATTTTACTGAGCTTTTATAGATGCGATACATTTTTGATAAATCAGGTAGCCAAAGCTTCGCATGTCAATACACGGCATATAAGTGTCCGTCACGGAGATCGAGATCCAAGTTCTGGCCATCGACGAACTGTATTTGTTGCGAGCAGGTATAATGAACGCTGTTGTTTGCCAGTAGCAAAGATAATGCTACGCGCGAGTCAAAGATCCAAACTTGATATTGCAATCATCTGAAGTCCCATGATGAGCTGGGAGAATTCTTCGCATTCAGGTCTTGGCTCAATGTGTAACCTTGTCTATCGCTATTCAATCGGAACGAAAAAATATGAATGAAGACGAAGGTGTGATTTCCTTAACTCTAGACAAATCCTGTTATGAAATTTAGTATGTTGATTAGGACCATTTATAGCTATGTTGAAGGAGTATCCAATCAACTCATCGCATCCTCTTTCAGACTGTACGCTTAACGCCTGAATCTGGCCTTTGTCAGTGCTTGCTACTCTTTTCGTGCTGAGAAATCTTGGAGAACTGCTGCAAGCCCAACATGAAATAATTCCAGGATGTCAGGTATGTGACTGATTACTGGGCATTTTTCTTGATGTAACTCGTGATTTCCTTGCTTCCATTAACATTGCGGGGTAGGTTGGGGAGCCCAGAAAGGGTTCGTTAAGAGTTCTGGCGAGCCTCTTGATTGGAGCGCCTGTATACCCCTGGACGAACCAGCTTGATGCGAAAGTCTACCCGACGTCAAGCTCCACTAACCTTTGCCTCGGGTTCTTCTAATGCGAGAAGAAGGCCTAAGATCGACCGAATCTCCAAAATATTATGGGGGAATCACGATATCGCGGAAAATCCTCCTCGTGCGATTAAAGTCTGGACTTCGATTGAAGCTATCACCCCGGGGACCCCTCGCGCCCAAGATTGCGTCGAATTAAGTTGGATGCCGCTTGTCTGTACCCCAGCCGCCTGCCTCGGTATATGCTGTATATATTCTCCAGGTTCCCCCCAGATTCTTCTCATATTCCAGGGACTACACTTCACTTTTCTACGCAACGAATTTCACTTTGCAAGATCAAGTGGGAAAACATGATTGCTCCCAAGACCTACCAGGTAAGACGATGTCGTTCCATCCTTCAAAATGCTTGACGCTTACTCTTGTCAGTTTCTGGTCGGCGTATTCGCCTCTCTGGGATCCTTCAACTACGGGTATGAAGACGAAGCGGGACAGCGAGAGAGTATAATTGCTAACGCATAAATAGTTATGATCTTGGTGTCATCGGAGGTAGTGTGGCCTCGACTTCGTTCAAAGCAGCATTCAATCCAGATGCGAATGAAGTGTACGTAGAATTCCAGACACCTTTTCAATCCTGCTAATAGATGACATAGAGGTGCCGTCGTCTCCCTCTTTACGGGAGGTGGATTTTTCGGTGCAGCAGCAGCTGGTCCATTGGGTGATTGGTTCGGTCGCAGAATCGCCATCATAGTCGGATCCATCATTTTTTGTCTCGGCGGGGCTCTGCAAACGGCTGGACAGAATTTGGCTTTCTTCTACGCTGGTCGAGCCATCGCTGGTGTTGGAGTTGGTATCCTTGTCATGATCGTACCTATGTATCAGGCCGAAATTGCGCATCCTTCCATTCGAGGTCGAGTTACAGGACTCCAGCAACTCATGCTCGGGATCGGAGCTGTTGTCGCGAGTAAGACATTCTCAGCAGCTGTATATCGTTCTTTCGACTGACTTCATTTAGCATGGACTGTCTACGGCACAAACCTACACTACGACAATAGCCAACAATGGCGCATCCCTCTCGGTCTTCAAGTTATCCCTGCTGGAATTCTAGGGCTCATGATTCTACTCTTCCCAGAGTCGCCTCGATGGTTGATCGACCATGGCAAAGAGCAAGAGGGATTGAAGACTCTCGCCAGGCTTCATGCCAACGGGAATGAAAGTGATCCTTGGGTTCAGGCCGAATACCTCCAGATCCAATCAGCAATAGCTCATGAACACGAAGTAGCAGCAAAAGGCTATCGAGATCTATTCACCGATCGTTCTAGCTTCCGTCGACTTTTCTTAGTGGTGGCTCTACAGGCTTCGGTGCAAAGTGAGTGTTATCCGATTCCTTATGCCATCTAAATGTTACCTGATGAAGGGCCACGGCCTGTATACTCCTTCTCAGACAAAATATCACCCCAGATTTACAGAGCAATACTAATATTCAATTTCTCCACAGTGACTGGTGTTTCGGCAATTCAGTACTTCACTCCCGACATCTACAAGCAAATCAACATCGGGACAACGGAGTCGTTGAAATACCAGGCAATCAGCAACGTGCTCTCCGTTGTTGCCCAGCTCTGTACTGTGCTTTTCATCGACAAACTTGGACGTCGCTGGCCATTAATCATCGGCAACTTCATTAATTGCCTCTGTTTCATTATCGTCACTGCGACAATTGCCCAATTCCCAAACAAATCGGAATCAGTCCAGAACTCTCTTGGCTGGCTGTTCATCGTCACGAACTGGTTCTACCAGGTTTCGTTCTCCTTCACCTGTGGCTCACTATCGTGGATCATCCCCGCCGAAGTCTTCGATACCAAGACTCGCTCGAAGGGTATCTCAATAGGTGTCATGACTTCATTCGCCTTCAACACAATGATTGGACAGATCACGGCGCCTGCAATCGAGAACATCAGCTGGAGATACTTCCTCCTGTTTGTTATATGCAATTTCACGAATGCCATATTTTTCTGGGCGTTCATGCCTGAGACCAAATTGTTGCCACTTGAGGAGATGAATGAGTTGTTCAGCAACACTAGATGGTTTGTACCAGGGACGACTCCCAAGAGAAGGAGTGAATTGGATGTTAGGGTTGAGGAGGCGAAGTTGGAGAAGGAGGGTATTGCTGGTGAGCAAGTTGAGGCTCTTTAGTGAAGCTACGAGAAGTGTAAATATACTCTAGAAAGTCCTGCAACACTAGATCCATGATCTTTGATTTCGATATTTCTTGTCATCAAGGTCTTCGGGACCAGGCACTATGTTAGGAATGTCACACTGAAAACGTGCACCTCCCAGTTTGATTCTCCAGCTTGATCTTGCGACAATTGCTGCTCTTATTGTTAAGGATGATTAAATCCAATCGTAGAACATTATTTGAGGAAGGAAACGACTTGATCGGTTGTGAGATTTGAGAAACAGGGGAAACATAAAGTAGCAAATACTACATAAGCGCGCAATAAACTTATATTGTACTGGGAGTAACACTGTTGCTCAGGGCTCGCTAAGGTTTAGCGATGGCCCCCAAGCCTCTGTAAATAAAAGTGGACATGCTGGAGCAATGCGAGCAACACATTGAAAGTCAGCGTATTGAAAAGTAAACTATTCATGGCTGAAATATCGGACACCAAAAGTCACAACACGATCAGCCTAGTTAAGTCTAGCAGCTATTGATGTCTATGCTTGGCTTTCGTTGGTACAAGAGCTCCAAAATACTTTCCCCAACTTCCGCTTAAGACTTCATCCGGACCCGCGTCTTGCCCCTCCCCCACCTCAACCCCTCCAAGAAAGTGCTAAGACAATTCTCCTGGGCAAAAAGTCATGTAGTTGTCTACGGATCTCTGTCAATAACAGATACTTTTCTATTTTCACATAAGTTCCCATCGTTGACTGCATTGACCGTCTCGTTTTCAATTGACCATTCTCTTCCCAAAACCCTTCTCCCGAGGCAAAAGAAACAACTCTCTTGCTACAAACAGCTCGTTAGGATACCTAAGAAGAACCAAAAAAACAACAACATGCCAGCCAAAAAGATCCTCCTCCTCAATGGTCCAAATCTCAACCTCCTCGGAACCCGCGAGCCAGGAATTTACGGCTCAGATACGCTCTCTGATATCGAGTCACGCGCCGTAGCACAAGCTACCGCAGGGGGCGCAACACTCTCCTTCTTCCAGACGAACTGGGAAGGCGCCCTCCTCGACCGGATCCATCAAGCAAGGACGGAAGGTGTCGATGCTATAGTGATCAATCCGGCAGCGTTTACGCATTACAGTATTGCATTGAGAGATGCTTTGCTGGGAGTTGACATTCCGTTTGTGGAGGTACATATCAGTAATGTGCATGCAAGGGAAGATTTCAGGAAGAAGAGCTGGTTGAGTGACAAGGCTGCGGCGGTTGTATGTGGGTTGGGGACTTTTGGGTATAAGGTTGCGATTGAGTATTGTTTGGAGCATATGAAGACAAAGGAGAAATGAGATGGACATAGAACAACTTTTGTATGAATACATCAACGGGAATGATGCCTAGATATGTGCATGATAATACAAAAGTACAATTTCTGCCTGACTAATGCTTCTTGTGAGCTTCCAAAGCAGTCGCGATAGCATGGTGAACCTCCTTCGTAGGCAGTTCCGTCAGACCCTTCCCAGTCCACAACCTATCCTGTTCCAACCCTTGATAAATCATCGCTTCCGTACCCAGAATGACCTGCCAGCCCAATCTCTCACTCACTTCCGCAATCTCTGTGTACGGCGTGGGGTGATAGCACATTTCCAAGATAGCTCCCTTCTCCTCCTTGCCCAGGAAGCACTCGATCACACTCCTCGCCTGAATCTCTTCCGGGGTCTTAGGTGGGAAGTTCGGGATGCATGCCACGATAGCTCCTGGCGCTGCCAACGCCTTGGCTTGCTCGACAGTCTTGACATGCACCAAAGACTCTCCAAATCCAGCTTTCTTGCAATCTGAAAGCACCGCTTCGACTTCCGAAACATCGCGATTCACAACGTAGATTTGGCTACATCCTAACCACTTGTGCAGAGCATACACGGCAGACCGACAAGCACCTCCGCCTCCGATGACCAAGCCTGGCCGACCACGGTACAAGTCTTTGCTGGCCCCTTTGGGGAGATTCTGGAGGAAGGCGTCCCGAACACCGAAACAATCCGTGTTGGTACCGCACATGACTCGTTTCCCATCTCTCTCCTTGAAGAAAATTGTGTTGCATGCTCCGATGTCCTTGCCCTCTTGCGTTACTTCATCCAAATGAGGGATGATGGCCACTTTGTGAGGCATTGTCACTGAAGCTCCGTAGAACTTAGGATCTTTGGTGAGACGAAGGAAGTTAGGGATATCAGTTGAGTCAAGAGGTAATTGTGACCATTTCAGATTCAGATTGTCGTATACTGTCTGATGAAGGAGTGGTGAGAGGGAGTGAGCGATTGGGTGACCGAAGAGGTAGTTCACCCTTTCAAGATGTGAAGAATCTGGTGTGACTGGCGCCGAAGAAGACATGTCGATTACAGGTCCGTTATCGAATGAATACCGACAGTCAAGCAATTATAAGTGTTTCCAAAGTAGATAGCCTGGTGTGAGACTTCCAGGGCCGAGTAAACAAAGGCAAGGTTTAAATTTGACGAGTCAGAGATGGCGGGGTAGAAGTTGAACGATCTCCTCAAATTCTTGTTGGCCAGTGGGTTCAATTGAAAATGGAGAGTAGAAAGAAACTGAGGTCTTAAAGGCAGTAATATAAGAAAAGTTCTTCGATACCAAGGATATGATTTATCGTGTCACGAGAACGTCCCGAAGATGCGGATGATGGGAGGGGTCGTCTGGTAAGGGGCTTGGCAAGTCTAACGGCCAAAATTTTCACCCGCTTCTTTTGAATCCTTATCCGACTCCAACCTCGAGCACCAACCAACTCCAGGTTCCAAGATATTCTCCATGCGGAGAGCTCATGGGATTCTATGCAATTGGTCATCACGGTAGGTTCAAATTGCGGGGATGTTGGACCTCAAAAGCTCTGGGCTTCTCTGCTGCAGTGGTTGTTCATACGTCATTCTCTCCTTCTCTCATCAATTTTTGGCCTACATGAAGACCACAATATAGGGACAATCAAGAGCAATACCTTCATCAAAGATGTCCTACAAACCTGCCATATCCTCCATGTCCCTGGGCCGAGCCTGGGTGCACAAGCTGCCGTACAAATTGGACCAAGCCCGAGCCTACAACCTTACTGGCATCGAAATATTCTTCGAAGATCTTGAATACCTAGCTCGTGAAGAGAGTGGCATATCTGCAGATGAAGAGCCATCTCCAGAAGCACAACTGCATGCTGCAAAAACGATACGCAAACTATGCGCTGAACGGGGACTAGAGATCATTGGCCTCCAGCCATTTATGCACTACGAGGGTCTGCTCGATCGAGAAGAACACGCCAGGAAAATCGAGAAGATGAAGACCTGGTTCAAAATCGCGAAGGTTTTAAAGACGGACATCATACAAATACCTGCGAGTTTCCTGGGGAAGGACAAGATTACTGGGGATTTGGATGTGGTGGTGAGTGATTTACAGAAGGTGGCCGATATGGGACTGCAAGAATCGCCGGTGATCAGGTTCGCATACGAGGATTTATGCTGGAGTACATATTTTGATACATGGGAGAAAGGATGGGACATTGTGGAGAAAGTGGACAGGCCTAATTTTGGCATGTGCCTTGATACATACAACATTGCTGGAAGAGTATATGGAGATCCAGCGGCTGCTTCTGGAAAGACGCCAAATGCAGACGAGGACATGAGAAAGACTTTGGAAGAATTGGTCAAGAAGGTCGATGTCAAGAAAATCTTTTATATCCAAGTCGTGGATGCAGAGAAGATGCGCAACCCCTTAGTCGAAGGGCATGCTTTTTATGCAGCAGACCAACCAGCAAGGATGAGCTGGTCTAGGAACGCCAGGCTCTTCGCATTTGAAGAAGGTGGATATCTCCCTGTCTTGGATGTGGCGCGCTCTATCATTGAAGGTTTGGGATATAAGGGCTGGGTGAGCATGGAGCTATTCTCACGGACGATGAATGAAGCGGGCGATGAAGTGCCCAAAGCTCATGCGCGCCGGGCTTGGGAAGCGTGGAAGAAGCTTGAGAAGGAGATGAATAGCTGGAAACTCAAGTAATATTGCCACGATCTCTTCATTTGTTTGCTTTCAGAGCTTTGCCCCTTTCAGCGTTCTCTTATTCCATTGCTTTTACCCGATTCAAAAGAGTCAGCTTGCCTTCGAACCCTCTCAGCCACTGTTACTACTTGTGCTTTGGGCATTCTTGAGATCCAAGCCTCTTCCCCCTGCAGGAAAGACGAGTAGCAGGCGTCTAGAGACTTGAATAAGACCTTGGTTCATACATACCTAAAGTGCTTGAGACAGGAGAGTTATTTTCCCAACCTGGTCTTAGCTATTCGCGATCTCATGATCGCCAAATCCAGATTAGCTGCCTATCCTTTCGCTCAAAACAGCTCGGCAGACAAGGCTACTTGCCTCAGCACTACTCAAATGTCCTTTGGACGCCTTCTTAAGAGCCTCAAAGTTCGAGATCAGTCTTCAAGCTTCATCATCCATCGAGGAAAAAATTGGAAAGGCAACTTCCCAGTGACAAGCAACAGCATCTTATCCGGCGAATACTAGGCACCATGGCCAAAATGGGGACAGCTTCTCGACCTCTACCTCCGTTGATCCTCGGTCAGCCACCAGCCAAATGGACTATCCCACTCCTCAGATACTTCCTAGCTCTGTTCAAGAAGAAGCTCATTCCGCGCCAGCATCGCACAACTATGCTTGTCCGACTCGCTGATTTAGAAGACGACACTCCTCTTCTGAAACAGTGTGCTATCGCGCAACTTCAGTGTCGTGGAGCTCCGTTGACAAGAAAGGCTATTGATGCTTGGACAAACGAAGGTAAGCATATGTTCTTTTCCATTTTATGCCTTTCCAGGAGTTTCGACATGAAAAAAGAATAGCTTACTTATTGTATCAGAGTCTCAAGAGGAGCAACCAGACAAAGACGAGCCCGATCGTACCTGCGAGGCTTGCCTCGACGACCTTCCTGCTTCGAGTTATAGACGCATTAAGCTTGCCCCAGATTGTGATCACAATTGCAGCACATGCGAGCTTTGCTTAAGGCAAGCCATTGACGCGCAGCTCAGCGACGAGGAAGCTGATTGGGGCACCCTGCACTGCCCAACCTGTAGATCCGTTCTCCTGCCCGAGACTGTCCGAAAGTATTCTCCTGAAGGTATCTTACCAGAGTCAGTACGACCCAGAGCTTCAAGGCGGTAGATGCCAGTAGTTTCGACACGAGCTGACATATTCTGCAGCTACAACGAGCTCCAAGTCTCTTTCCACATGCGAAATATGCGAAATTTTTGCTGGTGCGAGAATCCGAGCTGCCATTCCGGTCAAAGCCATCTCCCTGGAAAGGACAATCCCAAGATGACATGTATTAAGTGTGGCTTCGATACCTGCTTCACCCATCATGTCAAATGGCACGAAGGCAGACGAGAGGGACAGCACAATGCCGCTACGTGCTCAGACTTTCATGGCGAGAGTTTGGCTGCCATAAAGAATACCACAAAAGCTTGCCCCAACCGTGGAGTGCGAGTGAAGAAAGACGAAGACTGTGACCACATGATTTGTAGGTACACCTTTACCGATTGGAATCATGCCCTTGAACTCAGACCCTAACAGCAAGATCTCATAGGCACCATTTGCGGTGATGGATTCTCATGACGTGAGGCCACGAAGGATGCCCCGGAATTCCAACCTGAGAAGCGTCTTGTGGTCGACAAGGCAAATGCAGATGATCGTCCCTGGCAAGGATCTGTCAACACCGCAGGTACGAGAACTCGCCCAGAACCAATATTGAAAGAAGAAGAAGACGATGAAGTGGCTGAGCACTCGAGGTGTTCTTTCTTCTTTACTGCTGCTTTTGATGTGCGTTTGGCGCACCTGGACATGCACCTAAGCTCTGACAATGGGCGGCCAAAGGAAGACACGAGACGCAGGCTTTCACTGATCGCACGGCGCTATTTTATTATCTGATAATTTGCGCTTGGGTGTCTTCTGAAGTTTGCACGTCTTGACGAGGAGTCTTTTTGATGCGACAAAGGAAGGAAAGGAGGATTTATAGTAGCCCTCGGATAGACATCAAGCGAGAACGAAAAGACTTTGGTATGGCCTTTTCCACCCAGGATTTTGGTGCAGTGCATTTTCTCATGAGTTCACGCAGATCAAGAAGGTCTATGAAATAGGAAAGGCGAGACGTTTGATATGACTATTGTTTTGTATTTGAAATGGTTGTGATCTGGATAGAAGTCTTTGATAAGCATTTATGCACCTTCCTTCCATCAGATGCCCCGTTCAAAGCATGTTCCGTCGACATCGGTGCCGGTTTTCTTTCTTTGCTGCGCTTCAAGTATTCAGAGCCCTGCTCTGAGATGGCAAAAGAAAACCTCAATGGAAAGCTTAGGAGTGCCATAGCACGCAAGTAAGCCTGTACATGATACTTGCCTAGTAGATTCTACCATTCCCATGAAACGGCGTAAATCGATGAGGCTGAGGGAGCTTTGAGGAAATCAAATCTCCTCGTCCTCAGGACCATCCTCAGTCTCATTACGCTTGCGCTTCAAGGGGTTCCCCGCTCTCCCTCCCTTGTCCCCTCGGCGCTCAGCAGCTCGACGTGCTTTGTACTGAGCCGGGGTTTCATCTGTCCACTGTTCACAATCTCTCGCATGAGCAGTCCCTCCAACATGTCTGACCATGTCATAAGGAACAAGGCAAAGCCAGCAGTAATCGAAGAGACATTGCTTGCCTATAAGTTTTCCATCAGAATCAGCCCACACCATGGCAGACGAGACTTACATGTGATGTGATTACAAGCCCTACCAGCCTTGACGGTATGGATACCACAGCCTGGTCCGGGACAGACTTTGGTATTCTCTGCAAGGTACTTCTCACTTTCAGCCTCTTGCTCGAGTTGTTCCTGGCGAGTAGCATCGTACTCAGCACACGTCTGACCTTCATGGTGGGGCAGCATGTGGGTGATGCAAGTCTTGAAACCACAAGCTGTGCAGGTCATGGGGTTCTGCTCATTACCGGTTTCATGGACCTGACCAGAGCCACAATCGGGAGCGAGACACATGACGAAGTTTGGAAGATGGCGTATTTCGGCTGTGGCTTCATTACGTCGGTATCTGTAGCACTATGTCAGATCTTGGGCTTGGCTAAGTGGTAGGGACAGCAAGCCACCTCTCAAATAACTTCTCAGAAGCCAATCCCTGGACATCATTGTAGGAAGCGACCTTGTTGCACTCCGGGCAATGGACTTTGGCCCAAGGATGGTCACGGATGCGGTCGTTGACACATCTCTCGAGGCAATCTCTGCAAAAGGTTGGCTCGTGGGCACACGAAGCTGTGATCTTGCAATCAGGGAATGAGTCAACTGTCAATGTTTCAACACAGACTGGGCACTGCTTTCCATGGGGATCTTGCTTGGTCTTTCCGGTAGGGGGATTTTTAGTCTCATCGCCGTCTATCAGATCAGCTTTGAGACTGGTAGCATCCCTGGCAGCAGTAATGGCAGATGCAAGTCCAGCAAGTGTCACATTCTGTGCCTGCAACCAAGTCTTGATCGCCTGCTCCTCTTTTCCTGAGACACTGAGAGCAAAGGATTGGAGAGCGCTGAGAAGTTCAACTTTGCTAGCTCCTTTCCGAATATCAACTTTATAGTAGCTGAGGACATGGGATATCTTCCAAGCCCGATGAGATTGACAAGAGGTCCCAAAAATGGTCTCCGGGAGACCTGCTTTTGAGTAATTTGTTGGCGCCATATTGTTGTTCAGCTAGATTGGTTTTCCGCAGGCATTGAACGACTGATCTCAAAGGGCGTCTTGTAAGTTGAAATGGTATCGAATTTTTATCTCATATTGCTTTTAGAAGGAGTCTTATCTTGACTTCGTTGGCCTGAGGTCAAATGTGCTTGAAAATACTTGTCGTTATGCGGGTTAAAGGTGAAGTTATTGTGTATGAGACCCGGTGTAGACAGAGACGACGATCTGAAGGTAAGAGCTATTGAAAAAGAATCTCCAGAAAAATAGAGCTAAAGCGATGTTGCAAAATGAAATTCTCGAGCACTAAGAGGATCGAAATAACCTGTGGAGAGCTGCAAGTAATTTATGAATGAAGGAGAAGATTGGTCTGAGGGTGGGTTGTGTTGAACGATGTTGTATTGTAAAAGATTTGTGAGGAGTTATTGTATATTTATATCTTCAAATTATGGCCTGGAGCCTAGTCTAGAATATTGACAGGTGATGGTATCTTCATCACATCCGAATTGAACTGCGAAGCGCGGATAATTCTGCAGGCGGCTTCAATCTACCAATTAAACTGGCATATCTTCGTTCTTCACTAGGCACGCATTCATTTTGCCATTCACCACGGTTTTTTCACTCTTCGCGTTAAATCTCTTCCCTTTCGATAACTTGAACTGTGCCGGAGTGCTTCAATCCGTCAAAGTAAACCAGGTGGATCCTAGCGGCCCATAAATTAAGCGAGCGCTGCTGTAAACACATCCAATTCATCACGCAACATTAGCATTTTTCCGCCTCTCAAGCGCAGCAATATATCGCCTACCTAGTAGGGGACTACAAATCTTGAGCTAGGCTCCTCTAGCTTAACATTATCTGTGGTGGTTAACTATTACGACAGTAGCGCTATCAGGGTCCAATCATCCTCTGAACTTGAAAGTCCTACTTCGCCAGGTCGCAGCGTTTGGTTCCCATAGCAAGGTCGGTCGTACAGGGCTAGATCAACCTGATACTTTTTTTGTTGTTGCCCTTTTCGATTTCTCATTCATCTGCATCGCCAACAATACAATGAGGGACAGGCTATTTCTTTTTGTCCTTTCTGTTCTGAAACTGTTTTCGAGCTCGCTTCTGCAAACCAGAAAGTAGTGGAAATTTGTTTACATGCCCCACTGATTCTGTAGGACTTGATTGAGTCCAGTCCTTCCCACCCTCTCTACCTCGAGCATGAAACTTGAGATATATGGAAGCTTTGTACCTCCCTTGCGAATCCCGGATTACTGTAAGATAAATCCGACACGGAATTACAAGTGGAAATTTTTCGAGTGCCATAAACATAATCACGTAGGACAATATTGGGAGTCGCCTGGTTGTTGAGACTCCTCCCCCAAGTAACACGCCGAAATGGACTGGCACCCGTGCAGACTAATGGACTTGTACGATCAAAAGGTGCCAAAAGTACACGTTGCTTGTTAAAAAGATCTCATTCATGCGTTTCCATTGATGTTTATGTTTCAAATCCCAGCTCATTGGACTAGAGAAATGCCAGTACGTGTCTCCCGGCACCCGTCTGGCCAAAGCCGATTATACTATCCATGCGTGGAAAATCAACTATCTCTGACTTATGATGCATCTAGCCCAAGAAGACCAGACTCCATCATCATGTTATTTTGCCTTGCATTTCCTCACAAATGGCCATGCTTCAGTGCCGACATCAAAACCAAGTGTATATTCTCGCAGCCTGTGGTAGATTAGCTATTGAAATGGTGTTTATTCCAAAAGCTGGGGTATCTTACGACTTACGGCTGCTGAATGCGCGTCTCAAAAGCACGCGGAACAGCCACGGCAGGAACGGCGGGCTTAATGGATTTCTTGTTACCCGAAGGAACGCTGGGCAAAGGTCCCATAACAGGAGGCGGAGGGTGTTCAGCATCAGAAGTGGTAACTGGAGACTTGGCGAGAGATGGCCATTCATTGTCGTTGACCTGAGTCGATCGAGCCACTGAGACATCAGAGGCCGAATCGACAGGCACAGTGCTCGAAATGGTGACCTCTAGGTTTCCCTCCGGCTTGGCTTCTGAAGGAGATACGGTTGTCTGAGGCTGCTTGGTGACGACTTTGGCAGGCGTTACGTCAGCCTTTCTTAAAGATTTGTTGCTAGCCATGGATGCGCCGCTGCCCTTCTTTGAGTGGCCCATTCCGGTTGCCTTATCCTTCTTATCCATTGTCTCGATTTCCGTAGAGGCTCCGACCGAGGGTTCGACAGCAATTTGCACCTGCTCATTCCCTGTACTGGCAGCTTGCTTCTGTGCGCGACTTCTGTTGCTCTTCTTGGACTTGGTTTTACTGGAAACAGCTCCAGCGAGGCTCGGCATATCGACTGTGCTTTGAGATTTGGTGATCTTCGACGATGTATCTTGAGATTTCTTTCGACCCGACCCAGCACTGAAAGAAGTGTCTCGTGACATCGGTAAAGACTCAAGTGGTGACAGAGCTGCATCAGAATTCGCGTCGGTGCTGAACGATCCATCACTCTTGGACGAATCATGGATATTCTTGGACTTGAAGTTGTTTTTCTTGGCACCATTACGAGGAAGAGTTCGGCCACCATCGCCAATTGACAACTTCGGTAGGTCGATGGGAACTTGAAGCTGTGCAGCCTCCTTGAGGTCAACAGTTGAGTTTGGTTTGACAGGTGTGACGGCGGATGAGGGTCGGCAGGACCTTTAGGGATGGTAAGAAGTCTGAAAAGTGCGTGTTACAAAGAAGATGACGTACGTGTTTTGCTTTGATCCCTTCTGATGCTTATGATTACCCTTCTTATTACTTGCATTCTTTTTGGGCGAGAGATACTCCCTATTCTCTTGAAATACAGTCTTCTTGCTCGGCGAGATATTCTCCTTTCTGGAACTTTCAGCTTGGGCCCTACCTTGCTGCTGAGATCCAACTGAGCCATTGACCGCCTTGGTAGGATTATGAGTATTCTCAATGTTTCCGAGGGGAATGTGTGAGCTGCGCTCCAGTGCTGAATTATGTTGCACCACCCCGGTGATTGTAAATTGCAACTGATCGATAAAATGAACCGGAGGCACAATGGGGTTTTGAATGATCGATGGACGCCGAGTCATGGTGCCGGTATGATAGTCATTTGAAGAGTTGCGAAGAGAGGGGCGTCTGGAGCGAGGCTCGAAGTCTCTTGACGAATTGTAGTGCCCACTGCGATAAGTTTGGCTTGCGTTACTACCTGATCGTGACCGATCTATATTGTTTGGCAATCCAGCGCTAAGCTTGTAGCCAGAAGGCAAAACCACTTGATTGAAGCGAAGGATGGCACGCTGTACGGATACACTATCGACGAATCTGCGAATTGTCAGTGTATGTTGCCAATCATTGGCAAGTTTACTTACGTGACAAAGGCGCGAGTTATATCACGAGGAAGGCAATGGATGCTGATGACCTTGCCGCATTCCTCCATCAAGCCTTTCAGATAATGATCGTGAAACATAGCCCCATGAAAGCCCGAGACATGCAGCGTGCGGACGCTCTCAAAATCTCTGCCACCAGGTCTGTAGTGCATGGTGAGGGAGCTTTTATTCTCATGGTACTCCAGCCAAGGGTATGCTTGCTCAGGCGTGGTACCGATTCTAGCATCGTTGCTGTATGGGTTCCGATCAGGTGGACAACTTGGTTGCATTCTTGGAATCTGAGTAGCAGAAGATCCCGATAGATATCGGCGTGGTGTTCTTGGATTCCCATTCTTCGTTAGTGAGGTGGTCATACTATGAGCATTACGGAAATTTCGCTCATGATCCAGGGTAGACATAGCTTGACGGTTTCCACTACCAATGCGCTTTGCAGAGTAGAAGGGGACGATCGGTACTGGATCAGAAACGACTCGATTTGCAGCTGAAGCGGGAGCTGCATCTTGAGGTGATATTTGGCGGACATAGATCGGTTCCTTTGAAGGTGTATTTCCAGATGAACGACCTCCTCCGATATCCGATGGATATCTGCGGTTGCTACCCCGTAAAGAACTGTAGGAGAAGTCTCGACCATGAGCACCCTGAGAGCCATTCGAGAGGCCCCGTTGACGCGTCGAGCCATTCGTGTTGTAGTAGTCGTTGGTGTATCCTTGATGGCCATTGGGAGTGACCCGGCGACGAGTGTTACTAATACTACCTTGTCCCTGAACTTGGTGACCTAAACATATTAGCTCGAAACGTTTGGAGGGCGGAAACTAGGATAAGTACCTTGGTGTCCTTGCAAAGGACGAGGGCGTGCAACGTGATAAAAATCTACTGCACCGCTCGGCATCATCGTAACAGAATCCGGACGAACTCGGTGTGATGGAGGCATAGTAGGGGGCACTACCGGAGTCTTACCAGACGAGCTTTCGAATCCTGGAGCGGCATGAACGTCCTTGGATTGCATTTGATGACCGTTTTGTGGAGAGAGCTGCTCCTCCTCCATTGATGCGCGTCGTACCTGTGCCATGAATTCCATGTATTGTTTTCGATGATAGTCCAAGCCCCGATTCAAAATTGCGATCTCAGTCTCATTCATGTCCGCCAATTGAGCACGGTCATCTTCATCGAACAACGTAGTCATCTTCTCGATATTGAGGTTATTGATGACAATATTGCCGTGCTCCGAAACCCAGTCATGAGCGAACGTGTCAATCTCGACACGTTGGGCATGGGTGATTCGTTTGTTGTTCTTTCCTGCTTGGAGTCAGAACCTGGCCGCAGTCTCACATCGAGCGAACGTAGAATTGTTTTTATCAACACTCAGCCTGACACAACTAGCCGTGTCTTTCAATGGGCAAGGAGTGGAAGGATAGGACTTACGGCAGATGGCATGAATCACATAATAGCAGAACTGGGCACCTTCGACCCAGATATCATAACCATCGAAAAAATCATGGAGCATAAACCAGCTATGAGGTACTTCGAAAATATCACGAGACTCTGCGAACTCCTCCAAAAGCTGGTTCGATCTGATATCCACGTCGCCGGGAAGATCCGTTCGAATGATCGTGGCTGGGTATGGCTGGATTAAGTTGCGCTTGGCACGAGTTCCAAATTTTGTAGAGAAGAGTGCTGGAGCTTCGGGACGGCAATTGTAGAATTCCAGCTGCAACACGTCCGATGGCGGCGATGACGATGACATGCGAACTGCGGACTGGGGGACTGCAAGCATGGTTAGCAGCTGCTTACGAGATTGGGAGTCTTGCTGGGGACCTACCAAAAGGAACCGGAGGAGCACGAAGCTGCTTCAGGGGCGAGGTGGTGATTGGAATGGGTGGTGGAGCGACAAAGGTCGGGGCAGTCTCGGGGATGGGCGTGAGAGCAGCCGCGCTCTGGGGGGTAGGATTGAAAGACATCGCGAAACAGATCGAATTGATGGTGAATGCAACCAAGCAAGTGTACAGAAGGTATTGGGACTTAGAAGAGGAAAGCGAAGTAGCGTCTGCGCCGTGTTGAAGAACGCAGAAGAGGTGGGAAGGAGATGTCGAGATGTCGACGGAATGGAGAACTGAGGTTTTATCGAGATCGCGAGGAGTCCCTCTTGTAGTGGAAGAGGATGGGCGGGAAGGACGCGAACCGTTCTAACGACCGGCTCTTTCCTTTAGAGTAAATTTTCTGTTTACTCTGCCAGCTGAACGACTTCACTTTCAAGACGCGACAGCCCTGTCCTCGCAGGAAAGGAAAGAGTGAATGCAGTCTTCCAAAAAAGCGCGCTTCGCAAGTATTGACTTAGCATGCTGGAGTCCTGTAGAGACGCTCATCTTGCTTGTTTCCAGACACAGTGTTCCCTACACACAGCAGAGAGCCGCTATGAATCTGATGTGGAACAAGCACACATGCGTCGCAGACGGGTAATTGACTCCCTTGAAGCTAACCATCTCACCTCACTAAGCAGAGCCCTCATGATGCTCAACTCTTTTCACCAGGCACAGTTTCTGCGACAGCGAATATGTACAAAGAATCAAAGGACAATGCTCCAGTGTAAACGCAATCACCATAGGCGCATGCATACATTGAAGATCACACAGAGTTCTGAATGCCATTCTTTAGCCTGCTACGGGCGAACTACCCTTCGAGAGGAGCAAACATACTTCGCATGGATCACCTTATATAATGAAATCCATGCAATCCACAGAGGTACACATCCGCAGGAGGATTACCAGAAATGTTAGAGGAAAAGCATTGCTAAGACTTGCAAGCTTAGAATCCACGACCAATGTATCTGCCAAAGAGCACCGGCACGTACTCAAGCACACCACCAGTTTTGCGAAAGTTCCTTCATCCCTCAAAATACAAAAGCATTGATCAAAGATTGAAATGACGCATTTACAAAAAGAGATTTTCTTATTAGCGAGGTTTTCAGCCTTTCCACGTTTGACTGCTTTTGAAATCACTTCCGCAAGCCCTTATATGTAGGCACAATTACAAGATATTGGTATCATCATCTCTTACTCCGTTACTTTGGCAGACTGTCAATCATCTTCAAGATCTCTGACTCGTTGGCTCCCGCAACAGCTCTCCCATTGGCCCAGTCCACTGTCTACAGAATAATTAGCAACACCCACACCCATCTACCGTCAGAAACATACAACAGGCGTCTGGAAGCTCTCCGAATTCTCTTTCAGCTTCCTCATAGCATCTGCCTCGTCCCTCGCTCCCTTGATGATTGTGCTCGCTTTCTGGGCTCCGACGTATTCGAGAATGCTCTTGAGTTGATCTTGGGTCGGAGGTTCCTCTGTCACTTCGAGCTCGAACTCAGCACGATTTGGCTTCGATTGTGCAGAGTGGTCGCTAGCTTGGTCCTCGGTGGCATGCTCGCTGGCATTGGCAGAAGCTTGCTTCAAGAGACTATTGACTCTCATGGAAGCTGGAGAGCTTGCCTTGTGGAAGAGAGTAATAACATCCTTGGTTTTATGCTAATCAAATAATAACATTAGCACAAATGTTGTCTAGATGCTTCTAGCATGGTTGAAGCATTATTTCAAACGTATTTACTCACAAATCTGAACATTTTGATAGATTGTTCCTTCAATTGAAGTTGAAAGTTGATGAGATGTCGTCCAGCTCGGAAGAGCTTTGGTGAAGCTATGACGTTAGCGGACAGAGCTAGAAGGCCCCTGCCGCTGATCCTTGTCCCCTCTCTGCCAAGCCTTTCCAGGCGTTGCTACAGCGAGAGACTTGACTTCGCGTAGAGAAATTTGGACGTGTTTATCCGTCCCGATGTGAATAGCGACATTCAGCCTTCAGCCTTCAGCCTTCAGCCCTTGTTTCCACATTCCTTCGACCTCAGCACATCCAATCCCACAGTTGGATTCAAGCTCAGCTGCTGCCATGGCACCCCTTATTCTGCACAACGTTCCGGACGATGAGCTGTATGTTGGCGACGATGGCGTTACAAGACCTTATGCTGTGCTCTACCCCAGGTATGCAGTCAACATCCGCGATGGCTCACCAAAACCCCGCCTTCCCTAGCTTTTCCATCTCTGACGACGACTATTATTACAGTACCGATGGCACTCCTGCTGTATCGCGCGTACGCAGAACAGTCCCTGAGACAGGCTCTTTTGGCAAATCAACCAGAAGGTCGAGATCAAGAACGGGCACACCTGCAGCGAAGCGCGAAGATCCTACTCTAGCAGCCGCCGATGCGATTTTCTCGTCATTTCTTGCCCAAAAGGCTTCTGAGAATATAGAATCTCCTCAGCGCAAACCATCCCTCACTTCCTCGATATCCCAGCCAAATATTGGCTCAGGCGCCTTGATACCGACCGACGGAAATGTAGGCACATCGTCACGATTCTCCAAGCAGCCTCACAAAGAGCCGACAGAAGTTATATTACGGGGCTTCGACTCGACACAGCAGTATGCAGTGATTAGAGAATATGAGAGGCTGGCCGGGCGGATTTGCGAGGACTACCCAAGGGATGCACCCATCGAGCAACGACGATTCAAGACCGACATCAGAGACCAAGCATCCCTCAGACGGAAACCTATGACCGCGGAGGAGAAGGCAAAGGCTCTCAGGTTTGCAGGTGGCGAGCACTGGATCAAGGTTACATTCGAGTCTGCAGAAGCGGCGGAAATAGCCATCGAATCTTCACCACAAACCATCATGGGCCACTTGATATATGCGGAGCTCTACCGTGGAGTGCCACCAACAGCAGACGAGCCGGTACCAATCAGTGGAGGAAGTTCTAGAACGCCAGGAGGAAGCAAATTTCAAGCGCAAAGTGTCGGTATCAGTTCGGGCTTAGATATGCAGTCGGCCAGGCGGCCTTCTTCTACTCTCCCTAGATCCTTCACAACACCGGCTATGCGCGAAGTCAGACGCGGTGAAAGTTCCCTGTCTCCACCCGGCTCCAATACCTCTTCACAAACCATGGATACTGGCACAGTCGCTTCGACAGGCTCTTCTGCCACAGTCACAGGGCTCCAAACACAGCAAGAATCAGCGGACAGCCAGCTCTACTGCCGAATAATTCCTACAGCCAAGCGTGTACAGCTACTTCCTGTCGAACAAGCTCTACCTGCTAAAATATCATGGCAGAGAAAATTGGTGAATATGATTCCTCTGCTCGCCTGGTTGACCTCTGACATCTTTGGGACCGAGGTGCCAAGAGATGAGCATGGAGAATTTGACAGCAAGAATGCGACTTGGTACTGGATGTTCATGGCCTGGATTGATAGCCTGATAGGTGGATACCTTGGCATCATCAAGGACAACTCTGCGTGGAACTGAAGGAAGGAGGCGGCTTATACCATTCAATTTATGTTTACAGCAAGGCGTTTTGAAGGAGGGTAAATACATAGGGCTTCTTTCATGGCGGAACATGTAACATCACGGTAGTTCGACAGGGAGCAGTATGAAAGACGAGATCCACCCATTATGCCTCCGCTATGGTCCAGAAAAGTGAAATGTCAATTAAGCAGCATTGGCAATTCAATGCTTCTCGGGGTATTCTATGCACGCACAAACAACTAATCAGACACAACGCCATCATCAGTAACACTCCATCTCCTTTCCTTCTCTCTTCCACTCCTGCCACTCTCACTTTCCCTCTCTTCCCTCTCCTTCTCTTTATCCTTCGACTTTGCAGTCTCGTCCTCTGAATCTACAACAGCCGTCTCATGCTCTGGCTCGGTAACATGTACAACCGTCTTCGCAGACGCAGACTCAACTCTATCTTCTCTCTTGTCCGCATCGGACTCTTCATCGAGTTTTTGAGGCTCTTCAAAAGCAGGCTTCCCATAATCTTCAAGCGGATCTCTCACTCGCTCACCAGGCGTGGGAGAAAATGGTCTTACACCTCTTGGCCGGTTCATCAGCGCCGAACTGGGCATATCCCTCTCCGAGAATATGCTGGTCACATCTGTATCCCTCACTCCCGAGACCGCACCCGCAAGACTCTGATATGGCATGCCCTCGACCACAAGACTGTCACTCCTCGCGAGTGGCATACCTCCAGTACCCAAGCTATCCTCAGTAGCGAGAATACTCCTGTTCTGCGGCAGTATGCTGAAAATCTTCGCGCCGTGATTGGGATGCGCATCAGCACCGCCATGCTCCTCATTAGCAAACAGATCTCTCCCCTTCTCCAACAATTCATCCAAACCACCACCATTCCAACCCTTCCTAGCCAGCGCCTCAAAGATATCCACTTCAGCCCTGACAAGCCCAGCACTACACTCCACAATCCCTTTACTCATCTCCTGGCAATCCCTCAACAATCCCCTACTGTGCCCACCACTCAATCCCGTCAACTGATCCAGCTTCCCCGTCAACTGCACCAAATGCTCCCTGAACTTCCCCACATCCCTCTTCCGCTGCTTATGCAACCTCAGCCCTTCCTTCTCCATCTTCCTGATCTCCTTACTCATCGTCTTCGCCTCCCTCTGATACCCGACCTCTTCCTCCTCCATGCGCCGCCTCCACTGATCCAGCTCGTGCAGCAGCGGCACCTCGAAGCTCCTGTACACTGTCTCGCTGAGAATCTGTTGGTGGTTCGCTACAAGCTGGTGTACACCGCTAGCTGCCAGCAGGCTATCCGCTGTGCAGTTTCCTTTCGCGGAGAAGCTGTTTGACATCGAGTTCGCTGCGGAGGAAGGCATAGCTTCACTCCGCGCTTCCTTCAATCGCGCGCATGCTTCGAGTGCGGAGCCGAATGTAGATGCGGAGACGGAAAGGGCGGCGAGGGCCAGTCTGTATGCTTTCGCGGAGGAGAGGAGGTCTGAGTATGCTGTTTGCGAGGCTTCGAGGTCGGCTTTCGTGAGTACGGCGTATGGGGAGCGCGGGGGTGGGGGAAGAGGTAGGTTGAAAGAGCTCGGTATCGGGTTGGCGGTGCTGGCGTATGAGTAGGTAGGTGAGGATGGGATTGGAGGGAGGGCGGAGGGACTGGGTGGTCGGCTGTCTGTTGACATTCTGAAGGCTTTCCACGCCTGTCGGCTTAGATGTCGGTGCCTTGTTTGTTTTGTTTACAGAATTTGATCGGAATAGAGGGGTAGCTTTCAGCTATCTCCGTAATGAGGTATAAGGGCAGCGTCTGGGAAGCAAAGAAGCTGTCATGAGAAGTAGAAAGTCTCAATCCAGTCTTGCGCTTGACTCGTGATAGGAAAAGATGGGATGATGGTTTCTTGTTTCTGGGTCGCAGTCAGAAGACTGGCTGAACCTTATCCAAATAAACAAGGACCCGATAAGGCTCAACCCCTGCAGCTTTCTGCAACAGGACCTCCCCAACCTCGGGAGTCGCATTGATCTTCGCATCTTCGAATTGACATCAACTAACTGACGAGATCCCTCCGTTCGCAAACGATTCGCATTGACTTTCATTTCCAATCAGAACAACTTGTTGGCGAAGTTTCTCTATTCGGGATTAACTTGGAGCACCGAACAACTCCTCCATCCAGCGAATACAACGACTCTGCAACCACAATGTCGAAACCAACCTCCCTCATAATCCCCGCGGTTAAGAAGCACACTGCGACAGTAATTATGGCTCACGGCCTTGGAGATTCTGGCGCAGGATGGGTTTCCCTCGCAGAGAACTGGCGTCGCAGACAGAAGTTCGACGAAGTCAAATTTATATTCCCAAATGCGCCCGCCATCCCCATCACCGTGGTATGTGCCCTCTCTTCCGCGTGTCATTGAAAGTGTCTAACTTTCTACAGAACTTTGGAATGCAGATGCCAGGATGGTATGATATTGTAAGACCTCGCGACACCGTTCGTTTACGCCCATACTGTCCAATCCATGATGTGGAAATCATCTTGCTGACAGCCCTCTAGGTAGAATTCGGTGATCTCCAAGCTGGCCAAGACGAAAAAGGCATCCTCAAGTCCCGCGACTACTTCCACACTCTCATCGCTTCTGAAATCGAGGCCGGAATACCCTCAAATCGTATCGTCCTTGGTGGTTTCTCCCAAGGCGGTGCTATGTCGATTTTCTCCGGTGTTACATCACCTACGAAACTTGGTGGCATTTTTGGACTGTCTTGCTATCTGCTGTTGCACAATAAGCTCAAGGAGTTCATACCGAGCGATAACCCGAATAAGGAGACTCCTATTTTCATGGGCCATGGGGATAGTGATCCTCTGGTGAAGCCAGAGTGGGGACAGATGACTGCTAATTACCTTGGAAAGAATGGCTGGAAGGTAGACTTGAAGATGTACAAGTGAGTTTCAGCACTTTGGAGTCACGCAAAATGCTAATGATATGAACAGGGGATTGGAGCATTCCGCATTGCCAGAAGAGATTGACGATGTCGAGAAATACTTGAACGAGAGGATACCACCTGTTGGAGACAAGCCTACTCTCTGACTTGAAGGACCGAGATCAGGGATGAACAACAATTATACAATGTTGCTGGTATTTCTTGTAACTTTGGTTACGGCTGTAGTCGGATGGTACATGGTCAAAAAGCCACAGAAGAACATCTCGCACGTGGTGACTCGGAAAGGCAAGTCCTAGTAAAAGTCTAGATGAATTAGAAATGCATTGCAGAATCATACCACAAGTCGTATCCTGGACTCAAAATCTAATTCAAAACTAACGGAACAATTCCACACAAGGCTGAGAATTGAAACCCCTCATTAGCTCAAAGCATTCGCTGACTGATGCTTACCAGCGCCTCTTACGAATCAGTGGCCTTAGTCGCACCATTCCCCACACTCTGCAAGAACTTAATCTCAGCCTCGCCTCCGTTCAGCCGCCAACAGCAATTCCAATACCGTCCTAACCTCAATGCCTTTTCCTTCATTGCGCTGGCTCACACTTGTGACGACTTTATTAGTCGTAATAATTGCAATTTTGCTGTCCCCTAATACGCGAATCGCTTCTACATTGCGAGATTTTTCAACCAGGGTTTTCTCAAGCTCGGCTCCCACGCGAGACGTACGAGTATATGATAGCTTGAAAACACCTGCGCGTGTGAATATGCCTGCGACCGGTAGAACACCTGTATATGTCCTCAGTCACGGGGGTGTAAGTCTCATTCTTGCTATTCTACACGAGTACTTCCAATCATAGGATGGAAATCTGCCAAGGTCAACGAGCTTCGCTAAGATTGCTTCAGCCAAACATCATGTATGAGAAAGACCACCCCGTCTACCCACAACTCCAGGAAATCGGCCGAGAAATCACCCACAAAGTAAAGCCGAAAGCAGTCGTTGTCTTCTCAGCACATTGGCAAGGCGAGCCAAATGCCGTTGAAGTCAATATCTTCGAGACCACAGAATTGATCTATGAGTTTGTTGACCCCTATTCCACTCGCTTAACCCATGCTCCCCTGTCAGTCTATTTTGTTCTGACAGCAAACAGTTTCTACGGCTTCCCAGACCACTACTACAAGGAGACATACCCTAATGAAGGCTCTTTCCCACTGGCTCAGCACGTCATCGAAGTCCTCACCAAACATAACATCGCCGCCTCGGGAACTCGCCGCGGCCTTGATCACGGCGTTTGGGCATCTTTCAAAGTCGCCTTCGATCCTATCGCTAACCCTCTAAATGTCCCTATAGTGCAAGTTTCGCTCTTCGCCTCCGAGTCAGCGACCCAGCATATCGCCCTCGGGCGTGCTGTGTCTTCTCTCCGCAGTGAAGGGATCGTGCTGATCATGTCCGGCATGGCGGTTCATAATTTGCGAGATATGCAGTTTGGAACCGAGGGCGAGCCGATGTGGTATGGTCCGACTTTTGACGAGGCTCTGAGGCAGGCGGTAGAGTTTGAAGGGGATGTGGAGGAGAGAGATGGGATGATGGCCGAGTTGTTGAAGAGGAAGGATGCTAGGGCGGCGCATCCGAGTTTTGATCACTTATTGCCGGTGCATGCGGGTGTTGGGGCGAGTGCAGGAGACAAAGGGATCAGACTTTGGACGATGGTGGAAGGGAGCTTTAGCTGGGCGATGTTTAGGTGGGGAGAATTATAAGCTGTGGTGATGATGAATCCTTGGTATAAGCAAATGTAACAAGAGAGAGTGGTATCTCGCTCTTTGATGAACCACGACAGCGTTCCCCTAGGTTTGGCGTGCTGTTCAACAACATTTCCTCGCTCAATTTCAGAAACTCAAAACAAAAGGAAACCCCACACAAAAACACAAAAACCCTATCTAATTGGGAGCGTCATTTGCATCCCCACAAAGCCACCACCAAATTCACCCTCTTCCTCATCATCATCCTCGTCCTCATACTCATCCATCTCCTCCTCCTCCTCCTCCTCCTCCTCCTCCTCCTCCTCCCC